>Ga0255338_1000110_pt1 | contig 371019 bp, 337 predicted proteins | sample MeOH1_35cm_T4_19_FD_203715 | JGI IMG/M metagenome (GOLD analysis project Ga0255338, IMG submission 203715) | Sandy soil microbial communities from University of British Columbia, Vancouver, Canada - MeOH1_35cm_T4_195 | ecosystem: Engineered > Artificial ecosystem > Sand microcosm >... | reverse complement strand
CAAGGAAATCTGCGCCGAAATGAAGGCGCAAAGCGAAGGCGCGCTCAAGGGCGTGCTTGGCTACACCGAAGACAAGGTGGTGGCCACCGACTTCCGCGGCGATGCCCGCACCTCGATCTTCGACGCTGACGCCAGCATTGCGCTCGACGGCACCTTCATCAAGGTCGTGGCCTGGTATGACAACGAATGGGGCTACTCGAACAAGTGCCTGGAAATGGTCCGGGTGGTGGCGAAGTAAGTCGCTGTCGCCTTCCCTGAAAAACGCGTCTTCGGGCGCGTTTTTTTATGGGCGTTTGCGCGGCCCCCAATAATTCGCAGGTCCTATGGAGACTTCCATAGTTCAGGACAGGCCAGGCTCAGCCCGAACGGTGTAGTGTCATGAATTACGAAAACATCAATAAGTGCTCAGGGGTGGATGGGCCGTGCCCCACAGGCTGTCGTCGAGCACCCGCTGCAGGGTCCGGATCAGCTCCGCGTTGGAAGTGTTGGCTTTCACCAGCACCGCTTCTGCGCGCTGGCTTTCCATCGTGTTCACATCGCTTGCAGAGAACACCACCACCGGCGGTGCGGGGTCCAGTGCTTCGATGGTGCTGAGCAGCTCCCAGCCCGAGCCGTCTTTGAGCGTCAGGTCGAGCAGCACCAGATCGTAATGATGGCTGGCCAGCTGGTCCCGCGCCTCCTGCAGGGTGCAGGCGAATTCAAAGGTGGCAAAGTTCTGGGCAATGGTCGCGGCAATGCGCTGAATGTCCAGGTCGTCCTCGACATGCAGAATGCGCGGCTTGCCCTCCGCCATGTTGGCAATGGCGCGATGCAGACTGAGGATCAGCAGGTTTTCGTCGATAGGCTTTTCCAGCCAGGTCGACACCGCCAGCGGCTGGTTGTTGAACTCGAGTTCGCCTGCTTCGGCGTTGGCCGAAACCACCACAATGGGCAGGTCCCGCGCGCGGCTGTCGCGGCGCAGCGCGCGGATCAGGCCGATCCCGTCCAGGTCGGGCAGGTTCAGATCGACTGTCATGGCGGCGTAAGGCTGGCGCGTCACCTGCTCCAGCGCTTGCGCCGCGCTGTGCACCATGTCCGAGTCAAAGCCGCCTTTTTCAAGCATCAGGGCGATCAGCCGGGCAATGTCGGGGTCGTCTTCGCAAATCAGGATACGGGACCGTGGCGCGGCGCCGTCCCGGTCTTTAACCGCCAGCGGCATGGCTTCGGGCAGCTCAAAGTGGAAAACGGTCCCCACGCCGGCCTTGGTGGTAAATCCCATGCTGCCGCCCATGTGCTCCACGATGGCGCGAGAGATATTCAGGCCCAGGCCCGTGCCACCCTTTTGCCGGGTGTCCGAGGTGTCGGCTTGCGAGAATTTCTGAAAGATGCGTTTGCGAAACTCTTCGGGGATGCCAGGGCCGCTGTCGGCCACTTCAACCCGGACCCGCCCGCTGCTGCGCAGCAGCCTGATATGAACGCAGGATGCCGGCGGTGAAAATTTCACGGCATTGGACAGCAGGTTGGTGACGACCTGGGTGAGCCGGTCGCTGTCGACGCTGACCCTCACCGCGTCTGCCGGGGCCTCGAGGGCCAGCGTGACGTTGTGCTGGCCGGCAAAGCCTTCATTGGCCGCCAGAGCCTGCGCCAGCAGGGGCTGCAGTTCCACCGGCTCCAGCTCAAAGCGCATCTTGCCCGACTCGATTTTTTCGCTGTCCAGAATGTCGTTGATGAGCCTGATCAGGCGCTCGCAGTTGTTGGCGGCAATGCCGACCAGGTTTCTGGCCATGGCCGGCAGCTCTCCGGCCACGCCACCGGCAATCAGGCCCAGCGAGCCGCGGATGGAGGTCAGCGGCGTGCGCAGCTCATGGCTGACGGTGGAGACAAATTCACTCTTCATGCGGTCAATGCGCCGGAGTTCGGTCACATCGGTGCCCAGCGAGAAAAAGCCCACCACCTTGCCTTCATCCCCGTCTTCGCCATAGCGCGGAAAGTACTGCATGACATAGTCGCGCAGCTGGCCATTCGCAGTTTTCTGCGCGCGGTCATACTGCACCGCGTAACCCGACAAGGCCTCTTCAATCTGGCTGCGCTCTTTTTCGTAAGGCGCATCACCCATCATCTCGCGCATGGTCTTGCCGTGGATCTGATCGCGCTTCAGGCCAAAGCCTTCTTCGTAGGCCAGGTTGTGAAACTGAAAGCGCTGTTCAGCGTCGACGTAGGCAATCAGGGCAGGCACCGCGTCCGTGATCTGGCGCAACTGCGATTCGCTGGCGTGCAGGGCCCTGGTGCGCTCCTCTACGGCGTCTTCCAGGCCGCTCATCTGCAGCGTCACCTGCCGCGACAGATCCCATTTGGCGGTCAGCATCCTGGCCAGCTGGCTGACTTCGATCATGTCGAACGGCTTCTTGATGATGAGCAGGCGATCCTGTACGTCCAGCCGTGCCAGCACTTCCTCCCACGGGTAGTCCGAGTAGGCCGTGCAGATCACGATCTGCACCTGCGGGTCGATGCGCCAGAGCCGCTCGATCGTTTCCACGCCGTCCAGGCCCGGCGGCATGCGCATGTCCACAAAGGCCATGGCATAGGGGCGGCCGGCCTGAACGGAGGCTTCGACCCTGGCCAGGCCTTCGAGCCCCTGGTAGGCCGAGTCCAGTTCGAAGCCGTCACCGGACGGCGAAGCGGCCTCGCCAAACAGGGCCGCTTCGGCTTCATCCAGCTCGCGCGCCCCCGGCCTGGCCGTGAGGATCTTGCGGAAGTCCTCATGGATCGAGGGCATGTCATCGACCAGCAAGATGTGCCGGTTTTGCTGCGGGGTCATGGTGCGCTCCTGTTTTCTTCTGGTTCGATGCGGCCTTCATGGGGTGGGCCTTGCCGGCAGGCAGAAGGAAGCGTGAAGTAAAACGTGGCGCCGTCGCCAGGCCTGGAATCGGCCCAGACCCGGCCGCCGTGCCGGCCGACAATCCGGCTCACGGTGACCAGCCCCGCACCGGGGCCGGGAAACTCATGGGCCGCGTGGAGCCGCTGGAAGGTGCCGAACAGCTTGCCGGCGTAGGCCATGTCGAAGCCGCTGCCGTTGTCCCGCACGAAGAACACCGCCTCGCCATCGGCGCCGTCCAGCCTGCCGACCTCGATTTCGGTATGGGTCCGCAGGGACGAAAACTTCCAGGCGTTGTCCAGCAGGTGCTGCAGCGCCATCAGCATCAGGCGCCGGTCGCCGTGGACCCACAAGTCGTCCTGAACGGTGATGGACGCCTCGCGCTGCGGAACAGCGCTGCGGTATTCGCCCAGGCGCTGGCGCGCGATGGCGCTCAGATCGACCCGCTCCATGCGCAGCTCGGCAAGCGACACCTGGGCCAGGGACAACAGGGCTTCGATCAGTTGCGCCCCCACCGTGGCACTGGCCTGAATTCTGGACAGGTAGTGAAGCATCTTCTTGCTGGCATGGCCTTCCAGTTCCTTGGCCAGGAGATTGCTGAAGGCATTCATGATGCTCAGCGGCGTGCGCAGATCATGCGATACGGCGTACGCAAAGGCCTCAAGCTCCTTGTTGGATTGGCGCAGGGCCGCCTCGGCCGCCGTGAGATCGCGCACCGCCTCTGCCAGGCTGTTCATCTGCAGCGTCGCCTGCCGTGACAGCGCCCATTTGGCGGTCAGTGTCCTGGCCAGCTGGCTGACCTCGATCACGTCGAAAGGCTTCTTGACGATGAGCAGGCGATCCTGCACGTCCAGCCGTGCCAGTACTTCCTCCCACGGGTAGTCCGAGTAGGCCGTGCAGATCACGATCTGCACCTGCGGGTCGATGCGCCAGAGCCGCTCGATCGTTTCCACACCGTCCCAGCCCGGCGGCATGCGCATGTCCACAAAGGCCATGGCATAGGGGCGGCCGGCCTGAACGGAGGCTTCGACCCTGGCCACGCCTTCCTGCCCCTGGTAGGCCGAGTCCAGTTCAAAGCCGTCACCGGACGGCGAAGCGGCCTCGCCAAACAGGGCCGCTTCGGCTTCATCCAGCTCGCGCGCCCCCGGCCTGGCCGTGAGGATCTTGCGGAAGTCCTCATGGATCGAGGGCATGTCGTCAATCAGCAAGATGTGCCGGTTCTGCTGCAGGGTCATGGCTGGACCTGCGCTGTGTCGATCGGCAGTTCCAGCGTGAAGGTCGCGCCCTTGCCGGGGCCGTCGCTGTGGGCCGTGAGGGTGCCGCCCATCTGCCTGGCCGCCAGCGCGCAGCTGTGCAGCCCGAAGCCGTGGCCTGCCTTGCGGGTGGTGAATCCGTGCCCGAAGATCCGCGTCAGGTTCTCCTGCGTGATGCCTTCGCCCTCATCCCTGACGGATACCCGCAAACTGGAGCCGGCGTCCACGTTCATGTCCATGTCCACACGCAGCGTGATCTGGTGTGATCCGCCCACCATGCCCGTCATGGCATTCTTGGCGTTGCTGATCAGGTTCACCAGGATCTGCAGCACGCGCCCCTTGTCGAGCTGCAGCACCGGTACCTCTGCAAACTCCTTGACCACGGTCACCTGATGGCGTGCGAGCGCTCCGCTGTTCATTCGCAGGGCATCCTCCGCCAGGTCGCATATCTGGACCGGCACGACGACGCTGGACACCCCGGCGTAGGATTGCTGGGTGGCCACCACGTCCTTGATGTGATCGATGCTCCGGGTGAGGTGTCCCAGTTCCTTGACCATGCCCTGCTGCTCCTGCGCCAGGGCTTGCGCAATCCCGCCCAGGTAGCCGGGCAGCAGCTTGCCCTTGTCGTCATGGGTCAGAAAATCGCCCAGGTCCGCCGCGTGCTCGTCCATCAATTGAACGGCCCGCATCAAACCCGGGGCCCTGGAGGTGCGCAGCGTGCTGCTGACCAGGTCGGCAGAGACGTTGACGCTGTTGAGGATGTTGCCCACGTTGTGCAGCACGTTGGTGGCCATCTCCGCCATGCCGGCCTGACGCGCCGTGGCCACCAGTTGGCCTTGCGTCTGGTGCAGTTCATGAACCCGCTGCTCCAGGCTTTCATTGGCGCCCTGGAGTTCCTCGTTGACGCGGTTGATCACGGCGCGACTGCGCACCAGGCGGAACACCGCAAACAGGAGCAGCGCCACCAGTACCGCCGAGAAAATCAGCAGGTAATCACGGTACTGCTCGCTCTCCACGTCAGTTTCCCGGTGTTCAGCGGTTAACACGTTGTTGATCTCATCGATCAGTGTGGCTGTCGGCACGGCAATGATGCTGGCGAGAAGCGGATCGACGACCTTTTGCTCGCGCAGGATGGTACGAACATGCTCGCTGAAAATTGCCAGTCTTTCCCTGATATCCGGTGGAAGCGCATGCAAGCCGGCTTCCAGCTGGTTCAGCTCGGCCTGAATTTCAGCAACCTTGTTATCCGACGCGCTCTGGCTATACAGCAGGCTGGCGAGCATCAGCTTGTTCACGCTGCTCAAGGCGCGTCTGGCCGCTGGCTGTGCGCTGGCACTGGCTTGCCCGACCGACTGTTCGACGTCCGCTGCCGCCGTCGGCAAGAACGCGAGCGAGTTGCGCAGCACCGAGTTGTGCGACTTGAATTGTTCGATCAGGGCGGCTTTTCCCTGGGTGACCTGGAACAGCGCCGTACGGCCCTTTTCCAGGGCAGCAGCGCGGTCGTGCTGTTGGGCCCCGATGTCCGCCTTGAATTTTTCCAGCAGCCGGCCCAATTCAGCCAGGGAGCCAACCAGGGGATCGTAGTGCGTGTTGATGCCGACCTTGGACTTCAGAACGTCCAGTTCCAGGTCGGCATCCAGCTGCTTGAGTTGCCTTAGCAGCACGAGATTCTCAAAGTAATCGGCTTCCTCAACGTATTGCGTCTTGGTATAGAGGAAAGCCAGAATGGACATCAGGATGGCCATGGCAGCCGCCATCGGTAACCAGGTCGGTCGATGGAACGCTCTCATGGCTTGGCGCCCAGTTCGCCGGTCAGTGTGCCCAGAAACCTGACGATGGAATCCTTGTCCTCCCTGGAGGCGACGCGGCCGAGCTGGTACCGGAACATGATGTCAACGGCATCCTCCAGCGTCTTCGCCGAGGCATCGTGGAAGTAGGGCGCGGTCAGCGCGACGTTGCGCAGGCTGGGCACCTTGAACACATGCCTGTCACTTTCCACCTTGGTGATGAGATAGCGGCCCAGGTCGGCCTGCGTCGGATTGCCGCGTTTCTCGAAGTAGTTGCCCATGACGCCAAACTTCTGAAACATATTGCCGCCCACATTCACGCCCTGGTGGCAGGCGACGCATCCATACTGCTTGAACTTGGCGTAACCGGTTTTCTCGGCGGCGGAAATGGCGGTGGCATCGCCACGCAGAAATTTGTCAAAGCGCGAATTCGGCGTGATCAGGGTCCGCTCGAAAGTCGCGAGGGCGTTCTGGATATTCGCCCGGGTGATGCCGTCCTTGTAGGCAGCCGCAAAGGCCCTCTTGTACCCGGCGTCCTGCGACACTTTCTGGACGACATCTTCCCATTTCGAACCCATCTCAACCGGGCTCTGCATGACGTGATCAATCTGGGCCTCCAGCGAGTCGGCACGGCCGTTCCAGAACTGCCTGAAATTGAGCGCGGCATTGAGCACGGTCGGGGTGTTGACGTCGGTCAGCCCGCGATGCAGTCCCATCGACTGCGCGCGCCCATCGACACCGCCCTTGCCCAGATCGTGGCAGCTGGCGCAAGACACACTGCCATTGCCGGACAGGCGCGTATCGCGAAACAGCAGGCGCCCGATGTCGGCGCGCGCCGGGTCCTGCTTCAGGGTCTGCGGGATCGGCTGGATAGGCTCATCGAGCAAGGTCGCAGCAGCGGGGTGGGAGGCCCAGACGGCCATGACGATCACGAGCTTCAGCACGCCCGATGTTGCTGTTTGCATGGTTGCAGGGACCGAAGACATGTCGTAGCTCCTTTAGGTCAACCCTAGGTCAACCCTATTTGTTGTCTGGCCAGTTTTTCGGGGCTCGTCTTCAAGGGGCATCAAAGCATACTTATCAACCGTCTACTCCACAAGCCGTCATCAGCGTGGCTGTATTCGTGAACAATTAGCGAATATTGTGTAAGAGAACGCTTCCTTGTGCCCGCGCCCGTGGGTAAAAGGCCGATTTGGCCAATATCCTGGCCAAAACTACCCCAGGTGCCTGTTCAGCACCGCAGGTCGCCGATCGCGTTACGGTCGGGAGAGATCTGCTCAATTCTGGGTTGCTCTGGCGGGACGGGAAGGGCTGGCGCGCATGATCGCGCGCGGTCCGTGCTCGCGCACAGAAATGAATCGGATTGAATCGAACTGACTGCATGCGTGCCTCCGAAGCGGGCGCATTGCTAAGTCCTGCTTAACTCTAGCTGTAGCCTGGGTAAGCGACATTCGGAGGGCGCGGTCCTAGAATGAATTGGCCTGAAAAGCCCGCATCCGTGCGCCTTGCCAGCCTGCTGCATCAGCCCTGCTTTCACCTCCTGGAGTCCGAACAATGCGTCGCCAATCCCTGCTAGCCAGCATTTTCTTCGCCGCGCTTGCGGCCTTCGCCCTGCCCGGCCATGCCGCTTATCCGGACAAACCCATTCGCCTGATCGTGCCATCGGCTGCCGGAGGCGCGCCCGACGTGCTGATGCGGGCGCTGGCCCAGCAGCTGTCGGTCCAGATGGGCGTGCCATTCGTGATCGACAACAAGCCGGGCGCCTCCTACGTGATCGGCACCATGGACCTGGTGCGCTCGCCGCCGGATGGCTACACGCTGGCCTATGGCAACGTGGTGTCCCTGGCCACCAACCGCTCGCTGCTGCCGAACATTCCCTACGACATTGACAAGGACCTGACCCTGATCTCCAACGCGGTGCGCGTGGTCAACCTGATGGTGGTTAACAACAGCGTGCCGGCCACCACCGTGCCCGAACTGATCGCCTACGCGAAGAAAAATCCCGGCAAGCTGGCCTTTGCCTCGGATGGCAACGGCACCACCGCCCACCTGGGCGTGGAGCTGTTCAAGTCGATGACCAACACCTACATGCTGCATGTGCCCTACAAGGCCGCGACGTCGGCCGTCACCGACCTGATCGGGGGCGGCGTGCAGCTGATGATGATCAACTCGCCGGTGGCCGGGCCGCATGCCCAGGCCGGCCGCGTGCGGGCACTGGGCATTTCGGGCAGCCAGCGCTCCAGCACCTACCCGCAGATTCCGGCCATCGCGGAAACCGTGCCGGGCTTCGAGGTGGTGGCCTGGGGTGGCCTGATCGGGCCGGCCAACATGCCCAAGGACATCGTCACCCGCCTGAACACCGAGATCCGCACGGCGCTGGCCAACCCGGCCGTCAAGGAACGCTTCCGTACCCTGGGTTCGGAAACCGACCCCAGCACGCCCGAGGAGTTCCGCGAACTGTCCCGGCGTGAAACCGAAAAGTGGGCCCGCGTGATCAAGCTCTCCGGCGCGAAGGTCGATTGATGCCTGCTGCCTGCCCCGAAAGAAACCGATGACGCCATGGCGGGCTGCACAGCCCGGAGATTCGCTGGACGCGGTGGACACGCCCGCGCTGGTACTGGACCTGGACGCGTTCGAGCGCAACCTGCACCGCATGGCGGAGGCCCTCAAGGGCCGCAAGGTGCGCCTGCGTCCGCACGCCAAGAGCCACAAGTGCCCCGAGATTGCGCTGCGCCAGATTGCGCTGGGCGCCGTCGGCGTCTGCTGCCAGAAAGTCAGCGAGGCGGCGGTGTTTGTCGCGGCCGGTGTGCGCGATGTGCTGATCACCAACGAAGTGGTCGGCCCGGTCAAGATCCGCCACCTGATGGAGCTGGCGCGCGCCGCGCACCTGGGCGTGCTGGTCGACCACCCGTCGCAGGTCGCGCCGCTGGCGGTGGCCGCGCAGGCGCACGGCGTCATCCTGGATGTGTATGTGGAAGTGGACGTGGGCGCGCGCCGCTGCGGCGCGGCACCGGGGGCCGAGGCCGCGCAGCTGGCCCGCCTGGTGGCTGCCTCGCCGCCCCTGCGCTTTGCCGGGCTGCAGTGTTACCACGGCCCTGCGCAGCATCTGCGCACGCCGCAGGAACGTGCCCAGGCCATTGGGGAGGCCGTCCAGCGGGTTCGCCAGACGCTGGTGGCGATCGAGGCCTGCGGCATTGCGGTGGAACGCATCACCGGCGCAGGCACCGGCACCTTTCTGCACGAGCGGGACTCGGGCGTCTACAACGAACTGCAGGCCGGCTCCTATGTGTTCATGGACCGCGACTATGGCGACAACCAGCGCGGCGAAGGCGATGTCGCGTTTGAACACGCGCTGTTCATCAAGACCACCGTGATGAGCCGGCCCACCGCCGAGCGCGCCGTGGTCGACAGCGGCCTCAAGGCGTCCAGCGTCGATTCCGGCCTGCCCGTCGTGTGGCAACGGCCCGAGCTGCGTTATGCCAAGGCTGCCGACGAGCACGGTGTCATCCTGACGCCGGATGCGGCCGCCCTGACCCTGGGCGACACGCTGTGGTTGGTGCCCGGCCATTGCGACCCGACGGTCAACCTCTACGACGAACTGGTGTGTGTGCGCGGCCAGCGCGTCGAGGCGCTGTGGCCGGTCGCAGCGCGCGGTGCGCTGCTCTGATTCCAACTCGCATTGAAAACGATCACTGCGTTGCCTGGCCTTGCCGTGCTCTACCGTGGTGTAGCGCTGTCTGCGGCGTCGCGCCTTGTTCTCGCTTCCACTGCGAATTGAAATGAGGGGCCGGCGGCTCAGGCCCGGCCTGGCCGCTCGGCCACCATCTGGATCTCGACCAGGAAACCGTGGTGCAGCGCCGGCACCGGCACCACGGCCCGCGCCGGGCGGTGGCGGCCCATGCGCTCGGCGTACAGCCGGTTGAAGGCCGGCCAGTGCTCCACGCCCACCAGGTACACCGTGGACTGCACCACATCATCGAAACTGCAGCCTGCCGTGGCCAGCACGGCGCTGCAATGGTCCAGCGCCGACTGCACCTGGGCTTCGAAGGGCGCGGGCGGCTGGTTGTTGCCGGACGGCAGCATGCCCGAGACGAACACCAGGCCGCCGGCTTCGACCGCATGCGAATAGTGGCCGCCGGGTGCCGGCACCTCGCCACAGGAAATGAGTTTCATCGCGGTCTCCTTCTGGCCCGTGCCCTTGCTCTTGCAGCCGCCTACCAGCCGTAAAAGCGTTGCCAGGTGCCGGCGAGCCGCTGCGCTGCGTCCAGCGCCTGGTAACAGGGGAATTGTGCGGCCGTGGCGCAGGCATGGTTGGGCAGGATGCGGAGCTGGCTGCCAATCGGCAGGACGGGTGCCGGGCCCGCCGTGCTGCCCGGCCGGCGGGCGATGATGCCGTGCTCCTGGTTGGCATCGACCATGATCAGGTCCTCCAGCGGAAATCCGTCGAGATCGCAGACCACGCCGTAGCCCTGGTCCACGCTTTGCCGCGACGTGCCCCGGTCACGCGACATCGCCATCCAGCCCGCGTCGGTCACCGTCCAGCCCTTGTCCTTCTGGTGGCCGATCACCGTGGTCAGCACCGACAGCGCAATCTCGTCGGTGCGGCAGACGCCGAGGCCGGCCATCACGAGGTCAAAAAAGACAAACACGCCGGCGCGCACCTCGGTCACGCCCTCAAGGTTTTCGGCAAACAGCGCGGTTGGCGTGGAGCCCACGCTGACCACCGGGCAGACATGGCCGGCCGCGCGCAGGCGGCTCGCGGCCTGCACGGCGCCGGCGCGTTCCTGCTCGGCCATGGCTACGATGGCTTCGGTGCTGCGGCAGATGTAGGAGTCGCCGGCGTGGGTCATCACGCCGCCCACCGCCAGTCCCTGCGACTGCAGCGCGTCGGCAATGGCCAGCAGCGCGGGCGAATCGGGCTGAACCCCGGAGCGGTGTCCGTCGCAGTCGATCTCGATCAGCACGTCCAGCCGGTCACTTCCGCAAAGTCCTTCGGGGTTGAGTTGCAGCGCCATTTCCACGCTGTCCACGATCACCGTCAGCCCGATGCCCTGCCGGCGCAGGCGCAGCGCATGCGCCAGCTTGTTGGGCGACAGGCACACCGCGTACAGGATGTCGGTGATGCCGCGCTCGCTGAAATACTCGGCCTCGCGCAGGGTGGACACCGTGATGCCGCGGGCGCCGGCGTCGAGCAGGCGCTGCGTCACGTCCATGCACTTGTTGGTCTTGACGTGCGGGCGGAAGTGCACGCCGTGGCGCGCCATGCGCCCGCGCATGCGGTCGATGTTGTGGTCCATGCGCGCCGTGTCCAGCAGCAGCGCGGGGGTTTCGAGAGGCTCAAAGGGGTTGGTGTTCATCTGTGTCATGTGGTTTCGCGTTTGAGCACCCGGCCCGGCCGGGCGCCGCTGGGTTGGCCGTTGCGCCAGACGATCTGGCCGTTCACCAGCACCGTGTCGATGCCGATGGCCGGGGCAATCGGTTTCTTGAAGGTCGCGCCTTCGTCCACCGTGTCGGGGTTGAGCAGCGTGAGGTCGGCAAAGGCGCCCTCCTGGACCAGGCCGCGCCCCGCCAGGCCAAAGTTCTTCGCGGTCAGGCCCGTCATCTTGTGGATGGCTGTTTCCAGGGTGAACAGACCCAGCGTGCGGCCGTAATGGCCCAGCACGCGCGGAAAGCTGCCCCACAGGCGCGGATGCGGCGCCTCGTCGTGCGGCAGGCCGTCCGAGCCGATCATGGTCTGGTCGAACTGCAGGATGCGCTGCACATCGCGGTCGTCCATCATGTAGTAAATCGCGCCGGCCGGGGTCAGGCGGTCCACCACCTCCTCCAGCGTGCCGCCCTGCTGGGCCACGATGTCGGCCAGGTCCATGCCGGCGCATTCCGGCATGGGCTCCGACCAGGTCACGGTCACGCGCGTGGCATTGACCGCGCGGTGCGCCGACAAAATGGTGGACGAGGCCGGGTAGGGGTAGCAGTCCAGGCAGATCGGCTGAAGCGCCATGTGGTCGGCAATGAACTTCAGCGTTTCGGTCGAGCGGCCATAGTTCTTCACGCCGACCACCTTGTGGTGCGAGATCACCACCGGCACATCGACCTCGCGGCCAATGCGGAAGGTCTCGGTCAGCGACTTGATGATGTCGTCGCCCTCGTTGCGCATGTGGGTGCAGTACACGCCGCCGTGCGCGCGCAGCGGCTCGCAGATGGCAATCACCTCTTCGGTCGGCGCGGCAATCGAGGGCTCGTAAAACAAGCCGGTCGACACGCCGATGGCGCCGGCCTGCATGGCTTCCTCGACCAGCGCGCGCATCGCGTCGATCTCACTGGCGCTCGCCGGCTGCGTCAGGTCGTCCATGGTGGCCACGCGCAGCGTGGTGTGGCCCACCAGCATGGCGCAGTTGGTGGCGGCGGGCTGGGCGCGCAGGGCGTCCAGGTAGCTGGCGAAATCGGGGAAGCGAAACCACGCACCGGTGCCGTCCAGCAGGTTCAGCGGCGGCGTCACCGGGTCGGGAATGGGCCGCGGCATGGGCGCCAGCGATACGCCGCAGTTGCCGCCCACCACCGTCGTGATGCCCTGGCTGACCTTGGGCGCCATGTCGCCGCTCGAAAGCATGAGCCGGTCGTCGTGGGTGTGGGCGTCGATGAAGCCGGGGGCCAGCACCATGCCGGCAGCGTCGATCTCGGTGGTGGCGCTGGCGCCGCGCAGGTCGCCGATGCGCGCAATGCGGTCGCCGTGTATGCCCACATCGCCGCTGAAACGGGCCGCGCCGGTTCCGTCAACAATGGCGGCGTTGCGGATCAATAGGTCGTAATGCTCGCTCATGTCTTGCCTTGGCGCTGGGTTGCAAAGACTTCAGTTTAGTAGCACTATTGCGTAGAATTACTGAACAGTTCTAACACTTGCCCTAAGTTGTTTTAACGAATGCATAAACAATGCTTTAACGGGTGCTTTAACGAATGTCGAGCGACACCACCGACCTGCGATTTTTTGTCACGCTGACCGAAAGCGGCGCGCTGGCCGAAGCCGCAAGGCGCATGGACGTCACGGCGTCGGCCGTTTCGCAGCGCCTGCGCCAGCTCGAAAACCGCCTCGGCGTTCAGCTGGTCCAGCGCAGCACCCGGCGCTTCAGCCTGACCGATGAGGGCGAGCTGTTCTACACCAAGGCCCTCACCCTGCTGGCCGAGCTCGATGCGCTGATCGACAGCCTGCGCGCGCGCTCTGGCGAAGTGGCCGGCACCCTGCACGTGCGCGGCCCGCTGGGCTTTGGCCGGCAGCACCTGGCCGGAGCGCTGGCCGACTTTCATGCGCAACACCCGAAGCTGGTGGTGTCGCTGTCGCTCAGCGATGTCCCCCCCGCCGCCGACGCCGACCGGTTCGACCTGATCGTGCACATCGGCGATCTGGCCAACTCCAGCATGGTCGCCTACCCGATTGCCCCCAACACCCGCATCCTCTGCGCCTCGCCCGACTATCTGGCCCGCCATGCAGCGCCGCAGCGGCCGGAGGACCTGACCGGCCACCAGTGCCTTGTGCTGCGCGAAAACGAAGAAGACGTTTCGCTCTGGCGCTTTCGCAAGGGCCGTACCGAAGCGGCGGTGCGCATCGCGCCGGCGATGAGTAGCAACGACGGCGATGTGACGCGGCAGTGGGCACTGAAGGGAAAGGGCATCATCATGCGGTCGGAATGGGACGTGGCCGAGCCCCTTGCCTCGGGCCGCCTGGTGCGCCTGCTCGACGGCTGGCGCCTGCCCGACGCCGACATCGTCGCCCTGATTCCGCAGCGCCACGGCGTGTCGGCGCGCGTCAAGCTGTTTCTGGCCTTTCTGCAGGCACGCTTTCAGCCCGTGCCGCCCTGGCGCAAGGCGGCGCGCGCGGCGTGAACCTTCAGGGCACGGCCGCCGTCATGGCGGGCGGCAGTGCCGTGACCAGGTAGTCCACCAGGGCACGCACCGTGGTCGGCACCCGGCGGGTGGCCGGATACAGCGCATACAGCGAGATCTCCGGGAACTCCTGCCATTGCGGCAGCACCGGCACCAGGCGCCCTGCGGCGATGTGCCGGGCCGCCAGAAATCCGGGTTGCAAAATCAGGCCGGCCCCGGCAACCGCCGCCTCCACCAGCAGGTCGCCGTTGTTGGAGCACAGCGGCCCGCCGACGGCGACGTTCGCCTTTTCCCGGCCCTTGCCAAGGTGCCACACATGGCCGGTGTTGGCGTGGGCATAGTTCAGGCAGCGGTGCGTCTTCAGTGCTTTTGGCGAGTCGGGCACCCCGTGCGCCTGCAGGTAGCCCGGGGCGGCGTAAATGGCCCGGGGCACGGCGCACATTCGCCGCGCCGCCAACGAAGAATCCGGCAACTGCGCAATGCGCAGCGTGAGGTCAAAACCATGCTCAAAGGGGTCGATCAGGCGGTCGTTCAGTTCCACGCGCAGCTCGATTTTGGGATGCTGCGCCAGAAACTGCGGCAGCAGCGGCGCCAGCACCAGCTTGCCAAACGACATCGGTGCGTTGACGCGCAGCGGCCCGGCCACGGTACCCCGCAGGGCCGCCATCGCCTCGCGGGCCTCAGCGGCAATCGCCAGCAGGTCCACGGCATAGTCGTGCAGGGTCGCACCCGCGCCGGTCAGGGCAAGGGCGCGCGTCGAGCGCACGAACAGGGCGGTGCCGTAGTCTGCCTCCAGCGAGGCGATGAGCTTGCTGATGTGCGAGCGCGTCACGCCCAGCGTGCGGGCGGCCGCGGCAAAGCTGCCGAGCTGTTTCGACAGCACCAGCGCCTGAAGAGCATCGAGTTGAGCCATGGGTTCCTGTGGGTTCCTGGTGATTCCGGTGGATTTCCATTGATTTGTATGGATTTCTATTGATTCCAATCCGGATGCAGTCTGATTCCATATTGCCGTCTAGTCAATAGTTGGTACGCAATTTAGGATTCGAGCCTTGTCTCTCACCATCCCCGCAAAGTTCCCAGAAAGGACGCATCATGACGCAAGGCAAACTCGAACTGCTGACCCCGCAAAACTGCGCGCTGGTCTTGATCGACCACCAGCCGCAAATGACATTCGGCGTAGCCAACATCGACCGGCAACTGCTGAAGAACAATGTCATCGGCCTGGCCAAGGCGGCCCAGGCTTTCAAGGTACCAACGGTGCTGACTTCGGTAGAAACCGAGTCTTTCTCGGGCAACATCTGGCCTGAACTGCTCGCCGTGCTGCCCAACAACAAGATTTTCGAGCGCACCAGCATGAACACCTGGGACGACGAGGCCGTGAAGGCTGAGTTGAAGAAGTTCGGCCGCAAAAAGCTGGTGCTCGCAGCGTTGTGGACGGAAGTCTGCCTGAACTTCCCGGCGCTCGAGGCGATGGCGGATGGTTACGAGGTCTATTTTGTAGAAGATGCCTCAGGCGGCACCTCGGTCGCGGCACACAACATGTCGGTGCAGCGCATGATTCAGGCGGGTGCCGTGCCTATCACCTGGCAGCAGTTCCTGCTGGAAATGCAGCGCGACTGGGCACGCAAGGAAACCTATGCCGGCACGACAGGCATCGTCGTGGAGCACTCCGGCGCCTACGGCTCGGGCATCGACTACGCGATCACGCACGTGCACAAGATGCCGGCGCGCAAGCTGGGCTGAGCACGCCATGAGCAGCGCCGTGAGCAACGAGCTTCCAGCCGCAAGCGCCGGGGGTGACGCCTCCGCTGAAAGCGTCAGCCTGGTGGTGCGCCACCGCGTGCGCGCCGGCGCACAGCCCGCCTACGAGCGCTGGCTCGCCGAGACCATGCGCGTGGCCGCGGGCTTTCCCGGTCACCAGGGGGTGCACGTCGTGCGCCCGGCCGCGGGCGGCGCCGACTACACCATCGTCGTGCGCTTTGCCTCGTGCGAGGAGGCGACGCGCTGGCACCAGTCGGCCGAGCGCGCGCACCTGATCGAGGCCGTGCGGCCACAACTGGAGGTCGCCGAACAGGTCAGTGTCGGCGCCGGCATCGACTACTGGTTCCCGTCCGAGCACGGTGCTGCCGGTGAGCCGCCAATGAAGCCTCCGGCATGGAAGCAGTGGCTGATCACCACCTCGGTGATCTGGCCGCTGACCATGGTGGTGCCGTGGGCGTTTGGCCCCGTGTTCAAGGCGCTGCCCGTGCTCGGTGTATACGGGGTGGAACACGGCGTGCTGGCCGCCGTCATCGTCGCGTTGGTCGTGTGGGTGATCATGCCGCGCTACACGCAACTCGTGCACGGCTGGCTGTTCCGCAAGGAGTAGCCCTCCAGACCGCACGAGTTCATGACACACGAGTTCGTGAGTTCGTGACAATCAGCCAGCGCGAATGCACTGTATAGCCGCCCTTCCCTTGGCCATATCCCGGAGACCTTCATGACCGCCGCCCCCATGACTGCCGCCATCATCTTCATCAACGGCCGCTTCACCACGCTGGACCGGCAGAACCCGGTGGCCCAGGCCGTGGCCATCGCCGGCGGCAAATTTGTCGCCGTCGGTGACCGCGAGGAAGTCATGCGCCACGCCGGCAGCACGACGCAGGTGATTGACCTCGGTGGCGCCGCCGCGCTGCCCGGCCTGCACGACAGCCACACGCACCTGATCCGCGGCGGCCTGAACTACACCATGGAGTTGCGCTGGGACGGTGTGCCTTCGCTGGCCGATGCGATGGCGATGCTCAAGGCGCAGGTGGCGCGCACGCCGGCGCCGCAGTGGGTGCGCGTGGTCGGCGGTTTCACCGAGCACCAGTTTGCCGAAAAGCGCTTGCCGACGCTGGAAGAAATCAACGCCGTCGCGCCCGACACCCCCGTCTTCATCCTGCACCTGTACGACCGCGCGCTGCTGAACGGCGCGGCGCTGCGCGCCGTCGGCTACGGCAAGGACACACCGAACCCGCCCGGCGGCGAGATCGTGCGCGACGCCAGTGGCAACCCGACAGGCCTGCTGCTGGCCAGGCCCAACGCGATGATTCTTTACGCCACGCTGGCCAAAGGCCCCAAGCTCGACCCCGACGCGCAGGAGGCCTCGAGCCGGCTCTTCATGCGCGAACTCAACCGGCTCGGCATCACCTCGGTGATCGACGCCGGCGGCGGCTTCCAGAATTACCCCGACGACTACCGCGTGATCGAGAAGCTGCGCGACGCCGGTGAGCTCACGGTACGCATCGGCTACAACCTGTTCACGCAGCGACCCAGGCAGGAGATAGACGACTTCCGGCAGTGGACCGACATGTTGCCGCCACTGTCCGGCAGCGACATGTTCCGCCACAACGGCGCCGGCGAAATGCTGGTGTTTTCCGCCGCCGATTTTGAAGACTTCCGCGAGCCGCGCCCCGACTTGCCTGCGAGCATGGAGGACGAGCTCGAGGGCGTGGTGCGCCTGCTGGTCGAAAAGCGCTGGCCGTTCCGGCTGCACGCGACCTACGACGAATCGATAGGCCGCGCGCTCGACACGTTTGAGAAAGTCAACCGCGACATTCCCTTCAACGGCCTGCACTGGTTCTTCGACCACGCCGAAACCATCAGCCTGCGCAACATCGAACGCGTCAAGGCGCTGGGTGGCGGCATCGCCGTGCAGCACCGCATGGCCTACCAGGGCGAATATTTCATCGAACGTTATGGGCCCAAGGCCGCCGAGCACGCGCCGCCGATCCGCAAGATGCTTGATGCCGGGCTGCCCGTCGGTGGCGGCACCGATGCGACCCGCGTTGCCAGCTACAACCCCTGGGTCTGCCTGTACTGGATGGTCAGCGGCCAGACCGTCGGCGGCACCACGATGTACCGGCCCGACAACCTGCTCGACCGCGACACCGCGCTGCGGCTGTGGACCACCGGCAGCGCCTGGTTTGCCAATGCCGACGGACAAAAAGGCCAGATCAAGGCCGGCCAGCTGGCCGACTTCATCGTGCCCTCGCGCGACTTCTTCGGTGTACCCGAGGCCGACATCAAGGACCTGGTTTCATACTTGACGGTGGTCGGCGGCCGCATCGTGCATGGCGACGGCGACTTCGCCAGGCTCGCCCCACCGATGCCCAAAGCCGCCAACGACTGGGCGCCGACCAACGCCTACGGTGGCTACTGGCGCGAACCTGCACTGGGCGGCAACCAGCCGGGCCGCGCCGCGCCAATCACGCAACGCAAGGCCCTGCTGCCATTTGCCGATTGCTGCGTGAAGCCCTGCGCCGTTCATGGCCATGCGCACACGAAAAGCTGGCTGGCCAGCACGCCGGTGTCGGACGAGAAGAGCTTCTGGGGCGCGCTGGGCTGTGCCTGCTGGCTGTAAATAAACAATGACAAGAATGATCACCACGGACAACGCCATGGACACCCGCAACCCTCAGTTTTCAACACAGGCGCTCTGGGCCGCCAAAGTCTTGCTGGCGATCGCCTTCGTCTACAGCGGCGTGTCCAAGTTGCTGAATTTTGATGCGGCGATCGGCGAGGCGAATCATTTCGGCCTGAGCCCGGCGCCGGTCTTTGCCGCCGCGACGCTCGCCACGCAGCTGGCCGGCGCGGCGCTGATGCTGCTGGGCCGCGGCCTGTGGTCGGCCCTGGGCGCGCTCGCGCTGGCCGCGTTCACCGTGGTCGCCACCATCATCGGCCACCCGTTCTGGACCATGAGCGGCATGGAGCAGTTCCACAACCGCAATGCTTTTCTCGAACATCTGGGGCTGGTCGGCGGCTTTGTGCTCGTGGCGGCGCTGAGCTGGGACCGGCGCACTGCGCGTTAAGTGCATCAGGGCGCGCTAAGGCGCGTCACTGCAGCCGCGCCGCGATGAAATCCAAAAACGCCGTGATGCGCGACGACAGCGCCGTGTTGCGGTAGTACACCGCGTTGACGGCCTGCCGCACTTCGACGGTGTCGCGCACCAGCAGCTGCACCAGCTTGCCGTTCGCGCGATCCGCTTCGGTCATGAAGTCGGCCAGACAGACAATGCCCATGCCCGCCAGCGCCAGGTGCCGCATGGTCTCGCCGCTGGACGCGCTGAAAGCGAGGGCTGCGGCGTAGCTGTCGCCTTGCGGCCCGCGCAGCGGCCACTGGTTCAGTGTTGGCAACTGGCTGTTGCCGATGAGCGCATGGCTGGCAAGGTCTGCCACGCGTTTGGGTCGGCCGTGTTGTTCAAGGTAGGCCGGGCTGGCCAGCACGCGCAGGCGGCTGCTGCACAGCGGCCGCGCGTGCAGCGTGGAGTCGCGCAGCGGGCCGATGCGGATGGCGATGTCGGTGCGCTGGGCCAGGAGGTCGACGTTGAGGTCGTCAGTGTTGAGCTCCAGGCTGATCTTGGGGAACAGGGCACTGAATTCCGGCACCAGCGGCACGATGGCGTGCAGCATGAAGGGCGAGGCGGCATTCACGCGCAGCAACCCGGCCGGTTGCTGGCGCCGCGTCACCAGTTCGTCTTCGGCCTCGTCCATGGCGTCCAGGATGGCGCGGGTGCGCGCCAGGAAGGTTTGGCCCTCTTCGGTCAGCTCCAGCCGCCGCGTCGTGCGGCGCAGCAGGGTGGTGGCCAGTTTTTTCTCCAGCCGGCCGAGCGCGCGGCTGATGCCCGAGACGGTTTGCCCCAGTTGGTCGGCCGCCGCGGTGATGGAGCCGGTGTCCACCACCGCGCGAAAGGCCAGCAGCTCTTCAATCGTGGTCTTCATGGTTTTCGGGGCGTAATTCAGCGCGTAACTTCAAGGGGAAACGGGCACGGCATTGTTGATTTCAAGTCAACTATATTGTGCGCGTACAGGGCTTATTCTGCAAAGATAAAAAGCCCACACTGCAGGCTTCGTGAAACCTCCGGAGCCTCTCATGCCCATTGCCCTTCTCGCGCTAACGATCAGCGCCTTTGCCATCGGAACGACCGAGTTCGTCATCGTCGGCCTGCTTCCCACCGTGGCCGCCGACCTGCAGATCAGCCTGCCCTCGGCCGGCCTGCTGGTCAGCCTGTATGCGCTGGGCGTCGCCATCGGTGCACCGGTGCTCACCGCCCTCACGGGCCGGCTGCCGCGCAAAACCCTGCTGCTCGGCCTGATGGCCCTGTTCACGCTGGGCAATCTGCTGGCCTGGCAGGCGCCGGGCTATCACTCGCTGATCGCCGCGCGCATCCTCACGGGTTTGGCGCACGGTGTGTTCTTTTCCATCGGCTCGACCATTGCCACCGGCCTGGTGCCCAAGGACAAGGCCGCCAGCGCGATTGCCATCATGTTCACGGGCCTCACGGTGGCGCTGGTCACCGGCGTGCCGCTGGGCACCTTCATCGGCCAGCACTTCGGCTGGCGCGAAACCTTCCTGGCCGTCTCGGCGCTGGGCGCCATCGCCTTCGTGGTGAGCCTGCTGTTCGTACCACGCGACATCAAGCACACGCCACCGGCCTCGCTGGCGCAGCAGTTCCAGGTGCTGGCCCAGCCGCGCCTGCTGCTGGTCTATGCCAAGACGGCCATCGGCTATGGCGGCTCCTTCATTCCCTTCACTTTTCTCGCGCCCATCCTGCAGCAGTCGGGCTTCAGCGCCGGCGCCGTCGGCTGGGTGATGCTGGTGTACGGCGTGTCCGTCGCGGTGGGCAACCTCTGGGGCGGGCGCCTGGCCGACCGCCGCGGGCCGATTGCCGCGCTGAAGATCATCTTCGCGCTGCTGGCTGCCGTGCTGCTGCTGTTTCAATTCACCGCGCCGCATCCGTGGCTGGCTGTGGGCACGGTGTTGCTCTGGGGGGCCGTGGCGTTCGGCAATGTGCCTGGCCTGCAGGTGTATGTGGTGAGCCAGGCGGAGCGCCACACACCGCAGGCGATCGACGTGGCCTCGGGCCTGAACATCGCCGCCTTCAACCTGGGCATTGCCTTTGCGGCCTGGGCCGGCGGCCTGGTGGTCACGCACCTGGGGCTGATGCACACGCCGTGGATAGGCGCGGCGGTGGTGCTGGTGGCGCTGGCGCTGACCTTCTGGAGCGGCCGCCTCGACGTGCGCGACGGTGTGTTGGCCCGCGTGGCCACTCAGGGCCCGGTGCCCGCCCACTGACTTATTCACATTGATCTATTTTTCCATTCAGCAGAAGCAAGGACACCCACATGACCCCTCCCACTATTCCCGCATTCGGCCTCGGCACCTTCCGCCTGAAAGACCAGGTCGTTGTCGACTCCGTCAGCAATGCACTGGAGCTCGGCTACCGGCTCATTGACACCGCGCAGATCTATGGCAACGAAGCCGAGGTCGGCCAGACCATTGCCGCCAGCGGCGTGCCGCGCAGTGAGCTGTTCCTGACCACCAAGATCTGGACCGAACACCTTGCCCAAGACCGCGTGATTCCCAGCCTCAAGGACAGCCTGGCCAAACTGCGCACCGACCAGGTGGACCTCACGCTGATCCACTGGCCGTCTCCCGGCCAGGCGGTGCCGCTGGCCGACACGCTGGGCGCCTTGATGCAGGCGCAGGCGCAAGGCCTGACAAAACAGATCGGCATTTCCAACTTCAACATTGCCCTCACGCAAGAGGCGATCGAGGTGGTGGGGGCGGCCAACATCGCCACGCTGCAGATCGAGCTCAGCCCCTACCTGCAAAACCGCCGGGTCGTTGAGTTCGCGCGCAGCCAGGGCATTCACATCACCTCGTACATGACGCTGGCCTACGGCAAGGTGCTGCAGGACCCGGTGATCCGACAGATCGCGCAGCAGCACGGCGCCACAGCCGCGCAGGTGGCGCTGGCCTGGGCTTTGCAACTGGGCTACGCCGTGATACCGTCGTCCACCCAGCGCGCCAACCTCCAAGGCAACTTGCTGGCACAGCAGCTGCGCTTGACCGACGGGGACATGGCCCGGATCGCGACGCTCGACCGCGGCGATCGCCTGGTCAATCCGGACGGTCTCGCGCCAAAGTGGGACTGAGGACGCTGCCGCCGGGCAGATGCGGGCTGTGGCCTTGCCGGCCTTCTCGCGAAGATCATCGCCCGTGCGACCGCTCGGCGCCAGCGAAGCGGTGCGCGGTTTTCTGCGCCTAGCGATACCTGGCGGCCGTGATGAACTGGCTGAAAGACTCACACCAGACGATCACCGTGTTGTAGCGTGAGATGTCGACCGACCCCGGGACTGGAACCACGAAGTTATCGAAGGTTTTGACGTCGCCGACGCGCGTCATGCGTGCCTTCAGGCGCGCAAAGTCCGCTTCTGTTTCGACGAACTCGGGCGACAGATACAGCTTGTAGTCCGGCCCCGGCGCAAGCCTTCCCGACAGGGCAATGCTGTGCGGGCTGACCGAGACCGTGCCTTCCCCCCAGTGAAACAAGTCACTGTCTTTGAGGTCCCGGCGGAACTGAGCCGTGTACGTGGCCTGGCTTGTCTGGGAGGCGATCTCGGCGGCGGAGGGGGCCGGTGGCACAGTGAGAATGGGCAACGTGTAGATGCCAAGAGCGAAGCCCGCGGCAAGCGCTACAACATGTGATGCAATGAGCAACAGGGTCTTCTTCATGACATGGGCGAAACGTGCGCTGGCGCGTGTGAATGTGCGTCGCTGAACGACCAGCGTCTGTCTGTCGGAGAAGGCGTGCCAAGGGCGTACCAAGGACGTGCGAGGACATGAAACCTCCCTTTTCGGCAGGTAAACCGTGTGGAATGGACTGCCGCCATGATGGTTGCAGGAGCAGTGTAGGGGTCAACTGCCCGCGCTGGCAATGCGCCGGGATTCCATGGGTGCTCTATTCGACGTCGACATCGTCGTCTGCGGCATGGGCTGCGGCGTGATCGTCACCGCTCGTGGGCCGCTCCTCGCGTCCGCCCGGATGCCGGGCAAAGCGCGCCGGGTCGCGGCCATGCACCGGTGCGTCGTCGGCAAACGACCAGCCACCAAACTGCGTGCGCCGGTAGTCGTCCAGGGTTTGCGCAATCTCGGCCTGCGTGTTCATCACAAACGGGCCGTACTGCACCACCGGCTCACTTATGGGCTTGCCCTGCAGCAGCAAAAACTCGGCAGCCTCGCTGCCGCCGTTGACCAGCTCAACGGAATCGGTCGCGCGCAATTCGAGCGCCGCATGGTCGGCCATGGGCTGCCCGGCCACCGACACCCGTGCGCCTTTGAAGAAATACAGGCTGCGCCGCGTGCCCTGTCCGGTGGCGGCGGGCAGCGTCCAGTGCCCGCCGGGCGCCACGCGAATCGTCCAGATCGCCACGTCGGCGTCGGCCTGGGCGGCCCAGGAGTCGGGCGGCGGCGCCAGTGGTGCAGCTGTGGCGCTGCCCTCCTGCCCCAGCCGTCCGGCGATCACGGCCACCTCGGTGCGGCGGCCTCCGGTATCGGTGACGGTCAGGCGCGGAATGTCCTGCGACCAGAACATGGTGAAGTGCGGGTCGGACATCTTGCTGCGCGCCGGCAGGTTCAGCCAGATCTGGAACAGCTCCAGCGGGTTGGGGCTGTCCTGGTGGAGCAGCGGGAACATCTCGGAATGCACCACGCCCCGGCCGGCCGTGAGCCACTGCACGTCGCCCTGGCCGAAGCGCGCCGTGGCGCCCAGCGAATCGGAGTGGTCAATCAGGCCCTTGCGCACGATGGTCACGGTTTCAAAGCCGCGGTGCGGATGCGGCGGAAATCCCGGCACCGTGCTGCCGTGGTACATGCTCCAGCCGTCCTTGCGGCTGAAGTCCTGCCCGATGTCGCGGCCCGCCAGCGAGCTGGCCGGGCCCATCTGCGCATTCGCCTCGGGGTAGGCGTCGTCGTGGTAGGCGCAAAAGAGGAAGGGGTCTATGGTTTCCCACGGAAAACCGAGAGGCTTGAGCTGGAGAATGGGACTGGACCGGGGGCTGATGGTGGTCGTGGTGGCAGTGGTGGTCATGGCGGCGCTTTCAAAAGACCTGGTGAGAAGACCTGGGGAGACGTTCATAAATCTTGACAGACTTTGCGACCGTTCGCCCTGAGCCTGGCTGTTGCTTGGCTATGGGTTGGCGGTTGGCGGTTGGGCTTCGACGCGTCGACCCTTCGACAGGCTCAGGACAGGCCAAGCTCAGGACAGGCAAAAACAGGCCCGCCCGAACGGCGGCGGTGTCATGCATTACGCGAACACCACTAGATAGGCTTGCCGCCCTGCTTTTTCAAGTGCCGGTTCCGGGGGCGCCGTGTGCTCACCCGCCTGCCTGCGTCAGGCGTTCAGGGTTGTTCCGGTCCGGAACCCGCGCCGTGCGCAACGGGCCACGCGGTTCCAACACAGGTACATTTGGGAACACTTTCAAACGTCAACGCTTCTTCAGGGGGAAACCAGTTGGAACTGCGCCACTTTCGCTGTTTTGTCGCCGTCGCAGAAGAGCTGCACTTCGGGCGCGCTGCCGAGCGCCTGCATGTGTCGCAGCCGCCCGTCAGCCTGGCCATCAAGGAGCTTGAAACCGAGCTCGGCCTGCGGCTGTTTGAACGCAGCTCCCGCCGCATCGCCCTGACGCCGCAGGGCGAGGAGGTGTTGCGCGATGCCCGCGCCATACTGGCGCGTACCGAGTCGCTCATGCAGCACGCCAGCAAGGCGGCCGCCGGGCTCGGGGGCTCGCTCTCCATCGGCTTCATCAGCCTGGCGAGCTATTCCTTTCTCCCCGATCTGCTCAAGCGCTTCACCACCGATTTCCCGGCCGTGCGGCTGTCGCTGCAGGAGTCTTCCACTGACCGCATAGTGCCCGACCTCGAGTCGGGGGCGCTGGACATTGGCTGCCTGTTCGCCTCGCCGCAGTTGCCGGCCTCGCTCACTTACCGGGCCACCAGCCGGTATCCGCTGATGATCGCGCTGCCCGAAAAGCATCCGCTGGCAGCCATGGCGCGGGTGCCGCTGGCGCTGCTGGCGGACGAGCGCTTTCTGCTGTTCGAGCGCCACATCGGGCCGATGATGTTCGACACCGTGGTGGCGACCTGCATGCGGCACGGCTTCAGCCCCAAGCTGTTTCCGGCGCGCCAGCAGCACACCATCGTGAGCCTGGTGTCGGGCGGTCTGGGCGTGGCGCTGGTGCCCGCGTGCATGCAGGTCATGCACCGCGAAGGCGTGGTGTACCGCCCGCTGCGCGGGGAAAAAACCCAGGTAGAGACCGGCGTGGCCTGGCGTGCCGACGACGAGGCCGTCATCGTCCGGGAATTTCTGCGCTACCTGCCGCGCCTGCGCTGACGGCCTGGATGACTCAGGCGGCTCAGGCGGATCAGGCCGTCTGGTTCTTGCGCAGCGTCGGCAGGCCGACACCGGCGGACTCAAAGCCGCCGTCCACGGCCAGCACCTGGCCGTTCACATAGCTGGCGGCCGGGCTGCACAAAAAGCCTGCGGCCGAGGCGATTTCTTCCACCGTGCCATAGCGTCCCAGCGGGATCACGTCGTGGTAGTCCGAGCGGATCGCCACGCTGTGAACCAGCTTGGCCATCTCGGTGTCCACCGGCCCGGGTGCGATCACATTGGCCCGGATGCCGATGGTGCCGAGCTCGACGGCCTGCTGCTTGGTCAGCTGGATGATCGCCGCCTTGCTGGTGCCATAGGCCACGCGCAGGGTGCTGGCGCGCAGGCCGGAAATGGAGGCGATGTTCACGATGCTGCCGCCGCCTGTGCGCGCCATGATGGGGGCGCAGGCCTGGGTGCACAAAAAGGTACCGTCCAGGTTGACGGCCAGCACCCGGCGCCACTCTTCATAGGTGGTCTCGCCGATGGGCTTGAACACCGCGATGCCGGCGTTGTTGACCAGCGCATCGATACGGCCGAAGGCGGCTTCCACCTGCTGGATGGACGAGGCCACCTGCGCCGGGTCGGACACGTCGCAATGAACGGCCAGCACGCGGCCCGCATCCTGCACGGCAGCAGCAGCGGGCATCAGCGTGTCGGCGTCAATGTCCAGCAGCGCCACGCGGTAGCCGTTGGCCAGAAACCATTTCCCGATGGCCAGGCCGATGCCGCGCGCGCCGCCGGTCACGATGGCCACGGGGCTGGATGAAGGAGTTGCAGTCATGAATGTCATTGCCTTTGTGTTGATAAAAAATAGGGTTGGGGAGATCCCGGGATAAAAGTCGGGGGTAAGTTCAGGGTGAAATTCAGGGTGAAGGTCGGGGCGAGCTCAAGGCTGCTGCGGGTCGGGCAGCCATTCTTCCAGGGTCACTTCGAACGTCATGCAGATGGGGTTGGCGCCTGCCACGAAAGGGCCGCCATAGACCCTGCCCCGGGTGTCTGCGACCACGCCCGACAGCGACGCGCAGAGCGAGCCGTCGCTGCCCGCGCGGACCTCGCCGGCCAGGCTGACGATTTCCACCGCGGGCCCCTGGATGCGCCGGTACTGGCCGTCCAGCGTGCCCAGGCAGGCGTCCACCAGGCTGCCCAGCGCGCCCCGCACAAAGGCGTTTTTGAAACCTTCCGCCAGGCACAGCTTTTCCACGCCCTGCACCAGGTCTTCATTGGGTGCGATGCGCGCATACGCCACGCGGCCCATGCTGCCGCTTTCCACGCGGGCGGCACTCACGGCAAGGGTGTTATTCATGATGGACCAGCGGCTGCGGCTGCAGCAGCGACATATTGGTTTCAGCATCAAAGGTCACGCGCAGCGCAAAGCCTTCCAGCGCCGTCACCAGCACCGTCACCGGCTCGCCGCTCACGCGGCAGGACTGCGGGACGATGTGGCCGCCCCGGATGTCGCCTTCCTCCGTGCGCAGCGCGGCATGGCAATGCACGACGGGCCGGTCCTGCGCGTCCTTGCCCAGTGTGGCGTTGCCGAAAATCATGTAGGCGCGGCCCGCCTGAATGGGCCGGGTGTAAGCGATCAGCGCGCGCCCGGACGGGTCGGGCTGGGCCACGCAAAACTCGAGGTTGTCGAGATGGCCGCCCAGCAGGGTGACGGAGGCGCTGCTCACGCCCCTCTCGGCCAGCGGCTTCACCAGCGCGTCATACAGCGAGAGTCCGGGCTGGAGCGCCAGGCGGAAGTGGCGGCTGCGGTCGCAGTGCCGGCTCTGGATGCGCTGCGGGTTGAAGGGCCCCGGGTGCATCAGGGTGCGGGAGCGCGCAAGCGGCGGCGGCCGCAGCGAGGGTGAGGTCTGGTTCAAGTCTTGTCTCCTGCTGCATGCTTTTGGCATGTCGTGATGCGCCGCCGGTCTGGGATCTCCAGGCTGCAACGGCTGGCGCACGGGAAGTTTAGGGGGCTCCGGTCATTTGGAAAAATTTAAAATTCAGATGGATTGTTCTGAAATTCAGATGGATGCGCCAGCGCTGCGATCGGTGCGGCCGGCGCCGGCCTGCAGGGCCGTCAGCTCGCGGCTGGCCTGCATCAGCCGGTTGCCCAGTGCCGCACTGCGGGCGGGGCCCAGCCGGGTTTCGATGGCTGCGACGCTGATGGAGGCCACCGGCCGGCCATGCGCGTCGTACACCGGTACCCCCACGGCCCAGCTGCCTTCAATCACCAGGCCGGGTTGCACGCAATAGCCCTTGTCCCGTGTTTCGCGGACCAGCGCGCGGATGGCCTCCTCGGTGCAGCGTGGAAACCGTTCGGCCCGCAGCCCGGCGTTGCGCGCCAGTACGTCCGCGACCTGTTCGTCGTCCAGGGCGGCCAGGATCGCGCAGGCGCCGGCCCCTATGCCCAGGGGCCAGCGGTCGCCGGCCTTGATGAGCTGGTTGCGGATGGGAAAGTCCCCTTCATCGCGTGACAGGCAGATGTTTTCGTAGCCATGGAGCACCGAGAAAAACACCGTATCGCCCGTTTCCACGGCCAGGTTTCGCAGCGTGGGGGCGGCCAGGCGCTGCAGCTCATAGCTGGGCTCGGCGGCCAGGCCCACGGCAAAGGCCTCCGGGCCCAGGCGGTAGCAGCCCGAGCCGCTGTCGCGCAGCACAAAGCCCTCTTCCAGCAGCGTGCGGGTCAGGCGTATCGCCGTGGCCTTGTTCAGCTCCAGCCGGCGGCCGATCTCCCCCATGCGCAGGCCACCCGGCCCCACGCGGGTCAGCAGGCGCAGCACCGCAAGACCCCGGCGCAGCGTTTGCGCCCCCTCCACCCGGGTGGCGGAAGAAGAAGAGGTGGATGAAGCGGCAGCAAGGGACAGGTCCAGGGGCGGGGTAGTCGGCATGCGGCCGATTCTGGTTCAGATGATGAACCCGGAGATCAGTAGAAACCCGTGCTGACCCAATCACATAGTGAACTGGTTTCTGGTTTTGCCTTGTCGCAGCGCAGTTTTTTCGCGGCGCCGGCCCCTAAGCTAGGGCCTTGTCAGGTGCCGAGGCGGTGTTCCACCATGCCGGCTACGTCGCCACCGTGCCTCCCCAGCAGCCCGCATTCGATTCATATAGTAAACCGTGAAGGATATTCTTGTGACGACCCACCACACCCCTGCCGCTCACATCGTGGGCTGGTCCCACTCCCGGTTCGGCAAGTTCGATCAGCTCGATCCGGAGACCATGATCTCGGACGCCGTGCGCGATGCGCTGCTGGATGCCGGCCTCACGGGCGAGGACGTGGACTCAGTCATCGTCGGGACCTTCAATGGCGGTTTTGTCGCCCAGGACTTTCCCTCGTCGCTGGCCATCAACGCGCAGCCCGGCTTGCGCTTCAAGCCGGCGATGCGCGTGGAAAATGCCTGCGCCACCGGCTCCGCTGCCATCTACAGCGGCCTGCAGGCGATCCGCTCCGGCGCTGCCGATGTGGTGCTGGTGGTGGGCTATGAGCGCATGAACGGCCTGCCCACGTCCGAGGTCGGCGACGTGCTGCTCAAGTGCGCCTACGTGAAGGAAGAGACCTCGAGCACCGGCTTTGCCGGCGTGTTTGCCGGCATCGCGCAAAAGTATTTCGACACCTATGGCGACGCCAGCGATGCCCTGGCGCACATCTCGGCCAAGAACCATCACAACGCCCTGGCCAATCCCTATGCCCATGTCCGGCGCGACCTGGGTTTTGAGTTTTGCAACACCGTCAGCGACAAGAATCCCATCGTGGCCGGGCCGCTGCGCCGCACCGACTGCTCGCTGATTTCGGACGGCGCCGCCGCCCTGGTGCTGTGCAGCGAGCGGGCGCTGGCCCGCGGCAAGTTCAGGCGCGCCGTCAAGTTTCGCGCGGCACAGGCGCTGAACGACTACATGCCGGTGTCGCGCCGCGACATTCTCAAATTCGAGGGCGCGCAGCACGCGTGGCAGCGCGCTTTTGCGCAAGCCGGCTGCACGCTCGATGACCTGTCGCTGGTGGAAACCCATGACTGCTTCACCATTGCCGAGCTGCTGGAAGTCGAGGCCATGGGCCTGGCCAAACCGGGCCAGGGGCCGGCCGTGGTGCGTGAGGGCCAGACCGGGCGCGGTGGGCGGGTGCCGCTCAACCTGTCCGGCGGCCTGAAGGCCAAGGGCCACCCGATAGGCGCTACCGGCGTGTCGCAGCACGTGCTGGCGGCCATGCAACTGGTGAACGAGGCAGGCGACATGCAGCTGCCCGGCGCGCAACTCGCCGGCGTGTTCAACATGGGCGGGGTGGCCGTGGCCAACTACGCCAGCATTCTGGAACGCTCCGCATGAGCCGCCGGGCCGCTCCCAAGGCGAATACCGCAGCGCGTGGCGCGGAGGTCGTCCAATTGAGCCGCCGGGCCGTTCCCAAGGCGAATACCGCAGCGCGCAGCGCGGGGGTTGCCCAATGAGCGCCACGCCGGCGCCTGCCGCATTGCCCGAAATGCCCGAAATGCCGGAAATGCCCCAGGGCCTGCAGCAGGTGATGAACCTGGGCAACCTGCTGACGCAGACCGCGCGCAAGTACCCCGGCCGGCCCGGCCTGGTCCAGGGCGAGCGCACGCACAGCTGGGCGCAGATCAATGCCCGGGTGGACGCACTGGCCCATCATCTGCAGGCGCAGGGGGTTCGGCCCGGCGACCGCATCCTGGTGCAAATGGTCAATGGCCTGCCGCTCTTTGAGTCTGCCTGGGCGACCTTCAAGCTTGGTGCGGTGTGGGTCCCGGTGAATTACCGGCTGACCCCGACCGAGGTCGCCTACATTGCCCAGTCCAGCGGCGCGTCGCTGATGCTCACGCAGCGCACCTTTGACGGCCATGCCGCCGCGGCCCAGGCGCAATCGCCGGCCTTGCGGCAGGTGATTCGCACGGACGATGCAGCGTATGAGGCCATGGTGCTGGCGGGGGCTCGCGGCCCTTTCGCGGCGGCCGATGTCACCGCGCACCATCCGCTCTGGTTTTTCTTCACCTCGGGCACCACCGGCCACCCCAAGGCCGCGGTGCTGACACACGGCCAGATGGCGTTTGTCGTCACCAACCACCTGGCCGACCTGCTGCCGGGGCTGTGCGAAAGCCACCCTTCCCTGGTGGTGGCACCGCTGTCGCATGGGGCCGGCATTCATGCGCTGGTCAATGTGGCGCGCGGCGCGGCCAGCATTTTGTTGCCCGGCGAGAGCCTGGACTGCGCCGCTGCCTTTGAGGCGATTGAAAAGCACCGCGTGACCAATCTCTTCACCGTGCCCACCATCCTCAAGCGCCTGGCCGAAGATCCGGCGGCGGCGCGTTTCGACCACAGCAGCCTGCGCCACGTCATCTATGCGGGTGCGCCCATGAGCCGGGCCGACCAGCGCAAGGCGCTGCAGGTGCTGGGCCCCGTGATCGTGCAGTACTTTGGCCTGGGTGAGGTCACCGGCAACATCACCGTGCTGCGCCCCGACGAGCACCTGGAGGACGGCGGCGCGCTGCTCGGCACCTGCGGCACCGCGCGCACCGCGATGGAAGTCGCCGTGCTGGACGAGCATTGCCAGCCGCTGGCGCCGGGCGTGCAGGGTGAAATCTGCACCCGCGGCCCAGCCGTGTTTGCCGGTTACTGGAACAACCCCGCGGCCAATGCGCAGGCCTTTCGCGGCGGCTGGTTTCACACCGGCGACCTGGGCACCGCGGATGAGCGCGGCTTCATCACCATCACGGGCCGTTCGTCCGACATGTACATCTCGGGCGGCTCCAATGTCTACCCGCGGGAAATCGAGGAAGCCCTGCGCAGCATGCCCGAAATTGCCGAGGCCGTGGTGTTCGGCATTCCCGATGCGCAGTGGGGCGAGGTCGGCGTGGCCGTACTGGCGCCCCGCGATGCCGGCACGCGCATTCCGGTGGAGGACGTGCTGGCCCACCTGCAGCCGCAGCTTGCCAAATACAAGTGGCCGCGCAGCATCGAATTCTGGGACGCCCTGCCGACCAGCGCCTATGGCAAGCTGGTCAAAAAAGACATTCGCGCCGAGTACCTGCGCCGCCGCGATGCCCGGCTGGCGCAGCAGCCCTCGCCGCTCTCGCCGCCTTTGCCGCCGGACCAGGCGTCCTGAACGTATGCGTTTTCACCAAGCCGGAGCGGCGCCGCCGCATCGTATATTAGCCGGTCGCGCCTGCGGCATGCCACCGGTCCGTCCGCCCAGATTTCCCGTCAGCTAGTCCGTCAGTTGCTTACCCTTTCTTCAATACATCCAGGAGACAAAAACCATGAACATCACACGACGCAACCTCATCGCGGGCGCCAGCGCGCTGGCCCTGCCGGCCCTGTCGGTAGGCAACGCCTTCGCGCAAAAAGCCGAATTCACGCTCAAGTACGGGAACAACCTGCCCCTCTCCCACCCCATGAACACGCGCGCCGCCGAGATGGCCGCCAAAATCAACGCCGAGTCCAAGGGCCGCATTGCCTTTGAGGTCTATCCCAACAACCAGCTCGGCAATGACACCGACATGCTGTCGCAGGTGCGCTCCGGTGCGCTGGACTATTTCACGCTGTCACCGCTGATTCTGGGTACCCTGGTGTCGGCCGCGCAGATCAGCGGCGTCGGCTTTGCCTTCAAGGATTACGGCCAAGTCTGGTCCGCCATGGACGGTGATCTGGGCGCGCATGTGCGCAAGCAGATTGCCGGCACGGGCAGCCTGTTCGCATTCGAAAAAATCTGGGACAACGGCTACCGCCAGATCACCACCAGCACCAGGCCGGTGGTGGTGCCTGAAGACCTCAAGGGCATGAAGATCCGCATTCCGCCCAGCCCGTTCTGGGTGTCCATGTTCAAGGCGTTCGAAACCTCGCCGGCCACCATCAATTTTGCGGAAGTCTATTCGTCGCTGCAGACCAAGGTGGTGGACGCCCAGGAAAATCCGCTCGCCATCATTGCCACGGCCAAGCTCAATGAAGTGCAGAAGTACTGCTCCATCACCAACCACATGTGGGACGGTTTCTGGTTCCTGGGCAACAAGAAGTCCTTTGACCGCCTGCCGGCCGACCTGCAGGAGATCGTGACCCGCAACGTCAACGCCGCCGGCCTCAAGCAGCGCGACGACGTCAAGCAGCTCAACGACAACCTGCAGACCGAGCTCAAGTCCAAGGGCCTGATCTTCAACGCCACCAATGCCGAGCTGTTCCGCGCCAAGCTGCGCGCCGCCGGCTTCTACGCCGACTGGCACAAGAAGTTCGGTGACGAACCCTGGGCCCTGCTCGAAAAATACACCGGCAAGCTGGCATGAGCCGCCGGGCCGTTCCCAAGGCGAATGGCTCCGCAGCGCGCAGCGCGGAGGTTGTCCCATTGAGCCGCCGGGCCGCTCCCAAGGCGAATACCGCAGTGCGTAGCGCGGAGGCTACCCCATGAACGTGGCCCCATCAGCCGAGGATCTGCAATCCTCGGGTGGCGCCGGACCGCGCTGGCTGGGCCACCTTGAAAAAGCCCTCGGCCTGCTGGTCGAGTGGCCGGCCGCGCTGCTGGTGCTGGCCGACATCGTGGTGCTGTTTGCCGGGGTGGTGTCGCGTTATGTGTTTCACAGCCCCCTGCTGTGGTCCGACGAGCTCGCCTCCATCCTGTTCCTGTGGCTGGCCATGCTGGGCTCGGTGGTCGCGCTCAGGCGCGGCGAGCACATGCGCATGACGGCGCTGGTGGCCAAGGCGCCGCCCGCCCGCCGCGCCCTGTTTGAGCTGGTGGCCACGGCGGCATGCCTGGCCTTTTTGCTCATGGTGGCGTGGCCGGCCTGGGAGTACGCGTCCGAAGAAAGGGCCATCACCACGCCGGCACTGGAACTCTCCAACCTCTGGCGCGCCGCCGCGCTGCCGGTGGGCATTGCGCTGATGGGCCTGTTTGCGGCGCTGCGCCTGCTGCGCGTGGCCAGCCTGCGGCAGTCCCTGCAGGCCGCGGCCATCATTGCAGCCATCGCGCTGGCCTTCTGGCTGGCAGCACCGCTCTTTGCCGGGCTGGGACGCTTTAACCTGCTGATCTTCTTTGTCGGCGTGGCCGGTGGCTGTGTGTTTGCCGGCATTCCCATTGCCTTTGCCTTCGGCCTGGGCACCTTTGGCTACCTGGCGCTGACCACCGGAACGCCCTTGCCGGCCATCGTGGGCCGCATGGACGAGGGCATGTCGCACCTGATCCTGCTGGCGGTGCCGCTGTTTGTGTTCCTGGGCCTGCTGATTGAAATGACTGGCATGGCGCGCGCCATGATCAGTTTTCTGGCCAGCCTGCTGGGGCACGTCAAGGGCGGCTTGTCTTATGTGCTGGTGGGTGCGATGTACCTGGTGTCGGGCATTTCCGGCTCCAAGGCGGCCGACATGGCGGCCATTGCGCCCGCGCTGTTTCCGGAAATGAAAAAGCGCGGCGCCAAGCCGGGCGAACTGGTGGCCCTGCTGGCCGCCACCGGCGCGCAGACCGAAACCGTGCCGCCCAGCATTGTGCTGATCACCATCGGCTCGGTCACCGGCATTTCGATTGCGGCGCTGTTCACCGGCGGCCTGCTGCCGGCCCTGGTGCTGGGTTTGCTGCTGTGCGTGGTGGTTTACCGGCGCAACCGCTTCGAAGACCTCAGCCATGTCCAGCGCACGCCGTGGGCGCGGGTGGGGCGTCTCGGGGTCATTGCGCTGCCCGCGCTGGCGCTGCCCTTTGTGATCCGCGCCGCCGTGGTCGAAGGCGTGGCCACGGCCACCGAGGTGTCCACCATCGGGATCATGTATTCCATCGTCGCGGGGCTGGTGATTTACCGGCAGTTCGACGTCAGGCGCATTGTGCCCATGCTGATCGACACCGCCTCGCTGTCGGGCTCCATCCTGCTGATCATCGGCACGGCCACGGCCATGGCGTGGGGGCTGACGCAGTCGGGGTTCTCGCGGCTGCTGGCGGACACCATGGGGGCGCTGCCCGGCGGGCCCCGGGTGTTCCTGGCCGTGTCCATCGTCGCCTTCGTGATGCTGGGCTCGGTGCTGGAGGGCATTCCGGCCATCGTGCTGTTCGGGCCCCTGCTGTTTCCCATTGCGCGCCAGCTGGGCATCCATGACGTGCACTACGCCATGGTGGTGATCCTCTCGATGGGGCTGGGCCTGTTTGCACCGCCGCTGGGGGTGGGCTACTACGCGGCCTGCGCCATCGGGCGGGTGCCGCCCGACGAAGGCATTCGCCCCATCGTGGGCTACATGGTGGCGCTGTTCATCGGCACCGTCATCGTGGCGGCGATACCCTGGATCTCCACCGGTTTTCTGTGAGGTGACGGGGCAGTAGCTCATGGCCTGCCCCGCCCCTCGGGGGTGGGCGTCATCACGCCATTAAAACAATCGCGTCATCACGGGCTCGGCGACATTCCCGACCGGGCCCGGCCTGACTTCAGGCGTCGCCGCGCAGCCGCAGCGGGGTTGCATCGCCGTCGCAAAGGATCAGCAGAAGCTGCCTCGGCAGGAGTGATGCCCGCATCAGGACATCGGGGTCGGCACGATCACCATCCACGAGACGCCGAAGCGGTCGGCCACCATGCCGAAAGACGAGGCGTAAAAGGTCTTGGTGAGCGGCATTTGTACCTTTCCGCCTTCACTGAGGGCCTTGAACAGGCGCTGCGCCTCGGCGTCCGTCGGCGCCGTCAGCGACAGCGAAAAGCCCTTGAACTCCAGCGGGCCTGCGGCCATGCCGTCAGAGGCCATCAGCTCCGTGTCGCCGATGCGAAAGTTGGCGTGCATGATGCTGTCGCCGGGAATGGAGGCGCACTCGGCGGTGGGTGGTTCGGGGCTTTCCTTGAAGCGCATCATCATCTTCACTTCGGCGCCCAGCGCCGAGCGGTAAAACGTCAGCGCCTCTTCGCAGCGGCCGTTAAAAAACAGGTAGGGTTGGACCAGCATGGCAGTTTCCTTTCGGGGGTTGAAGGTCTGGGGGTTGGGGATTCAGGGGTGAACGCGGTGTGGGTCGGGCGGCGTGGCCTCAGGCCTGGTTAGATGCCTGGTCATAGGCCTCCTGCAGGCCCTTGACGCTGATCTTGCGCATCTTCAGCATGGCTTTCATGACAGCGCCCGACCTGGCGGGGTCCTCGTCGCCCAGCAACTCGCCCAGGGCGGTGGGAATGATCTGCCACGACAGGCCGAACTTGTCCTGCAGCCAGCCGCACTGGTTGGGCGCGCCGCCGGCCGAGAGCTTGTCCCAGAGCTCGTCCACTTCTTCCTGCGTCTTGCAGCTCACAAACAGCGAGATGGCCGGCGTGAAGCTGAAGTGCGGGCCGCCATTGAGCGCCATGAACTCCTGGCCTTCCAGCTGGAAGGTGCCGGTCATGACCGTGCCTTCGGGCCCCGGGCCTTCCTTGCCATAACGCCTGAGCATCAGGATCTTCGAGTTCCTGAAGAGCGAGACATAGAAATTCATGGCCTCTTCGGCCTGGTCGTTGAACCACAGGAAGGGCGTGATTTTCTGCATGTTGTCTCCTTGGCAACCGGAGGTGGATCGGGGTTGGACGCACAGCTCAACAGTATTGTGTACACCGTCCACAAAAGAATAGCAAAGATAATGGACAGTGTCCACATCGAAAAGTAACAAGTCATGACACCCCCGTCCAAGCCGCCCGCCCCGCGCAGCACCTACCGCCACGGCGACCTGCGGCGCGCCTTGCTGGAGGCGGGGATCGAGCTGGCACGCGATGGCGGGCCCGACGCGGTCGTGCTGCGCGAAGCCACACGGCGCGCCGGCGTGGCGCCCAACGCCGCCTACCGGCATTTCGATAGCCGGCAGGCCTTGCTCCGGGCCGTGCGCTCGGCTGCGCTGGCGGCTGTCGCGCGGGCGATGGAGGCCGAGCTGGCCGCGCTGCCGCAGGATTTGCCGCCAGCCGAATTCGCCCGCGCCAATGTGCGCGCGGTGGGCACAGGCTACCTGCGGTTTGCACAGGCGGAAACAGGCCTCTTTCGCACGGCCTTTGCCGCATCCGACGACATGAAGGAAAGGGCCCAGGGCCGCCCGGCCGATCCTGAGCGGTCCGGGCAGAGCGGCCTGGACCCGTTCGAGTTGCTGGGCGCCGCGCTCGACAAACTGGTGGACGCCGGCGTGCTGCCCCCCGAACGCCGCCCCGGTGCCGAGTTCCTGGCGTGGTCGGCGGTGCACGGCCTGGCCATGCTGGTGATTGACGGTCCGCTGGGGCCCGTCATCGGCCCGCAAATGCAGCAAATCGGCCAGCGCCTGCTGGACATGGTGGAAAAGGGTTTGTAGCCGACCGCGTGCCCAATGGTGGCGAAGCGGTCGCCTTTGCCTCTTCCCCTCTCCTTTTACTTCGACGCCTTGACCGCGCTGTAGCTGGTCATCAGGTTGCGGTAGTCGGGAATGTGGTTGGCAAACAGGGTGCCCAGGCCTTCCACATCGTTGCGCCAGTCGCGGTGCAGCTCACAGGCCAGGCCAAACCAGGTCATCAGCTGCGCGCCCGCTTCCGACATCCGGTTCCAGGCCGAGTGGCGGGTGACTTCGTTGAACGTACCCGAGGCATCGGTCACCACGAACACCTCAAAGCCTTCGGCCAGTGCCGACAGCGCGGGGAAGGCCACGCAGACTTCGGTCACCACGCCGGCGATGATGAGCTGCTTGCGACCGGTCGCCTTGACGGCCTTCACGAAGTCTTCGTTGTCCCAGGCATTGATCTGGCCCGGCCGCGGAATGAAGGCTGCATCGGGCAGGGTCTGCTTCAGTTCGGGTACGAGGGGGCCGTTGGGTCCGTCCTCGAAGCTGGTGGTCAGCACGGTCGGCAGCTTGAAGTACTTGGCGATGTCGGCCACCGCCAGCACGTTGTTCTTGAACTTGTCGGGCTCGATGTCGCGCACCAGCGACAGCAGGCCGGCCTGGTGATCGACCAGCAGCACAGCGGCCTGGTTTTTGTCGAGACGATGGTATGAATTGGGCATGGCTATTCTCCTGAAGTGATAAACAAAAATGACAGACAGGGTGATTGACCAAGTGATTGGAACAACCCGTCTGGGCGATGGGCGGGATGCCCGGGGAAACCCGCCCGCAGGCGTGCAGGCGGGGCTGAGGCCCGGCCCATTGCAGGGCCGGGTCCGCATGCTCAGTGCGCCGTCTGGCTGATCCGCCCGAAGCGGCCGGCGTTGAAGTCGTTGATGGCGGTGGTGATTTCGGCCTGCGTGTTCATCACGAAGGGGCCATGGCCCACGATGGGCTCATCGATCGGCTCGCCGCTCAGCACCAGCAGCGTGGCGTCGCTGTTCGCCTCCAGGCTCAAGCCATCGCCCTCGCGCGCCAGCAGCGCCATCTGCGCTTCGCGCACCACCTCGCCATTGACCAGCACTGTGCCGTGCAGCACCACCACGGCGGCGGTGTGGCCTGGCGGCAGGGTCAACGCCGCTTCCTTGTCCCGGCCCAGCCGGACATCCCACACATTGATGAGCGTGAAGGTCTGGGCGGGTCCTTGGTGCCCCTCGTGGCTTCCGGCGATAACACGCACGCTGCCCGAATCATTGGGCAGGGCCACCGACGGGATCTGCGCATTCACAATGCCCTGGTAGCGCGGCGCGGCCATCTTGTCTTTGGCGGGCAGGTTGACCCACAGCTGCACCATCTCCAGCGTGCCGCCCTGCTGCGTGAACGCAGGCGAGTGAAATTCCTCATGCAGGATGCCCGAGGCCGCCGTCATCCACTGCACATCACCCGGGCCGATCACGCCGCCGCTGCCGGTGGAGTCCTGGTGTGCGACCTCGCCCTTGTAGACGATGGTCACCGTTTCAAAGCCCCGGTGCGGGTGCGTGCCCACGCCGCGCCGCGCACCAGGTATGCCGACGGGCTTGAACTCCGCGGGACCCGCATAGTCGAGCAACAGGAACGGGCTCACATGCTGGCCCAGCGTGTCGTAGCTGAAAAGCGAGCGCACCGGAAAACCATTGCCCACCCAGTGGGGGCGGGGGCTGCTGTAAATACCCAGAACCTTCTTCATGACCTGCTCCTTGAAAAGTGACCGCAGAAAAACTGCCATGAACGAAAGATAGTTGCGGAACGATGAATCCGGTAGCCGGCTAAATTTGCCATCAGCGTTCTATTTGAGGAACAATGACGGCATGCAGGACCTCAATGACCTCTATTACTTTGTGCAGGTGGTCGAGCACCAGGGCTTTGCGCCTGCAGGCCGCGCGCTGGGCAGCCCGAAGTCCAAGCTGAGCCGGCGCATCGCCCTGCTGGAAGAGCGCCTGGGCGTGCGCCTGATCCAGCGCTCGACCCGCCGCTTTGCCGTGACCGAGATCGGCCAGGCCTACTACCGGCATTGCCTGGCCATGCTGGTCGAGGCCAACGCAGCGCAGGAGGTGATTGACCGCGTCAGTTCAGAGCCGCAGGGCACGGTGCGCATGAGTTGCCCCACGGCCCTGCTCGACTACCAGGTCGGCGACCTGCTGGCGCGCTTCATGGCCGTCTGCCCGCGCGTGCAGGTGCAACTGGAGAGCACCAACCGCCGCGTCGACGTGATTGGCGAGGGTTTTGACATCGCCATTCGCGTGCGCTTTCCGCCGCTCGAAGACACCGACCTCGTCATGCGCGTGCTGGGCGAGAGCACGCAGCGCCTGGTGGCCAGCCCCGGGCTGCTCAAGGCTAGGGGCCTGGTTGCGCCGCTGCTGCCGGCCGACCTCGCCAGCCTGCCCAGTCTGGATGAGGGCCCGCCGCACCGCGAGCACGCCTGGCAGCTGGTGGGCCCCAACGGCGCCAGCGCGGTGGTGCGCCACACGCCGCGCCTCATCAGCGACGACCGGCTGGCCTTGCGCCTGGCCGCGCTGCAAGGCGTGGGGGTGTTGCAGCTGCCGACCATGATGGTGCGGCAAGACCTGGCGCTGGGGCTGCTGGTCGACCTGCTGCCCCAGTGGCGGCCGCGGGCCGGCATTGTGCATGCGGTGTTTCCGTCGCGCCGCGGCCTGCTGCCGGCGGTGCGTGAGCTGATCGATTTCCTGGCGCTGGAGTTTGCCAAGCTTGCCCTGGACGAGCGCGGCGACGAACCGGTGTCGGCCAGGGTAGCGGTGGGCGTTCCGGTCAAGGCTTCAAGAGGGAAGGCCCATTTGCCACAGCAGAACGGGCGCAAACAGCTATCAAAAGAGTAGCGACTCGGTGATGTTCATGACACCGATGATGCCGGTGGCCCCGCTGATGCGGTGACGGCCGGCATCACAGCCATCACCATCACCGCGTCCCCATCAGGGCCGCCCTTATTGCAGGAAGCTGAGCAGCGCGGGGATCACCTGCCCGGGCGCTTCTTCCATCAGCCAGTGGCCCGAGCCTTTGACCACCACGCCCTGCACGTTGTTGGCCACCAGCCTGCCCTGGTCGATCAGGAAGGTGCCGCCGGCTTTTTCGCCCGAGAGCACCAGCATGGGCATGGTCAACTTGCTCGCCGACAGCGCGGCAAAGTCCGCGGCGTCCTTTTCAAAGTTCTTGAAGTACTCAAAACCCGCACGCATACCGCCTTCCTGTGCATAGGCCGCGGCATACACGCGCCGGTCGGTTTCGGGCACCGAGCGTTTGGGGTCGGCGGCAAAGTCGTTCCAGAAATGCTCGAAGTAAGTCCGCTCGCGGCCCTTCACCAGGGCCAGCGGCGTCGCGCCATGGAAGTGAAAGTGCCACAGGTCGCGCAGCAGCCAGACCTTGGTCCAGTCGCCCACGCCGGGCAGGAACGCGTCCATCAGCACCACGCGCTCCGTCTCGGCCGGAAACTGCGCCGCATAGGCATAGGCCACCATGAGGCCGATGTCGTGGCCGACAATGCTGGCGCTTTGAATGCCCAGCGACTTCACCAGTTCGTGAATGTCCACGGCCATGTTCTTCTTGTCGTAGCCGCCTTCCGGTTTGGCAGAGCCGCCGGCGCCGCGCAGGTCCGGCACGATGACCGTGTGGCTCTTGGCCAGCAGCGGCATCAGCGGGTTCCACATGTGGCTGGTTTCAGCATAGCCATGCAGCAGCACCACGGCCGGGCCTTTGCCGCCCACACGGTAGTGAATGGTCGTGCCGTTCACGTTCGCATTGCGCGCCGTGAAGCCGGGCACCCGGCCTTCGTTGGCGACGGGGGCAGCGGCCAGGGCGGGCGTGGCGGCAGCCAGCAAGCTGGCGGTCGCGGCGCCCAGGGTGGCGGCACTGGTCAGCAGTTGGCGGCGGGTGGCGGGAAGATCGGAGGAAGTGTCATAAGAAGAATCAGTGTTCATGGCGGTGTCCTTGATGAAGTGGATGAAAGCGAAAGGAGAGACTCCAATGTAGGTTTTATCTTCTATTTCGGAAATACCGTGAAAATTGTTTGATTATTCAGGTTTTATGAATGATTGGGGTCACCTTTATGCAGGCAGTCATGCCTTCAAGGCCTCAACCCGCCCACCCCATCACATCGGCCAGCCAGTCCACAAACACCCGCACGCGCGGTGACAGCTGGCGCGAGTGCGGGTACAGCACAGACACCGGCATGGCTGCGTCGATCGAGGTCTCCGCCGGTCTGGCCTTGATGTGCGGCTGGCAGGTCCGCTGGCTTGCGCTCGCCGCCGCCGTGTTTTTGGTGGTGGACGCCTTGCTGGCCCACGCCTTCTGGAGCGCCGTCCCGCAAGACCAGCGCAACCAGCTGTTGCACTTCTTCAAGAACCTGGCTTTGGCGGGCTCCTTTGTCATGCTGGCCGGCGCGGCGTCTTCAGTGCAGGTTTCAGTGCCGGTTTTAGGCACACAATAGATCGACTCAACTTCTCCCGCACCATGCATACAGGCGCTCGGGTCCTTCTTCGGGTTCTGCTGCTGGCCACCGGCCTTTTCCTGTCGGCCTGCTCCTTGCCGTCCATGCTGCCCGCGCAATCCGGGCCGCCGGCTTCAGCGGCACCGCGCGTCATCGAGAACTCGCTGGGCATGAAGTTTGTGTGGGTGCCGGCCGGTGAATTCCTGATGGGCAGCGACGAGTCGCCCGACGCCCTGGCGCGCGACTACCCGGCTTACGAACGTAAGCGCCTGACGGATCTTGCCGACGAAGCGCCTGTGCACCGGGTGCGCATCACGCGGCCTTTTTATTTGGGCCAGCATGAGGTCACGGTGGGCCAGTTCCGCCGATTCATCGAGGCCTCGGGCTACACGCCCGAATCCATCGCCGACGGCACCGGCGGCTATGGCTACAACCCCGCCTACGATCCCGCCACATCGGCACGCGGCGATGCCTTTGAGGGGCGCGACCCGAAGTACTCGTGGCGCAACCCCGGCTTCGCACAGAGCGATGCGCATCCGGTACTCAACGTGACCTGGAACGACGCCGTAGCCATGGCTAAATGGCTGAGCAGGCACGAAGGCACCCGCTACCGCCTGCCCACCGAAGCCGAATGGGAGTACGCCTGCCGCGGCGGTTCGCCCACGCGTTACTTCGGCGGCAACGACCCCCAGTCGCTGCTGCAAACCGCCAACACCTTTGATGCCGATGCCGCCAAAAACTGGCCGGCCTGGCAGGCGTATGCGCTGCTAGGCCACGACGGCCATACCTTCACCGCGCCGGTCGGCAGCTTTCAACCCAATGCGCTGGGGCTGCACGACATGCTGGGCAACGCCTGGGAATGGACGGCCGACTGGCACGACGAAGCCTACTACGCCAGCGCACCGTTGAACGACCCGCCCGGCCCCGACACGGGAAGCGTGCGTGTGCGCCGCGGCGGCTCCTGGCACACCTGGTCGCTGTATGCGCGCTGCAGCTACCGCAACTGGAACTCGGCGCAGACCCGCTACACCTTGGTGGGCATGCGCTTGCTGCGCGAGGTGGAGGGCGCCGGGCAGTGAGGTGTTGGGTGCCGAACGAACAGGGGGCTGGCCTGGCTCAGGCCGGCACACGCGCAACCGGTCGGAACGCCGCTGGCGCGCGGAATGTTGCGCAAGCTGGAGGGGGCGGGCGGAGTACGGGGGGAGTGAACGGGTCATCCCCGCTTTACTCCTTCCCGCCTTTGGGGGAAGGCAGGGATGGGGGCTCCCCGGAGTGTGCGAACGCGCCATTAGCCCCAATCCCATTCACTTAAGCCGTTCGCCCTGAGCTCGACCTGTCATGAGCTTGCTGAAGGGGCGAAGGGTCGAACCGCAGGTCAACAATGCGCTGCCCCCATCCCAGCCTTCCCCCAAAGGCGGGAAGGAGCAAGAGCAAGGCGAAAAAGCGAGGAGCGGGTGCAGAAGCCTCACCTCAAATCACATTCTTCTCCAGCAAGGTCCGCCCCTCCACCAGCCGCTGCACCGACAGCGGCGACAAGTCCAGGCTGGAGTAGGCGCCGTCGGCTATCCATTCGGCCAGGCCGCGCCCCACGGCCGGCGCCTGCTGCAGGCCGTGGCCGCTGAAGCCATTGGCCAGCAGCAGGTTGGGCAGGGCCGGGTGTGGCCCGAGCAGGGCATTCTGGTCAAGGGTGTTGTACTCGTAGTAGCCGGCCCAGGCGCGCTGCAGGCGCACGGCCTCAAAGCCCGGCACGCGGTGCGCCAGCGCCAGCCAGGCCTGTTCGAACAGCTCGTAGTCGACTTCCAGCGGCGCGTCGTTGTCGTCTTGCGGCGGTGGCAGGCCGCAGATCCAGATGTCGCCCTCAGGGCGAAACCACAGCCCGCTCGGGTCAATCACCAGCGGGCAATCGGGCGTCGTGGCGGGGCTGGCAAACGCATACACACAGCGCTTGCGCCCATACACCGGCAAGTCCAGCCCGGTGCCGGCCAGCAGGGGCCGGGCCCAGGCGCCCGCCGCGTTCACCGCCCAGTCGCACGGCAGCTGCGCACCGCCTTCCAGCGTCACTGCATGCACGCGGCCCTGGCTGTGCGCAAAGCCGGTGGCGTGTGCCTTCACATACTGCACGCCCAGGCTGCGCGCCTTTTGCTTGAAGGCCATCAGCAGGCCGTAACCGTCAAACCAGCCTTCGCCATTCAAACCCAAAGAGGCCAGTGCCAGGTCGTCCACCTGTAGCCAGGGGAAGCGCTGCTGCAGCGCAGCCGGCTCCAGCAGTGCAACGTCCACGCCCTGCGCGCGCTGGATGGCGTGGTTCTCCCGCAAGGTGGCCGCACCGGCTTCAGTGGCCAAATACAGATAGCCCCGCTCCGTCAGGCCGATGTCGGGCACGTCCCCGTCCACCGCCAGGTGCTGTTTGATGTGGCGCAAAAACCCGATGCCGAACTGCGAGATCGCAATGTTCACCGGCGCCGAGAACTGCTGGCGTATGGAGCTGGCCGACAGTGCCGAAGAGGCCTGCGCGTAGGTCGGGTCGCGCTCCACCACCGTGACTTCGCCGCGAAAGCGCGGGTGCGTTGCCAAAAAGTAGGCGAGTGCGCTGCCGATCACGCCACCACCGACGATGACCACCTTTTGCGTTGCCTGGCTCATTCTTTACGTGCTCCCCATGTTGTCTGCCTGGATGGTGATCATCCTACTGCCATGCTGACGGGTTGACGAACTGCTCTCGGGTGGCGCCGCGCGCAGGCAATTGGCGGCGGGTGATGAGGATTTCTGAAGTGGAGTTGAAGAGACTCCACCTGTATGATTTGCCATTGCCCCGCGGTGTGTTTCCTTTCATCCTTGCCCAGCCAGGAGTCCCCCATGAAAGTCAAGCCTTCCCTCTGTGGCTATGCGCTTGCCGTCTTGTCGCTCGCCGCTCCCACGGCCGGGCAGGCGCAGGAACAGACGCCCGAGCTGCTGCCGCTGTGGGAGATCGGCGGGGTGGGTCTGGCCATGTCGCAGCAGGCCTACCCGGGCGCCTCGCAGAACGTGAGCCGCGGCCTGGCGCTGCCTTACCTGATCTACCGCGGCAAGTTCCTGCGCGCTGACCGCGAGAGCGTGGGCCTGCGTGCCTTCAGCACGCCGCAGTTTGAACTTGATGTGGGCTTTGCCGCCGCTTTCGGCTCCCGCTCGGACGAGGTGGACGCCCGCCGCGGCATGCCCGACCTGGGCACCCTGGTGGAGTTCGGGCCCCGCCTCAAGTGGCACCTGGGCCGGGGGCCGGCCGATGGCCGCCTGCGGGCCGAGTTTGCGCTGCGTGGCGTGTTTGACCTGGACGACAGTCTCAGCCACAAGGGCATCTCGTTCGAGCCCCGGCTGATCTACGAATGGCGCGGCAGCGGCGGCTGGAGCTACGGCACCAACGTCGGCGCCGTGATGGGCAACCGGCGGCTGGCCGACACGCTGTACGGCGTGGCGCCAGCCTATGCGCTGCCGGGCCGTCCGGCCTACGCGGCCGAAAGCGGGCTGATCAACTGGCGCCTCGGGCTCAATGTGTCGCACGACATGACGCCCAACCTGCGCCTCTTCGGCTTCGCCTGGTTCGACTCCGTTGCAGGCGCAGCCAACCGGGCGAGCCCGCTGGTGCAAAGAACCGCAGGCACCAGCCTTGGCGTGGGCCTGACCTACACCTTCGCACGCTCGGCCACGATGGTGCGCGACTGAGCCGGCCTTGAACCTTCCGCCGCTTGTCGTTTGCCTCTCACCACTCACCCCTTGCGTCCTGGAACACCCCTGCCATGCCCCAGCACATCGGAATCGTCGGCTGCTCCGCCGAAGGTGCAGCGCTTTGTTATAAAACCATCTGCGCGGAAGGCGCACCACTGCTCGGCCCGCACGCGCACCCCGAGGTCTCGCTGCACACGCCCTCGCTCGCGGGCTATGTCGATTTCCTCAACCGCGGCGACCTGCAGGGCGTGGGCGAGCTGATGCTGGCCTCCGCCCACAAGCTCGCCAAAATCGGCGCCGACTTCTTGATTTGCCCCGACAACACCATCCACCAGGCGCTGCCCAATGTCGAGCCGCGCTCGCCGCTGCCCTGGCTGCACATCGCCGAAGTCGTTGCCGCAGAAGCCGCCCGGCGCGGCTTTAAACGACTGGGCATCACCGGCACCCGCTGGCTCGTCGACAGTGAGGTCTACCCGGGCAAACTCACCGCGCACGGGCTGGCTTCCGTGCGACCGAGCGATGCGGAGCGCGACGAGATCAACCGCATCATCATGGACGAGCTGGTGTACGGCGTCTTCAAGCCCGAAGCGGTGGCGTACTTTCAGCAGGTCATGGCGCGCATGAAAGACGAGGGCTGCGACGCCGTGGTGCTTGGCTGCACCGAGATCCCGCTGATCATGAGCGACGCAAACTCGCCGCTGCCAACGCTGGACTCCACGCGCCTGCTCGCGCGGGCGGCGCTGCGCCGGGCGGTGCAGGGCGCAGCTGCGCCAGCGTAGTTGGCCATGAAGCTCCCTCCCCCGCTGGGGGAGGGTTGGGGCGGGGGCCAGCGGCGACCGGGTCAGCACGGCAGCCCGACGCCCAAGCCGCGAGCCCCCCATCCCGGCCTTCATCCGGCGAGGGAAGGAGATGATCGGCCCTGCATGCGATGGCGCCCACACTCCCGCAGGCCGCGCCAACGGCCCGCATCAACCCACATTCTCAGCGCGGCTGCTTCGTCACAAACCCAATCACCAGCCCCTTGGCCGTGACGGTAATCGTGCCCGGCTCCAGCCCCAGGCCGTCAGCCAGCATCAGGTCCTGCGGCCTGAGCCGGTGCACCACCACTTCCAGCAGCGTCTCCCCGGCAATGGCCGGTGCATAAGCCTCCAGCAACGCAGCCGGCCCCGGCGGCAGGCCAGACAGCCGCAGTGAGTTGACGCGCAGCTTATGAGCGCGTATCGACTGGTCGCTGGGCTCGTAACGCAGCGCGAAATCCACGTCGAAGATGCCGGTGGAGTTGCCCGCCAGCGCCGGGCCAGCCGCGTCGACAGCCATCTCGGCACCCACGCGGTTCAGCTCGGGCAGCAGGCGCAGGCGCGGTGTCTGCAGGGTCAGGTCCAGCAGCCCGCCGACCGGGTAACGCCTCGGGAATTTCTGCGCCACGGCTTCCTGCAGTTGTTCGCTTGGCACCGTGTACCTGGGCTGGGCGTGCGCTGGCGACAGGGCCAACAGCCCGGCCCCGCCCAAGCCCATCCAGATCGCCAAAGTCAGCAACAGCCTTCGTTTCATGCATCCCTTTCGTTGGCCCATTGTGGCCCGGCACCGCTGTGCGGTTACCTCATACATAGGGTGCAGCACGGGCGCAGCAAAAGACCACGCTGAATGTAAAGCTTAGGTATGGGGTGCAACGTTGTGTGAGATAGGTCAACAGTGTGCCGGCATACGCCGTTGAACACGAGGCCATGCAAAACCATGGTGATTTATCAACTGTATTCAAAGGACCCTCATGAACAAATTGCTCGCTACCCTGATGACCACCCTGATTGCCGGCGCTGTATTTGCACAGACGCCTGCGCCCGTGGCACCTGCCACCCCGGCTGTCGTCAAGGCAGAAGCCAAGGCCGAAAAGTCTGTTGCTGCCGCTGTGACCAGCGAAGCCAAGGTAGACGCCAAGGCCGACGCCAAGGTTCAAAAGGCAGAAACCAATGCCGCTGAAAAGAAAACCAAGGCCCTGACCAAATCCGCAACGACCAAAGCCAAGGCACACGCCAAAGCCAACAAGGCCGACGCTGAAGACAAAACCAAGGCCACCGCCAAAGCTGAAAAAACCGATGCCAAGGCCGATGTCAAAGCAGACAAGGCCGTCATCAAAGCCGACACCAAGGTAGACACCACGCGCATCAAGGCCGCAGCCGACAAGGCCACCGCCAGCGTCGAAACCACCGCAGTCAAGGCAGAAGCCAAGGCCGACGTGAAAGCGGCTGGCAGCAAGTAATTGCCACGGGGCGGCTGCAAGCCGTCTTGCCACCCCTCAAAAAGACAGGCCAGGCCTGTCTTTTTTATGGGCGTTCTTCTTCCGGCACATGACAACCAACTTGCCGTTCGCCCTCAGGACAGGACAGGACAGGCTCAGCCCGAACGGTGAAGTGTCATGAATCACGAACACATCAATAGCCTCAATTTGGCCTCAACTGATGTATGGTCAGCGTGATGCGAATCCTTCCAACACTTCTGCTGCTCTCTGCCTCCACGCTGGTCCATGCCCAGGCGACAAGGGGCGAGCAGGACGCCCTGGCCCTGGCGATCAAGTCGCAACAAATCCTGAACGAATATTCAGTCGGGGCCGTTGAACCCGAGGCCATGAAGTACGCCCAGCGCCTGAAATTGACCCGGGCCGCCCTGGACGCACAACGCAAGCAATGGCCTGCCGTGGCCAGTGGCCCCAACCCGTGGGACAAATTCGGCGCCTGCAAAAATGCGCTCGAACAGGCGTCACACGTCGCCGGGCTTTCCGGCATGAAGGCCACCCGCACGCTGGATGACCAGGTCTTTCATGCCGAGAAAGGCAAGCTGCAGCAATTTCGCGCGGAGTGCGACGAGGTCATCAAGCGCAGCGGGCCGGGGCGGTAAGGCAGCGCCGTCTGCAGGCAGGGCGCCGGCCAGTGTGATTGCCGATGCAGGTGCAGTAAACGCCGTCTATCGGCCCACCACCGACCAGCCCGCCTTGAGGTTGGCCTTGTCGTTTTCGTACTCCCAGGCGGTGCCGCAGCGGTCACAGCGGTACTTGGTGATGGTGACCAGATGGCCGCCGCGCTTTTCCTGGCGGTTGTTGCCCTGCACCAGCTCCGGGTGCCCGGGGGCCTTGCGCCAGTTGCGCTGGATGCCGGCGCACGAGTCGCACAGCTCCATCTTCTTCAATTCGTTCTGTCGGTTCGGGTCTTGGGTCATGGTGCTGCTCTTGTCTTGATGTGGGGCGAGGTTGCCTTGGGTGCTGGGGTCGATTGTCGCTCTTGAGTCGCCCGCGTGGCGGCGTCTGGTTAGACGCCAGTGTGGTGCGCTCGAAGTTCCAGAACTTATGGGGGCGCCGGCAGTGTCGGCGTTTGCGGGTGCCGAACTCGCGCTCCCGGCCACGAGCGGGTGTACGCGAAAGTCACCTTTCTGCCGCGTTGGCCTTGAAAACGATCGGCTGCGGCGGACGCTTCCGCGGCTCTTGACGGAGCAGTTTCGGGCGCCTATATTGAGGCTCGCGAAGAAGATGAAAACAATCGGCCGCAGCGCCCGAGTTTCCAGGTACAGGTCTGTACTCCTCAGCGCAGCATTGGACGAACCTGCCGCAATGGAGACATCGCGACGTGCCGTCCGCGTGTTCAACGTGCAGGACGGAGGAACCATGAGATCCAGCCTGAGTTTGAGACTGCAGTACGCGATCGTCGGATTGGCCTTTGCGATGGCATCGGTCGGCTGCGGGACTGTGGAGCCGCACAAGGCCGCGCGTGATGTGGCGCCGCCGCTCGAGGAGCACACTGGCCACCTCGGCAAGGTCAGCTTTGCCAATTCATGCGACGCCAAGGTGCAGATGGAACTGCAGCGGGCGTTCGCGATGTTGCATTCGTTTTGGTTCTCGGCTGGCGAGAAGGCTTTTCGCCACGTGCTCGAGGACGACCCGTCGTGCGGCGTGGCCACCTTCGGCGTCGCGGCGATACTGATGGACAACCCGCTGGCCGGGCAAGGCGCATCGCTCAAGGCGGCGGAGAGCGCGCAGGCGGCGATCGAGCAGGGCAGGCGCGTCGGCACCAAAACCCAGCGCGAGCGTGACTACATCGAGGCGGTGGCCGCCTATTACGCCGACTTCGCCAATCGCCCCGAACGCGCGCGCCAGGCTGCGCGCGCCCAGGCCTTCGAGGCGCTGGCCGCCAAGTACCCTGACGACGACGAGGCGCAGATCTTCGCCGCGCTGTACGTGGCCAGCACACAGTCGCAGGCGGACCAGACCTATGCCTCCTACCTCAAGGCAGCGGCGGTGCTGGAGAAGCAGTTCGTCAAGTACCCCGACCACCCGGGCGTCGCGCACTACCTGATCCACTGCTACGACGCGCCTCCGATCGCGCAGCAGGGGTTGCCGGCGGCACGCAAATACGCGGGCATCGCGCCGGACGCGCCGCACGCGCTGCACATGCCATCGCATATCTTCACCCGCGTCGGTGCTTGGCAGGACTCGGCGTCGACCAACCGCCGCTCGGCCGACGTCGCGCAGATGAACGGCGACAACTTCGACGCCTACCACGCAGCTGACTACATGGTCTACGCATACCTTCAGCTCGGTCGCGACAAGGAGGCGCGCAAGGCGCTCGACGACATCACCCGTTACGCCAGCCCGGCGACGGCATCATTCGGCCAAACGTACGCCGCGGTGGCGATGCCTGCGCGGCTGGCGCTCGAGCGCGGCGATTGGGCCGCGGCCTCGCAGCTGCCTCAGCGTGGCTTTTCATTCGCACATGTCGAGGCGATCACGTCCTTCTCGCGTGCACTCGGTGCGGCGCGCAAGGGCGATGTGGCTGCGGCAGAGCAGGATGCGCAGAAGCTCGAGGCGCAGCACAAGGCGTTGATCGAGGCCAAAAACAACTACTGGGCCACCGAGGTTGAGGTGCAGAGCAAGGCCGCGGCCGCCTGGATCACCAAGGCAAAGGGACAACCCGAAGAGGCTGTGCGCCTCATGCGCGCCGCCGCCGACCTCGAGGACCGCAACGAGAAGCACATCGTGACACCCGGCCGTGTGGTTCCCGCGCGCGAGCTTCTTGGCGAGATGCTGCTTGAGTTGAAGCAGCCAGTTGCCGCGCTGAAGGAGTTCGAGCAGTCGCAGGTACGCGAGCCCAACCGCCTGCGCGGCTACGTCGGGGCGGCGGCCGCGGCCGACGCGGCCGGGGAGCGCGACAAGGCGCGCGCGCACTACGCGAAGCTGGTCGGACTGACGCGCGACGCCGACACGCCGCTGCCCGAGATCGCGCGTGCGAAGAGCTATCTCGCGACGAAGTGAGGTCGCATCCGGCGAGCGTGGTGGATCGCTCCATGCTCTCGCTGCTCGGGTGCTGGAAATAGTGCGAGTGATTCAACAGCCCAGCTGTCGCAGTGTCGGCTCTGGGGCGGCGAGTGCCTGACATTGACCGACAGCTTTGGGTCGTGATTGACGGTTTGACCCGGCGCCGGAAAGCCGACCATTCTTGCCAAGTCTGACGCGGCAGCGGGGCCTGTCAGCAGTTGTCATTCCGGGAGCGCAAGCCACGCAAACGCTGGTGCGCAGCGTCCTCCATGTCCACCGGCAACTGCTGTTTGGCATTCAGGTAGTGGTTGGTGAACACATCCAGGTAAGCCTCCAGCGTCTGCGCCGCAAGCGTCTCGCCGGCCAGCGCCAGGCACAGGGCGGCTACTTCAGAAGTGCAAAAATGCTCATCGCGCTGCGAGCGACGCAGCTTGTAGCGAGACAGCTGCTCACTCTGCAGGCTGAGCACCGGCAGGTGGTTGAGGTAAGGGCTTTTGCGAAACATCTTGCGCGCCTCCGGCCAGGTGGCGTCCAGCAACACAAACAGCGGCCGCTTGCCCTGCCGAACTTCGTTGCCGTCCTCGGCTTCGATCGGCAGCACCTCTGTCACCACTCGCTCGCTAGCTACAAACTCCCCCGGAAACACCAGGTACGGCTGCCACTGCGCGTCGGCCAGCACGGCCAGCAGCGCAGGGTCCACCTCGGTGCGCGCCCAGCCAAAGGCAAAAGTGCTAGAGACCACATCGGCAATCAGCCAGCCCGTGTTGCTCGGCTTGAGCGGCTCAATGTCGGCCATGATCAGGCACACCCCCGCACGCACAGGCAGGGCCGGGCGCAAGGCACACAGGCAGTGGCTGGGAACCAGACGGCAACCAGCACAGCGCTCCCCGCGCGGACCGCCGCGGGCGAGAAAGGGTTTGGAACTGCGCGCCAGGCGCGCGGTGCGCAGGCGGGAGACGGCGTGGGTCATGGGGATAGTTTGGAGGCGGCTTTGGTCATGTTGCTGCTCTCAATGTTGGTGATGGCTGGCCTCTTTGCCATTCATCAGTTGGTGAATCACCGTATCGATCAAGCCCTCTTCAACGAGGGACTGGAGTCTGAGCGGCGACTTCACGCCGGGTTGGGGCTAATTGTCGCCGGTTGGTCGCCGAGGCTGAAACACCTGCGGTGCGGCCTGAAAAGGCATCAATCTGTAAGCCAAATCTCTAGCGCACGTTCCACCTGCGGGAGTGGCTATCAAATCAGGATCAATCGGGCGGTAGCGCCTTGCACATCCGCGCGTTCGCCAGAACAACACTTCTCACAGTCACCTAGTGGTTTAGATTTCCATCCACACGGCCTGGGATTCAACTACGCCAACAAAGCGGGCAGCGTTGAAGCCCTGCGGGAAAAGGGTTTTTTCGACTGCGCTGGGGGCACCGAATATCCCGTCAGGGTCATGAAGCAGATGTCGGTCGTCGCGCAGTGCAATCAGAAGTTCTTCCAACGACACTTTGAGAAAACCGCCGAAGCGCTGGTGGTCGCACTCAATAGAAGTATCCACAATCCAGCCGTGAACGGCGGCGACCTTCACACGGTCTTCCAGACCGAGCAGTTGCGTAAACTCAATCTGGTTCGCCAGCGCAAGTTGTACGGCTGCCAACTTTCGGCGCAATTGCTGTCCCGCTTTTCTCAACGTGGTTGTCGCGTGCCTCCATGCATCTTGCTGCGATCGCCTGAGATAGGTGGACTTCACCTCCAGCACCAGCACGATACCGTCGCGCGCACAAATCACGTCCACCTCACCGGCGTTTCCCTCGTGTCCCGCAGGTGGGATCCAGTTCGTCACAACGCGAAACCCCCGAGTCCTGAAGACCGCGCCTAGTTGCTCTTCGATGCGCCGGGTCTCGGTGCCTGCCTCACAGCGCCGTGCACCCAGTCGCCGAAAATTATTGATGGCGGCTGTGCTGTTGTTTTGCAGACCAATTACCCATGGCAACTGCACCAGTGTCTGCCCCATTTTCAGTATTGGGCGTTCGAATAGTTCAGGACGCAGGCCCGGCTCACCATCGCGCAATTGCGCTGATAGCTTGGCCCAGTCGCTGGTCCAGAAGTCAACAATCGATTCCGCTATACGTCGGCTACCTTGCGGATGATCAGCTGTTACCGTCCAGCCAACCATGTTGGAAATCTTGGCTTCGCGGCCTGACCACGTCAGCGGGAGCCGATTTTGGTTCCCATCTATCAGGCCTTGCATCGCCATCAAGCTGAGCGCGGTGGACCAACTGCCAGCGGTGCGCAGGTGCTCGACATAGCTTTCCAGGAAATGACGCTGAAAGAAAACGTTCATCAGCTCCAGCGACAGCAGCGTCTGAAATAGCGGGAAGGACTCGCCTGCATCGTTGGTGACAGTGGTGCCCACGCCGTACACCTCCGTCAGCTGCAACTGGGTGCGCATGGCTTTGACGTAAGCCACACGGTTGAGCTCATGGTTTTTTGGGCTGCCGATTTGCCGAGCTGCCATGTCGGAGGCAGCAAATGCATCCATGGCGCGGTAGAACCAGTAGTTGTGCAACGCCGCCAGCTTGCGGCCATCGCGCTCCCAGACGGCGCGTGCTTCTACTTTTACCTCCTTGATTTCCAAGCTATTGTCTGTCCGTACAAACTCAATATCGTGGTCGTAGCTGAATGCATCGGCAGACTGCGCCACAAAGCTATTAAGCTCAGTCTGTGCCGCCAGCAGGTTTGCAAACGCCTCACGCAAGTCGTGCCTAGCGGTTTGCCCCTGTCGTGACGACAAAAAGGGCGACAAGTGTTTTGCGAGAGACTGGCCTATCTGGGCGGTGGTCAGCTCAAGCGGGGTGTCTGCACAAGTAGAGAGCTTCCAGAGCAAGATGTCGTTGATCGCATCCCACGACGTTTGCATGTTCGGCTGCGGGCCGGAAGAGTGGGGCGGAACGCCAAAGTTCGCGGGCACAAGATGCTCAAATGCGTACAGGCTGGCATAGCTCAGCAATTCCAAAGGCGACAACGCGGCCAGCGTGTGCTGCCATATGGCTACTTCGCTTAACCGCTCCCGATGGGCCAGATCAAAAATGTCCAGCACCTTGCAAAGCTCGGCAATGATCGGACTGGACGCAGCCAGCTGATCCAGCTCTGACCGTCTGGACGAGTTCCGTGCAAGCACCAGCCCGGAGCAACGAACGGCGAGAACAATCACGTCGGGCGTAACTGTAGCTAGCATCGCCATGTTGGCAACGTGCTTCTGCCCAAAGTACTGCACCAACGCCAACGTCATTGCCTGCGACTGCCAGGCTTGTACTGGCAAGCCGGTCAAGAAACTACTGGACCAAAAGGCGGCGTGGCGCTCTGCCCGTGTGACATTCATTCCATTGCGAGCCTGCCTGCCGTCGAGGTAAGCGAGCGCAGTGTTCTCCGCTGCGGAATGCATGGATTCGCCTGCGTCAATCAGGTTTTGGAATCGGCGGTCGTAATAGTTGGTCATTCAGATCGTTGTGCACTAGCATAGCTGTTTCAATGGCGATGGCGTGCCAGGAAACAAACACTCTAAGCTCACTGACAACCAGCCCTGCTGGCCGCGTCCTTCACACTGCGCGGGCTTGTCCACATACATGCCCCGTCGGTCGGGAGAGCGGGCGCGAGTCGCACACCTTTATGGCAGGTTCGTCCTGCCTTTTTTTACGTCCGTGCGTAGCCGGTCGTATGTGGCCGTGCGGTCTGTGGGGGTGTGCGTCTTGTCCGGGGCAGCGTTCAGCGAGCGGGCGCAGTGCTGCGCCGTCGCTGGATAATGGCCATCTGATCGATCTGATCTTTGTGTGCCGCCCGAAGCGGCTCACTGCGTGGTCCGGGGAGTGCTGGCCAGGTGATGTGCGTGGGTCCTGCAAAAGTCGACGAGCTTGTCGACGTCGGCGGCTTTGTGAAACACCTCGTCTGCGCCGAGGTCGCGGCAATGCTCCAGAATGTTTCGCTGGCTGTGATTGGTGAGAACGACCACCTTTTGCCAGGGCTGGCGTGCCTGGAAAACCTTCAGCACGCCAAAGCCCGAGCCTTCGGCCAGGAACAGGTCAACAATGGCCAGGTCCCAGTTGCCGTGGTTGGCGTCAAACCATTCTGTGGCCGCCGTTTCACCGGCCACCTGGCCCACGAACTGGAGCGGTGCAAGCTCCTCCATGCCCTCGATCAACGAGTCGCGGATATCGGCCCTGTCCTCGACGAGAAACACGCTCATCAGCATGAAGTTCCTTTGCTCCCTGTTGCACCCCTTTGGCACCCCGTTGGGTAATCGGCGAGGTTAATGCAGGTGCGGCCGGGAGGGGTGCGGGTGCTGTTCGCTTTCGGGTGTAGGCGCCTTCCTACATGTGATGGTGGTTGTGGCGGCGACGCGGCTGATGGTGATGATGATGGTGGTGGTGAGGGTGAGGGCGATGGCTGGGGTCGCTCGTGAAGAGGTTGGGCAGCATCCGTGCCGTTCTGCCCTGAAGATCGCTGGGTGTTGCGCCAACCGGCGCGCCGTGTCAGTCGGCCGCTTCCATCGCGGCGCTGTACTGCCCCCGGCAGGCTGCGCCGTTCAGCCGGGCGCGCTTGAGCAGCGCTTGCTGGCTGTTGCGCGCATGGGCGGCTTGCCCCTTCCAGGCCTGCAAGGCGGGCTCCTGCAGCGCACGTCCGTACGAGAAGCTCAGCAGCCACGGGTGGGGGCCCAGCCGGTTCATGGCGTCGAGATTGGCCGTCGCTTCTTCAGGCGTCTGGCCGCCCGACAGGAAATTGATGCTCGGAACCGCCGCGGGCACCGTGCGCCGCAGGACGCGGACCGTCTGCTGCGCCACCTCGGCCGGCGCTGCCTGCTGCGTGTGCGCCTTGCCGGGCACCACCATGCTTGGCTTGAGCAGCATGTGCTCGAGCACGACGCGGTGCCTGTGCAGCGCGTGGAACACCTCGTGCAGCACGGCCTCGGTCACCTCGGCGCAGCGCGCCATCGTGTGGTCACCGTCGATCAGCACCTCGGGTTCCACGATGGGCACGATGCCCCGCTCCTGACAGATCGCGGCGTAGCGGGCGAGTGCCTCCGCGTTGGCATCGACCGCCAGCCGGCTGGGCAGCGTGCCAGAGACGTTGTAGACGGCGCGCCACTTGGCAAAACGGGCGCCCAGCGCCTTGTAGGCGTCCAGGCGCTGCGCGAGTCCGTCCAGGCCCTGGGTGATCTCATCGCCCGGCGCGCCGGCCAGCGGGATCTTGCCCGCATCGACCTTGATGCCGGGCACGATGCCCTGCCGCGCGGCCCATAGCGGCAAAGCCGCGCCGTCGTGCGCGCACTGGTGGAGTGTTTCTTCATGCAGGATGACGCCGCTGATGAAGTCACCCAGGCCCGCCGTGGTCAGCAACAGGCTGCGCCACGTGCGCCGGCCTTCTTCGGTGGACTCCACGCCGATGGTCTTGAAGCGCTTGGCAATCGTCGGGCCGCTTTCGTCGGCGGCAAGAATGCCCTTGCCCTGCTGCACGAGCGCCTGCACCGCTGCCTGCAGTTCGCCTTGGCTGTTGTTCATGACGACCCCACACGCCGCGTGCTGATGACGAGCTACTGAAGTGCGATGTCGCCGTCGAACTTGACCTTGAGTTGCACGCCTGCGACTTCGAGGGTCACGGTGGCTGGCAGCGTCTCGGTGCCGGTAATGGCCCCGCTCGCCCGGGCCCGCGCCACCGCCTGCTCGATCTCGTGCTGTGACTTGACGCCGACCATTTTTAAAAACTTGCGGATGCTGAGGTTGAATGTTTCTTCATCCATCAAGGTCTCCCGTGTTGCGGCGCTGCCCGGTCAGGTCCAGGCCGCGGTGCTTAATGCAGCGGTTCGTGCGGCAATGCCGCGCCACGCCACACCACACCACAGTCAATGCAGGGGTGTCCTGCAGAAGTGGCCGTGCTGGGCCGTGCTCATCAGTGCATGAAACTCCTCCTGCGACATCCGCAGCAGGCGCTCATGATCGCCGCCCTCCATGTAAATCACGGGGTTGGCTTCGAGTTCGTCATCGACGATGGTTTCTATGCCCCAGGCCATGCCGACCGGAGGCACTGCGCCGCGATCGCAGTCTGCGAACAGCTGCGCGATGCGGCTCTCATCGGACAGCCGCAATTCCTTGCGGCCAAGCAGATGGGACAGATGGCCCAGCATGACCGTCTTGTCGGACGGAATGACGGCCAGCACATAGCTGCTGTCGTCTTCCAGGAGCACCGACTTGGCGAGCTGGTGGGGCTGTACCTGCGCCGAGCGGGCAGTCTCGGCACTGCTGCGGCTGGGCTGATGGGCGTGGATTTCGTAGTGCGTGCCGCGCTCATCAAGGTAGCTGGACAAACGCGTGGAGATAGACATGACAGCCTCCTTGTGCAAAGTCAAAGTCAACGTAACAGGCCAGATTCCGGGCCGCGTCACCGATCAGCTTGCCCGGGCCCGTCAACTTCATACTATGCGCCTCGACGCACCGGACCGCAAGTTCGCCGCCGCCGGCGCGGCATTGCCCCCGCCGGCGGCAGGGAGATTGGCGGCCCGCCCGCTCTGCCAGCGCTGCCAGCTCTGCCCGCGCCGTCCGCTTTGGTTGCGTCTCGTTGCCCGGCTACCCAATCAGCCTGGGCAGCCAGGTCGCGATTTCCGGAATCCAGAACACGGCGGCCAGCAGTATCAGGCTCATCACCACATAGGGCACCACCGCCATGAAGATATGGCCCATGGTGACGACAGGCGGGGCCACGCCGCGCATGGTCATCAGCAGCAGGCCGTGCGGTGGCAGCAGCAGGCCGAGCTGCATGCAGATCAGGAACATCACGCCAAACCAGATCGGGTCTATGCCCAGCGTTTGCACCACGGGCATGAAGATGGGCAGCGTGATCATCATCATGCTGACCTGGTCGACAAAGATGCCCAGGAAAATCAGCATCAGCATCATGCCGACCACGATCATGCTGGTAGACAGGCCCTGGCCGGTGATGAACTGCACCAGGCCGCTGCTGGCGCCCGAGAACGACAGGATTTGCGCAAACGTCGTGGCGCCCAGGATGATGAACAAAATCATGCCCGAGATGCCCGCCGTGCCCTTGAGCGCCTTGAGCACGGCGTCCCAGGTCAGCACGCGGTAGCACAGGGCCAGCAGCATGGTGGCAAAGGCCCCCAGCGCGGCGCATTCGGTGGGCGTGGCCCAGCCGGCGGCCAGCGCGCCCACCACCACGCCAAAGATCGACAGCGTGGGCAGCACATAGCCAAAGAACAGGCTCCAGCGCGCCCAGCCGCGGTACTGCACCGCATCGTCCTTGTCGACCGGCGCCAGCTGCGGGCTGATGGTGACGCGCAGCACAATCCACAGCACGAAGGCGACGGACAGAATCACACCGGGCACCACGCCGCCAATCAGCAGCTTGGAGATCGAGATGCCCGACAGCGAACCGAGCAGCACGGTGAGTGCCGAGGGCGGGATCAGCATGTCGACCGCGCCAATGGCCATGATGGGCCCGGTAGCCAGGGTCGGGTGGTAGCCGCGTGACAGCATGATGGGCAGCATCAGCGAGCCGAGCATGGCGGTGGTGGCGATGGTGGAGCCCGAGATGGCCGAGAACACCGTGCCGGCCACCACGGCAACGACCGCCAGGCGGCCGGGCACATGTTTGATCAGCCGCTCGACGCCTTCGATGACCTTGATGGCCAGGCCGGTGTGAAAGAGGATCTCGCCCATCAGCACGAACAGCGGAATCGGCGTCAGCGAAAACGCAGTGACCGAGCTCACGCTGCTGCGCGCCAGCTGCACCAGGCCGGGCTCGCCGCCCATGTAGAGCCAGGCGCCGACGATGTTGATGGTGATGAAGGTCAGCGCCACCGGCATGCCGATGAACAGCAGCACGGTGGAGCCGCCCAGCATCAGCCAGGCGGCAATGCCCCACGCGCTCATGACGGCACCCTGGCGCTGCGCGCCGTCCCGCCAAGCGGGAATTCGCCCTTGGGGCGGCCCTGCGTGCTCATGCCGCGCTCACCGCGTCGTGGCGCGGGCCGCGCGGGCCGCGCTGCAGCCGGATCATGCGAAAGATCATTTCAATTCCAAGCAAAACAAACACCAGGGGCAAGGGCGCCAGCGCCCACCATTCGGGCGTCACAAGCGTCTTGATGTTGACGGCGCCCGACAGGTAGCTGGACCAGGCGGCCTGCGTGCCAAACCAGGCGATTGCCAGGCAGCACACAAGACCGATCAGGTCGCCCACCCATTCGAAGCACCAGGCCAGTTGCGGCGGCAGGGCCTGCAGCACGATGTCGACGCGGATATGCTGGCCCTGGCGCAGCAGCCAGGGCGCCACGCACATGGTGATGAGGTAGAGCATGAGCTCCGAAATCTCGGTGCTCCAGGCCAGGCCTTGCGGCAGGCCGGGCAGCGCCAGGTTGCGCAGCGCCACGTCGGCCACGATGATGAACATCATGGCCATGAGGATGGCGCAGCCCAGCAGGGCCAGTCTGGCCAAAAAGCGGCCATAGGCCTCGGACAACCGGTCTATCACGACGGGGTGCGGTGCTTATTTGGAGAAAAGCGTCTTGAAGCGCGCGGCCACCTCGGGGCTTTGCTTCATGGCGCCGGCCCAGCCCACTTCGTAGGCTTTCTCGCGGAAGGCCTTGGACGTGGCGGCATCAAACTTGATGGTCTGGATGCCGGCGGTTTGCTGGCGCGCCGTTTCCACGTTGCCGTAGCGGGTCCAGAAGGTGTTCTCGGCCTCCAGCGCCAGCAACTGCTTTTGCAGGTAGTTGCGCTGCGCATCGGTGAGCTTCTTGTAGGCCGGCAGGTTCATGGTGAGTGAGACCTCGGCGTCATAAAACCCGGGGTCGACGCGGAACTTGGTTTTCTCCTGCCAGTTCAGGTCAAAAATGCCGCCAATGGGCCAGCCGTAGCCATCGACCACGCCGCGCTCGAGCGCGGTGTAGACCTCGCCCGGCGGGGTGGTGACCACACTGGCGTTGAGCGCCTGGAAGAAGTCGCGGTACACCGGCGAGATGCGTATCTTCTGGCCGGTCAGGTCGGGCTTGTCGATCTTCTTGTTGGTGTAGATGTGAAAGGGCTGGTTTTCAACCATGCGGGCCAGGTACTGCGTGTTGCCCTTTTCGTTCCAGACCTTGTTGATGGCGTCAAAGGCGCCGTTTTTGCGCTGCTCGGCCACCGGGATCTGCGTGAGTTTCAGGAAGTCGGCCTCGGGCATGACGTTGGTGTAAAACGCGCCGGTGTTCATCGCCATGTCCACCACGCCGGTTTTCACCGCATTGCCCGCTTCAAACGTCGGAATGGCTTTGGGGCCACCCAGAAAGTTGATCTGCAGCAAGCCCTTGCCCTCGGCATTGACCTTGGCGATCCAGGGAAGCAGGCGCTGCACGTAGATGCCGTTCTCTGGAAAGGCGCTGACGAGCCGCAGCGTGACCTCCTGCGCCAGCGCGCCGGCGGAAAAGCTGGCCGCCAGCAGCAGGGCCAGCGTGGGTTTGAGAACCTTGAGCGTTCGTGTTTTCATGGGTCTTGTCTCCTGTGATCGGGTTGAAATCGATGATCCGGTCTGTATGCTGCTGCGTCAATGCGTGCTTATCACTACACACTGCATGGCACTACACGGTGGCCGCCAGCATGTGCTCCAGCGCTTGGCCTGTGTCGTCTGCCAGCGCGGCCTGGCTCAGCGCCTTCAGCTGCGCCGCGCCCTGTGGCATGGCCTGCAACTGCGGCAGCTTGGCCATGACACGCTGAAAACTGCGCCAGCCACGCGCATGGGTGTCGCCATAACCTTTGACCAGCCGCTGCGAGCGCGCCACCTCCAGCGCCAGCGCCGGCTGCGCAGGCGCCAGCCGGGCGATGGTGGCGAGCCAGTCGCTGATGCGCTGCTGCTCCACCTGGAAGCGCAGCGACCTGGGGCGCAGCGGGCGCAGGGCGGCAATGGTGTAGAGCAGCAGGTAGCCGCGTATCGAACTGGTCTGCACGATGCGGCCCTTGCGGGTGAAGGGCTCCACGCAGGCACGCGCCCAGGGCGTGGCCAGCAGCCAGCGGCCGAGGCCGGCCGGCAGCGTGTCGGCAATCTCTTCCACACGCGGATGCAGAAATTCATTGATGCCCAGGTGCTGGGCCTGGCTCAGCTTGACCTCGCCGCCCACGCGGTCAAAGCGCGAGCGCCGGGTCTTGAGGTCGGCCACGCGCACCGTGTCTTCATAGCTCATCCACAGCGCCAGGTGGCGCGCGGTCTCGTCCAGCAGTTCGGTGGCCAGCGCGGGGTCTGCGGGCAGGCAGGCCGTGAGCGGCTGCAGGCGGTCCAGGTAGCTGGCGGCGTAGTCCACGTCCTGGTAGTCGGCCGTGCGTATGATGCCGGCGGCCAGCGTGGCGTGATTGGCCGGCGCAAAGGTTTGTTGAATGCGCTGCGCCAGGGCCGCCAGCCGCGCACCGACAGGCGGCATGGGGGGCGTGGCTGGAGCGGGCGATGCCGCAACGGCCGGTGGCATCATGGCCTGCTCTGCCACGGCAAAGCCGGCGGCAAAGGCCTTGAGGCTGGACTTCACGCCGACACCGCCGCGCGAGATGGTGGCTTCGAACTGTGCGCGGGTGAACGGCAGGCGCCCGGTGGCGGCCAGCGCGCCGTACAGCGTCGGGCTGATCAGGCTGCCGGTGTCTTCGGCCAGCCGGGCAAAGTCGGCGCTGATGAAATGCTGGGCAGCGGCACGGCCGCCTTCGAGCAGCTTGGCCGAGCTGACGCGGCCATCGCCCATGGCGGTGCGCTCGGTCATCGAATACACGCGGTGGGTGGAGGCAATAAAGGTGGTGCGCCGGGCCGAGACCAGGCCGCGCTGCAGTGCACGGCCGGCTTCCATCAGTTCCGACGCAATCACAATGTCGACCTCGCCCGGCACCGGGCCCAGCGCCAGCACGGGCAGGCGACCCGCCGGTGCGCCGGCTTCGGGAAACAGCTCCAGGTAGTACACCGTGGCGCCGGTGCGCTGCGCCACGCCGGGCACCGAGGTGGTCTGGGCAAAGTAGCCGTTCTGCTCGGCCAGGTCGACCAGCCAGTCGGCCAGCACGCCGCCGCCTTCGCCGCCCATGGCGAGGATGGCAATGGTGATCGCTCGAGGATTGTTCATGGGTGCGTTCATGCGGCAATCCCTTCGAGTCGGGCTTCGATGCGGTTTTGCAGCCAGCCGATCACGGCGCTGCGCAGCCGCAGCTTGAAGCGGTCCGAGGCGGTCGGGTTGTTGATGATTTCGGCGCGGTAAAACGAGGGGCACAGCACCGCGGCATGCGCCACTTCGCCGCACAGGCCGCAGCCCACGCAGCTGTCGATCACCGTGGCAATCGGGTCGCGGCGCAGCGGGTCGGGGTTGGGCTTGATGGTCAGCGAAGGGCAGCCCGACAGGCGTATGCACGAGTGGTCGCCGGTGCAGGTGTCGGGGTCGATGCCGAAGCGCTCGCGCACCACGCGTTCGCCGCCTTCAATGCGTTTGCGGATCTGCGGCTTGACGCGGCGCTGGCGGTTCAGCATGCATTCGCTTTGCGCCACGATGACCTTGGGGCCTTTTTCCTTCGTGGTCAGCGCCTCGCGCAGCACATCGCGCATCTGCGTGAGGCTGTAGGTGTTGGTCACCGTTTTGGCCCACTTCACGCCGACGCCGCGCACGGCCTTTTCAATCGGGTTGTTGGTGCTGCGGATCGGGTTGATGGCCTTGGACGAGAGCACGTCCTGCCCGCCGGTGGCGGCCGAATAGCCGTTGTCCACCACCAGCAGCACGTTGTCGGTCTGGTTGAACACAGCATTGCCCACGCCGCTGGTCAGGCCGTTGTGCCAGAAGCCGCCGTCGCCCATCATGGCAATGGTTCGCTTTTGGGTTTCGGGTGTGTTGAAGGCCGAGGCGCCGGCCCAGCCCAGGCCGTAGCCCATGGTGGTGGCGCCGATGTTGAAGGGCGGCAGGATGGAAAACAGGTGGCAGCCGATGTCGCAGCTGATGTGGTGCTTGCCGAGCTCGCGCTCGATCAGCTTCATCGCGGTGAAGATCGGCCGCTCGGGGCAGCCGGTGCAGAACGAGGGCGGGCGGCCCTGCACTTCATCGGAGGCGGCCTTGATGGCAAAGGCCTTGGGGTTGCCGTCCAGCACCGCCAGGCCGCTGGAGGCGGGCCGCGCCGCCACGGGCAGCTCCCGGCCCTGCAGCAAGTCGGGCGCGTAGAGGTCGATGAAGCGGGCCACGCCCTTGAGCACCACGCCGCCGGTGTACTCGCCGGCCATGGGCAGCACGTCCTTGCCGTGCACCTTGGTCTGCACATCGGCCTTGCGCAACATCGAGTTCACGCTCTGCTCGATGAAATCCGGCTGGCCTTCTTCCACCAGCAGTATGCCGCGCTTGCCCACGCAAAAACGCTTGAACTCGTCGTCGATCAGCGGGTAGGTGAGGTTGAGCACATACAGCGGCACCTGCGAGTTGCCAAACGCATCGGCCAGGCCCAGCAGCTCCAGTGAACGCAGCACGCTGTTGTACAGGCCGCCCTGCATGACGATGCCGAAGTCCTGGGCGCCTTCCGAGAAGAATTCGTTGAGCTGGTGCTCCTGGATGAACTTCACGGCGGCCGGCCAGCGCTCGGTGATCTTCTCCTGCTCCTGCGCGTAGCTGGCGGGCGGCAGCACGATGCGGCTGGCGTCGCGCTGCGGGTTTTCCATGGCGTCCTTCAGCTTGAAGGACGGCCGCTGGTTGGCCTTGGTGGCAAAGCGCCCGTGCACATGGCAGGCGCGTATGCGCAGCTCCAGCATCACCGGCGTGCGGCTGGCTTCAGACAGCTCGAAGCCCATCTCGACGGCCCGCACAATGCTTTCGAGGTTGGGCCGCGGATCGATCAGCCAGACCTGCGACTTCATCGCGAAGGCGTGCGAGCGTTCCTGCATGATGCTGGAGCCCTCGCCGTAGTCTTCGCCGACGATCAGCATGGCGCCGCCGGTCACGCCGCCCGACGCCAGATTGGCCAGCGCGTCGGAGGCCACATTGGTGCCCACGGTGGACTTGAAGGTCACGGCGCCGCGCAGCGGGTAGTTGACGGAGGCGGCCAGCGTGGCGGTGGCGGTGGCCTCCGAGGCGCTGTGCTCAAAGCGCACGCCGAGCTCCTGCAGGATGTCGTTGGCGTCGGTCAGCACGTCCATCAGGTGCGAAATCGGCGCACCCTGGTAGCCGGCCACATAGGACACACCCGACTGCAGCAGTGCCTTGGTGACGGCCAGAATGCCTTCACCGCGAAACTCGTCGCCGTCGCCCAGGCGCAGTTTCTGGACTTCGTTGGCGAATGAACGCTCAGCCATGGAAGGCACCGGGTGCGGCGTGCGCTGGAGGAATGGGTTGTTGCTGCATGCGTGTCACCGTGGGTCTCGATGTATGTGTGTCTCTGCGTTCGTGCTACCGGGGGCCGGCAGCCTGTCTGCGGCTGGCGGCATCCGTGTATTGACGGGAATTTACGCAGGTCGAATTCATCCGGCAAATGGATTGTTCAGATGGAGCACATCCATTTGGTGAATAATGCGGGAGAACCCTGATGGGCCTCGGTCAGACATTCATCAGGCATTGATCGGACATTGTTGGAGGCGCCGCCATGAACTTTCGCCAGCTCGACCTCAACCTCTTGCGTGTGCTGGCGGCCATTCACCGCACGGGTTCGGTCACCCACGCCGGCAAGGCGCTGTCGCTGTCGCAGCCCGCCACCAGCAATGCGCTGGCCCGGCTGCGCGATTTTTTTGACGACGAGCTGTTTGTGCGCGCGCCCTCGGGCCTCAAGCCCACGCGCCTGTGCGAGCAGCTCGCGCCCGCGGTGCTGGCGCAGCTGCTGGCGCTCGAAACCGTGGTCACCGGCCACGAAGAGTTCGAGGCGGCCCACAGCGACATGCACTGGCGCCTGTCGCTGTCGGACCTGGGCGAGATGCTGTTCCTGCCGCAGCTGGCGGGCGCCTTGCGCAGCCAGGCGCCGGGCGCGCGCCTGTCGAACATCTCGGTGGCGGCGAACGACGTGGCGGCCGCGCTGGAGGCGCGCGAGATCGACCTGGCCATCGGCATTCTGCAGCCGCGCCACCGCGGCATACGCACCGAGTTGCTGTTTCGCGAAAACTATGTGGCGGTGGCCGCGCCGCAATGGCGGCCCGCCTCTGGCCGCAGTGGCCGCACCCTGACCACGCAGCAGCTGGCCGAGGCCGCCTTTGTGGTGGCCGCGCCGACGGCGACCTTTCATGGCAGCGTGGAGCAGATGCTGGTGCGCATGAAGCTGCAGGACCGCATCGTGCTCAGGGCCCGCCACTTCGGCGCCCTGCCCGACCTGGCGCTGACGACCGACCTGCTGTCCATCGTGCCTGAGATGTATGCCCGCAACCTGAGCCAGCGCTACGACTTCCGGGTTTGGGGGATTCCCGGCGCACCGGCCTATGAGGTGCGCCTCGTGTGGCACAGCAGTACCGACAACGACCCGGCGCACCAGTGGGTGCGCGCGCTGGTGCAGCAGCTGTTCAGGCGGCCGGTGCATGCGGATGCTGCGTGAGTGCGGGGCCGTGGCTTCGCGCGCGGTGTCCGGTTTTTCCGCGATGTCAAGCTCGATTGCCCCGGTAGGTAGTTGTACTGAATTGAAGGCGCAGGGCTAAACGCCCATCATCAGGCCCTCTCCATCAGGCCGGGCCGCTGTGCTTCGGGCTGCCGGGGGGTCGCACGCCTGAGTGACAAGCTCGCAAAAAACGGGATTGCGTGGAGCAGGTGTGTGTGATGACTCGATGAATAACTAAATCAACACAACGAAACGAGGATGACATGACAATCGCAAGCAGACACTGTTTGACACTCACATCGATAGCCGCGGCCGTGCTGGCGCTCAGCGCCTGCGGGGGCAGCAGTTCAGGTGAAAACATAAACCGCAAGCCGACCTACCTGGGCACGGTGGTGTCGGTCAACTACGACGGCGCCAGCGATGACCTGCTCACCGCAGGTCTTGGCAAAACCGGTCTGGGCGCTACCGCGCCCGTGGCGGCAGATCCCCTGAATCCGACGGCGGCGGAGCTGCGGAAAATTGCCATCTTCAACAACTACCGCGCGCTGCTCGACATCTCGGTGGCCGGCGGTTACGGCAGCCTGTATGGCCCCAATGTGGACGCCAGCGGCGCCATCACCGCCAGTGAAGGCAAGATCGCCGGCACCGAATACCTGGCCTACTCGGATGACGGCAGCGGCAGCCAGAACATCACGATGCTGGTGCAGGTGCCTGTCACTTTCAACCCAACCAGCCCGTGCATCGTCACGGGCACATCGAGCGGGTCACGCGGGATTTACGGCGCCATCGGAACGTCCGGCGAATGGGGCCTGAAAAATGGCTGTGCGGTGGCATATACCGACAAAGGCACCGGCACCGGCATGCACGACCTGCAGAACGACACGGTCAATCTGCAACGTGGCGAGCGCGCGACGGCCACGGCGGCCGGCAAGGCCTCGAATTTCACCGCCAGCCTGACCAGCGCCGAGCGCGCCGCATTCAATGCGGCAACGCCGAACCGCTTTGCCGTCAAGCATGCGCATTCGCAGCAGAACACGGAAAAAGACTGGGGCAAGTGGACGCTGCAGGCGGTCGAGTTTGCCTACTTTGTGCTGAATGAAAACTATGGCGACGTGGCGAAAGACGGCGTGTCCCGCCTCGTCAAACTGACACCCGCCAATACCATCGTGATTGCGTCAAGCGCGTCCAACGGCGCGGGCGCGGCGCTGGCCGCGGCGGAACTCGACACCAAAGGCCTGATCACCGGCGTGGCGGTGGCTGAACCCCAGATCCAGGTGGTGCCTGACGCGCGGCTGAGCGTGAAGCGCGGCGCAAGCACCCTGGCCGGGACGGGAAGGCCCCTGTTCGACTATGCCAGCCTGGGCAATCTGCTGCAGCCCTGTGCAGCGCTGGCATCGCCCTCCACGAATGTGTTCAACACGGTCAATACGGTCATTGCCACCAACCGCTGCAATGCGCTCCAGGCGAACGGCCTCATTGTCGGCAACACCACGGCCGAACTGGCCGCCGATGCCATGGCTAGGCTGCTGGCGGCAGGGCATCAGCCGGAAAGCAGCGTCCTGCAGGCATCGCACTACTCTTTTGCGACACCGGCGGTGGCTGTGACCTTTGCCAACAGCTACGGGCGTTTCAGTGTCAAGGACAACCTCTGCGGTTTCAGTTTTGCGGCCACCGGAGCGGCCGGATCGGCCACCCCGAATGCGCCGGTGGCTGCTTCCGCCGCCGCGCTGGCTACCTCGTTTGGCGCCAGCAACGGCATTCCGCCGACGGTGGGCATCAACATCGTCAACAACAGCAGCGTGGGCGGCCCCTTGCTGGATGCGGCCTCCCTGTCTGTGGGCGGCGTGCAGGACTACAACATCGCCGGCGCGCTGTGCCTGCGCGAGCTGGTGGGAGGAAGCAGCGCGAACGCGCTGCGGGTGCAGCAGGGCATCCGTGAGGCGTTGCGCACCGGTGATTTGCAGGGCAAGCCGGCGCTGATCGTGCATGGCCGCGCGGACACGCAGGTGCCCGTGGCCTTTTCATCGCGTCCTTATTTCGGCCGCAACAAGATCGTGGAAGGCGCCAACAGCAAGCTGTCCTACATTGAAGTGACGAATGCCCAGCATTTCGATGCTTTCCTGGCATTCCCGGGCTATGGCGAGCGCTTTGTTCCGGCGCACCGCTATTTCATCCAGGCGATGGACATGATGTACGCCAACCTGAAAACCGGCGCCGCGCTGCCGGCCAGCCAGGTGGTGCGCACCGTGCCGCGCGGGCTGACCGGTGCGGTGGTCAATCCGATCACGCCGGCCAATGTGCCGCCGATCAAAACGGTTCCGGCGGTGGGTGATCAGATCACCTTTGCCAACAACGTGGTGACGGTCGCCGATTAAGAGCCACTAACAGAACCCTCCTGGCGTCGTTGTGCCGCCTTGGCCGTTACAGCACTGTCTGCGACGGCACGCCTGGCCAGGACCGTTTCGCTGGGTTTTGTTAGCGGCTCTAAACCTGGAAACAGCAGTGCCGCTTCCAGGTTAATAACTCGCTGCGCGGCCCCAATGCGCCGGGGCCTTGCTGAACTGGCCGTGCCGCTGCGAACTCATCAATGCGTGGAACTGGTCGTGCGACATGCGCAGCAGGCGTTCGTGGTCGCCGCCTTCCATGTACACGGCCTCGCACGCCTCGAGTTCGTCATCGACAATCGTTTCAATGCCCCAGGCCATGCCGACGGAGGGCACGGCACCGGGTTCGCAGTCTTTGAACAGCGTGGCAACGCGTTCTTCATTGGCCAGCCGCAGTGACTTGCGGCCCAGCATGCGCCCAAGCTCATCCACCATCACGGCCTTGTCGGCAGGGATGACGGCCATCACATAGCCCAGGTCGTCTTCAAGAACGACCGACTTGGCCAGGTGATCGGGTACGACGTTGGCGTTGCGGGCAGTCTCCGCACTGGTGCGGCTGTGCGCGTGCGCAAGGATCTCATAGCGCGCACCGCGCTGGTCGAGGTAGTTGGCTAGAGTCGAGGGAATGGACATGGCAGCCTCCGGGCGTAAATAGACTTTCCTGGGCCTTTCGGGGCCGCACAGCGCAGCGGCCCCGTGCAGGTTCCATTCAGTCTAGGCCGAAAAATACCGCATTGTCAGTGGGGTGTTGCAGGCGGCTCGTCACCTGAAAACGGCATCTTCTCAGGCACTTGAGGGGGCCAAACAGCCTGGTCATGAACCGGGTCGACTTCAGGCTCGCCCCGTTATTCCCGTCAGTAGCGTCAAGGTGGTCTCATGCGCCGTGATGACTCCGGATTGGGCAATTGCCAGGGCAGAAGATCTATTGCCGTCGCCGCGGCACGGCGGTGCCCACTTTCCGAGGGCACTGAAAAGAGGCGTGGCTATGCACCGAAGTCGGACGAGAACTACAACCAAATGTATTGGTTGTGTTATCTGGTTGAAAAACTGGCCGCGCGCATCGCGAGTCAGGGCATGGGTCGCCAAGCGACATATATCGCTTTTTTAAAAAAATAATAATTAATTAAATCAACAAGTTAAGCCGATTTTTCCGTGGCCTGAAATCCGGTTTGCGACAACTCAAGCTAGGGGATGTTGCTCGTGATGGCTTGTTGAATCTGTTCTTTTTTGCGCCTGGCTTGGTTTATGCATGGCATAAAATGTCAACCAAATGCATCCAATTACAATGAGGTTGACATATTTGGTTGATGATGGTTGAATCTGTTCTTGCTTTATTTATCTATCTCAATTTGATCTTTAAGGAACATTGATGACAAGCACTGTTGCCGAGTCGGGCGCTCAAGCTGGCCGAGACGAAGAGCTCAAGGCCATGTACGAGCAAATCAACGCCAAGAACCTGTTTCCGTTCTGGGCCAAGCGCTCCGATGTGGAGCACGATGACATCAAGCAGCTCATGGAGGGCGTGAAAGCCGTACCTTTTCACTGGAGCTACAAGCGCGACCTGGAGCCCCTGATCCAGCAGTCGGCACGGTTGATCAACCATGCTGATTCTGACCGTCGCTCGCTGGTCCTCGTCAACCCGGGCCTCAAGCCCAAGCGCGCCACCGTCACAACGCTGTATACGGCCTACCGCCTCAATGACCCCAACGAGGTGATGCCGCCCCACCGGCACACCGCCAGCGCCATCCGGCTGGGCCTGACGGGCCAGCAGAACTTTACCGGCGTGGAAGGCGAAGACATCGTGTTTGGCCATGGCGACATGGTGCTCACGCCCCGCGACACCTGGCACAACCATGGCAACGTCGGCTCGGAGCCCGCCATCAACCTCTCGGTGCTCGACTACCCGCTGGTTGAAACACTCAATGCGCTGCAGTTTGAGCATGACTACAAGGAAAACGGGCAGCTCAAGAAAAAGCAGACCGCCCGTTTCACGCCCGACTACTCGGCCCGCATGTACGGTACCGGCGGCATGACGCCACGTTTTGTGGACCACCGCCGCGGTGTGGGCGGCTCGTCGCCGATGTATGTGTACCGCTATGAGGCGATGCGCGAGTACCTGGAGCGCAACCGCGAGTGGGACGGCAACCCTTACGAGGGCCTGCTGGTCGAATACACCGACCCGATCCGCGGCGGCCCGGTCTACAAGACCATGACCTTCTTCATGCAGATGCTGCGGCCCGGCGAGCGCACGCTGCCTTTGAAGCAGACGGCCAGCCTGCTGGTCTCGCCGCTGGAAGGCCACGGCCAATGCATTGTGGACGGCCAGGCGTTTGAGTTCGCGCCCTTCGACACGGTGGCGGTGCCTGGCAATTGCTGGATGGAGCTGGTCAACAACAGTGCGACCGAGCCGGTGATTATTTTCATCGCGAGCGATGAAAACGCGCTGGACGCCTTCGGCCTGCTGCAGCGCTTCGGAAAAACTGCTGGCGGCGAAGTCGTCCGGCTGGTCTGAGGGGCTCGCATGGCCCGTGCTTCCAATACCCGTTTGCTCAGCCATATTGACTGCCCTGGCGGCGGTCAGGTCTGGGTAGACCGCAACATCCTGTACGTCTCTCACATGCGACCGCCAGATGGCACGTCCATCTACGATGTGTCGGACCCGCTGCATCCGAAGTTGCTGTTCAGGATGGATGTGCCCATGGGCTGGCACTCGCACAAGGTGCGTGCGCAGGACGGCATCATGATCGTCAACTATGAGAAGTTTCGCGAGGGTGCGCCAGAGTTCGGCGGCGGTCTGGGCATCTTTGATGTGTCCAAGCCCGGCGCGCCCAAGCTCATCAACAAGTGGCGCGCGAGTAGCACCAACGGTGGTGGCGGCGTTCACCGCTTCAGCTTTGATGGGCGCTACGCCTACATATCGCCGACCGCAGATGGCTATGTGGGCAACATCATGAAGATCCTCGATCTGGCGAACCCCGCCAAACCCGAGGAAGTCTCCAGCTGGTGGATTCCGGGTCAGCATATTGCTGGCGGCGAGGAATACCCGTGGGACGATTTTGTGACGCCGCGCTGCCATCACCCGCTGCGCATGGGCGACCGGCTCTATGTGTCGTACTGGCATCACGGGTTCTTCATCCTTGATATTTCCGACATGTCGCGGCCCAAGCTGGTGTCGTCCGTTAACAGCGGCCCGGCGCATCCGCATCCCACGCACACGGCCCTGCCAATTCCCTGGCTGCTGAAGGAACGCAACATTTTGCTGGTGGCCGATGAAGACGTCGCCAAGCTGCGTCCCAGCGCGCCGGCCTTCAGCTGGATCTACGACATCACCGACGAACGCCAGCCCATGCCGATTTCCACCTTCCAGGTGGAAGGCATTGACCTGGACGGCAAGCCGCAGGAAGCGATGACCGGTTGCCATCAGCCTTCAGAGAAATTCTTCAACAACATCATGCCCTTCGCCTGGTTTGCCCAGGGGCTGCGCCTGGTGGACATCTCTGACCCGTTTCGTCCCAAGGAAGTGGGCTTTTACGAGCCCGACGTGCCGGCGGGTTACGAGCGCGTGTCGTCCAACGACGTGACCATGGACGAGCGCGGCATCGTCTATTTGCTCGACCGTCAGCAGGGGCTGGACATCATCGAGTGCTTTCCGAAATAAGCCGACATCACCAGGCACGGACCCAGACACGGACACAGACACATCAACAGACACCAGAAAGGACTACACACATGAGCAACACCCAAGTACAGGTTTACGGCAAGAAAAATCCGAATCTGCCGTTTCATCCGGCGGTACGCGCGGGCGACTTTGTGTTTCTTTCGGGCCAGGTCGCCAAGGACGAAAACGGCAACATGATCAGCGGCACGATAGAGGCTGAAACGCACGCCACCATCAAGGCCTGCCAGCGGATTCTGGAGAGCGCCGGCTGCACGCTGGACGATGTTGTCAAGGCAACCATTTTTCTGGAAGACGCGCGCGATTTTGGCCGCTACAACGGCGTCTTCAAGGAGTATTTCCCGGAGGGGCGTCTGGCGCGCACCACCGTGGAAGCCCGCGCCGCCATCTCGACGCGCATCGAGATCGAAATGACCGCCTACAGGCCGCTGGCCCAATAGGCTTGCAAGAAATATTCAAGCAGCATTCAACAACGCTCATCAACATTCAAGTCATTCACATTCACCTCAAAAGGACAGCATATGTACCAGCTACTCGGCCGCGCCACCTCCGGCAATGTTCAAAAAGTCATTTTTCTGCTCAAGGAAATCAATGCCGCTTACGAGCGCGTGGACTACGGCCGCCAATTTGAAAACACCACCACGCCGCAATATCTGGCAATGAACCCGACGCAAAAGGTGCCGACGCTGGTGGATGGCGATCTCTCCATCTGGGAGTCACACACCATCCTGCGCTATGTGGCCGCGAAGGAAAAGTCGGCCCTGCTGCCCGCGGACCTGGGTGCGCGCACCCAGGTTGAGCGCTGGATGGACTGGCTGCTGGCCGCGCTGAACTCCGCCTACCTCGGCGGCTTTCGCGATGCGAAGAAGGCCGAGGCCGAGCGCGCGCCCGACACCGTCAAGAACCTCGCGGCCGAACTGGCCATCCTGGAAAAACAGCTAGCCCAAAATGCCTGGGTGGCCGGCGCCGACTTCAGCCTGGCGGACATCGCGCTGGGCCCCATCGTCAAACGCTGCGTGGCCTTCCCGTTTGACCTGCCCGCCACGCCGCACATCGCGGCATGGCTGGCCAAGCTGGCCGAGCGCCCCGCCTTTGTGGCGGCTACCGCGGCCGCTTGATCCTGAAACGAATTCGGTGCCGGAAAAAAATTGATTTAACCGCTTAACCGCTTAACCGCTTAACTGCTTAACCGCTCACATGAGGCTCAAAGTGAAACATGCAAAAAAGTTACTGAAATTCGCGATAGCTGTCGGGATGCTCTGCGGCGGTGGTGTTGCATTGGCACAAGCCTATCCAAACAGGCCCATCAGAATTGTTGTTGGGTTTGCTGCTGGCGCGGGCACTGACCTGATCGCCCGCCGGGTTGCCAAGGATTTGCAGGAGGTTCTCGGGCAGCCCGTTATCGTCGACAACAAACCGGGTGCAGCCGGAAATCTTGCGACAGAAACGGTGCTCAAAGCGCCTGCCGACGGCTACACACTGCTGCTCGCCAACAGCACCTTTGCGTCAAATGTGGCGTTATTTCCGAAACTCGGCTTTGACCCGATCAAGGATTTCGCGCCGGTTACCCTGCTGGGATCCTCGCCGATGTTAATTGCAGCCAGCAGCGGCAGCGGCATCGATTCGCTCAAGGCGCTGGTCGCGCAGGCCAAGGCCCGGCCGAACGTCCTGAGCTACGCATCCTGTGGCAAGGGGGGCCCTCCACACATCGTCGGCGAACAGTTCATGAAAATGCACGGCATACAGGTCGCGCACATTCCGTACAAGGGATGCCAACCGGCAACCACCGATGTGGTTGCAAACCACGTCCCGCTCCTGTTCACCAGTTTCGCCGGCGCGGTGCCCTTCCTGGCATCCGGAAAACTGAAGCCATTGGCGGTGACCCTGAAAAAGCGCTCGCCACTGGCGCCTGAAATCCCTACGGTCAGCGAACTTGGGCTGGGTGAGGTGAGCACTGACCTTTGGTTCGGGATCGTTGTCCGCACGGGTGTCCCGGCAGCGATTGTTGAGCGACTCAATCGGGACATTGTGCAGGTGATGTCTCGCCCCGAAATCAAGGAGAACCTGCGTGCACAAATGGTGGAGCCCCAAACCAGCACGGTCAAGCAGTTCGATGACTATATGAAGTCCGAGATACAGCAATACACCACGCTGATCAGGGAACTCAATATCCAGGCTGACTAGTACGCCGACCCAGGGCTCCATACTGCTCAGTCAAGTTATTCACCCTGAATCGGAATGACCAACAGCTTGATTTGTCATTGCGGGCTTGAGCCGAAATCCATGGATCCCGGATCACGTCCGGGATGACAAATGCAGCATACAAACAGCAAAAGAAAGCGATCATGCAGGAAATGCACGCGCGTGCTGATCAGGCCGCCATGTTTGCCCGCTCCATTGCACCAGGGTTAAAGCACAGCGTGCTGGTGACCCATCCGATGTCGGAGGGGGCCATGACCCGGTTGAAAACGTTTTTTGACGTGGAGACGCGCCTCGAAGACCGCGTGCCCTCCAGCGATGAGCTGGTGGGCTGGCTGCGCGGCAAGGCGGGCGTGATCGCCGACACCCGCTTTGTCTTTGATGCGCAGGTGGTTCGCCGCCTGCCGGTACTCAAGGCGATCTGCAACCTCGATGCGGAGCATCACAACCTGGACCTGCAGGCGCTGACGAACGCCGGCATCCGGGCGACCAGCACGCCGGCGCTGGGTTCGGCCCAACTTTCGGTCGAAGCGAGCGCCGACAAGGCCTGGCAGCTGCTGCGCCCGCTGCTTCAGCGCACTGTGTCTGTGCCCGGTGCACAAGGTCGCTACAGCGGCAAGTGGTCGCGCCAGGTGCAACTGGCAGCGCCGGTGCACATGTTGAGTGTGGCCGTCATGGGCGACGGTCTATTTGCGCAGGCGCTGGCCGCGTTGGCAAAAGCAGCGCTGGTTCCGCTTGTCCGGCCTGGTGTTGACGCCGCAAGGCCCGTTTCGGCATCGCTGGATGATGTTGATCGGCTGGCCATCTGGCGCACGGCCGATGTGGTGGTGGTTTGCGGTCCAGGCGGGGCCCCACCACCGATCTGCATCACCGCAGCCGACATGGCGCTGATGAAACCCTCGGCCCGCCTTCTCAACCTGGCAGGCCCCGACGCACTGGCGGCCGATATCCTGCGCAATGCCGCCTTGGCGGCGCGGGTCGAACACGGCGATGTGGTGCTTGCCGATGAAACCGCCCCGCTCGATCAGTTGCTGCTGAACCGAACCCGCGTAGCCGCCGAGGATCTGATTGCCTCATTGGGATTTGGGCGCAACAGCTGGCATCCGCCCCATCTTCTGAACACGGACATCCTTTGCGAGTCGTGTTGCTGAGCGGTGCCTGGGCCTGCCTCGCACGACACCGTTCGGCAGTGCCCGACGTCAGCGGGCGAAAAGCTACTCCTCTGCCGTCCCCGACGGATTGAGTGAGATACGGTCAAGAATCTGGCATTGCACCATGTGCAGGTGGGCGCGCATGGCTTTTTCGGCGCCGTCCGGATCGCGCGCGGCAATCGCCGCTGCGATGAGATGGTGCTCCGAATCCCGTTGGCGCAGTCGTGCCGCAGGGCGAGGACGAGCGCTTTGCACATGGATGCGGGAGTCCGCGCCAATCTGCCGCAGCAAGGAATAGAGGTCGGCGGCCAGCGTATTGCCCGTGGCCGTGGCAATGAGCCGGTGAAACGTCAGATCTGCGGCTGAACTCTCGCTTTCGGCCAGCGTGGTGGCCGCCTTCTCGATGCGTGCGATCTCCAGCGGCGTGGCGCGCAGGGCAGCCAGGCGTGCCAGGATGGGTTCCAGCGCCAGGCGCAACTCGATGACTTCCAGCGGGTTGGTGTCGCGCGCCAGCGCCGCACCTCCACGTGTCAGGGCCGCGTGCCGCCGCGGCGCGCTGTTGGCCAACTCGCCCGACGCCCGCAGCTGAAGCAGTGCCTTGCGCAGCGTGTGCCGGTTGACGTTGAGCTGCTCGCCAAGCGTGCGCTCGGCAGGCAGCTTTTGCCCGTCGGCAATTCGCTCGCGAAGTGCTTCAACAAGGCGGTCGAGATCGACTTCCTTGCCGGGTAAACGGACCGCAGTATTCATGGGTCCAAGTATACGGCCACGCTGGCTGGTTGAGTATCTTGGTGATGTGTTTGGTCGAGTTTTTTGGTTGCGCCAAGGCGCCGCAACGGGTCAGTGATGGTGGCCGTGCTCGCCGTGCACATGGCGGTGCGCAATCTCTTCTTCGGAGGCGGCGCGCACGTCGATGACCTTGAGCGTGAAGCGCAGGGCCTTGCCGGCCAGCGGGTGGTTGCCGTCCAGCATGACGACGTTGCCCTTGATTTTCATCACGTGAAAAAGCTGCTCCCGGCCGTCTTCGCCGCGGCCTTCCAGTTGTCCGCCGACCTTGACGCCGGGCGGAAATTCGGACTTGGGGATGGTGCGCACCAGGCTTTCGTCGCGCAGGCCGAAGGCGTCCTCCGGCTGCAGGTTCAGCGTGACCTGGTAGCCGGGCTGCTGTCCGTCCAGGGCTTCCTCGATCTTGGGCAGGGTGTTGCCATAGCCACCGTGCAGGTAGACCATGGGCCCCGAGCTCTCCTCGATGAGCTTGCCCTGGGCGTCGGCGACTTTGTAGTTCAGGGTGACGGCGGTATTTTTTTCAATATTCATGGTGGGTGCTTTCGGACTTCAGGGTGCCGCATCGGGCGGGATGCTTCGGGCGTCAATGGGTAATCTTAGCAATGATGGCTTACCAGCCGGCGCTGGACGCCGGGGCCTGTCGGGTCTGACAATAGCGATTAACAACAACTCTTCACCGGACGGTCCGGCCTGTCGCCTGTCCCGTCCGGTCCATGCCATGAATTCACTGGACACCGAAGCCATCGAGCTGCTGTCTGCGGCAGCCTCGCCCCGGCCGCTGTTTGTGCTGTTGCACGATGAGGGCGGTGTGGCCGCCGACATGCTCGTCATGGGCAACCTGCTGGGCGATGCGTTCGCCGAGGCCGCCGTGCTGATCCCCGAGGGGTTGGTGGGCCCGCTGGGTACGGGCAATGGCTACCCCAGCCTGTCGACACGTGTGGAGGCCCTGGCCGCCTATCTGCGGGGCCAGCAGCAGCGTTTTGACGTGCTGCAGTCGGACACGGCCTTGGTCGGTTTCGGCGCCGGTGCCACGCTGGCCCTGGCGCTGAGCGACGCTCACGATGGCCTGGTGGGGCGCGTGCTGGCGTTTGGCGGCAGTTACCAGGCCTGGCCCGACAAGGCGCCCTCCCTCACCACACTGCACCTGCTGCACGGCCAGAACGACCCGGTGGTGCCGGTCGGCGTCGCACGAAAGGGCTTTGAGCTGCTGATGGCCCTGAATGCCGATGCCACGCTGGACGTGGCCGCCTCCGTGGGCCATGAACTGCATCCGGCGCTGATGGACCAGGCCGTGACACGCCTGCAGACCTGCGTGCCGCTGCGCCACTGGCGGGCGGTGTAAACGGCCCTGGTGACTCCGGGGCATTTCTCAAGCAAATAATGCCTGCAAAGCGCACAGAACAGGCATGACCGGCTCCTAAATAAATAGCAATAGCTTTGCGCCACGACTAACCGTGAGAGCTCCTTAATCAAGCAGGGGCCGCGGGACTGGCTTTGCCAGACCGCAGGCGCAGCGGCCCCCTCGGGGGGGCAGCGAACCACACAAAGTGGGAGCGTGGGGGCCTGTATTTTCAAGCAGGGGCCGCGGGACTGGCTTCGCCAGACCGCAGGCGCAGCGGCCCCCTCGGGGGGCAGGGAGCTACACGCAGTGAGCGACCGTGGGGGCTTTTGTTATCTGCAGGCCTGCAAGGCCTTGCCCTCGAGCTGGGGCTTCAGCGCCTCCAGCTGGGCCCGCAGCGCGCCATCGACCGCGGCCAGTCTGAGCAGCTGGCCTTTCGTTTCGGGCCGTTCCAGCACGACCCGGGCGGTGCGCACGCCGAGGGTGGCGGCCCTGGCCAGCTCGCGCTCGGCCTCGGCCTGCGAGCCGAAGTGGCCCAGCGACAGGCCGGGGGCCAGCGCCGGGTTGAGCAGCGGCTCGAAAGACACACCCCGCTGGCGCAGCTCGCCGCGCTTTTTGGCCAGCGCTTCGTCGCTGCTGTACTTGCCCATGTAGATGATCCAGCGGCCCGGTTCGACGCTGCTGTCGAGCGACCAGCTGCCGGCGGGCAGGCTGGCCAGCAGGCGCGGCCGCAGTGCACTGGCCTGCTCGTCGCTGAAGAGGCCGGCCTGCAGGCACTCGGCAGAACCGGAGGGGCCGGCGCTTTCAACTTGCCGGGCTTCGCCCGCGCTGAGCAGCACCAGGGCTTCCGGCCGGATCTGCTGCTCCAGGCGCTGGGGCTCGGCCTGGGTGGCGGGAGCCCATCCGTAATCGGCCAGCAGGCCCTGGGTGAAGGCAAAGTAGCCGGCGTTGGCCAGCAGCAGCGCCAGCACCAGCAACCTCAGCATGGGCGGTTGTCCCCGGCTGCCGAAACCGGTCGCACGCTGACTTCGGAGCTGGTGATTTCTTTCATGCCAGCGGCAGTATGCACGCGCAGGGCGCCGCTTTCACTGACGCCGTGCGCCGTGCCTTCGGTCCCGTCCGAGAGCCTCACGGCGCGGCCGGCGAGCACGTCGCGGGCCGAAAAACGCGCCTGAAAGGGCGCAAAGCCGAATTGCTCAAAGGCCTGCACGGCCTGCACCAGCGGGGGCAGCGTGCGCAGCAGCGCCTCGCCGGGATCCACGCCGGGCAGCAGATCCTGCAGGCAGCCGGGCGGGATGGCCGTGGTGGCCGGGGCGGCGGATGAACCGGTGGGGAGGGCGGGAGCGGCAAGCTGCAAGGGCAGGATGTTGATGCCGACACCGATCACCACATAACGGATGCCGTCCCAGCTGGCGGTTTCCACCAGAATGCCCCCCAGCTTGCGCTCGCCTTCGCGGGTCTGGCCGCAAATCCAGAGGTCGTTGGGCCATTTCAGGCCGATGGCCGGCTGGCCTGCGGGCCGTGGGTCCAGGCTTTCCGCCAGGCTGATGCCGACGGCCAGCGACAGACCCGACCAGTCGGTGGGCTGCAAGGGCAGGCCGAGGGAAAAAGTCAGGCTGCCGCCCCGCTGGCTTTCCCAGCTGCGGCCGGATCGCCCGCGCCCGGCGGTTTGCTGTTCGGCCACCAGCAGCAGGGGCTCGGGCCGGGGCGGCGCACCGGTGCTGCCGCGAAAGCGCCGCATCAGCTCGCTGTTGGTCGAGTCGATCTCGGGCAGGACCTCTACGGTAAACCCCGGCAAGGAGGGGGCTACAGCCTCCCAGATGGCCTCGGCGGGCCATCGGATGGGGGTGGCCGGGGCGGCCGTCGGGGAGGAGTTCACGGCGAGGGTTTGAACGTGGAGGATGGGAGGGATGAAACGGTGAAGCGGCGAAATGGGGCGGTGACGGTGAAGCAGCCTGCCCGGTTCAGTCCTTTTTCTTTTTGTTCTTTTTGGCCTGGGATTTCCTGCTGTCGAGCCTGGCTTTGACTTTGGCCTTGTCGCCAGCCTTGTCCTTCGCTTTCGGCTTGCTCTTGGCATCGTCCTTGCCGGTGTCCTTGTCCTTGGGCGCGAGCAGGGTGCCGCGGCAGTTTTTGGCGCCGCACCAGCAGGGGTATTCGGCCTTCAGCTTCTTGGTGTACTTGGCATCGATGATCAGGCCGTAGTCGTAAAACAGCTCTTCGCCGGCCTTGATGTTGCGCAGCGCCTTGATGAAGACGCGCCCGCCGTCTTCGTCGGCTTCGCAGTTGGGCTTGCAGCTGTGGTTGATCCAGCGCGAGGAGTTGCCGCCGTACTTGGCGTCGATCACATGCTTTTCATCGATGTGAAAGTAAAAGGTGTGGTTGGGGTCTTTCGGGTCGTGCGGGTGGCGCCGCAGGGCCTCTTTCCAGGTCACGACCTCGCCCACGTACTCGATCAGCGTCTCGCCTTCGGCCAGGTCCTGCAGGGCGAACACACCCTTGCCGTGCACGCCGGAACGGCGGGTCTGGATGCGGCGGCCATCAGCGCCAGACGCGCCTGCGGGCGCCAGGGAAGAAAGTGCGGAAGGGCTCGCAGCGGCCTGGTTTTTTGACACGGGGTAATTTTTTGGTATGGTTAATTCATGCATGTGCGCGCACAGGCGTGCGTGCGCACCCGCGCGCGTACCTGCGCGTGAAGTGGTTATTGTAGTGATGCATCCAGGGAGTCCACCGTGTTCAACCGCAGAAATGTCATTCAGTCCATGGCCGCGCTCGCCGCGCCGGGCATGGGCCTGCCGGCGTGGGCCAGGGAGCCGGAAGGCCCCCTGCCGAAGGTGGGCAGCACGCTGCCTTTGCCGTCCCTGACGCTGCTGGATGGTCGCCGCTGGACCCCCGCCGATGCCCAGGGCAAGGTGCTTGTGGTGTACTGGTGGGCCAGCTGGTGCCCTTTTTGTGCGCTGCAGTCGCCCCATATCGAGGCTTTGTGGCGTGCGCAAAAGGATCAGGGACTGGACGTGCTGGCCTTGTCGATTGACAGGCAGCCCGCGGCGGCAGCCAGCTATATGAAAGCGAAGGGCTACAGTTTTCCCGCAGGCATGCTGACCCCCGAGGTCGGCAAGCTGCTGCCCAAGCCGGCGGGTCTGCCGGTCGTGGTGGTCATGAAGGTGACCGGGCGAAATGGAAAAGTCGTATTTGCGGAAAGCGGAGAGATGTTCTCCGAAGATGTGGAAGGTTTGAAGAAGTACTTATGAAAACTCTGGTGATTGCAGAAAAGCCCTCGGTGGCACAAGACATTGTGCGTGCCATCACGCCTACGGCGGGCAAGTTCGAGAAGCACGACGAGTACTTCGAGAGCGACGAGTGGCTGGTCACCTCGGCCGTGGGCCACCTGGTGGAGATCCAGGCGCCCGAGGAGTTTGACGTCAAGCGCGGCAAGTGGAGCTTTGCCAACCTGCCGGTGATTCCGCCGTACTTTGAGGTCAAGCCCATCGACAAGACGAAGACGCGGCTCAACGCCATCGTCAAGCTGGCCAAGCGCAAGGACGTGGGCGCCATCGTCAACGCCTGCGACGCGGGCCGCGAGGGCGAGCTGATCTTCCGGCTGATCCAGCAGTACGCCAACAGCAAGCACCCGGTCAAGCGGCTCTGGCTGCAGTCCATGACGCCGGCCGCGATCCGCGAGGGTTTTGAAACCCTGCGCACCGAAAAGCAGATGCAGGGCCTGGCCGATGCGGCCCGCTCGCGCTCCGAGGCCGACTGGATGGTCGGCATCAACGGCACCCGCGCCATGACCGCCTTCAATTCACGCGATGGCGGCTTCTTCCTGACCACCGTGGGCCGCGTGCAGACGCCGACGCTGTCGGTGGTGGTGGAGCGCGAAGAGAAAATCCGCAAATTTGTCAGCCGCGACTACTGGGAGATCCATGCCTCTTTCCTGGCCGAAGCCGGCGAATACCCGGCCAAGTGGTTCGACCCGAAATGGAAAAAGGCCGCGGCGAATGCGGACAATGCCGAGCCCGACGCCGAGCTGCGGGCCGACCGCGTCTGGTCGGAGCGCGAAGCGCTGGCCATTGCCGAGGCGGTGCGCGGCAAGGCCGCCACGGTCACCGAAGAATCCAAACCCACCACGCAGGCCGCCGGCCTGCTGTTCGATTTGACCTCGCTGCAGCGCGAGGCCAACGGCAAGTTCGGTTTCTCCGCCAAGACCACGCTGTCGATTGCGCAAAGCCTGTACGAGCGCCACAAGGCGCTGACCTACCCGCGTACCGACTCGCGCGCGCTGCCCGAAGACTATTTGCCGGTGGTGAAGCAGACCTTCGAGATGCTGGCCGACAGCGGCATGCGCCACCTGGCGCCGCACGCGGCCACGGCCCTCAAGGGCAACTACATCAAGCCCAGCAAGCGGATTTTTGACAACGCCAAGGTGAGCGATCACTTCGCCATTATCCCAACCACGCAGGCGCCCAGCGGCCTGAGCGAGGCCGAGCAAAAGCTGTACGACCTGGTGGTGCGCCGCTTCATGGCGGTGTTTTACCCCAGTGCGGAATACCTGGTCACCACGCGCATTTCGCAGGCCGTGGGCCACAGCTTCAAGACCGAAGGCAAGGTGCTGGTGAAACCTGGCTGGCTGGCGATTTACGGCAAGGAAGCGGCCGATGAAGTGGCCGATGCCAAAGACGGCGACAAGGGCCAGAGCCTGGTGCCGGTCAAGCCCGGTGAAATGGTGCGCGCCGAGGTGGTCGAGGCCAAGGGCCTGAAGACCCGGCCGCCGGCCCGCTACAGCGAAGCCACGCTGCTGGGCGCGATGGAAGGCGCCGGCAAGACCATCGACGACGACGAACTGCGGGAAGCCATGCAGGAAAAAGGCCTGGGCACGCCGGCCACGCGCGCCGCCACGATCGAGGGCCTGATCGCCGAGAAATACATGCTGCGCGAAGGGCGCGAACTGATCCCGACCGCCAAGGCCTTCCAGCTCATGACGCTGCTGCGCGGCCTGGGCGTGGAAGAGCTCTCCAAGGCCGAGCTGACCGGCGAATGGGAGTACAAGCTGGCCCAGATGGAGCACGGCAAGCTGAGCCGCGAAACCTTCATGGCTGAAATCGCCGCCATGACGGAAAACCTCGTCAACAAGGCCAAGGGCTACGACAAGGACACGATTCCCGGCGACTACGCCACGCTGTCCGCGCCCTGCCCCAACTGCGGCGGCGTGATGAAGGAAAACTACCGCCGCTACACCTGCACCGGGAAAAATGGTGACGATGGCTGCGGCTTTTCATTCGGCAAGACGCCGGCGGGCCGCACCTTTGAAGCGGCCGAGGTCGAGCAGTTCCTGCGCGACCGCAAGATCGGCCCGCTGGATGGCTTTCGCTCCAAGGCGGGCTGGCCCTTCACCGCCGAGATGGTGATCAAGTTCGACGAGGAAACGAAAAACTACAAGCTCGAATTCGATTTTGGCGACGACAAGAATGGCGAGACCGGCGAGATCGTGGACTTCGCGGGCCAGCAGTCGCTGGGCCCCTGCCCGCGCTGCGCCGCCCGGGTGTTCGAGCTCGGCAAGAACTACGTCTGCGAGAAGTCCGTGCCCACGCTGGAGCAGCCCACGCCGAGCTGCACCTTCAAGACCGGCCAGGTGATCCTGCAGCAGCCGATTGAGCGCGAGCAGATGCACAAGCTGCTGGAGACCGGCAAGACCGACCTGCTGGACAAGTTTGTCTCGATGCGCACGCGCCGACCGTTCAAGGCCATGCTGGCCTGGGACAAGGAGGCCGACAAGGTGAACTTCGAGTTCGCGCCGTCCAAGTTCCCGCCGCGCAAACCGGCGGCCGCCAAGACCGGGACGGTGAAGACGCCGTTCGGCAAGACGGTCGCAGCCAAAGGGGCCGCCGGTGATGCGGCGCCGGCCGCGAAGAAAGCCGCGGCCAAGAAGGTCGCCGCCAAAAAGGCGCCGGCCAAGACGGCCGCACCCAAGGTGGCGCGCAAGGCGGCAACTGCGAAGCCGGGAGCGGGCCTCAAGCCCAGCGACTCACTCGCGGCGGTGATCGGTTCCGAGCCGGTGGCACGCACCCAGGTGATCAAGAAGCTGTGGGACTACATCAAGGCCGAGGGCCTGCAGGACGCGGCCAACAAGCGCGCCATCAATGCCGACGCCAAGCTGCTGCCGGTGTTCGGCAAGCCGCAGGTGACGATGTTCGAGCTGGCCGGCATTGTCGGCAAGCATTTGAGCTGAAGGCTGCAGCAGCGAGCCCGGAATAGGCCGGTGAGGGGGAGGGCAATTTTTTGCAGCATGCTTCGCCCGTACGGGGTGGGCCGGCGCTAGCGCAGATAAACGGCCGGCCAGCCGCGCTCCTGCGCAATGGCCGCGAGCTGCCCGTCGGCATTGACGGTGACCGGGTGCTTCACCGCTTCCAGCAGCGGCAGGTCATTGATCGAATCGCTGTAGGCGGTGGTCTTGTAGTCCTTGAAGCGCAGGCCGCGTGCCGTCAGCCAGTCATGCAGGCGTGTGACCTTGCCGGCGCGCATGTTCAGTGTGCCGGTGGTGTTGCCGGTGAAGCGGTCGTCCTGCATTTCGGGCTCGGTGGCGATCAGGTGCTCGATGTCGAGGTAAAAGGCGGTCAGCTCGGTGAGGAAGCGGTTGGTGGCGGTGGTCATGACGACCAGATCGCCGGCTTCCAGGTGCTTGTCGACCAGCGCCACGGCCTGCGGCGTGATGCGCGGGACGATCCATTCCGAGAAGAATTCCTGCCGCAGCGGCTCCCACTCGCGCGTGGTGCGGCCGGCCAGGGTACCCACATAAAAATCGGCAAACTCCTTCAGGTCAACCGTGCCGGCCTTGTAGCGGGCTTCGATGTCGGCATTGCGTGCGGAAAAATGCGTTTTGTCGAGCACGCCTTTTTCCATCAGAAAGTCGCACCACAGCACATCGCTGTCGCCGCTGAGCAGCGTGTGGTCAAGGTCGAAGAGGGTCAGGCGCATGGTATTCTCCTCATGACAAGACAATTTCCCGCCGGGCCGCCCCAAGCAATTTCAGCCCCCTCGGGGGGCAGCGCAGTACACGAAGTGACAAGCGTGGGGGCCATATTCTTCAGGGCTGGCGCAAGTGCCAGGCCTTGGGCCGGGTGAAGGTCTGGATGCCATAGGTGGACAGCGTCAGGCCGACGCCCGAATCCCCGTAGCCGCTCCAGGGCAGGCGTGGGCTCACACGGTCGCAGCAGTTCCAGTAGACACTGCCCGCATTCACCCGCGCCAGCAGCGCCTTCGCGCGGGTTTCGTTCGGGGTGAACACGCCCGCCGTCAGGCCGTAGCGCGTGTCGTTCATGAGCTTGAGGGCCTCCTCGTCGCCGGCCACTTTCTGGATGCCGATGAGGGGGCCGAAACTTTCCTCCTGCATCAGCGCCATGCCGTGGTTGACGTTGACGAACACGGTGGGCGCGTACCAGTTGCCCGGGCCTGGCAGGCGGTGGCCGCCGGTCAGCAGCGTGGCGCCTTTGGCTTTGGCGTCCAGCACCTGCGCATCCAGCACCTCCAGCTGGGGGGCGCGCGTGATGGCGCCGATATAGGTGTCCTCGGCCATCGGGTCGCCGACCTTGAAAGTCCTGACCGTGTCGACAAAGGCGGCCACGAACGCATCGTGAATCTTCTCGTGCACATAGATGCGCTCGACCGAGCAGCAGCTCTGCCCGGTGTTGTACATCGCGCCGTCGGCGAGCGACGCCGCAGCGGTATGCGGGTCGGCGTCGTCGCAGACGTAGGTCGGGTCCTTGCCGCCCAGCTCCAGCTGCAGCTTGACCATGCGCGGGCCCATGGCGCGGGCAATCCGCGCGCCCGTCGCGTAGGAGCCGGTGAAGAAGACGCCGTCCAGCTTCTGCAGCAGCAGGGCCTCCCCCACGGCCGCGCCGCCTATCAATGGCACAAACACATCCCGGGGCACGCCGGCGGCGTGCAACAGGCGGGCAATGGCCAGGCCGGTCATGGCGGCGTACTCGGAGGGTTTGTAAAGCACGGCGTTGCCCGTGAGCAGGGCGGGAATGAACACATTGCCGCCGACGAACCAGGGGTAGTTCCAGGCCGAGATGTTGGCCACCACGCCCAGCGGCGTGTGCTCGATCTGCTCGGTTATGCCGCCGTCGCTGAAGACGGTTTGCGTGGCGGTGGCGCTGTCGATTTCTGTCAGGAAGAAGTCGATGCGCTGCAGCAGGCCGTTCAGTTCATTGCGCGACATCTTGATGGGCTTGCCGGTTTCGTGCGTCATGGTCACGGCCAGCGCGTCCAGCTCGGCCACAATGCCGGCGCGAAACCGCGTGATGCAGGCCTTGCGCCCCGCCAGCGGCACCTCGGCCCAGCCCGGCTGGGCGGCGCGCGCCTGGTTGGCCTTGCTGGCCACCGTGATGGCGTCATCAGCCGACAGGTTCGTGATCAGGTCGCCGGTCGCGGGGTTGTGAATGGACAGCTGCGTCATGGCTTGCTTTTTCTGGAATGGTTCTGCTTGGCTTCAGCCACGGCCGACAGGAAATCTTCGAGCACGGCGGCGTCATCAATCGTGTCGGAGCCGGGCTGGTGGAATTCGGGATGCCACTGCAGCGCGGCGATATAGCTTTTGGAGGAGTCCTTGCGGCGTATCGCTTCCACAATGCCGTCGTCGACGCTGTACGCCTCGGCTTCAAATTCGGGCGACAGCTCCTTGATGCCCTGGTGGTGAATGCTGTTGACGCGCACCCGCTCCACGCCGGGGTATAGCGCCGACAGCCGGGTGCCCTGCACGATGTCCACGCTGTGGAAATTCTGGTCGTAGGTCGCCGCATCGCGGTGAATAAAGGAGTCGGGCACCTGGGTCTGGATGTCCTGGTAGAGCGTTCCGCCAAAGGCCACGTTGAGCAGTTGCAGTCCGCGGCACACGCCAAAAATCGGCTTGCCGATGGCATCGAAGGCGGCGACCAGCGCCTTGTCGTATTCGTCGCGCAAGCGATCGCCCGACCATTTGTCTTCCAGCGGTGCCTCGCCATAGCTGCCGGGCCAGACGTCGGCGCCGCCATGCAGCACCAGGCCGTCGAGCCACTGGGCGTAGTGCTCATAGGTCACGTCGCCGCGCTGGGTGTTGCCGGTGGGGCAAGGCACCATGACCACCATGGCGCCCGAGGACATCAGCCAGTGGGCGATCGACTGCTCCACGTACTGCAGTGTCTTGCCGGTGAAAAAGGAACGCGTGGGATCGGCGTGCGAAAAGCAGGCCGAAAGACCAATCTTGAGGCGGCGGGCGGCGGTCATGATGCCCCCACGCTTGTCGCTTCGCGTACTGCGCTTCCCCCCGAGGGGGCGCTGCGCCTGCGGCCCGGCGAAGCCGGTTCCGCGGCCCCGGCTGGAAGGGGAGGCGGTATCGCGCGACGCATAGTTATTACGAGAGTTGTTATATCCGCGTTCATAAAGCAGCCTCGAACAGCTTTTGAAAGTCCTCTGCCTTGCAGGGCCGTGGATTGGTTTGGTGGCAAATGTCGGCGGTGGCGATTTCCACCAGCCGCGGCAGGTGTTCACGCTTGACGCCGTGGGCCGACAGCGGGCCGGTGATGCCGACGCTTTCCTTGAGTTGCCTGAGCCAGGGTACAAAGGCCTTGCCGCCGCCGGCCACGCCGCAGACATGGGCCAGCTCGTCAAATTTGGCCGGTGCGGCTTCGTGGTTCCAGGCCAGCACCGTGTCTATCATCAGCGCGTTGGCCAGGCCATGGTGCAGGTCGCACACCGCGCCCAGCGCATGCGCGCATGAGTGCACGGCGCCCAGGTCTTTCTGGAAGGCAATGGCGCCCATCATGGAGGCCATCATCATGTCGCTGCGCGCCTGCAGGTTGCCCGGCTCCTTCACCGCGGTGAGCAGGGCCCGGGCGGCGATGCGCGCGCCTTCCAGCGCAATGCCGTCGCACAGCGGATGGTAGGCGGGCGACAGGTAGCTCTCGATGTTGTGGGTCAGCGCATCCATGCCGGTGGCGGCGGTGACCTGCGGCGGCAGGCCGAGCGTGAGTTCGGGGTCGGCGAACACTACCTTCGCCAGGATTTTGGGGCTGAACACCACGCGCTTGAGGTGTGTGTCGTTTTCGCTGACCACGCTGGAGCGGCCGACCTCGGAGCCGGTGCCGGAGGTGGTGGGCAGGGCCACAAAGTAGGGCAGCTCGCCCGTGATGGCGCGCACCTGCGGATGGTCCCATACGTACTCGAGGATGTCGCCTTCATGGGTGGCCGCCACGCCCACCACCTTGGCCACGTCCAGTGCCGCGCCGCCGCCAAAGCCGATCACGCAGTCGGCCCGATGCGCCTTGTAGGCTGCCGCGCCGTCCATCACCTGGCTGCAGGTCGGGTTGCCGAACACGCCCGAGAACACCGCCACCTCCAGCCCTGCCAGATGGGTTGTGAACTCGGCCAGCACTGGCAGGGCCGCCAGGGCCTTGTCGGTCACGATGAGCGGACGCCTGCAGCCGGCCGCCCGCAGGGCTTCGGCCACCTGCTTGCGGGCGCCCGGACCGAATCTGATGACGGTGGGAAAGGAGAAGCTGGTGATGGTCATGGGGGATGATGAGGAAGGGAGGGTCGGGAGGGTCGGGAGGGTGAGCTGATGAGGTGGTCAGGGTCGGGTAGTCGGGTAGTGGGGTGGTCAGGTGGACCGGGCGTGTGTGAGCTGACGGTACATATGGGTTTTGCCCAGACTGGTGCCATTGACCCGTATCGCATCGGGCTCGGTGCCGAAGGACGAAAAACCGGCGCTTTCGTAGAGTGCCAGGGCCTGCCGATTGCTGTCCGTGACGGTGAGAATGACGAGTTCCACGCCCCAGGTTTTGGCGTCTTGCAGCACAGTGTCGACCAATGCGCGGCCCAGACCCTGACCGCTGTATTCCTCCGCCACATACATGCTTACCAGTGAGGCCTTGTGGCGGTTCTTCAGGCGGGTTTCACGGCTGAGCCCCACCATGCCGGCCATGACGGACCGGTCGTCGTCTGCAAAGGCGCCCCAGAGTTTTTCGCAGGCGCTGGCGGCCAGCCGCTTCTCGGTGTCGGCCAGGGGGCGCAGGGTCTCTTCCTCAAAGCTCGACGTGAAGGCGTCGGGGTGCTCGCGCAGGCCGCGCAGGCGAAACGCCCGGTAGACCGGCGCATCGGAGATTTCAAGCCGCCTGATTTCCATGCCTGCCATGCCTAGATGATCTCAAAGTAGCGTTTTAATTCCCAGTCGGTCACCCCGTCAAGCCATTGCCGCCATTCCCAGTCGCGGGTTGCGGCGAAGTGGTCGACAAAGGTATCGCCCAGCCAGTCGCGGGCAATGCTGGATTGCTGGAAGATGCGGGTGGTCTCGATCAGGGTGCGCGGTGCGCGCGCAATGTGCTCGGCGCCCTGGTTGGTGCCGGTGATGGGCGGCGCCGTGAGCTTGAGGCCTTTTTCCACGCCGTCCAGCCCGGCCGCAATCACGGCCGCCATGGCGAGGTAGGGGTTCACGTCGGCGCCCGGGCAGCGGGTCTCCAGCCGCGTGGCCTTGGGGCTGCCGGCAATCACGCGGAAGCTGGCGGTGCGGTTGTCCATGCCCCAGGTGGGTTTGACCGGCGCCCAGAAACCGTCGACCAGGCGCTTGTAGCTGTTGATGGTGGGCCAGATCATCGGGCCGAAGTCCATCATGCAGGCGACCTGCCCGGCCACGTAGCTCTCAAACAGCTTGCTCATCCTGCGCGGGTTTTTCGCGTCGTAGAACAGATTGGTCTTGCCGTCCGACAGGCTCTGGTGGATATGCCCGCTGCAGCCGGGCAGGTGCTGGTTGGGCTTGGCCATGAAGCTGGGCATGATGCCAAAGCGCGCGCCGATTTCGCGGGTGCCGGTCTTGAACAGGATGGCGCGGTCGGCCTGCGCCAGCGCCTCGCTGAAGCCGATGGCGGCTTCATAGACGCCGGGCCCGGTCTCGGTGTGCAGGCCTTCAATCGGGATGTCAAAGGCCAGCATCTCATCCATGATGGCCTTGAAGAACTCGCGGTTCTGGTTCATGCGCAGCACCGAATAGCCGAACATGCCCGGCGTCAGCTGCTCGGGCCCGACGCCTTTCTTGGCGGCCCAGCTGTGCGGCGTCTCCAGGAAGTTGAACCACTCGAATTCCATGCCGGTCATCACCGAGAACCCCATCTTCTCGGCGCGTTTGAGCACGCGCTTGAGCGTCTGGCGCGGGCAGACGGCATGCGGTGTGCCGTCCGCGTTGACGAATTCGCCGAGAAAGAAGGGCACGCCGTCGTCCCAGGGCACATGGCGGAAGGTAGCGAGGTCCAGCCGGGCCAGCGCATCGGGAAAACCGTGTTGCCAGCCGGTGACCGTGGTGTTGTCGTAGCAGCTGTCCGTCATGTCCCAGCCCAGCACCACGTCGCAAAAGCCGAAGCCGCCCGACGGGTAAGGCTCGGCGGTGCCCAGAAACTTGTCGCGGTGCAGGTACTTGCCGCGCAGGATGCCGTCGATGTCGCTGACGGCCACCTTGACCTTGGTCGCACCTGATTTCCGGACCGCCTCTGCAGCGGGGTGGGTCTTGCCGGATGCTTTGCTGGCCATGCTGACTCCTGGTTTTTATCAGTGCGTTCAGTGCGCTCCATCCGCTGGCGCGGCGGAGGAAATGCCCATGTCCTGCAGCGCCCCGGCGATCGCATGGACCGCCTGCTCCATTTCGCGCGGGCCGATCGCACCAATACAGCCTACACGGAAAGTTTCTACCTGGGTGAGTTTTCCGGGGTATAGGACAAAGCCGCGTTCGCGTGCGGAGGCATAGAACCTCTTGAACTCATAGCGGCTGTCGGCCGGCGCGTGAAAGGTCACGATGATGGGCGCCTGGATGGCCGGATCCAGAAAAGGCCGGAAGCCGAGCCGGGCCATGCCGTCGACCAGCGTGCTGTAGTTGCGCTGGTAGCGGGCCAGGCGGGCCGGCTGGCCGCCTTCTTCCTCGAACTGCGCAATCGCCTCGGCCAGTGCCACCACGACATGGGTGGGCGGCGTGAAGCGCCATTGCGTGGTCTTTTCCATGTAGATGTACTGGTCGTGCAGGTCCATCGCCAGCGACTGGCTGCGGCCGGCGCAGCCGTCCAGGATGGCCTTGCGGATAAAGACAAAACCCATGCCCGGAACGCCTTCCAGGCATTTGCCGCTGGCCGCCACCAGCGCATCGAAGCGCACCTTGCGCGCATCGATTTCCAGCGCGGCAAAGGAGCTCATCGCGTCCACGATCAGGCCCTTGCCGTGGGCGGCGCACACGTCGGCCACCTCCTGCAGCGGGTTGAGCACGCCGGCGCCGGTCTCGCAGTGGATCAGGATCACGTGGCTGATGCTGGCATCGGCCGTGAGCTGGTCGGCCAGCGCGGCGGCAGACACCTGCGCCGCTTCGTCGAAAGGCAGCACGGTGCAGCGGCGGCCCATCAGCGTGGTCAGGCGCGCCGCGCGTTTGCAATAGGCGCCGTTGTCCAGCACCAGCACATGGCCGTCATGCGGCACCAGGGTGGCGACGGCGGCTTCGACGCTGAAGGTGCCGCTGCCCTGCAGGGGCACCACCACATGCGAGTCATGGCCATGAATGATGTCCAGCAGGCTGCGCCGCACGCTGGCCGTCACGGCGTTGAAGTCGGCGTCCCAGGAGCCCCAGTCCTTCAGCATCGCGAGCTTGGTGCGCAGCGTGGTGGTCAGGGGGCCGGGGGTCAGCAGGATTTTGTCTCGGTCCATCTTTATCTTTCAGTTCCAGTGCCAGCTTCAGGCAGTGAGCGAGCGTGGGGGGTAGTTGTTTTCACCAGCAGGGGCCGCGGGACTGGCTCCGCCAGACCGCAGGCGCAGCGCCCCCTCGGGGGGCAGCGCATTACACGAAGTGAAAAGCGTGGGGGCACTACTCCCTCCATGCTTGCGTACGGCGGTTGATCCACCACGCCAGCGCCATGAAAAGCAAGGTTGCAATCGTTGATGCCATACCAATCAGCACGGCCATGGCCGCAGCGGCGCCCATTTCGCCGGCTTCATCCAGGTTCAGGATGGCAATCGACGCCACCTTGGTTTCGGGTGAATACAAAAACACCACGGCCGAGATGGTCGTCATCGCATTGATGAAAAAGTAGCGCGCAATGTCCACCAGCGCCGGCGTGCAGATGGGCAAGGTCACGCGCCAGAAGGTCTTGAAGAACGGCACCTTGAGCGAGGCGCTGACCGCTTCAAACTCGCTGTCCAGGCTTTTCAGCGCCGTCACCGCCGTGAGGTGGCCGGTGGTGTAGAAGTGCACGATGGTGCACAGCGTGAGCAGCGTCAGCGTGTGGTACAGGCCGTTCAGCGGGTTGTCGGGGGCATTGAAAAAGAAGATGTAGCCCAGGCCCAGCACCAGGCCGGGCACGGCCATGGGCAGCATGGCCAGCATGCGCACAAAGCCGCGCAGCTTGTCCATGCCCCTGGTTTTTTCCAGCAGATAGGCGCCGCAAAACACCAGCGCCGTGCCGAAGAAGGCGGTGCCGGCCGACATCTTCAGGCTGTTCATGAAACCCACGCCCACTTCCGCATCGACCAGGCCGAGCGTGTAGTGGCCCAGGCTGGGTGTGAGGTTGTAGGGCCAGAAGCTGGCGAACGAGGCAAACACGGCCATCGCCAGCATGGCCAGCACCAGCAGGGCGATGATGCAGCAATACAGTGTCATGAGGGCGTCGTAGCCGCGCGCGGGTGTGGGGCGGTAGGGCACGGCACGCGCGGTGAGCATCGCGGTCTGCCGCTTGCTCACGTAGTTATCGACCGCGAAGGTCAGCACGGCCGGTGCGAGCAGCAAAATCGCCACCACCGCGCCCTTGGCAAAGTCCTGCTGGCCGATCACCAGCTTGAAGACGTCGGTGGCCAGCACATTGAAGCTGCCGCCGATGACCTTGGGAATACCGAAGTCGGTGATGACCAGGGTGAAGGTGACCAGCGCCGCCGAGATCAGGCCGTACTTGGCGCCCGGCAGCGTGATGGTGAAGAATTTGCGGCGGGCGCTGGTGCCCATGGCATTGGCCGCCTCATACAGCCGCGCATCCGACAGGCTCAGCGCGGTGACCAGAATCATCAGCGCATGCGGAAACACGGCAAAGCATTCCGCAATCACGATGCCGGGCGCGCCGTAGATCTGCTCGACGCCCAGGCCCTGCATCCAGCCCTTGAGCACGCCCTGGTTGCCGAACCAGTAAATCAGGGAAATGGCCGACAGCAGCGACGGGGCCAGCAGCGGGATCAGCGTGATGCCGCGAAACAAGGCCTTGAAAGGCATGCAGGAGCGGGTTAGCGCATAGGCAAAGCCGAAGGCCAGCGGCACGGTGATTGCGGTCACGGCGGCGGACACCCAGACGCTGTTCCACAGGCTTTCCAGCAGGGCCGGGGTTCGTGCGTAGTCAATGAAGTTGTCCAGCCAGACGAAATCGCCGGCCTTGTCCTGCACGGCCTGCTGCAGGATGGCGATCAGCGGCGCCGCGAGAAACGCCATCAAGATAAGCGCCACCAGCGCCAGCGCGGCGTAGGCCAGGTGGTCAATCCAGTGCACACGCTGCCTGACCAGCGGGAGTTTGGCGGCGGTGGACAGCGGCATCAAAACACCTTGATGCGTTCGGGCAGCAGCCGCAGGGGCAGGGTGGAACCGATCTGCAGCGACTGCTCGGACAGGAAGTTGAGCGAAAGATAAACCGTGAGCTTGTGCTTGTCCAGCGCGGGGGAGGTCACATGCACATGGCAAAAAGACCCGAGAAACTCGATTTTCTCGATGGTGGCGTTGAACACATGGGGGTCGCCCTCGGCAATGGGACGGGCCAGCACGTCTTCGGGCCGCAAGTAGACCTTGACGTCGCGGTCGGCGCCGTCGCAGGGAAGGCGCAGTGCGCCAAACCTCATTTCGCCGCCGCTGACATGGGCCGGCAGCACATTCACCTTGCCGACAAAATCGGCCACGAAGGGCGAGGCCGGCTCGCGGTAAATCTCCATCGGCGTGCCCACCTGCTCGATCAGCCCCTGGTTCATCACCACAATGCGGTCGGCCACGCTGAGGGCTTCTTCCTGGTCGTGCGTCACCATGATGGTGGTCACGCCCAGTTTTTGCTGCAGTGCCCGGATCTCCTGGCGCAGCCGCACGCGTTCCAGCGCATCGAGCGCCGACAGGGGCTCGTCCAGCAGCAGCAGGCCCGGTGAGGTGGCGAGCGCCCGCGCCAGCGCAATGCGCTGCTGCTGGCCGCCCGACAGCTGGCTGGGGTATTTGGCCTCGCTGCCCGGCAGGCCCACCAGCCTGACCAGCTCGCTCACCCGTTTGGCGGCTTCGGCCCGCGGGGTCTTGCGGTTGACCAGGCCATAGGCCACGTTGTCGGCCACCGTGAGGTTGGGAAACAGCGCGTAGCTCTGGAACACGATCCCGTAGTCGCGCAGCGCGGGCGGCAAGCGGGAAATGTCGCGGCCACCCTGGTGCACTTCACCGGCGGTCTGCACCTCCAGCCCGGCAATGATGCGCAGCAAAGTGGTCTTGCCGCAGCCGGACGGCCCAAGAAAACAGACAAACTCGCTCTTGCGGATATCCAGGTTGATGTCCTGGAGCGCAGTAAAACCACCGAACTCTTTCCGGATGTGGCGCAGCTCGAGAAAAGTGTCATGGGTCATTCGTGAGGGCACCGCAGCAAAAAATTACCTTTCCAGTAACAAGGTGGGAACTCAAAACAGCGTGGAACCGGCTCTGCCGGGCCGCAGGTGTTGCCCCCTTGAGGGGGTTCCGGCTACACGCAGTGAGCCGAGACAGGGGTGTCACTTCTTCTCTGTTTTGCTGTTATACCGCCGGGTCCACTCGTTCAGGATGCGTTCGCGGTTGTCGGCGGCCCAGGTGAAGTCCATTTTCACGAGGCGCGCTTCATAGTCCTTGGGCACGTTGGCCAGCGGCGGCGCCAGGCCAGGCTGCGCCGTGATGGCGAAGTTCTTGCCATACAGCATCATGGCGTCCTTGCTGGAAGCCCAGTCAGCCAGTTTTTTGGCAGCGTCCAGTTTCCTGGTGCCCTTGTGGATGGCAAAAGCCTCCAGGTCCCAGCCCAGGCCCTCTTTCGGGAAGACCAGGTCGATGGGTGCGCCCTTGGCTTTGTTGGCGTTGCCGCGGTACTCGAAGGAGATGCCCATCAGGAACTCGCCGGCGGCCGCCATGTTGCAGGGCTTGGAGCCGGAGTGGGTGTACTGCGCAATGTTTTCATGCAGGCCGTCCATGTATTTCCAGCCGCCGCCTTTGCCGTCCTTGTCGCCAAACAACGTGAGCCAGGCGGTCACGTCGAAGTAGCCCGTGCCGCTGGAGGCGGGGTTGGGCATGACGATCTGGCCCTTGTAGATGGGCTTGGTGAGGTCCTGCCAGGTTTCGGGCTTGGGGATGTTCTTTTTCTGCGCTTCGACCGTGTTGAAGCAAATGGTGGCACCCCACACGTCCATGCCGAACCAGGCCGGGACTTTTTTCTTGTCGCGGTACTGGCTCATGATGCCGTCGAGGTTGAGCGGCGCATAGGGCTCGAGCATGCCCTGCTTGTCCAGCAGTGCCAGGCTGGACGCTGCCACGCCCATGACGGCGTCGGCCTGGGGGTTGGCTTTTTCAGCGAGCAGCTTGGCGGTGATCACGCCGGTCGAGTCGCGCACCCACTTGATGTCGATGTCGGGATGCGCCTTGTTGAAGCCTTCCTGGTAGGCCTTGAGCTGGTCGGTTTCCAGGGCGGTATAGACCAGCAACTGGGTTTTTTGCGCGGAGGCCGATGCGGCAATGGCCAGCAGGCCTGCCGCGGCGAGTGCCTTGCCGAGGGATTTGAAATGGAGAGCCAGCTGCATACATCGTCCTTTGTGAAAAACCTGCCATGTTGTGACCTGATCGTGTCAGCCGGATGACATGTGATGGCGCAACCTGCGCTCAGGCCATATCGATCCAGCCCGGGTGAATTGGACGCCGCCCCTTTTTACTTGTCAATTGTTTTTTGCAGATTGTTGACATTTTTTTGTTTTGTGCTTCAATGCAGGGCATGAACGCAGTCTTTCACCCCACCATCGCACTCCTCCAAAACAGTTCCCTCACCACGGTGGTGCAGCAGGAAATCGAGCGGGCCATCCTCGTCGGCGAGTACGAGCCCGGCAGCAAGCTGATTGAGGCGGCGCTGGCCGAGAAGATGGGTGTCTCGCGCGGGCCGGTGCGTGAAGCCTTTCGCATGCTGGAGGAAGCGGGGCTGGTGCGCAACGAAAAAAACCGCGGCGTCTTTGTGCGCGACATCCCGATCGACGAGGCGGTGGAGATTTTTGACCTGCGCGCGGCGATGGACGAGCTGGTGGGCCGCCAGCTGGCCAGGAACATCACGCCGGCGCAGCTCAAGGAAATCAAGGGCCTGGTCGACGAGATGGAAAAGGCCGTGAAGGCCGAGGACGCCTACAACTACCACCTGCTGAACCTCAAGTTCCACGACCGGCTGGTCGAGATGGCCGGCAACCGCAAGCTCACGGCGATTTACCGCAAGCTGATCAAGGAGCTGTCGCTGTTTCGTCGCCTCAACCTGGCCGACGGCTGGCTCATGCCCATTTCGGCCAGTGAGCACCGGCAGATCGTCAAGGCCATCGCCTCCGGTGACGCGATCGCGGCCGGCAAGGCCATGTTCGACCATGTGATCGAAAGCAAGGAGCGCACGATCGAGAACGATGTGCGGCGCCAGGCCCGGCTGCAGGGTGGCGACGCCGGGACGGGTGCAAGGCAGGGCGCAGCCAGGGCCACGCACCTGACCGACACTTCAGGCACCGACAAGGAAAGGCCCAAACGTGGCAACCGATGAGGCACGCGCTGACCTGACGGTCAATGGCCGGTCGTACGCGCTGCCGACGCAGCCCACGGTGGTGGTGTGCGTCGATGGCTGCGAGCCCGACTACCTGGCCCAGGCCGTCGCCGCGGGCCACATGCCCTGGCTGCAGCGCACGCTGGCCCTGGGGTCGGGTCTGACGGCCGACTGCGTGGTGCCCAGCTTCACCAATCCCAACAACCTGTCCATCGTCACCGGCGCGCCGCCCAGTGTGCATGGCATTTGCGGCAACTACCTGTTTGATACCGCGACGGGCACGGAGGTCATGATGAACGACCCCAAGTGGCTGCGCGCGCCCACGCTGCTGGCCGCGCTGGCCGATGCGGGCCAGTCGCTGGTGGTGGTGACGGCCAAGGACAAGCTGCGCAAGCTGCTCGGCCACCAGATGAAGGGCATCTGCTTTTCGTCCGAGAAGGCCGACCAGGTGACGCTGGCGGAAAACGGCATCGAGGACGTGCTGGGGCTGGTGGGCAGGCCGCTGCCCAGCGTCTACAGCGCAGACCTGTCCGAGTTCGTCTTTGCCGCCGGCGTGAAGATCATGCAGAAGTACCAGCCCGACGTGATGTACCTGTCGACCACCGACTATGTGCAGCACAAGCATGCGCCGGGTACCGACGGCGCCAATGCGTTTTACCGCATGATGGACGGCTACCTGGCGCAGCTCGATGCGCTGGGCTGCGTGATCGTGCTGACGGCCGACCACGGCATGAATGCCAAGGTCGCCCTGGACGGCACGCCCGATGTGATTTACCTGCAGGACTGGTTTGACGCCTGGTTGGGCACGGCGAAAGCGCGCGTGATCCTGCCGATCACCGACCCCTATGTCGTGCACCATGGCGCGCTCGGCTCGTTTGCCACGGTCTACCTGCCGGAGGGTGCGGACGTGAGCGCAGCCTGCGAACGCCTGGCGCAGCTCAAGGGAATGGAAGTCGTGCTGACCCGCGAACAGGCCGCCCGGCGTTTTGAGTTGCCGGCCGACCGCATCGGCGACCTTGTGGCCGTCTCGGAGCGCTTCACCGTGATCGGCACGTCGGCGTCGCGCCACGACCTCTCCGCGCTGGAGGTGCCGCTGCGCTCGCACGGCGGCCTCAGCGAGCAGCGCGTGCCGCTGATCGTGAACCGCAAGCTGCCGGGGCTGGACCGTGCCCGGCGTTTCCGCAACTTCGATGCCTTCGAACTGGCCCTGAACTATGCGCAGGGCTGAATTTTGTCCCCTCTCCCTCGGGAAGAGGGTTAGGGTGAGGGCGGTTCCCGCATTCGGAGGCATGAGTCTTTCGGGCGCCGGCGGCCCTCACCCCCGCCCTCTCCCAGAGGGAGAGGGAGAAATGCCCAGGAGTGTTGTGTGACGAGTGATTACATCCAGGACCACCAGCTCAATGCCATGCGCCTGGCCGGCCGCAAGGTCGGCGCCGGGCGGAGCGGCGAGCGCGCGATCGAGGTCTTCAACCCCTACACCGAAACGTTGCTGGGCACGGTGCCCAAGGCCACGCTCGAAGAGGTGCGCGAGACCTTCGCCATCGCGCAGGCCTGTCAGCCCACACTTAGCCGCTACGAGCGCGCGGCCATTCTGAACCGTGCCGCGGCCCTCATCGAGACGCGCCGTGATGAGGTGGCGAATCTCATCACCGCCGAGTCCGGGCTGTGCCTGAAGGACTCGCTCTACGAAGCCGGGCGCGTGCGCGACGTGCTGCTGTTCGGCGCCACCGAAGTGCTTCGGGACGACGGCCAGATCTTCAGCTGCGACCTGACGCCGCACGGCAAGCAGCGCCGCGTGTACACGCAGCGCTCACCGCTGCTGGGCGTCATCACCGCGATCACGCCGTTTAACCACCCGATGAACCAGGTGGCGCATAAGGTGGTGCCCAGCATCGCGAGCAACAACCGCATGGTGCTCAAACCCTCCGAGAAAGTGCCTTTCTCCGCCATTCTGTTCGCCGACATCCTGTACGAGGCCGGTCTGCCGCCCGGGATGCTCAGCGTGGTCACCGGCGACCCGCGCGAGATCGCCGACGAGCTGATCACGAACCCGTTGGTCGACCTGGTGACCTTCACCGGCGGCGTGGCGATCGGCAAATACATCGCCTCCAAAGCCGGCTACCGCCGCGTGGTGCTGGAGCTGGGCGGCAACGACCCGATCATCGTGATGGAAGATGCCGACATCGACGAAGCGTCCACGCTGGCGGTGCAGGGCTCGTACAAGAACTCGGGCCAGCGCTGCACGGCCATCAAACGCCTGCTGGTGCACGAGGCCGTGGCCGGCCAGTTTGTGGAGCAGGTGCTGGCCAAGACCCTGGCCTGGAAATACGGCGACCCCACCGACCGGGCCAACGACATGGGCACGGTGATCGATGAGGCCGCCGCCAGGCTGTTCGAGTCGCGCGTCCACGAGGCAGTGGCGCAGGGCGCGAAGCTGCTGGCCGGCAACCAGCGCCGCGGCGCGCTGTATTCGCCCACGCTGCTGGACCATGTCCTGCCGCAGATGACGGTGGCCCGGGAAGAGACCTTTGGCCCGGTGTCGCCGGTGATCCGCTTCAGGACCATCGACGAAGCGATACAGATCTCCAACGGCACGGCCTACGGCCTGTCGAGCGCGGTCTGCACCAACCGCATGGACTACATCACGCGTTTTGTGAGCGAACTGCAGGTGGGCACGGTCAATGTCCGCGAAGTGCCGGGCTACCGGCTCGAACTCACGCCGTTCGGCGGCATCAAGGACTCGGGCCTGGGCTACAAGGAGGGCGTGCAGGAAGCGATCAAGAGTTTTACCAACCTGAAGACTTATTCGCTCCCATGGAGTGGCTGAAAATTCTCCAGTCCATGACTCTCCCCGAAGCGCCTTCGGCGCCTCCCCCAGGGGCACCGCCTGCGGCCCGGCAGAGCCGGTTCCGCGGCCGCCGCTGACGAGTGCGTTCTTCTTTCTGCCAACCCTTTTTTAAGGAATTCACGTGCTGAGTTTTGACGACATCGAACACCTGTTTAATGAGCGCGGCGGCGAGCAGTACAGCGGCGAGCCGGTCACGCAGTTGCAGCATGCGCTGCAGACCGCGGCGCTTGGCGAGGCCGAAGGCGCCAGCGATGCGCTGGTGACTGCCGCCCTGCTGCATGACCTGGGGCATTTGCTGCACGACCTCGGCGAGACGCCGTCGCTGCGCGGCGTGGACGACGTCCACCAGTACCGCGCCCTGCCCTTTTTGCGTGGCCTGTTTCCCGACGAGGTGCTGGACGCCATCAGGCTGCATGTGGACGCCAAGCGCTACCTGTGCGCGGCGCGGCGCGGCTACCACTCCAGCCTGTCGGTGGATTCCAAGCGCAGCTTGTTGCTGCAGGGCGGCATCTTCTCGGCCGAAGAAGCCGCGCGCTTCATCGGGCAGCCCGGCGCAGCGGATGCAGTGAAGCTGCGTCTGTGGGACGACCTGGCGAAAGACGCGAACAGGGCTACGCCGCCGCTGGCGCATTTCCTGGCGCGCGCCCGGCGCTGTGCCCTGTCACCGTCAAGGCCTGCGGTTGCCGCCTGACATCCTGGTGTTGACCTGGCCGGTGCTGGGCGCCGTGCTGTTCGGTGCGTTGCTGCACGCCGGCTGGAACGCCCTGGTCAAATCCAGCACCGACAAGGCGCTGGACATGGCGGTGATCCACCTGATTGGCTCCGTGCTGGCCGTGCCGCTGGTCGCGCTGGTCGGGTGGCCGCGCCCGGAGGCCTGGCCTTTCATCGCCGCTTCGGTGGTGATTCATATTGGCTACTACATCGCCACCACGCGGGCCTACCACCATGGCGACCTGGGCCTGACCTATCCGCTGATGCGCGGCGTGGCCCCTCTGCTGGTGGCCCTGTCGGCCACCTTCACGCTGGGCGAGACCCTGTCGCCGCTGGCCTGGGCCGGCATCCTCGGCATCTGCTGCGGCGTGCTGGTGCTGGGCCTGAGCCGGCACGCGCTGCATGCGCGCAAGGCCGTCGGCTTTGCGCTGGCCAACGCGGTCATCATTGCCATTTACACGGTGGTCGATGCGCTGGGCGTGCGCGCCTCGGGCAATGCCCTGCAGTATGTCGCCACGCTGTTCCTGCTGGACGGCTGGCCGTTTGGCCTGCTGATGCTGGCCAGGCGCGGCCGGGCCATGGGGCACTATGCGCTGCAGCGCTGGCCGATCGCGACCGGCGGCGCGCTGGCCTCGCTGGGCTCGTATGGCATTGCGCTGTGGGCGATGACCCGGGCGCCGGTGGCCACCGTGGCGGCCTTGCGCGAAACCTCGGTGCTGTTCGCCGTGCTGCTGGGAACCTGGCTGCTGAAAGAAGCGTTCACGCTGCGCCGGCTGCTGGGCACCTGCGTCATTGTGGGTGGCGTGATGGCCGTGCGGCTGGCCTGACAAGTCGCACACCGGTTACCGGCGACTGGTCAGCCGGCCTCGGGCAGGTCCATGCCGACAAAACGCACGGCGACGCGCGTGCCCGGCGATTGCGGGTGGCCCGCCAGGGCCGCGTCTTCGATGGTGATGGTGGCGCCATGCTGCTTGGCGATTTCCAGCACGATCGCCAGCCCGAGGCCGGAGCCATCGACATTGGTGCCGAGCGCGCGGTAAAAGGGCTGAAACACCAGCTCGCGTTCGGACTCCGGAATGCCGGGCCCCGAGTCTTCCACCAGCAGCACCAGCACGCCGCTGAAGCGGTCGGTCATCAGCCGCACCGTGACCTGGCCTTTTTCGGGGGTGTAGTTGATGGCGTTGTCGAGCAGGTTGCGCACCAGTTCCTTGAGCAGCGTCGGGTTGCCTTCCAGCTGGCAGGACGGCTCGCCGGCGGGCGGACCGTCGTAGCCGAGGTCGATGTGCTTTTCCAGCGCGCGCGGCACCGAGTCGGCCATGACCTCCGAGACGATGAGCACCAGGTCCACATGCTGCTTGGCCAGGCTGCGGCCGGTGGTCTCGGCGCGCGCCAGCGCAAGCAGCTGGTTGACGGTGTGGGTGGCGCGTATGCTGGCGCGGCCGATGTGCTTGAGCGATTTCTTGAGCTCGTCGGTGTCGGTTTCCCGTTGCGCCAGATCGGCCTGCATGCGCAGGCCTGCCAGCGGTGTTTTCAACTGGTGCGCTGCGTCGGCCAGAAAGCGTTTTTGCGTGGTGAGCGAGACCTTGAGCCGGCTCAGCAAGTCGTTGATGGAGGACACCAGCGGCGCCACTTCTTCGGGCACGGCGGTTTCATCGAGCGGGCTCATGTCGTCGGACTTGCGCGCGCGGATGCGCTTTTCCAGCTGCGCCAGCGGCTTGATGCCGCGCACCAGCGCCAGCCACACCAGCAGCACGGCCAGCGGCAGGGTCACGAACTGCGGCACCATCGTGCCCTTGACGATTTCAGTGGCCAGCGTTTTGCGTTTTTCCAGCGTTTCGGCCACCTGCACCAGCACCGTGTGCTGGTTCCCGGCGGTGCTCGTCTCGCGTGCGGCACCACTGCCACTGCCCGCGGGGCCCGGGCGTCCCTGGGCCGGCGCGGCGGAGGGACTCGCTCCCCCGCCCGGTGCTTCGCGCGCGGTGCCTTTCACGTCCACCTTGATCCAGGTGTAGGCCACGCGAACTTCTTCGCCCTGGATGACATCCTCGCGCAGCCGCACCTCGCCGTTGGTGGGTTTGTCCTCATCGGGTGGCAGGGGCAAGTCATGCTCGCCGCTGAGGTATTCGCCGTGCGTGCCCACCACCTGGTAATAAACCAGGTCGGTGTCGTCGGCCCGCAAAATCTCGCGCGCCGGTGCGGTCAGGTTGAACTGCACCTGGTTGTTCCTGACCACCACCAGCTTGGCCAGCGCCTGCACGTTGTATTCCAGCGCACGGTCAAAAGGCTTGCCGGCAATGTTCTGCGCCACCAGCCAGGTCAGCGCCAGGCTGATCGGCCACAGCAGCAGCAGCGGCGTGAGCATCCAGTCGAGGATCTCGCCAAACAGGCTGCGCCGCTCGCGCTGGAAGAGTCTCAGGGCCACAGGCTGGGTTGCTCCAAATCAAGGGTCTGGTGCTTTGACTCCTTCCCCCTTTGAGGGAAGGTGGGGATGGGGGCCAGCGGAGGTGGATTGGCCTTACGGCTCAGGTTCGGGAGGCGGCGGGCCCCCATCCCAGCCTTCCCCCAGCGGGGAAAGGGGCAAGAAGAGGCATTAACCGGGAATTTTCTCAAGGCAATAACCCAAGCCGCGTACCGTCGCAATGCGTATCGGGCCTTTTTCAATCTTCTTGCGCAGGCGGTGGATATAGACCTCGATGGCGTTGTTGCTGACCTCCTCGCCCCACTCGCACAGGCGCTCGACCAACTGGTCCTTGCTTACCAGGCGGCCGGCGCGCTGCAGCAGCACCTCGAGCAGGCCCAACTCGCGCGCCGACAGCTCCAGCATCTGGCCGTCAATGGTGGCGACCCGCCCGGCCTGGTCATAAACCAGCGGCCCATGCTTGATGGTGCTGCTGGCGCCGCCCATGCCGCGGCGTATCAGGGCGCGCACGCGCGCTTCGAGCTCCTGCAGTGAAAAGGGTTTGGCCATGTAGTCGTCCGCGCCGTAGTCCAGGCCCTTGACGCGTTCTTCCACGCTGTCGGCCGCGGTGAGTATCAGCACCGGCAGCGCCGAGCCGCGCGCACGCAGCCGCTTCAGCACTTCCAGCCCGTGCATGCGCGGCAGGCCCAGGTCGAGAATCAGCAAATCAAATTCCGTGTTGGTGAGCAGCGCGGCATCGGCCTCGGTGCCGCTCGCTACATGGTCAGCCGCCGCGCCCGACGCGCGCAGGGTGCGCAACAGGCCATCGGCCAGAACCTGGTCGTCTTCGGCAATCAGAATACGCATGGCTGTCTCCAGATATCAGCCCGCGGCAGGGCCGGCGGACGGTGTTTTTAGTTCTCTGTCAAATTCTAGGCTTTTGCGGGCGCGGGTTTATGAAATAGAGCCCCCACGCTTTTCACTGCGTGTAATGCGCTGCCCCCGAGGGGGCGCTGCGCCGGCGGCCCGGCTAAGCCAGTCCCGCGGCCCCGGCTGGAATGGGAAGTGGGACCATTCAAGCTCCTGCGTATGCCTCCAGCCCGAGCGCTACCACCGTCGCCACATCGGCCCCCACGGCCTGCCGGAACTCCTCTTCTGTCTGACGCACCGCGCGCCGGAAGGCGTCCAGCCAGAGCAGGCCCGATTCGGTGAACACCACGCGGCGCGCCCGCTTGTCATGGGGATCGGGCTGGCGCGTGACCAGCCCCCAGGCCTCGCACTGGTCGACCAGGTCGCCCATGGCCTGTTTGCTCATGCCGGCGCTCGTCGCCAGGTCCGTCAGGCGCGAGCCGCCCACCGCCAGGTGCCGCGTGATGTGGATGTGCGCGGCGCCCACCTGGTTGCGTGCCGCCAGATTGGACAGGGCCAGCGGCACGTCTGCATTGCTGGCCATCAGTGACAGCACGCGTTCGTCAAAGCGGCGCAGGGCGTGGCCGAGCAGGCGCCCCAGGTGGGTGAGGCGCCAGCCGGGTTCGGCGACACCGGGTGGGCTGGTCATCGCCTGGGCATCCATGTTGGGCATCCAGCTATGGTAGCCCAAGGCGGTGCAATTGATCAGGAAAACTGACTAAAAATATGGTTTACTTATTTTTATCGCGCCCATAAAGTACTGGTCATGCATCCAGCGCTGTCATTAAAAACAGAAACGACTGGAAACCTGCAAAAGCGTTTGAATTCTTTTAAGTTATTGATTTTCAAGGAGTTTTTATGGAACTGACCAGCAAACTGAATCCCGCCCAAAACCCTGCGCAAACCGCCGCACTGAACACCGAAAAAGCCAAGGCCCTGCAGGCCGCGCTGGCGCAGATTGAGAAGCAGTTCGGCAAAGGCACGATCATGAAGCTGGGTGCCGGCGAGGTGATTGAGGATATCCAGGTGGTCTCCACCGGCTCGCTGGGCCTGGACATTGCCCTGGGCGTCGGCGGCCTGCCGCGCGGCCGGGTGGTGGAAATCTACGGCCCGGAGTCGTCGGGCAAAACCACGCTGACCTTGCAGGTGATTGCCGAAATGCAGAAGCTGGGCGGCACCTGTGCCTTCGTTGATGCCGAGCACGCGCTGGACATCCAGTACGCGCAAAAGCTGGGCGTCAACCTGCAGGAACTGCTGATCAGCCAGCCCGACACCGGCGAGCAGGCCCTGGAAATCGTTGATTCGCTGACCCGCTCCGGCGCAGTGGACCTGATCGTGGTCGACTCGGTGGCCGCCCTCACGCCCAAGGCCGAACTCGAAGGCGAAATGGGCGACTCGCTGCCCGGCCTGCAGGCCCGCCTGATGAGCCAGGCGCTGCGCAAGCTCACCGCCACCATCAAGAAGGCCAACTGCATGGTGATCTTCATCAACCAGATCCGCATGAAGATCGGCGTGATGTTCGGCTCGCCCGAAACGACCACCGGCGGCAATGCGCTGAAGTTCTACGCGTCGGTGCGCCTGGACATCCGCCGCATCGGCTCCATCAAGAAAGGCGAAGAGGTGATCGGCAACGAAACCCGGGTCAAGGTGGTCAAGAACAAGGTGGCGTCGCCCTTCAAGACGGCGGAGTTCGACATCCTTTACGGCGAGGGCATCAGCCGCCTGGGCGAGGTGCTGGACCTGGGCGTGGCCGGCCACATCGTGGAAAAGGCCGGCGCCTGGTATGCCTTCAACGGCGAAAAAATCGGCCAGGGCCGCGACAACTCGCGGGAATTCCTCAAGGAGAACCCGGAACTCGCGATTGAAATCGAAAACAAGGTGCGCGAGTCGCTGGGCGTGCCGCTGATCGCCGTGGCCACCGAGACGGGCGACAAGCCGGACAAGGCCACCAAGGCCGAAAAACCCGCCAAGGCGGCTGCCTGATCCGGGGTTTTTACAGCTCAAGCCAGGCGTGGGCCTCAAGGTGATGGATGTGGAGTGCTATGAAAATAATGGCAACTGCGTACCCTCACAAGCCCTGTGCCCGTACCCTAAGCCTGCTGATATCGTGCCATGACCTCCGACAAGCCAGCAGCCCCTGCGGGCTTCAAGCTCTCGCTCAAGGGCCGCGCCTTGCGCTACCTGGCGGCCCGCGAGCATTCGCGGGCGGAGCTGGAACGCAAGCTCGCACCCCACGAAGAAACGCCGGGCCAGCTGGCCCAGGTGCTCGATGACCTGCAGGCCAAAGACTTTATCAGCGAAGCGCGGGTGGTTGAGTCGGTGATCAACCGGCGCGCCAGTCGCTTTGGCGCGGCGCGCATACGCCATGAGCTGCTGAGCAAGGGGCTGGGCGCGGAGGTGGTGGCCGGGGCGATGGACAGCCTCAAGGCCGGCGAACTCGAACGGGCCCGCGACATCTGGCGCAAGAAGTTCGATGGCCAGTCGCCGGATGCGGCCGGGCGGGCAAAGCAGATGCGCTTTCTGGCCGCGCGCGGCTTTAGCGGCGACGTGATCCGCCGCGTGGTGTCGTCGCAGACGGACGAGGATTAAGGGCGCCCGTGAGGCTGTAAAGAGAAAACCGGCCCGCCGCCAGAGCCAGCAGGGGCCGCGGAATCGGCCTTGGTCTGTCCTGAGCTTGCCGAGGGGCCGAGCCGCAGGCGCCCTCGGGGGGCATCCTTCGACAAGCTCAGGACGAACGGAATTCAGTGCGCGAACGCGGATGGCAATCCCCTTCCAGTCGGGGCCGCGGAACCGGCTTGGCCGGGCCGCAGGCGCAGCGCCCCCTTGGGGGGCAGCGCATTACACGCAGTGAAAAGCGTGGGGGCTCTATATCCCCAGCATCAGTTTCAGGTTTTGCACCGCTGCGCCGGAGGCGCCCTTGCCCAGGTTGTCCAGTCGTGCGATCAGCACCGCATGGCGGTACGTTTCGTTGCCGAACACCCGCAACTCCATCTTGTTGGTGTCATTGAGCGCCAGCGCATCCAGCTTGCCGGAGTCGGGCGCGGCTTCCACCGTCACCCATTCGCTGCCTGCGTAATGGCGGGCCAGCACGTCGTGCAACTGCGCGGCCGTGGGTTTGCCCGGCAGCAGATCCAGATGCAGCGGCAGCTGCACCAGCATGCCCTGTTTGAAGTTGCCCACCGACGGAATGAACACCGGGCGGCGCGTCAGGCCGGTGTATTTCATGATTTCAGGCAGGTGCTTGTGCTCCAGGCCGAGGCCGTACACCTCGAACAAGGGCGCTGTGCCGGCCTCATAAGCCTCGATCATCTGGCGTCCGCCACCTGAGTAACCGCTCACAGCGGGAAGGCTCAAGGGAAAGTCGGCCGCCATCAGGCCGGCATCCACCAGCGGCCGGATCAGTGCAATCGCTCCGGTGGCGTAGCAGCCCGGATTGCCGACGCGATCCGCGGCGACCACGGCGGCGCGTTGCGTGGTGGTGAGTTCCGGAAAGCCATAGACCCAGCCCGGCGTCGTGCGGTGGGCGGTGGAGGCGTCGATGATCTTGGGTTTTTTGCTCCCATTGCCTGGCAGTGCGTCTATCATGGCCACTGATTCGCGTGCCGCGTCGTCGTGCAGGCACAGAATCACCAGGTCCACCTGTGCCATCAGGTCGCGCTTGGCCGCCGCATCCTTGCGCAGTTCGGGTGCGATGCTGACCAGCTCAATCTGGGGCATGGCTTGCAGCCGTTCGCGGATTTGCAGGCCGGTGGTGCCAGCTTCTCCATCAATAAAAACTTTGGGCATAAGAACTTTCAGGGGGACGGACGGGTGACCGGTGACTACCCGGGAGCGCCTGTCTGGGTCTAAATTGCTAAGTAGGAACCGCACAAGGATTGTGCATCGCAGCATGATACAGTTCCATGTTGCTGCCTGCAGTGACCGCTAACATGGCGTTTTGAGGCCTGTTTCTTATTTTCAACAGTCTCTCTCCAAATTCCTGTTACACCCTTTTTTACTGAATTCTGAAGGTTTTTTCATGAAAATTCACGAGTACCAGGGCAAGGAAATCTTGCGTAATTTTGGTGTGCCTGTGCCGCGCGGTATTCCTGCGTTCACGGTGCAGGAAGCGGTCGAAGCCGCACAAAAGCTCGGCGGCCCGGTCTGGGTGGTCAAGGCTCAAATCCATGCGGGCGGCCGCGGCAAGGGCGGTGGCGTCAAGCTGGCCCGCAGCATCGATGAGGTGAAAAAGCTCGCCGGCGAGATACTCGGCATGCAGCTGATCACGCACCAGACCGGCCCCGAAGGCCAGAAGGTCCGCCGCCTGCTGATTGAAGACGGCGCCGACATCAAGAAAGAATATTACGTGTCGGCCGTGACCGACCGCGCCACCCAGAAAGTGGCGTTCATGGCTTCCTCGGAAGGCGGCATGGACATCGAGGAGGTGGCCCACGCCACGCCCGAGAAAATCATCAAGGTGTTTGTCGACCCGGCCCTGGGCCTGACCGACGCGCAGGCCAAGGAACTGGCCGACGGCATGACCGTGCCGCCGGGCTCCACCGCCCAGGCCGTGGATGTGCTCAAAAAGCTCTACAAGTGCTACATGGAAACCGACTGCAGCCTGGCCGAGATCAACCCGCTGATCCTCGAAGGCAACGGCAACATCAAGGCACTCGACGCCAAGTTCAACTTCGACCCCAACGCGCTGTTCCGCCACCCTGAAATCGTGGCCTTCCGCGATCTGGACGAGGAAGATCCGGCCGAAGTCGAAGCCAGCAAGTTCGACCTGGCCTACATCAGCCTGGACGGCAACATCGGCTGCCTGGTCAATGGTGCCGGCCTGGCCATGGCGACCATGGACACCATCAAGCTGTTCGGCGGCGAGCCGGCCAACTTCCTGGACGTGGGCGGCGGCGCCACCGCCGAGAAAGTCACCGAAGCCTTCAAGATCATGCTGAAGAACCCCGATGTCAAGGGCATCCTGGTCAACATCTTTGGCGGCATCATGAAGTGCGACACCATCGCCGATGGCGTGATCACCGCCTGCAAGGCCGTGAACCTGTCGGTTCCACTGGTCGTGCGCATGAAGGGCACCAACGAAGACCTGGGCAAGAAAATGCTGGCGGACTCCGGTCTGCCGATCATTGCCGCAGACACCATGGCCGAAGCCGCGACCAAAATCGTCGCTGCCGTCAAATGAACCACCCCCGAAGCGCCTTCGGCGCTCCCCCCTCAAGGAGGGGGCGACCACATGCGGCCCGGCAAAGCCGGTTCCGCTGCGGTCACTTGGCAATAGCATTCACCTTGTGAGGACAGCATGAGCATTTACATCAACCAACACACCAAAGTCATCACGCAAGGCATCACCGGCAAGACCGGGCAGTTCCACACCCGCATGTGCCGTGACTACGCCAACGGCAAAGAGTGCTTCGTCGCCGGCGTGAACCCGAAGAAGGCTGGCGAAGACTTCGAAGGCATCCCGATTTTTGCCAACGTCACCGAAGCGGCCAAGGCCACTGGTGCTACGGTGTCGGTGATTTATGTGCCGCCCGCTGGCGCGGCAGCCGCCATCTGGGAAGCCGTGGAAGCCAACCTGGACCTGGCGATCTGCATCACCGAAGGCATTCCCGTGCGGGACATGCTGGAAGTGCGCAACCGCATGAAGGCCAAGGAAGCCGCTGGCGGCAAGAAGACCCTGCTGCTGGGCCCCAACTGCCCAGGCCTGATCACGCCCGAAGAGATCAAGATCGGCATCATGCCCGGCCACATCCACCGCAAGGGCCGCATTGGCGTGGTCAGCCGCTCCGGCACGCTGACCTATGAAGCCGTGGCGCAGCTGACCGAAATCGGCCTGGGCCAGTCCAGCGCCGTGGGCATTGGCGGCGACCCGATCAATGGCCTGAAGCACATCGACGTGATGAAGGCCTTCAACGATGATCCGGACACCGATGCCGTCATCATGATTGGCGAGATCGGGGGGCCCGATGAAGCCGAGGCGGCCCAATGGTGCAAGGCCAACATGAAAAAACCCATCGTCGGTTTCATCGCGGGTGTGACGGCACCGGCCGGCAAACGCATGGGTCATGCCGGTGCGCTGATCTCTGGCGGCGCCGACACGGCTGACGCCAAGCTGGCCATCATGGAAGCCTGCGGCTTCACGGTGACCCGCAATCCTTCCGAAATGGCCAAGCTGCTCAAGGCGTTGCTGTAAGACATGCAAGACGTGCAGGACGTCGAGTCAAACTCGATTCGGGAAACTTGATCGCGGTCAAGCGCGTAAGCAGTAATACCAATCGTGGCGAGCCCCAATGGGGCTTAGACTCTCGAAAAACAAAAAAGCGCTTTCCAGCGCTTTTTTAATTCATAACAGGAGATAGCATGTTTTTTGGTCTGGACTTGATGTCCCCCCTTTTCTGGAGCGCCTTCGGCTCCATTTTGCTCGCCAACATCGTCCTGTCAGGTGATAACGCCGTGGTGATTGCCATGGCCGCCAGGACGCTGGAGCCGCATCAGCGAAACAAGGCGATTTTCTGGGGCAGTGCCGCAGCCATCGTCATGCGGATCATCCTGACCATCGTGGCAATCCAGCTGTTGACCCTGCCCTACCTGAAGATCATCGGCGCCATTTTGCTCGTGTACATTGGCGTGGACCTGCTCAAGGGTGAAGAAGACGAAGACGGCGACGGTCACCATATCAACGGCATGATGGCTGCCATCCGCACCATCCTGATTGCTGACCTGGTCATGAGCCTGGACAATGTGCTGGCCGTGGCCGCAGCAGCGAAGGGCAACCTGCCCCTGCTGGTGCTGGGCCTGCTGGTGAGCATTCCGCTGATTATTTTCGGCGCAACGCTGCTCACCAAGGTCATGGAGCGCTTCCCGATCATCATCACGATTGGCGCGGCTCTGCTGGGATTCCTGGCGGGCGAAATGCTGCTGACCGATCCGGCTGTCACGACCCGATTTGGCGCCATGAGCGAGCAAACGGTTACGTTTGGCGGCATCCTGGGCGCTGTGCTGGTCGTGGCGCTGGGGACTTACCTCACAAAACTTCAGCAAAAGAAACAATCGGCCACCTGAGTTCAGGACATGGCCTGGCCCGTTTGCTGGTCATCAGCTGACGGGCCCAGGGCTTCGGGACCCGCTATTACGCCCTCCATCCAAGGGCCAGGCGAATCTCCCGCAACAGGCGCGGCGCATGGCCGTGCTTGCGCGCCTTGCCGAAATACACCAATTTGCAACAGTAAGTGCGATGGGCGTGCAAAAGTGCCTTGTCCGGCCGCACCCCCTCTGTTAATGTCGGCTTCAGGGCGACTTGTAACCTGGCTGATACAGTTTGTTGGCAGGAAGCTGCAGGCTGCAGGCTGCAGGCGCGCAAAAAACAACCGATACAAGCGGGTTACGGCTATTGAAGGCAGACGGCACATCAGCACAGGCAATGGGAGGCGAGACCCAATCCTCCGGCAAAGGTGCGCAGCTCTGGCAAGCCGGTGGCTGGGTTCGGGCCGGATGCCTGCCATCTTCTTCCTGGTGCGGTTGACCAATGCTGCTACCGGGTCAAGTGCTGAACTGCTGAACTGAAAAGCGCGACCGTGACCCCATGTGATACGCCGGTGATCGACTCTTTGCCGATGGCGCCTGGGGCCTGTGGGCCAAGGGCCAAGGGCCAAGGGCCTATGATGCTGGTCATTGGCCATGACGGTCTGCTGCCGCGCAAGGATTTGCGAATACCTGATATCCCGGCTTCCGCTGAAGACCGAAATTCCAAGCGATGACACGAAAAAGATGAATTACGAGATTTGTACTCAAACAGACCCTGGTTTGACGCGGGACAACAATGAAGATGCCGTGGCCGTTGATGTCCTGACGGGGCTTTGTATTCTGGCCGACGGGATGGGTGGCTATAACGCTGGTGAAATTGCCAGTGGCATGGCTGCGGCCTTCATCAAGTCGGAGATGGGGCGCTGGCTGTCCCAAGCCGGCCGGTACGCCAATGCCAAGGAAGTGCGCCGGGCCATGGAAATATGCGTGGAAAATGCGAACCACTCGATCTATAACGCTGCCAACTCCAACCCGCAATACTCGGGGATGGGCACGACGCTGGTGGTGGGCGTTTTTCAGGACAACCGCCTGATGCTGGGACATATCGGAGACTCGCGCTGTTACCGCTTGCGTGGCCGGGAGTTCCGCCAAATCACCAAGGATCACTCCTTGCTGCAGGAGCAGCTTGACGCCGGCCTGATCACCCCGGAGCAGGCCCTGACTTCAGTGAACAAGAACTTGGTCACTCGCGCCCTCGGCGTTGAAGACACGGTGTTGGTTGACGTCAACGAATACCGCGTGGAAGCCGGCGACGCCTACCTGATGTGTTCGGATGGCCTGTCGGACATGGTGACGGATGAAGCCATCAGTGCCATCCTCCTGGGCGACGGAACGCTGGAGCACAAGGCCAGGCAACTGGTTGTGGCGGCCAATGAAGGCGGAGGGCGCGATAATATTTCAGTCGTGCTGGCGTATGCGAAAGAAGACTCGGCCAAGCGGGGCCTGCTGTCCAGAATACTGGGAAAATGAACGGTGACTGAAATACTACACAGGAGTCGGCCATGCCGAAAATGATCGTCTCTATCGATGGCGTCGTGATCAAGGAAGTCCAGTTGACGAAAGACCGGACATCCCTGGGTCGCAGGCCCTATAACGATATCGTCATTGACAACCTGGCGGTCAGCGGGGAGCACGCCGTTCTGCAGATGTCCGGCAATGAGGTCTATCTCGAAGATCTCAACAGCACCAACGGTACCTATGTCAACGGCAAGGCTGTCAAGAAGCGGCTACTGCAAAACAGCGATCTGGTCGAAATTGGCAAGTACAAAATCAAGTATGTGAACGAAGCGGCTGGGCCTGATTACGAGAAGACGATGGTCATCAAGCCGGCATCCGCAGCGCTCGCGGCACTGGCTATTGCTGGTGCCACTGGTGCGGCTGGTGCTCCTGCGGCAGCTCCCGCGACGGCAGAGCCGGCGGGCGGGGGGCTGCAAGGAGCGATCAAGGTCATGTCCGGTGCGGCCGCTGGGCGTGAAGTGGCCCTGGTCAAAGTCGTGACCACCATAGGCAAGCCTGGCGTGGCGGTGGCGGCCATTACCAAAAGGCCTCAGGGTTTTGTGGTGGCCCATGTGGAGGGTGCCGGCAAGCCCACGCTCAATGGCGTTCCCATTGGCGCCGAACCTGTCGGTTTGAAAAATGGCGACATGCTTGAACTGGCCGGGACGCGGATGCAGTTCGTGCAGCACTGACCGATGCTCTTCCCCGCCGCCAGCGGGAGACCGGACCATGAGCGTCTCCATCCCCAATTCGCGGTGAGACGCATGCCCGGGCATGGGACGCGCATCTGCGGCGTCCTCGTGCCGCGGGTCTCTGCCCGGCCGCTGCTCAGTGGCCAGCGCTGCCTTCGTCCGCGCCGGCACGGGTATGCCGCTACTGACAGTCTGCGTCTGCTGCGAAGCCCATCCGGTGCGCCCGCCCAAGGCTCGCTGCGGCCCACCCAGTACCGCTGCAAGGCCAGGTTGCCTGATTTACCGGGGCAATTCGCCAAAAAGTACCTTTACCGTACCTGTGTGAAGCGTGTAGTCTCCATGAGCTGGCTGTCTTTTGACTCCAAGCGGGATGGCGCAACCAGTTTAGAAATCATGTAACCTCAAGACAGGGTGGAAACCTCATGAAAGTACGTGTATTGGGCTGTTCAGGAGCCATCGCCAGGGACTGCCGTACCACGTCTTTTTTGCTGGACCATGATTTGCTGGTCGACGCCGGTACGGGTGTCGGGGATCTCACCCTTGATGAGATGCGCGGCATTGACCATGTCCTGCTGACGCATTCGCATCTTGACCATGTCGCCGCGCTGCCGCTGATGGTGGATGCCATTGCTGGCCAGAAAACCAGGCCGATACAGATTCACGCCCTGCAAGGCACGATTGACGCGCTGAAAGCCCACATTTTCAACAACACGATCTGGCCTGATTTCTCAAAAATCCCAGATCCGGCCGCACCTTTCATCAGCTTTCATCCGCTGGAGCTGGGGCAAACCTTGCAGTTGGCCGGCAAGCATATTGAAGTGCTGCCCGCTGTGCACACGGTACCGGCCGTCGGGTATGCGGTGAGCGCCGGCAAGGGCTGCTGGGTATTCACCGGCGACACCGAGCGCAATCCCGCCCTGTGGGCCCGCATCAATCAGCTGGATGTTGCGATGCTGGTGATCGAGACCGCCTTCAGCAATCGCGAGCGCGACCTGGCCAAACGCAGCCTGCATCTGGCGCCCCATGCGCTTGCCGGCGAACTGGACTGCATTGCGAGCGGCAAAAGCTATCCCATCTACATCACCCACACCAAGCCCGCCGAGACAGAGCTCATCATGGCCGAGATACAGCGCCTCGACCAGACGCGCGCCCTGGCGCGCCATATTCCGCACGACATCCGGTGGCTGCGGGCGGGTCAGGAGTTTGAACTGTGAAAGTCCTCGTGCAAGGTGATCCCCAAAAGGCATTCTTTGACTCGCAGAAACTTCCGCCCCAGAAGCGCGGCGTCAGCTTTGAGTTGCTGTTCTTCCGGCAACTGCAACTGGTGACGAACCGGATTCATGACACGGAAAATATCGACCAGATCATGCTGGAGGCCAGCCAGGACATCTGCAAGTTGTTCAATGCCGAGCGGCTGACCCTGTATGCGGTCAATGAAGATCGCACCGCCATCATTTCCAAAGTCAAGACCGGGCTCAACACCAGCCAGGACTTGCGGCTCCCCGTCAGCGCCCAGAGCATTGCGGGCTACGTGGCCATGGCCCGCAGCATGGTCAACATTGCGGATGTCTACGAGGAAGATGCGCTCAGGACAATCCATCCGGATTTGAGTTTCCTTCAGGAAGTGGACAAGCGCTCGGGTTACCGGACCAAGCAGATGCTGGTGGCGCCCGTGATGGACGGCGACACCCTGTACGGTGTCATTCAGGTGATCAACAACCGCAGTGATCAGCCCTTCGGCAAGCTGGACGAAGATGGCGCGCGCCAGCTGTGCAAAACACTGGGGATTGCGATGCGCCAGCGCATGCAGAAAGAAGATGGCCAGCGGCGCAAGGCGACCAAGTACGACGGCCTGGTGACCGAAGGGTTGCTGTCGCAGGACGAGTTGCAGCAGTGCATGGCACAGGCGCGGGACGAGGCCAAATCCGTCGAACACCTGCTGATGGCCAGACACCCGATACGGCCGGCCCAGATCGGCCTGTCACTGGCCAGGTTCTTTCGCGTCGCCTACGAGCCCTTCAATGCCGGGCGCATACGCTCTGAAATACTGCATGGGCCACTCAAGCGGGACTTCATCGGGCAGCAAGGCTGGATCCCTCTTGAGGACACGCCCGAGGGGCTGGTCATCATGTGCATGGATCCCGATGCCGTGCGCGGTGCCCGTGTTGTCCCGCAGGTGTTTCCCCGCATTGGCAAATTTTCCTACCGCGTGACCACCCAGGCCGAGTTTGAAGAAACACTGGCCCAGCTGTTCGGAACGAGCACGGACGGTGGCTCCATTGACCAGCTGTTGGCGGACATGGACTCGCCGCTGGACGGTGAATTCGGCGATGAGTCAGCGATGGAATCTGCGGCGGCTGACAACGAGCTGGTTAAGTTCGTCAACAAGGTCATCATCGACGCCTATCACCAGAAGGTGTCCGACATTCACATCGAGCCCATGCCTGGCAAAGCCAAGACCGGCATCCGGTTCCGGATCGACGGCACGCTGCAGCCCTATATCGAGGTGCCGGCCCAGTTTCGGCAGGCCATGGTGACGCGCCTGAAGATCATGTGTGACCTGGACATTTCCGAGAAGCGCAAGCCGCAGGACGGCAAAATCAAGTTCAAGAAGTATGGGCCGCTCGACATTGAGTTGCGCGTCGCCACGATTCCCTCGTCTGGCGGGGTTGAGGATGTGGTGATGCGCATCCTGGCGGCGGGCGAGCCCATTCCGCTGGAGAAGCTGGGGCTGACCCGGCATAACCGGGAGCGGCTTGAGAAAACGGTGTCCAAGCCCTACGGCCTTTTTTATGTGTGCGGTCCGACCGGCTCCGGCAAGACCACCACGCTGCACTCCATTCTCAAGTTTCTCAACAAGCCCGACACCAAGATCTGGACGGCTGAAGACCCGGTGGAGATCACGCAAAAAGGTTTGCGCCAGGTCCAGATCAACAAAAAAGCCGGCATCGACTTTGCCCTGGTGATGCGCGCATTTCTGCGCGCAGACCCGGACATCATCATGGTGGGCGAGTCGCGCGACAAGGAAACCGTCTCGATGGGCGTGGAGGCGTCGCTCACCGGCCACATGGTGTTTTCCACCCTCCATACCAATTCAGCCCCCGAGTCCATCACCCGGCTGCTGGACATGGGCATGGACCCCTTCAACTTTGCGGACGCCCTGCTGGGCATTCTGGCCCAGCGGCTGGCCAAAAAGCTGTGTGACTGCAAACAGCCCTACCATCCAGACGCCCAGGAAATCAGGGATTTCATCCGGGAGTATGCCGAAGAGCTGCGCCACACCGAGGCATGGCAGGCGGATCCCGGTGGTGAGTCCCAAAAGCTGTTCGACGACTGGACCGCCCACTACGGACACGAGGGAAAACTCCGGATGTACCGGGCGGCAGGGTGCGACAAATGCGGCAAGACGGGCTACAAGGGCCGCATCGGGTTGCACGAGTTGATGATTGCCGACGACGCAGCCAAAAGACTCATCCAGGAGCGGGCCCGGGTGGCCGAGCTGTTTGCTTCAGCCGTCAGCAGCGGCATGCGCACCCTGAAAATGGACGGCATGGAAAAAGTCCTGATGGGCGCGACAGACCTCAAGCAGGTGCGATCCGTCTGCATCAAGTGACAAAAATGTCGCTTGAGCAGGCGCTGCCTGCCAAAAAAGAGCAGTCGCGCTGGCTGGGAATTGCCAAAAAGCAGGGAAAAGTTCTCGAATTGAAGGTTTTGATGGGTTGGCCCGAAATCTGCTCTATTCAATTGCTTTTTCAACCAAGGAGTTTTCAATGAAGCGTTCCATGCAACAGGGTTTCACCCTGATCGAATTGATGATCGTTGTGGCGATCATCGGTATTCTGGCTGCCGTGGCGTTGCCTGCTTACCAGGACTACACCAAGCGCGCCAAGATGTCTGAAGTGATTTTGGCGGCATCTGCTTGCCGGACTTCCGTGACCGAAGTCTATCAATCGGGCAGCGTATCAAACGCACCTGGCCCCGATGGCTGGGGTTGTGAGATCGGCGCCGGTACGTCTAACGCAACCACCACGACCAAATATGTCGCCTCTGTCCGCACCACGGCTGACGGCAAAGTCACCGCGACTGCACAAGGCTTCAACGATCCTCAAATTGACGGGAATGTCGTCACCCTGGTGCCGCTGATAAGCGCAGGGGTCCCTGCGACGTTCGCCGCTAACGTGGGCCAGGCGCTCTTCGGCTGGCGCTGCGGCAGCACTACTGACCTGACAACGATTCCTGCCAAGTTCCTGCCAGGCTCTTGCCGCGGCTGATTTTGCCGACTTTGGCGCTTGAATCCAAAACGCCCCTCGCGGGGCGTTTTTCGTTCGCCCCCCTGTTTGTCGTGATGGGGGCGATTGCCTTTCTGGGTGGGTGGCTCGCTCCCAATCACTACCTGCCCTGGGTCAGCTTTCATGCCGAGGCCGCTTCTTTCGCGGCCTTGCTTGCTTTCTGCGCTGCCTGTCTGGCAGATAAAAAAAACCTTCTTCTAGACAGGGCCCCTCTGGTTTTCGGAGCCCTGATCACGGTGGTCTGGCTGCAGTGGGCTGGGGGGCAAATTGCCTACCATGGCGATGCCACAGTCAGCAGCCTTTATCTGGCAGGGCTGGCCTTCGCCTGGTGGCTGGGCACAAATTCCGCCGGCAGCACGGACGAGGCCCACAAAACCCTGATTTGGGTTGCTGCCTTGCTTGTTCTCGCGGCGGTCGTCTCACTTTTCATTGCCCTGTTGCAGTGGCAGGGCATGGAGGCCCGGCTCGGTACGCTGGCGGTTGACCGGGTTCCCAATGGGCGCCCCTTCGGCAACCTTGGCCAGCCCAATCACTTTGCCACGCTGATGCTGATGGCCATTGTGATGAGCAGTGCGCTGTATGTTCTGCGCAGCATCAAGACGTGGCAGTGGGTGACGCTGGTGGCCTTCCTGTCATTCGGCCTGGTCATGGCGGAATCGCGCGCGGGTTGGGTATCAGCCCTGGTGCTTGGCCTGTTTTTCCTGTGGCGCGGCAAGCGGGAGTGGGGTCTGGGCAACTGGCGGACCATAGCCGCCTGGTGGGGTGGGCTCATGCTCTTGAGTCTTTCCTGGAAACCCCTGAATGAGGCCCTCCTGCTACAGGCGACACGTGCCGGGCCCTCTTTGGCGCAGGATAGTGCGCGCTTCACGATCTGGAGTCAGATGCTGGCTGCGATCCAGCAGGCCCCCTGGCTTGGTTATGGATGGCGCCAAACCGTCGTGGCACAAAAAGCAGGCGCCAATGTCGTGCAGGGGACGCTTCCGACCGACTATGCACACAGCGTGATACTGGACGTGCTGCTGTGGCTGGGCATTCCGCTCGGGATGCTGGTGCTGATGCTCGTGGGGTGGTGGTTCCTCAAGGCTGCGAGGAAAATCGAAGGCCCAACCCAGTTCCTGTTGTTGGCGGGGACGCTGCCCGTGGCGGTTCACAGCCTGGTGGAATTCCCGTTCGTTTATGCTTATTTCCTGTTTCCTGTGGGCTGGATGCTGGGCGCGCTGAGCCGGTTGCAGAGCGGGGGCCAGCAACGCGGGTGGACCATCAAGTCGCCGCGAGCCAGAGGTGGGGCCGCCCTTTGCGTCATGCTCGTTACCGGAATGTGTGCGTGGGTGGCGCTGGAATACTTTCAGGCCGAAGAAGACCATCGGGTGATGCGGTTCGAAATGCGGCGGGTGGGCAAAGTCCCCGCAGGTTACGAGGCCCCGCCATTGGTGCTGCTCAACCAGCTGGGGGAGTTGCTGAGGCTGGCGCGCCTGGAGCCCTATCCCGGCATGCCGGCGCAAGACTTGGAGCGAATGCGCGTGGCCAACGCGAGTTTTGAGTGGGCAACTTTGCAATTGCGATATGCCATTGCGCTGGGGTTGAACGGCCGGCCTGAAGAGGCCTCGCTGCAGCTCAGGAGTTTGCGTGCGCTGTATGGGGAACGGAGCTATCAGCAGGCGTTGGGTATGTTCCTGGACTTCCAGAACGGGAAATATCCCCAGTTGCAGGCGGTCAAGCTGCCGTGATTCGATTCATTCTTCATCCCGCGCCTTGGAGAGCCGGAGTCGTTCCTCAATTCATGCACAATCAGCGGCTTTGTCGTTACAAAGACTGAGCGATTTCTGATGTTGCAAGCGACGAGGACCCGATGTTTGGGGCAGTTTTTCCTGGGTGGGCTACTCGTCTTGCCCTGGCTGAATCCCTATGCAGCAGGGCCCAGCCCTGCGGTATGGCCCTGGCTGATTTCGGCGGCGTGCATGGTCTTTTTGGGCTTGTTCCGGCGCCGGCTCGGGTTTGAACTCATCGCCGTAACCTGGCTGTTGGCTGCTGCAGTCAGCGCCGTGGTTGGACTGTTGCAGTACTTTGGCGTGGCTCAGGCGCTCGGCTTCATGGTCAGCCAGACCAGTCCGGGAGAAGCGTTTGCCAATTTGCGCCAACGCAACCAGTTTGCCACTCTCCTCAGTATCGGTTTGGCAGCCTTGACTGGATGGCTGGCGCAGAGGCCGCCGGGAAGATCTGTACCGCTGTGGGCCTACTTTCTTGCTTTCCTGCTGGCCCTGGGCAATGCCGCCAGCGCATCACGTACCGGTTTCGTGCAATGGGGATTGGTGTTGTTACTGGCGGCAGCCTGGTTTATTCGCAGTCGGCGGGCTCTGCTGCTGTTTGGGTTGCAGGCCATGCTCGCTTATCTGATGGCCGTCATCACCCTGCCATGGCTGCTGGCCTTGACGACTGGCGTTGCCCATGAGGGGCTCTTGGGCCGTTTCGGCGAAACCTCCAGTTGCGCCAGCCGATGGGTTTTGTGGTCCAACGTACTCACCTTGATTGGCCAGAAGCCCTGGCTCGGCTGGGGCTGGGGCGAACTGGATTACGCCCACTACATGGCGTTCTATGACGGGCCGCGCTTTTGCGAAATCCTGGACAACGCACACAACCTGCCACTGCACCTGGCGGTAGAGCTGGGCATTCCGGTGGCGTTGGCGGTATGTGGCGGCTTCGTCTGGTGGGCCCTTCGGCAGCGGCCCTGGCGCGAGACGGACCCGAGCCGCCAGATGGCGTGGGGTGTGCTGGCCGTCATTCTTTTGCACAGCTTGCTGGAATACCCACTGTGGTACGGCCCGTTCCAGATGGCGTTTGGTTTGTCTCTGGGCCTGCTCTGGGGCAGTCGCAGGGTGCCGGCGAGCCCGCTGGAATCTCCGCCGAATCAGTCGCCCATGGCGTTTTCGCAGGCCTTGGCGGCTACCGTGTTGATGGCTTTCGTGGGCTACGCCGGGTGGGACTATCACCGCATCAGCCAGATTTACCTGGCGCCCGAAGCCCGCGATGCGGCGTACCGCGACGACACGCTGCCCAAAATTCGCCACTCCTGGCTGTTTCGCAACCAGGTGCGCTTTGCGGAACTGACGATCACGCCGCTCACGCGGGACAACGCGCAATGGACCTTCGATACGGCGACGGCGCTGCTGCACTACTCGCCGGAGCCTCGCATCATCGAAAAGGTGATCGAGAGCGCTGTCATGCTCGGCCGGGACGACGAGGCCTTACTGCATCTGGCGCGCTACCGGGCCGCCTTCCCGGTGGATCATGCGCGCTGGGCGCAAGAAGCTTCGGCGGCGCCGGAGCATCTTCAGCGCCTGAAGTGACGCGGCTCAGGGGTTGACAAAGCTGCCTGATTTTCCGCCATGCTTTTCAAGCACACGCACATCGGTCATGACCATCGCCCGGTCCGCCGCCTTGCACATGTCGTATATCGTCAGCAAGGCCACTTGCACCGCGGTCAATGCTTCCATTTCCACACCGGTCGGGCCGACGGTTTCCACCGTCGCCTCGCAGGTGACGCTGGCGCTTGCGGCGTCGATCCTGAAATCAAGCGCCACGCGCGTGAGTGCCAGCGGATGGCACAGGGGAATCAGCTCGCTGGTTTTTTTGGCGGCCATGATGCCTGCTATTCTGGCCACGCCCAGTACGTCGCCTTTTTTGGCGGTGCCCTCCACAATGAGGGCCAGAGTGGCAGGAGTCATCGTGATGCGGCCCTGGGCAATGGCAATACGGTGTGTTGCGGCCTTGCCGGCCACGTCGACCATATGGGCCTGGCCTTGCGCATCGAAGTGAGTCAGCGGAGAAGTCGGTGTCATCCTGTTACGAAACCTTTACAACCATCCCTCATCATACGAGCATGCTTTCACGTTCATCTTCCTGGGGCAATCGCCTGTTTGCCTCGTGCATTCATTTGGGCCTCAGCCTGCTGGTCGCCGGTTTGGCGGCACTGCTGGTGTTTGCCGTCTGGTACCCCTACCCCTACCGCGAGATTTCCGGCGGACGCAACCTGTTTTTGCTGGTAGTTGCCGTCGACGTGATCATGGGCCCGCTGCTGACGCTGGCCGTGTTCAACCGCAGCAAGCCGCTGAAGGAACTGCGCCTTGACCTGGCTGTCATTGGCGTGCTGCAACTGGCGGCGCTGGCCTATGGCCTGTGGACCGTCGCTGTGGCCCGGCCGGTGCATCTGGTGTTTGAAATCGACCGTTTTCGGGTGGTTCATGCGGTAGACGTGCCAACGGAATTACTGGATAGGTCGCCCGCAGGGGTGCGACCCTTGCCGCTGGCGGGGCCCACGCTGCTGTCGGTGCGCGAGTTCAAAAATGCGCGGGAAAGCTTTGAGGCCACCATGGCGGCGATGCAAGGCGTGGCACTTGGCGCCCGGCCTGATTTATGGCAAAGCTATGAACAGGCGAAAGCGCAGGTCAAGGCGCGCGCGCGTCCCGTGGGCGAGCTGAAAAATCGCTTTCCCGGACGCGTCGCCGAAATCGACCAGGCCGTGACGGCCGCGTCTTCCGCCGTGCGGGCCATGAGCTCGGTGGGCTATGTCCCCCTGGCGAGCCGAAACACTTTCTGGACCGTCCTCATCGACACCAACACCACGGAGGTGATTGCTTTTGTTCCCATCGATTCGTTCTAGGCCCTATCCATTGAAGCAGCGATTTTTTGCCTGCAAGCTGCTGACCGCCGTGGTGTTGATGGCCACCACGGCTCACTTGTCGCTGGCGCAAGCGCCGGGCGCGGCATCGGGCAGCCTGCCGTCGCTGGGGGATAACTCCGAGCTGGCGGCCGCCGCGGAGCGCCGCATCGGGGACCGCATCGCCGTCAGCATTTACCGTGATCCGGACTATCTCGATGACCCGGTGCTCGGGGATTACCTGCAAAGCATCTGGCAGCCCCTGATGACTGCCGCGCGCGCCCGTGGCGAGCTCAATGCCGAACTGGATGAGCGTTTTGCCTGGGACGTCTTTCTGGTCCGTGACCGAAGCGTCAATGCCTTTGCCTTGCCCGGGGGCTACTTCGGCGTGCACCTGGGTTTGATTGCCGCGGTGAGTAATGCGGACGAACTCGCCGCGGTCCTGGGCCATGAGCTCAGCCATGTCACGCAGCGGCATATTTCCCGGTTGATGACGCAACAGAACCGGCAAGCTCCCTGGGTGATTGCCGCCATGGTTCTGGGTGCCCTGGCCGCCAGCAAAAATCCCAATGCGGCCAGCGCCGCCATCGTTGGTGGACAGGCGGTCGCGGTGCAGAACCAGCTCAACTTTTCCCGTGACATGGAGCGTGAAGCCGACCGGGTCGGGTTTGGCGTCATGACCGATGCCGGTTTTGCAAGCCGCGGCGTGGCGAGCATGTTTGAAAAACTGCAGCAAGCGGCGCAACTCAACGACAACGGCTCTTTTCCCTATTTGCGCTCGCATCCGCTGACCACGGAGCGGATCGCTGAAGCGCAGTCCCGCGTGCAGCTGGACGCAAAAGCTGCCAGCAAGCCCACCGCGGAGGGCGAGGCCCGTGCCGCCAAGGCGCGCGTGTGGCATGCCATGATGGCCGCGCGTGCGCGGGTTTTGGCGGGCCCGGGAGTCGATGCATTGCGTGCGATGGTGGCAGAAGCGCAGCGGCGGCCGGGCTCGTCGCAGATGCTGGAGTCCCCTGCCACGGCGGCCCACATCCGCGACGCAGGAACCCTGTATGGAGGGGCCCTGGCGGCGGCCCAGCTGCGTGATTTTGCCGGTGCGCGAAACCTGCTGGCCAGGCTCAAGCCCCTCGCCGCCGAGATTCAGCCGGCCAATCATGCGCTGGACTTGCTGTCCATCGAGATCGATCTGATGGCGGGGGCCGTGCCGCCCTCGGCGTCCTCCTTCGACATGGCCAAGGCCGTATCGCGGGCCGATGTGCTGACCCAGGCCCGGTCATTGATGGCTGCCCAGCGGGCACGGGAGGTCTCAGGCAGACTGCAAACATGGGTGGCGGGGCACCCCAAGGATGCGGCGGCCTGGCAATTGCTCGCTGTGGCTTACGGCAACCAGAATCAGACAGTCCGTGCGATTCGCGCCGATGCGGAAAGCCGGGCGGCCCAGCTGGACTACGCGGCGGCACTGGATCGCTTCAAGGCTGCGCAGTCGTTGATGCGCAGCAACCCCGCCAGCGCCGATTACGTGGAAGCCTCGATCATCGACACGCGGACCCGCCAGATCGAGCTAGTCCTTAAAGAGCAGGCGCTCCAGGACAAAGTCGATCGCTAGTTGCAGTGCCGAGTAAATCAGCGAGCCTATGAGTGCAGCGCCGAAACCCTTGACGTTCAAGCCGCTGACCAGGCTGGCCGCCGCCCAGAACATGAGCGCATTCACGATGAACAGAAAGAGGCCGAGCGTCACCACCGTCACGGGCAGCGTCAACAACACCAGAACAGGACGCACCACCATGTTCAGGGCGCCGAGGACGGCCGCCGCAATCAGCGCCCCGGTGAAGCTGGTCACCACCACGCCTGAATAGAGATAAGCCACCGCCAGCAAGGCGACCGCGCTGCAAAGCCAGTTGATGATGAGTTTCATCGTCAGAGAATACCACCTGGACGGAGCTTCCTCCATCGCATCCCGCCGGGATGCCGTGTCGGTCATGGGACTTGATTGCAGACCCGCAGCATCCCGGATTTTCGGCCGGGTCGCCCCGAGGAACATGAATTCCCCCGGGGCGCCTTACGCGAAGCGATAAGCGTGGGGGCTATTCAATCGGACGCCACCAGCAGGCCCGCGCTTGCCAGCGCTGCGGCATAGCCCAGCACACCGTGGTGTTCTTGGGCCTGTTCGGTCGTGACGGGTTGTAGATCCTGGCCAAATTTGGGTCGGCGGGCATCCAGCACACGTGCAACGCCAAGCTCCTTCATCAGGGATTCCGTCTGGGTGCTCAGCGTGGTCTGCGCCATCTGCGTCACCACGGTATCGCCTTCCTGTTGCAGGAGGGGCACCAGTTGCGCAAATACTTTGGCCGCCCATTTGCCGCGCCAGCTTTCCCGCGCACTGTGGGTCACCCATTTGCTGACATGGTGCGTCACGCGCGGCGCACAGGCCACCACAATCCAGCGGGTGGGGCTGCGTGAGCTGCCCGCCGGGAGCATGGGTTGCAGCAGTTGCAGGGCATAGCCGGCATCGTCAACGTACACAATGATGTTGTCCATCAAGTTCTCCTTCAGTTGTCGTGGTTATAGAAGCTTCGCTGGTTGAAACAACAGGCCTTGGACCTCCCGCTGGCCTTTGGTGTTGCCTGTCACTTTCAATGTGGAATCAGTTCCTTGTCGTTTGCAAAGTGTTCCGACTTGTGGCGGCGGGTGGCCCACCAGCCCGCACCCAGCACACCCGCCACGGCCAACGCATAAGTAGCCCATTGAGCCGCGGTGTGCAGCGTTTCGGCAGAGGGCAACGCGCCCGGACCGCCGTAAATCGGGTCAAGCAGTTGTTCGCCGATGATCATGTTGGCGGCGGTAAACGCCAGAACGGCCGCCCCCAGGTTGATGATCATGGGGAAGCGCTCAACCAGTTTGAGCACCATCGTGCTGCCAAAGACCACGATGGGCACGCTCACCAGCAGGCCGATGACGACCAGGTCGAAGGCGCCGTGCGCAGCGCCGGCCACACCCAGCACGTTGTCGATGCCCATCAGGGCGTCGGCCACGACGATGGTTTTCATGGCGCCCCAGAAGGTGGTGGCAATCGGGCCATGGTGCTCTCCGCCGCCCTCGTCAGCCAGCAGCTTGTAGGCAATCCAGAGCAGGCCCAAACCGCCCACCAGCATCAGGCCGGGTATCTTGAGCAGCCACACCACGCCCACCGTCATGGCGGAGCGCACCACGATGGCGCCAACCGTGCCCCAGACAATGGCTCTTTTTTGCAGGGTGGGCGGCAGATTGCGCGCGGCCAGCGCAATCACGATGGCGTTGTCGCCGGCCAGTACCAGGTCAATGAGGATGATCGCCAGCAAGGCCGACCACCAGGGGGCAGTAAATAGTTCCAATTTCACACTCCATATCAAGTTCAGACGTGGAAACCCAACGGATGGATTTCCGGCTTCGTTCAAACCGGACAGGTATGTGAGTGGTGCGGATAAAGTTATGCCGCAAACGCCTCGATCAAACCTGTACAGGTTTCAATCGAAGGTCTGGCTCGATATGCAGTGTCGCTGCATATCCAGCAAGCCGGAAGTGTGAACTTCGGAATGACGACTTGCTGTTAGCGATTTTGCTGTGTTGTCTGTTATTGAATATGTCAGCAAAACGAGGGAGTTACTCCCCTTCGTGAGCTGATTGGACAATAAAAAAAGATTTTTGGCAAGTCCCCGCGCGGGTGGAGGTGATTTGTCTGACTGATAATGAACAGCCCGGCCCTGCTGTTCGCCCACGACGCGCAAGAGAGTCCTTCGTTTTTTCTTTTTCCTTCATGCCCGGCATCCACATCACTGACATCGAAGCGGCCATCAACTACTGGCGCGACAAAAAGCCATCGCCCGATGGCGTCACGCTGGCGCCAGAGTTGCGTGCACTGGCCGAGGTGTATGCCCTGATGGTTTTCTACCATGAGGACGAGGCCGAGGAGAGGAGCTTTCCGCCCAATGCGCTGGCAGCCTGGCGCACCTGGTACGACACCACGGCAGACACGCCCTGCATCGCCATCTGTTCGACCAGCCAGGGCGATGCCCTTTGCAAGGGCTGCGGCCGCACGTTCGATGAAGTGCAGCGCTGGCCCGAGATGACGCCAGCCGAAAAACGCGGCACCTGGCGGCGCATCACGCTGGAAGCCACCGCCTGGCGCTTTGGCCGTTATGCGGACCGGGCGCTGGAAAAAGCTGTGGTTGCGACACCGTAGAAGAGCGGGCGCGACAAGCTGTTTTCTCCTTTTTTCATTGAGGGACAAGGCAGGTTAGCTATCAAGTTAATAGCAAAACGGGATATACTGGCGCATGCTTCGACTGACGCGCGCTCCCAATATTGCCATTGCAGCGCTGTGGGCCGACGCCCTGCAGCACGCAGGGTTGGCCGCCAGTGTGCAGCGTTACTACCTGGGCGGCGTCGCCGGTGAATTGCCGCCGGATCAGTGCCTGCCTGAAGTGTGGCTCACCCATGATGAGGATGAACCCCGGGCACGCGAACTGCTGCACACCCTGCAAAATCTGCCGCAGCGGCGCTGGCTCTGCGCCTGCGGGGAAACTGTCGAAGGCGGGTTTGAGCAGTGCTGGCGCTGCGGTGCGGACATGCCGGCCTAACGCCAATGCGGTTCAGTCAAGCGCTACGCCCCGTTCTGGCTGCGCTGGTCAAAGCCTTGTTGGCCTGCGTCCCGACCCGTCGACAGGCTCAGGGCGAACGGCTTGACTGAACGGTATTGTTGTGGTCCTGGTGCCGCAGCGGCAACCAGCCAGGGCGTTAAACCCGCCTGGCCAGTGTGGCCGCCAGGCCGACATAGCTGGCCGGTGTCATGGCCAGCAAGCGCTGCTTCTCCGCCTCGGGAATTTGCAGGGACCGGATCAGGCCATGCAGGTCTTCGGGCCGGACGGTTTTGCCGCGCGTCACTTCCTTGAGCTTTTCGTAGGCGCCCTGCACGCCGTAGCGGCGCATGACGGTCTGTATCGGTTCCGCCAGCACCTCCCACGAGCTGTCCAGGTCTTCCTGCAGCGCTTCCCGGTTGAGTTCCAGCTTGCCCAGGCCCACGCCCAGTGAGTTGTAGGCCAGCACGGCGTAACCCAGCGCCACGCCCATGTTGCGCAGCACGGTCGAGTCGGTCAGGTCACGCTGCCAGCGGGAAATCGGCAGTTTTTCGCTCAGGTGCCTGAGCAGCGCATTGGCCAGGCCCAGGTTGCCTTCGGCGTTTTCAAAGTCGATCGGATTCACCTTGTGCGGCATGGTGGAGGAGCCGATTTCGCCTTCCTTGAGGCGCTGCTTGAAGTAGCCCACGCTCACATAACCCCAGACGTCCCGCGCAAAGTCGATCAGGATGGTGTTGGTGCGGGCCACGGCGTCAAACAGCTCGGCCATGTAGTCATGCGGCTCGATCTGGATGCTGTAGGGCTGGAAGGTCAGGCCCAGGCCCAGCGGTTCGGGCGTTTCAATCACATTGCGGCTGAAGGCCTCCCAGTCAAAGTCGGGCCAGGCCGAGAGGTGGGCGTTGTAGTTGCCGACAGCGCCGTTCATCTTGGCCATGAGCCTGATGCCGGCGATCTTCTCGCGCGCTGCTTGCAGGCGCACCACCACGTTGGCAATTTCCTTGCCGACCGTGGTCGGGCTGGCAGTCTGGCCGTGGGTGCGGCTGAGCATGGGTTCAGCCGCATAGGTGTGCGCCATTTCGCGCATCTGCGCGATCACCTTGTCAAGGGCCGGCAGCAGTACCAGTTCGCGGCTGCTTTTGAGCTGCAGCGCATGGCTGGTGTTGTTGATGTCTTCGCTGGTGCAGGCAAAGTGCACGAATTCACCGGCAGTCTGCAATTCCGGCCGGGCTTCGAATTTGGACTTGATCCAGTACTCCACGGCCTTGACGTCGTGGTTGGTGGTTTTTTCAATCTCCTTGATGGCCATCGCATCGTTTTCCGAGAAATTCTTGACGAGGCCCAGCAGGTAAGTGCGCGCTCCGGGGCTCAACGGCTTGAATTCGGCGAACTTCGCGTCGGAGAGGGCAATGAACCAGGCCACTTCCACCTGGACCCGGCGGTGCATATAGCCTTGCTCGGACATCAGGGGACGTAATTGGCTGAGTTTGCCGGCGTAGCGGCCGTCCAGCGGAGACAAGGCGTTGATGGTAGAAAAGCTCATGCCTCAATTGTAGGCTGCTCGCCCGGGAAATGGCCCGGTCGCGCGGTGGCGCCGGGGATGCCCAAAACCTGGCAGATTTGCTGACCTTCGGGCCGTGTCGGCCGGAGCGGGTGCTTACTCGATAGAATGGCTTTTCCCGCACCACGATTTACACACGCTATGAAACTCATCGGATCCGCCACCAGCCCCTACGTACGCAAAGTACGTATCGTGATGGCTGAGAAAAAGCTCGACTACCAGATGGTGCTGGAAGATGTCTGGGCAGCCAATACCACCATCACCGCCTCGAACCCGCTGGGCAAGGTGCCCTGCCTGGTCATGGAGGGCGGCGAGGCCGTGTTTGATTCCCGCGTGATTGTCGAATACCTGGACACCCTCTCACCCGTGGGCAAGCTCATTCCCACCCAGGGCCGCGAGCGGGCCGAGGTCAAGACCTGGGAAGCCCTGGCCGATGGCCTGGTGGATGCGGCCATCCTGGCCCGGCTGGAAGCCACCTGGGCTGGCCGCAGCGCCCAGGAGCGCAGCGACGCCTGGATACAGCGGCAAATGGGCAAAATCGAAGCCTCCCTCAAGGCCATGAGCACAGGGCTGGGCGAGAAGGCTTTTTGCAGTGGCATCCATTTCAGCCTGTCGGATGTCGCGGTGGGCTGTGCCCTGGGTTATCTGGACCTGCGGTTTCCCCAGGTGAACTGGCGCGAAAGCTATCCCAATCTGGCCAAATTGCAGGAAAAACTGGTTCAGCGCCCCAGCTTCACGGAGACCCAGCCGGGCTGAAATCCCGACTGAAGCCGGCTGAAGCCTGCCTTTTTGGCTTTTTTACCTCATGTAAGGGGTCCCGGGAAATCCGGCTGCCGTCACCCGTGAGCCGCGCTCACTGCCGCGCGCGATGCTTCAGCCAGCGCATCAGGCCGCCCACCCAGGGCAGCTTTTCATACAGCTCCTCGGCGGCATCCCAATAGTCGCGGTGAAAATCAATCAGTCCCCCGGACGTGAATTTGAGGTGCGAAGCGCCGCGCACAGTCTGCAGCGCGGCCCGGTCAAAGCTTCTGAAGTGAAACTCAAAGTTCCAGGTCAGAAAACACTGGTCACCATCCACCAGGCGATCGGTGACAACAAAGCGAGGCCGCTCCAGCGCCTCATACATGTGGCCGAATATGCCGCGTAGCCCGGCAATGCCGCGTACTTCATTGAAGGGGTCTTTAAAGTAGGCCTGCGGTGTGTAAAACATGTCCAGGCGGGCAAGGCTTTCCGGGGTCAGGGTCTCAAAAAATTCAATCACGCGCGCCACCGCGGTGCCCGTGAGGGCAGGCGTGGACGCGTCGGGTGCGGCAAGCGCCCCCGCAATCGGAGGCAATGGCTGGTTCATGCCCACAGCTTACCCAGTTACAGTGCCGTGATCCTGCGCACGGCCGCAAAATACGCCGCATAGGGCAGCAGGCGCAGGGCTTTCATCCAGTGGGTAAAGCGTTTGGGGAAGTGAATTTCAAACTGGCCCCTGCGCCACCCCCGCAAGATTTCCACCGCTGCCCGGTCGGGGGTGATCAGCGCCGGCATGCTGAACCGGTTTTGCGCGGTGAGCGGTGTTTCGACAAAGCCCGGGCAGATCAGGCTGACGCCGACGTCGCTGCCTTTCAAATCCAGGTAGAGCGTTTCGGCCAGGTTGGTCAGGGCGGCCTTGGTCGGCCCATAGGCCAGGCTTTTGGGCAGGCCGCGATAGCCTGCCACACTGCTGACCAGGCTGATATGGCCCGCCCGGCGCGCCACAAAATTGGGCAGCACGGCTTCCAGCACATGCAGCGCGCCTACGTAATTGACCTGGTTGTGCAGCAGCATTTCTGCCAGGTCGTAGTCGGTGGCGCGCAATTCCCTGTAGTGGCCGGCGCAGTACACCACCAGATCCAGCGGACCTGCCGTGAGCACCAGTTGCGCGGCGGCGTTCACGGCAACGCGGTCTGTGACGTCGACCGGCAGGGCTTGCGCGCCGGGATGCGTCGCTTCGAATGCCTCGAGCGCATCTGCGTTGCGGGCGGACACAAACACCCTCGCCCCGCGCGCATGCAGCGCATGGGCCGTGGCCTGGCCGATGCCGCTGGAGGCGCCGACCAGCCAGACGGCCCGGCCGCGCCAGTCGGTGAGGGGGGAATTGAGCGACATGGTGAGGGATTTACCGGTTATGAAATGAATGGCCGCTTTTGCCTGGTGTGCAACGGTTTGTCGGGAAGGGGCTGGCGACGGATTCAGCGCTTGACAAAGGACAGCGTGACTTCGCCCAGCTGGATGCCGAACTTGCTCATCCGGGCCTTGTTGAGCATCACCTTGTCGTTCATCAGGTACATCCAGTCGTCAAATTGCACCTCAATGACCTTCCCGTCGACCGGCAGTTTCAAGGTATAGCCCCAGCGGAAGGCGTTGCCTTTTTCTTCACCGGCCGCTTCGCCCAGCACGTCGGCGGCGGTGCCGGTGTAGCGGCCATCGGGTGTGCGCTTGAGCGTCCAGACGCGGCGGTCCCGGGTGCCGTCCGAGTAGCTGAAGTCTTCATCCAGCACGCCGGTCTCGGCGCCTGGCGGGCCCTGCCAGCTGCACTTCATCACCACGGTGAAGCGCTTGACGACCTTGCCCGAGCGGTCGGTGAACACGCCATAGGCGTCGACGGTACCGCTGAAATACTGGCGCAGGTCCAGCGCCGGTTTTTCGGCCGCGTAGTCGGTGACTTGCGGGCCGGCGCAACCGGTGAGCAGCAGGGCGAGCAGCGCCCCGGTTGAAAGCGCGCCGCGCAAGCGGGAAGAAAGGCAGGTCATGGTGAGGAGCTTTCGGGTTGTTTGATGACCAGGAAATAAAGACCGGCAGCCGCCGCCAGCTTGAGCACGCAGGGCAGCACGCAGTAGGCGATCACCAGCGCATCCAGCGCCGGGGCGTCCCGCACGCCGGGGGCGTAGCCAAAGAGGCCCAGCAGCGGCAGCGCCAGCCCGGCGGCCAGCGCGAGGTTCAGTTTGGTGGCGAAATTCCACCAGCCAAAGTAAGCCCCTTCGGCCTGGCCCGACTGGCCATTGGCCTGGATCACGCCGGCCAGCAGGGCGCCCGGCAGGGCCAGGTCGGTGCCCAGCGCGACGCCGGACAGGGCGCATACGATCACAAACGCAGCCGTCTGGCCCGCCCCGAGCTGGGTGGCCCAGCCGAATACCGCAATGGCCAGCAGCATGCCGACCAGCCAGGCGCGCGCCAGCCCCAGCCGTTTGACGACCGCGAGCCACAGCGGAATGGACAGCGCCGCGCAGACAAAATAGCTGCCCAGAAACAGCGGCTCCATGCGCGGCGGGGCCTGCAGCCGGTCCTGGATGAAAAACAGCACCAGCGTTGCGGGCACGGCGCTGGCAATGCCATTGAGCATGAAGACGGCCAGCAGGCGGCGAAAGGCAGCCTGCCGGAAAGGCAGCCAGATGGCGTGGCTGGCGCGGGGACCGTGCTGGCCGGACGTACTGCGCACCGGGCGGGACATGGGGCGGACGGCGCGCGTCCAGGCCAGCCAGCCGACGCCGAGTGCGACGAAAAACAGCGCCAGGGTGGCGGGCAGGCCCAAGGCGACCGGCATGACCGATGCCAGCACGACACCGACCAGACCAAGACCTTCGCGCCACGCCACAATGCGGCTGCGCTGCGTTTCATCGCCCCCCAGCATGGCGCCCCAGGACTGGTGCGAGACGCTGAGCGCGCTGTAGCCCGCATAAGTCACCATCAGCATGACCCCGGCCCATGCCGCCAGTGCCATCGGTGGCATCGGCGGCGGGAAAAACAGCAGTGCAAAACCGAGCGCCAGCACCACAGCGGCTGCGGCACCCAGCGCCAGCACCGCGCTTGCCGAGCGCGCGAACAGGCGGTCGCTGAGCCGGCCCAGCAGCGGATCAATCAGCGCATCAAACAGCCGGGCGCCCAGCAGTATCGCGCCGAGCAACGCCAGCGGCACGCCGAACTCGCGCGCATAGTGGTTGGGCAGAATCACGTAAAGCGGCAGTGCCACAAAGGCCAGCGGCAGGCCCAGCAAGCCATAGGCCAGGCCATTGCGCGACGTGAAGGCGCCGCCGGGACGGCGGGGCGGTGGGCCTGCCGGCCGGCCGGCCTGGCCGGCGTCCATCCGCACCTCGCCTTCGGGCCGAATGACGCGCAGCGTCGTCACCCGCCGGCTCCCGCCAGCAGCGCTTCCCGCAGCCTGGGCTCGGAAGTCCGGGGTGACAGCCAGATGCCAAAAAACAGTTTCGCAAATTCGGCATCGCGTATTTCGCCGCCAGCCTTGCCATTGATCCAGAACGCAGCGCCCACGCCGGGCCGGTGCACGCCCAGGATGCGGTCACCTTTGCGGACATCCGGAATCACGCGCAGCATCTCGGCCATCCATTGTGCGGCCCGGGCGTCGCTGATGGGCGTGCTGCGGCGCATTTCCTGCAGGGAGCGCTCGGCCACATCCACCGCATCAAAGTTGCGCAGGTAAGCCAGCTCGAGCGCCAGCGCATGCGTGGCGTAGTTGCCCGCGGCGAAACCGGCGGGCGCCCACAGGCGCGCGTCATACACCTGAAAGCCCCAGACCGTGAGGCGGGCCTTGCCGATCAGCGGGGCAGCCTGCGACAGTGCGTCTTTCAGTTCGGGCCGGTAGTCGGCCACGCTCGCACTGCTGCCCGCGGCGGGCGTTCCGGACGGCTCGGCCGGTTGCGCCCATGCCGCCCCCGCAAGCACCGCGCCTGCAAGCGCCGCCGGCAGCCAGCGTTTCACCGCTTGCGCAGCGTGAACTGCATGACGTCGGTGTTGGCTTGGGCGAAGGCGGCCTCGCAATAGGCCAGGTAGAACTCCCATATGCGTACAAACCTCCTGTCAAATCCGAGCTGGAGCACCCGTGACTCCTGGGCCAGAAAGTCATCGCGCCAGATCTTGAGGGTGCGCGCGTAGTCCTGGCCAAACGAGAACTCGTCCACGACCTCGAACCCTGCGGCGCTGGCCTGCGCACGAAATTCGCGCGGGCACGGCAGGCATCCGCCGGGAAAGATGTATTGCTGGATGAAGTCGGTGGAGCCCATGTAGCGCTCGAACAACTCGTCGGCGATCACGATGCTCTGGATGCAGGCATGGCCACCGGGTTTGAGCAGCCGCGACACGGTCTGGAAATAGCCGGGCCAGTACTCCCGGCCGACGGCTTCAACCATTTCAATCGAGCAGATGGCGTCAAAGGGTTCGTCGACGCCGGTCTTGCCAATGTCGCGGTAGTCCTGCAGCCGCAGATCGGCCTGGCCTGCGGCGCCCGCCCGGGCCATGCGATCCCGTGCCCAGGCCAGCTGTTCGGTGCTCAGCGTCACGCCCACGATGGACGCGCGAAATTCGGTGGTCGCCATCTCGGCCAGTGCGCCCCAGCCGCAGCCGATCTCCAGCACACGGTCCCCCGGCTGCACGCCTGCCATGTTCAATGCGCGGCGCACCTTGGCAAGCTGGCCCTCCTGCATCGAGGTGGCCGGTGTTTCAAAAATGGCCGACGAATAGTTCATCGTGCCGTCCAGCCACAATTCGTAAAAGGCATTGCCGAGGTCGTAATGCGCGTGGATGTTTTTCTGGCTGTTGGCCTTGGTGTTGCGCCTCAGCAGGTGCCTGATGCGGTAGGCGAGGCGCCCCAGCCAGCTGCCGTAAATCACATCCTCCACTTCCTTGCGGTTGACGATGAAGACCTGCAGCAGGTCGGCCAGGTGCGGTGTGGTCCAGTCGCCGGCAATGTAGCTCTCGGCAAAACCGATGTCGCCCGAACGCAATGCCGCGCTGCAGGCATTCCAGTTGTGCAGGTGCAGGCTGGCCATCGGGGCCTCACCCGACCCGAAGCGCTGCAGCGAGCCGTCCGGCAGCTGCAGCGTGAGGGTGCCGTGCTTCAGTTGCAGCAGCAGTTTCAGAACGGTGCGCGCGGCACTCGGGGCGTTGCCCGGAATGGCAAATGCCTGGCTGGCGGAGGAGGTGTTGAGTGTGTTCATCGCGTCACGGAGATGTCAGGGGACTGGGCAGGGGACTTGGGAGGCCTGGCAGGAGGCTGGGGTTTGCGGACAAGAGGGACGCGTTTGCACCAGAGCCTGAAGGCCTGCCAGTGGATGCGGGCAATCACGCCCAGCGTCATGGCCGGATAGCTCCACAGCGCCTTGCGCAGGCTGGCCGTGGAGATCGGCTCCAGCGTTCCGCTGACGCTGGTTTCCAGCAACGGGCCGGCGTTGTCGTCGTAGTCGATACGGGCCACGGTTTTTTCAACGCTGCCGTTGCCCGAGCGCAGAAAGCGAAAACGGTAGCTGCCTTCCAGCGTGCAAAACGGCGACACATGGAAGACTTTGTCGGCTATGAGTTCCTGCCCATACCGCGGCGCATCGAGCAGGTAGCAGTGGCGCTCGCCAAAGGTGTTGTTGACCTCCACCACAATGGCGCGCAGCGTGCCGTCTTCCCGGTGGCAGTACCAGAAGCTCACCGGTTTGAAGGTATAGCCGAGCACGCGCGGATAGGTGTGCAGCCAGAGCTCGCCGGTGGCGTCTTCCACGCCTTCGCGCCGCAGCAGGGCGTCCAGCCAGGCCACGGCGTTGTCGCTCCCGTCGCCGTGGTCCCTGTCGAAAAAACTCAGCGCCCCGCGGCGGTTATGGGCCAGCGTGCCGCTGCCCTGCTGGTGCAGGCTGCGCAGGGGCAGCATCAGAAAGTAGGTGGGGTAGTGAAAGGCGTTGCGCGCCGGCCGCAGCCGCGTGTGCCGCACCTGGCCAAACCCGATCAGGGCGCGGGCTATCGGCGCGTCAGAAGCCATGTCGCAATTCCCGCAATTCCGACTGCTGGAGCAGCCGCCGCGCGGCCTGCAGGCCCGATTTCAGGCCGTCTTCATGAAAGCCATAGCCCGTCCAGGCGCCGCAAAAATACGTGTGCTGCAGGCCTTGCAGGCCCGCGACGTCTTTCTGCGCGCGGATGGCGGCGAGGTCAAACACCGGATGCGCATAGTCAAATTCACCCATGATGTGTTTACGCTCGATGTCGCGCACCGGATTCAGGGAGACCACCACGGGCTGTGTAAAGGGCAGCGGTTGCAGCATGTTGAGCAGGTAGTGCAGGCAAACCCGCGCGGCCTCGCGCCCGGTTTCTTCGGCCCGCTCGTAATTCCAGGCGGCCCAGGCCAGGCGCTTTTTCGGCAGCACCGAGGCGTCGGTGTGCAGCACCGCGCGGTTGGCCTGGTAGCGGATGGCGCCCAGCGTTTCGCGTTCGGCCGCGCTGGCATCGCGCAGCAGGGCCAGCGACTGGTCGGCGTGCGTGGCCAGCACCACCTTGTCGAAGCGCTCGGCGCGCCCGTCGGTGACCACCCGCACGCCCTCGGCGTCACGCTCGATCAGCCGCACCGGGGTGTTCAGGCGCTTGTCGCCAATGCGGGCGACGATTTTTTCCACGTAGTGGCGCGCGCCCCCCTTGACCGTCCACCACTGCGGGCGGTTGCTGACCTGGATCAGCCCATGGTTGTGGCAAAACCGGATCATGGTGGCCACCGGGAAATGCAGCATCTGGTCAGTCGGGCAGGACCAGATGCAGCCCATCATGGGCAGGAAGTACCAGTCGCGGAATTCGTCGGAAAAGTGCCCGGCACGCAGGAAGTCACCCAGCGGCTGCATCATCGCGGCGTCCTGGCCCGATTCGGCCAGCCGCGTGGTGATGCGGTTGAAGCGGACGATGTCACCCAGCATGCGCAGGAATTTCCAGTTGACCAGGTTGCCGCGCTGGGCGAACACGCTGTTCAGGCTGGAGCCGCTCCATTCCAGCCCTTCGCCCGCCATGGCGTCCGGTACCTTGACCGAAAACGACATGTCCGATTTGGCCGTTTCCACGTCCAATTCGGCAAACAGATTGATGAGGTTGGGGTAGGTGCGCTCGTTGAACACCAGGAAACCGGTGTCCACCCCATGGCTCACCGGCCCTTGGGGCGTGGGCAGCGTGATGTCAACGGTATGGGTGTGGCCGCCGAAGTAGTCGCCCGCCTCGAACAGGGTGACGTCTGCCAGCCCTTGCAGCGAATGGGCGACGGCCAGCCCCGAGATACCGGAGCCGACGATGGCGACACGCGGGGGCGCGCTGCTCATGCCGGCGCCCGGAAGATAAAAATGCTGCGAAGCGCCCCGGCGCGAACGAGGGAGGGAGGGAGGAGGAGGAGCGCACCGGGATTGCAGCCGAACCAGGATGATTCGGAAGGCTTCGCAACAGTGAAACTGTATTTTTGCTGGCGCCGCTGGGGGTTCCAGACTGCATTTACCTGTGTATGAGGACGCCACTGCACGGGTAGTTCCCCACTCTGTGCGGCTCCGGCTGGTAAATATTTGTTAACGCCATGACGCGGGGCTGCACGCCGCGGCCCGCCGAAAGCCGGGCAGGACCTGGGCCGCGCTGCGGGCGGGACATCCACACAAAGGCGGGGGCAGGAATGGGGGCAACAAAGTCTGCGCATGCCCCATCATAAGGGTTAAATTACCATTTAGTCAAAATTGTGACCGAACGGTAATTTTTATGTCGGGGCTGAGCGACCCGAGGACTCAGGGGCTGGCCAGCTGCTTTTCAATCTCCTTGACGAACTGACGGCTTTCCGGGGCGGTCAGGGAGTTGAAGCTGACAACGTTGATGCCGTCCCGCGCAATCACATACTTGTAAAAATTCCAGCGTGGCGTGGTGCCGGTTTTGGCGGCCAGCTGTCTGAAGAGGGGGTTGACATCCTTGCCGCTGACGCTGGTTTTGGCAAACATCGGGAATTTCACGCCGAAGGTGTTTTCGCAAAAATCTGCAATCTCCTTGTTGCTGCCGGTCTCCTGCGAAAAGTCGTTGGAGGGAAAACCCAGGACCACCAGGCCCCGCTCCCTGTATTTCGCGTAGAGCTCTTCCAGACCCTGGTACTGGGACGTGAAGCCGCAAAAGCTGGCGGTATTGACCACCACCACGACCTTGCCCTGGTACTGGCAAAGCGATTGCGGCTTTTCATCCTGCAGTCGCAGGAAGCTGTGCTGCAAAAGGCCGGCGCAGGTCGACGCGGCGGCGCCGGCCGGTCCGGTCACCGAGCCGGACGGCGTCGGGCCCGCCGACCGGGTGGCCGTTGCCCAGAGTGCAAGTCCGGCCAGCAGGGCAATCCGCAGCAGCGGTCGGGAGGGGGTGGTCTGCTGGTACATGGGCCGAAATTCCTTTGGAGTCTAATAATTATGGCGCGATTGGTGTCTTGGCGTTTGTGCATGGGCGGTAGCCGTCCCGGCACAGGGCGAACGCGGTGCCATCCCCAGGGTACGCGGCGGTGGACCGGCCAGATTCAGGGCTCCTCCGATGGAAGGGAGCGGTCTTGCTGACAGCAAATAGCCCGCCATCCGGCCGGAAATCATCCCGATTTGCTGCCAAATGGCCGGTAAGTCACTACTTGTCACATTCGCCGCCTAAAATCGCGGGATACCCGGATGCAAGAGACATCCAGGGCAGATTTGCCTGCGTATTCGCTGGCCAAGGAGTTCACATGCTTTACCCTGAACTGTTCAAACAACTCGAATCCGTCCGATGGGACATGGACAAAGACATTCCCTGGGCCAGCTTTGACGCATCCAAGCTGTCTGACGAGCAGGCCCAGACCATCAAGATGAATGCCATCACCGAATGGGCGGCCTTGCCCGCCACCGAGATGTTCCTGCGCGACAACAAGGACGACAGTGATTTTTCCGCCTTCATGTCCATCTGGTTTTTTGAAGAGCAAAAGCACTCGCTGGTGCTCATGGAATACCTGAAGCGGTTTCGCCCCGAACTGGCCCCCACCGAAGAGGAACTGCACGAAGTGCGTTTCGAATTCGAGCCGGCGCCCGCGCTGGAAACCCTGATGCTGCATTTTTGCGGCGAGATTCGCCTGAACCACTGGTACCGCCGGGCAAGCGAGTGGCACACCGAGCCGGTCATCAAGCAGATTTACACCCAGCTCAGCCAGGATGAGGCGCGCCACGGCGGCGCCTACCTGCGCTACATGAAGCGCGCCATCAACAACTTTGGCAATGAGGCCAAGGCCGCTTTCACCAAGGTGGGCGTGCTGATGGCCAGCGCCCGCCGGACGGCGCAGGCGCTGCACCCGACCAACCTGCATGTCAACAAAAGCCTGTTTCCGCGCGACACCATCCAGAGCCGCCTGCCCAACCCCGAATGGCTGGAGCACTGGCTCGACACGCAGATCAAGTTTGACGCGGTGTGGGAGGGCAAGGTGGTCGAGCGCATCCTGCACAACCTGAGCCTGCTGATGAACCAGAGCTTCAAGAGCGTCCAGGAGCTGAACCGCTACCGCAAGGAGCTCGGCAAGGACTTGGCTGCCGTCATCACGCCGGACGGCAAGCCGCAAATCGCGTGAGCCTGCCCGCGTGAGCAACCCCGCCTTTCTGGACAAGATCGTTGCGCGCCAGGATGCCGCGGCCCGGGTCGCGGCGCTGCCCCGGCCGGTCGTGTTCACCAATGGTGTGTTCGACGTGCTGCACCGGGGCCATGCCACCTACCTGGCGCGTGCCCGCGAACTGGGCGCCAGCCTGGTCGTTGCGCTCAACACCGACGCGTCCGCAAGGCGCTTGGGCAAGGGCCCGGACCGCCCCCTGAACAACGAAGAAGACCGCGCCGTCATGATGGCCGCGCTGGCGTCGGTCAGCCTGGTGACCTGGTTTGATGAAGACACGCCGCTGGAGTTGATTACCGAACTCAAGCCCGACCTGCTGGTCAAGGGCGGCGACTACGACATGGACACGCTGGCCGAAACCGCCGTGGTGAAAGCCTATGGCGGCAAGGCCCTGGCGATTCCATTTGTGGATGGCTACTCCACAACGGCCCTGGTCAGGAAGATCCGGTCAACCCGCTGACCGTACCGCCGGATCCGCAGGATCAGTCGCCGGACCTCAGGAGGGTGCTCCAGAGCCGCTGTATGGCTTCACGCTCGGCTTGCAGCGCAGGTGGCGTGACCTGCGTCGGCTCTTCATTGAGGCGGGCGCGGTGCTGGACGCGCCGGAGTTCGCGGTAGGCGCTGGCAGCGCGCTGGCCTACCCCGGCGGGTAACAGGCCGGCGGCTTCCGCCCGCTGCAGCAGGGCGATGTTGCCGACATTGCCGACCAATTCCGGATGCCGCGCAGACTCGGACAAGACCAGAAACTGCACCGCAAATTCGGCGTCGACCATGCCGCCATCGCTGTGCTTGATGTCGAACCTGTCGGGCTTGACTGGACGCGCGGCACGCACCTTCTCGCGCATGGCGACGATTTCATGGCGCAAGGCAGTGGCGTCGCGCGGTGCGCTGATCACCGCCTCGCGAACCTGGTCGAAGCGCTGGCGCAGCGATTCTTCTCCCAGCACAAAACGGGCGCGTGTCATGGCCTGGTGTTCCCAGGTCCAGGCGGTGTTGCTGCCGCGCTGCTGCTGGTACCTGGCATAGGCTTCAAAGCTGGTGACCAGCAGACCCGAGTTGCCGTTGGGGCGCAAGGCGGTGTCGATCTCGAACAGGTCGCCCTCGGCGGTCTTGATGGTCAACCAGTTGATCAGTTTGCGCACAAAGGCGGCATAGACCTCGGGCGCCTGCTCGGCCTCGTCTTCATAGACGAAGACAATGTCCAGATCGCTGCCGTAGCCCAACTCCTTGCCGCCCAGCTTGCCGTAGGCAATGATGGCAAACTGCGGCGTTTCGCGGTGCCGGTTCTTGAGGCGCTGCCAGCACCAGCCGGCGGTGACGTCCAGTACCGCTTCCGCCAGTGCGCTTAAGTCGTCGGCCACCTGCTCGACCGTGAGCACTCCTTCCACATCGCGCGCCAGCGTACGGAAAACCTCGGCGTGGTGGGCGCGGCGCAGCAGGTTCAGGCAGGTTTCCTCATCGTCCTCGCCGGTGCGCCTGAGTGCGGCCAGCCGCTGCTGCAATTCGCGGATGAAGGCGGCGCTGTCAAAGCGCTCGCGCAACAGCTCATCGCTGGCCAGCTCGTCAATCACACCCGGATGCTGGAACAGGTAGCGGGCCGGCCATTTGGCGGCGCCCAGCAACCGCAGCAGGCGCTCATGCACCGCCGGGCGTTCCAGCAGCAGCGCCAGATAGCTTTCCCGCCTGAGCAGCGGCTCTATCCAGTCGATGATGCGGACGGCGGCCTCTTCGGTCACGCTCCCTTCGCGCAGCCACAAGGCGGTGCGCTGCACCAGGCGCACCAGGCGTGCCCGCGACTCCTCGCGCAAGGCCAGCACCCGGGGATGCTGGCGCCACAGCGCCAGGCGGGCGCGAAACTGCTCCGGCCATTGCTCGGACAGCTGTTCGAGCAGTTCGTCGAGTTGCTGCGGTGCTGACCCGTTGGCTCCGGCCGCCTTGCCGCAGCCCTTGCAGTCGGTTTTGCCGCCCAGCAATTTGTCAAACTCCCCGGCAACCAGTTCGCGGTGGGCGTCCAGTTCACTGAGAAACGGGCAGCAGTTGCTGTAACCCAGGGTGTGCGCAATCCAGCCCAGATCGTCGTCACGGGTCGGCAGGACGTGGGTCTGCTGGTCGTCCAGGTACTGGATGCGGTGCTCAACGCGGCGCAGGAAGTCGTAAGCGCGCGCCAGCGCATCGGCCGTCTCCTGGGGCATCAGTCCGGCGCGTGCGACGCGCTGCAGCGCATCGACGGTGGGACGGGTGCGCAGCTCGGGGAATTGCCCGCCCCGGACGACCTGCAGCAGTTGCACGGTAAATTCAATTTCGCGGATGCCGCCGCGCGATATCTTCACATCGTTGGCGCGCTCGGGGTGGCCGGCGCAGCGCTTGGCCGCATGCTCGCGAATCTGCCGGTGCAGGATGCGCAGGGCATCAAACACGTTGTAGTCCAGGTAGCGCCGAAAGACAAAAGGCAGCACGGAGCCGCGCAGGGCCTGCGCCGAGCCGCTCTGGATGCATTCCAGGGGCGCGACCACCCGGCTTTTGAGCCAGGCAAAGCGTTCCCATTCGCGCCCCTGGGCCTGGAAATATTCTTCCAGTGCACTGAGCGAGATGGCCGCAGGCCCGGAATTGCCATTGGGCCGCAGTGCGAGATCCACGCGGAACACAAAGCCGTGCTCGGTGGCGTCGCCGATCAGCCCGAAGACGGCCTTGACCTGGCGCGCAAAGTATTCGTGGTTCGATATCTGGCCGCGGCCGTCGCTGCGGCCAGCTGTTTCGCCGTCCTGGTCGTACACGTAAATCAGGTCGATGTCACTGGAGACATTGAGCTCACGCGCCCCCAGTTTGCCCATGCCCACTACCCACATGTGGGCGCGGCTGCCCTCGGGGGTTTGCGGCGCACCATGCAAGGCGTCCAGCATGTCGGCGGAATCCCGCATGGCCACATCAAGCGCCAGTTCTGCCAGTTCGGTCATGGCCCGGGTGATGACCTGCAGCGGGGCCAGGGTTTCGCCGCCGGGCCGCCCCAAGGCGAAATGCGCCCCTTCATGGGGTGAAAGGGGCAGCGCACCGCCGGAGGCTCCCGAAGTGGCAGACGTTGGGGCCGGCCGCAGCGCCGGGCCGCCCCAAGCAAGGCCAGCCCCCTCGGGGGGCAGCGCAGTACGCGAAGCGACAAGCGTGGGGGCTTCAAACTCACCGTCGCAGTCGAGCACCACCAGCCGTTCCATCACCAGTTGCCGCAGCACCCGCAGTGCCGCGCCGGTTTCCAGTCCGCTGGCCAGCAGCGCATCCAGGGCGGCCTGCATGCTGGAACGCACAGGCGCTCCGGCAGGCAGCAGGTGCATCTGCTCTGCGTAACGGCGGCGAATGCGCTGGACAAATCGGGAATACGCCGAGGCTGGCGACCCTGGGTCGGCGGGAGTTTCGGGGCTGACGGTTGAAGCGACGGTCATCACACTAGTTCACAAAACTTCATGGTTTTCCACCGCGCGGCCGGGCGAACCATGGCACCGGCGGTCATAATTCTCATGTCAATGGAGTCCACCATACCCAGCCCGTCCGCCCTGCCAGTCTTGCCGTCCCGACGCCTGCGATGGATCGCTCTGTTCACGCGCGTCTCGCTGTGGCTGGTCGCGATGGTCTGGCTGCTCTTTGGCCTGAGCTGGTTGGTGTTGCATGGCTGGATTGTGCCGCGAATCGGGGAATTCCGTCCGCGGCTGGAGCTAGAGGCCAGCAAGGCCTTGGGGGTGCCTGTGCGGATTGGCCAGATCACCGCGTACTCGCGGGGGATGATTCCCTCGTTTGAACTGCAGGGCGTAGCGTTGCTGGATGCGCAGGGGCGCGAGGCGCTGCGCCTGCCGCGCGTGCTGGGAACCCTCTCGCCCACCTCGCTGCTGGGGCTGGGCTTTGAGCAGCTTTACATCGACAAGCCCGAGCTGGAGATCCGCCGCACCGCCGACGGCAAGATCTACGTGGGCGGGCTGGATGTTTCCCGCGACCAGGCCGATGGCCAGCGTGCCGTGGCCGACTGGTTTTTTTCCCAGACCGAGTTCGTCATACGGGGCGGCACCGTGCGCTGGACCGACGAATTGCGGCAGGCGCCGCCGCTGGCCTTGACGCAGGTGGACTGGGTCATGAAAAATGCCCGGCACCGTCATCTGATGCGCCTGGACGCCACGCCGCCCGCCGAGTGGGGCGACCGCTTCACCCTCAGGGGCATTTTCCGGCAGTCGCTGTTGTCGCGCGACGCGGGCGACTTCCGCGCTTGGGCGGGGCAGTTGTATGCCGAGTCCGGCCGGGTTGACCTGTCGCGCATCAAGCAGTACGCCAGCCTGGAATCGCTGGGCCTGGATTTGACACGGGGTCACGGCGCCCTGCGCGCCTGGGCCGATGTCAGCAAGGGGCAGATCACCGGCGGAACCGCCGACGTGGCCCTGCAGGACGTGGATGCGCGGCTGGGGCGCAAGCTTGAGCCCCTGGCCTTCGACTCGGTGGCCGGGCGCTTTGGCGGCCGGCAGCGTGCCAATGGGTTTGATTTCAACACCGAGGGCCTGCGGTTTCGCACCCGTGACGGGCTGCAGTGGCCTGGCGGCAATGTGGCGCTGGTCCATACCGCGGCCGAGGCGGGGGCGCCGCCGCACAGCACACTCAAGGCCGACAAGCTCGACCTTGCGGCGCTGGCCCAGATCGCCAATCGCCTGCCGCTGGACAGCCCCACGCATGTACTCATCGCCTCTTTTGCGCCGCGGGGACTGGTCGAAGCCGTGGAAGCGCGCTGGCAGGGGCCGCTGGATGCGCCCGCCACCTTTGCCGCCAAAGGCCGCGTCACGGGGCTGAGCCTGGATGCCTTGCCGGTATCCGGCGTGTCTGCGGCGGGCGCGATGTTCCAGACGCCCGGCCGGCCGGGCATCAGCGGTGCGGCCGTTGACTTTGACGTCACCCACGAAGGCGGACAGGCCAAGGTAAAAATACTTCATGGTGCGCTGGACCTGCCCGGCGTATTTGAGGAATCGCGGCTGCCGCTGGATCAGCTGTCGGTGGACTCCCAGTGGAAATTTTCGGGCCGCAAGATCGAGGTGCAATTGCGCAACCTGCAGTTTGCCAATGCCGATGCGCAGGGTGAGGCGCAAGTCCATTGGCGCACCGACGATGCGGCGGCGGATCACCGGTTTCCGGGCGTGCTGGACCTGCAGGGCAGTCTGAGCCGCGGCGATGGCTCGCGGGTGCACCGTTACCTGCCGCTGGTGCTGCCCGCGCCGGTGCGCCACTATGTGCGGGATGCCGTGGTGCAGGGCCAGGTCAGCGATGTGAAGTTCAAGGTCAAGGGGCCGGTCAATCACCTGCCGTTTGCCAACCCGGCCCAGGGGGATTTCCGGGTGTCCGCCAAGGTACGCAACGGGCACTTTGCCTATGTGCCGAAATCCCTGCAGGGGCCGAACGCGGCCGCCTGGCCGGCCCTCACCGAGCTTAACGGAGAACTCGTTTTCAACCGTGCCGCGCTGGAAGTGAATGGCGCTACCGGCAAAGTGGCCGGCCTGCCGGGCCTGCAATTGGTCAAGGGCTCTGCGCGTATTCCAGACCTGATGAAAGACGCTACGGTCGAGGTGAGCACCGATCTCAAGGGGGCCCTGTCCGACGCGCTGGGCTTCGTCAACACCTCACCCGTGGGGGGCATGACGGACCAGGTGCTGGCCAAGGCCACGGGAACCGGCGTGGGCGACTACCGCTTTCGCCTGAGTCTGCCCATCCATGCGATCGACAAATCGCGGGTAGAGGGCAGCATCGTCCTGCCCGGCAATGACGTGCAGTTCCTGCCGGCGACGCCCCTGCTGGCGAAACTTCGGGGCACGGTGGCCATCAGCGAACGCGGTTTCACGGTGACGGGTGCCCAGGCGCGCCTGCTGGGCGGCGACATCCGCTTTGATGGCGGCACCCGGGGCGGTGCGCGTTCCGCCCCGGGGAGTGCCGAGGTCGAAAGCGGCGTGACCTTCAAGGCCCAGGGCACGTTGTCGGCCGAGGGGGTGCGGCAGGCGCATGAAATGGGTTTTATCGCGCGCCTCGCGGAAAATGCCAATGGTGCAACGGCTTATACCGCCTCACTGGGTTTTCGGCGGGGCGTCGCCGAGGTCGCGGTCTCCAGCAACCTGCAGGGCCTGGCCCTGAATTTGCCGGCACCTCTGGGCAAAACGGCCGATGCCGAGTTGCCGCTGCGCTTTGAAAATGTCCTGCTGCGCGATTCCCTGAACCCGGGACAAAAGCTGCAGGACCAGCTGTCCGTCACTATCGGGCGGGTTGCATCCATCACCTATGTGCGCGACGTGAGCGGCGCAGAGTCCCGCGTGATCCGCGGCGCCATCGGCGTGGGGCTGGACGCCGGTGAAGCCGCTCCCCTGCCGGAAGCCGGCGTGCTTGCCAACATCAGCCTGGCGCGGGTCGATCTTGATGCCTGGCAGAAAATCCTGGCCAGTTCCGCGGGGGGTGGCGAACCGGCATCCACATCCACATCATCCACGTCAGCCGCCGGAACCGCCAATCAAACGATTGGTAGTACCGGCCAGACCTACCTGCCCACCGTGATGGCGATACGCGCCAAGGAGCTGCTGGTGGAAGGCCGCAAGCTGAACAACGTGGTGGTTGGCGGCTCGCGCGAAGGCCTGACCTGGCGCGCCAATATCGATGCATCCGAGCTCAACGGCTACGTCGAATATCGCCAGCCGGGCGGCGTCGGTGCGGGCCGGGTGTATGCGCGGCTGGCGCGGCTGAGCCTGGCGCCAGGCACAGCCAGCGACGTGGAGGCCATCCTGAACGAGCAGCCCGCCAGCATTCCGGCCCTGGACATCGTGGTGGAGGATCTGGAGTTGCGCGGCAAGAAGCTGGGACGGGTTGAAATTGATGCGGTCAACCGCGGGGCGTCGGCCTCGGCCCGCGACGCCACGCGCGAGTGGCGTGTGAACAAGTTCAATGTGACCCTGCCTGAAGCTGTGCTCACGGCGACAGGCAACTGGGCGGCGGTGAGCGCCCCGGCCGGCACTGTGCCGGCTGCGGGTGGCGCGCCGCGCGCCGCGCGGGCCGGCACCGAGCGTCGCCGCACCGTGATGAATTTCAGGCTGGACATTGCCGATTCAGGGGAGTTGCTCAAGCGCTTCGGCATGGGCGAGTTGATCCGGCGCGGCAAGGGCAAGCTGGAAGGCCAGGTGGCCTGGATGGGTTCTCCCTTGAGCCTGGACTACCCGAGCATGAGCGGGCAGTTCAACGTGAACGTCGAATCGGGGCAGTTTGTCAAGGCGGATCCGGGCATTGCCAAGCTGCTGGGCGTGCTCAGCCTGCAGTCCCTGCCGCGGCGGCTGACGCTGGATTTCCGTGATGTCTTCTCCGAAGGTTTTGCCTTTGATTTTGTCCGCGGCGATGTGACGATCAACCAGGGACTGGCCCACACCAACAACCTGCAGATGAGCGGCGTCAATGCCGCTGTGCTGATGGAGGGAAGCGCCGACATCGCCCGCGAGACGCAGGACATCAAGGTGGTCGTCGTACCCGAGATCAACGCCGGTACGGCCTCGCTGATTGCCACGGCCATCAATCCGGCCATTGGCCTGGGCAGCTTTCTGGCGCAGATGTTTTTGCGCCGTCCCCTGATTCAAGCGGCGACCCAGGAATTTCACATCCACGGCACCTGGTCCGACCCGAAAATCACCAAGCTCGAACGCAAGCCCGCATCGGACGCCAAGGCCGGCGATACCTCGACGGAGACCCGCTGATCATGAAAGTCGCAGCCATCCAGATGGTTTCAGGCGCCAGCGTGCAGGACAACCTGGACACAGCCGCGCAGTTGCTGGCCCAGGCCGCCACGCAGGGCGCGGAGCTGGCGGTTTTGCCCGAATATTTTTGCATCATGGGCCTGAAGGACACGGACAAGCTTCAGGTGCAGGAGACCCTCGGCCAGGGACCTGTCCAGGCGTTCCTGAGCCGTTCGGCGCGTGAACTGGGCATGTGGATCGTCGGCGGCACGCTTCCCATGGCGACCGCAGACCCCCGCCGTGCCCGCAACTGCTCGCTGGCTTACGCTCCCTCGGGCCAGTGCGTGGCGCGCTACGACAAGATTCACCTGTTCCGTTTTGCACACGGCAAGGAAGACTACGACGAAACCCGCGTGCTGGAACCGGGCACCGGACCGGTCGGTTTTGAACTGGCCTCGCGGGACGGCCATGTCTACACCGTGGGCATGAGCGTTTGCTACGATCTGCGCTTTCCCGAGCTGTACCGCGCGCTGAAAGCGGATGTGCTGCTGGTGCCCAGTGCGTTCACCTACACCACCGGGCAGGCGCATTGGGAGGTGCTGCTGCGCGCGCGCGCGATCGAGAACCAGGCCTATGTGGTGGCGGCGGCGCAGGGCGGTCAGCACGACAGTGGCCGTCATACCTGGGGCCACAGCATGGTGGTCGAGCCCTGGGGCCAGATTCTGTCGCAGCATGCGCAAGGCGCGGCCGTGGTGATGGCCGAGGTTCTCCACGCCAGCCTGGAGGACGTTCGCAAGCGTTTGCCCGCCTTGCGTCATCGCGTGCTGTGAGGACGATCAGCGTGAAATTTCCGCTTCTGAACGGTGTCAGCTGGGCCAGCCGGCGCTGGTCGCTCTGGGCCCTGCTGCTGGCGCTGGTGGTGATGCTGCTGGCGATTCTCGTCTGGCTGTCCGGGCGCTACGAGTCCAGCATGGTGCAAAGCCGGCTGGAGCACGACGCTGCCGAAACCGTCACGGACATCCGTTCGGGGCTGACGCGCAATGTCCAGGCTTTTCAGGCCTTGCAGTCCACCGAGCGCACGCCCGCCGCCTGGCATGCCCCCGCCGCCGAACTGCTGCGCGAGCGCCGCGAGATCATGCGGCTGGAGTGGCGCAGCGAGACGCTGGAGGTTCTCGGCTTTGTCGAGACACCCTACCGCGCCTCGGTTTTTGAGCGCTTGGGGCGTCAGGGCATGGAAGCCGATGTCAGCCTGACCTGCACCACGGCTCGCCGCCTCAGCGGGTCGGCCTATTCCACCAGTTACTTCATGCCGCAAAACGATGGCCTGGGCCTGGAAGTCCTGGACATGTGCCTGCCGATCGTCGCGGCGGGTCGCCTGTCGGGCTATGTGGTGGCCACGTACTCCCTGCAGGACATCCTGGGTGAGCTGGTGGGCAAGCAGCTGGCCCGCGGCGTGGGCCTCTCGTTCACGGAGGCCGATGGCACGCGCCTGGCTTTGCACGGCGTGCTGTCGCGCGGCAGCCGGATTTACGTCGCCCAGCAATTGCTCGATTTGCCGGGCAACACCCTGGTGGTGAGGATGGAAAGCCGGCTCGGCACCCCCGCGCTGTTCCCCAATGTGCTGACGGCGCTGGTCACGGCGATGTCGGTGGCCTTGCTGGCCGTGCTGTTCCTGCTGGCCCGTGACATGCGGCGGCGCCAGAAGGTGGAGCATGACCTGGGCGAGGCCCTGGCCTTTCGCAAGGCCATGGAGGACTCGGTCCTGACGGGCCTGCGCGCGCGGGATCTGCAGGGGCGCATCACCTATGTCAATCCGGCGTTCTGCAAGATGGTGGGGGTGGACGCCAAGGATCTGCTCAACCAGAGCTTTCCTTCGCCCTACTGGCCGCCCGAGCTGGCGGGCGTGTACCAGCAGCGCCAGGAGATTCGCCTGTCCGGCAGCAACCTGCCGCGCGAGGGCCATGAATCGGTGTTCATGCGGCGCGACGGCACGCGCTTTCCGGTGCTCATCATGGAGGCGCCGCTCATCAACGCCGTCGGCAAGCACACCGGCTGGATGAGCGCCATTCTGGATGTCAGCGAGCAGCGCCGCATTGAAGAGCTCTCGCGCGCCAGCCAGGACCGCCTGCAGGCCACCGCGAGGCTGGCCATGGTGGGAGAAATGGCGTCGCTGCTCAGCCACGAGCTCAACCAGCCGCTGGCGGCCATTTCCAGCTACGCCACCGGTTCGCTCAATCTTCTGCAGGGCGAGATGGCACCGGCGGCGAATGCCTCCCCGGGCCGGGACGCGGGCCCGACGGCAGCACCCCTGTCCGAAGATCTGCAATTGGCGATGCGGCGCATTGCGGAGCAGGCCGAACGCGCCGGCAAGGTGATCAAGAGCGTGCACGATTTTGTCCGGCGGCGCGACCAGGTGCGCGAAGCGGTGGAGCCGCGCGCCCTGCTGGACGCGATCATGCCGCTGGTGAGCCTGCAGGCGCGCAAGCTGGGCGTGCGCGTGGTGATTGAGGTGGACGAGACCTGCGAGCCGGTGCTGTGTGACCGCACCATGGTCGAGCAGGTGCTGCTCAACCTCTCGCGCAACGGCATGCAGGCCATGCAGGGCGTCGACGAATCGCAAGCGCCAGACCAGCGCCAGAGGGTGCTGACGCTGCGTATCCGGCCGGCGGCCTCCAATGCGCACAGCCGCTGGGTTGAATTTGCGGTGATTGACCGCGGCGAGGGCATTTCCCGCGAGGTGGCGGAGCAGCTGTTCACGCCCTTCTTCACGACCAAGGAGGAGGGCATGGGCCTGGGCCTGAGCCTGTGCCGCACGGTGATAGAGCAGCACGGCGGATTCCTGGGGTTTGAAGCCGCTCAGCCGCGCGGTACGATCTTCAGCTTCACCTTGCCGGTGGCACTGGCGCGGGAGGGCCATATCCAGGCCCCTGATGCTGCCGATGCCGGTACCGCGACCGATATGACCTAGAGTACGCACCATGGAACCCATACAAAATGCCACGGTTTATATCGTCGACGACGACGCCAGCGTGCGTGATGCGCTGGCCTGGCTGCTGCGTTCACGCCGTCTGCCCAGCGAAACCTTCGACAGCGCCGAGGCCTTCGATGCGCGGGTGTCGCAGCAGTTTGAGGTGAAGTCGCCCTCCTGCGTCCTGCTTGACGTGCGCATGGCGGGCCTGAGCGGCCTGGCCATGTTTGAGAAGCTGATTGATTACGGCTTGCTGCCGACCCTGCCCGTGATCTTCCTGACGGGCCATGCGGATGTGCCGACGGCCGTCGATGCCGTCAAGCGCGGCGCCTTTGATTTTTGCGAGAAGCCGTTTTCGGACAACGCACTCGTTGACCGCATCGAGCAGGCCCTCAAGTTTTCCGCGGCAGCGCTGGCGCAGCACAGCGAATCGATCAGCCTGCAGGCGCGGCTGGACGGGCTGACCGACCGGGAGCGGGATGTGATGCGGCTGGTGGTGGGCGGCCTGCCCAACAAGCTGGTGGCCGACCAGCTGGACATCAGTGTGCGGACGGTGGAGGTTCACCGGGCCCGCGTTTTTGACAAAATGGGGGTCAAGTCGGCTGTGGAGCTGGCCAATCTGCTGCGAAATTTGTAGCGGGACCGGCTTATTTCCTGTCGGCGCCGGGGTCTGCGGCAGGGGGCGTCGAATCGCCTTTCAGTTCGCCATTTTTACGGCCTGAAAACATGGTCCACCACACAATGAACACCAGCAGCAGCAGTGCCCCCAGGGCTTCGAGCAAAAGTAGGGCCATGACATTTCCTTGGATTGCAAATACGGTTTCGCGGGAGTCGGTGCGATTCATCCCGATTATCGCCATGGGCATCGCGATGGCCATGGCCCTGCTGCTGGCGTCCTGTGCCAGTCCGCCTTCCTATCCACCGTCGTCTTCATGGCCTTCATCGTCGCCACCGGCTGCGGCGCCCGCCGCGGCCGGCACCTTGCCGGAGCCCCTGGTGCAAGGGAAAAGCCGCTGGATTCCCGTTCGCTGGGCGGAGTTGCCGGGGTTTGAGGAGGACGCGCTGTTCGAGGCCTGGAACGCCTGGCTCAAGAGCTGCGAACGGCCCGGTGTGACGTTCGCCCCCCTGTGCGGTGAAGTCCGGCGCCTGAGCATTGCGACCGGGCAGGAGCAGCGTGCCTGGATGCTGGCCCGGCTGCAGCCTTACCGCGTCGAGACCCTGCAAGGCGGATCGGAAGGCCTGCTGACCAGCTATTACGAACCCGTTTTGAAGGCGAGCCGCCAGCCTGGCGCGGGCTATGAGGTGCCGCTGTACCGCCCGCCTGTATCGCTGGGCAACCGCAAACCATGGTTTTCACGGCAGGAAATTGACACCCTGGCCGAGGCCAGGTCTGCCTTGAGGGGCCGCGAGATCGCCTGGCTGGCAGACCCGGTCGAAGCGATGTCGCTGCACATTCAGGGCTCGGGCCGGCTGAACCTGACCGAGCCCGATGGGTCGCAGCGCGTGGTCCGGGTGGCGTATGCCGGCTCCAACGAGCAGCCGTTTCGCAGCGTCACCCAGTGGCTTCTGGACCAGGGCGAAGGCAGGATGGTGGTGCCCTGGGTGGAGTCCACCAAGGCATGGGCCGCGAAAAATCCGCAGCGCGTGCAGCAAATGCTCTGGAGCAATCCGCGCTACACCTTCTTCCAGGAGCAGCCCCTGAGCGATCTTGACGCGGCGTTCGGACCCAAAGGGGCCCAAGGTGTGGCGCTCACGCCGGGCCGCTCGATTGCGGTGGACCCGGGCAGCATTCCCTACGGTACCCCCGTCTGGCTGGCGTCCCGCGGCGCCGCGGCCAACCTGCAGAAGCTGGTGTTCGCGCAGGACACCGGCAGCGCCATTGTGGGCGGCGTACGGGCCGACTATTTCGCGGGAACGGGGCCCGAAGCCGGCGAACTGGCCGCGCGCTTTAACCAGCCGCTGCGGCTGTGGGTGCTTTGGCCGAAATAGCCAAATAGCCCAATAGCTCAATAGCTCAATAGCTCAATAGCTCAATAGCTCAATAGCCCAATGGGCTGAAGGGTTGCCACACCGGACAAACCCAGAGACAGAGACAGAGACAAAGACGGAGGGCACAAAATGCGCATCATGAACAGGCAGGCGGGCAAACGGATGGGCGGCCTGATGGCTCTGGCGGGACTGGCCATGCTGGCCGCGTGTGCGGGCCGTGGCTGGCAGTCGCCGGGGCCGCTTTACCGCTGCGAGCAAGGCATTGAGTTCACGGCGCGCTTCATCGACGACACGGCGGTGCTGGACGGCACGCGCGGCTATGACGTGCTATACCGCGACGCCGGCGGCCAGGGGCCGCAGCAGACGGTGTACAGCAATCCGCGCATGCGGGCCGAGTTTGGGCTGGGCGCCAGCGGCCGTGAGGCCGTGCTGCGCTATCCGCTGTTGCCGCTGGCGGCGCGCTGCGTGCGGGACTGAACGCCAGGACCCCTGCGCGTGGCTTGCCTGGCGCCTAGCGTACAGAAATCCGCACTTCGACTGTCAGTGCCTCCCGGCCTGAAGTCTGCCCCGCGCCGGCCAGGCCGCTGCTGCTGGCCGTTGCCACGTCATCCGATTGCGCCACGGTGACCCATTCCCCCAGCGGCAGGGCCAGCGAGGTGCTCGCGGATGACGAAGACGGCAGCGCCCCCACCGAGCCGGGGCGCGATTGCATGGCGGCCAGCTCAAGCTCCGCGCTGTTGCCGCCGCGCCAGACGGGCCGCGCCGAAAAGCCGCTGTTGGCGTCGATCAGCACGGTGCTTGCCGCATGGCGCAACACACCGTTTTGCACAAAGGCCTGCATCAGTCTCAGCGGCGTGGTGTTGCCCAGGTTGATGGCGACCGGTCGGCCATTGAGCACCAGCACCCGCTGCATCAGGTCGCGCGCGTCGCTGCGCTGGCTGTTTTGCGCGGTGAGGTTGACCGTGGCGCCGGAATGGCCCGGTTGCAGCAGCGCGCCGCCCTGGATGCCGAGCGCCTGCCGGCCCTGGTCGCTGCCCCGCAGCTGCCGCACCTCGATCTGCAGGTTGCGCATCGGCAGGGGATCCGGGTTTGCGTTCGAATACCCCGCGGGCTGCGCCTGCAGGACGGGGGCCAGCAGCGTCAGGAGTGCAAGGAAAAACCGCATGAGGAAGGAAAGCCGGGAAGGACGGTGGGCGTGGGTCATGTGAGTAGTGCCGCGAGTAGCGCTGCGGTGGGTTGGCGCGAGAAGTTGTCGGTTCAGGATGTTTTACTATGAAATTGGCAGCTTGTGATCCGGCCCATAGAGGGGCTAACGGCCATACGGTTCAGTCAAACCCTTGCCTCTGGTTTGTCATCCCGGACTCGAGCCGGGATCCATGGAGTGCGGGTCAGGCCCGCCATGACAGGTCAAGGTGTTGGTCATGCCGATTCAGGGTGAATAACTTGACGGAACCGTATTGGGGCTAACGGGTATTTTCATGATGAAGGTGCAATGCGTGCCAGATGCCCCAGGGGCAACGCGCTGCTGGCCTTGACCTCTCCCAGCGAGAAACTGGTGTGCAGGTCTTTCACATTTGGCAGGTTGATCAGGTTCTGCAGCGCAAACTTGCTGAAGGCTTCGAGGTCCTGGGCCACCACCTGCAATTCGAAGGTTCCCGTGCCGCTGATGTAGTGGCAGGCGATGATTTCAGGCAGTTTCTTGATGGCTTCTTCCAGTTGCCGCGTAGCGTCCCCGCTGTTGCGGTCCGCATCCAGCCGGACAAAGGCCAGCACCCCCAGGCCTATCTTGTGGCGGTTGATTTCGGCCCGGTAGCCGGTAATGAAGCCGGCCTCTTCCAGCGCCCGCACGCGCCGCCAGCAAGGTGCGGCCGAGAGGCCGACGCGCGACGCGAGTTCGGTGTTGGTCAGGCGCGCCTCGTTCTGCAACTCATTCAGGATGGCGATGTCAAACTTATCTAAATGTCCCATTTTTCATATTTTCCAGCAAGATCCTTTCTTTGTACACCCTAAATCAGGCACAAAAAGCAAAGACATATCTCGCCGTCCGCCCTACACTTTGCAGACAGTCAGAGGCTTGGCCTTATCCGGGCCCTGCCTTGTCCAGACCTGCCCATGAGGCGGCATTACCCACAGCCAGGAGACCCACATGAACGCCCCCCTGCCCGAGCACATTCGCAAGGCCCTAGAGACCGTCACCCTTGACGACAAATACAGCCTCGAGCACGGCCGCGCCTTCATGAGCGGCGTGCAGGCGCTGGTGCGCCTGCCCATGCTGCAGCGCACGCGCGACGCCATCGCCGGCCTGAACACCGGCGGCTTTATCAGCGGCTACCGGGGCTCGCCGCTGGGCGGCTATGACCAGGCGCTGTGGGCCGCCAAAAAACATCTGGCCGCGCAAAACATCGTGTTCCAGCCCGGCGTCAACGAAGAACTGGGCGCCACCGCGGTCTGGGGCACGCAGCAACTGGACCTGTATCCCCAAAGCAAAAAATTCGATGGTGTGTTCGGCATCTGGTATGGCAAGGGTCCGGGTGTGGACCGCTGCTCCGATGTGTTCAAGCATGCCAACATGGCCGGCACCGCCAAACACGGCGGCGTGATCGCCATTGCGGGCGACGACCATGTCTCCAAGAGCTCGACGGCGGCGCACCAGAGCGACCACATCTTCAAGGCTTGCGGCCTGCCGGTCTTCTTCCCCTCCAGCGTGCAGGACATCCTCGACATGGGGCTGCATGCTTTTGCCATGAGCCGTTTTTCGGGCGTCTGGTCGGGCATGAAGACCATCCAGGAAGTGGTCGAGTCGTCCAGTTCGGTGCTGGTCGATCCGGACCGCGTGAAGATCGTCATCCCCGAAGATTTCCAGATGCCGCCGGGTGGTTTGCACATCCGCTGGCCGGATCCGCCGCTGGAGCAGGAAGCGCGGCTGATGGACTTCAAGTGGTATGCAGCGCTCGCCTACATCCGGGCCAACAAGCTCAACTACAACGTCATTGCCGGGCCAAAAGACCGTTTCGGCGTCATCGCCAGCGGCAAGGCCTTCAACGACACGCGCCAGGCGCTGGCCGACCTGGGCCTGGACGACGAGACCTGCCACCAGCTCGGCATTCGCCTGCACAAGGTCAACGTGGTGTGGCCGCTGGAGGCCACCATCACGCGTGACTTTGCCCAGGGCCTGCAGGAAATCCTGGTGGTCGAGGAAAAGCGCCAGGTCATTGAATACCAGATCAAGGAAGAACTCTACAACTGGCGCGCCGACGTGCGCCCGAATGTGCTGGGCAAGTTCGACGAGCCGGAGGGCGATCAGTCCGGCGGCGAATGGAGCCGTTCCAACCCGAGCGACAACTGGCTGCTGCGCGCCAAGGCCGACCTGACGCCGGCCATCATCGCCAAGGCGATTGCCAGGCGCCTGAAGAAACTGGGCGTGCCCGCCGACATCATCTCGCGCATGGATGCACGCCTGGCCATCATCGAGGCGCGGGAGCGCGCGCTCGCCGAGGTCCAGGTCGACACCGGCGAGCGGGCCCCCTGGTTTTGCAGCGGCTGTCCGCACAACACCAGCACCCGCGTGCCCGAAGGTTCGCGCGCCGTGGCCGGCATTGGCTGCCACTACATGGCGACCTGGATGGACCGTTCCACCTCCACTTTCACCCAGATGGGCGGTGAAGGTGTCACCTGGGTCGGCCAGGCGGCATTCACGACCGACCAGCATGTGTTTGCCAACCTGGGCGACGGCACCTACTTTCACAGTGGCCTGCTGGCGATCCGCCAGGCCATCGCTTCCGGGGTGAACATCACCTACAAGGTCCTCTACAACGATGCGGTGGCCATGACCGGCGGCCAGCAGGTGGGTGAGCGGCCCGAGGGCCACTCGGTATTGCAGATCATGCAGAGCCTGCTCGCTGAAGGGGTGGCCAAACTGGTGATCGTCACCGACGAGCCGCAAAAGTACCAGGGCGCCAGGTTGCTGGAGGGGGTGACGGTGCATCACCGCGACGAACTCGACCGCATCCAGCGCGAGTTTCGCGAACTCAAGGGCACAACCGCCATCATTTACGACCAGACCTGCGCGACGGAAAAGCGCCGGCGCCGCAAGCGCGGCACGCTGGTGGACCCGGAAAAGCGCGTGGTCATCAACGAACTGGTGTGCGAAGGCTGCGGTGACTGTTCGGTGCAGTCCAACTGCCTGTCGGTGGAGCCGCTGGAAACCGAATTTGGCCGCAAGCGCCGCATCAACCAGAACACCTGCAACAAGGACTATTCCTGCGTCAAGGGTTTCTGCCCCAGCTTTGTCACGGTGGAAGGCGGCCAGCTCAAAAAGCCGAAGAAAGAAAAAAAGGGTGGCCTGAGCAGCCTGCCCGCGATTCCCGAGCCTGTGCTGCCCGTGGCTGAAGAGGCCTGGGGCATCGTGGTGGGTGGCGTCGGCGGTACCGGTGTCATCACCATCGGCCAGTTGCTGGGCATGGCGGCCCACCTGGAGGGCAAAGGGGTTGTCACCCAGGATGCCGGCGGGCTGGCACAAAAGGGCGGCGCCACCTGGAGCCATATCCAGATCGCCAACCGGCCCGAGGCGATTTACACCACCAAGGTGGACACCGCCAAGGCCGACCTGGTGATCGGCTGCGATCCGATCGTGGCGGCCAGCAAGTACACACTCACGGTCATGCAGCCGGGCCGCACTTATGTGGCGATGAACTCGCACGGCACGCCGACGGCGGCCTTTGTGACGAACCCCAACTGGCAGTTCCCGGGTGGCAATTGCGCAAGTGCCGTGACGGCCGCAGTGGGCGCTGACTTGCTGGGCAGCTTCGACGCGGAGCAGGTGGCCGTGCAGATGATCGGCGACTCGATTTACACCAACCCCCTGATGCTGGGCTTTGCCTGGCAAAAAGGCCGGGTGCCGCTGTCCCATGCCTCGCTGATGCGGGCCATTGAACTCAACGGCGTGCAGGTCGAGAACAACCGGGCGGCCTTTGAATGGGGCCGTCGCTGCGCGCATGACCTTGCCGCGGTCCAGGCCTTGTTCAAGGCCGCGCAGGTGATCGAGTTTGTGAAAAAGCCTTCCCTGACCGAGATGCTGGCCAAGCGGGTGGATTTCCTTACGGCCTACCAGAACGCCGCCTATGCCCGGACCTACGAGGCGTTTGTGGACAAGGTCCGGCTGGCGGAAGCGCCCCTCGGCAAGACCACGCTGACCGAGGCCGTGGCCCGTTACCTCTTCAAGCTGATGGCCTACAAGGACGAGTATGAAGTGGCGCGGCTGCACACCGACGCCGGTTTCCATGCCAAGGTCAATGCCATGTTTGAAGGCGACTTCAAGCTCAATTACCACCTGGCGCCCCCGCTGATCGCGTCCAAAAACGACAAGGGCGAGCTGCAAAAGCAGCAGTTCGGTCCCTGGATGCTGGCCGGCTTCAAGGTGCTGGCCCGGCTCAAGGGCTTGCGCGGCACGCCGCTGGATGTGTTTGGCCGCACCGAAGAGCGCAAGATGGAGCGCGCGTTGATTGACGAGTACCGGGCCAGCCTGGAGGAGGTGCTGGCCGGCCTGACCGCTCAAAACCACGCCACGGCCGTGGAGATTGCGCGCATCCCCGAGCTGATCAAGGGCTATGGCCACGTCAAGGAGCGCCACCTGCACACCGCGCGGCCGCAATGGGCGGCGCTGATGCAGGCCTTCCGCCGGCCGACCCCCGCGCAGCAGGCCGCCTAGAGGCGCGCCGTGCCGGACGGGGGCGCGGCAGCCTCTCCACGGGCAGTTTTTGCGTGCCAACATGGCCTGAAAATGAAATGTCCGGCAAGGTGCCGGGTACATCTTCCTGCAGGCCGCCCGCCGCATACAATCACGGACTGTGCGCTCTGGCCTGTCGGCCGGAGCGCCTGCCAGTGTTTCCTTCAATCGTTGTGGAGTTTGCCGTGTTCATTTCTTCTGCCTTTGCCCAAACCGCTCCTGCCGCCGCCGCGGGAGGCGACATGTTGTCGTCGCTGACGGGCATGCTTCCCCTGGTGCTGATGTTTGTGGTGCTGTATTTCGTGATGATCCGCCCACAGATGAAAAAGCAAAAAGAGCATCGCGCCATGATCGATGCACTGGCCAAAGGCGATGAAGTCGCTACCGCAGGCGGCTTGCTTGGCAAAGTGACCAAGCTCGGTGATGTGTACCTGTCCCTGGAGCTCGCTCCCGGCGTGGAAGTGCAACTGCAGCGCAGCGCCATCATCCAGGTGTTGCCCAAGGGCGCTATCAGCGCTGCGAAGTAAGGTCTTGCTGACCCCGTGAGGCCTGCAGGGCCTCACTTTGTTCATCCGTCCACCAGGAACAGCCCCCTCATGAATCGTTATCCGGCCTGGAAGTACGCCATTATTGTGGTCGCGCTATTGATCGCAGCCCTGTACACACTGCCCAACTTTTTTGGCGAAGCGCCGGCAGTGCAGATTTCCAGCGGCAAGTCCACGGTCAAGATTGACACGACGACCATGGCGAGGGTGGAGCAGGCGCTGAAGGATGTGGGCATCACGGCCGATGTCATCGCCCTGGAGGGCACTTCGGTCAAGGCGCGCTTTGGCGATACCGATACCCAGCTCAAGGCGAAGGATGCCGTCCAGAAGGCGCTCTCGCCCGATCCCGCGAATCCGTCGTATGTGGTCGCGCTCAACCTGCTGTCGCGCTCACCCGCCTGGCTGACCTCGCTGCATGCGTTTCCCATGTACCTGGGACTGGACCTGCGCGGAGGCGTGCATTTCATGCTGCAGGTGGACATGCAGGCGGCGCTGACCAAGCGTGCCGAGTCCCTGTCAGGCGACATTCGCCTGTCGCTGCGCGAAAAAAATATCCGCCACGGTGGCATCAGCCGCAATGCCCAAGCCATTGACATCAAGGTGCGCGACAGCGAGACCCTGGCCGCTGCGAAGGCGCTGATCCAGGACCAGTTTCCGGATCTGCAGACCGTCGATGTTGCGGAGGGCACTGAGTACAAGCTGACGGCCAGCATCAAGCCCGAGGCGGCGCGCCGGATCCAGGACCAGGCGCTCAAGCAGAACATGGTCACGCTGCACAACCGGATCAACGAACTGGGCGTGGCCGAGCCGGTGATCCAGCAGCAAGGCCTGGACCGCATCGTCGTGCAATTGCCGGGTGTCCAGGACACGGCCAAGGCCAAGGACATCCTGGGGCGCACAGCGACGCTGGAAATGCGCCTGGTAGAAGACAGCGCCGAGGCGCGCGCCGCGGAAAACAACACCGGCGCCGTGCCCTTTGGCACCGAGCGCTTTTTCGAGCGCAACGGGCAGGCGGTGATTGTCAAGAAACAGGTGATCCTGACCGGCGAGAACCTGACGGATGCCCAGCCCGGCTTTGACTCGCAGAACCAGCAGCCCAAGGTGGACTTGACGGTGGATGCCAAGGGCGGCCGCATCATGCGCGACACCAGCCGCGAGAACCTCAAAAAGCGCATGGCCATCCTGCTGTTTGAAAAAGGCAAGGGCGAGGTCCTGACCGCACCGGTCATCCAGAGTGAACTTGGCAACCGGTTCCAGATTTCCGGCTCCATGAGCGTGACGGAGGCCAATGACCTGGCCTTGCTGCTGCGCGCGGGCTCCCTCGCCGCGCCCATGGAAATCATTGAAGAGCGCACCATCGGCCCGACGCTGGGTGCCGACAATATTTCCAAGGGCTTTCACAGCGTGTCCTGGGGCTTTGTGGTGATTGTGGCCTTCATGGCGGCTTACTACATGCTGTTCGGCCTGTTCTCCGGTCTGGCGCTGGCCGTCAATCTGTTGCTGCTGGTCGCGGTGCTTTCCATGCTGCAGGCGACCCTGACCTTGCCCGGCATGGCGGCCATGGCGCTGGCACTGGGCATGGCCATTGACTCCAACGTGCTGATCAATGAGCGCGTGCGCGAGGAGTTGCGCAATGGCGCCTCGGCGCAGGCGGCCATTCATGCGGGGTATGAGCGGGCCTGGGCCACCATTCTGGACTCCAACACCTCGACCCTGATTGTCGGCCTGGCCTTGCTGGCCTTTGGTTCCGGCCCGGTACGCGGGTTTGCCGTGGTGCACTGCATCGGCATCTTGACCAGCATGTTCTCTGCGGTATTTTTCTCGCGCGGCCTGGTCAACCTCTGGTATGGCCGGCAGAAAAAGCTCAAGACGGTGTCCATCGGCACGGTGTGGCGGCCCGACGCGTCCGGCGCTGTGGCGAAATGACCCCGGCTTCTTGTTTCTGAGCTTCCCAAGGACCCCAGATGGAATTTTTCAAAATCCGGCGTGACATTCCGTTCATGCGGCACGCCTTGATCTTCAATATCATCAGCTTCGCCACGTTTGCGCTGGCTGTGTTTTTCCTGTTTTCCCGGGGCCTGCATCTGTCGGTGGAGTTCACCGGCGGCACCCTGATGGAGGTGAACTACACGCAGGCGGCGGATGTCGGAAAAATCCGGGCGACGGTGGCCGGGCTGGGGCTGACCGATGTGCAGGTGCAAAACTTCGGAACCTCGCGCGATGTGATGATCCGCTTGCCGGCCCAAAAGGGTGTGAGCACCGCCCAGCAAAGTGAAAAAGTGCTGGCGGCGCTGAAGGCGGCCAACCCCGATGTGACGCTGCGCCGCACGGAATTTGTCGGTCCCCAGGTCGGCGAAGAGTTGGCCCATGATGGCCTGAAGGCCCTGGGCATGGTGGTGTTCGGCATCATGGTCTACCTCGCCTTCCGTTTTGAGTGGAAGTATGCGGTGGCGGCCATCATTGCCAACCTGCATGACGTCGTCATCATTCTCGGCTTTTTCGCGTTCTTCCAGTGGGAGTTCTCCCTGGCGGTGCTGGCCGCCGTGCTGGCGGTGCTGGGCTATTCCGTCAATGAATCGGTGGTGATCTTTGACCGGATCCGCGAGAACTTCCGCCGCTACCGGAAGATGAACACGGTGCAGATCATCGACAACGCGATCACCTCGACCATCAGCCGCACGATCATTACCCACGGCTCGACCCAGATCATGGTGCTGTCCATGCTGCTGTTCGGCGGCCCCACCCTGTTTTACTTCGCCCTGGCGCTGACCATCGGCATTTTGTTCGGCATTTATTCCTCCGTGTTCGTGGCCGCCGCCATCGCCATGTGGCTGGGTATCCGGCGCGAAGATCTGGTCAAGGGGCCGGCCAAAAAAGAAGAAGATCCCAACGACCCCAATGCAGGTGCCACGGTGTAAGCTATAGGCTAATTATTCAGGGCGGTCGTGGCTCCAAGTAACAAAAAGAACACTCTTCTGGTCGAGCAGGCACGTGCTTTGTTCACGGAGCGTGCCGCAAGAATATTGCCCGAGCTGGCCAAAGCCATTCAGAGCCGGCTGGCGGCGATGAGGGATGAACCGGGTGGCGCCCGCGAAATGCAGGACCGGCGCGAAGCCTGGCAGGCCTTCCAGAAAAGCGGTGCAGCCTGGGTCAGCGGCACGACGCGCGCGTGGACCGAGGCGCAATCGGTCCCGTTAGCGGGGGCCCAGTCAAAATTTGCGAACAGCGTCAAATTTGAGCTCATGGGCAATGAGGTAATGGAGGACAAGATTCTTGCCTCTCGCCTGGCCTTGCGGCTGCTGGATGTCGCCAGCTGGGAGCTCAACGACCTTCGCTTGCGGGTGCAGAACCTTGAAGGTATTGCGGAGTTGCACAAGCAGGATGTCCTGCGCCCCGAAGTACTGGCACAGCACCTGGTTGAACAGTGGAGCCAGGCCGAGTTGCCGCGCGATGTGTGGCTGACGGTGCAGGACCTCATCCAGAAAAACCTGGCGGCGCATCTGCTGGAAACCTATCGTGCCACCAACGAGTTTCTGGTCCAGCAGGGCGTGATGGCGGAAATCGATTTGCGGGGACTCGTCAAACGCACACCTTCCGCCCCGGGGACGAATGCGCCCTCAAAACCAGCGGCCGAGCAGGCCAGGGGTCACGATAAACCGGGTAGCGGGACTGGAGGCGGAAGCGGAAGCGGAAGCGGAAGCGGAAGCGGAAGCGGAAGCGGAAGCGGAAGCGGAAGCGGGTTCGGCGGTAATGGTGGCAAGGGGGGGGCCGTGCCGTCAACCTCGGGTCATCCCATCCATGAAGAAACACGGATGCAGACCGCCACCACGCCACTGGCCAGGGCGCGCATGCGGGCTCAGGGTGTGATGGGGCATCTCAAGCGCCTGCTGTCTGATCAGGTGGCAGGTTTTGATGACACGCGGTCGCAGCAGGCGTCCCCGCGACTGGTCCAGGCCATGGCCACGGTGCAACGGGCGGAAGAAACCAGCCATGAGCGCACCCTGCTGCTGGATGCGCCAGGCCAGGTGTATGACCAGACACATGTCGATCGTGCCGCTGGCGCACTGCGGGAGCGTACCAGCGCGCTCAAACAGGCGGCGTCCACCTCATCGGAAAAGGCGACGATTGAGATCGTGGCCCTGATGTTCCAGAGCATTTTGGCCGAGGACCGGATTCCGCCTGCCATACGCGTCTGGTTTGCACGGCTTCAAATGCCTGTGCTGCGGGTTGCGATTTCCGAGCCGGAGTTTTTTGGTTCCCTGCAGCATCCCACGCGCCGGCTGATTGACCGCATGGGCTCCTGCGTCCTCGGGTTCGACGTCACGGTGTCCGGCGGCGCCATGGAGGCAGAGATCCGTCGGGTCGTGCAGGTGATCGAGCAGTATCCCGAAACCGGACGACGGGTGTTTCAACTTGTCTACGACGAGTTCGAGAAATTCCTCTCCAAATTCCTCTCGGAGCAGGGAAGTGCCGCGCGGGTGGTGAGCGTGGCCCAGCAGGTCGAGCAAAAAGAGACCATGGTCATCCAGTACACCATTGAGATGCGCAGCATGCTCAATGACATGCCCGTCCGCAGCGAAATCCGCGAATTCCTGTTCAAGGTCTGGGCCGAAGTCCTGGCCATTGCCGCGATGAAAAACGGACCGCAGCATGCCGAAACGATCACGCTCAAGCGGGCGGCGGCCGATCTGGTCTGGGCCGCCAGCGCCAAGCCGAATCGCAATGACCGTGCCCGTGTCATTGCCGACCTGCCCAAGCTGCTGCAGCTCCTGCGCCTGGGTATGTCCATGCTCGGCTTGACCACCCCTGATCAGGACCAGCACCTGAAAGTCATCAGCGATACGCTGGCAGACGCGTTCATGTCGAAAACCGACGCCATCTCGATGGAGCGGATTGACGCTATGGCCAAGCGGCTGGCCAACCTGGAGGACTATCTGTCCGACGAGGATGTGGGCGATTTGCCACTCGATACAGACAGCCTGGTCACCATGATCGGCATTGACGCAGCCGACATCGAGGTGATTACCGATGGCGGAAGTCAGCCGACGGAAGCGATGCGTGCCTGGGTCCAGGAGCTGCAGCTGGGAAGCTGGTTCAGCCTGGACCACAGCGGCAAAATCAGCCACGTGCAATTTGCCTGGTGCAGCGACCGCAAGCAGCTGCATTTGTTTGCGGCGTCCGATGGCCGCAACTTCCTGATTCAGGCGCGTCGCCTGGCCGCTTACCTGCAGGCGGGTTTGCTGGTGCCGACCGAGGAAGAGGCGCTTACCGTGCGCGCCACGCGCGATGCCCTGGCCAAGCTGGACGCCAATCCGGAGCGCCTGCTCAGCTAGAACGCCCGCGCATTCTTTTCGGATGCCTCAGAGCTACACGCAGTGAGCGAACGTAGGGGCTCTTCAACCCAGCAGGGGCCGCGGGACTGGCTTCGCCAGACCGCAGGCGCAGCGGCCCCCTCGGGGGGGCAGCGCAGTACACGCAGTGACAAGCGTGGGGGTGCTACTAATGCGCCAGCCGGAATTCCGTGTCGTCGCACAATTCGTCGAGGACCAACGCATCGGGCTCCTCGCCGAAACTCCAGTACACCATGAGGACGATGATTTTCAGGTCGTCCAGCGTCACCGGATCTCCGGGAGCGGCCATCGCGCGGTCGATCACGATCTCCCGCATGTGTGGAGGCAATACGCCCGATGATTCCAGGAAATTGACGAATCCCAGGCTCTGGGCGCCCAGATGTGTCTGCTCGGCAACGGAATAAATCCGAAGGCTGTTGGCTGACTGAGGCTGGATCAGCGCAGGCGCCGCGACGGGGTCGGCCAAGCCAGAGGGGGGCTTGGCGGCGAGGCTGATCTGCGTACCCTGGGCCGCAGTGGTCAGGCCTTCAAGCCATACCAGGGCCGCCTCGATCTCTTCGGCGTCAAATCCTGCCGCGGTGAGTTTGCGCCCCAGTCTTTGAAGTTCAGGGCAGGCGTCACCTTGCCAGTAATTCTCGTAAACGTACACCAGTACTTCAAACATATGCCCCAATATAACGCAGATACGAGCGCCAGTGTCAATCCCGTTGAGGACGCTGGAGATTGCCTTGTCAGCTCGCCGCCACGCGCTGGAACAGGCCCCCTGGCAGGCGTGCGACCTGTCCGCCAAGCTCAAGTTCCAGCAGGTCCGCCTGCAGCTGGGCGGTGTCCAGGCCGGTCCTCGCCTGCAGGGCATCCAGGCTGACGGCATCAAAGCCCAGTGCTGCAAGGAGCGAGTTATCGGTATCGGTATCGGGCTCGGACAGCCTGGAGGCGCTGTCCGGGCTGCCGGTCCAGCCGGTGTGCGGCAGATGCAACTCTTCGAGGACATCCTGCGCCACCTCCACGAGCTTGGCGCCCTGCTTGATCAGTGCATGGCAGCCGCGTGACTGTGGTGAATGAATCGAGCCGGGAATGGCAAAAACCTCCTTGCCCTGCTCGGCGGCCAGCCGTGCCGTGATCAGCGAACCCGATTGCAGTGCCGCCTCCACCACGAGCGTTCCCCGGGTCAGCCCCGAAATGATGCGGTTGCGTTTCGGAAAGTTGCCCGTCAGCGGGGGCGTGCCCAGCGGGAATTCGCTGATGAGCAGCCCCTGTTGCGCGATGCGGTGCGCCAGGGCCAGGTGTCGTTTCGGATAAACCCGGTCCAGCCCGGTACCTACCACGGCAATTGTCGGCCCGCCTCCGAGCAGGGCTCCGTCATGGGCGGCACCGTCTATGCCCAGCGCCAGACCGGACACGATGCACAGGCCCGCGCCGCTCAGGGCTTTGGCAAACTGCCGGGCGTTGGCCTCGCCCTGCGGGGTGGGGTTGCGGCTGCCGACGATGGCCAGGCTGCTGGCCACGTCTGGTCCGGCAGCCGGTGACGATTTGACCAGACTTCCCATCATGTAGAGCATCAAGGGAGGATCTTCGATGTTGAGCAGGGCCGGCGGGTAGGCGGCATCCCCCAGGGTGGCGACACGACGGTCGTCCGCCTGCTGCAGCCAGTCCAGCGTGGTCTGCAGCAGGCTGCCCAGTGGCGCAGGTTCCGTCTGAATGGCATGGGCCAAGCGCTCGGATCCCAGCGCCCGCAAGGTGGCCGTCGTTTGCGCGAAAACTGCCGGGGCTGAGCCGAACGTGGCCAGCAGCTGGCGCGCGGTCTCGTTGCCAACACCGGGGGTCAGGGTCAGGCGCAACCAGGCGCGGAGTTCTTGTGTGTCCAAGGAAAGTAAACCCCGTCCGGCCTGCCAGGAAGGTGTCAACGGCCGTTCGGGCCGCTGTTCGTTTTGCAGGACTGTGCAGGAGCTGGAGCTGGATCGGGGCTGGTGGTCAGTTCGGGTTGATGAAGCGGTCACCCACCTTGACGCCATCGACAATTTGCAGCACCAGCGCGTAGGACAGCTTGTCGAAGGTCTTGAAAACCATCAGCAGGCCGTTGCGCTCGTTGGGCAGCTTGATCTGGGGCTTGGCCTGATCGGTGCGATCGGTCAGGCGCTCGCCATTCTTGAGGATGGCCATCACATTGCCGCGCTCCAGCCCGTCCTGGATGCCCCGGTTGATGACCACCACCTGGTTTTCAGCGGCGTACTGGACTGCGCTGCCATAGACAGAGACGATCTGGCCCTCCATGGGCAGGACGGGCGCATGGGGCACGTAACTGAGCAGTTCACGCGGCGGCTCGGCGATCAGGCGGTCGCCTACCCGCATTTCTTCCTTGGCAACCACGATGTCTATGGTGGCGGGCACGATCTCAGCGGTCGCCTTGCCATCGCCGCTGCCACTGGATTCGCCGCGAACCAGTTCGGCTTTGCCAACAAACTGGGCTTCGTAGCCCAGGATTTCCTTGGTGGTGGGGTCTTTGAGGGGCGTGGCATTGCGAAACACGCGGTAATCCAGCGGTTCGCCTTTGGCATCGCTCAGGGTCTTGCCGGTGATGCCATCGCTGTATGCGCCGCGTGCATAGGCGCGGTCGCCCCGACTCAGCAGGACGCGGCCCTCCTGGGCGGCCACAATGCGCGGAGCGGTGGCGAAGGTGGCCGCATCCACAATCAGCGGCTCGGCCAGGAAGGGCTCGATCACATTGGCCGGCAAGGTCGGGATCGCCGCGTCAGCCAGCGCTTCGGCGCGGGTCCGGGGTGAGACACGGATGGTATCGGTGGGCGGGCCGTCCACCGCCTGGCGTGTACGCAGCGTGGCACGTCCGCCGGTCTTGTCCAGGTAAAGCTGCTGGCCGGGATAAATACGGTGCGGATTCCGGATGTCCTGCAGGTTCATGCCCCACAGTTCGGGCCAGCGCCACGGACTTTTAAGGAACATGCCCGAAATGGCCCACAGCGTATCGCCCCGCTTGACGGTGTACTCGTCCGGCGCATTGGGCGCCAGCTCGCTCAAGGGAACGCCAGCCTCGGCAACCTGGGTGGCCGTGGCCTTCTGGCCGGGGGTAATGGGGAAATTCTGCGCATGAAGGCTGGGTGTGACACCCCAGAGGGCCGTGCCGACCAGGGAGGCGGCTATTGAAATATGACTGAAACGACCAAAAATAGTATGCATCTTGAAGGCCTTAAGCGCTAAAAACCAGGCTGGCACGGTTCTCCCCGGATGAAAAAGCCGTGTTCTTATCTTGATAAATTACTAACGATTCTGTACCTAAGCCCTTGATTAAGCAACGATTACACGATTCTGGGAATATCAGAATGCGCAAAAACAGGGAAAAGTGGCGAAAATAGCGACACCTGACCATTTGCATCCATGACTCAATTGACCATCCTCCGTTATCCCGACCTGCGTTTACACACGGTGGCCAAGCCCGTGGGCGCCGTAGATGCCCGCCTGCGCCAACTGGCCAGCGACATGTTCGACACCATGTATGAAGCGGCGGGCATTGGCCTGGCGGCCACGCAGATCGATGTGCACGAGTGCCTGATCGTGATTGACGTGAGTGAAAACCGCGACCAGCCCCTGGTGCTGATCAATCCCGAGATCCTGTGGGCCAGCCCCGAAACCCGCGTGGGCGACGAGGGCTGCCTGTCGGTGCCCGGCATTTATGACGGCGTTGAGCGCTCGATCGCGGTCAAGGTGCAGGCGCTGGATCTGGACGGCAAGCTGCAGGTTCATGCCGCCGAGGGCATGCTGGCGGTTTGTATCCAGCATGAAATGGATCACCTGATGGGCAAGGTGTTCGTGGAATACCTGTCCCCCCTGAAGCGCAACCGCATCAAGACCAAGTTGATCAAGCAGAAAAAAGACGAAGAGCGGGAGTCCGCCCGCTGACACGCCACCGCGGTACCGGCAGGCGGCCTGCCGCTGGGTGTGCTCCCGGCCAGGATTGGCCGGGGACCGTATCGCCGGGGCTTTGCGGGCGTCACCCGGGTTTCCCCCGGTGAGTCTTTAGAATCCTGCCTCATGCGCGTCATTTTTGCCGGTACCCCTGAGTTTGCCCGCGTGGCACTGGCAAGTCTGCAGGCAGCCGGCTTTGACATCCCGCTCGTGCTGACGCAGCCCGACCGTCCCGCCGGGCGCGGCCTGAAGCTGCAGGCGTCGGCCGTGAAACAGTGGGCGCAGAGCCATCAGATCCCGGTCGCCCAGCCCCGCAGCCTGCGGCTTGACGGCAAATATCCCGACGATGCGGTGGCCGCCAGGACCGCCATTGACGCGGCGCAGGCCGACGTGATGGTGGTGGCGGCCTACGGCTTGATCCTGCCGCAGTGGGTTCTGGATGCGCCGAAGCTGGGTTGCCTGAACATTCATGCCTCGCTGCTGCCGCGCTGGCGCGGCGCCGCGCCGATTCACCGGGCCATCGAAGCCGGCGACACGGAGACCGGGGTCACCATCATGCAGATGGACGCTGGCCTCGACACGGGCGACATGCTGCTGCTCGAGAAGCTGCCCATTGGCCCGGAGGACACGACGGCGTCGCTGCACGACAGGCTGGCCGGCTTGGGTGGGCGGCTGATCGTGAACGCGCTGGAATTAGCCGTACGCCGCGCGCTGCAGCCCCGTGCCCAGCCCTCCGAGGGCGTCACCTACGCCCACAAGATTGAGAAAAACGAGGCACAGCTGGACTGGACCCGCAGCGCGGCAACGCTTGAGCGCCGCGTTCGCGCTTTCAATCCATTCCCCGGCGCTGCCGGTGTGCTGGGCGGCGAGACCATCAAATTTTGGCGCGCAGCGGTGCCGGACGGTGCGGTGCGGCCGGTGGGCGCCGTACCTGGCCAGGTGATTGCCGCGGGCCCCGGCGGCATCGACATCTGCGCCGCCGATGCCGTGGTGCGCGTGACCCGCCTGCAAAAAGCCGGCGGCAAGGCGCTGGAGGCGGCCGATTTTCTGCGCGGGTTCGAGATCCGTCCCGGCATGGTTTTCAATCCCACTCAGACGGAATGAGGTTTTTGTGAGTTCATTGTTCAAGCACCCGGAGTTTCGGGTGGGTGTGCGCGACCTGGCTCCGGTTGCGCCCGGTATTGCCGCCTGGGGCCTGATGACCGGGGTGGCGATGATCAAGTCGGGCCTGAGCCTCACCGAAGCCCTGCTCATGGGAGTACTGGTTTTTGCCGGAAGTTCGCAGCTGGCGGCGGTTCCCCTGATTGCCGCCGGTGCGCCCATGTGGGTCATCCTGGCCACCGCGTTTTGTGTCAACCTGCGTTTTGTGGTGTTCAGCGCGCACCTGCGCCCCTATGTGATGCACCAGAACATCTGGCGCCGCATGCTCAGCGGCTACCTGACGGCCGACCTCAGCTATGTGCTGTTCACCAGGCGTTTTCCGCACCCCACAACGGATCCGGTTGCGCTGCGTGAGCAGGAGGCGTACCTGGCCGGTAACTCGGCCATCAACTGGGTCAGCTGGGTGGGCTCCAGCCTGCTCGGCATTGCGCTGGCCAATGCCATTCCGCTGTCATGGGGGCTGGGCTTTGCCGGCATCCTGGCGTTGCTCGGCATCATGTGCTCGCTGGCCACCACGCGGCTGCGCGCCGTGTCCGCCGGGGTGGCCGGCGCGGCTGCCGTAGCGGCTTTTGCCCTGCCGCTCAAGCTCAATATCCTGGTGGCCATTGCGGCTGCGGTGGCGGTCTGCCTGATGCTGGAAAAGCCGATGCGGGCCCGGACTGCCTCGCCCAAGCCCGCGAAATCGGGTGAAACGGGAGGCGCGGTATGAGCAAGACCGATCTCTGGACCGTGGCCACCATCATTGGCATGGCGCTGATGACGGTCATCACCCGTTCCTTCTTTTTTCTCTCCAGCAAACCCTGGACCTTGCCCGCCTGGGCGCAGCGCGGGCTGCACTATGCGCCGATCGCGGCGCTGGCGGCGGTGATCGTGCCGGAAATGGTCATGTCGCAGGGCCAACTGATCGCCAGCTGGAAAGACGCCAGGCTGTTTGCCGTGGTGGCCGGCACCGCCTGGTATTACTGGCGCCACGGTGTGCTGGGCACCATCCTCGCCGGCATGGCGGTTTACCTGCCGCTGCACATGGGGCTGGGCTGGTGAATTAGAGCCCCCACGGTCGCTCACTGCGTGTAGCTCCCTGCCCCCCGAGGGGGCCGCTGCGCCTGCGGTCTGGCGAAGCCAGTCCCGCGGCCCCTGCTGGTGGGGGACAACCCCCCGACGGTCGGCCCTGACTTGGTCTAGAGCCCCCGGGTGACGTGTAGCAACCTACAATTTAAGGCCTTGGCCGTGTTGGCCAGCTTTTTCACTTGCGAGCGATTCATGAATTTCATCCGTTTTTCCGACCTGTGTGCCAGCGGCAAGGCCGCCGGCCAGCGCGTTTTCATCCGTGCCGACCTGAATGTGCCGCAGGATGACAGCGGCGCCATCACCGAAGACACGCGCATACGCGCCTCCATTCCCTGCCTGCAAATGGCGCTGGATGCCGGCGCGGCCGTGATGGTGACGTCCCACCTCGGGCGCCCGGTCGAGGGTGAATTCAAGCCGGCCGACTCGCTCGCCCCTGTGGCCAAACGCCTGGGCGAGCTGATGAAGCGCGAGATCCCGCTGATAACGGACTGGGTGGACGGCGTGGACGTCCAGCCCGGGCAGCTGGTGTTGCTGGAGAACTGCCGCCTCAACCCCGGCGAGAAGAAGAACAGCGAAGCGCTGGCCCGCAAGATGGCCGCCCTGTGCGACATCTTTGTGCACGACGCGTTTGGCACCGCCCACCGCGCCGAAGCCTCGACCTATGGCATTGCGCAATACGCCAAGGTGGCGAGCGCCGGGCCGCTGCTGGCCGCCGAGATGGATGCGATTTCGACGGCGCTGTCCAAGCCGCGCAGGCCATTGGTTGCGATTGTCGCGGGCAGCAAGGTCTCGACCAAGCTGACCATCCTCAAGTCGCTGGCCAGCAATGTTGACCAGCTGATCGTGGGCGGCGGCATTGCCAATACCTTCATGCTGGCCGCCGGCCTGAAGATTGGCAAAAGCCTGGCGGAGGCCGACCTGCTGCCCGAGGCACGCGCCGTGATCGAGGCGATGAAGGCGCGCGGCGCGGCGGTGCCCATTCCCACCGATGTGGTCACGGCCAAGACCTTCGCGGCCGATGCCACGGCCACCGTCAAGGCCGCCACCGACGTGGCCGACGATGACCTGATCCTGGACATCGGTCCGGAGACCACGGCCCGGCTGGCGGCACAGCTCAAGGCGGCCGGCACCATTGTCTGGAATGGCCCGGTCGGGGTGTTCGAGTTTGATGCTTTTTCGCACGGTACCGAGGGCATTGCCCGGGCGATCGCCGACAGCAGCGCCTTTTCGATTGCTGGTGGCGGTGACACGCTGGCCGCCATCGCCAAATACGGCATCGAGAAACAGGTGGGCTACATCTCCACCGGTGGCGGCGCATTCCTGGAAGTGCTGGAGGGCAAGACGCTGCCGGCCTTCGAGATCCTGCAGAAGCGGGCCGCCGGTTAAATTTTTTTCGCTCCTGATTTGGTAGCGAGAAATCAATATTCCATGGGTTCTGTCGACCCATTCCTCTTGAGAAAGGGTGCTTCGGCGCCCTTTTCTTCTGAACCGCGCGGCTGACCTGCGTCGACGGTCTGGAAGGGGGTCACCACCCTGGCGACTTGCGGACCGGCAACGAATGGACGCGTGTACCAGCCCGCGGCGACCGCAGCGGGCGGCGCAATGTGCTGCATTTGTTCAAGCCACTAGCCAAACATCATCCCGCAGGCCTGTGCGTGCACTGCAGTTGGTACCGGTTTGGTAACTTTTTCGTGTGAAAATCGGGAACTAAATTACAGGAGACACTCATGTCAAGTCGCGCCACCAAGATCGTTGTCACCCTCGGGCCTGCTTCCAGCGACCCCGTCCTGCTGGAAAAAATGATTCGCGCAGGTGTCAATGTGGTGCGCCTGAACTTCAGCCACGGCACGGCGCAGGACCACGTCGACCGGGCCAAGCTGGTGCGCGAAGCCGCCCAGCGCGCCGGCCGTGAAGTCGCCATCATGGCCGACCTGCAGGGTCCGAAGATCCGCGTCGGCAAGTTTGCCGAAGGCAAGGTCCGGCTCGAGGCCGGCGAGAAATTCATCCTCGACGCCTCCCGCACCGAACCGGGCGACCTCAAGGGTGTGGGCCTGGACTACAAGGAACTGCCGCGGGACGTGAAGGCGGGCGATGTGCTGCTGCTCAACGATGGCCTGATTGTGTTGACCGTGGAGGCTGTGCGCGGTGAGGAAGTGCACACCATCGTCAAGCTCGGCGGCGACCTGTCCAACAACAAGGGCATCAACAAGCAGGGCGGCGGCCTGACGGCCCCCGCGCTGACGGCCAAGGACATGGAAGACATCAAGACCGCGATGAGCTTTCGGGCCGACTATGTGGCCGTGAGCTTTCCCAAAAACGCCACCGACATGGAAATGGCGCGCCAGCTGTGCGATGTGGCCGCGGCGCCCTACAAGCACAAGCCCGGCCTGATCGCCAAGATCGAGCGGGCCGAAGCCATTCCGAAGCTCGAAGAAATCCTGCGCGTCAGCGACGCCATCATGGTGGCCCGCGGCGACCTGGCGATTGAAGTGGGCAATGCGGCGGTGCCGGCCCTGCAAAAACGCATGATCAAGCTGGCCCGGGCGCATGACAAGGTCGTCATCACCGCCACGCAGATGATGGAGAGCATGATCGTCAACCCGGTGCCGACGCGCGCCGAGGTCAGCGACGTGGCCAATGCCGTGCTCGACGGCAGCGACGCGGTGATGCTCAGCGCGGAAACCGCGGCCGGCAAGTATCCGCTCGAGACGGTGGAGGAAATGGCCAAGATCTGCGAGGAAGCCGAGAAAGCCGAGTACAAGGAGCTGGAAGCCGACTTCACCGGCAAGACCTTCACCCGCATCGACCAGTCGATTGCCATGGGCACCCTGTTCACGGCCCACCACCTGGGCGCCAAGGCGATCGTGGCGCTGACGGACAGCGGCTCTACGCCTCTGTGGATGAGCCGCCATGACATCCGCGTGCCCATCTATGCCTTGACCCCGCACCTGGCCACGCAGCGCAGGATGGCGCTGTACCGCAATGTGCGGCCTCTGCTCATGGACACCAGCGCCGACCGCGACACGGCCCTGGAGCAGGCCGAAGGCCACCTGCTGCGTCGCAACATCGTGCAAAGCGGCGACGTCTATGCCATCACCTGCGGTGAGCCCATGGGTGCGCCGGGCGGTACCAACATGCTCAAAATCTGCAGGGTGGCTTGAACACCGCTACCGGAACTCACGGGGTGTAATCCCTTTTGTCCCTTTTCCCTGGCAGGGGATGGGCGCCTTGGGGCCGGCGAAGCCGGCCCCAAGTGGAACAGTCGGGTGCGCCCTTCCGCAGGATGCAAGGCAAACGGCTGAATCCGATCGCTCATGTCGGGCGTATAGACACGATGGCCATGAACCTGCCGATCAAATTGTCCAGACGCTCCCTCTTCGCCATGCTGCCCGCGCTGCTGACAGCGTGCTCGGGCGTCGACCTTCTCAATGCGACTGTCGCCACCGACAGTTACCGGCGCACCCCGGACCTGCCCTACGGCCCTGATCCGCGGCACAGGCTTGACGTCTACCAGCCAAAAACGGAAGTTGTGGGCGCGCCGCTTGTGGTGTTTTTCCATGGCGGCAGCTGGTCGTCGGGTGAGCGGGGCGACTACCGCTTTGTCGGGGAAGCGCTCGCTTCGCAGGGCATCGTCACCCTCATCGCGGACTACCGTCTGAGCCCGGCGTTCCGCTACCCGGCTTTCGTGCAGGACAGTGCCGGCGCGGTCCGCTGGGCCTTCGACCATGCGGCTCGATACGGCGCCAGCCCGGCCCGCGTGTTTGTCATGGGCCACAGTGCCGGTGCCTACAACGCGGCCATGGTGGCGCTGGACGCGCGCTGGCTCGCGGCCGAAGGCCTGAAGCCGGCGCGCCTGGCCGGCTGGATCGGGCTGGCCGGGCCTTACGACTTCCTGCCGATTGGCGACCGCCAGACCCAAATCGCCTTTGACTGGCCCGGTACACCCGCGGACAGCCAGCCGCTGTCGCATGCTTCGCGCGCTTCTCCACCCGCGCCGCTGCTGGCGCCCGCGCAGGACAACCTGGTGAACCCGCAGCGCAGCACGGTGGCCATGGCCGAGCGGCTCAGGGCGCGCGGTGTGCGGGTGGAGTCAGAACTGTTCGAGACGGTCGGTCACGTCACTCTGCTTGCATCGATGGCCTCAGTCCTGCGAGGACGGGCACCCGTGCTTGCGCGCGTGACGGCTTTTGTGCGATCAGCTGGCTGACGCTGCAGTCCACCAGCGCAGCAGTGGCCCAGCAAAGCCAGGCCGTCCAGAGGGTGTGGCTCATGTAGTGGGCGCCGCGCACCTGCTGGGCCAGGCCCAGCGTAAAACCGGCCAGCATCGCACCGGCCAGCCAGCGGCGCGCGGTAGCGGGCAGGACGTGCCGGAAGGCAAAAAAACCACCTAAAAAGGCAAAGCCCGCCGAGGCATGGCCCGCCGGAAAGCAGCCGCCGCCGCCGCCATCCGAAACGCCCCAGGCCCAATGCGATACATGCGAGGCCACGCCGCCAAATTGCTGCAGGTCCCAGGGGCAACTGGTGTGGCTGTGGAGCTTGATGCTGGAAATCGCCAGCAGTGCGAGCAAGGTGGTCAGGGCCAGCTGAGCCCGTCGCTCGGGCGCCAGCTGCCTGAGGGCGCCTACCGGCCAGACAACGGCAGCCAGCAAGCCCAGCTCCAGCAGCCACGGCAGGGGACGGATGTCGTCATGCAGCAGTCCCCGCCACAACCAGTGGTCCTGCAGGGGAAATCCCCGGGCCGACCCAAACCAGTGGGCCAGCGACAGGTCCAGCCCGGAGTAGTCCCAGAGCATCAGCAACAGGAGGCTGCCCAGCGACCAGAAAAAAAGACCGGGCGCAGCGGGGCGGCGGGGAAGCAGGGAGGAGGGTGAAGGGGCCATGAAGGGTCACGAAGAGAGTGGATACCACGCGAAGACCGCACGATAGCCGGGGCGTCTTAACCCATACTTAAGCTGGATGAGTCGGCGTCAGTGGCTTGAAGCACTAAAAACGGGCAGGCGCAAGCAGGCGGCCGAAAATGCGCCGGAGCGCCGACAATAGGCGCATGCGAATTCTCGTGGTCGAAGACGATGCCGGTATTGCCGGGGGCCTGCGGACCAATCTGCAGCAACGGGGCTATGCGGTCGATGTGTGCGACGCGGTAGCGTCCGCCTGGATGGCCCTGCGCAGCGAGCCGTTCGATCTGGTCCTGCTGGACCTGGGCCTGTCGGACGGGGACGGCGGCGAGCTGCTGCAACGCATCCGGCAGGTCAAAAGCGCCGATGGCCGGCTGCCGGATCCGCTCACGCCGGTGCTCATCATGACGGCGCGTGACCAGGTGGCCGACCGCATCTCGGGGCTGAACCTGGGCGCCGATGACTACCTCGTCAAGCCCTTTGACCTGGATGAACTGGAGGCCCGCATGCGCGCGCTGCTGCGCCGTGCCGCGGGCCGCGCCCATCCCTTGCTGGTCCATGGCGATCTGGTGATCGACCCCGCAGCCCGCACCGTGCTGCGCGCCGGCCAGACGGTCGAGCTGGCACCGCGTGAATTCACCCTGCTGCTGCTGCTGCTGGAGTCGCGCGGCCGGGTCCTGTCGCGCCAGCAGCTGGAAGCGCGCCTGTACAACTGGGAGGACGCCGTGGGCAGCAATGCGGTGGAGGTGCATGTCCACCATTTGCGCCGCAAGCTGGGCGAGGGGCTGATCCAGACCCTGCGCGGCGTGGGTTATTTCATACCGCAGGATGACCGGGCATGAGGCGGACGGCGAGCCGGCAGGCCTCGCTGACGCGTCGCCTGGTGCTGTGGGTGCTGGCGGCGCTGTTCCTGGTCTGGGGCAGCTTTGTGGCGGTCGGCTATCGCACGGGCATCCATGAAGCGGCCGAGCTGACCGACGGGAACCTGGTCGGCACGGCTGCCCTGATGATCAACCTGAACCTGCCGCAGTTCATCGAGACCGCTCACGAAACGGACCGGACGGCCAGTCCGGCATTGAAAAGCCACGACTACCAGCCCTCGCTCAGTGTTGTCGCTTGGGACGCCGGCGGGCGATTGCTGAGCCGCTCCGGGGAAGCGCCGCTGCCGCCCTTTGCCAGGCGCGACGGTTTTGCGGATCTGCAGCTGGGCACGCCGGCGGTGGCCTGGCGAAGCTTTTCGCAATGGGACAGCACTGGCAGCCGGCAGGTGATGGTGCTGGTCAAGGCCGAGGAACGGGACGAGCTGGCCGCCGACCTGGCCGGCCAGGTCGCCGAACCCGGCCTGTGGCTGCTGCCGGTGGTGGCGCTGGCCTTGGGCGCCGCCATCTGGCGTGGCCTGCGCCCGCTGCAGGCCCTGTCCCGCGACGTCGCCGAGCTGGAGGTCGACAAGGCCGGGCGCCTGCAGGCCCGCCATCCCTACCGTGAATTCAACTCGGTGGTCCTGTCCATCAACCGGCTGGTGGGGCAGCAGCAGGCGGCGCTCGAACGGGAGCGGCAACTTGCCAGTGAAATCGCCCATGAATTGCGCACGCCGCTGTCCTCCATTGCGCTGCAGGCCGCCTCGCTGCGAAACTCCTTGCCTGCGCAGGCCCGCGAGGACGCGCTGCTGCAAATCAGCGCCGACGCGATGCGGGCCGGCCATGTCATCACCCAGCTGCTGGCGCTGGCGCGCGCCAGCCGGGCCGACCTGCAGCAGCAGATGACCTTGCTGGACCTGGGCGCATGGGCCCGGCAGGTGGTGGCCGGCTATGCGCAAAGTGCCTGGAAAAGCGGGCACCAGCTGAGCGTGCAGGGCGATGACGGGCTGCAGGTGCTTGCGCACCCGCTGTTGCTGGAGCTGGCGCTGCGCAACCTGATCGACAATGCCCTGCAGCACACCCCAGGGGGCACCGCCGTGTGCGTCCGCTGGGGCGCCGAGGCCGGTGGGGCCTGGCTGGAGGTGTGCGATGACGGCGCCGGCCGCGGCAGCAATGTGCAGCATGCCCGGCCACGGTCCACCGAAAGGCTGGGGCTGGGACACAAAATCGTGGGCCGCGTCATGGATATCCATGGTGGCAGCTTTGCGCTGGCGCCCGCCGCCACTGCTTCCGCGACCGGCGGGCGCTGCTACCGCCTCACGTTTGTCGTCCCTGACCTACACAAGCCGCTCTCCGGCAAACGGTAGAATCGAGCCTTTGGTTACTTCGCGGTTACAGCCCCTGAACACAGCGCCCCTGCTGTCTGGCCATCCGCAGGACCCACCGTTTTTACAGCGTTTTAACTTTCTGGGGATTCGATCATGGCACTCGTTTCGATGCGCGAGCTGCTGGACCATGCGGCAGTCAACACGTATGGCATTCCGGCTTTCAACGTCAACAACCTTGAGCAGGTCACCGCCATCATGCAGGCGGCGGACGAAGTCAATGCCCCGGTGATCATGCAGGCCAGCGCCGGTGCGCGCAAATACGCCGGCGAGGGCTTTCTGAAACACCTGATCCAGGCCGCCGTCGAGAGCTTTCCGCATATCCCCGTGGTGATGCACCAGGACCATGGCCAGAGCCCCGACGTGTGTCTGGGCGCCATCAAGCTGGGCTTCAGCTCGGTCATGATGGACGGCTCGCTGATGGCCGACGGCAAGACGATTGCCGACTACGACTACAACATTGACGTCACCCGCAAGGTGGTTGAAATGGCCCATGCCACCGGCGTTTCGGTCGAGGGCGAGCTCGGCTGCCTGGGCAGCCTGGAAACCATGCAGGGCGACAAGGAAGACGGCCACGGCACCGATGCCGTCATGACGCACGACCAGCTGCTGACCGACCCCGAGCAGGCGGCCGACTTCGTCAAGCGCACCCAGCTGGATGCTCTGGCCATTGCCATCGGCACCAGCCACGGCGCCTACAAGTTCACGCGCAAACCCACTGGTGACATTCTGGCCATCGAGCGCATCAAGGAAATCCACCGCCGCATCCCCAACACCCACCTGGTGATGCATGGCTCGTCCAGCGTACCGCAGGACCTGCTGGCCATCATCCGCAACTACGGCGGCGACATGAAGGAAACCTACGGCGTGCCCGTGGAAGAAATTCAGAAAGCCATCAAGTTCGGCGTGCGCAAGATCAACATCGACACCGACATCCGCCTGGCGATGACGGCTGCCACGCGCAAGTTCATGGCCGAGAACCCCAGCAAATTCGACCCGCGCGAATGGCTCAAGCCGGCCACGGCCGCCGCCAAGGCCATCTGCAAGCAGCGTTACATGGAGTTCGGCTGTGAGGGCCAGGCCAGCAAGATCAAGGGCGAGAGCCTGTCGGTCGTGGCAGCCAAATACGCCAAGGGCGAACTGGCCCAGGTCGTGCACTGAGACAACTGTCACAACTGTCGTCGCGCCCTTTCCTGCTTGTGCCGGATTGGCGATAATCCAAAGCCCGTGCACGCCTTGAGCCGCGCGGGCTTTTTCACTTTTCCACCCACCAAGACCTTCAAGCGATGACTGCTGCGCTCCACACCTCCGCCCTGACTTCCCTGCCCCTGCTTGCCCGCGGCAAGGTGCGCGACAACTACGCCGTGGGCAAGGACCGTCTGCTGATGGTGGCCAGCGATCGCCTGAGCGCGTTCGACGTCATCCTGGGCGAGCCGATTCCCGGCAAGGGCGCGCTGCTCACGCAGATGGCGCTGTTCTGGTTTGACAAGCTGGGCCACCTCTGCCCCAACCACCTCACGGGCGAGGCGCCCGAGAGCGTGGTCACGGCCGCGGAGCTGCCCCAGGTCACCGGCCGGTCCATGCTGGTCAAGCGCCTCAAGCCCCTGCCGGTGGAGGCCGTGGTGCGCGGCTACCTGGCCGGCAGCGGCTGGAAGGAATACCAGGAGAGCCAGTCGGTCTGCGGTGTGCCCCTGCCGGCCGGCCTGAAAAACGCCGGCCAATTGCCGGAACCCATCTTCACGCCGGCTGCCAAGGCCGAGGTCGGCGAGCATGACGAGAACATCAGCTATGAGCAGGTAGAAAAGATGGTGGGCCCCGAGCTCGCCGCGCAGATCAAAAAGATCAGCATCGACATCTACAAGACGGCGGCGGCCTTCGCGCTGACCAAGGGCATCATCATCGCCGACACCAAGTTCGAGTTCGGCCTCGATGAAAACGGCACGCTGACCCTGATGGACGAGGTGCTGACGCCCGACTCGTCACGCTACTGGCCCATCGAAGGCTACGAAGCCGCCTATGCCGCCGGGCTGAACCCGCCCAGCTATGACAAGCAGTTCGTGCGCGACTGGCTGGAGGCCGTGCGCATCAATGGCAAGCCCTGGGACAAGACCCCGCCCTCGCCGCAGTTGCCGCCCGATGTGGTGGCAAAAACCGCAGCCAAGTACCAGGAGGCTTTAACCCGCCTGGCGGGTTAAAGGGCTCCCCCTGTCTCGGCTCACTTCGTGTAGCCGGAACCCCCAAGGGGGCGGCGCCTGCGGCCGGGCCAAGCCCGTTCCGCGGCCCCTGCTGAGCAAGACATCAATCCAATGGGGGCCAGGGTCCGGCTTTGCCGGCCCTAGGCGCCCGCCCCCTGCAGGGGGAAGGAGGCGCAGCCTCCACGGGGGTTAACTCAGGATGACGCTGCTTAGCCGTCGGCGGTAGGTGGCCACAACGGGGTCTTCGGGCGGAATCTGCCCGTCGGCGACCTTGGGTTTGGGTGCTTCCATGATGTCGAGCACGGCGATGTAGGTTTTGCGCGCCAGGTCTTCGTTCCAGCTTTTGTCGCGCATCAGGATCTCCAGCAGCTCGTCGAGCGCCCCGGTCCAGTGCTGTCCGGCCATCAGCCAGCGGGCCTTGTCAAAGCGGGCTTGAAAGTCCCGCTTGTTGATGGCAATTTTTGCGTCAAATCCGGCTGAGGCGTTTTCTCCGGGCGCATTGATCGCTGCAAAATCAAGCGCATCCATCCAGCGCTTGAGCGAGTCAAAGCGCCGCACCACCGACGTCTGGCTAATCACCGGTGCAAAGGCCACCTTGGCGTCGTCTTCGTGTCCCAGGGTCAGCAGCAACTTGATGTAGTCAAAGCGGGCATTGTGGTCGGCGGGGTCGGTCGCCACGGCGTGCTGCAGTTTTTCGAGGATGACGGCGGGGTCTGTGCTCTCTTCCTCGAGTTGAAGCTCCTGCTCTTCAGGCTGTTCCTCTGCCGGCGGCAAATGCTTGTCGAGGAATTCCTTGACCTTGCCTTCGGACAGGGCGCCGGCAAAGCCGTCCACCGGCTGGCCGTTCATCATCAGGATGCAGGTCGGGATGCTGCGGATGCCGAAGGCGGCACCGAGCTGCTGCTCCTGGTCGGAGTCGATCTTCACCAGCTTGAAGCGTCCGGCGTAGGCCTGCTCGACCTTTTCCAGGATGGGTCCGAGCGACTTGCAGGGGCCGCACCAGGGCGCCCAGAAGTCAATCAGCACGGGGGTGGTCATGGAAGCGGCAACGACTTCCGTTTCAAAGTTGGCAAGGGTGACGTCAATCATGATGCGGCAAAAAATGGGAGGTTAAAAGGATGTTTTCAGCCGGCGGGCGGGTTGTCAAATGCTTTGTTGCGCGCACCCGGGCGGGATCATCCACGGCAGGTCAGACGATAGCATGCATCGCGGCATGGGCCGAACCCGTAAAATCATGGGTTCCGGGCGCGCAGCCGCCCGCAGAACCTGCAGAATTCTTGGCTTGAAAGTCCATTATGACAACGCACAATCCGGTCGGCCCCCTCGTGGGCGTGGTGATGGGCTCCAGCAGCGACTGGACCACCATGCAGCATGCCGTGCAAATCCTGCAGCAATTCGGCGTGGCCCACGAGGCACGCGTGGTGTCGGCCCACCGCATGCCCGACGAGCTGTTTGCCTATGCCGAGCAGGCCGCCGGTCGCGGCCTGCGGGCCATCATTGCCGGTGCCGGTGGTGCGGCGCACCTGCCCGGCATGCTGGCCGCCAAAACCGCGGTGCCCATCCTGGGCGTGCCTGTGGCCAGCAACCACCTGCAGGGTGTTGATTCGCTGCACAGCATCGTGCAGATGCCCAGGGGCGTGCCGGTGGCCACGTTCGCCATCGGCAATGCCGGGGCGGCCAATGCGGCGCTGTTTGCGGTGGCCATGCTGGCGACGAACGACAAATCCCTGGCCGACAAATTGCAGGCTTTCCGCGCCGAGCAGACCGCCGCCGCGCGCGCCATGACGCTGCCTCCCGCATGAGCGCGGCACCGTTGTTGCCCGTGCTTCCCGGCACGGTATCCGCCGCCGGCCACCCGGCCACGCTCGGCGTGATGGGCGGCGGCCAGCTGGGCCGCATGTTTGTGCATGCCGCCCAGCGGCTGGGCTACTTCACCACCGTACTCGATCCGGACCCGCACAGCCCGGCCGGGTACGTGAGCCACCACTTCATCCAGACCGCCTACGACGATGCCGCCGGGCTGGCGCAGCTGGCCGCGCAGTGTGACGCCATCACCACCGAATTTGAAAACGTGCCCGCCCAGGCGCTGACCGCACTGGCTGCCACGCGACCGGTGGCGCCGGGTGCCGCCGCCGTGGCGATTGCCCAGGACCGCATCGCCGAAAAAGACCATTTCGTGGCCTGCGCCAGCATCTCGGGCGTGAGCTGTGCGCCCTTCGCCGTGATCGACAGCGCGGCCGCGGCCCGGGCGGTGCCCGACGCCCTGTTGCCCGGTATTTTGAAAACCGCCCGCCTGGGCTACGACGGCAAGGGCCAGGTCCGCATCAAAACCCGCGAGGAGCTGCTGGCCGCCTGGACGGCGCTCAGGCAGGTGCCCTGCGTGCTGGAACAGTTGCTGCCGCTCAAGGCCGAATGCTCGGTGCTGGTGGCGCGGGGCTGGGACGGCAGCATCGTCAGCTTCCCGCCGCAGCGCAATGTGCATGTCGACGGCATTCTGGCCGTGACCCATGCCTATGGGTCGAACATGCCTGCGGCCCTTGCAGCGCAGGCGCTTGCGGCCACCAGGTCCATAGCGGAGCATGTGGGCTATGTTGGTATTTTGTGCGTTGAGTTTTTCGTGATTGACGATGGCAGCGAGCACGGCGCGCTGGTGGTCAATGAAATGGCGCCGCGCCCGCACAACAGCGGCCATTACACGCTGGACGCCTGCGATGTCTCGCAGTTTGACCTGCAGGTGCATGCGATGGCCGGCCTGCCCCTGCCGCAGCCGCGCCAGCATTCGCCCGCCATCATGCTCAACCTGCTGGGCGACCTGTGGTTCGATGCCCAGGGCAAGGAGCACACACCCGACTGGCAGGCCGTGCTGGCCTTGCCGGGCGCTCATCTGCACCTGTACGGCAAGCTGCACGCGCGCGCGGGCCGCAAGATGGGTCACCTCAACATCACCGGCGCCGATGTCGCGAGCGTGCAGGCCACGGCGCGCAGGGCGGCTGCCATCCTCGGCCTGCCGGGCCTCGAAGACCACTGATGATTCTGCCCGGCACCGACCCCCAAGCCATTCTTGAAGCCGCCCGCCGCATCCAGGCCGGCGGGCTGGTGGGTTTTCCGACCGAGACGGTGTATGGCCTGGGCGCCGATGCGTCGAGCGACCAGGCCGTGGCCGGCATCTTTGCCGCCAAGGGCCGGCCCGCAAACCATCCGCTGATCGTGCATGTGGCCGATGCGCAGCAGGTGGCCGATTACGCCAGCAGCGTGCCGCCGTTTGCGGCCCGCCTGATGCAGGCCTTCTGGCCCGGGCCGCTCACCGTGATCCTGCCGCGCCGGGAGGGTGTGGCCGCAGCCGCTGCCGGCGGCCAGGCGTCGATCGGGCTGCGCTGCCCCGCGCACCCGGTGGCGCTGGCTTTTTTGCAGGCGTGCGCCACCGGCGTGGCCGGGCCGAGCGCCAACCGGTTTGGCCGCGTCAGCCCCACCACGGCGCAGCATGTGCAGCAGGAGTTTGGCGACAGCTTGCTGGTGCTCGATGGCGGACCGTGCGAGGTCGGCATCGAGTCAAGCATTGTCGATTGCACGCGCGGCCGCCCGGTGCTGCTGCGCCCCGGGGTGCTCACGCGCGCTCAGCTGGAGGCCGCCTGCGGCGAGCCGGTGCTGGACAAGGACGAGCTGGCGCAGGAATCGGCCAGCCTGGGGGGCGCGCCGCGCGCCTCCGGCACGCTGGAGGCGCACTACGCGCCCCATGCCAAGGTGCGCCTGATGGATGCCGGCGCGATACAGACCGCGCTGGATTTGCTGGGGGCGGAGGCTGCCCATATCGCGATCTACGCGCGCAGCATCGTGCGCATCAAGTCCGATCAGGTGCTGTACCGCCGCATGCCCGACGACGCAGCGGCCACCGCGCAGCAGCTGTTTGCCGTGCTGCGCGGCTTTGACGACCAGGGCGTCAAGCTGATCTGGATTGAAACCCTACCCGCCACGGCAGCGTGGGACGGCGTGCGCGACCGGCTGGCGCGGGCCGCTGCCAGCTGACGGTGCAGCGCATGGGTCGGCCGGTGAGTGCTGGCCCTGTCCCTAATCCTGCGTGCACGCGTCCACCCATTGCAGGTAGTCCGCGGACCCGGCGCTGATGGGCACCTGCACGATCTCGGGCGTTTCGTAGGCATGGTGCGTGCGGATGAACTGCGCCAGGGCCTCGAACCTGTCCTGGCGCGTCTTGATGGACAGGCGGTATTCGGGCGAGCGGCACAACTCGTCCTTCCACACATAGAAACTCTCGATCGGCTGCAGCTGGACGCACGCGCCCAGTCGCGCCTCGACGATCTGGCGTGCCAGGGTTTCGGCCTGCGCCAGGTCGGCCGTCGTGGTCAGCACGATGCAGTAGGGCGTGGCACCCTGCGGTCCGGTTTGTTGCATATGCGCCATCCTGGCCTCCTGAGGTGTGCGGTTGACCCGTTTCGCAAACAGGGCCGCCGGGTGCCCGAAATTCAGGCAGCGCACGGGCAACCCGCGTCAAATGGCATTGTGGCCCGCTTGTGCGCCGGTCATCAACAGGCTTGTCCACACCTGGCTGGAATAACTTTAACGCTGCCGGCCGTACCTTAGTTTCATCGCGAGAATGGTCAGCGCCAGGGCCAGCGTCACCGCATTGGCGATCACGATCGGCCAGGCGCGCAGCAGCAGGCCGTAGGCCAGCCACAGCGCCACCCCGACCGCAAAAACGCTGTACATGCCCAGCGAGACGCCCCGGACATCGCGCGTTCTGAAGGTCAGCCAGGCTTGCGGCAAAAAGCTCAGGGTGGTCAGGCAGGCCGCCAGGGTGCCCACCAGATCGGTCAGGCTGATCGACAGGCTCATTTGCTGCCTTCCTTCACCGCCCAGTTCACCAGCGCTTCCAGGGCGGGTCGTGCGGCCGGCGCATTCGGATGGTTGACGATGGCCACCACCACCAGGCGCCGGCCGCTTGGCGTGTGCACATAGCCGGCCAGCGCGTTGGCGTCGCGCAGGGAGCCGGATTTCAGGTGGGCCCAGCCCTGCGACACGCGCGATTTGCTGCGCCTGAGCGTGCCGTCCACGCCGCTGATCGGCAGCGAGGCCATCAGTTCGGGCATGGCGCCCGAGACATAGGCGGTCTGCAGCAGCCGCGCCAGCCCCTGCGGCGTGGCGCGCTCCAGCCGCGACAGGCCCGAGCCGTTGTCCAGCACCGGCATGTCCTGCTCGCCAAAGCGCTCGCGCCACCAGCTGCGCACCACCTCGCGCGAGGCCTCGTTGCTGGCCGTGTAGTCAGGGCCGCCCGTGCGCGGCTGGCCTGGTATGCCCTGCACGCCCTGTGCCAGGCTGAGCGTCAGGAACAGCTGCTGCGCCATCACGTTGTTGCTGTATTTGTTGATGTCGCGAATCACCTCGGCCAGCGTCGGCGACACCACCTCGAAGGCCGGTTTCACGCCCAGGGGCGCGCGGCCCTCGCGGACCCGGCCACCCAGGCGCCCGCCCATGTCCTGCCACAGGCCCGCCACGGCCCGCTCCGCGTAACTCGCCGGGTCGATGTAGGCCACAGGCCAGACCTTTTCGCCGCAGCCCGCCGGGTAGCTGCCGCTGAAGGTGATGCGGAACGGGTCGCTGAAGTCGGCCTTCAGCCGTCCCCGATAGTCTCCGCACTCCAGCAGCGAAGCGCCTGCACCCTGGCCCGCCGACAGCGGCACGCTGGCCTGCATCTGCACATTGGCCAGGGGTGGCTCAAAGCTCACGCTGGCGATGCCGCTGCCGGGATGGGGCGCAAAGGTCATCACCACTGATTTGTAGTTGATCAGCAGCGCATCGGGCGCCGCGTTGTAGGGCCTCAGCGGTTCGCCGTCAAAGTCGCCCGGGTTTTGCGCGGTGGGGGCAAACGCGCTGCGGTCCAGCAGGATGTCGCCGGTGATGCTCTTGATGCCCAGGCCCTGCACCCGGCGCAGCAGCAGCCACAGCCGCTCCAGCACCAGCTTGGGATCGCCCCTGCCCTGAATGACGAGGTTGCCCTGCAGCACACCGTCGGCGACGGTGCCGTCGACATACACCGGTGTGTTCCAGGTGAATGACGGGCCCAGCAGCTCCAGGGCGGCGTAAGTGGTCACCAGCTTCATGACCGAGGCCGGGTTCATGGCAGCATTGGCGCGCCAGCTCAGCAAGGGGGCGGGCTGGCCGGTTTGGCCATTCAGGGCCGGTGCGGCGTCCACCACCAAGGCGGCCAGTGCGTCGCGCGGCACTTTGGCCTGCGCCAGCAGGGCCGCCACGTCGGGGGGCAGGGCCTGGGCCGCTGTCTGGGCGGCGGCCGGGATGCTTGTCAGGCTGGCCAGCCCGGCCAGCAGGCCGGCAGCCAGGTGCGCCGTCAGGCGGGCGCGGAATGGGTTGAAAAGCATCAGGCGATTATCTGCGTTGGCCCGCGCTGTCACCAACCCTGCAAAACCCCCGCCAAAGCGCCAGGCCGGATAATCAGGGAATGCGTGTTCATGGCCGGTGGCCTGCCGACCCGGCTGGCAGGAGCCAGGCCCAACAGGTGCAACGATATTAACTATGATTTTGATAGCTACTTCTGCCTCCAATATTTGGGACTGGGCCTTGCCTGATGCCTGAAATCCGGAAATTCCTGGCGTTTGACACCAGCACCGATCGCATGTCGATTGCGCTGACCGATGGCGTGCGCGTCTGGCAGCACAGTGGCGCGGGTGGCGCACAGGCCTCGACCACGCTGATTCCCGCGATCCTGGCGCTGCTGGCTGACGCGGGCCTGGCGCTGGGCCAGCTGGATGCGATTGCCTTTGGCCGCGGCCCCGGCTCGTTCACCGGCCTGCGCACGGCCTGCGCGGTGGCGCAAGGCCTGGCGTTTGGCGCCAATGGCGGCGCAGGTCTCCCGGTCCTGCCCATCGACACACTGATGGCCGTGGCCGAAGAGGCCCGCTTCCAGCAGCATCAGGTGGCCGGCAACCCTCCCGGCGAGACCGTCCTGCGGGTCACGGCGCTGCTCGATGCGCGCATGGATGAAATGTATGTGCAGCGCTATGAATTCCGGGGAGATGCCTGCGCACCGCTGGGCGAGTGCGAGCTGATACGGCCGGAAAACCTGGTGCCGGAGTCGGAGCCGGAGTCAGCCATGGGTTTGTGGGCCGGGAATGTCTTCGGCGTGTATGCCGACCGTCTGCCCGTGGGGCTCGCATCGCTCCCCCGGCTGGAGGCCCTGCCCACCGCCACCGCCATGCTGCGGCTGGCCCCGGCTCTGGCCGCCGCGGGGCATTGCGTGGATGCCGCGCGGGCCCTGCCGCTGTATGTTCGCGATAAAGTAGCGCTGACCACCGACGAGCGGGCCGAGGTCAAGGCCCGGGCGGCGCTGTCGGCCCTGGCAGCCGCCAGCCTTGCCCATCCAGCCTGAACCCGTTTGCAGTCCTTCATGAACGCTGTTTTCAAACCCCTCGAAGCCCAGTTCGAAGCCATGACGCCCGCGTGGCTGGAGGCGGTCGTGCGGGTGGAACAAAGCGCTTACGACCATCCCTGGACCCAGGGCAATTTCACCGATTCGCTCAATGCGGGCTACCAGGCGCAGCTGCTGACGGCTGGCGAACACGTCGGGTTGCCTGCCGGTGGCGCGCCGCAAAACGAGTTGCTGGGCTATTTTGTGGCCATGAAGGGTGTGGACGAGGTGCATCTGCTCAACATCACCGTGGCCCCTGCCCATCAGCGCCAAGGCTGGGCGCGGGTCATGCTGGACGCGCTGGTCCTCTGGTCGCGCGGACAGGGCGCCCAATGGCTGTGGCTGGAAGTGCGCGTGAGCAACGTGCGCGCCCAGGCCGTGTACGAGCGCTATGGTTTTCGCCATGTGGGCACGCGCCGCAACTACTACCCGGCCGCAGCGTCGCGGCGCGAAGACGCCATTGTCATGAGTCTGGCCCTGTGAGTTCCATCGTGAGGGCCCTCCGATGAGCCTGAGTCTCGACAAGCGCCAGCGCGCCATGCTGCGCGAGATGGGCGTGCGGGTGTGGCTGCCCCAGGCGCCGGTCCAGCCCTCTGTGGAGGCCGAAGTCGAGCCTGCCATGGCTGCGGTGCTTCCCCGTGCCGAGCTGGCGGAGGCTGCAGGCCACTCCCCTGCCGACAAGCCGAACAGGCCGATGGCGATGCGAGATGGTTCCACGCCTGCGCAGGCGCCCCAAGCCCCGGTATCTCAAACATCCTCGGCACCCTCTACATCCCGACCCTTGCCGCGCGTCGAGGCGCAGCCCGGCGGCGGGCCAGCGGGCTGGCGCCTGGGCGCCCCGCAGGCGCTGTATGCCGAGGGCGCTCAGGCGCACGGCGCGCGCTGGCTGGTGCTCGCCGAAACGCCGGCCGCGGCCCTGCAGGCCGAGCCCTTCACCCCCTTCCTGGGCGATGCCGGCAAGCTGCTCGACAACATGCTGCGCGCGGCCCGCCTGAACCAGGCCGGCGTCGTGCTGCTGGCGCCGCTGGTGCGGCTCGCGGCTTCCGGCACGGCGGCCGCCGGCCTGCAGGCGGCGCTGGCGGATCTGGCCGCCCATGCGCTGCCCGACGTGGTGCTGGTGATGGGCCGCCTGGCGGCGCAGGCGGTGTTGCAGTCCACCGAGCCTCTGGGCCGGCTCCGGGGCCAGGTACACAGCGTGCTCGGTGCGAACACCGTCGTGACCTACGATGCGACCTACCTGCTGCGCAATCCGGCCGACAAGGCCAAGGCCTGGGAAGACCTGTGCCTGGCCATGCGCCTGGCCGGCGGCTCGGCATCCCGCTCCGGCTGATTCTCAGCCTGTCTTTCCGGCCTCGGACGGGCGGCCGGGCATCAGCACCGACGCGATGGCCGCCACCATCAGCACCACAGCGGTCCAGTCCTGCCAGTGCAGCACTTCGCCCAGGCCCAGCGCACCCGAGAAAACCCCCAGGATGGGAATCATCATCACGCTCAGGCTGGACGCGACCGGCGGCAGGGCGCGCGCCAGCGTGAACCAGGCGGCATGGGCAAAACCGAAAATCAGCACGGCGTTGTAGGCAATCGCGGCCCAGGTCTGCGGCGACGGCGTTCGCCACTGGGCTTGCTCGAACGCCAGGCTCAGGGCCGTTATCACCACGGCCGTCATCACGGTCATCCAGAAAGAAAGGGTCAGGGTTGCGGCAGCGATCGTGGTGTTGCGCAGCTGCTGCGTGCCGAAGGCCCACACCGCGGCGGCCACCAGCGCGCACAACACCCCCAGCGGGCGGCCCGACAGGTGGGTCAGTTCGGTCCAGAGCAGCAGGGCCACGCCGAGGGCGGCCGCCGCCACACCCAGCCAGTGGCGCATCTGCAGGCGGGTGCCAAAAAAACAGGCACCGAGCAGCGCTGAAAAAATCGGCATGGTGTAGCCCAGGATCGCGGCGCGCCCGCTGCTCAGGTTTTTCACGGCCAGGATGATCAGTGCATGCCAGACAAACATATTGGCAAACGCCAGCCAGAAGAGTTCGCGGTAGTTGCCTTTCGGTACATGAAACGGGACTCTCAGGAGCACCATGGCCAGGCCCAGCACCGGAATGCCGAGCCAGATCGAAATGGCGCGAAACGTCAGCGGTGGAAAGTCGGTCACGCCCGCTTTCATCACGGGCCAGTTCAAGCCCCAGGCGAGCGTCAGGAGGACAAGGAGCAGGAGTTGCTGGCGATTGAGTTGCATGCGGATGCGTCGGTGTACTGGAGGGCCGGCGCTGAGGAACGTCGGATGGGTGGGTGTGGATTGTCCCGGTTTGTGTGCAGATGTGCTGGCGCCTGTGGTTACGGCCCGCGAAGCGAATCGTGGGGCCGCCGAACGCCGCGCCGGGCCGCCCCAAGCCAGTTCAGCCCCCTCGGGGGGCGGGGAGCTGCACGCAATGAGCGAACGTGGAGGCCCTAATAACCAAGAGGTGCTAGCTCTTCAGCCAGCAGGGGCCGCGGGACTGGCTTTGCCAGACTGCAGGCGCAGCGGCCCCCTCGGGGGGCAGCGGTTACACGAAGTGAGCAAGCGTGGGGGCCACACTTCTTACAATAAGCCCATGGTGCGACTCGAAGTCGCTTCATTCGATCCTTGTGATCGTCTTTATCAGTGGATGGTTGCCCTCTCAGGAGGCTCCATTCTGCCCCCCTCAAAAGGGGTTAACTTTGTAGCAGCCAAATGGCTCTATTTGGCTGCTCCAGCCCGCTCCCTCAGGGTGCGGGAATGGTGAATTGCGTTCCCAAGGGACGCAATTCGTCGCCAATTAGAGACATATTTCCGCAAGGAAAGGCCTTGTTACCTCTTGCTGCAAATTAATTTGTGGCAGGGGTTGTACTGGTAGGGGAGCGTAACCGCTCTCTGTGTCTTGTTTTCCACCAAAACCACGCTTGGAACAGCGTGACCTCGACCGTACGTGCGTCTGGAGCAATCCGGGGGTGCGGAGCTACGGTTAAACGACCCGTGCGCAAGCACACAAGGCTGATGCGAGTCAGTCCCAATCCCACGAACAAGACGCGGGAAGGTCGCCGAGGTATAGGGTACGGGAAATGTAATGTGAACTCTCGCTTGAACCGTCGTGACTATTGAGCAGCTTACGCTTGTCTCTCCCGCAAAGGAGGAGCTGCGGCCAAAAGGCACGGAGTCAGGATGCGCATGTCATGGACTTCGCATCGTTCCCAAAACGACTTCCGGCGGATAGAGAGTCCCTAACCCCATCGGTCCGGTAGCCACCGGACTGGGCACAGAGGGAAACGAGGTAAGCCCCACTCACCGCCAGCCCCGCAACGGGTTGGCAACCCGCGAGCAATCAAAGGCCATGGTGGAGGAGGTACAGGAAGAGGCAAAAAGCGAATGCCGGTCTGTAATGGATCGGATAGGTCATGCCTAAGCGAAAGCGAGCAGACTTGCCTCAGGTGCGACAGCGCAAAGCCGTTGCGACTTATCAATGACCCAGAGGGTATCTGACCCTTTGGGTCAGTGCCATCTTCAATGGGTCAAACCAAACTGGAGAAGGTATGGAAAACATCGGCAACGATGCTGCGTCTCCGGGCGAATCAAGTGAATGGCACTCCATTGATTGGAAGGCCGTCATGCAGTTCGTCGGAAAGGCGCAGATGCGCATAGCGCAGGCAGAAACGGAGAAGGATTTTCGACGGGTCGCAAGACTCACACGAAATCTCACCCGATCCTGGCAAGCCAAGGCATTGGCGGTCCGGAGAGTAACGGAAAACCAAGGGAAGCGAACGAGTGGCGTCGATCACGTACTTTGGGACACGCCAACAAAGAAATGGAATGCGATTAGTTGTTTGAACCCTAAAGGGTATCGGGCTCGCCCCTTAAGGCGGGTCTATATCCCGAAGGCCGACGGAAAGCAACGCCCCCTGGGCATGCCGACTATGAAGGACAGAGCGATGCAAGCACTTTATCTGCTTGCACTGGAACCGGCTGTGGAAGGTGCGTCCGATCCGAACTCATATGGGTTCCGGAAGGGCAGATCAACCCATGATGCACGGTCTCAGTTGTTTGTATCCTTATCCAAAAAGGCTTCGGCCCAATGGGTATTGGATGCGGACATTGCTGGGTTCTTTGACAACATCAACCACGAGTGGTTGCTGAACAATGTCCACATGGACAAAGTGATGCTGCGCAAGTGGTTGAAATCTGGAGTCGTTGACGCGGGTCAGCTCCAGCGCACGGATGACGGTACGCCGCAGGGCGGCGTCATCTCGCCCGCACTGGCGAACATCACCCTGAATGGCCTGGAAACGGGGCTCATGCAATTCCTCCGGGAAAAGCTGGGCGTCAAACAGGCAGTAAAGGTGAAGGTGAACTTGGTAAGGTACGCAGATGACTTCGTGGTGACGGGTAGTTCAAAAGACTTCCTTGAGACCACTGTCCGACCTTGGATTGTTGAATTCTTGCGCGAGCGGGGGTTGACACTGTCCGAGGAAAAGACGCGCATTGTGCAGATTGACCAGGGTTTTGATTTTCTGGGGTGGAACTTCCGTAAATACGGGGGCAAGCTACTCATCAAACCGAGCCAGAAAAACGTGAAAGCGTTCTATGCCAAGGTAAAAAAGGAAATCGTTGAATCGCTATCGAAGGTTCCAGTAGAAACGTTGATAAAGCGCCTGAACCCAATCCTCAAAGGTTGGGCTCAGTACCACAAGGGCACGGTTGCCAAGCAGATTTTCAGCAAAGTGGATTCTCTGATTTATTGGAGACTGATGCGCTGGGGTATGCGGACGCACCCGCGCAAGACGGCGGGCTGGGTGTACGGACATTACTGGAAACAGTGTGGCTCACGCAAACAGTTCGCGGGCTTGCAGGATGACCCGTCCGGAGGTGATGAAAGGATACCGCTGCCGCTGTATCGCCTGTCGGACATGAAAATTGTCCGGCACATCAAGGTCAAGGGGGATTACAACCCCTTCCACCCGGGCTGGGTTGCCTACGGGGAGAAGCTGCGAGTGCAACGAATGGGTGAAACCATTTGGAGCGCTCAAAGGGCCTCTCTGTGGTTCGACCAAGGTGGTAAATGCGCTCTCTGTCAACAAGAAATCGACAGGGCTGAGGAAAACATGGACGACCACCATATCGTCTATCGGCAGCTAGGAGGGAGTGATGCTCTTTCCAATCGGGTGCTGTTACATCCGATCTGTCACAGGCGTGTCCACGCCCTAGGTTTGAAGGTTATCAAGCCGGTCCCCGGTACGGGGGACTTTAATCTGGCGAAGCAGTCGAAGGTTATGCAACCTGTTGAAGCTGTGTAGTCAGTGGTCGTACGTGAGCCGTGTGCGGTGAAAGTCGCAAGCTCGGTTCGATGGGGGGGATATCATCGAGAGATGGTATCCCTACCCTCCAACAAGCCCGTGACCTTCCTCGACATGCTGGGCGCCGCAGAACGCCAGAACAACTCCATGCTGTGCGTGGGCCTGGACCCGGAACCCACCAGATTCCCCGGCCGGCTTAAGGGCGACGCCAACAAGATTTACGACTTTTGCGCGGCCATCGTCGATGCCACCGCCGACCTGGTGATTGCCTTCAAGCCGCAGATTGCGTATTTTGCCGCGCACCGGGCCGAGGGCCAGCTCGAACGTCTCATGGAGCACATGCGTCGCGTGGCACCGCAGGTGCCCATCATCCTCGATGCCAAGCGCGGCGACATCGGCAGCACGGCCGAGCAGTACGCCAAGGAAGCGTTCGAGCGCTACGGCGCCGACGCGGTGACGCTGTCACCGTTCATGGGTTTCGACTCGGTGCAGCCCTACCTGAAATATGAGGGCAAGGGCGCCTTCCTGCTGTGCCGCACCTCGAATCCCGGCGGGGACGACTTGCAGAACCAGCGCCTGGCCAGCGTCGAGGGCCAGCCCTTGCTGTATGAGCACGTGGCCCGCCTGGCCCAGGGACCGTGGAACCTCAATGGCCAGCTCGGCCTTGTGGTGGGTGCCACCTATCCGGCGGAGATCGAGCGCGTGCGCAGCGTGGCGCCGACGCTGCCGCTACTCATCCCCGGCGTCGGTGCGCAGGGTGGCGATGCGGTGGCGACGGTCAAGGCAGGCTGGAAACCGGGGGCGACCATCATCGTGAACTCTTCCCGGGCGATCCTGTATGCGTCGTCGGGAGAGGATTTTGCCGAGGCTGCGCGGCGTGAAGCGGTGAGGACACGCAATGTGCTGGAGGCGGCGCGCCGGGAGGTGTAAGGGGCGTACGGGTGTGCGGCGTTTTACACGTCCGGCCTGCGAACAGCGGCAAGGATCAAGGGCAAGGATCAAAGGCATGAATTGCTATTAAATTAATAGCAACATGTTTTCATCAACACGGGGCCAGGACATTCTTGCCCGCCTGAGACGGGAGACCACCCGGCAGGCTACTTCAACCAGCCCCGCTTGCGGAAATACCACATGGGCACCAGCGCGCTGGCCACCATCAGGCCCACTGTGTAGGGGTAACCCAAGGCACCCAGGAATTCAAGCTCGGGAAATTTGAGGTTCATGCCGTACACGCTGGCAATCAGCGTAGGTGGCAGCAGCGCAACACTGGCCACGGAGAAGATCTTGATGATCTTGTTCTGGTTGATGTTGATGAAACCGACCGTAGCGTCCATCAGGAAGTTGATCTTGTCGAACAGAAAGGCGGTGTGCGAGTCGAGCGAGTCAATGTCGCGCAGGATCTGCCGCGCATTTTCAAACTGTTCGGCACTGAGTATTTTGCTGCGCATCATGAAGCTCAAGGCGCGGCGCGTGTCCATCATGTTGCGGCGGATGCGGCCGCTCAAGTCCTCGTGGCGAGCAATGGCACCCAGCACTTCACCAGCCAGTTCGTCGGTCATGTTGCCGGCCAGTACCTTGGTACTGACTTTTTCCAGGTCTACGTAAATTCCCTCCAGCGTGTCGGCCGAATATTCGGCATCGGCGTCAAACAGCTTGAGCAGCACTTCCCTGGCGTCTTCAATCAGCCCCGGCGCGCGGCGCGCGCGCATGCGCAGCAGCCGGAACACCGGCACATCCTCGTCGTGGATGGAAAACAGCACGCCCTTGCTTTTCAGGTCGTCATTCACCAGGTTCAGGATGAAGGCCACCCGCACCGTGCGCGGCTCCGCGTCGTCGGCAATCAGGAAGTCGGAGCGGATGTGCAGCTCGCCATTGTCTTCCTCGTAAAAGCGCGCGGACTCCTCAATGTCCTCGTCCATCGCATCTTCAGGGATCGACAGGCCGTAGTACTGCTTGATCCAGCGCTTTTCTTCCAGGGTAGGGGCTTCCAGGTCCACCCAGATGGGCTGGAATTTGGAGAGTTCTTCCAGGGATTCGATCTCTTCCTGGAACAGCCGCCCGTTGGCGAGCGTGAAAATATTGAGCATGACTGACTGCCTATCGGTTCAAGGGCCGGCGCAAGGAGCGCGTGCGCGCCTTGGGCAAAAGGGGGTGAGTGGCGCTATCGCTTTCAACCCCCCAGCGACACTTCAGGTCAGTCTGCGGCGTTGAAAGCTAGCGACTGGGGCTGCTTTCCAAGGATTTCTCCGTAATGAATCTGCCGGGATTATGGCACTACAACCCCGATTTATCTACCGCCCGCCAGGCCGAAAAACGCCATCAGTTCGTCCTTGCGGGCATAGGCATCCTGCTCGCCCAGCGCCATCAGCGCCTTGACAAAGCCCGGCTCGAACAACAGGTAGCTGGCCAGGGCCGCGCCGCCCGGGCTGCCTTTGGCGCCCAAGGCACCCAGGCCCGCCAGCGCGTTGTACGCCCCTGTGGGCAGCTCGGCGGCGTGGATCTGCGCCAGGGCATCAAGCGACTGCGACGGGGCCATCGCCAGGACCTCGACCGGCCGGTAGGGCAGCAGGGCGGCGATTTCCCGTGGCAGCTGGCGCATGGTTTTGCTTACCCGCTGGGCCTGTTCCACATCGGCCTGCAGCGTGTCCTGAAAGACGCTGGCCATCGCGTGGCCGGCAATGGCGCCCAGCGTCGGCCTGCCGCTGACACTGGGGCCGGTGCCGCCGGCGAAGGTGGCGCGCTCGGGCTGCCCGACCCCGATCACCAGCACCTTGCCGGCACCCAGGTGCAGGGCAGGCGACAGCGGCGAGCTCTGGCGCATCGAGCCGTCGCCAAAAAACTCGCGGTGGCCATCCACCCACAGCGGTGTGGACGGAAACAGAAAGGGCAGCGCGCTGGAGGCCATCAGATGCTCGATGGTGATGGGCTGGAACTCGGCGCGCCGACCCGGCCGGCTCCACAGCTCGATCTGCCGCCCCGGGTCCATCTGGCAAAACGTCCAGTGCACCCCGCTGCTGTAGCTGGAGGCGGAAATCGCCAGCGAATGCAGCGTCTGCTCTCGCAGCGCCTGGTCGATCCGCTCCAGTGAAATGCAGCCATGCAGGGTGTCCACCAGCGGCGTGTTGTCCAGCAGCGACTGTTGGGCGCGCACCTGCTGTGACAGGAACAGGGCCGCCGCAATCCGGCTCGACCGAATCCATGTCGGCACCTTGAGCTTGTACACATGGGACGAGCGCAGGGTGGTCCAGAAACTGGCCAGCTGGCCAAAGGCCCTCAATCCTTCACCGGTGCGGCTGGCCAGGAAGGTTGCATTGAGCGCGCCGGCCGACGTGCCCACCAGTATCTTGAAGGGAAACTGCTCGTTGAACCGGTCACCCTGCAGGCTCAGCATGCTGGACAGTGCGTGGAGGACGCCCGCCTGGTAGGCGGTACGCGCACCCCCTCCCATCAACACGAGGGCGTTGAGTTCTTCCTTGGGGCCGTTCAGGCCAGAGAGGATGCTTTCTAGTGACATGCTGGGCCGATCGGTGCGACAGTCATTGCGAGATTGGATGTAGGTGTGCTCCCCGAATATCCCATGGCGCACCGTCGCATGGAGCCTACATCACCCGGGCGGTGGCAAATGATAGTTTGCGGGCGGACTGTCCACGCGCTCACGTCGCCCGGCCTGCCCTGATGGCGGCAGCAGCACGCCGCCATCCGCGCGGCCGAATCGGCCGCGGGGGCCGCCTGACCTTGGCCCCCGAAGCCCGAGCAGCGCCATCGGTTATCCCCCTGGCCTTGGCCTTCCGGGCGTTCATCGCGGCGAGCGCTGGGGTACAACGCCCGATGGCCGATCGCCCGTCGTTCGCCAGAAACCCCGGCAAATCAAGGACTTGCGCCCTGTTGGCGGCGCAGGTGCCTTGGCCGGGCGCCAGGGTCGCCTTGGGCGCCGGCCTTGATAGAAAATCTAGCGCGGGCGGGCCGCACGGGTTATTACGATGCCGGCTTGCAATTACAGGGCTTCGGGCGCATAGTGATTCCAAGTGTGTTGTCCCCGTCTGCCGTCCTGCCGTCACCGGCCGGGCGGTGTTTTCAACCCAGCTCCAACTTTGGAAAAGGAGTTTCTTTATGAACTTGACGATCAGCGGTCACCATCTTGAAGTTACCCCCGCGCTGCGCGGTTATGTGACAAGCAAGCTAGATCGGATTACCCGGCATTTCGACCAGGTAGTGGATGTAAAAGTCCTGTTGACAGTGGACAACATGAAGGAAAAGGAAAGACGCCAGCGGGCCGAGTGCAATGTGCATGTCAAGGGCCGCGACCTGTTTGCCGAGAGTTCTCACGCTGATCTTTACGCCGCCGTTGATGAATTGACTGACAAGCTTGACCGTCAGGTCGGGCGCTACAAAACCAGAACCCAGGATCACCACCACGTTGCCGCCAAGCGACAAGCCTGACTTCCGCGCGGTTTCGCCGATAGGCGGTCCGCAGTTGGCACTTGGCCCCGCCCTACAGGCGCGCCTTGTGTCATGGGGTAAGTCAGTGTGTGTTTCTGAAAGCCGCTTGCATGCGCAAGCGGCTTTTTTATGCCCCTTCTGCTTTCAAACCCGCGGTAAAGTGCATAATTCGGCGACTAAAAGATCGTTATGAACCGTCTTGCGCAAATTTTGCCCCCCTCCCAAGTGCTGGTCAGTGTTGAAGCGACGAGCAAAAAACGTGCTTTTGAAGAAGCCGGTTTGTTGTTTGAAAACCAGCACGGACTGAACCGCGCGCTGATCACTGACAGCCTGTTCGCGCGGGAGCGCCTGGGCTCGACTGGTCTTGGCCATGGTGTGGCCATCCCCCATGGCCGCATCAAGGGCCTCAAGGCCCCGATGGCCGCGGTTTTCCAGTTGCAGGCCCCCATCGGTTTCGATGCCCCTGATGAGCAGGCCGTCGGGCTGCTGATTTTTCTGCTGGTGCCGGAAGCCGCCACGCAAAAACACCTTGAAATCCTCTCTGAAATTGCCGAGCTGCTCAGTGACAGCACGCTGCGCGAGCAGCTCAAGACGAGCACGGACGCCGCGGCGCTGCACCATCTGATTGCATCGTGGCACTCGGCCCATGAAGTCAGTTCATGAGCCCGGTTCCTGGACCTGGGCGGTGTGCGTCTTGATTTTTTGTAACAGGCCGGCATGAAGCCCACCGTTGTCAGCGCAGACGTTCTGTTTGAGGACCACCGCGCCGCCCTGAAATGGCAGTGGGTGGCGGGCCTGGGTGCCTCCGAAAGGCGGTTTGACGAAGTGGCCGTGCGCGCAGCGCGCTCCGGAGCTGACCTGGTCGGCTACCTCAACTACATTCACCCGTACCGCGTGCAGATCCTGGGCGAGCGCGAAGTCGCCTACCTGACCAAGGAGAGCCCGGACGACTGTGCCCGCCGCATCTCCCGCATCATCACGCTGGAGCCGCCGGTGCTGGTGGTGGCGGACGACCAGACGGCGCCCGACACGCTGCTGTCAATGTGCGAGCGCGCGCAGTTGCCGATGTTCGCCACGCCGGAGTCGGCCGCCTTCGTGATCGACGTGCTGCGGGCTTACCTGTCCAAGCACTTTGCCGACCGCACCTCCATGCACGGCGTGTTCATGGACATTCTGGGCATGGGCGTCATGATCACCGGCGAGTCCGGCCTGGGCAAAAGCGAGCTGGGCCTGGAGTTGATCTCGCGTGGCCATGGGTTGGTGGCCGACGACGCGGTGGACCTGTACCGCATCAACCAGACGACGATCGAGGGACGCTGCCCCGAATTGCTGCAGAACCTGCTCGAAGTGCGCGGCATCGGCCTGCTGGACATCAAGGCGATTTTTGGCGAGACGGCCGTGCGCCGCAAGATGCGCCTGAAGATGATCGTCCACCTGGTGCGCCGCGAGACCCTGGAGCGCGACTACGAACGCATTCCGTACGAGCCATTGACGCAGGACGTGCTGGGGATTCCCGTGCGCAAGGTCATCATCCAGGTGGAAGCCGGCCGCAACATCGCCGTGCTGGTGGAGGCCGCCGTGCGCAATGCCATCCTGCAGCTGCGCGGCATCAACACCTACCAGGATTTCGTGGAGCGGCACCGCAAGGCCATGGAGCAGGATGATTGAGCCCCCACGCTTGTCACTGCGTGTACTGCGCTGCCCCCCGAGGGGGCCGTTGCGCCTGCGGCCCGGCTAAGCCGGTTCCGCGGCCCCTGCTGGTTGGAGAGCTGCTGCTTTTGTGCCCCCACGGTCGCTCACGCGTGTAGCTCTGCCTCCCGAGGGGGCTATTTTTCCCTGGGGCGGCCCTGCGCTGCGCACGGGCATTTCTCACCTTTCTGGCTCTCGGGGGTTCGATGCTGATGTGCCACTGAATTAATGGCCGGCTGCGCCCATTCCGGGTAGGGCGGCACGCTTTTTCCTCTGAAAACTCAGAGGTGGTGGTGATGGCGCACGGGGGCCGTGCCGCGGTTGGGGCAGTTTTCCTTGGTGCAGTTGGCGTACATCGACAGGGAGTGGTCGGCGATGGCAAACCCCTTGGCCTTGGCCACGGCCTGCTGGCGTTTTTCAATCTCGGCGTCGTAAAACTCCTCAACCTTGCCGCAATCCAGGCACACCAGGTGGTCATGGTGCTGGCCTTCGTTGATCTCGTAGACTGCCTTGCCCGACTCGAAATTGCTGCGATTGAGCAGACCCGCCTGCTCAAACTGGGTCAACACCCGGTACACCGTGGCCAAGCCGATGTCCGACCGGTCTTCCAGCAGTACCCGGAAGACGTCTTCCGCCGTCATGTGGCGCTGCTTGCCGGCCTGGAAAATCTCGAGGATCTTCAGGCGCGGCAAGGTGGCCTTGAGGCCGGTGTTTTTCAACTCGTCAATGTTGCTCATGGAAATCTCTTTGGGGGACACGGGGCGGGGCCCCTGGCGGCCTGATCCGGGGTCAGGAAACACCCAGCCGCTACAATGACCAATCATATCGCTACACCCTATTCCATGTCTGCAAATCATCGTTTCGGCGTCCAAACAGCTTCCATCGTCCTGGCGTGCGCGGTGCTGGCGTCATGCAGCAGCGCGATCAACCCGGTCAACTGGGTTACCCCCTACAGGATAGACGTGATCCAGGGCAACTTCATCTCCAGCGAGCAGGTCGAGCAGCTGCGGCCCGGCATGAGCCGCGACCAGGTCCGGGCAGTGCTCGGCACGCCCCTGCTGGCGAGCCTCTTCCATGCCGACCGTTGGGACTATGTCTTCACGCTGAAGCGGCAGGGCGTGGAGCCCCAGTCCTTCAAGTACACGGTGTTTTTCAAGGGTGACCAGCTCGAGAGCTTTGCCGGCGATGCCATGCCCAGCGAGGCGGAGTTCATCGCCAAGCTGGACAACAAGCGCAAACTGGGCAAAGTGCCTCCCCTGGAAGCCAGCGAAGAGCAGCTGAAGGCCGCTGAAAAATCCCCGGCGGCCAAGTCGGCCCCCGGGGCTGCCGCCGCCGTTGCCACTCCGCCGGCGGAGCCGCAGACCACGGCCTACCCGCCGCTCGAAAGCCCGAAACAGTGAGCGGCGGCATGACGGACGCTCGCCCCCACAGGATCGCGGTAGCCGGTGCCGGTGGCCGCATGGGTCACATGCTGATTGAAGCGGTCAGCGCCAGCACCGACTGCCAGCTGACGGGCGCGCTCGATGTGGCCGCCAGCCCTGCCATCGGCATGGACGCAGCCGCATTTTCCGGCCACGCCAGCGGTGTGCTCGTCAGCGCCGACATCCGCCGGGGATTGCAGAATGCCGGCGTGCTGATCGACTTCACCCGCCCCGAAGGCACGCTCGCGCACCTGCAGGTGTGCCGGGAACTCGGCGTCAAGCTGGTGATCGGCACGACCGGCTTTTCAGACGCGCAGAAAGCCGAAATCGCCGCCGCCGCCAAAGACATTGCCATCGTCATGGCGCCCAACATGAGCGTGGGGGTCAACGTCACGCTCAAGCTGCTGGAGATGGCCGCCAAGGCATTGGCCACCGGCTACGACATTGAAATCATCGAGGCCCATCATCGCCACAAGGTGGATGCGCCCTCCGGCACCGCCCTCAAGATGGGCGAAGTGATTGCCGGCGCGCTGGGCCGCGACCTGAAGGATTGCGCCGTGTATGCGCGCGAAGGCGTGACCGGCGAACGCGACCCGTCAAGCATCGGCTTTGCCACCATCCGTGGCGGCGACATCGTGGGCGACCACACGGTGCTGTTTGCCGGCACTGGCGAGCGCATCGAGATCACCCACAAGTCATCGAGCCGGGCCACCTACGCACAGGGCAGCCTGCGCGCCGCCCGTTTCCTGGGTGGCCAGTCCAGCGGTCTTTTTGACATGTTTGACGTCCTTAACCTGAAATGATCTCCGCCGAACGCCGCGCCGGGCCGCCCCAAGCAAGTTCAGCCCCCGAGGGGCTGGAGCCTGCGGGCTCTTCACCCCAGCAGGGGCCGCGGAACCGGCTTAGCCGGGCCGCAGGCGCAGCGGCCCCCTCGGGGGGCAGCGCAGTACACGCAGTGACAAGCGTGGGGGCCATATCGGCATGAATTTCTTCAGCCTCATGACCCAGGGCGGCGTTGTCAGCCAGCTGGTCGCGGTGCTGTTGCTGGCCATGTCGGTGGCCAGCTGGGTGGTGATCCTGTGGAAAGCTTGGCTGCTGCACCGCGCCCTGGGTGATGTGGCGCGCAGTACCGCTGTTTTCTGGCAGTCGGTATCCATCGAGGAGGCCAGCCAGAAGGTCGCGGCTTTTGATCGTGAATCGCTGGTGTTGCCCCTGATTGATGCCACGAAATTAGGGGCCATTGGCACCCTGGGGGCTGCCGGCGACCGGGCCCAGCAGTTGACCCGTGTGCTGCGCGATGCCCTGCACGCCATCCTGCACAAGCTGCAGTTCGGCCAGGTCCTGCTGGCCACCGTCGGCTCGACCGCTCCGTTTGTCGGCCTGCTGGGCACGGTCTGGGGCATTTACCATGCCCTGATCGGCATCGCGTCGGCAGGCCAGATCACGATAGACAAGGTCTCGGGGCCGGTGGGTGAGGCGCTCATCATGACGGCAGCCGGACTGGCGGTCGCGATTCCTGCCGTGCTGGCCTACAACATCTTTGGCCGCCACATTGGCCGCATCGAGGCCGACCTGGAGGGGTTTGCGCGCGATTTGCGGGAGTTGCTGGCGGGCCACCGGGGCTGAGCCTTCACACCAGGAGCGCACGCATCATGGGATTTGGCCGACTCGAACGCATCCAGGGCCCACAGCCCATGAGCGAGATCAATGTCACACCGCTGGTGGACGTGATGCTGGTGCTGGTGGTCATTTTTATCATCACGGCGCCCTTGCTGGCCAGCACCGTCCGGCTCGACCTGCCCAGGACCGAGGGGGCCCAGTCGACCGAGGTCCCCCAGTTTGTCACGCTGGTGGTTGACAAGTCGGGCCAGGTTTTTCTGAACGACAAGCCCGTGAAGCTGGACGAGCTGGCGCGGAACCTGGCGCAAACCGCGGGCCGGAACCCCGACACCGAGGTGCAGTTGCGCGCCGACGAGGCCGTGCCCTATGGCCGGGTGGTGGAGGTGATGGGTGTGGCGCAAAAAGCCGGGCTCAGCCGCATCGGTTTTGTCGCCGAGCCCAAGCCCGCGGCGCGCCCGTAAAATTGCGGCCAGGTCACCATTTCTGAAGATCTGGAAAAAGCGACGGGCCTGCCCCGCTTTTTTCACTGTTGTTAACTGCCCCTTTTTACCGCCCGAACTTATTGTGCGACCGACGGAAGCGAAACTTTCGGGCGCTATCCCCATGCAAGACAAATACAACCACCTCGACGTCGAGCGCAGCGCTCAAGCCCAATGGATCGCAGCGGATGCCTACCGCGTCACCGAAGACACCAGCGGCAAAAAGCCGAGGGGCAAGTACTACGCCTGCTCCATGCTGCCCTACCCGAGCGGCAAGCTGCACATGGGCCATGTGCGCAACTACACCATCAATGACATGCTCACGCGCTACCTGCGCATGAAGGGCTACAACGTGCTCATGCCCATGGGCTGGGATGCGTTCGGCCTGCCGGCTGAAAACGCCGCCATGAAAAACGGTGTACCCCCGGCGCAGTGGACCTACGACAACATCGCCTACATGAAAAAGCAGATGCAGGCGATGGGGCTGGCCATCGACTGGAGCCGTGAGGTGGCAACCTGCGACCCGAGCTACTACAAGTGGAACCAGTGGCTGTTTCTGAAGATGCTGGAAAAAGGCATTGCCTACCGCAAGACCCAGGTTGTCAACTGGGATCCGGTCGACCAGACCGTGCTGGCCAACGAGCAGGTGATCGACGGCAAGGGCTGGCGCACCGGCGCGACGGTGGAAAAGCGCGAGATTCCCGGTTACTACCTGAAGATCACCGACTACGCCGAAGAGCTGTTGGGCCATGTGCAGCACCAGCTGCCGGGCTGGCCTGAGCGCGTCAAGCTGATGCAGGAAAACTGGATCGGCAAAAGTGAAGGCGTGCGCTTTGCCTTCCCGCACGACATCAGGGACGCGTCCGGCGCGCTGATCGGCGACGGAAAGATGTATGTGTTCACCACCCGCGCCGACACCATCATGGGCGTCACCTTTTGCGCGGTTGCCCCTGAGCATCCGCTGGCGCTGCATGCCGCCGCATTGAATCCGCAGCTTGCCGCGTTCATTGAAGAATGCAAGGCCGGTGGCACCACCGAGGCCGAGCTGGCCACGCAGGAGAAAAAAGGCAAGCCCACCGGCCTCTTTGTGACGCACCCGCTGACGGGTGAGCAGGTCGAGGTCTGGGTCGGCAACTACGTGCTCATGAGCTATGGCGATGGCGCCGTGATGGGCGTGCCCGCGCATGACGAGCGTGATTTCGAGTTCGCCAAAAAATACGGCCTGCCCATCAAGCAGGTCACCGACGTGAAGGGCCAGGCCTACAGCCTGGAGGCCTGGGCGGACTGGTACGGCGACAAGCAGCAGGGCGTGGCGATCAACTCCGGCAAGTACGACGGGCTGGGCTTGAAGGCCTGCGTCGATGCCGTGGCCGCCGACCTGGCCGCCCAGGGCCTGGGCGAGAAAAAAACCACCTGGCGCCTGCGTGACTGGGGCGTCAGCCGCCAGCGCTATTGGGGCACGCCCATCCCCATCATCCATTGCGATGAACACGGCGCCGTGCCCGTCCCCGAGAAAGACCTGCCGGTGGTGCTGCCGCAGGACTGCGTGCCCGATGGCTCTGGCAACCCGCTGCACAAGCATGAAGGTTTTCACGCGGGCGTGGTGTGCCCGGCGTGCGGCAAAGCGGCGCGACGCGAGACCGACACCATGGACACCTTTGTCGATTCGTCGTGGTACTACATGCGCTACTGCGACCCGAAGAACGACCAGGCGATGGTCGCCGAAGGCGCCGCCTACTGGATGCCGATGGACCAGTACATCGGCGGCATCGAGCATGCCATCCTGCACCTGCTGTATGCGCGTTTCTGGACCAAGGTCATGCGCGACCTGGGCCTGGTCAAGGTCGACGAGCCCTTCACCAAGCTGCTGACGCAGGGCATGGTGCTGAACCACATCTACTCGCGCAAGGGCGAGAAAGGCGGCATCGAATATTTCTGGCCCAGCGAGGTGGAAGACATCCATGACGCCTCGGGCAAGGTGACTGGCGCCAAGCGCAAGAGCGACGGCCTGCTGGTGAACTACGAAGGCGTGGGCACCATGAGCAAGTCCAAGAACAACGGCGTCGACCCGCAGGACCTGATCGAGCGATATGGCGCCGACACTGCGCGCCTGTACACCATGTTCACCGCACCGCCCGAGGCCACGCTCGAGTGGAACGACGCGGCGGTGGAAGGCTCTTACCGCTTTTTGCGGCGTGTCTGGAATTTCGGCTTCAAGCTCTCCGCCCTGAATTCAGGCGCTGATGCGGGTGGCTTGGGTGTGGATGGGGCGAAGGCCACGTTTGACAAGGAAACCAAAGCCCTGAGGCTGGAAGTGCATACGGTGCTCAAGCAGGTGGACTACGACTACCAGCGCATGCAGTACAACACGGTGGTCTCCGGCGGCATGAAGCTGCTCAATGCGCTGGAAGACTTCAAGGGTGAGAGCTCGGCGTCGTCTGCGGCGGCGTTGCGCGAAGGCTTCGGCATCCTGCTGCGCTGCCTTTACCCCGCGACGCCGCACCTGGCGCACGCCCTGTGGTCCGAGCTGGGCTATGCGGCCCAGCAGGGCGACCTGCTGGATGCGCCCTGGCCTGAAGTGGACAGCGGCGCGCTGCAGCAGGATGAGATCGAACTGGTGCTGCAGGTCAATGGCAAGCTGCGGGGCGCCGTCACGGTTCCCGCGGGGGCCGACAAGGCCACCATAGAAGCCGCGGCGCTCGCGTCGGAGGCCTTCCTCAAGCAGGCGGCCGGCGCACCCGCCAAAAAGGTCATCGTGGTGCCTGGCCGGCTGGTCAACATCGTTGTCTGAACCAAACCCCCAGATAACTCCAAGATAACCCCGAGATAAGGCCCACCATGCAGCGTCGCGCTTTTCTGTCCCTGATGGCTTCATCCACTGCCCTGAGCCTGGCTGGCTGCGGTTTTCAGCTGCGCAAGGCGCCGGACTTCGCCTTCACGACCCTGTTCAGCGGCCTTCCCGAGTCCTCCCCGCTGGGGGTGGAATTGCGGCGGTCGCTGGAGTCCACCCGCAGGGTCAAGGTGATCACCGATGGCCGGCAGATCAACGATGCGCAGGTCATTCTGGACGTGCTGGGCGACCAGCGGGAAAAGCAGGTGCTCAGCCGCAACGCCACCGGCCAGGTGCGCGAGTTCCAGTTGCGCGTGCGTTTTCGTTTCAAGCTGCGCACGCTGGCGGGCAAGGAGCTGATACCGGAAACCGAGATCCTGCAGCAGCGCGACATCAGCTTCAATGAATCCGCCGTGCTGGCCAAGGAAGCGGAAGAAAACCTGCTCTACCGCGACATGCAAAGCGACATCGTCCAGCAGGTCCTGCGCCGGCTGGCGGCTGTGACGGAAATCTAGGCGGAGTTCAGAGATGGCCGGGCTGGCCCCGGCTCGCCACGCTGCGTCCGGGTTGCAGGACTGGAGACCGCACTAACGCCGCATCAGCGTGCTCTTGCCGAACAGGCTTTCCATCAGGTCCAGCGCCACTTCGGCCGTGCCGTTGCGCACATCCAGCGCCGGGTTGAGTTCCATCACATCGAGCGAAGCCAGCCGGCCAGTGTCGGCAATCATCTCCATGCACAGCTGGGCCTCGCGGTAGGTTGGCCCGCCCTTGACGGCGGTGCCCACGCCGGGCGCGAACGAGGAATCCAGAAAGTCGACATCAAAACTCACATGCAGATGGGTGTTGTCGTCCGTACCGGCCAGTGCCGCCTGCATGGTGTGGCGCATGCCCATTTCATCGATGTAACGCATGTCGAACACTTCGAGGTCCAGCTCCCGGACAAAGCGCTTTTCGCCCTGGTCCACGCTGCGGATGCCGATTTGCCGCACGGCCGACGGCTGGATGGCAGGCACCACGCCGCCTATGCCGGTCAGCTCGGCAGGGCCGTGGCCGCACAGCACGGCCACCGGCATGCCGTGCGTGTTGCCGGTGGGGGTCAGGTCGTTGGTGTTGAAGTCGGCATGGGCGTCCAGCCACAGCACGCGCAGTGTTTGACCGGTCTGCCGGCAGTGGCGCGCCACGGCGCTGATGGAGCCAATGGCCAGGCAATGGTCGCCTCCCAGCAAAATCGGCATCTGGCTCTCGCTCAGCACGGCGTACACGGCCTCATGCACCGAACGGTTCCAGGCCGTCACTTCGGCCAGGTGGCGGTAGCCGCCAACGGGTGGCTGCCAGGGGTTGGCCGGACCGACCAGGTTGCCCTGATCCACGACCGTCAGGCCGTGGCCCTCCAGCGTGGCCTGCAGTCCCGCGACGCGCAGCGCTTCAGGGCCCATCGAGGCGCCCCGGATACTGGCGCCGATGTCGGTCGGTGCGCCGATCAGCCGGATGTGTTTGATCATGTCGAGGTCCGTGCGCCCTTGGAAGCGGCGCTGGCTGCCAACAGGGAAAGCAGGTTTTTCGGATGGTCCGGATCGGGAATCAAATCGATCTCCTGGCGCGAACTCTGCACCTGCTGCAGTTTATACACATAGCGCAGGGCCGGGTCATCCCCGGTGCAAAGTCGACCGAGGCAAAAATCGTCAACTCGGCCATTGAGGGCCGGCCGGCGGACTTGTCAAACCCGCCCCCGGCGACGGGCGGGAATTTCATTGCGGGGAGGGAGGGCGCTAAACTTCAGCCCATGAACCTGGCCCCCGCGCAATTGTCCGAGCACCTCAAGCGCGGCTTGAAGAGTCTTTACACACTGCATGGCGACGAACCCTTGCTGGTGCAGGAGTTCGCCGATGCGCTGCGTGCCGCGGCCCGTGAGCAGGGCTACACCGAACGCACCGTGCACACGGTGGCCGGGGCGCATTTCGACTGGAGCGAGGTGCTGGCCAGCGGTGGCTCGCTGAGCCTGTTCGCCGACAAGCAGATCGTGGAGATCCGCATCCCCAGCGGCAAGCCCGGCAAGGACGGATCGGTCGCGCTGCAGCAGCTGGCCGAGCGTGCCCAGGGCGACGATTCCACGCTGACGCTGGTGCTGCTGCCGCGGCTGGACAGCATGACCGCCAAGGGCGCCTGGTTTGGCGCGCTCGACAGCTTTGGCGTCACCGTGAAGTTCGACCCGATTGACCGCCGCAACCTGCCGCAATGGATTGCCCAGCGCCTGCAGCAGCAGGGCCAGCGTGTGGCGGCGGGCGAAGAAGGCCAGCGTACCCTGCAGTTTTTTGCCGACCGGGTCGAAGGTAACCTGCTGGCCGCGCACCAGGAGATCCAGAAGCTGGGCTTGCTGTACCCTGCCCAGGAAGACGGTATCCTCAGTTTTGACCAGGTGGAAAACGCCGTGCTCAACGTGGCGCGCTATGACGTGTTCAAGCTGTCGGAGGCCGTGCTCGGCGGCCAGGCGGCGCGCGTGGCGCGCATGATTGACGGCCTGCAGTCCGAGGGCGAGTCTGAAGTGCTGGTGCATTGGGCGCTGAGCGAAGACATCCGCAGCCTGAAGCGGGTCAAGGACGCGATCAGCGCCGGCCGGCCCATGCCAATGGCCCTGCGCGAAAACCGTGTCTGGGGCATCAAGGAAAAACTGTTCGAGCGCGTGCTGCCGCAAATCGGCGACACCACCCTGGCCAACCTGCTGCATGCCGCGCACAAGGTCGACGGCATCGTCAAAGGCCTGAAACAACCCGACTGGCCTGCCGACGGCTGGCAGGCCCTGCACCGGCTGGCCGGCATGGTGTGTGAGCAGTGCGCCGCGCCGGGCCGCCCCAAGCAAGCACAGCCCCCTCGGGGGGCAGAGAGCTACACGCAGTGAGCGAACGGGGGCTCCCATGCACCGCGCCGGGCCGCCCCAAGCAAGCACAGCTCCCTCGGGGGGCAGAGAGCTACACGCAGTGAGCGAACGGGGGCTCCCATGCGCCGCGCCGGGCCGCCCCAGGTGAAATAGCCCCCGAGTGGCTGGAGCCTGCGGCTCTGAACCTGCTTGAGCAGGTTCGGACAGGTGACAGAGGCGAAGCGTCCCGCGAGCCGCGGCCTGCAGGGCCTTGAGAGCTACACACCGTGAGTGAGGCGTGGGGTTGGAGTCCGGGCGCCCTCTCCGGGGCAAACGCACGGGCCTGAACCCCTTTGGCGTGCGAATAGGGGAAAATGGTGACATGAACGCGCCCGATCTCCAAAATGCTCTCCATGAAGACTCCCAGGACCACGATGTTTCGCGCCTGATGGAGTCGCTCGGCTTGAAGGCCAAGTCGGCCTCTGCCCAAGTTGCCCGGGCGTCGGCTGCTATTAAAAACAGGGCGCTGTTGAATCTGGCGGCCTTGCTGCGGCAAAATGTCGCGGCCCTGGACAGTGCCAACCAGCGCGACCTGGCGCGCGCCCAGGCGGCCGGGCTGGCCGGTCCCCTGCTGGACCGCCTCAAGCTGACCCCCAAAATCCTGGACACCGTGGCCCTGGGCTGCGAGCAGCTCGCGGCCATGCCTGACGTGATCGGCGAGATCATCGGCATGAAAGAGCAGCCCAGCGGTATCCGCGTCGGGCAGATGCGTGTGCCCATCGGCGTGTTCGGCATGATTTATGAAAGCCGGCCCAACGTGACGATTGAAGCGGCATCGCTGGCCATCAAGAGCGGCAATGCCTGCATTCTGCGCGGCGGCTCCGAGGCCATCGAGTCCAACAAGGCGCTGGCCTTGCTGGTGCAGCAGGCCCTGACAGAGGCGGGCCTGCCGGCGGACGCGGTGCAACTGGTGCCGACGACCGACCGCGAAGCCGTGGGCCGGCTCATTGCGATGCCGCAGTATGTGGACGTCATCATTCCGCGCGGCGGCAAGGGGCTGATCGAACGCATCAGCCGCGATGCCAAGGTGCCGGTCATCAAGCACCTAGACGGCAACTGCCACGTCTATGTGGACGACCCCTGCGACATCGACATGGCGGTCCGGGTGGCCGACAACGCCAAGACCCAGAAATACAGCCCCTGCAATGCCAGCGAAGGCTTGCTGGTGGCGCGCGGCGTGGCCGCCGGCTTCCTGCCCCAAATTGGCGCGATCTATGCCGCCAAGGGTGTGGAAATGCGCTGCGACGCCGAGGCCCGGGCCATTCTTGCCGGCGTGAAGGGCGCCAACCTCCAGCCCGCCTCCGAGCAGGACTGGTATGAGGAGTACCTGGCGCCCGTCATCAGCATCAAGGTGGTGGCCGGCGTTGATGAAGCGATCGCCCACATCAACCAGTACTCCAGCCACCACACCGATGCCATCCTGACGCGTGACCACATGCATGCCCAGCGGTTTTTGCGCGAGGTCGACTCCGCCAGTGTCATGGTGAATGCGAGCACCCGCTTCGCGGATGGTTTCGAGTTTGGGCTGGGCGCAGAAATCGGTATCAGCACCGACAAGTTCCATGCCCGCGGGCCCGTGGGCATTGAGGGCCTGACCTCGCTCAAATATGTAGTTCTGGGCAACGGCGAAGTGCGGACCTGAGACGCCGCACGGCGGCTCGGCGAAGGCTGTCATCGGTCTTTTTGGGATTTTGGCTTGGCACCTTGTAACCGGGCGGTGCATCCCAATATCCCTAGAATTCGGTCAGATATAACCGGATTCGATAACAAAATTCCCCTTTGAAAGTGGCCGCATGGTTCCGCATCTCATCACCGCCCTGAACGGCCCCATCAACGAACTTGAGCAGCGCATTCTTGACTCCATGCCCGCGATCGAGCGCTGGTTCCGGCTGGAGTGGATGGAGCACACGCCGCCGTTTTACAGTTCCGTCGATATCCGCAATGCGGGTTTCAAGCTCGCACCGGTGGACACCAACCTTTACCCCGGCGGCTGGAACAACCTGACGCCCGAGATGCTGCCGCTGGCGGTGCAGGCGGCGATGGCGGCGATTGAAAAAATCTGCCCGGAGGCGCGCAACCTGCTGGTGGTGCCCGAAAACCACACGCGCAACAGCTTTTACCTGTCGAACGTGCTGCAGCTCAAGCGCATCTTTCACCAGGCTGGCCTCAATGTGCGCTTTGGCTCGCTCAGCCCCGAGATCAAGGAGCCCACCACGCTGAACCTGCCGACCGGCGAGACCATCACGATCGAGCCGCTGATCCGCACCGACCGGCGGCTGGGGCTGAAAGACTTCGACCCCTGCACGATTTTGCTGAACAACGATCTGTCTGCCGGCATTCCCGGGATGCTGGAAGACCTGCACGAGCAGTATCTGCTGCCACCGCTGCATGCCGGCTGGTCGGTGCGGCGCAAGTCCAGGCATTTCAAGGCCTATGAAGAGGTCTCCAAGCGCTTCGGCAAGCTGCTGGGCATTGATCCCTGGCTCATCAACCCGATGTTTGCCCAATGCGGTGAAATCAACTTTGCCGAGGGTGTGGGCCTGGAGTGCCTGACCACCAACGTCGATGCGCTGCTGACCAAAATCAAGCGCAAGTACAAGGAATACGGCATCAACGAAAAACCGTTTGTCGTGGTCAAGGCCGACAACGGCACCTACGGCATGGGCATCATGACGGTGCGCGATGTGAAGGACCTTGAGGTGTTGAGCCGCAAGACCAAAAACAAGATGAGCACGACCAAGGATGGCCGGACGCTGTCGGAAGTCATCATCCAGGAAGGCGTGCTGACCAATGAACGCGTCAACGATGCGGTGGCCGAGCCGGTGGTCTACATGATGGACCGCTATGTGGTCGGCGGGTTTTACCGCGTGCATGCCGAGCGCGGCGTGGACGAAAACCTCAACGCCCCGGGCGCCAGCTTTGTGCCGCTGGCCTTTGCCGAAAGCGGCCGCCTGCCCCAGCCCGGCGAGAAACCTGGCTCCAGCAGCCCCAACCGCTTCTATATGTATGGCGTGATCGCCCGGCTGGCGATGCTGGCCGCCAGCTACGAACTGGAAGCCACCGACCCGGATGCCGAGGTCTACGACTGACGGGGCCCGCAAAAAGGTAAAAGCGCTGGCTTTTGAGTTGGCGGGCCGACGTACCCTGAAGCCTGCCAGCGGCTTTTTTGTTACAAGTTGTTGCGTTGCAACAAAACCCGGATTTGTTGAATTTAGGGTGTTCGCCGACCCGCAAGCCCACCGCCTGGGCGCAAAATAGCGTTCCCCAAGGTAACCCATTCCCGCCTCCCCGGACCGTACCTGCCTCGGTCAGGGCCAAAGGCGGGAAGTTTTTGTGTCAAGTAAAAAATCATCACTTGCGGCGCTCACATTGGGCGCCATTGGTGTCGTCTACGGCGACATCGGAACCAGCGTCCTGTATGCCCTCAAGGAAGTGTTTGGGTCGGGGCATGTTCCCTTCACCCCGGCCAATATTTACGGCATCCTGTCCATCTTCTTCTGGACCCTGACGGTCATCGTTTCTATCAAGTATGTGGTGCTGGTGCTGCGTGCCGACAACAACGGCGAGGGCGGGCTGATCGCCATGCTGGCGCTGGCCTCCACGGCGGTCAAGGACAAGCCCAAGCTCAGGCGCATTCTGCTGATCGTGGGTATTTTTGGCACCTCGCTGTTCTACGGCGACGGCGTCATCACGCCGGCCATCTCGGTACTGTCGGCCGTGGAGGGTCTGGAGGTGGTGTCGCCCGCCTTCAAGGAAGGCGTCATCCCGATCACGCTGGTCATCCTTTTCTGCCTGTTCGTGCTTCAAAAACACGGTACGGCCGGCATCGGCAAGTTTTTTGGCCCGATCACGCTGATCTGGTTTGTTGTGATCGCCCTGCTGGGCATTTCCCAGATCGTGACCCACCCGGCGATCCTGAAGGCGCTCAGCCCGCATTACGCGCTGCTGTTCATGTGGGCCAACCCCGGCATCACCTTCATCATCCTGGGCGCCGTGGTGCTGTGCGTGACGGGGGCTGAGGCGCTATATGCCGACCTGGGCCATTTCGGCAAGCGGCCGATCCGGCTGGCCTGGTTTTCAGTGGTCATGCCCTCGCTGGTGCTCAATTACTTCGGCCAGGGCGCCTTGCTGCTCAACAACCCCGCCGCCGTCAAGAATCCGTTTTATTTGATGGCGCCCGAATGGGCGCTGCTGCCCCTGGTGGGCCTGGCCACCATGGCCACCGTGATTGCCTCGCAGGCCCTGATCACCGGCGCCTTCAGCGTGACCAAGCAGGCCATTCAAATGGGCTACCTGCCGCGCCTGAACATCCAGCACACCAGCGTGCGCGACGCCGGGCAGATCTACCTGCCTTTTGTCAACTGGGGCCTGTTCGTCACCATCGTGCTGGCGGTTGTGATGTTCCGCTCGTCCAGCAATCTGGCAGCGGCCTACGGCATTGCGGTGTGCACCGACATGCTGATCACCACCATCCTGACCTTCTACGTGGTGCGTTACGCCTGGAATTACCCGCTCAGCCTGTGCATTGCCGCCACAGGCATTTTCTTTGTGGTGGACTTTGCGTTTTTTGCGTCCAACCTCATGAAGCTGTTTGCCGGCGGCTGGTTCCCGCTGCTGATTGGCGGTGCGGTCTTCACCCTGATGATGACCTGGAAGGAAGGCCGGGGCCTGCTCAATGACAAGTTGCGCTCTGATGCCATCGACCTGCCGAGCTTTCTGGATGCGGTCTTTGTCAGTCCACCGGCGCGGGTGGAAGGCACGGCTGTTTTCCTGACCGCCGAGCCGGCCACCGTACCCAACGCGATGCTGCACAACCTCAAGCACAACAAGGTGCTGCACCAGCAAAACCTGTTTGTGACCGTGCGTTACCACGAGGTGCCATGGATAGGCATGAACAAGCGGCTCGAAATTGAACCGCTGGGCCATGACTGCTGGCAGGTCATTGTTCACTACGGCTTCAAGAATGACCTGGACGTGCCCAAGGCCCTGCAGCAGATCAGGGGCCGTGGCTGCGAGCTGGAGGCCATGACCACCAGTTACTTTCTCTCGCGTGACACGGTCATTCCGACGCTGGGTAGCGGTATGGCGCCCTGGCGCGAGAAACTGTTTGCGCAGATGCACCATAACGCCAGCGGGGCGGCGGACTTTTTGAGCCTGCCCAACAACTCCGTGGTGGAGCTGGGCAGCAAGATCGAGATTTGACCCTGGTTACCGGGTAGCGCTCAGGCAGCTGCCCAGCCCCGTCGTTGTACCGGGGCCGTGCCCCTCCGGGCAGGAAAACGTTCAGGTCGCCGAAGCGTTCAATTCGCTGCGGTAAAGCGGCGCTTCACATGCCGCGGCTGCTCGATCTCGTCCACGATGGCCACCGCCAGGTCGGCCACTGAAATACCGGCGGGCTTGTCACCCTGGCCGGGCAGAAGATCGTCCGCGCCCAGGCGGTATTTTCCGGTGCGCGCACCGGGCGCCAGGCCGATGGGTGGCGAGACGAAACTCCAGTCCAGTGTCGCTTCGGTCTTGATCTGGTTGAGCAGTTCGCGTGCCGCCAGCGCGCCCTGCTTGTATTCGGCCGGGAACTGCGGGGTGTCCACCAGCTGGAGGCCGGGCGCCACATACAGGCTGCCCGCACCGCCCACCACCAGCAGACGCTTGACGCCGGCTTGTTTCACGCCTTCCACAATGGCCTGGCTGCCTTGCAGGAACAGCTCGTAAATTCTCGGCTCGCTCCAGCCGGGGTTGTAGGCGCTGATGACCGCATCGAGACCAGCCACGGCTCGGGCGACCTGGGCGGCGTCCAGCACATCGGCGGCCACCACGCTCAGGCCGGCTTGCGGGCTCAGCCTGGACGGCGTGCGGGCCAGCACGGTGACCTGGTGACCCCGGCTGAGCAGTTCCGGAAGGATGGCCGAGCCGACAAAACCGGTGGCGCCAATCAGTGCGATGTTCATCAAAAACTCCTGAAAATTGAAAAAGAAAGTAGAAGAGCCTATAGTTTGATTACTTCACAAGTTGCTGAATAGATGGCTTAATTGACTAATACTGTGAAGTAAAGCTAACAAATAACGGCCTGAAAACCGCCTAACCATGGATCAACTCAAGCGCATGGCCATCTTTGCCGAGGTGGTGGCCGCCGGCTCCCTGACGGCGGCGGCGCGCCAGCTGGGCATGACGCCCTCGGCCGTGAGCCAGCACCTGCGCCAGCTGGAGCAGGCGCTGGGTCTGGCCCTGTTGCACCGCTCCACACGACGCCTCTCGCTGACAGAAGCCGGGGAGCGCTACCACGCGGGTTGCGCCGCCATGGTGGCCGCCGCCCGCTCGGCCGAGCAGGCGCTGGCGCGTTTGCGCGATGAGCCCGAAGGCGAATTGCGGCTGGCCGCGCCCATCGGCTTTGGCGGCTTGCTGGCGACGGCGCTCGCACCTCTGCGCGGCCATCCCAAACTGTCGCTGAGCCTGCTGCTGGATGACGCCGTGATCGACCTGATTGCCGCGCGGGTGGACATCGCCCTGCGGGTCGGCGCCATGCCCGATTCGACACTGGTGGCGCGCAAGCTCGGCAGCATGACGCGGCAGCTCTGCGCATCGCCAGCCTACCTGGCTGAGCGCGGCTGGCCTGCACAAGCGCAGGATCTGCTGTCGCATGACTGGCTGGGCGGCAAGCCCGGCGCGGCCGGTGGCGAGCTGCTGGAGCTGCAGGGCCCGGGGGGCGAGCGCCAGACGGTGCGCATGGAAGGGCGGGTGCAGGCCACGCAGGTGACGGCCCTGCACGCGTTGTGTGTAGCGGGCTGGGGCATCAGCATCGTGGTCAGCGATGACGACCGGCGGGCGCTGGCCGACGGCCGCCTGCTGCCGGTGCTGCCCGGCTGGAGGCTGTCGGATCTGCCGGTGTATGCCGTGACGCCGCGGCGCGGCGAGCAGCCCGCCAAGGTGCGCCATGCGCTGGACCTGCTGGCCGCCTGCTTTGGCAGCGCAGACGGCGCCGGTGCGCCCCGGGCTGCCGGCGCAGCCTGATCCGTTGCGCCTGGCGCCGTGTTTCCAGGCGGCTTTCCGGTGCTTGCGCGGCGCAGACGCGGCAGTAAGATGAGGCATCTGCTGCACGCACGTACGCGGGGGCAGCACGGAGGCGCAGATGGAACCCAGGCCCCATGGCAAGACCGCCTTTGTATTTGCCGGTGGCGGCAGTTTCGGCGCGATTCAGGTCGGCATGCTGCACGCGCTGGTCGCCCACGGCGTGCGGGCCGATCTCGTGGTGGGCGCCTCGGTGGGCGCCATCAACAGCGCGTATTTCGCGGGCAACCCGACGCTGGCCGGCGTCACGCGGCTTGAGCAGCTCTGGTGCGAGATCAAGCGCAGCACGGTCTTCCCGATGACCTTCAGCCGCATTGCCGGCCTGTTTTCCCGCTCACCGTCGCTGGTTGATTCCAGCGGGCTGCGCGAGCTGATCAAACAGCATTTGTCCTACAGCCTGCTGGAGCAGGCCGCGCTGCCGCTCCATGTGGTGGCCACCGAGCAGCTGCATGGCCACCCGGTCTGCCTGTCGTCCGGCCCGGCCGTCGACGCAATCCTGGCCAGCTGCGCGATCCCGGCGATCTTTCCGCCGGTGCTGGTCGGCAAGGACTACCTGATCGACGGTGCGATTGCCAGCAACACGCCGGTCATGACCGCGGTCACGCTGGGGGCGACCCGGCTGATCGTGCTGCCCACCGGTTATGCCTGCGCATTGACCGCGCCGCCGACCAGTGCGATTGCCTGCGCGCTGCATGCGCTGAACATGCTGATAGCGCATCAGCTGGTGCAGGATCTGGAGTTGCTGGCCGACAGGTTCGAGGTGCTGACGGTGCCGCCGCTGTGCCCGCTGGCTGCCTCGGCCTACGACTTCTCGCGTGCCCGTGAGCTGATCGAGCGGGCCGAGGAAAATACCCGGCATTGGCTTGAGAGTGGCGGCCTGCATCGGCAGCGCATTCCCGGTGCGCTGCGGCCGCATGTGGATTGAGGCCGGTCTGGCCTCTACGGTCTGAGCTATAAAAAGAAGGCAGGCAGAAGAAGACAAACCGGAGACGGCCGGCAGATCGAGGCGCCCGGGCCGGGCGCACCCGCCGTCAGCGGCGCTTGAGCAGCCCGCCCAGCATCACGCAGGCCAGCGCGGCAACCACCAATGCAATACCGGCCCACTGCCAGGGCGTGATGCTTTCGCCCAGCACCAGCATGCCGGCGGTCAGGCCCACGATGGGCACGCCCAGGCTGAAGGGCGCCACGCGGTTGGCCGGATGGCGCTTGAGCAGGCCGGTCCACAGGCCGTAGCCCACGATGGTCGCGACCCATCCCAGGTAGGCCACGGCCAGCCAGCTGGAGCCGCGCGCCTGCGTCCACTGCCAGCGTGTGGCTTCGGGGTCAAATGCCCACGAAAGCGCAACAAAGGGCAGCACCGCGACGGAGCTGCTCCACACGACGAAGGCCGTCGGCGAGTAATCCACAGCGACCTGCTGCACGCGCCGCGCCACAATGTTGGACATGGCCCACATGGCCGCCGCGCACAGCGTGAGCACAAAGCCCGGCAGCGTGGTGGCGCTGTTGCCGTCGTTGCCGCTGCTGGCCGCCCCGGGGTTCGCATAGTTGAGCGCAAAGCACGACAGTCCCAGCGCGGCCAGCACCATGCCTGCCTGCAGCGGCCGGTTGGCCCGCTCGTGCAGCAGCACAAAGCCGAACAGCGCGGTGAAGAAAACCTGGGTTTGCAGCAGCACCGAGGCCAGCGCGGCGGTCATGCCGACCTTGAGTGCGATGAACAAAATGCCGAACTGGCCGACGCCCTGAAAGGCGCCATACAGCACCACCCACTTCCAGGGAATGTCGGGCGGCCGGATGAACAGCACCAGCGGCAGCACGGCAAACACATAGCGGGCAGCACCCAGCTGGAGTGGCGTGAAGTCGCGCAGGGCAAATTTCATCACGACAAAGTTCACGCCCCACAGCATGACGACCGTAAAGGCGGCCAGCAGGTCGCGGCCCGTCAGGGCGTTGCTTCGCATCAGCACACCCGCCTGTCGCCGCTGCGGCCGGCAGGCCGGTCGGGCTGGTCAGGCATTGGGGTGCATGGCACGGGCAGCATCAAGGTGGGCCTTGACGCGCTGGGCCAGTGCAATGTCGCCCGGTGTTTCGGGCTGCCAGGCCGGCACGGGAATGGTCTGGCCGGCGGGATCCACGGCCACAAAGACCACCAGGCAGTCGGTGATGACCTCCATCTGGCCGGTCTTCATGTCGCCGGCCCGCACTTCGACCGAGATGTTCATGCTGGTCTTGCCGGTGTACGCCAGCCGTGCCTGCACTTCCACCAGGTCGCCGATCATGATGGGGCGCTGAAAGCGGATGCTGCCGACCGAGACGGTGACGCAATAGCGTTTGGCCCAGCTGGTGGCGCAGGCGTAACCCGCCTCGTCGATCCATTTCATGACGGTGCCGCCATGCACTTTGCCGCCGAAGTTGACGGTGCTGGGCTCGGCCAGAAAGCGCAGGGTGATGGATGACATGGTGAATTTCCTTTGATGTGCGTGAGGCCCGATTATCGCCAGTCGGCCCGGCCTGCTGGCGGCGGCTCGTCCTGCGGATTGCGGCCGGAAACGGCCTGAACGGGTGAAAAAGTGGATGAAAACCGGTGTTTACGAAGGAAAACACCTAGCCAGACAGGCTTGACCGCCGAATTGGTGTAACGATACAGTAAATCGTTCTACCAAGAGTGCATCCCCAACGCCCCGTCACAGGAGACAACCATGAAGTCACTTTCCCGCCGCCGCTTTGTCCAGTCCACCGCCGCCGCTTCCGTGGCGCTTGCTTCCGGCTTGCCCAGCCTGGCGCGGGCGCAGTCGCCCATTTCGCTGCGCTTTTCGTCCTCGCTGGTCGCCGACCAGAATTCGGCCCATTACGTCTGGTACCAGCGCTTGGACGCCAACCTGAAGGCTGCGGTCGGCGAAAGGATCAGGATCGACTACTTTCCCAACAACCAGCTCGGCAAGGAAAGCGATGTGGTGCAGCAGGTCAAGGTCGGCTCCATCGACATGATGGTCACCGGCTCGTCGATCTGGGCCACCGCCGCGCCGCAGTTCGGCATGCTGGACCTGGGCTACCTGTTTGACAGCTATGCCCATGCGGCCAGGGCGCTGGACGGCGGCGTGGGCGCCAAACTCAATGACCTCCTGCAAAAGAGCACGGGCTGCCAGGTCATCACCTGGGCCTCGCACTTCGGGGCGCGCAGCGTGTACACCAAGCAGCCGGTCAAGTCGCTCGCCGAGGTGAAAAACGTCAAGCTGCGCGTGCTGCCCACCCCGGCCTTCATTGAAACCTTCAAGATCATGGGGGCCATCCCGACGCCAATCCCGTTCGGCGAGCTGTACATGGCTGCGCAGACCGGCGTGGTGGACGGCTTTGAGCATGACGCCGCCACGGTGCTGGCCAGCAAGCTCAACGAAGTCGCCAAAAACTGCTGGCTGACCGAGCACCTCTTCAGCCCGCTGGTGGTGGTGATGGGCAAGCGCGGCATGGACAAAATCCCTGCCGAGCTGCGCCCGGCTTTCCTGAAGGCTGCCGCGGATGCCACCGCCCAGCAACGCGCCATTGCCACCGACAAAGGGGCCCAGGCGATCGAGGCCCTGACGAAGCTGGGCATGGTCTTCAACCCGATGGTGAAAACCGAGCGCGATGCCGTGCGCAAGGAAATGGAAACCCGCCTGTGGGCCGCCTTTGCCAAGGAGCATCCGGCCACCGCGCCGCTGTTTGGCGCGATTTCCGCGGCGAGGGTGTGAACACCATGAGCGCCCAGTTGTCGCCGGCCCTGCCGCCGCTTTCCCCGCCGTCCGTCACCGGCTTCAGCGTGGCCCGCGCCCCCGGGCGCTGGCTGGCCGCCCTGATGCGCTGGACCGAGTACTTCGCCGGTGCCGTGCTGGCGCTGGACGTGCTGGTGGTGTTCGCCTCGGTGGTCTTTCGCTACTTCCTGCATGACCCCTTTGACTGGGCCGAAGAAGTCGCCCGTGCGCTGATGGTGGTGCTGGTGTTCATTGGCGCGGCCACGGTGCTGGCGCGCAGCCAGCATGTCGGCATCGACCTGTTTCGGGGGCTCTTCCCCGACGCGTGGCAGCCTGCGCTGCTGCAGTCCGGCAGCTGGATCATCGTGGGCGTGTCGTTCAGCCTGTTCCTGTCATCGTGCGCGCTGCTGGTGGACTCCTATGGCATGACCACCTCCATCGGCTTTCCGCAGTGGATCTACATCTACCCGGTGGTGATTGGCAGCCTGTTCATGACGATGTTCGGCGCGGCCAATGCGCTGAGCGGCCCGCGCCGCACCGTCTGGCTCACGCTGGCGGTGGGCATCGGGCTGGTGGCAGCCGTCACGCTGTGGAACACGCTGCTGCCGGAGCAGGCCGTCAAGCCCTGGGTGCTGCTGACCCTTGGCTTCACCGGCGGACTGGTGCTGGGCGTGCCGATCGCTTTTGTGCTGGCCCTGTCGTCGCTGCTTTTCTTCATGGCCGATCCGTCGCTGCCGATGCTGGTGTACTCGCAGCAGGTCATGGCGGGCATGGACCACTTCGTGCTGCTGGCCATTCCCTTCTTTGTGCTGGCCGGCTTGCTGATGGAGTCCAACGGCATGTCGTCGCGGCTGATTGAACTGCTGCTGCGCATGTTCGGCCGGGTGCGCGGCGGGCTGGGCCTGATCACCATCACGGCCACCGCCTTCTTCTCGGGCGTCTCCGGCTCCAAGCTGGCCGATATCGCCGCGGTCGGCGGCATCATCATGCCGGCCGTGCGCAAGACCAGACAGGACCCCAACGAGACGGCCGGCCTGCTGGCCTGCACGGCTGTCATGGCCGAAACCATACCGCCCTGCATCAACATGATCATCATGGGCTTTGTCGCCAACATCTCGATTGCCGGCCTGTTCATGGCCGGTCTGGTGCCGGCGGCGGTGCTGGCGCTGTCGCTGGCGGCCGTGACGATTTATGTCGGCACCAAAATCAACCCCGATGAAGCCTTTGACACGAAAACGCCCATGTTCCGCCTGCTGGGTGGCGCACTGGTGGCCCTGGTGATGGTGGCCATGATCGGCAAGGGCGTGACCTCGGGCGTGGCCACCTCCACCGAGGTGTCGGCCTTCGCCGTGATGTATGCGCTCGTGGTGGGGGCGCTGGCTTTTCGCGAACTGACGCTGCGCTCGGTGGCGCAGCTCTTTGTGCGTTCGGCCTCCATGGCGGGCGGCATTCTGTTCATCGTCGCGGCGGCCTCCAGCGTGTCGTTTGCGCTGACCATCCAGCAGATTCCGCAGTACCTGTCCGAGTTCATGATCGGCTTTGCCCACCAGTACGGCAGCACCATGTTCGTGCTGTTGTCGGTGCTGATCGTCATCATCTTCGGCGCCGTGCTCGAGGGCGCGCCGGCGCTGATCATCTTCGGGCCGCTGCTCACGCCCATTGCGGCCCAGCTGGGCGTGCACCCGCTGCATTTCGGCACCGTGCTGGTCATTGCGATGGGCCTGGGCCTGTTTGCGCCGCCGATCGGCCTGGGCCTGTTTGCCACCTGCGCCATCACCGGCACCGAGGTCAAAAACGTGGCCCGGCCCATGATGAAGTATCTTGTGGTCTTGTTTGTGACGCTGATGGTGCTGGTTCTGGTGCCGGCGTTCTCCCTGTGGCTGCCCACCCGCATGGGTTTATAGGAAAGAAACCGCGTGAGCAAGATTCAGGATGTGGCCAGCCGCGCTGGCGTGTCAACCAGCACGGTGTCCAATGTGCTCAATGGCCGGAGCAACCGCATGGCCAGGGAGACGCTGGCGCGTGTGGAGGCGGCGATTGCCGAGCTCCGGTACCGGCCCAACACCACGGCGCGCCAGCTCAAGACCGGCCATACGCCCATGCTGGGCCTGCTGGTGCCGTCGATTGCCAACCCGATGTACGGTTTCATTGCCCGCGAGATCGAAACCCAGGCACAGGAGCGCTACGGCTTTCGCATCATGATAGGCAACACCTACCGCGACAAGGACAAGGAAGCCCGCTTCTTTGACGACCTGATGGCGCACGGCGTGCGCGGCGTGATCATCATCTCCTCGCTGGTGGACGAACAGCATTTCGAATCCGCCGGCGAGCGCGGCCTGGTGGTGGTCAGCTATGACCGCCGTGCCACGCCCGGCGTCGAGTCGGGCATCGACCACGTGTCGGTGGACAACTTCGAGGCGGCGCGCATGGCCACCGAGCACCTGATTGCGCAGGGTCACACGCGGCTGGCCTTTGTGACAGCTGCGGGCCTGACCATGAGCCGGCGCGAGAAGATCAGCGGCTTCATGGCGGCCGCAAGCGCTGCGGGCCTGGCCGCCAGCGCGCAGGTGATCGAGGGCACGCCGCTCAACGAGTATGGCGACTCGATGATGAGCGAGCTGGGCCGCATCGAGGCGGCAAAGCTCGCTGGACGCGACCCGGCGGAGCGGCCCACCGGCGTCGTGGCGGTCAACGACATGATGGCGCTGGGCCTGATGGCCGGCTTTCGCGAGGCCGGATTGTCCGTGCCGGCCGATGTCTCGGTCGTGGGCATGGACGACGTATTCCTGTCGGCGCTGATGTCCCCGGCCCTGACCACGGTGCGCCTGCCGGTGCCAGAGATGGCCCACACCATTGTCGAGCGCGTGATGAGCCGGCTGGCCGACCCCAGCCTGCCCACCGGCGAATTCATGTTCCAGCCCAGCCTGGTGGTCAGGGGCTCGGTGGCCGCCCGAAGCGCTGAACAGTGAAGCCCTTTTGAGCATTGAATCTTTAGTGAACTTTTGACGATTGAACAATTGAACAAGGCATGGAATGACAACGGTTTTTGTAAGCCACCCCCGAACCAGCCTGGCCCATTATTTCGGCGCCCGCGCCACCGCCGCATTGCAGGCACTGGCCGATGTGCGCTTCAATCCCGGCGATACCGATCTGTCATCGCGGGAGCTGGCTGCGCTGGCGCAGGACTGCGATGTGATCATTTCCTACCGGCAGACGCAGGGCGATGAAGCGCTGTTTGCAGCGCTGCCGCAACTCAAGGCCTTTGTCCGCTGCGCCATCGACATCCGCAATATCGATGTCCCCGCCGCCAGCCGCCACGGCGTCCTGGTGACGCAGGCCAGCGCCGGTTTTATTGCCTCGGTGTCCGAGTGGATCATCGGCGTGATGATTGACCTGAGCCGGCACATCAGCGCCTCGGCCGCGCTCTACCACGCAGGCCGCCCGGTCGCACCCCTGATGGGGCGCGAGTTGCGCGGCGCCACCCTGGGCGTGATCGGCTATGGCCAGATCAGCCGCTACCTGTGCGATGTGGCGCTGGCCCTCGGCATGCGCATCGTGGTGCACGACCCCTACACGCGCACCGGCCGCCAGGAGCTGGTGCAGACCGGCCTTGCACCGCTGCTGGCAGAAGCCGACTATGTGGTCTGCCTGGCCGCTGCGACCGAGGCCACCGAAAACATGATGAACGCGCAGACGTTTGCTTTGATGAAGCCCGGCGCGTTTTTCATCAACGCCTCGCGCGGCAACCTGGTCGATGAATCGGCGCTGCTGGCCGCGCTGGACGCCGGCACGATGGCCGGCTGCGCCGTCGATGTGGGCCGCGCGCCGGACCAGATGCCCTCGCCCCGCGTGGCGGCGCATCCACGCGTGATCGCCTCGCCGCATATCGGTGGCCTGACGCCGCCAGCGGTCGAGCACCAGGCCCTGGAAACCGTCGCGCAGGTCGCCGACATCCTGCAGGGTCGGGTACCGCAGGGCGCCGTCAACGCCCAGCAGGCGCACCGCTGGCAGCTGGCGTTCGGCACTCAGCAGCCGGCCTGAGCCTGGCCGCTCAAGGCCCGCCAGACCTTTTTGACCCCCACGGAAATTCCGGAAAACTCTTATGCAAGCCACCCACAACACGACCTACGACGGCGCGTGCGACTGCCATGTGCACATCTACGAAGACAAGTACCCGCTGATCCCGAATGTGGCGGTGATGCCGCCGCATTCGCCCGTGTCGGCCTACCGCGAGGTGCAGCAGGCGCTGGGCCTGTCGCGCGCCGTCATCGTGCAGCCCACGGGCTACGGCTGGGACAACAGCTGCACGCTGGACGCTCTGGCCCAGCTCGGTGACGCCGCCCGCGGCATTGCGCTGGTCGCACCGCATGCGCCCGACGCCGACATCGAGCGCCTGCATGACGGTGGCATGCGCGGCGTGCGTTTCATGATGCTGGGCGGCATGTTGCCCTGGGATTCGCTGGAGCCGATGGCGGCGCGGCTGAAGGACTTCGGCTGGATGATCAATCTGCAGCTCGATGGCCGCCAGCTGCCGGACCATGAAGAGGTGCTGAAACGCCTGCCCTGCCAGCTGGTGATCGATCACAACGGCAAATTCCTGGAGCCGGTCAGCCCGGACCATGCCTCGTTCCAGTCGCTGCTGCGCATACTCGATACCGGCCGCGCCTGGGTCAAGCTGTCGGCGCCCTACGAAACCTCCAAAACCGGCGCACCCGGCTATGACGATGTCAGCCTGCTGGCGCGCACGCTGGCCGAGAAGTTTCCCGAGCGCTGCCTCTGGGCCAGCAACTGGCCGCATCCGGGGCGCAATCCCGCGCCCTCAAACGTGGCGATGTACGACCTGCTGTTTTCCTGGGCCGCCAGCGATGCGGTGCGCCGGAAAATCCTGGTGGACAACCCGGCGCAGCTGTACGGCTTTTAGGCGTTCACCGCCGTCGTCCGGACCCCGGGGCCATCAGAGCAGCCGCTGGAGATAACGTCCGGTGTGGCTGTCAGGGTTGGCCGCGATGTCCTCAGGCGTGCCCACGCCGACCACCGTGCCGCCGCCCGCGCCGCCTTCCGGCCCCATGTCGATCAGCCAGTCGGCGGTCTTGATGACGTCCAGGTTGTGCTCGATCACCACGATTGTGTTGCCCGCGTCGCGCAACTGGTGCAGCACCCTGAGCAGCAAATCGATATCGGCAAAGTGCAGGCCGGTGGTCGGCTCGTCCAGGATGTAGAGCGTGCGGCCGGTGTCGCGTTTGCTCAGTTCCAGCGCGAGCTTGACGCGCTGCGCCTCACCGCCTGACAGCGTCGTGGCGGCCTGGCCGAGCTTGATGTACGAGAGGCCCACATCGAGCAGCGTGTGCAGCTTGCGCGCAATCGTGGGCACGGCCTTGAAAAATTCGGCGGCCGCCTCGACCGTGAGGTCCAGGACCTGCGCGATGTTCTTGCCCTTGTATTGCACTTCCAGCGTTTCGCGGTTGTAGCGCATGCCCTTGCAGACGTCGCAGGGCACATAGACATCGGGCAGGAAGTGCATCTCGACCTTCACCACGCCGTCGCCCTGGCAGGCTTCACAGCGTCCGCCGGCGACGTTGAAGCTGAAGCGCCCGGCGCCATAGCCGCGTTCGCGCGCGGTGTTCATTTCGGCCATCAACTCGCGGATGGGTGTGAACAGGCCGGTGTAGGTGGCCGGGTTGCTGCGCGGCGTGCGGCCAATCGGTGACTGGTCGACATTGATGACCTTGTCGAAGTGCTCGATGCCTTCAATGGCGTCGTGGGCTGCCGGCTCTTCATGCGCGCGGTACAGCGTGCGCGCCACGGCGGCGTACAGCGTGTCGTTGACCAGCGTGGACTTGCCCGAACCCGAGACGCCGGTGACGCAGGTCAGCAGGCCCACCGGAAACTCGGCGTTCACGCCCTTCAGGTTGTGGCCCGTGGCGTTGATCACGCGCAGGGCCTGCATGTCGCCCAGCGTGGCCTGGTGCACGGCTTCGCGTGCGGCGCGGCGCTCTGCGGCGGGGCTTTGCGGAAAGCGCGAGACCTTTTTTTTCTCGGCGGCTTCCACCGCCTTCACGGTGGGCAGCCAGGGCGTGCGGCGCGCGGGCACGGCAATCTTCAGGGTCTGGGCCAGGTATTTGCCGGTCAGCGAGTCCGGGTTGGCCTTGACCTCTTCAAACGTGCCCTGCGCCATCACGCGCCCGCCGTGGATGCCGGCGCCCGGCCCCATGTCGATCACATGGTCGGCCGCGCGGATCATGTCTTCGTCATGCTCGACCACCAGCACGCTGTTGCCGATGTCACGCAGGTGCTTGAGCGTGCCGATCAGCCGGTCGTTGTCGCGCTGGTGCAGACCGATGCTGGGCTCGTCGAGCACATACATCACGCCGGTCAGGCCCGAGCCGATCTGCGAGGCCAGCCGGATGCGTTGCGATTCGCCACCCGACAGGGTCTCGGCGCTGCGGTCCAGGCTCAGGTAATTGAGCCCCACGTCGTTGAGGAACTTCAGGCGCAGGCCGATCTCGCGCACCACCTTGGCGGCAATTTCGGCCTTGGCGCCCTGCATCTTCAGCCGGTTGAAGTAGTCAAAGCTTTCACGCAGCGTGGTCCGGCTGATTTCGTAAATCGCCTTGCGGTTGCCGTGCGCAGAGGCAGAGGCCTCGGCGCCCTCGTCCGGTGCGCCGACCAGGTAGACGTGGCGGGCTTCGGTGCGCAGGCGCGTGCCCTCGCAGTCGGGGCAGGGCTGCACCCCGCGGTAGCGCGACAGTTCTTCGCGCACGGCGGCCGAGTCGGTCTCGCGGTAGCGGCGTTCAAAGTTGGTGATCACGCCTTCGAACGCATGCTTCTTGCTGACTTTCTTGCCGGCGGAATTGCCCGAGTCCATCACGTAGCTGAATTTGATCTCTTCCTCGCCGGAGCCATGCAGCACCACCTGCTGCACGTTGGCGGGCAGGTCTTCAAAGGCCGTGTCGATGTCAAACTGGTAATGCCGGGCCAGGCTCTCGAGCATGGAGAAGTAGTAGCCGTTGCGCCGGTCCCAGCCCTTGACGGCGCCGCTGGCCAGGCTCAGGGAGGGAAAGGCCACCACGCGGGCCGGGTCGAAAAACTCCCGGTGACCGAGGCCGTCGCAATTCGGGCAGGCCCCCACGGGCGAGTTGAAGGAGAACAGGCGCGGCTCCATCTCGCTGAGCGAGTAGCTGCAGACCGGGCAGGAGAATTTGGCGCTGAACAGGTGTTCCTTTTCCGTGTCCATCTCCAGCGCAATCGCCTTGCCGTCAGCCAAGCGCAGCGCCGCTTCAAAGCTCTCGGCCAGCCGCTGCTGCATGTCGCTGCGCACCTTGAGGCGGTCAATCACCACGTCGATGTTGTGCTTCTCGGCCTTCTTGAGTTTGGGCAGATCGTCAAATTCATAGGCCGTGCCATCGACACGAAAGCGCACATAGCCCTGGGCCTGCATGTCGGCAAACACCTCGACAAACTCGCCCTTGCGCTCACGCGCCACGGGCGCCAGGATCATCAGCCGGGTGTCTTCGGGCAGGGCCAGCACGGCGTCCACCATTTCGCTGACGCTTTGCGCCTGCAACGGCAGGTCGTGCTCGGGGCAATAGGGGGTGCCGGCGCGGGCAAACAGCAGGCGCAGGTAGTCGTGGATTTCCGTCACCGTGCCCACGGTCGAGCGCGGGTTGTGCGAGGTGGCTTTCTGCTCAATGGAAATCGCCGGCGACAGGCCCTCGATCATGTCCACATCGGGCTTGTCCATCAGCTGCAAAAACTGCCGCGCATAGGTGGACAGGCTTTCCACATAACGGCGCTGGCCCTCGGCATACAGGGTGTCAAAGGCGAGCGAGGACTTGCCCGAGCCGCTCAGACCGGTGATCACCACCAGCTGGTTGCGCGGAATGTCGAGGTCGATGTTCTTGAGGTTGTGCGTGCGCGCCCCGCGGATGCTGATGCGCTGCATGGTCAGTGCATGGGCCCCCGCGCTCGTCACTGTGTGTACTTCGCTGCTGCCCCCCGAGGGGGCTGGACTTGCGCCGGGCGGTCCTTCGCTGCGTCCGGCCTGCGCGGGCAAGCGGGTGTCGGGTTCTGCCACCTGCTTGCCGTCTGCAGGCGCGGGGGCGAGGTATTTGCCGTCTGTGGAGGAATTCACTGTGTTGGGGCGCCGCAAAACCCTCCATCATAGACGCGTGCGGACTTTTTAGCTGCCCGGGCTCCAGGGCCCGTTATTGCGCGCCAGCCGGTCCCGCCGCCAGGTGGCCGGCGGGGCGCCGAACTCGCGGCGAAAGGCCCGGCTGAAGGCGGTATCCGTCTGGTAGCCGACTTCTTCTGCAATGCGCGCCAGGGGGGCGTTGCTGCGGCAAAGCAGGTTGGAGGCCAGCACCATGCGCCACTGTGTCAGGTACTGGATTGGCGAGCTGCCCACCAGTTGCTGAAAGCGCTCGGCCAGCACCGACCGGGAGGTGCCCGCGGTACGGGCCAGTTCTTCCAGCGTCCAGGCCTGCGCGGGATTCTGGTGCAAGGCGTTCAGCGCGGCGCCTACCACCCGGTCGCCCACGCCGGCCAGCCAGCCGGTGCGGCCTTCCCCCTGGCCATTCATATAGAGGCGCAGGACCTCGATGAACAGCACTTCGGCCAGCTTGGCCAGCACGCCGGCGCCGCCGGGCCGGGGGGAACGGGCCTCGGCCAGTGCGTAGCGCACCGATGCTTCCAGCCAGATGCCGGCATTCGAGCCGCGCACATTGACTTTCACCACCGGCGGCAGACCCGCCAGCAGCATGCCGGCCAGGCGCGCGTCGCAGGCCAGGTAGCCGCACACCAGCCGCGTGACCGGGCCGCCGCCGCCGTAGGCCAGCTGGCGCGGCCGGCGCGAGAGCACCACATCCAGGCGCGCGCCGGTGGCCGGGGCCAGGCCCGGCTGGGAGCTCATGCGGTGTGCATCGCCCTGCGGAAAAATGATGGCATCGCCGGCCGTCAGCCGCAGCGGCGGTTCGTCGCCGAGCTCGACATAACACTCGCCTTCGGTGATCAGGTGAAAAATCACCACACGCTCGGCCCCGGGCTCCAGAAAAGGCGCTGCCGTGCTGGCGCTGGGTGACTGGTAGCACCAGGGCGCCGTGAACCGGCCGTTGATGAAAATGGCGCCGACCAGCCGGACTACGCGCAATGTTTCCGACAACGCGTCCATCAGGCGCCGGTGATCTCGACGTGCAGTGTCATGGGGACGGCGGTGCGCAGGGCCGCGGACATGGGCGCGTTCGCCTGGCCGCGCTCGACCAGCGCCCGCAGGCGCTCGGGCGATACGCCAGGCGCGGAAATGCGCACCTGGATGTCCATGCCCTGGGGCCCGCCATAGACCGCTTCACCATTAGCGTCCGGCACGCCCAGCATGCCGCGGGCATCGGACCGGCTACAGGCCTTCACCTCCAGCGACGCCAGGGTGATGCCTTCCCGGGCGGCGGTCATGGCGATGCAGGTGGCGGCGCAGGAAGCCACTCCTGCCCGAACCAGCCAGCCCGGCGAGACCTGGTCGCCCGTGCCGCCCAGTTCCTCGGGCATGTCGGTATGGACCTGCTTGCCGTTGGCATGGGTGGCTACTGCGCGCAGGCCCCCCTCCCAGCGCACGATGCCCGGCGGGTCTTCATGAAGACCGGTCTCGGGTCGGCGCTGAAACACCGACTCCACCCGATGCAACGCCGCCGCAATATCCCGAGCCGCCATGTGTTCTCCAGACGAGGAATGATGCGCTGGATTCTAGGCTTTACCCCGGGATATGCACAGCGCAGCGGCAGCCCCCGGCAGCCTGCGGATGAATCGGCAGTGATTCCGGACGATGGGTCAGCCGGTGCGGATGGCACGCATGAAATCCGGACGCGTGGGCAGGCCGGGGCGACGTTCGGGCAGGACGCGGCCCCGGCCTGCACATGACACTTCCGGCTGTTCACTGCAACCTCAGGAGCCCCACATGAACGCACCGACCGACCTCAATGCCCTGAAAGCCCGCCAGCAGACCGCCTGGGCCAGCGGGGACTACGCCGTCATCGGCACCACCCTGCAGCTCGTCGGCGAGCAGCTCGCCGAAGCCTGCGACCTGCGTTGGGACGAAAACGTGCTGGACGTCGCCGCCGGCAACGGCAATGCGACCCTGGCCGCAGCACGCCGCGGCTGCAAGGTGATATCCACCGACTATGTGGCCACGCTGCTGGAGCGTGGTGCCGAACGCGCGCGTGCCGAAGGCCTTGAGGTCCAGTTTCAGACGGCTGACGCAGAGGCTTTGCCGTTCACCGACGCCCGCTTCGATGCCGTGCTGTCGACCTTTGGCGTGATGTTCACGCCCGACCATGGCAAGGCGGCGTCTGAACTGGCGCGGGTGTGCCGGCCCGGCGGGCGCATCGGCTTGGCCAACTGGACCCCGGAGGGTTTTATCGGCCAGCTGTTCAAGACACTCGGGCGTCATGTGCCGCCTCCGGCGGGCGTGCAGCCGCCCTCGCTCTGGGGGGTGGAAACACACCTGCGCTCCATTTTCGGAACCGCCGCGGCAGGAATATCCGTAACCCCCCGGCACTTCAACTTCCGCTACCGCTCGGCGGCTCACTTCATCGAAGTCTTCCGCACTTGGTACGGACCGGTGCACAAGGCCTTTGCCGCCCTGCCCGAAGACAAGGCCAAGGCACTGGAAGCCGACATGACGGCGCTGCTCAACGGGCTGAACCGGGCCGGCCCCGGTTCCCTGGTCGTTCCGAGCGAATACGTCGAAGTGGTCGTTACGCGGCGCTGAGCATGGAGCCCAGGCTGCAGCGACGGGTTCAGCGCTACGGGTGGGACCTGGCGGCGGGCGACTACGAAGCGCTCTGGCAGGCCCAGCTCGCGGGCGCCCAGGCCGGGCTGCTGGCGCTGGCATCGCTGGCGCCGGGCGACAAAGTGCTGGACCTGGCCTGCGGCACCGGCCTGGTGAGCCTGGAAGCTGCGCGTACTGTCGGGCCACTGGGCCAGGTCCTCGGCATTGACCTGTCGGGGCAGATGGTCGAGGCCGCCGCCCGGCGTGCCGCCAGGTGCGGGCTTGTGAATATGGGCTTTGCGCGCATGGACGGCGAAGCGCTGGACGTGCCTGACGAGCGTTTCGACGCCGCACTGTGCGCCCTGGGTCTCATGTACATGCCTGAGCCCGGGCAGGCGCTGCGGGAAATGCGGCGCGTGCTCAGGCCCGGCGGGCGTCTGGCCCTGGCCGTCTGGGGAGAGCGGGCGCGCTGCGGGTGGTCGGCCGTGTTCCCCATCGTGGATGCCGAGGTGAGCAGCGACGTCTGCCCGCTGTTTTTCCGCCTTGGGCAGGACGGGCTTCTGGCCGGCCTGTGTGAAAAGGCCGGCTTTCATGCCGTGACCCAGCATCGCATGGAGGCCACGCTGGCTTATGCCGACGCGGACCAGGCGTGCGATGCTGCATTTGTCGGGGGGCCGGTTGCGCTGGCCTGGGCCCGTTTTGGGCAGGAGGTGCGTGAACGGGTGCGCGCACGTTATCTTGAAGCCATAGCCCCCTGGCGCGAGGGCCGGGCGTACCGCGTGCCGGCCGAGTTTGTCCTCGTCTCGGCTCTCCGCTAAGCTTGCGACATGGAAAAGCCACGGCCTTGTCAGCAGCCTTTCTTCCGCGACGCAGGCGCCGGTCCGGGCGTGGTGTGTATTCATTCCAATGCCAGCACCTCGTCGCAATGGCGGGGCCTGATGGACCAGCTGTCCGGACGTTTCCGGGTCCTCGCGCCCGATTCGCTGGGTGCAGGCAAGAGCCCGGACTGGCCGCAGGGGCGGGTGGTTTCACTGGCCGACGAGGTGGCCCTGCTGGAGCCGGTCTTTGCGATGGCGGGCGATCCGTTTTATCTGGTGGGTCATTCCTATGGAGCCGCGGTCGCGCTAATGGCGGCCCTGGCCCAGCCCGGGCGTGTCCGCGCGCTGGCCTTGTACGAGCCCACGCTGTTTTCCCTGCTGGAGGAAGAGGCGCCTGGCAGTGAAGCGGCCAACGGCATACGCCACGCGGCGCGCGATGCGGCGGCGGCCATCGACGCCAATGACCCCGCGGGTGCGGCCCGGTACTTTCTGGATTATTGGATGGGCGCCGGCAGCTGGGACAGCATGCCCGCAGCGCGCCAGGGGCCGGTGGCCGCCTCCATGGTCAATGTCCGGGGCTGGGCCAGCGCGTTGTTTGGTGAGCCCGCACCCCTGCAGGCTTTCCGGGCCCTGGATATTCCCGTGCTCTATATGGTGGGCGCCATGTCCCCGGCATCATCCCGTGGCGTTGCCAGGCTGCTGACGCACACCCTGCCCAGGGTGGAGGTGATGCAGTTTGCCGGCCTGGGTCACATGGGCCCGGTGACACATCCCCAGGTCGTCAACGACGCGATCGATCGGTTTTTTTCGCGGAGCTGAGGCCGCGCCGGTCTTCTTGGGTGCGTGGCACATTTCGTGCATCTTCCTGCCCCAAGGAAACCTGGCGCCACGTCTGTAAGGTGTGAGTCTTTTGGGGGCGGCCGCCAACTCAAAGATAATAGAAGATTCAGATTCGGCCGTGGGTTTTGCGGCGCATGTACCCTGACCAACCTTCATTTGCCGTGTCCCCAGCCCCTCCTGCTTCGCCTTCTCCCTCCATGACCCCCGTTGAGCGCCGCGCCAGTACGTCGCTTGCGGCGATTTTTGCGCTGCGCATGCTCGGGCTATTCCTGGTGCTGCCGGTGTTTGCGCTGGAGGCGGCCCGTTATCCCGGCGGCGACGATCCAGCCCGCATCGGCCTGGCCATGGGCATTTACGGCCTGACCCAGGGCGTGCTGCAAATTCCGTTTGGCATTGCCTCCGACTGGTGGGGCCGCAAGCGGGTGATCATTGCCGGGCTGCTGATATTTGCCTTGGGCAGCTTTGTGGCCGCCTGGGCGCCAGACCTGAACTGGCTCATTGCCGGCCGCTCGCTGCAGGGCGCGGGGGCGATTTCGGCCGCGGTCACGGCCTTGCTGGCGGATGCCACCCGTGACGAAGTGCGCACCAAGGCCATGGCGCTGGTCGGCGCCAGCATCGCCCTGATGTTTGCCCTGTCGCTGGTGATCGCGCCCCTGCTGGCGGGCTACATCGGGCTGCATGGCCTGTTTGCCCTGACGGGTGCGCTGGCGCTGGGCGGCATTGCCGTCGTCCTGTGGTGGGTGCCGCCCGAGCCGCTGGACCATGTCAACCGGCCGCGCGGCAGCGTGGCGGAGGTGTTGAAGAACACCGCGCTGCTGCGGCTGGATTTCGGGGTGTTCGTCCTGCATGCGGTGCAACTGGCCATGTGGGTGGCCATTCCCGCGCTGCTGGTCGCCGCCGGACTGGACAAAAGCCAGCACTGGCAGGTCTATTTGCCGGCGGTGCTGGCTTCGTTCGGCGTGATGGGCATGACGCTCTTCCCGCTGGAAAGGCGGGGCTATCTGCGTGCGGTGTTTCTGGGGGCGGTGGGACTGATTTTTGTGGTGCAGCTGGGGCTGCTCTGGGCGGCGTCCCGCACCGCACCGGAGGCGCACAGCCTCAGCTGGCTCGCCCTGCTGCTGTTCCTGTTTTTTTGCGGCTTCAATGTGCTGGAAGCCAGCCAGCCCAGCATGGCCTCGCGCGTGGCGCCAGCGCATGCGCGGGGGGCCGCGCTGGGTGTTTACAACACGCTGCAGTCGCTGGGCTTTTTTGCCGGCGGCGCGGTGGGCGGCTGGGTCACCAAGACGCACGGGGCCCAGGGGCTGTTCCTGCTGTGCGGCGGCCTGATGCTGCTGTGGCTGCTGGTCGCCTGGCCCATGAGGGCGCCGGGGCGCCATGCCGCGGCGGTTTCCGGCGGCGCCGGGCCGCTGGGGGGCCAGCCAGTTAAACTCTGACAGATCGATCAGGAGAATATGTCATGGCATCCGTCAACAAAGTCATCATCGTCGGCAATCTGGGCCGCGACCCCGAAATGCGCAGCTTTCCCAGCGGCGACCAGGTGGCCAACGTCACCATCGCCACCACCGACAAGTGGAAGGACAAGCAGTCCGGTGAAATGAAAGAGGCCACCGAATGGCACCGCGTGGTGTTCAATGGCCGCCTCGCCGAAATCGTCGGCCAGTATCTGCGCAAGGGCTCGCAGGTCTACGTCGAGGGTTCGCTGCGCACGCGCAAATGGACCGACAAGGACGGCCAGGAAAAGTACACCACCGAAATCCGTGCCGACCAGATGCAGATGCTGGGCAGCCGCCAGGGCATGGGCGGCCCCGGGGGTGACGACGGCGGCGGCTATGAGGCACCACCGGCCCGACCCGCAGCCCGGGCACCCGCTGCCGCGCCGCGGCAGGCACCCGCACCGACCAAGGCGGCCAGCGGCTTTGACGATATGGATGACGACATTCCGTTTTGATGTCGCAGCCCAGGCCTTGAGTCCTTTCAAAAGCCCGCTTCAGGCGGGCTTTGCCGATGCAGGCCTACCCAGCCATGGATAGACATAGCAGATAGAGAGATGGCCGGGATGGCCGTTCGGCTGGAGAGGCAATCCGTTTTCCCGTGAAAACCGACGCACGGGGGTGACCGGCAGCGTGCCGGGCATGAAGGACAGGAATCAGGTCTTTTTCTCGAAAACAAGAGCAATGATGAAACGCACCCTTCTTTTGCGCCAGTTTGCAGGCGCCGCGCTGCTGACGGCAGGCTTGTCGGCCATGCTGCCCGCCCGTGCGGCCCCTGACCTGGAGCCGCTGACGAATATCCTGTCGACCCCCGGCAGTGCCGGGCTCGGCCTGGTCACCCGCGTCGAACGCTCGCCCTACCGGGATGGCGGCACCCGCTACGACCTGCTGCCGCTGTATCTGTACGAGGGCGACCGGCTGTTTCTGCATGCCAACCGGGTCGGCGTGAAAATGCTCAATGGCGGCGAGCAGCGGCTGGATCTCTTTGTGGAGCAGCGCCTGGAAGGCTTCCCCGCGAATCGCCTGCCCGCCGGGCTGGCCGGCATGGCGACCCGCAACTCCGGCCTGGACGGCGGCCTGTCTTACCGCTATCACCAGCCCTGGGGCACGCTGCAGGCCGAGTTGCTGCATGACATCGGCAACGTCTCCAAGGGTAGCGAGTTTCGTCTGGGCTACACCTATGACTGGCGCTCCGGGCCCTGGATGCTGCGCCCCAGCGTGACCGTGGCGCTGCGTGATGCCAGGCTCAACAACTATTACTACGGTGTGCGCGCCAGTGAGGCCACGCCCGACCGTCCGGCCTATTCGCCGGGTGCTGGCATCAACACCTCGATGGGCCTGTATGGCTCTTACGATGTGTCGGAACGCTGGCGCCTGCTGGCTGGCGTGTCCGCCACGGTGCTGAGCCGCAAGGCGAAGGACAGCCCCATTGTGCAGAAAAGCGTGCTGCCCGCCGTCTATGTGGGCGCAGCCTATGACTTCGGCGGCCACCAGCGTGAGTGGGCCGAAGACGGCTCGCCCACCTACTTCAAGCTGCTCTATGGCAAATCAACGGAAGACGGCTGCCACCTCGTCAAGATCCTCACGGCACGCTGCCTGTCAACGGCCAGCAATAACGCGACCAATATTGCCGGCATTCAGGTCGGCAAACCCTTCATCCGGAACGTCAATGGCTGGCCGCTTGATTTTGTCGGCTATGTGGGCCTGACGCAGCACAACGAACGCGGACTGCAGGCCAATGGGGCGCAACTGGACCTCTTCATGAAAGCCGTCTACTCCGGCTTTCCGTGGAGCGACCGGGTCAAGACACGGCTGGGGCTGGGCGTGGGCCTGTCCGCGGCGCAACGGGCGCCTTATATCGAGGCGTCCAGCCAGGCCGCTGCCGGGAAAACGGCTTCGCGCCTGCTCAACTACCTGGACCCGACAATTGATGTGAGCCTGGGCGACCTGCTGGGCTTGCGCACGCTGAAAGATACCTATATCGGTTTCGGTGTCTCGCACCGCTCCGGTATTTTTGGCGCATCACGCCTGCTGGGCAGCGTCAACGGCGGCTCCAACTACATCTACACCTATGTCGAGACGGCGCTCTGAGCGCGGCCTGGTATCTGAAGCAATAGTCAGTGGTCAGTAGTGAGTAGCGGGTGGGGAACGTCATTGCCGGGCGCAAGATGCCATCAGGTTGACAGCTTCCTGCGCCGGCCGCCCCATCATTCCGCTTTTTGCCCGATCTCGAAGTTGGCCAGCTTCTCCAGCGCGCGAACCATGGCCGAGTGGTCCCAGGCCTTGCCGCCGTGGGCCACGCAGGAGTTGAAGAGCTCCTGCGCGGTGGCGGTGTTGGGCAGCGAGACGCCAAGCGCGCGGGCGCTGGACAGGGCCAGGTTCAAATCCTTCTGGTGCAGCTCAATGCGAAAGCCGGGGTCAAACGTGCGTTTGACCATGCGTTCGCCATGCACCTCGAGAATTTTTGACGAGGCGAAACCGCCCATCAGGGCCTGGCGCACACGCGCCGGGTCGGCGCCGGCACGGGCGGCAAACAGCAGCGCTTCGGCCACGGCCTCGATGTTGAGCGCGACGATGATCTGGTTGGCGACCTTGGCGGTCTGGCCATCGCCGTTGCCGCCCACCAGCGTGATGTTCTTGCCCATGAGGTCAAACAGCGGCTTGATGCGTCCGAACACCGCCTCGTCACCGCCCACCATGATGGAGAGCGTGGCATTCTTGGCGCCGACTTCGCCGCCCGAGACCGGCGCATCGAGGTAATCGCAGCCCAGCGCGTTGATCTTTTGCGCAAAGGTTTTGGTGGCAATCGGCGAGATGGAACTCATGTCCACCACGGTTTTGCGTGCGGCGGCGCCCGATGAGGCGGTGGGCATGGCGAGCCCGCTGGCCACGCCTGTCTCGCCGAACAGCACGGCTTCCACATCGGGCGTGTCCGGCACCATGATGATGATGACGTCGGCGCGTTCGGCCACGCCGCGGGCATTCAGGCACTGGGTGGCATTGCTGTTGGCAATGCTGGCGGGCAGTTTGGCCTGCGAGAACACAAACAGCTGGTGGCCTGCGTTGATCAGGTGGCCCGCCATGGGCGCGCCCATGATGCCGAGACCGATAAAACCGATTTTCAGGGGTTGGGAAGTCATCAGAAAGTCCTTGTCGAAAACTTGTCGAAAAAATGGAGGTGAGGTCTTCAGGCTGTTGCGCCGTCAGGCGGCCAGGCGTTCGCGCCAGCCGAGGCCCGCTTCCGTGGTGCCCGCAGGCTTGTATTCGCAGCCAATCCAGCCGTCGTAGCCGATGCGGTCGAGGTGCGCGAACAGAAAGGCGTAATTGATCTCGCCCGTGCCCGGCTCGTTGCGGCCCGGGTTGTCGGCCAGCTGGATGTGGCCAATGCGCGGCAAATGCTTTTGCATCGTCGCCGCCAGCTCGCCTTCCATGCGCTGTGCGTGGTAGATGTCGTATTGCACGAAGGCGTTGTCGGCCCGCACTTCATCCAGAATTTCGAGCGCCTGCGCCGTGCGGTTCAAGTAAAAGCCCGGGATGTCAAAGGTATTGATCGGCTCGATCAGCAGCTTGAGACCCGCCTTCTTCAGCGCCGCCGCCGCATGGCGCAGGTTGTCCACAAAGGTCTGCCGCAGCAGCGCGTTGTCGATACCCGCGGGGGCCTTGCCCGCCAGGCAGTTGAGCTGGCGCACACCCAGGGCCTGGGCATAAGTGATGGCCTGTGCCACACCGGCGCGAAACTCCTCGACGCGGTCCGGGTGGCAGGCGATGCCGCGCTCGCCGGCCTCCCAGTTGCCGGCCGGCAGGTTGTGCAGCACCAGCTGCAGGCCATGGCGGTCCAGCCTGGACTTGATATCTTCGATGCTGAAGGCATAGGGGAACAGAAACTCCACGGCCTTGAAGCCGGCTTTCGCGGCAGGCTCAAAGCGGTCGAGGAAAGCATGCTCGGTGAAGAGCATGCTGAGGTTGGCAGAAAATCTTGGCATGTCTTTGTCTGTTGATGGGTCGGGGTCGTTGGGTCGTCGATGGCTGCGTTGCCGCGGCCTTATTCCAGCAGGCCGGCCAGCTCCAGGCCCTCGCGGCCCTTGGGATGGCGGCAGTCAATGTCTTCAAACTCGTTGACCTTGTCGATCTCGGTGCCCATTGCAATGTTGGTGACCTTTTCCAGGATCACTTCCACCACCACCGGCACGCGGTACTTGCGCGCCATGGCCTGGGCCTCGACCATTGCCGATTCAATCTTTTCAGGGTCGGTGACGCGCAGGGATTTGCAGCCCAGGCCCTGCACCACGGCCTGGTGGTCCACGCCGTAGCTGCGCAGATCGCCTTCGCCTGCCGGGACGTTCTGGTTTTCAAAGGCCAGCTGCACGCAGTAGTCCATGTCGAAGCCGCGCTGGCTCTGGCGAATCAGGCCCAGGTAGCTGTTGTTCACCAGCACCTGCACATAGGGCAGGTTGAACTGCGCGCCGACGGCCAGCTCTTCCATCAGGAACTGGAAGTCGTAGTCGCCCGACAGGCCCACCACCGTGCGCGTCGGGTCAGCCGCCACCACGCCCAGCGCGGCTGGAATCGTCCAGCCCAGCGGGCCGGCCTGGCCGCAGTTGATCCACTGGCGCGGCCCGTAGACGTTGAGGAATTGCGCGCCGGCAATTTGCGACAGGCCGATGGTCGTCACATAAATCGTGTCGCGCGGAAACACCTTGTTCATCTCCTCGTACACCCGCATCGGCTTGATCGGCGTTTCGGTGAAGTGCGACTTGCGGTGCATCAGTTTCTTGCGCTCGGCGCAGCGTGCCGCCCATTCGCTGTAGTCCCGCAGCCCCTTGGCTGCCTTGCGCTCGCGGGCCACCTCGACCAGCAGCGTCAACGCGGCCTTGGCATCGCTGACGATGCCGAAGTCGGGGCTGAACACGCGGCCGATCTGCGTGGGCTCGATGTCGACATGGACAAAGGTGCGGCCCTTGCAGTAGACCTCGGTCGAGCCGGTGTGGCGGTTGGCCCAGCGGTTGCCGATGCCGAACACGAAGTCGCTGGCCAGCATGGTGGCGTTGCCGTAGCGGTGGCTGGTCTGCAGGCCGCACATGCCCGCCATCAGCGGATGGTCATCGGGAATGCTGCCCCAGCCCATCAGCGTGGGAATCACCGGCACGCCGGTCAGCTCGGCAAACTCGACCAGCAGGTCGGTTGCGTCGGCATTGATGATGCCGCCACCGGCGACGATCAGCGGCTTGGAGGCGGCAGCCAGCATGTCCAGCGCCTTTTCGATCTGCTTGCGGCTGGCCGCCGGCTTGTAGACCGGCAGCGGTTCGTAGGTGTCGATGTCGAATTCGATCTCGGCCATCTGCACGTCAAAGGGCAGGTCAATCAGCACCGGGCCGGGGCGGCCCGAACGCATCAGGTGAAAGGCCTGCTGGAAGGCGCGCGGCACCTGGGCCGGCTCGCGCACCGTCACGCTCCACTTGGTTACCGGCTTGGAAATCGACTCGATGTCCACCGCCTGGAAATCTTCCTTGTAGAGCCGCGCCCGCGGCGCCTGGCCGGTGATGCACAAGATCGGAATGCTGTCGGCAATGGCCGAGTAGAGACCGGTGATCATGTCGGTGCCGGCCGGACCGCTGGTGCCTATGCACACGCCAATGTTGCCGGCCTTGGCACGGGTGTAGCCCTCGGCCATGTGGGAGGCGCCTTCCACGTGACGCGCCAGGATGTGGGTGATCGACTGGCGCTCGCGCAGCGCGGCGTACAGCGGGTTGATGGCCGCGCCCGGCACGCCAAAGGCCTGGGTCACGCCTTCTTTTTCCATCACGAGCACGGCGGCCATTGCGGCCTTCATTTTTGCCATTGAGAGTCTCCTTGGGGTGGCTTTGAACTGGCTTGATGGTCACTCGCCTGCCGCTTGTACGGAAGCCCCAAGGCATGCATTACGGTTATTCCAAAATGGAATAAAGTCTTTCGGGCAGGGCCGGACCGTGGTCTACTGCAGGCCATGGACCGGATTCAAGCCATTCAACTTTTCATCCGCGTGGTGGACCTCGGCTCGTTCAGCAAGGCCGCGGCCGACGTGGGCATCGGGCAGCCGTCGGCCACCAAGCTCGTGGCCCAGCTGGAAAAACAGCTGGGGTCCCGCCTGCTGCACCGCTCGACGCACGGCGTGACGCCCACCGAAATCGGCGCGCTGTACTACGAAAAATGCAAGCTGATCGCGCACCACATCGAGGAGGCCGAGACGGTGGCCGCCCTGCTGCAGTCGCAGGTGCAGGGCGGCTTGCGCATCAGCACCTCGGTCGCCTTCGGCCGGCGCGTGCTGGTGCCGCTGGTGATGCGCTTCATGAAGCTGCATCCCCAGCTGCAGGTCGAGCTGAATTTCGAGGACCGCTACGTCGACCTGGTCGAGCAGGGCATCGACGTCGCCATCCGCATGGGGCCGCTGGCCGATTCAACGCTGGGCGCGCGTTACCTGGGGGCCAATCCGTGGGTGCTGGTCGCGTCGCCCGAGTACCTTGAAAAGCGTGGCGAGCCTTCGGTTCCGGCGGACCTGGCGGCCCATGAGGCCCTGATCTACAGCACCGTGCAGGGCGATGCCCGCTGGCACTTCACGGGGGCCGACGGGCTGACGGTGCAGGTGCCGGTCAAGGGCCCGCTGCGCTCCAACAACCTGTCGGCGCTGCTGGCGGCGGCGCGCGGCGGCATGGGCGTGGCAGCCCTGCCCCGGTATGTCGCGCACAAATCCATCCGCAGCGGCGTGCTGCGGCCGCTGCTGACCGACTGGACGCTGCCCCAGCAGGAGATCCATGCGGTCTACCCCTCGCCCCAGCTGGTGCCGACCAAGGTCAGCGGCTTCGTGGCCTGGCTGCAGGGGCAATTCGGGGAAGCCTGGTGGGCTGACGAGCAGTAGCAGAAAACAGAAAGAAAACAGGAAAAAGGCAGGAAAAAGGCAGGAAGAAGGCAGAAAAGCGGCCAGCGCGGAAAGGGGCTGGCTTTATTTGCGGGCAGCGCGTCAACCGGCCGAGCCCGTTAAATATTTCAAACGCCGGGCCAAGAAATTTCAACCTGAAGGGGTGCTTCCTGCCTATAGTCTGGTCCCGGACGAGCCTTGCCGTCGTCCTGGCTGATGGTGCGCTCCTTCGCACCGCCAGCCGCAAAAAAACCTAACCTGGAGACGCGCCATGATCTGGCAACAAATCTACGACCCAATCGGGAACATGTTCATTTCCACCCTGCTGGCGGCCGTGCCTGTGGTGGTGATGCTGGTCGGACTGGGTTTTTTGCACATGAAGGCCCACCTGGCGGCGGCGGCCGGACTGGCAGCCGCGCTGCTGGTTGCGATTTTTGTCTACGGCATGCCCGCCGGCATGGCCGGCAATGCGGCGCTGTACGGCGGCATGACCGGCTTGCTGCCGATTGGCTGGATCGTGCTCACCATCATCTTCCTGCACCAGCTGACCGAGCAGAACGGCAGCTTCAAGATTCTCCAGGACTCGATTGCCGGCATCACCGAAGACCGGCGGCTGCAGCTGCTGCTCATCGCGTTTGCCTTTGGCGCGTTCTTCGAGGGCGCTGCCGGATTCGGCACGCCAGTGGCTGTGACGGCCGCCATCCTGATCGGCCTGGGCTTTTCCCCGCTGGCGGCCTCGGGCCTGTCCCTGATTGCCAATACGGCGCCGGTGGCGTTTGGCGCGCTGGGCACACCCATCATCACCATGGCCAAGGTGCATGGCTATGACCTGATGGCGCTGTCCGCCATGGTGGGTCGCCAGCTGCCCCTGTTCTCCTTGCTCGTGCCTTTCTGGCTGATCTGGGCCTTTGCCGGGCGCAAGGCCATGATGGAAATCTGGCCGGCGATTCTGGTGACCGGTCTGTCGTTCGCGGTGTCGCAGTTCCTGGTGTCCAATTACATCGGGCCCGAGCTGGTCGATGTGATCGCGGCGGTAGTGTCCATGGCCTCGCTGGTGACCTTCCTGAAGGTCTGGCAGCCCAAGAAAATCTGGACTTCGGTGTCGCTCAAGGGCCATGAGGTTGACGGCGGCGAGGGCCACGTCGCCACCGCGCCGACGCGGCACTCGCGTGCCGACGTGATTCGCGCCTGGACACCGTGGGCCATTTTGACGGTGTTCGTGTTCGTCTGGGGTCTGCCGCCGGTCAAGGTCTGGCTCAACACGCTGTTTGCGCCGACCTTCCCCATCAGCGGGCTGCACAACCTGATTGAGAAAATGCCGCCCGCCGTGCCGACGCCGCACAAGGAAGGCGCGATCTACACCCTCAACCTGCTGTCGGCCACCGGCACCGGCATCTTGCTGTCGGCCATCGTCGGCGGCCTGGTCATGAAGTACAACCCGCTGCAGCTGGTGGTGATTTTTGGTCGCACGATCTGGCTGGTGCGTTACTCGCTGTTGACCATTGTGCTGATGCTGGCGCTGGGCTCGCTGACCCGCTACTCGGGCACAGACACCACACTGGGCCTGGCGTTTGCGAACTCCGGCGTGTTTTACCCCTTCTTTGGCACGCTCATGGGCTGGCTGGGTGTGGCGCTCACGGGTTCGGACACGGCCAGCAACGTGCTGTTTGGCGGGATGCAGAAGGTTGCGGCCGAGCAGCTGGGCCTGTCGCCCAACCTGATGGGGGCGGCCAACAGCTCGGGCGGGGTCATGGGCAAGATGATCGATGCCCAGTCGATTGTGGTGGCCTCGACCGCCACGCGCTGGTTCAACCATGAAGGCGACATCCTGCGCTATGTGTTCTTTCACTCCATCGCGCTGGCCTGCCTGGTCGGCCTGTATGTAACGCTGCAAGCCTATGTCTGGCCGTTCACGCTGATGGTGGTGCGCTGATGGTGGTGCGCTGAGTCCGGTGTAGCCCCTAAAAAGCCCGCTTGATGCGGGCTTTTTGCCATATTTTTTTAGTAGCGCACGTCGGTCGGTCGCCAGGAGCAGGCAAGGAGCAAGCGAAGGGCAGGCGCGTTATTTGACCAGCAGTTCCGGCGTCGACCGGCTCGATCCCGTCGGCAGCGTGTTGGGCACGTTGCTGGCCGCGATCACGCCGCCACCCAGGCAGACATCGCCCTGGTAGAGCACGGCCGACTGCCCCGGCGTCACAGCCCACTGGGGCTCGGCAAATGCCAGTTCGCAATTCGTGGTCGTCGCGCTGCGCAGCTCGCAGGCCGCATCCACCTGCCGGTAGCGGGTCTTGGCGGCCATGGGGCCCGGCGCCGGCGCAGTACCGGCCACCCAGCTGCAGTCCTGGGCGCTGAGGGTCGTGGACTGCAGCCACGGATGATCGTGGCCCTGCACCACCCACAAGGTGTTGCTCTCCAGGTCTTTGCGCGCCACAAACCAGGGTTCATGTTCGCCGACGCCGCGCTGCCCGCGCGCCTGCGCGGCCTTGAGTTCCGCTCCCCTGGCCTTCACGCCGCCTATGCCCAGGCCCTGGCGCTGGCCCAGCGTGTAAAAAGACAGGCCCACATGCTCCCCCAGCACGCGGCCCCTGTCATTTTTGATGGCGCCGGGCGCCTTGGCGATGTAGCGGTTCAGGAATTCGCGGAAGGGCCGCTCGCCGATGAAGCAGATGCCGGTCGAGTCTTTTTTCTTTGCATTTGGCAGGCCGATCTCGTCGGCAATGCGGCGCACTTCGGTCTTGCGCAACTCGCCCACGGGAAACAGCGTTTTGGAAAGCTGCGCCTGGTTCAGGCGGTGCAGAAAATAACTCTGGTCCTTGGCCGGGTCCAGGCCCTTGAGCAGCTCGTACAGGCCGGTGGCTTCGTTCTGCCGCACACGGGCGTAATGCCCGGTAGCGATCTTCCCGGCGCCCAGCCGCATCGCGTGGTCCAGGAAGGCCTTGAACTTGATCTCGGCATTGCACAGGATGTCGGGGTTGGGCGTGCGGCCGGCCTGGTACTCGCGCAGGAACTCGGCGAACACCCGGTCCTTGTAGTCGGCGGCGAAGTTGACGTGCTCGATCTCGATGCCGATCACATCGGCCACGGCCGCGGCGTCCACGAAGTCGATGTTGGAGGAGCAGTACTCGCTGTCGTCGTCATCTTCCCAGTTTTTCATGAAGATGCCGATGACCTCATGGCCCTGCTGTTTCAGCAGGTAAGCCGTCACCGCGGAGTCCACGCCCCCGCTCAAACCCACCACCACCCGTTGCTTCGTTGTAGATACTGCGCCCATGGGCGTGATTATCCCCGGGGTCCGAAGGCCGGGCTGGCGTGCGGTTTTTGGGGGGTGTTCAGGGCCTGTACAGGGCCGTTCAGGATTTGAGGCTGGCCAGCACCCGGTCCACCATGACCCCCGCCTGGCCCAGGTTGTTCATCGGGTCGCAGAACGACGCCAGTTGCTCGCGCGTCACATGCTTGTTGATTTCCGGATGCTCGGCCAGCAGGTCGATCAGCGGACGCTTTTCCTTCAGCGCCGCGCGGCAGATGTCATAGACCAGGTCATGGGCGTATTCGCGGCCGATGTAAGGGCCCAGCCCCATCATGACGGCCTCGGACATGACCAGCCCATGCGTGAGGTCGATGTTGCGCCGCATCTGGGCGGCATCCACTTCCAGGCCCGCGAGGATGAACTTCGCCTGCTTCAGCGCGCCGGACAGGAGGCAGAAAATTTCCGGCATCGCAACCCATTCGATCTCCCACGGGCCGGTCGAGCGCTCGTGGTCGGCCACCATGGCATCCATCAGGGAGGCGGCCAGCTGGCGCACGACCGAGATGTTGGCGTGGATGTAGAGGCACGAGATCGGGTTCCGCTTTTGCGGCATCGTGGACGACGAGCCGCGCCCCGGCGCGAAGGGCTCGTAGACCTCGGCCACTTCGGTCTGCATCATCAGCTTGACGTCCATCGCGATCTTGCCGAGCGAGCCGCCGACCAGCCCCAGGAAGGCGCCGACTTCGGCGAAGTTGTCGCGCACCGTGTGCCATGAAATCAGCGGCTGGCCCAGGCCCAGCTCCTTCATCAGCCCGGCCTGGGTTTCCATGGCGCCTTTTTCCAGCGAGGACAGGGTGCCCGACGCACCGCCAAACTCACCGACCAGCACGCGGGGCTTGAGCTGCTGCAGGCGTTCGCGATGGCGTTCAATGCCGGCCAGGATGCTGGCCATCTTGTAGCCGAAGGTGATGGGCGTGGCCTGCTGCAGGTTGCTGCGGCCAATGATGGGCGTGTTGCGGTGATCCCGCGCCAGTTTGGCCAGCGACGCCGAGATGTCTTTCAGGTCTTCTTCAACCAGCGCCAGGCCCTCGCGGATCTGCAGCACGGCGGCGGTGTCGGTGATGTCCTGCGTGGTGGCGCCCCAGTGGCAGTATTCGCCCAGTTTGTCCCTGCAATTGGCATTGATCTGGTTGACCACGGCGATGATGGGGTAACCGATCTGCTCGGTCTTGGCCTTCAGCCTGGCCCAGTCGATCTGGTCGATGTTGCAGTTCCTGACGATCTCGTCGGCCGCTTCCCGGGGGATGAGGCCGAGCTCGCCCTGCACCTTGGCGAGTGCGCGTTCGATGTCCAGGTACTTGGCGGTGCGGTTTTCGTCAGACCAGACCTGGCGCATTTTTGCGTCGCTGAACATGTCGCCGAAAATTCTGGAATCAATGATGCTTGCGGGCATGGGGCTCTCCGTGTTGATGTGCGTGTGGGTGTTCGTACAGTTTTTCGTGTGGCTGTGCCGGGTGGGGTTCCGATGGGGTACCGGCGGGGTAGCTCACTCTACTTTGATTTTGGCGGCCGTCACCACGCCTTTCCAGCGGGCGACTTCTTTTTGCACCAGGGTTTTCAGTTGCTCCGGCGTGCCGGTTTCAACCTCGGCGCCCTGGTCCTCGAATTTCTTCTGGACCGCCTTGTCGGCCAGCACGCTGTTGAGTTCGCGGTTCAGCCGGTCGATCACGGCCCTGGGTGTTTTGGCCGGGGCAAACAGGGCGTACCACTGCGACAGGGTCACGTTGGCAATGCCCTGCTCGGCGAGCGTGGGCACCTCGGGCAGCACGGCCGACCGCTTGTCGCCGGCAATCGCCAGCGCCTTCAGCTTGCCGCCCTTGACCTGCGGGTAGGCGGTGAACAGGCTGGGAAACATGTACTGGGTGTTGCCCGCAATGGTGTCCACAATGGCCGGCGCTGACCCCTTATAGGGCACGCTGACCACATCCAGCCCGGCGGAGAGCTTGAACAGTTCGCCCGCGATGTGCGGCGCGGTGCCGTTGCCGGCCGAGGCATAGCTGAAGGTGCCGGGTTTGGCCTTGATCAGTTGCACCAGCTCTTTCGCGTTGCTCGCGGGCACCGCATTGCTGGCGACCAGCACGGTGGGCGAGGCCGCCACCATGCCGATGGGCTCGAAGTCGGCCACGGGGTCGTACTTGAGTTTTTGCAACGCCGGGTTGATGCCGTGCGTGGCGATGTAGCCGAACATCAGCGTGTAGCCGTCGGGTGCGGCGCGCGCGGCGAACTCGCTGGCAATGGCGCCGTTGGCGCCGGCCTTGTTGTCCACGATGACGGGTTTGCCCAGGCGTGCGCTGAGGCCCTGGCCGAGCACGCGGGCCATGGCGTCGTTCGCGCCGCCGGCTGCGGTGGGCACCACGATGGTGATGGCTTTTTCAGGGTAACCCTGTGCCTGCGCTGGCGTGGCGGGCAGCACGGACATCGGCAGCGACAGGCCGGCCAGCAGCGGCATCAGCAGACGGGTCGACGGGGAGAGGGCGGTGGCAGTGGGGCGGATGGGGTGGTTGGGCGGCATGCGAAATCTCCAGTGGGTGACAGCGAATGCCCCGATGATCGGCCGCGTTACGCTATCCGTGAAGTGCAACTTTTGCTACGATTGGTGCATGGCGCGCATCAATTTTGATTTGCAGCAATTGCAGGCTTTTGTGGCCGTGGCTGAACGCGGCAGCTTTCGGGCGGCGGCCGACCACATTCTTCTGTCGGCCCCGGCGCTGAGCCGGCGCATCGAGAAGCTGGAGACCATTCTGGGGGCCCGCCTGTTCAACCGCACCACGCGTGATGTCGAGCTGACGCCGCTGGGGCGTGTGTTTCTCGACCGCGCACGGGCCGCGCTGGACGACCTGGAAGCGGCCATGCTCGGCATCACCGACATTGCCGCCAGCCGCACGGGCCGGGTCACCGTGGCCTGTGTGCCGTCGGCGGCAATTCACTTTCTGCCCTCGGTCGTGCGCTCGTTTTCAGAGCGCTATCCGCTGATCCGCATCCGCGTGATCGATGAGGCGGCCAGCCAGGTGCTGGCCAGCGTGGTGTCGGGCGAGTCCGATTTCGGCATCAGCTTCATGGGCAGCCGGCTGCCGGGTGTGGAATTCGAGCCCATCCACACCGACCCTTTTGTGCTGGCCATGCGCCGCGAGCACCCGCTGGCGGCGCGCAAGACCCTGGCCTGGGCGGAACTGGAGAGCGAGCGGCTGATTGCGGTGGCGCGCTCCAGTGGCAACCGCCAGTTGCTGGACGATGCGCTGGCCAAGGCCGGCGTCAACCCGTCCTACCGCTTTGAAGTCAGCCATATCGCCACGCTGCTCGGCATGGTGGAAGCCGGGCTGGGCCTGGCCGCGGTGCCGCGCCTGGCGCTGCCGCCGGCGCATCCCACGCTGGTCGGCGTCGCACTGCGCCGGCCGTCGGTGTCCCGCGTGCTGGGCCTGGCCACCCGCCGTGGCGCGGCCCTGCGCGCACCGGCGACCATGTTCCACGACTACCTGCGCGCCGCGCTGAAGGCACGGCGCTGAACGCATCGGCTGACCGTCCTGGCGGTTTCGCGGGTGTACCGGATGCGCCGGGAGGAGGGAAATAATTGTCCGTGGCGCCTGACGGAGCGGGCGCAAAAAAGCTAGGGATTTTGTGGCAACACCGAGGGGTCGGTGGTGATGATGTCCATCGGGTAACGCCTGCCGGCCAGGTAGTCTTCCAGGCAGGTCAGCAGCAGGGGGCTGCGGTGCAGCGGGGCGCAGGCCCGGATCTCGTCGGCGGTGAGCCAGACCGTGCGCACAATGCCTTCGTCCAGCGCCTGGCCGGGCACATGTTCGCCCAGTTCTCCGCAAAACGCAAAGCGCAGGTAGGTGATGTCCAGCGGCGCAGCCTGCCCCGCCGTGGCCTGTTCAAAGCGGGAGAGGTAGATGCCGACGATGGCCGTGGGCGTGAAATGGAAGGCGGTCTCTTCCAGGGTTTCGCGGGCGCAGGCCTGCTTGGGGCTTTCCCCGGGGTCCAGGTGGCCCGCCGGATTGTTCAGCCGCAGGCCGTCCCGGGTCTGCTCCTCCACCAGCAGGAATTTCCGGACGCCGCCGAAGTCGCGTTCAATCACCGCAGCGACCGTGACGCTGGGTTTCCATCGTTTGTTCATGGGGTGATTATCCGTGCCGCCCGTGACGCCGGCATGAAGCGCAACCGGTGCCTGCGGCCCGGGCTCAGTTTTTGGCCGGGGGCTGAGGATCCCTTGCGTTGCCGAACCCGTGGGCAAAACTCTGGCGCAGGTGCTCGACAAGGCACTGGACGGCCTTGGGCACCTGCGGCGACCAGGGCCGCAGGGCATAAATGCGGTCGCCAAAAAATCCCTGTACCTGCCAGTCGGGCAACACCTGCACCAGCGGTGGGTGTTTTTGGCGGGCCGCGCGCCGCGCTGGGCCGCCTCGAGCAGGCGCAGCCCCCTCGGGGGGCAGCGTATTACACGAAGTGAAAAGCGTGGGGGCACATCCTTGCGGCAGGCTGAAGTCGGGCAGCAGGCCGATGCCCAGGCCGGCCAGCAGGGCGTCCCGCAGCACTTCGCTGTTGTTCGCCTTGAGCGTGCCGGTGATGGTCACGCCCACCCGTTCGTCCGATTTTCGTTTCGTGTTGCGCACAAACGTCCAGCTGCCGGCATGGCCGCCGCCCAGGTACAGCAGGCAGTCGTGCGACGTCAGCTCGGACGGGTGCGACGGCGTGCCCCGGCGCTGCAGGTAGTCGGGGCTGGCGAGCAGGAAGGAGCGCGTTTCGCACAGCACCCAGGCCACATGCGTTTCGGGCGGCGTGTTGGTGTGCCGGATGGCCAGGTCAAAGCCCTCGTTGGCCAGGTTGACGAAGCGGTCGGTCAGCTCCAGCTCGATGTGGATGTCGGGAAAGCGCTTCAGGAAGGCGGCGACGCAGGGCGCCAGGTGCTGGCGCCCCAGTGCCACCGGTGCGGTGACCCGGATCAGGCCGCGCGGCGTGCCGACGAGGTCCCGGACCGCGGTGTAGCTCTCGCTGATCCGGTTGAACGCCGGCTGCATCTCATTGACCAGTTGCTGGCCCGCCTCGGTCAGGCCGACGGAGCGCGTGGTCCGGCGCACCAGCGAGACGCCGGCGGCGCGCTCCAGCTCGCTGATGCGCGTGCTGGCCGAGGCCTTGGAGACGCCCAGGCGGCGTGCCGCCTCGGTGAAGCTGCGCGTGGCCGCCAACACCGTCAGGAGGTGAAGGTCGGCCACAAGCGGGGAGAGCTGGTCAGATGACATGGCAGGGCTCCATGGGTTGGTATTGTTCAGAAATATGAACAATGTAATCAGTAAACAGGGCATTATCAAATTGGCCGCCGCGTCTTAGACTTTCACGGAAGCCCCATCAACGACCCGGTCCGGCCGCATCAGGCCTTCAAAGCTCCAAAGGATTGCACATGTCTTTATCTCCTTCCGCCAGCGCTCCGCAAGCGATCGGCCACTACCTCAACGGACGCATCACTGCGGGCGCATCCGGTCGCAGCCAGGAAGTCTTCAACCCCGCCACGGGTGCCGTGTCGGGCCACGTGGCGCTGGCCAGCCCGGTGGACGTGGACACGGCGGTCGCCGCCGCGCAGGCTGCCTTTCCCGCTTGGGCCGACACGCCGCCGATACGCCGCGCCCGCGTCATGTTCCGGTTTCTGGAGCTGCTCAACGCGAACAAGGACAAGCTGGCCCACATGATCACCGCCGAACACGGCAAGGTGTTCACCGATGCCCAGGGCGAAGTCTCGCGCGGCATCGACATCGTGGAATTCGCCTGCGGCATCCCGCAGCTCCTCAAGGGTGACTTCACCGACCAGGTTTCCACCGGCATCGATAACTGGACGCTGCGCCAGCCGCTGGGTGTGGTGGCCGGCATCACGCCGTTCAACTTCCCGGTGATGGTGCCGATGTGGATGTTCCCGGTGGCCATTGCCGCCGGCAACAGCTTCATCCTCAAGCCCAGCCCGATCGACCCCAGCCCCAGCCTCTTCATGGCGGAGCTGCTCAAGCAGGCGGGATTGCCTGACGGGGTGTTCAACGTGGTGCAGGGGGACAAGGAGGCGGTCGATGCGCTGCTGGTGCATCCCGATGTCAAGGCCGTGTCTTTCGTCGGCTCGACGCCGATTGCCAACTACATCTATGAAACCGGCGCCCGCCATGGCAAGCGCGTGCAGGCCTTGGGCGGCGCCAAGAACCACATGGTGGTGATGCCGGATGCCGACCTGGAGCAGGCGGTGGACGCGTTGATCGGCGCGGGCTACGGCTCGGCCGGCGAGCGCTGCATGGCGATCTCCGTGGCGGTGCTGGTGGGCAACGTGGCTGACAAGCTCATTCCCATGCTGCAGGCGCGCGCCAAGACACTGGTCGTCAAGAATGGTGTGAACCTGGATGCTGAAATGGGCCCCATCGTCACGGCTGCGGCGCACCAGCGCATCACCGGCTATATCGACCAGGGTGTCAAGGAAGGCGCCAAGCTGCTGGTGGACGGCCGAACCTTCACCGGCGCCAGCGCCGGGCCTGGATGTGACCAGGGCTTCTGGATGGGCGGCACGCTGTTCGACCATGTGACTCCCGACATGCGCATCTACAAGGAAGAAATCTTCGGCCCGGTGCTGGGCTGCGTGCGCGTGAAGGATTTTGCCGAGGCGGTCAACCTGATCAACGCCCACGAGTTCGGCAACGGCGTGAGCTGCTTTACCCGCGACGGCCACGTGGCGCGCGAGTTCAGCCGGCGCATCCAGGTCGGCATGGTGGGCATCAACGTGCCGATTCCGGTGCCCATGGCCTGGCACGGCTTTGGCGGCTGGAAGAAGAGCCTGTTTGGCGACATGCATGCCTACGGGGAAGAAGGTGTGCGCTTTTACACCAAGCAGAAGTCCATCATGCAGCGCTGGCCCGAGAGCATCGGCAAGGGTGCCGAGTTTGTGATGCCGACCGCGAAGTAGGCGGCTCGCCGGTGACCTGCGGCATTCCGCTGGTCGCATCTGTTGCCTGCCCTTGGTTTGAGGTTGTCAAACAGCCCGTTCGCCGTTCTTCGTTATCCATTCCCTCAAGCGGGTGGGCCGGGCTGTTGCCGGGCCTGCACGCGCTTGCCGGTGTGGCGAGGTGGGCGGGGGGTGTGGCGCGGCCGCATCAAAAAACTGTAGACTGCGCTGGCCAAAATTTCAGAAATCTCATGTAAGCTTGCTGACAGGTTTAAATTCCCTGTCAGGCTCCTGGGTGAGCTGAAGTAAATCGCGCCAAAAAAACTAATCCACTGAGGAGAGACCCATGCTGATTGGGGTACCTGCCGAAATCACGGCCGGAGAGACACGCGTTGCCATTACGCCGGAAACGGTCAAAAAACTCAAGGCTCAGGGGCACACCGTTCGCGTCCAGTCCGGCGCCGGCGTTGCTGCCAGCGTTCCGGACGAGGCCTACACGGCGGTCGGCGCCGAGATCACCGACGCAGCGGGTGCCTATGCGGCGGACATCGTGCTCAAGGTGCGCTGCCCGCTGGACAGTGAAATGGCGCATGCCAGGCCCGGCAGTGTGCTGGTCGGCATGCTCAATCCCTTTGATGCGACCGGCCTGCAGCGGCTGGCCGCCGCCGGGCTGACCTCGTTTGCGCTGGAAGCGGCGCCGCGCACCAGCCGGGCCCAAAGCATGGACGTGTTGTCTTCCCAGGCCAACATCGCCGGCTACAAGGCCGTGATGATGGCGGCTGAACAGTACCAGCGGTTTTTCCCCATGCTGATGACAGCGGCCGGCACCGTCAAGGCGGCGCGTGTGGTGATCCTGGGCGTTGGTGTCGCGGGGCTGCAGGCGATTGCCACGGCCAAGCGCCTGGGCGCCGTGATTGAGGCGAGCGACGTGCGCCCCAGCGTGAAAGAGCAGGTCGAGTCACTCGGCGCCAAGTTCATCGACGTTCCGTATGAAACCGACGAGGAGCGCGAGGCCGCCGTCGGCGTGGGCGGCTATGCCAAGCCCATGCCGCCCAGCTGGCTGGAGCGGCAAAAGGCCGAAGTGGCCAAACGCGTGGCCCAGGCCGATGTGGTCATCACCACCGCCCTGATTCCGGGCCGCCCGGCCCCCGTGCTGGTGACCGAAGAGATGGTGAAGGCCATGAAGCCCGGCAGCGTGATTGTCGACCTGGCAGCGCCGCAGGGCGGCAACTGCCCGCTGACCGAGCCAGGCCGCACCGTCATCAAGCACGGCGTGACGCTGATCGGCCAGACCAACGTCCCCGCCCTCGTTGCGGCCGATGCCAGCGCGCTCTACGCACGCAACCTGATCGACTTCCTCAAGCTCATCATCACGAAAGAGGGTGCCCTCAATGTCGATCTGGAAGACGACATCGTGGCGGCCTGCCTGATGACGCAGGGCGGTGAAGTCAAGCGCAAGTAGGCTCTGGCGGCAACGCCAGCAAGAAACAAAACCATTTCGGGATCAATCGGGCCAGCCGGGCCACACCAGTCTCAAGCCCGGTACCGCCCTCTCACGGAGAAGACCATGGATGCAGTGTCACCCACCATCATCAACCTGATTATTTTCGTTCTGGCCATCTACGTGGGCTACCACGTGGTCTGGACCGTGACGCCCGCCCTGCACACACCGCTGATGGCCGTCACCAATGCCATTTCGGCGATCGTGATCGTCGGCGCCATGCTGGCCGCTGCACTGACCGAAACGCCACTGGGCAAAACCATGGGCGTGCTGGCCGTGGCGCTGGCGGCCGTCAACATCTTCGGCGGCTTTCTGGTGACGCGCCGGATGCTGGAGATGTTCCGCAAGAAAGACAAGAAAGTTGCCGCGCCCGCTGAAGGAGCCGCCAAATGAGCATGAACCTCGTCACGCTGCTGTACCTGGTGGCCTCTGTTTGCTTCATTCAGGCGCTCAAGGGCCTGTCGCATCCCACCAGCTCGATTCGCGGCAACCTGTTCGGCATGGTCGGCATGGCCATTGCCGCGCTGACCACGGCAGCGCTGATTGTCGAAATCTCGGGAGGCAAGGCCGCGGGGATGGTCTGGGTGCTGCTGGGCCTGGTGGTCGGCGGGGGCTATGGCGCCTGGCGCGCCAAGACGGTCGAGATGACCAAGATGCCCGAACTGGTCGCCTTCTTCCACAGCATGATTGGTTTGGCCGCGGTCTTCATCGCCGTGGCGGCCGTCGCCGAGCCTTACGCCTTTGGCATCGCGGCCAAGGGCAGCCCCATCCCTACCGGCAACCGGCTGGAACTGTTTCTCGGTGCGGCCATTGGCGCCATCACCTTCAGCGGCTCGGTGATTGCCTTCGGCAAACTCTCGGGCACGTACAAGTTTCGCCTGTTCCAGGGCGCGCCGGTGCAGTTTGCAGGCCAGCACAAGCTGAACCTGGTCCTGGGCCTGCTGACCATCGGCCTGGGGCTGGTGTTCATGTTCACGGGCAGCTGGCCGGCCTTTTTCGCGATGCTGGCGCTGAGCTTCGTGATGGGCGTGCTCATCATCATCCCCATCGGTGGCGCCGACATGCCGGTGGTGGTGTCCATGCTCAACAGCTATTCGGGCTGGGCCGCGGCCGGTATCGGTTTTTCCCTGAACAACTCGATGCTGATCATTGCCGGCTCGCTGGTCGGCTCGTCGGGTGCGATTCTCTCGTACATCATGTGCAAGGCGATGAACCGCTCCTTCTTCAACGTGATCCTGGGCGGCTTCGGCGGCGAAGCGGGCACGGCCGTGGCCGGTGCCAAAGAGCAGCGCCCGGTCAAGTCCGGCTCGGCCGATGACGCCGCCTACATCCTGGGCAATGCCGAAACCGTGATCATCGTGCCCGGCTACGGCCTGGCGGTGGCGCGCGCGCAGCATGCGGTGAACGAGCTGGCCGAAAAACTCATTCACCGCGGCGTCAACGTCAAGTACGCGATTCACCCGGTGGCCGGCCGCATGCCGGGCCACATGAACGTGCTGCTGGCCGAGGCCGAGGTGCCCTACGACCAGGTGTTCGAGATGGAAGACATCAACGGTGAGTTTGGGCAGGCCGACGTGGCGATCATTCTGGGTGCCAACGACGTGGTGAACCCGGCCGCGCTCACCAAGGGCAGCCCGATCTACGGCATGCCGATTCTCGAGGCCTACAAAGCCAAGACCGTCATCGTCAACAAGCGCTCCATGGCTGCCGGCTACGCGGGCCTGGACAACGAGTTGTTCTACATGGACAAAACCATGATGGTGTTTGGCGACGCCAAAAAGGTGATTGAGGACATGGGCAAGGCGATCGAGTAAACGATCGAGTAAACGGGCGAGCAAGCGGGCGAAAAAAGCGGGCGAAAAAAGCGGGCAGGTAAAACGTGCCGTGGCCGCACCGGGGCCATCCATGCCGGCTCCCGGACAGCGAGGGGTTCTTCCCTCGCGCTCACTGGATGAGGGGCGCCAAGCCCCCCGGATTAGAGGGCTTCCCCTTCTGATTTCCCCGGTTGCCTAGGGAAAACGCAATAGCCACGAAGAGGGCCGGCCATGAGAATTCGTGGCAATCAGACAACCGTGATGGAGAAGACAAGCATGAATGCAGCGACCCTTGATCGCCCATGGCTCAAGGCCTATCCGGCGGGCGTGCCTGCGGACATTGACAGTTCGCAATATCCGTCGCTGGTGGCCTTGATGGAAGAAAGCTTCCAGAAGTATGGCGACCGTGTGGCGTACAGCTTCATGGGCAAGGACATCACCTTCAGCCAGACCGACAGCCTCTCCGTCGCTTTCGGTGCCTATCTGCAGGGACTGGGCCTCGCCAAGGGTGACCGCATCGCCATCATGATGCCCAACCTGCCGCAGTACCCGGTCGCGGTGGCCGCCATCCTGCGCGCCGGCTACGTGGTGGTCAATGTCAACCCGCTCTATACGCCGCGCGAGCTGGAGCACCAGCTCAAGGACTCCGGCGCCAAGGCCATCGTCATCATCGAGAACTTTGCCCATGTGCTGGAGCAATGCATCGCCAGCACGCCGATCAAGCACGTGGTGCTGTGCGCCATGGGCGACCAGCTGGGCCTGCTCAAGGGCGCGCTGGTCAACTATGTGGTGCGCAACGTCAAGAAGATGGTGCCCGCTTTCAATCTGCCAGGTGCCGTGCGGTTTAACGACGCGGTGGCCCAGGGGACGCGCGGCACGCTCAAGCGCCCCGACATCAAGCCCGACGATGTGGCTGTGCTGCAGTACACAGGCGGCACCACCGGTGTTTCCAAGGGCGCGGTGCTGTTGCACCGCAATGTGATCGCCAACGTGCTGCAGTCCGAAGCCTGGAACGGCCCGGCCATGGCCAGCCTGCCTGCGGGCGAGCAGCCCACCTATGCCTGCGCGCTGCCGCTCTATCACATCTTCGCCTTTACGGTGAACATGATGCTGGGCATGCGCACGGGCGCCAAAAACATCCTGATCCCCAACCCGCGCGACCTGACGGCCGTGCTCAAGGAGCTTTCCAGGCACACGATCAACAGCTTTCCCGCTGTCAATACCCTGTTCAACGGCCTGGCCAACCACCCCGACTTCAACACCGTCGACTGGTCGCACCTGAAGATTTCGGTCGGCGGCGGCATGGCCGTGCAAAGCGCGGTGGCCAAGCTGTGGCTGGAAAAGACCGGCTGCCCCATCTGCGAAGGTTATGGCCTGTCCGAAACCTCGCCATCGGCCAGCTGCAACCCGACCAACAGCAAGGCCTTTACCGGCACCATCGGCGTGCCCATTCCCGGCACCTGGTTCAAGCTGCTCGATGACGACGGCAATGAAGTGCCACCCGGCCAGCCCGGCGAGATCGCCATCAAGGGGCCGCAGGTCATGGCGGGTTACTGGCAGCGTCCGGACGAGACCGCCAAGGTCATGACCCCCGACGGGTACTTCAAGTCCGGCGATATCGGCGTGCTCGACGAAAACGGCTTTTTCAAGATCGTCGACCGCAAGAAGGACATGATCCTGGTGAGCGGTTTCAATGTCTATCCCAACGAGATCGAGGACGTGGTGGCCAGGCTCGAAGGCGTGATGGAGTGCGCCTGCGTGGGGGTGGCTGACGAGAAGTCGGGTGAAGCCGTCAAGCTGGTGATCGTCCGGAAAACCCCGGAGCTGACGGAAGCCCAGGTGCGCGAATACTGCAAGGCCAACCTTACCGGCTACAAGCAGCCCAAGGTGATTGAGTTCCGGGCCGACCTGCCCAAGACGCCGGTCGGCAAAATCCTTCGCCGCGAGTTGCGCGACAAAAAGTGAGCGGCGCAAACAGGGTAAACAGGGTTTAGAGCCTGCAAAGGTTTTCTACGGGGCGGCGCAAGTCGCCCCTTTTTTACGCCTGCGCGGTCTTGCCCCGGCCTTTGTGTGCAAAATCTGCCCATGCCGCTCAACGCACTCCCTCCCGCCGCACCGATGGCCATCCTTAGCGCCCTGCTGGAGGAGCAGCACGGCCTCATGGAGCTGCTGCAGCAGCCGCACAAGCTGACGCATGCGGGCCGGGACTTCTGGCTGGGCGACCTGCATGGCCGGCCGGTGGTGCTGGCCCTGTCAAAAATTGGCAAGGTCGCCGCCGCTACCACCGCCACGGCGCTGATCGAGCGCTTCGGGGTCAGCCATATCGTTTTCACCGGCGTGGCGGGTGGCCTGGGTGCTGGCGTCCAGGTGGGCGATGTCGTGGTGGCCACCGATTTTGTCCAGCATGACCTGGATGCCTCGCCGCTCTTTCCGCGTTACGAAGTGCCGCTGTACGGCAAAACCCGTTTCGCAGGTGACTCTGCCCTGACGGCCCTGCTGTTCGATGCTGCCTGCGCGGCGCTGGCGAGTGGCCGTGCCAGCGCGGCATTTCCGGATGCCCGCGTTCACCGGGGCCTGCTGGCCAGTGGTGACCGGTTTGTCTCCGGCGCCCAGGAGTCCGGCGCGTTGCGGGCGGCGCTGGCCGCTGCCGGCCATGAGGTGCTGGCGGTGGAGATGGAGGGTGCCGCCGTGGCACAGGTATGCCATGACTATGGCGTGCCGTTTGCCGCCGTACGCACGATCTCGGATCGCGCGGACGACAGCGCCCACGTCGACTTCCCGCGCTTTGTGAAAGAAGTGGCGCGCCATTACGCCCATGTGATTGTTGAGCGCTTGTTGCTGTCGCTATAAACAAAGTCGCTGCTTGCGACCGTCGTATTCCGTACCCGTACAGATCGGGCTGAGCGCTTTTTTGAGGCATGGTGGCCGGGCTGTCTCGCGGCCTGCGACTCGGGGGCAGGACACACCGGTGTCCCCGGAACCGGGTGAGCCCGCACTCAACCCCAACCCTGCCAGAATCCCGGGGATGCAATTTTTCAAAGACCTCAACCTCGCGGCCTTCACCGCAGGTTTCGTCGCCGTCCTCGTCGGCTTCACCAGTTCCGTCGCCATCGTCTTCCAGGCTGCGCTGGCCTTCCATGCCACGCCGGCGGAGATGGCATCCTGGATGTGGGCGCTTGGCATCGGCATGGGCCTGTGTTCGGTGATCCCTTCGCTGTGGCTGAAGAAGCCGGTGATGGTGGCCTGGTCCACGCCTGGCGCGGCGGTGCTGGCCACTGCGGGCGTGGCCGGTGGCTTTTCGATGGGCGAGGCGGTCGCGGCCTTCATCGTCAGTGCGGCGCTGATCACGCTCTTCGGCCTCACGGGCTGGTTTGAAAAGGTCATGAACCGCATTCCCGTGGCGATTGCGTCTGCCCTGCTGGCCGGTGTGCTGGCGCGCTTTGGCATCCAGGCCTTTGCGGCGGCGCAAACTGCCTTGCCGCTGGTGCTGCTGATGCTGGCCATTTACCTGGCGGGCAAGCGGCTGATGCCGCGTTACGCCGTCGTGCTGACCTTGCTGGGCGCAGTCATCTTTGTGGCTGCCCGCGGTCAGCTGGCCTGGTCTTCCGTCACTTTTTCCCTGGTCATGCCGGTGTATGTGGCGCCCAGGTTCACGCTGGCGGCGATTGTCAGCCTGGCCATTCCGCTGTTTGTCGTGACCATGGCTTCGCAAAACCTGCCGGGCGTGGTGGCCATCCGGGCCGCCGGCTACGGGCCCGATGCGCCTGACGGCGGCATTCCGGTGTCGAAAATCATCACCCTCACCGGCCTGGCCACACTGGTGCTGGCGCCCTTCGGCGCGTTTGCGCTCAACCTGAGCGCCATCACCGCCGCCATCTGCATGGGCAAGGAGGCGCATGAAGACCCGGCCAGGCGCTACACCGCGGCGGTGTCCTGCGGCGCCATCTACATCGTGATCGGGATTTTCGGCGCGGCCATCACCGGCCTGCTGACTGCCTTCCCGAAAGAGCTGGTGGTGGCCATTGCCGGCCTGGCGCTGCTGGGCACCATCGGCAGCGGGCTGGCGGCCGCCGTCCGGGAGGAGTCCCATCGTGAAGCCGCGCTCATCACGTTTCTCGTGACGCTGTCGGGCGTGGTCATTGCGGGCGTCGGCTCGGCCTTCTGGGGCGTGGTCGCCGGCGCGATGGCGCTGTTTGTACAACAATACGGGCAAGCGCGCCGTGCGCCTCCACCGCACCCCGCAGCAGATTCACCGACCAACTCCACGCCATGAACCTACTTTTTGTTGCCGATCCGCTGGCATCTTTCAAGATATACAAAGACACCACGTTTGCCATGATGCGGGAGGCGCAGCGTCGCGGGCACCGCATCAGCGCCTGCGAGCCGCAGGACATGAGCTGGCAAACCGGCGACCGGGTGACGGCTCAGGTGCGCCACATCAGGCTGACCGGCGACCCCGATATCTGGTTTGTGCAGGATGCGGCACGGCCCGACCGACGTGAGGCTGTGGCGGCTTTTGATGCCGTGGTGATGCGCAAGGATCCGCCGTTTGACAGCGAGTATTTCTACAGCACGCACCTGCTGGAGCAGGCCGAGCGCGAAGGGGCGAACGTTTTCAACAAGCCGCGCGCCCTGCGCGACCATCCTGAAAAGCTAGCCATCCTGGAGTTCGCGCAATTCAGCGGGCCGACGCTGGTCACGCGGAGCGCGTCGGATATCCAGCGCTTTCACACTGAGCACCAGGACATCATCCTCAAGCCACTCGACGGCATGGGCGGCATGGGCATCTTCCGCGTGAAGGAAGACGGCCTGAACCTGGGCAGCATCACCGAGACGCTGAACAAAAACGGCGCGCAAAGCGTGATGGTGCAGAAGTTCCTGCCGGAGATAGCCCAGGGCGACAAGCGCGTGCTAGTGATTGGCGGCAAGCCGGTGCCTTTCAGTCTGGCGCGCATTCCGCAAGGCAGCGAGGTGCGCGGCAACCTGGCCGCCGGCGGCCTGGGCGTGGCACAGCCCCTGTCCACGCGCGACTTTGAAATTGCCAATGCGCTGGGCCCGGTGCTCGCTGCGCGCGGCCTGCTGCTGGCCGGTGTGGACGTGATTGGCGACTATGTGACCGAGATCAACGTCACCAGTCCCACCTGCTTCCAGGAAATCCACGACCAGACCGGCTTTGACGTCGCGGCCATGTTCATCGATGCCCTGGAGCAGGCGCTGAAGAGCTGACAGGCAACACGTTGCAGCGCTGCGGGCGCTGCTCAGGCGTTCACCAGTGCCCCGTTCTCGAACACCTTGAGTTCGCCGGGAGCAAATGCCGTCCAGTTTTCGTTGGTGGTGAGCGGCGCCGTGACGACCACGGCCACCCGGTCGCTCGGGCTGGTCTGCTCGGCAAAGTTGACGCTCACGTCTTCGTCGCTCAGGGTGGCATGGGTAAACGGGTGGCGGCGCTCTACGTAGTACAGGCTGGTCGACGCATGGGCCCACAGCGCCTGTCCGTTGCTCATCAAAAAGTTGAAGGTGCCGTGGGGTGCAATCTGCGCCGCCAGTTCGCGCAGCGTGATGCTCAGCTCCCGCAAGCTGGGGACGCCGGCGTGGGATTTGGCCAGCTCCTGCATGATCCAGCAAAAAGCCCGCTCGCTGTCGGTGGTGCCGACGGGCCGGAAACTGCCATGCAGCCGCGGCGAAAAATCCTTCAGGTCGCCATTGTGCGCAAACACCCAGTAGCGGCCCCACAACTCGCGCACAAAGGGATGGCAGTTTTCCAGCGCCACGCGGCCCTGCGTGGCCTTGCGGATGTGCGCGATGACATTGCGGCTTTTGATCGGGTAGCGGCGAATCAGGTCGGCCACCGGCGACTCGCAGGCCGGCTGGTGGTCGACGAAATGGCGCAGGCCCTTGTCACTGTCTGCACTGCCCGAGCCCTCAAAAAAGGCAATGCCCCAGCCGTCGGTGTGTTGGTCGGTGTGGCCGCCACGCTGCGCAAAACCGCGAAAGCTGAAGGTCACGTCCGTCGGCGTGTTGCAGTTCATGCCCAGCAATTGGCACATGGTCAGTCCGCTTTCGAGGGTTCGGGCAAAGGCGCTGGCACGGGCGCCGGCGCCCTCAGCTGCCAGGCCGCCACCATGGCCAGCGCGCACAGGGCGGCCAGCATCAAAAACGCCTCGTTGAAGGCCGCCAGCCGCGCGGCGCTGCCGACAGGGTTGGCCAGCGAATCGCCGTGCGCCGCCAGCCGCGACTCCAGCACAATGCCGCACAGGCTGACGCCGATCGCACCGCCCAGCATGCGCAGGAAATTGATGGCGCTGGCGCCCTGGGAGAGCAGGTGTTCATGCAGCGGCCGCAGCGAGCCGAGATTCAGCGAGGGCAGGATGAAGCCCAGCCCGATGCGCCCGAGCGTCGCCCAGAGCATCAGCAGCCACAACGCCGACGCCAGGGTCACGCTCAGCATCAGCGCGAACGACGCGGCCAGCAGCGCCAGGCCGATGCTGACCAGCAGCCAGGTCGGGTGCCGGTCGGCCAGCCGGCCCACGCCGGCGATGGTGGCGGCCAGCACCAGGCCGGCGGGCAACAGGATGGTGCCCACATGCGAGGCCGACAGGTTCAGGCCCAGCTGCATGTACACCGGCAGCAGGTAGGTGGAGCCGAACAGCGCCGTGCCGTAGATAAAGGCCACGATGCTGCCCATGGCGAAGGGGCGGTAGCCGAAGAGGGCGAGGTTCATCAGCGGCGCGCCGCCCGCGGCGGCCAGGCGGCGCTGCCAGCCGACAAACACCAGCAGTGCCGCTGCGGCCGCGCCCAGCAGCCCCAGCGCCGTCAGCCGGTTGCCGCCGTGCAGCTCCACCATGCCATTGAGCAGGCACAGCGTGCCGACGCTGGCCAGCAGCAGGCCGCGCCAGTCAATCATGACGCCGTTGCGGTTGGCCGCCACGCCGCCGGGTGCGGTGACCGGCACATAGCGCCAGGCCAGCCACAGCGATACCAGGCACAGCGGCACCACCATGAAGAAAATCGAACGCCAGCCAAACAGGTCGACCAGGATGCCGCCGATGCTGGGCCCCACGGCCGGGGCCAGCACCACGCCCATGCCGAAAAGGCCGCTGGCGCGGCCCTGCTCGTGCGGACCGAAGGCGCGCATGATGATGATGGCCGGAATCGGCTGCACGATGCCGGCGGCCAGTCCCTCGGCCACGCGCGCACCCAGTACCAGGCCAAAGCTGTTGGCCAGGCCGCCGACCACGCCGCCAGCCATCAGCAGCAGCATGGTGCCGGCGTAGGTGCGGCGGTAGCCGTAGCGCGCCAGCAGCCACGGCGTGGTGAGCATGGAGACCGTCATGGCCGCCATGAAGCCGGAGCTGACCCACTGCGCACGCTCCTGCCCCAGCGTGAAATGTTGGCTCATGTCGGGAATCGCCACATTGACGATGGTCGACGACATGATGGAAGCCATGGTGCCTATCATCACCGACAGCAGCAACAGCCAGCGATAACGCGGGCCGTAGCGTGCCTGCATGTCGGCGAGCGAGGAGGGGGCTGCGGGGGCGGGCACAAAAAGATCCGTCGGATGTATGCCAGCCGATTGTGCCAGCTGCCTGCGTCGCTGTCCGGGCTCCGGGACGGGGAGGAGGTCTGCAGCTCTTATGTCACGGGCACGGCCTTGGCCCGGCACCGATTCGCTGACTTCGCCCGGCCCGACGCGCCTGGCGCAGGCGCACTCGAACTTCGCGCGGAGGGCTGGAACGGCTGGTATTTCCAGGCCCGGTTGCGCAATCGGGCAGCAGCTGTGGGGCTATTTCCTTCTGTTCAGTCAACCTTGATGCCATTGTCGCGGATCAACCGCCCCCAGCGCTCGCGCTCGCTCTTGACGTAGCTGGCCATCTGCGCCGGCGTGCCGGGCAGGCTCTCGACACCGAGCGCCTGAAAGCGTGCCTTGACCGTGGTCGAGTTGAGGGCCTCGACAAGTGCCTTGTTGAGCTTGGCGATCATTTCGGGCGGTGTGCCGGCGGGCACCGAAAGACCCTGCCATGCGTAGGCCTCGAAACCAGTCAGCCCCTGCTCGGCAAGCGTCGGCACGTCAGGCAGCGTGGCGATGCGCTGCGCGCTCGCCACGCCGATGGCCTTGACCTTGCCGGCCAGCACGAACTGGTTGCCGCTCGCGGTATCGACCAGCATGAAGGGGACGACGCCGCCCAGGATGTCCTGCATCGCCGGTGCCGCGCCGCGGTAGGGCACGTGTGTCATCTTGAGGCCGGTTTTCTCGCGCAGCAGTTCGGTGGCCAGGTGGTGCGGACTGCCCGCGCCCGCCGAGGCGTAGTTGATGCCGTTCGGCTGCGCCTTGGCCCAGGCCAGGAACTCGTTGAAGTTTTTCACCGGCACGTTCGCACCCACCACCAGCACCAGCGGAAAGCGTGCCAGCATGCCGACTGGCATCAGGTCTTTTTCGGCGTTGTAGCTGAGTTTGGAAAACAAAAAGGGATTGGCCGCGAGCGTTGCGAAGTCGGCCGTGAGCATCATATGGCCGTAGTCTTTTGAGCGTGCCACATAGTCGGCTGCGATATTGGTCGCTGCACCGGGCTTGTTGTTGATGATGATGGTCTGGCCGAGCGCCTTCGACATGGTTTCAGCGGTGGCGCGTGCCACCGCGTCCGAGCCGCCGCCGGCCGCGTAGCCGACGACCCATTCGATCGGTTTGCTGTCTTGCGCCGGGGCCGCGAAGGCGGTGAACGACAGGGCCAGGGCGAGAATGCGGGAAGTGATTTTCATGTTGTCTCCTTGGGTTGGTATGCAGGGGATCAGGCGCGCTGCGCCGCGGCGAAGGCCTCGCGCAGCACGGCCAGCGCGCCGATGTGGTTGGCCAGCACCAGCACCAGGCGCGCGTTGAAGGCGTGGCTCGCTTCGGTCGGGAGCCCCTGGTGGGCTTCGATCAGCGCCTCGTAAAAATCGTCGGGCGCGTCGAGGTTCGGGGTGGTGATCAGATTCATGGCGGGCTCCTTCATGCCTTGGCGAGTGCGTGGTCCAGTGCGGTGCGGATGGCTCGCGTGTCCGGTTGCCGCCAGCGTGCGCAAACATGGTGGTCGGGCCGCAGCAGGTAGACGGTGCCGGGCCGTGCGTCGTAGCGCTGGGTAGCGAGCGCATGAGCGCTGTTCAATGCGATGCGCACCACCTTCACAGCCGGGTCGGCCTCGGCGACCGCGCGTGCGCTGCGCTCGGCCAGATCATCGCCACCATTGCCGTCGCCGAACACCAGCGCACTGAAGCCGGCTGGGTTCAGTTCGCGCAGCAGCCAGCCGGCGCTGCCGTCGGCGCGAGTGATGGGCGCGTCGGCGGCCGGTGCACCGGGCACCAGCTGGCTGTCGAAGACGTCGGTATCGGCGGTGTTCAGCGGTGAGCCATGCAGCGTGGACGGCACCGAGAGCCGACCACTGTTGACCAGCGTGCGCGCAAAGCCGTGGCGCTTGGCCAGTTCGAGCACCGCGTCGCGGAACAGCCGGCTGACCTCGCTTTTGGGCGTGATGAAGTCGGTGGCGCGGGTGGAGTTGCGGATGTTCTCGTCGGCTGCGTATTCGCGCTCGCTGGCGTAGCTGTCGAGCAGCGCATCGGGCGCGTCACCGCGCACGACCGCCGCCAGTTTCCAGGCCAGGTTCTCGGCGTCCTGCACGCCCGAGTTGGCGCCGCGGGCGCCGAAGGGCGACACACCGTGCGCCGAGTCGCCGGCGAAGAGCACGCGGCCATGGCGGAAGCTGTCCATGCGCAGGCAGGCGAAGGTGTAGACGCTGGCCCATTCGAGTTCGAACTGCGCGTCCTTCATCGCCGAGTTGGCCAGCAGGGCCTTGACGCGCGGCATGATGTTCTCGGGCTTCTTCTCCTGCTCGGGATCGGCATCCCAGCCGAGCTGGAAGTCGATGCGCCAGACGTTGTCGGGCTGCATGTGCAGCAGCACGCTCTGGTTCGGATGAAACTCGGGGTCGAACCAGAACCAGCGCTCGGCTGGAAAACCTTGAGCCCCCACGCTCGGCACTTCGTGTCCTCGCTGCCCCCCGAGGAGGCGCTCGCCCGCCTTGGGGCGGCCCGGCGCCGGCGAATCCAGCTTCATCTTCACGTCGGCAATGAGAAAACGGTCCTTGAAGATGCGGCCCTTGCTCTCCTGGCCCAGCAGCTGGCGCAGGTTGGAGCGCGAGCCGTCGCAGGCGGCGACGTAGCCAGCCGCGATCTGGTAGTTGCCCTCGGGCGTTTCGATGGTCAGCAAGGCATGGTCGGCCTGCTGCTCGACGTCCACCACCTTGTTGTTCCAGCGCAGGTCGATCAGCGGCAGCCCAGCCGCGCGTTCGGCCAGGTAGCCTTCGACGTAATACTGCTGCAGGTTGATGAAGGCGGGCCGCTCATGGCCAGCTTCGGGCAGCAGGTTGAAGCTGTAGATCTGATCGTTTTTGAAGAAAACCTTGCCGACATTCCACGACACGCCCTTGTCCGTCATGCGCTGGCCGCAGCCGAGGCGGTCGAACACCTCGAGTGTGCGTTTGGCAAAGCAGATCGCGCGCGAGCCGGTCGAGAGCGTGCAGTCGTTGTCGAGCAGCACTACCGGCACGTTCTGCTGCGCCAGGTCGATGGCCAGCGCCAGGCCCACCGGACCGGCGCCAACCACCACCACGGGATGGCGCGCGGGCGGGTCGGTGTCCTGATCGGCATGACGCTCGTAGTCGAACGCCAGCTTCTGGTAATCAACGCTGCGACCCCGGGTGTTCGGAAGTTCTTGCAGTTCTTGCAGTTTCATCTTTGTCTCCTCAGGGGGTCAACCTTCCAGCGTTTCCCACATCTGCTGGTCGCGTTCGGCCGTCCAGATGCGCGGGTGGGGGTACTGGGTCGCCTCGTCGTAGCAGCGGGTCACGTCGAAGGGCATGCAGTGGTCAAAGATCACCCAGTGGCCGTACTTGGGCTTAAGCCTGGCGTAGGTTTCCTTGTAGACCGCGTTGAGGTCCTTCCCGGCTTTCACGCCGGCCTGGACGCTGGCGTACACGTCGGCAATGAAATCGTGCGTGCCGGCCAGGCCCTTCTGCACTTCCTCGGGGGTAGTGAGCGCCGCGCCGCGGCCGGGCACCAGCGCCGCCGGCTGGAGCGCCGCCAGCTTGTCCAGCGTCTGCGGCCAGTCCTTGAAGTAGGCGTCGCCGGCATAGGGCGTCGCGTCGAACTCGACCAGGTCGCCCGAAAACAGGATCTTGTCCTTGGGTAGCCAGACCACCGTGTCGCCCTTGGTGTGGCCGCGCCCGAGCTGCAGTAGCTGTACTTCGAGGGAGCCCAGCCACAGCGTCATCTTGCCGGTGAAGGTCAGGGTCGGCCAGGTCAGGCCGGGCGGTACTGATTCCACATCGCGGAACAGGCGCGGGAAGCGGCCGATTTCGCTCGCCTTGTCCTGCTCGCCGCGTTCGACGATCAGCTCGTAGGTGTCCTGGCTGGCCAGGATGTGCTCGGGCTGGTAGCCGCTGGCGCCCAGCACGCGCACCGCGTGGTAGTGCGTCAGCACCACGTACTTGATGGGCTTGTCGGTCACCTCGCGGATGCGGCGCACCACGTCGGCCGCCATGGCCGGCGTGGCTTGGGTGTCGGCCACCAGCACGCAGTCGTCGCCGATGACGATGCCGGTGTTGGGGTCGCCTTCGGCCGTATAGGCGTAGGCGTTGTCCGAAAGCCTGGTGAAGGTGACCTGCTTCTCGTCGAGGTCGGCTTGGGAGGCGAATTTCTTGGGGCTGCTCATGAGATCTCCGGAGTTGGCGGGTAGAACTAAAATTTGTCTATTGCAAATTGATTTGTTAATTCTATGCAAAAGTTTGCCATTGTCAAACCCATTTGTGAAATGATTGGCGCATGTGGCCACCAACCACCCCCTTCACACCTCAACCGGGAAGCCAGCCATGGACAAGGACGAACACGATCACCAGAAAGAACATAAAGAGCAGCGGGCCGTGCAGTCGGTCGAGATCGGCGGGCGGCTGCTGCTGGCGCTGGCCGAGCACCCCGGCCCCATGACGCTCAAGGATCTGGCGGCCAAGGCCGGCTTGCCGGCGTCGCGCGCGCACACCTATCTGGTGAGTTTTGGCAGGCTGCGCCTGATCGAGCAAGATGCGGTGACGGGTCGCTACGCGCTGGGCGCGGCGGCGCTGCAGGTGGGGCTGAGCTGCCTGCACCAGCTCGATCCCCTGAAAGCCGCCACGCCGGTGGCCGAAGCGCTGGCGCTGGACATCGACCAGACGGTGGCCATCGCGGTGTGGGCCAATTTCGGCCCGACGATCGTGCGCTATATCGAGGCCAGCCAGCCGCTGCATGTCAGCATGCGCATGGGAACGGTCATGTCCATCCTGGGCACGGCTACCGGACGGGCCTTTGCCGCCACGCTGCCCCGGCATCAACTGGAGCAAGCCATGCAGGGCGCTTTCGGCGATGGCCCACGGCGGCTCGACCGCAGCGCCGTAAAAGACGTGGCCCAGGAAATCCAGGATATTCAGGCGGAACTGCGCCAGCATGGCGTGGTGCGCGCCGCAGGCCGTCCGATTCCCGGCGTCAATGCCTTCAGCGCCGCCGCCTTTGATCACGAGGGCAAAGCCGTACTGGTGATCACGGCGCTGGGCCATGAGGATAATTTTCCGGCGGACTGGGATTCCGATATCGCCCGCGCCGTGCGCCAGGCGGCGGCGGATGTGTCGCTGCGGCTGGGTTACCGGGTCAAGGCGTCAATCGGGCCTTAGCCCGGGCGGGATGGGCGCTGCAAGCTATTAAGCGGTTAACTTGCATGCCGGCCGCAGCGCGCCTGCCGGCGGGCGCGCGAGGCAGGGGATGCGGACGGGCTTGAAAATTTCCTGACGCTCAGCTTCTGGGTTCGGACCAGAGCTTGCCGCCGGTGGCCCAGTTCTCGCGCTTGATGTCGGTGATGATGATGTCGACCGAATCAGGCTGGCCGCCGAGAATCTCGACGCTGACGCGGGTGATGGCTTCGACGAGCTTTTTCTTTTGCTCAACGGTGCGGCCTTCCATCATTTCTACATGGTATGTGGGCATGGGTTCCTTGGGTGGTAGTGGAGGATGGGTAGATGATAAAAGCAAGGGCCGACCGGCAGACGGAAGTTTGCTGAAAATGCCGCGCCAGGCAGACATCGGGGAAACATCGGGAAAGAGGCAAGGAACAGGTGCAGAACCCGGTCCTTGAGTTTGGGGGGCGGTGCCCGGTGGCGCTTGCTGTGGCTTGTGTCAGCATGCGCTTACAGGCGCACAAGCTCCCCTGCCGCATACCGCCGCCGGCAAACGTGGGACACTGGTTGCGGTGAAAGTACGGGGCTCTTCACTTTCACCTCCCCCTTCACATTCCCGTCTGCGGGCAAGTCCTTGTCATTCAATACGTCGTCCAACACCGCGGATCAACCTCTTCCCTTGCTGGCAGGGCGTAACTACCGCTGCCAGTGCGGGCAGCCCGTCTTTTTTCGCAACAGCAAATGCCTGGCTTGCGGAACCCCGCTGGGCTACGACCCGGAGCGCGGCCTGTTGCTGCCGCTCATGCCGGGGCCGCGAGAAGGCACCTGGCGGGAGTGGCAGGCGCAGGCCGCGCCCGTCGAGGCACCTCCCGATGACGCGCACCCGCCCTTGCTGCAGGACATTCCCGGCCAGGAATCCGCCAACGCCCAAAGCGCGGCGCCCGGGCCGGGCATCGCCGGGACCGTACCTGAACCCGTGTCGGAGAGGGCGCCGGCGTACAAGCGATGCCTGAATCTGTCGACACCGGCTTCCTGCAACTGGCTGATTGCCGCCGAAGACCCGCATGACATGTGCCGGGCCTGCAGGCTGAACCGCACCATCCCCGACCTCACCGATCCGGCCCTGCCGGACAATGGCTATCTGTGGGGCCAGGTGGAGCTGGCCAAGCGCCGCCTGGTGTCGTCGCTGATCCTCCTGAAGCTGCCCGTGGCATCGCGCATGAGCGAGGATCCCGAGCGCGGCCTGATGTTTGATTTTTTGCATTCCCCGCTGAACGGTCCGCACATCATGACCGGCCACAACACCGGCCTCATCACGCTCAACATCGATGAAGCCGATGATGCCAAGCGGGAAGCGGTGCGCAAAGCCCTGCGCGAGCCCTACCGCACACTGCTGGGGCATTTGCGCCATGAGGTTGGCCACTACTACTGGGGCCGCCTGATCGCCGGCACTCCCTGGCATGAGGGCTTTTCCCGGCTCTTTGGCGATGAGGAGGTGGATTACCTGGCCAGTCTCCAGCGCAATTACGACGAAGGTCCGCCTTCGGACTGGCCGCTGCATTTCGTGAGCGCCTATGCCAGCGCCCATCCATGGGAGGACTGGGCCGAATGCTGGGCGCACTACCTGCACATGCGCGATGCGATTGACACCGCCCTGAGCTTTGGCCTGAGCGTGGACCGCTTCGACCTGGAGTTCACGCCCTTCACCCTTGACGCCTTGCATGAGCCCGAGCATCCCGAGGCTGGGCAGTTCCTGGCGTTCCTCAACCACTGGACGCGGCTCACCACCATGCTCAACGAAATGTCGCGCAGCATGGGGCAGCCCGACTTCTATCCTTTTGTGCTGCCCCGCGATGTGGTCGGAAAACTGCACTTCATCCACCTGGTGGTGACCTCTGGCAGCTGGCTGGACGAGGGCCGGGACGGCGCCCCTCAAAGCGATTGAACGCGACTCAAAGCAAAACCCCCGGCATCCTGGCTTGCGACAGGCGCCGGTCTGCCTGGATTTGGCGTGAACTGACGGCCGCGGCATGCGCTACAGTGTGCCCACACTGCCTCCACCTTCCATGCCCAGCAAGCCCCGTGGCCACCATTACAGCGTGTATGTGATCGAGCTGGCGCCCGAGGTCTGGGATGCGGCCCGGTTTCGCCGCGCCAATCCGGACTACCAGCTGGGCCGGCCATTGGTGTATGTCGGCATGACCGGCCTGGACCCGGACGTGCGCTTTGACAAGCACAAGGCCGGCATCCAGTCGAACCGCTTTGTGCGCGAGTTTGGGGTGCGCCTCATGCCCGAGCTGTACGCCATGTACAACCCCATGCCATACGAAGGCGCGCGCGACATGGAGGTCGAGCTGGGCATCGGTTTGCGGGAGGCCGGCTATGGCGTCTGGCAGGCGTGAGCGTCGCAGGGTCGCCGCGCCCGCTGCTCTGTGAGCCGGGAGCGCTGCGCTGCATCCGCCATCTAAAAAAGGGCCGCGCCTGCCCGGGGCGACGCACCCGGAAAATTGTCCTCCAGCGCTGTCAGCGGCAGTGTGAGCGTGCGCTCGTAGGCCAGCAGGTCGGCCCGATAGCAGGGGCAGGCTTGTGCTTCCAGCCTTGCTTCATCGAGCAGCATCAGGTAGCCCCGGCTGTAGCTGATGAGCCCATTTTTCTGAAACACGCCGGCGGCCTGCGACACGCTCTCGCGTCGGACACCCACCATCAGGCCCAGGGCTTCGTGGGTGAGAAATAGTTCCCGGGAGTCGGCCCGGTCACGTGTCATCAGCAGCCAGCGTGCCAGGCGCTGCGGCACCGAGTGGTAGTGCAGGCAGGCCGCCTGCTGCGCCATGTGGCTTGCAAACACGTCAACGTAGCGGTGCAGGACGGTCCGCAGACTGGCATCTTCGGCTCGCCGCAGCCGCAGGGCATTGCGGTGAATCCTGAAGGCACGTCCCGCGCCTTGCACCAGGCTGGTAAACGAAGAGAGGGCCACGCCAAGCGTCAGCGAGGTGTGGCACATGCCCTCGCTGCCCACCAGGGCAATGCCAAGACCTGGGGTGTGGGGTTGTTCCATGGGCAGGAGGATCGATACAAAGCCTTCCACGGGGAAGTAGGCATGCTCGGGTGCCTGGCCGGCTTCTGTCAGTACGGTTTGGGGTTTGAGCTCCACCAGTTCGCTGTGTTCGATGAACATGGCGCGTTCGTACGCTGGCAATGCTGAGATCAGCCGGTTGGCCAGAGACAGGTCTTTTTGAAGCAACGAATCCTCCTGTTGGCTCTCACGCAAAGCCATCGGCATCTGACTCTAGGCCTTTTCATCGTTGCGAAAAGAAAGTTATCGCTGCGATCTGCATCCATGTGTATCCCGCCCTGCGGGAAGGGCGACGGGTGACACGTCTGGGAGGACAGCGCCGCCAGGCTCACACCGGGGGTTTGTGGACCGGATCGTCGTCGTCGGGGAGCCCCGGCGCGGGCAGGTCCCCGTTGTCAGGCTGCACGGGCAGGCTGGGCGGCTCGTCGGGCTCATCGACCGGCGGGCTGCCGGGCAAGAGCGGGGGGCGTGGGTGGGTGGACTTCATGGTTCGACCTCGTGAGGAATGATGGTGGCAAGTTCGGAGGTGCTGCACCTGAAATTGACTCAAGAAACCCTTGTCGATGCATGTCGCTGCATGTTGGTGAGGACCGGTAGCGCCAGCCGTACCGTCACCGTCGGCACGCCAAAAAGCGCCTGCCCGGTCTGATCAGTCCCCAAATGCCCGACGCGCAGACGCTTCGGTGCTCAGGCGCTCATGAGGTCTGCTGATGCCGGGACATCACCGGGCGTGCTGGCGTGGGCATCCGCTTCCTGCGCCAGCGCGTCGAGCGCCTGGCCAACGACGCCTTGAGTATCCACGGGCCGCAGCAGGCGCTCGCGGATCAGTCGCTCGCAACTTCGCCGGGTCATGGAATGGGGTTGTCCGCCATGGCTCACAAACATGAAGAGGGTGCCCTTGGTGCCGGCCCAGATCAGCTGGGCGCGCAGCCAGCGGTGCTTGGAGTACAGGTCGACCCAGTGTCCCGCCCGCAGGCCGAGCAGCATCTGTTCGGCCTCGGCCGGCGCGATGGTGGGGCCTGTTGCCGGAGCGGCCGCCGAGACAACTTCCTGCTGCGGCGCCGGCTGTGTGTCGGGGGTCCCGGTCGCCGGGCCGACGGCCGCAGGCCCGGCCACGGGCAGCGGCGTGTCGTCTTCCAGGGGCAAGAGCTCCCCGGGCGCTGTGGGCAGCGTGTCTTCAAAACCGGCGGCGTCCAGGTCATCCCGGCCCAGCCAGGGGGGCGCGGTTGATCGGCCCTCGCGGGGCTCGGTGGCAGGGTCCGCGATGAAGATGGGGGACGAGGTTTCTTCCGCCTCCAGCGGCATGGCGCCGGATTCCTCCGCGTCACGCTGGCTCTTGAGCCGGCGCAGCTTGAGCACCGGCCGGTGCAGCTTCATCAGCTCTTCAAAAAAAACCTCGCTTTCGCGCGGGTCCTGTCCCAGCAAGGCCAGCCCGGCGTGAAGTTTGCCCAGCAGACCCGGCAGCATTTCGAACAGTTTGGCGGGACGCTTCAGCGTCACTTCGCGCTTGACGCTCCACAGCAGGTCGGGCACCACCGAGCCAAAGCCTTCCGGGTCGATCTGGTTGCGCGTGTCGGTGAGCCGGGCATGGGCCATGGCGAGCGCCCAGGAGTCGAACAGGAAGTCCAGCACCAGAGCCGGTACATCCCCCAGGTCCGAGCGCCTGCTCAGCTCCAGGGCAATCTCATCGGCGAGGGTCTGGCGCTCCTCCGCAAAACGCAGGGCCTGCAGCAGGTTGTCGCGGTTTTTGGCCTCTAGCCGGTCCTGTTCGTCCCAGTGCTGGGCCAGCATGGCCAGCGCGGAGTCGAAAGGCTGGGCATCCTGGATGTCCAGTCCGTTGAGTTTGTTGAAGGCGCGGATGACCGGCTGGAGAAACTCCGAGAATTCGCTGCTGAACTCGTCGTTGTAACTGAAGCTGCGTTGGGCCACGCGCTCCATCAGCCGCCGGCCGGGGTGGTCCTCGTCGCTGAAGAAAAGCGGATCCACCATGGCCAGGCGCATCAGTGACGGCTCAAGCGCCACAATGGCCTCGCGCACCGGCGCCAGCAGGCGCGGGTCCTGGGCCACATGGCCGACCAGCTTGCGCACCACCTCCAGCCCCATCACCTGCCCGACCTGCCTGGCCTCCTTCTTCAGCTGGGTCCGGACGATGTCGCGTTCCCGGGGGCGCCCGTAAGCACCCCAGACCTGCTGGTTCAGCTGGCTGCGTTCATCGACAACCCGCTGGGGACGGTCAACGGCGGGCACTTTCTGGTAACCGGACAGCGGTGCCGCGCGTGACTCGGTCAGCGGAGCCTGTGCCGTTTCGCGCGCTGCCTTCAGCGCCTTCAGTTCTTCCTCGATGCTGTCGTAATAGGCGGGTGAGAGGCCGCGCTGGGCATTGCTCGCACCATTGAACAGAAAATCATGGAGCAGGTCGCTCTTGACTTCCGGGTCGGACAGGTCGGCAAACTGCGACGGCCGCAGGGGCTCGTCGGAGACGTAGCCGAGCGGCGGAGGGGGCGAGCCCTCTGCGCGGCTGGCAGCCTGGCTGCCCTCGGGCGGGGTGGCCCGGCTCTTGGTGCCGCCGCTGGCAGGTGTTTGCAGCACGCGATAGCCGGCGCCCTGCACATTGGCCATTTCAAGCTGGTTGATCAGCCGTTCGTACACCAGCTTGAGTTCGCGCCCCAGCGGGGCTGCCAGGTAGCGGAGCCACAGCGTGCTGATGGCCCGATCGACGGGCGCCGCAAAAATCATGTCCTGAAGCGCTTGCGCAAAGATGTCGGGGCGCAGCGGGTTGAGTTCCGGCCGCACATTCGGCAGGCCCTGCACGGCGCTGATCAGGGTGTTGAGTTCCGCGAGGTTTTGCTCGACCGCCGGCAAAACCTGCTGCAGCAACCGTGACGACTCAATCGCCTGGGTGACATCGGCGTCATCGACCAGCGAAAACGTTTCGGGGGCGGTGGCCGCGCCTGCCGCGGAGCCGGAGGTGCTGGCACTGCGGCCCTGAGGCGATACGCCGGCCGGGATCGAGGCCGCCTGCGCAGCCGCAGCGACCTGGGTCTTGAAGGCGGCAAGCAGGTCCGTGCGGTACTGCGCGCTCCAGCTCGTCTTGTGTTTCAGCAACTCGCGGCAGGCGGTCACCAGCTCATCGCGTTCTGCCGCACTGGCGCTTTGGCTTTGCGCGAGTTCCAGTGCCGCGACTGCATCCTCGATGCAGCGTTCCATGGCCGGCTTGGCCGCTTTGGCGGCTTCCTCTATGCAGGATTGAAGTACTTCAGGTCGCGAGGCCATCTGGAGCTGGTTTGCAGGAAATTTTTTTGATAATGACACTCAGCCGGGCAGCTTGCAACCGCGAATGCTTGAACGGAGGAGCCCTGAGGTTAAAGGGCAACGGTAACTTCCTTGAGACACTTTCAAATTGTTTCAATTGGTTTCTACTTCATACAATTGCCGGGTGCCTGGCCGCTTTTACGATCGGTGTACCTCCTTTTTCCCCTTTTCCTGGTTGCCGGCGCCGGACCTGTTTTTTGCCATTGGCCCGCGCCGCCTGCACGCCTCATTGGCGCTGGCGAGTCCCGACAGGCCCCAGTCGCGGGGCTTGCCGAAGTTAGCGTTAACATGGGCACATGGATACCCCTAAAAAGCCTGGCCGGGCCGCCAGGCCAGGCACGGGCGGCATCACGCTCAATGATGTGGCCAAGCTTGCCGGCGTGTCGGCCATTACCGTTTCGCGCGCCCTCAACACGCCCGCCGCCGTCTCGCCCGACACGCTGGAGCGCGTGCGCGGCGCGATTGCGCGCAGCGGTTATGTGCCCAACCTGGTGGCGGGCGGACTGGCGTCCAACCGAAGCCGCCTGGTGGCGGCGCTGGTGCCGACGATCGCCGGACCGGTCTTTCTGGAAACCATCCAGGCGTTGACCGATGCGCTTGCCGAGGCGGGTTGCCAGCTGATGCTGGGCCAAAGCGGCTATGGCGGCGCGCGGGAAGAGGCCCTGCTGGACGCCATCATCGGACGCCGGCCCGACGGCATCGTGCTGATCGGCATCATGCATTCCGCCGAAGGGCGGCGGCGCCTGCTGGCGTCCGGCATTCCGGTGGTGGAAACCTGGGACATCACGCCCACGCCGCTCGACATGATTGTGGGGTTTTCCCACGAGAAAGTCGGCGTTGCGGTGGCCGATTACCTTCACGGGCGAGGCTTTCGCCGGCCCGGCATCGTGAGTGCCAGCGATGAGCGCGCGACGCGGCGCCGGGCCGGGTTCGAGCAGCGTTATGCCGAGCTGGGCGTGCCGGCCATTCCGGCCTGTGTGGTGCCGTCACCGTCCTCGCTCGGCAACGGCAGGGCCGGATTTGCCGGGTTGCGCGCCAGCCATCCCGGCCTTGACGTGGTGTTTTGCAGCTCCGACGTGATTGCCCATGGCGTCATCACCGAAGCCCACGCCACCGGCCTGAGCGTGCCGGACGATATCGCCGTGATGGGCTTTGGCGACCTGCCGTTTGCTGCCTTCACCTATCCGCAGCTGAGCACCGTACGCATCGACGGCACCTCCATTGGCCGGCAGGCCGCCCACTTCATCCTGGACCGGGTGGCAAACCGCGATGTCGGCCCCCCGGTGCGCGATATCGGGTTTTCCATCGTCCAAAGAGGCAGCGCCTGACTTGAGTGCGCCAGGTTCGTGTTTTATAATAAATTGTTAGCGCTAACATTTTGTTTTTGGCGCATCCATCTTGTTGCCTGTATGCAACGATCTTCATAAGGAAACCGTGATGACGACACATCTCTCCCGCCGCAAGGCAGTTCTTGGCCTGGGTGGCCTGGGCCTCGGCAGCTTGTTGCCCGGCGTGGCGAGCGCCGCCGATCTCGCCACCCCGGGCTGGCCCGCCAAACCGATCACCTACGTCGTTCCCTTCACGCCGGGCGGCTCCACCGACGTGATCGGCCGCACGCTGTCGCAGAAGCTGGCTGAAATACTGGGCCAGCCGGTGATCGTCGACAACAAGCCCGGTGCCGCCGGCGCCGTGGGCGCGACCTACGTGGCCAAGGCCAGGGCGGACGGCCACACGCTGCTGGGCGGCACCATCAGCACCCACGCCATCAATGCCAGCCTCTACAAGAACCTGCCCTACGACCCGGTGAAGGACTTCGAGCCGGTGGCACTGGTCGCCATGCTGCCGAATGTGCTGATCGTCAACCCCAACCTGGGCATCAATTCGGTGGCCGACCTGGTGGCCTTGCTCAAGCGCGAGCCGTCCCGGCGCAACTTCGCCTCCTCGGGCGCGGGCACTTCGACGCACCTGGCCGGCGAAATGTTTGCCGACCTGATCGGCGTGCCGCTCACCCACATCGCCTACAAGGGCACGCCGCCCGCGATGCTGGATGTCTCGTCCGGCCAGGTGACCTTCATGTTTGACCAGATGACGGCCGCCGTGTCGCTGGCCCAGGCGGGCCGGCTCAAGCTGCTCGCGGTGACCACCCCCAGGCGCATGGCACTGGCGCCCACCCTGCCGACCATGATGGAAGCGGGCATCAAGAACTTCCAGATGGCCTCGTGGCAGGCGGTGTACGCGCCCAAGGGAACTCCGCCCGCCGTTGTGCAGCGGCTCAATGCCGAGATTGTCAAAATCCTGAAAATGCCGGACGTGGCGGCCAAGCTGACCGACCAGCTCGGCATGGAGATCGTGGGCAGCTCGCCCGAGGAACTCGCGGCGCACATGAAGTCCGAGATTGCGCGCTGGGCCGAGCTGGTGAAGAAATCCGGCGCGACGGCAAGCTGATACGGCGAGCCGCGCCGGGACTCAGCGCCATGCCTGCGGCAGTGGCCCGGTGTGGCCACTGGCATGCAGCCGACTGGATTTCTGCTGATCTTCAGTCGCGCAGCCGCTCTGCCACAAACTGGCGGAACAAGCCCATCGACGGCGCCTCGGTGCGCCCGGCCAGCGTGACGAACGCAAAGCGCGCGCCAATGGCCAGCGGCGGCTCGGTCGCCAGTTCGGCCAGTTGCCCGGCCTCGATGCCGGCGCGTGCAGCCGCCACGATGCCCTGGTAGATCGCGTCCGAGGCCTTGACCGTTTCGAGCAGGCTCGTGATGTCGTCGCAACGCAGGCTCACGGCCTGTAGCGGGTCGGCCCGCGGCCCGAAGTGGTTGACCAGCCTGTGCGCCACTTCCGCGCTGAGCGGTATCGAGGCCAGCGGATAGCGCAGCATCTCGTCAAAAGACGCCGGCCTGCCGACCTGCAGCAAGGGGTGGCCGTTGCGGCAGACAAAGCCTGCCCGCAGCTCGGTCAGGTTCTCGATGGCCAGGTCGGGTGCCGGCGCGATGCGGCGAACGTCGATGACCAGCGCGTCAAGCATGCGCTGGCGCAGCAGCATCAGCTGCAACTCTGTCGCGCCCGGCGACACGCTGACCTGCACGCCCGGATGGTGCCGCGCCATGTAGACGAGAAACGGCGTCATCAGCATCACGCCCGGCCCCGAACCCAGGCCGATGCGGATGGCGCCCAGGTCGCCCTGCTTGAGCAGCTCGGCACTGCGGCGCAGCTCGGCCGCCTCGAACACCATGCGCCGGGCGCGCACGGCCACGGCCTGGCCCAGCGGCGTGAGCTCGTTGCGCTTGCCCGTGCGGTCGATCAGGCGCGCGCCCAGGTCGCCTTCCAGGGTCTGGATGCTGCGACTCAGGGCCGACTGCGTCAGATGCTGCTGCTCGGCGGCGCGGCTGAAAGAGCCGGTCTCGGCCACGGCAAGCAGGTGTTCGAGGTGCTGGAGGTTCATGGCATGGAATAAGTAATACGAGTAATACGCATTGAATGAGTTATACGAATACTAATCACAAAAATAATGCATTGGACACATTAATTCGGGATGTCTAGCATTCTGAAGTGCATCCCCCAAGCACTCACCGTGCACCCATTCCAAGGAGACATCCCGTGAACACATTCAGGAAATTCGGCGCCCTGCTGGCAGGTCTGCTGCTGGCCACCGGCGGCGCCCTCGCCCAAACCTACCCGGCCAAGCCGGTCAACCTGATGGTGCCCTACCCGGCGGGCGGGCCATCCGATGCGATCGCGCGCATCTTCACCGTGCCGCTGGGCAAGGAGCTGGGCCAGCAGGTGGTCGTGGAAAATCTCGGCGGCGTCGCCGGCGCGCTGGCCGCGCAGAAGGTGCTGGCAGCGCCCGCAGACGGCTACTACCTGTTCCAGGGGTCGCCGAACGAGGTGATTCTTTCGCCGCTGGCCAACGCGGCCGTCAAACTCAAGGCAGAGGACTTCCGCCTGGTGCATCCGGTGGCCGAGTCGGTGATGGTGTTCGTCGCGCGCAAGGAACTGCCGGCCAACAGCGTGGACGAATTGATCGCGCTGGCGCGCAAGTCGGGCGACAAGCCGCTGACCTACGGCAGCGTGGGCATCGGCTCGCTCTACCACCTGATCCTCGAGAACGTGCAGCAAGTCGCCGGCATCAAGCTCACGCATGCGCCATACAAGGGCAATGCGCCGCTGCTGCAGGACATCGGCGGCGGCCAGGTCGACTTCGCCGTGCTGGTGTACAGCGCCGGCATGGGCGCGCTGGCCGAGCAGGGCCGGCTCAAGGTGATAGGCCAGCTGGGCGCGCAGCGGTCCGAGCTGCTGAAGAACGTGCCGGCCGCCAGCGAAGGCAAGGAACTGAAGAACTTTTCGTACAAGATCTGGAGCGGCATCATGGTGCCGAGGAACACGCCGGAAAGCGTGGTGCAGCGGCTGCACAAGGCCATCGGCGAGACGCTGAAAGATACCTCCGTGCGCACGCAGCTGGAGGCGCAGGCGGCCCAGGTATCGCCGCCCCTGTCGCTGGCCGAATCGGCGAAGTTCTTCGAGGCCGAAACTGCGCGCTACCGCAGCATCGCCAAATCGATCAACCTGCAGCCGCAGTGAGGCCAGCCCATGAGCACCTTGCTGGAAGAACTGCACGCGCAGGCCGATGAATTCATAGGCCTGCGGCGCGATATCCACCGCCACCCCGAGCTGGCGTTCGACGAGCACCGCACCTCGGCCCTGGTGGCCGAGAAGCTGCAAGGCTGGGGTTACGCGGTCGAGCGCGGCCTGGGCGGCACCGGCCTGGTCGGCCGGCTGGTGCGTGGCGACGGCCGGCGCCGGCTCGGGCTGCGCGCCGACATGGACGCCTTGCCCATCCACGAGGCCACCGGCCTGCCGCACGCCAGTTGCCATGCGGGCGTGATGCACGCCTGCGGCCACGACGGCCACACCGCCATGCTGCTGGCCGCCGCGCGCCACCTCGCCGAACACGGGCGCTTTTCCGGCACCCTGAACCTGATCTTCCAGCCAGCCGAAGAGGGCGGCGGCGGCGCGCGGCGCATGATGGACGACGGCCTGTTCGAGAAGTACCCCTGCGATGCGGTCTTCGCCATGCACAACATGCCCGGCATACCGCAGGGCCGGCTGGTGCTGCGCGAAGGCGCGGCCATGGCCTCGTCGGACTACGCCACCGTCACGCTGACCGGCGTGGGGGGGCATGGCGGCATGCCGCACCGCGCGGCCGACCCCGTCGTGGCGGCCGCCAGCATCGTGATGGCGCTGCAGACCATCGTCTCGCGCAACATCGACCCGTTGCAGATGGCCGTGGTCACCGTGGGCGCGCTGCACGCCGGCAAGGCCAACAACGTGATCCCGCAAAGCGCGACGCTGGAGCTCAGCGTGCGCGCGCTGGACCGCGAGGTGCGCGGCAAGCTGGAGCAGCGCATCAGGGCGCTGATCGCCGCGCAGGCCGAAAGCTTTGAAGTGCAGGCGCAGATAGCCTGGCGGCCCGGCTACGCGGTGCTGGTCAACACGCCCGGCGAAACCGCCTTTGCCCGCGAGGTGGCGCTGGAGCTGGTCGGCGCCGAACGCGTGACCCTGCAAGGCCCGGCCGTGACCGGCAGTGAAGACTTCGCCTTCATGCTGGAGCGCGTGCCCGGCAGCTATCTGTTTATAGGCAACGGCGATGGCGACAGCGCCGGCGCCTGCATGGTGCACAACCCGGGCTACGACTTCAACGACGCCAACCTGCCCGTGGGCGCGGCCTACTGGGCGCTGCTGGCGCAACGCTTTCTGGTGTGAACAAGCCGCAGTGCCCTGAAAGAAAATGAAAAAAAGCGGCGCCCTCAGGCGCCGTTCTCTTTTTCACCGCATCTGCAAGTCAAGCAGGCCGGTGTTCCTTGCGAATACGGCACGGGTTGCCATCAACTCGATAGTGCCTATATGCAGTGCAGGCCCTCTTCAGGCCGTGCCAGCCTTGACCTTCAACCGCCACGCATGCAGCAGCGGCTCGGTGTAGCCGCTTGGCTGCTCCAGCCCCTTGAACACCAGGTCGCAGGCGGCCTGGTAGGCGGCGGAGGTGTCGAAGTGGCCCGCCATGTTCTTGTACAGCGGGTCGCCGGCGTTCTGCTTGTCCACCACGGCGGCCATGCGCTCGAAGGTCTCCTTGACCTGGGCTTCGGTCACCACGCCATGGTGCAGCCAGTTGGCGATGTGCTGGCTCGAAATGCGCAGCGTGGCGCGGTCTTCCATCAGCGCGACGTTGTGGATGTCGGGCACCTTGGAGCAGCCCACGCCCTGGTCGATCCAGCGCACCACGTAGCCCAGGATGCCCTGGGCGTTGTTGTCGAGCTCCTGCTGCTTTTCCGTCGCCGGCCACCTGGCTTCGGCCGCCACCGGAATCTGCAGCAGGTCATTGAGGATGTTGTCGCGTTCCGCGTTGGCATCGATCTTCTCGAGTTCCTTCTGCACATCGGACACCAGCACCTGGTGGTAGTGCAGCGCGTGCAGGGTGGCGGCAGTCGGTGAGGGTACCCAGGCGGTGTTGGCGCCGGCGCGGGGGTGCGCAATCTTTTGCTCCAGCATGGCGGCCATCAGGTCGGGCATGGCCCACATGCCCTTGCCGATCTGCGCCTTGCCGCGCAGGCCGCAGGACAGGCCCACCAGCACGTTGTTTTTCTCGTAGGCGCCAATCCAGGCGCTGGTCTTCATGTCGCCCTTGCGGATCATGGGGCCAGCCTGCATGGCGGTGTGCATCTCGTCGCCGGTGCGGTCCAGGAAACCGGTGTTGATGAAGGCCACGCGGGCGCCGGCTGCGGCAATGCAGGCCTTCAGGTTGACACTGGTGCGGCGCTCTTCGTCCATGATGCCCAGCTTGACGGTGTTCGGGGCCAGGCCCAGCAGCGCCTCGACGCGGGTAAAGAGCTCGGACGCAAAGGCGACCTCCTGGGGTCCATGCATCTTGGGCTTGACGATGTAGACCGAGCCGGCGCGCGAGTTCTTGATGCCGGGCTGGCCCTTGCGCTTGAGGTCGTGCATGGCAATGGTCGTGGTGATGACCGCGTCCATGATGCCCTCGGGAATTTCCCTGCCGCCTTCATACAGGATGGCCGGGTTGGTCATCAGGTGGCCGACATTGCGCACAAACATCAGCGAGCGGCCGTGCAGCGCGACTTCACCGCCCTGCGCGCCGGTGTAGCGGCGGTCGGGGTTGAGGCCGCGCGTGAAGGTCTTGCCGCCCTTGCTGACTTCCTCGGTCAGCGTGCCCTGCAGGATGCCCAGCCAGTTGCTGTAGGCCAGCACCTTGTCTTCGGCATCGACCACGGCCACCGAGTCTTCCAGGTCCAGGATGGTGGACAGCGCGGACTCCAGCACCAGGTCGCTGACGCCGGCCGCATCGCTCTGGCCAATCGGCGTGCTGCGGTCGATCTGGATGTCAATATGGATGCCGTTGTGCTTGAGCAGTACCGACGAGGGTGCGGCGGCGTCGCCCTGGTAGCCGATGAGCTGGGTGTTGTCCTGCAGGCTGCTGCGGCCGCCGTTCGTCAGCGTCACAACCAGCTTGCCGTCCACGACGGTGTAGCCCGCCGAATCCTTGTGCGACGCAGCCTCCAGCGGGGCGGCCTGGTCGAGCAAGGTGCGCGCGAACTCGATCACCCTGGCGCCGCGTATCGGGTTGTAGGCCTTGCCCTTTTCGGCGCCGCCGGATTCGGAGATCGCGTCCGTGCCATACAGCGCGTCATAGAGCGAACCCCAGCGGGCATTGGCTGCGTTCAGCGCGTAGCGGGCATTCAGGATGGGCACCACGAGTTGCGGGCCGGCCTGCTCGGCCAGTTCGGCGTCGACGTCGGCGGTGGTGGTGGTCACGTTGGCGGGCTGCGGCACCAGGTAGCCGATCTGCTCCAGAAAGGCGCGGTAGGCCGGCATGTCGGTGATGGGGCCGGGGTGGGCTTTGTGCCAGCTGTCGATCTCGCCTTGCAGGCGATCGCGCTCGGCGAGCAGGGCGATGTTCTTGGGCGCCAGGTCGGCCACGATGGCGTCAAAGCCCTGCCAGAAGGCGGCGCTGTCAACGCCGGTGCCGGGCAGCACCTTGTCTTCAACAAAGCGGTAGAGGTTGGTGGCCACCTGGAGGCGATGGGCGGTGGTGCGTTCAGTGGTCGTGGTGGTCATGGTGGGTCGTCCCTTGTAAAAAATAAAACGTTGGAGGGTGTGAAGGTGGTGTCATGCCGCTGCGCCAGCCAGGTTCAGGCCCGGCAGTGTCAGCAGGTCACGCAGGCTGGTGCCCGTGTACGTTGGCGCGGTGCCAAGCTCTTCAAACGGCAACTGGTAGCGGTTGACCCAGAGCGTCTGGTAGCCGTACCAGGTGGCGGCCAGGGCGTCCCAGCCGTTGCAGCTGACAAAAGCGATTTGCTGCACCTCCAGGCCGGTGTGCTGCGGGCCCAGCGCATAGGCGTCGGGATGCGTCTTGTATTTGCGGATGCTGTCCACGCTGATCACGTGGTCCAGCAGGCCTTCCAGCCCGGCGGATTTCACGGCCACGTCGAGCATGGACGGATCGCCATTGGACAGGATGCCGGTGACGATGCCGCGCTTTTTGAGTGACTGCAGCACGCCCTTGTTTTCCGGAAAGGCCGACAGGTGCCGGTACTGGTTCATCAGCCGCAGCTCACGTTCGGCCGTGAGGTCCAGCGCCAGGCGCTTGCAGACATAGCGCAGGCTGGCGCGGGTCAGGTCCCAGAAGGGCTGGTAATGCGCACCGTCATTGCAGGTGGTGACCAGGCGCGTGTATTCGATCTGCTTGTCGCGCCACAGCAGCCCCAAGGTTTGCCCCTGGCCGGGAAAGAGCTGCTCCGCGAGCAGGCCCACGCTGTACACGTCGAACAGCGTGCCATAGGCATCAAACAGCACGCCCCGCACAGGGACAGGGGCGAGCGCACGGGGTTTTTCCATAGGCTCTACTTTATTTGATACAAGGCCAGTCATTAATTAACTGAATATCGTTTTATTTATGACTTTTATGCGAGTAGTTTGGCGCGCTGCTCGGGGAAATTCAGCGCACATTCAGCGTTAATCCGTCTTGGTCATTATGGGTCTGTGCCGGGGCTATGCGCCAGCCGGCAAGGCCTCCCAGCCGGTTGCCGCCACCGTCAGTTGCCATATGGAACTGATTGGCATGTCTCTTGCATCTCGTCTTGTACACATGATTGGATGCTTTAAAGTGGTGCACACATCGTCAGCGTTAATTTCCGGAGAAGGGCCTGCGCAAGCGGCCGTGCCGGGCGGTGCACGCGCTGCGGGTCTGGCTGGCGGCTGCGCCGAACTGGCGCCGCAGGCCTGGATCACGCGACTGCCGGAGCCCTTGCGGCCGGCTGTGGGCGGCCCGCTGGCGGGACTGGCCTTTGCGGTCAAGGACAACATCGATGTCGCGGGCGTGGCCACCACCGCTGCCTGCCCGGCCTTCGCCTACACCCCTGCCGCGCACGCCGCCGTTGTGCAACGCCTGTTCGATGCTGGTGCACAACTGATCGGGAAAACCAATCTGGACCAGTTTGCCTGCGGCCTGAACGGAACCCGTTCGCCGTATGGCGCCGTACCCAATGCCTTTGATCCCGCCTATGTGTCCGGTGGCTCCAGCTCCGGCTCGGCCTACGCGGTGGCCACCGGCCAGGTCGACTTTGCGCTGGGTACCGACACGGCCGGCTCGGGGCGCGTGCCGGCCGGCCTGAACAACATCGTCGGCCTGAAACCGTCCCGCGGCCTGATCAGCGCGCGCGGTGTGGTGCCGGCCGCGCAGAGCGTGGACTGTGTCTCGATCTTTGCGCGCACCGTGGCCACCGCCGCCCAGGTGTTGCAGGCCGCGATGGGTTACGACGCGCTGGACCCTTATTCGCGCCGGCTCGCCCTGGCCAGCACGGCCTTGCCGCCGGCCTTCCGGTTTGGCGTGCCGTCGTCGCTGGAATTTTGTGGCGACGCGCTGGCCCGGGAGGCTTTCGGGCAATCGGTGGCCCGCATGCAGTCGCTGGGCGGACGCCCGGTCGCGATTGACTTCACCCCGCTGGCCGAGGCGGCCAGCCTGCTCTATGAAAGCGCGCTGGTGGCCGAACGCTACACCGCCATCCGGGATTTCTTCGACGCCCACGAAGAGCAGATCATCGAGCCGGTGGGCAGCATCATTGGCGCCGGGCGGCAATACAGCGCCGCCGACCTGTATGAGGCCCAGACCCGGCTGCGCGCCCTGGGCCAGCAGGCCGCTGCCATGTGGGCCGACATCGATGTGCTGCTGCTGCCGACCGCGCCGACGCACTACACCCTGCAGGCCATGCAGCAGGACCCGATCACGCTCAATCGCCACCTGGGCACCTACACCAACTTCGTCAATTTGCTGGACTATGCGGCCCTGTCGGTCCCCAGCACGTTGCGGCCTGACGGCCTGCCGTTTGGCATCACGCTGGTCGGCCAGGCCGGCAGCGACTGGCAGCTTGCCGAACTCGGGCAGCGCTACCACCATGCCACGGGCCTGCCGCAAGGCGCGCTGAACGAACCTTTGCCAGCGCCCGAGCCGCTGGCGGGCATTCAACCCTTGCCGGTGATCAAGGTGGCGGTGGTCGGTGCCCATCTGTCGGGCATGCCGTTGAACGGCCAGCTGACGGCGCGCGGCGCCATGCTGCTGGCCACCACCTGCACGGCGCCGGATTACCGCCTCTATGCGTTGCCCGGCACGGTGCCGCCCAAGCCCGGCCTGCTGCGTGTGGCGCCGAACGCGGGGGCGCGCATTGCGCTGGAGGTCTGGGAGATGCCGGTGCAGCACTACGGCTCTTTTGTCGCGCTGATTCCCGCGCCGCTGGGCATAGGCACGCTGACGCTGGAGGACGGCAGCGCCGTGCAGGGCTTCATCTGCGAAGCGCAGGCACTGCAGGACGCGCTGGACATCACCCACCTGGGTGGCTGGCGCGCCTACATCGAGTCCCTGCAGCGCCAGGTGGCCGGCTGATCCATTCCCTTCCTTTCATTCATCACCCGCAGGAGCATTTCCATGAAACCGACCGACAACCCGTCCATCGCCACCCCCGGTGCCGTGCGCCGCACGCTGCTCAAGACCACGGCGGTGAGCGCTGCGCTGGGCTTGCTGGGGGCGCCCGCCATCGTGCGTGCGCAGGGGGTCAAGATCCGCATCGGCTACTGGCCGGTGGCCGCCGGCCTGCCCTTCTTCTCGGCGATCGAGAAGGGCTACTTCAAGGAGGCCGGCCTGGAGGTGGAGGCGCTCAAGTTTGCCGGTGCCCAGCAGGTGATGGAGGCCATGCTGTCGGGTCGCTCCGACGGCAGCTCCAACGGGACCGGTTCGGCCAACCTCGCGATTGGCGAGATCGCGCAGCCGGGCCTCTTCAAGATATTTGCCACCAACCCCAGCAATGCCAAATATGTTCTCGACGAATTCATCGTGCCCAAGGACAGCCCGGTCAAAACCATGGCCGACCTCAAGGGCAAGAAAGTGGCCTCCGGCCCCGGCATCCAGAACGTCACGCTCGCCAAGACCATGCTGGAGCGCGCCGGCGCCAGCGGCGCGACCGTGATGGAGCTGCCCATCGGCCAGCATGTCGCTTCGCTGGTGGCGGGGCAGGTTGATGCCTGCTACACGCTGGAGCCCACGGGCACGATTGGCCGCATGAACGGCACCACGCGCGTGATCGAAGCCGGTGTGGTGGCCAGGTACATTCTCGGCGACCCGATGGCGCCCTGGCACGGTGGCGCGGCCAGCCTGACGACTGAGTTCATCAAGAAGCACCCCGACGTCACCAAGAAATTCATCGCCGCCTACGCCCGCGGCATCGAGCTGGTGCGCAGCAAACCCGATGAGGCGCGCCAGTTCATGAAGGACTACACCGCCATTGAAGGCGCGCTGACCGCCGAGGTGCCGCTGGCGTCCTACATGCTCTACAACGAGTTCAAGCCCAGCGACGTCGCCTACTTCCAGAAGTTCTACGACCTGTTCACCGAAAAAGGCATCTTCGACAAGAAGGTCGCGGTCGACGGCCTGCTCTACAAGGGCTGACCATGGCAGACGCACCTACCCCTGCCGCAGCGGTTGCCGTGACGCGGTCCGCGCCGGCCTGGTCTCCGCCCAGTACCAGCGCCGCGTCCCTGCCCAAGGCGCCCGCCTGGGAGCGTTTCCTGCCCTTCATCGGCCCCGTGGCGCTGTTCATCATCTGGGACCTGGTGGTGCGCTTCGGCCTCATCAAGGTCATCCTGCTGCCCAGCCCATGGGCCACGCTGACGACGCTCGTCAGTGGCCTGGCCGGCGGGCCGCTGCTGCTGGACTTCGGCGTCACAGTGCTGCGCACGCTGGAGGCCTTCCTGATTGCCGCCGTGGTCGGCATGCCGCTGGGCGTGCTGCTCGGCAGCAATGAAAAAGCCTACCGCAGCGTGGAGTTCCTGATCGACTTCTTCCGCTCCACGCCATCGTCCGCGCTGATTCCGCTGTTCCTGCTGATCTTCGGCGTGTCGGACATCAACAAGGTCGCGATTGCCGCCTTCGGCGCCTTCCTGATCGTGGTGTTCAACAGCGCCTACGGCGTGATCAATGCACGCAAGCAGCGCGTGATGGCGGCCAAGGTCATGGGCGCCTCGCGCTGGCAGGTGTTCAAGGACGTGCTGATCTGGGAGAGCCTGCAGCCTTCCTTCGTCGGCCTGCGCTCGGCAGTGTCCATGGCGCTGGTGATTGTCATCGTCGCCGAGATGTTCATCGGCTCCGACAACGGCCTGGGCCACCGCATCATCGACGCGCAGCAGGTGCTCAACGTCAAGAGCATGTACGCGGCCATCCTGGCGGCCGGGGCGCTGGGCTATGCGCTGAACATTCTTTTTCTGGTCGCTGAAAGGCGCATTGTTCACTGGAGTGGAAGATGATGTTGCCCCCACGGTCGCTCGCTTCGCGTAGCTCCCTGCCCCCCGAGGGGGCCGCTGCGCCTGCGGTCCGGCGAAGCCGGTCCCGCGGCCCCTGCTGGGTTGGAGAGCCCCCACGGTCGCTTGCTTCGCGTAGCTCCCGAGGCCTTGCAGGCCGCGGCTCGCGAGACGCTGCGCCTGTGGCCCGGCCCTTCGGCAGGCTCAGGACAGGCCAAGGCCGGTTCCGCGTCCCCTGCTGGTGGGGGAAGGAGCCTTCACGTTCGCACGCTGCGCGTCTTTTTACAAACCATGGACCCGACTGGAGTGCGTCATGACCGCAGTTCTCAACGCCCCCGTGTATGCCGACGTCCCGGTACCGGCCTTCAAGCCTGGCCCGGCCGGCACGCACATCACCATACGCGGTCTCACCAAATACTTTGCCGGCTGGCCGCTGTATGAAGACTTCAACCTCGACATTCCCAAGCACAAGATCGTTTCGGTGTTCGGCCCCAACGGCTGCGGCAAGTCGACGCTGATCAACATGATCGCCGGGCTGATTCCGGTCGATGCGGGGCAGATCCTGTTCGACGGCAAGTCGCTGAAGGACACCAAGATCGGCTACGTCTTCCAGAACTACCGCGAGGCCCTGTTCCCGTGGATGCGCACCATCGACAACATCGCCTACCCGCTCAAGCTGGAAGGCAGGACCAAGGCCGAGGTGGACCGCCGCATGGCCGAGCTGGTGGCCTCGTTCGATGTGAAGTTCGACCTCCACCGCTACCCCTACGAGCTGTCGGGCGGCCAGCAGCAGACCGCGTCCATCATGCGCGCTCTCGCGCCCAACCCCGAGGTGCTGTTTCTCGATGAGCCGTTCTCGGCGCTCGACTTTGAAATGACGCTGTTCATCCGCGAAAAGCTGCAGGAGGTGTTCATGAAAACCGGCACCACCATGCTGCTGGTCTCGCACGACCTGGAAGAAGCCGTCTACCTGGCCGACCAGGTCCTGCTGCTGACCAAGCGGCCCACCCGCGTGGCCGAGATCCTGCCCTACGGCGATGCGCGTCCCCGCACGGTGGAAACGCTGTCGGAGCCCGGCTTCATCAGCACCAAAAAGCGCAGCCTGGAAATCTTCCAGCGCGAGGTCAGGCGCTGACGCAGCCTTTGCCTGGCCATACATCAGGACTGTCATGACGCCCCAGCAGATGGAAACCTATGTAGACGCCGCGGCCGCGGCGCTGGACTTGCCGCTGAGTCCGGCGCACCGGCCCGGCGTGCTGCAGTTTTTTGCCCTGGCCGCCGGCTTTGCCGAGCAGCTGCAGGCCGTGCCCTTGGGCGCGCATGACGACCCTGCGCCGGTATTTGTGCCAGTCGCTGTGCCGCTCCCTGTACCGGTGTCGCCGAAAGCCGCCGAATGAGCCGCGCCGCCGATTGCCTGCTGCAGGACGCCGTGGCCATGGCCCAGGCGGTGCGTGCCCGCCAGGTCAGCGCCACAGCGCTGGTCGAGGCCAGCCTGGCGCGCATTGCGGCCACCAACCCGCGCGTCAATGCCTTCACCGAGGTCACGGCGTCGCGGGCGCTGCAGCGCGCGGCCCTGATCGACCAGCAGCTGGAAAGCCCGGCGCCCGGCCCGGCGGCCGACCAGCCGCTGCTGGGCGTGCCCTTTGCGGTGAAGAACCTGTTTGACATCGCCGGGCTGTCCACGCTGGCCGGCTCGCGCATCGAGCGCGAGCGCCTGCCCGCCAAAGCCGATGCGCTGCTGGTGCAGCGGCTGGAGGCGGCCGGCGGCGTGCTGGTGGGCGCGCTCAACATGGACGAATACGCCTACGGCTTCACCACCGAAAACAGCCATGCCGGCCCGGCACGCAACCCGCACGACCTCACGCGCATTGCCGGCGGCTCCTCCGGCGGTTCGGGCGCAGCGGTGGCGGCCGGCCAGGTCCCGCTGGCGCTGGGGTCCGACACCAACGGCTCGATCCGGGTACCGGCGTCGCTGTGCGGCGTGTTCGGGCTCAAGCCGACCTTCGGGCGCCTGCCGCGCACCGGCAGCTACCCCTTTGTCTCGGGCCTGGACCACCTCGGTCCGTTCGCCCGCTCGGTGCGCGACCTGGCGCTGTCGTACGACCTCATGCAGGGCCCCGAAGCCGGAAGCGCTACGGACCCCGGCTGCGCGCAGCGCGCCACCGAACCGGTGCTGCCGGTGCTGGCCAGGGGCATGGAGGGCCTGGGTGGCCTGCGCATCGGCGTGCTGGGTGGCTATTTCCAGGACCACGCCCAGCCCGAGGCCTGGGCGGCGGTGCAGCGCGTGGCCCAGGCGCTGCACGCCCGGGAGACCGTCGAGCTGCCCCTGGTGGAGGCCGGCCGGGCGGCCGCCTTCCTGATCACCAATGCCGAGGGCGGTGCGCTGCACCTCGATGATTTGAGGCGGCGCCCCGATGATTTCGAGCCCCTGTCACGCGACCGTTTCCTGGCGGGCACCTTGCTGCCGGCCGCCTGGATAGACCGCGCGCAGCGCGTGCGCCGGCTGTATGCGCAGGCGGTGGCCCGGCTGTTCGAACGCTTCGATGTGCTGCTGGCGGCCGCCACGCCGTGCGCCGCCACGTCGATAGGCACCGAGTGGTTCGAACTTAATGGCCGGCGCCTGCCGCTGCGGCCCAGCATGGGGCTGCTGACCCAGCCGTTCTCGTGCATCGGCCTGCCGGTGTGCGCCGTGCCGGTCTGGCCGGCGCAGGGTTTGCCCGTCGGTGTGCAACTGGTCACCGCGCCCTGGCGTGAAGACAGCGCGCTGCGCGTGGCCGCCGCGCTGGAGGCCGTCGGCGTGGCGCGCGCGCCCGTCGCTTCGCTCGCCTGATGCAAGCACCAGGAAAAATGACCATGAGCCACGCCATCAACCTGCCCGATGTTCACGCCGAAGTGTCGGCGGCCTTTGCGCGCTATGAAGATGCGCTCGTCAACAACAAGGTCGACGTGCTGGACGAGCTGTTCTGGAACAGCGGGCACACGCTGCGCTACGGCGTGACCGAGAATCTCCATGGCTACGAGGCCATCCGTGCCTTTCGTGCGGCGCGGCCCGCGCAAGGCCTGGCGCGCACGCTGCATGCCACGGTCATCACCACCTATGGCCGCGATTTCGCCACGGCCAATACCGAATTTCAGCGCGCGGGCAGTGCCAGGCCCGGACGCCAGAGCCAGACCTGGCTGCGCACGCCCGAGGGCTGGCGTGTCGTGGCCGCCCACGTGAGCCTGCTGGCATGAACCCCATTCCCCGTTTTTCGCAGTCCTTCCTCAACCTCACCTCCGGAGAGTCACGATGAGCACCCAAACCTTCAATCGCCGAGAGTCCCTCAAGTCGCTGGCCGCGCTCGGCGCTGCCGGCACGCTGGGCAGCTTCAGCGGCCTCGCGCTGGCGCAGAAACCCATCACCGTGGGCGTGATCTACGTCGGCCCGCGCGATGACTACGGCTACAACCAGGCCCAGGCCCAGGCCGCGGCCGAGCTCAAGAAAATGCCCGGCGTGAAAGTGGTGGAAGAAGAGAACGTGCCCGAAACCGCGGCGGTGCAAAAGACCATGACCGGCATGATCGCGCAGGACGGCGCTTCGCTGATCTTCCCGACTTCGTTCGGCTACTTCGATCCGCACATGCTGGCCGTGGCCGCGAAATTTCCCGAGGCCCGCTTTGCCCATTGCGGCGGCATGTGGACCGAAGGCAAGCATCCGAAGAACACCGCCAGCTTCTTCGGCTATATCGACGAATGCCAGTACCTCAATGGCGTGATCGCCGGCCACATGAGCAAGAGCGGCAAGATCGGCTTCATCGCCGCCAAGCCCATCCCTCAGGTGCTGCGCAACATCAACGCCTACACCATGGGCGCGCGTTCGGTCAAACCCGGCATCACCACCCACGTGATCTTCACCGGCGACTGGTCGATGCCAGTCAAGGAAGCCGAAGCCACCAACAGCCTGGCCGACCAGGGCGTGGACGTGTTCACCATGCACGTGGACGGCCCGAAGGTCATCGTCGAGACCGCGGCCAAACGCGGCAAGATGGTGTGCGGCTACCACGCCAGCCAGGCCAGGCTGGCGCCCAACGCCTACCTCACCGGTGCCGAATGGAACTGGCTCACGGCCTACACCAGCTTCATCGAAGCGGCGCGCAGCGGCAAGCCGCACCCCAACTTTGTGCGCGGCGGGCTCAAGGATGGCTTCGTCAGGATGTCCGCCTACGGGCCCATGGTGCCCGACGCGGCGAAGAAGGCCGCCGACGCCACCAAGGCCAAAATGGTTGCGGGCAGCTTCGACATCTTCAAGGGCCCGCTGAAGGACAACAAGGGCGCCACCGTCATTGCGGCCGGCAAGTCCTTCCAGCAGACCGACCTTGAACTGGAAAAGATGAACTACCTGGTCGAAGGCGTGACCGGCTCCATCTGATGGCCGCCGCATGCCCCTCACCCCAACCCTTTCCCCGGCGGGGAGAGGGCGCATGGTTTTCCTCCCTCTCCTTTTGGGAGCGGGCCGGGGTGAGGGCATGCCATGCGTAACGCATTGAAGGAAGCCCTGCTTCCTGCGGGCGCCATCGTCGCCGCGCTGCTGCTGTTCGGCGTTTTCGTCTGGTTCGCCGGCGTCCATCCGGCCGAGGTCTGGCTGCTGCTGTTCAAGGGCGCGTTTGGGGATTGGTACTCGTGGCAGAACACACTGCAGCGCGCGGCGCCGCTCATGCTGACGGCCCTGTGCGTGGCGATTCCGGCGCGTGCCGGGCTGGTGATCATTGGAGGGGAGGGGGCGCTGGTCCTGGGCGGTCTCGCATCGGCGGGGCTGGCCCAGGGCCTGTCGTTACCGGCCAATAGCGCGGGCACCGCGCTGGTCTGCGCGGCCGGCGCCGTCGCGGGCGGCCTGTGGATCGCGGTGGCGGGGTGGCTGCGTCAATACCGCGGTGTCAACGAAACCATCAGCAGCCTGCTGCTGGCTTACGTGGCGATCGGCCTGTTCAAGCATCTCGTGGAAGGGCCGCTGCGCGACCCGGCCAGCCTGAACAAGCCCTCGACCCATGCGCTGGCCGAGGGCTTGCGCATAGGCGGCATCGGCGGCTCCGACGTGCACTGGGGTCTGCTGGCCGGCATGCTGGCCTGTCTGGCGGCGGGGTTGTGGCTGCGGCTCACGCCCTCGGGTTTTGCGGTGCGCGTGGTCGGCGGCAACCCGCGCGCGGCGCAGCTGGTGGGGCTGCCGGCTTCCCGGCTGATCCTGCTGGCCTGCGCGCTGGGCGGGGCTGCCGCCGGGCTGGCCGGGGCCATCGAGGTGGCGGCCGTGCACACCAGCGCCAACGCCTCGCTGATTGCCGGCTACGGCTATGCCGGCATCCTGGTGTCCTTCATCGCGCGCCATCACCCGCTGGCGGTGATTCCGGTGGCCATCCTGTTCGGTGGTTTCGGTGCCGCGGGCAGCCTGCTGCAGCGCCGGCTCGGTCTGCCCGATGCCTCCGTGCTGCTGTTGCAGGGCATCGCCTTCGTGCTGATCCTGGCCAGCGAAGCGTTGCGCGACACGGACTGGAAGGCGCTGTGGGCGCGCATCGGGCGCTTCGGTCCGGCCGGGCCCGCTGCGGCGCAGTCAGGCATGGGAGACAAGATCGCATGACCGGCGAGCAGGTGCTCATTTTTCTGGCCGGCATCGTCGGCGGCGCCCTGCGCGTCGGCGCGCCTTTCCTGTTCGTCAGCCTGGGTGAATGCCTCACCGAAAAATCCGGGCGCATCAACCTGGGCCTGGAAGGCGTGCTGGTGCTGTCGGCCATGTCGGCCTTCGGCGCCTCCTACCTCAGCGGCTCGCCCTGGGTCGGCGTGCTGGCCGCCGCGCTCACCGGTGCGCTGCTGGCCACCCTGCACGGCGTGCTGTGTTCCTTGCCCCGCGTCAACGACATTGCTACCGGCATCGCGCTCATGCTGCTGGGCACAGGCCTGGCTTTTTATCTCGGCAAGCCGCTGATCCAGCCGCAGGCGCCGCAATTGCCGGCCATCGCGCTGGGCGAGTGGAGCAGCTCGGCCGCGGTGCGCTCGGCGCTGCAGGTCAATGCCCTGGTGCCCATCGGCCTGGCCATTGCCGTCGCGCTGCGCTGGGCTTTTGCCAACACCCGCACCGGCCTGCTGGTGCGGCTGGCCGGCGACTCGGCCAGCGCGGCGCGGGCACTGGGCTATTCGGTGGCGGGCATCCGCATTGCGGCCACCGCGGCGGGCGGCATGATCGCCGGCCTGGGCGGCGCATCGCTCACGCTGTTTTATCCCGGCAGCTGGAACGAAGGCATCTCCAGCGGCCAGGGCCTGATTGCCGTGGCGCTGGTGATCTTCGCGCGCTGGAGCCCGCTGCGCTGCGTCGGCGCGGCCCTGCTGTTTGGCGGCGCCGGCGCCATCGGTCCGGCCCTGCAATCGATAGGCATCGGCTGGGGTTACCACCTCTTCAACATCGTCCCCTATGTGCTCACCCTGCTGATTCTCGTGATCACCTGCCGCCCCGGCAGCGTGGTCGCCGGCAGTCCGGGCGAGCTTTCATCGCGTTAACCATGTGCCTCACGTTCGCATTCGCCAGGAAATGACCATGGAACGCTTTATTCAAGCCAACCCCTACGCCTGGCCCTGGAACGGCGACCTGCGGCCGGCCAACACCGCGCTGGTGGTGATCGACATGCAGACCGATTTTTGCGGCATCGGCGGCTATGTGGACAAGATGGGCTACGACATCTCGCTGACCCGCGCGCCCATTGCGCCGCTGCAAAAGCTCCTGGCCGCGATGCGCCAGGGTGGCTGGCACATCATCCACACGCGCGAGGGCCATCGGTCCGACCTGTCGGACCTGCCGGCCAACAAGCGCTGGCGCTCCCGGCAGATCGGCAGCGGCGGCGTGGGCATTGGCGACGACGGGCCCTGCGGGCGCATCCTCGTGCGCGGCGAAGCGGGCTGGGAGATCATTCCCGAACTGGCGCCGTTGCCTGGTGAAGTGGTGATCGACAAGCCCGGCAAGGGCTCGTTCTGCGCCACCGACCTGGAGCTGATCCTGCGCACCCGCGGCATCGAGAACCTGATCCTCGCCGGCATCACCACCGACGTGTGCGTGCACACCACGATGCGCGAGGCCAACGACCGCGGCTTCGAATGCCTGGTGCTGTCGGACTGCACCGCCGCCACCGACCCCGGCAACCACGCGGCGGCGCTGAAGATGATCACCATGCAGGGCGGCGTGTTTGGCGCGCATGCGCCTTCACAGGCGGTGCTGGAGGCCATCGCATGATTGCTTCCCTTGTCATGCCGGACTCGATCCGGCATCCACGCCTCTCGACCCAGGCCTTCAGCGGCGTGGCATGGATTGCGGGGCAAGCCCGCAATGACAGGCACGTATGACAGGCCCCATCAATTCTTCGAGCATCCCGTCCGGCGCCATGGCGCTGGAGACCTACGAGCTGACCAAGCGCTTTGGCGACTTCACCGCGCTGGACCATGTGACGATGAAGGTTGCGCCCGGTACCGTGCACGCCCTGCTGGGCGAGAACGGCGCCGGCAAGAGCACGCTGGTCAAGTGCATCGCCGGCTTTCACCGGCCGGACGAAGGCAGTGTCGTCAGCGATGGCCGCGAGCACGACATCGCCAGCCCCGTGGTCGCGCGTGCGCTGGGCATCGGCATGGTGTACCAGCACTTCACGCTGGCGCCCGGCATGACCGTGGCCGAGAACCTGTTGCTGGCGGGCGGCCAGACGCCGGCGCTGATTGACTGGAAAGCCCGGCGCGCCCAACTCCGGGAGTTTCTCGCCTCGACGCCTTTCAGTCTGGACCTGGACGCGCGGCCCATGGAGCTGGCGGCCGGTGAAAAGCAGAAGCTGGAACTGCTCAAGCAGCTCTACCTGAAACCGCGCCTGCTGATCCTGGACGAGCCCACGTCCGTCCTCACGCCGCAGGAGGCCGATGAAGTGCTGGGCCATGTGCGGGCGTTCGCGCGCAGCGGGCTGTGCACCGTGCTCATCATCACGCACAAGTTCCGCGAGGTGATGGCCTATGCCGACGACGTCACGGTCCTGCGCCGCGGCAGGGCCGTCCACCACTGCGCGGTCTCGTCGACCAATCCGGCCTCGCTCGCGCAGGCGATGGTGGGCGACGCCAGCGCCGCGCAACCCGAGCACCTGGACACGGCTGAGGAGGGTACGGTGACCGCGCCCCCCACTGGGCAGGCGTCGCTTGCCGGTGTTGGCGACGGCGCGCCGCCGTCCCTGCAGGTCGATCAACTGCAGGTGATGGGCGACCGCGGCACCCTGGCCGTGCGGGACCTCAGCCTGTCCGTCAAGCCCGGCGAAATACTCGGCATCGCCGGCGTGTCAGGCAATGGCCAGCGCGAGCTGGTCGAGGCCCTGGTCGGCCAGCGCGAGCGCGCCGGAGGCCAGGTGCGGGTCATGGGGCAACCGTATGCGGCCAGGCGCGAAGAGAACCACCGGCTCAAGGTGCGCAGCCTGCCCGAGGAGCCGCTGCGCAATGCCTGCGTCGGCGAACTCAGCGTCGCGGAAAACATGGCGCTGCGCGACTTCGACCGCGCGCCGTTGTGCCAGGGCGGGCGCCTGCGCTTTGGCCAATGGCGCAGCCGTGCGCGCGCGTGGATCAGCAGTTACGGCATCAAGACCCGGGGCGAGAACGCGCCGATTCGCAGCCTGTCCGGCGGCAATGTGCAGCGCGCGGTGCTGGCGCGCGAGCTGAACGGCGAGATCAATGTGTTGATCGCCGCCAACCCGGTGTTCGGCCTGGACTTCGCGGCGGTGAAGGAAATCCATGCCCGCATCCTGGGTGTGCGCGGGCAGGGCGGCGCCGTGCTGCTGATCAGCGAAGACCTGGACGAGCTGCTGGAGCTGGCCGACCGCATCGTCGTCATGAGCGAAGGGCGCATCGTTTTCGAAACCCCGGCCGCCAGCGCGGAGCGTCATGTGCTGGGGGCGCACATGGGGGGTGGCCACCATGCGCCAGCGGCCGAAACCCTCACCCCACCCCTCTCCCACAGGGCGAGGGAGGAGGCTGGCGCATGACCGCATGCTCCCGGTTGTATCCCCTCTTCCGTTGGGACAGGGCGAGTGTGAATGTGAATGTGAGGGCAATCGCATGATCGAAATCAACGCCAATCCATTTCCCTACGCCTTCGACCCTGCCCACACGGCCCTCGTCATCATCGACATGCAGCGCGATTTCATCGAGCCCGGCGGCTTTGGCGAGAGCCTGGGCAACAACGTGGCGCTGCTCGCCGCCATCGTGCCGGCCTGCCAGGCCGTGCTCCAGGTCTGGCGCGATGTCGGCGGCCTGGTGGTGCACACACGCGAAGCGCACCGCCCCGACCTGTCGGACTGCCCGCCGGCCAAGCGCCAGCGCGGCAACCCCGCCCTGCGCATCGGCGATGCAGGCCCGATGGGCCGCATCCTGGTGAGCGGCGAGCCGGGCAACCAGATCATCGCCGAGCTCGCGCCGCGGCCCGGCGAGATCGTGCTGGACAAGCCGGGCAAGGGCGCGTTTTACGCCACGCCGCTGCACGAGTTGCTGCAGCTGGCGAACATCACGCACCTGGTGTTCATGGGCGTGACCACCGAGGTGTGCGTGCAGACCTCCATGCGCGAAGCCAACGACCGCGGCTACGACTGCCTGCTGCTGGAAGACTGCACCGAGAGCTACTTTCCGCAGTTCAAGGCGGCGGCGGTGGAGATGCTGCGCGCGCAGGGCGCCATCGTCGGCTGGACCGCCGCCAGCGTCCAGTTGCTCGCGACCTTGCCTGCACGGCAACACTGATAGAGTTCTCCTGTGCAGACCGCCGCCCGCCCTTCCCAATCCCTTGCCCGTGGTCCCGCTCATCGTTCGCGTGCCGACGAGGCCTATGAGCAACTGAAAAGCGACATCGCTGAATTCAAGCTGGTGCCGGGCGACCGCTTCACCGAGAGCGATGTCAGCGAGCGCCTGGGCGTGTCGCGCACGCCGGTGCGCCAGGCGCTGTTCCGGCTGCAGCAAGAGGGCTTTGTCGAGGTGCTGTTTCGCAGCGGCTGGCGCGTCTTGCCGTTTGACTTTGAGAAATTTGAACAGCTCTACGACCTGCGCATGGTGCTGGAAACCACGGCGGTCCAACGCCTGTGCACCGGCAGCCAGCAGGTGGACCACGCCCTGCTCGACGCACTGGCCGCGATCTGGCTGGTGCCGCCGTCCGAGCGCAGCACCGACAGGGTGCAGGTGGCCGAGTGGGATGAAGCCTTTCACTGCGCGCTGGTGGCGGCGGCCGGCAATGCCGAAATGGCCCGCGTGCACCGCGACGTGACCGATCGCATCCGCATCATCCGCCGGCTCGATTTCATCAAGCAGCCGCGCATCGATGCCACCTACGACGAGCATGCCAAGATCCTCAAGGCGGTGGGTCTGAAGCGCAGCGACCAGGCCACGCTGCTGCTGCGCGCGCACATCGAAACCAGCCAGGCCGAGGTGCGCAAGATCACGCTGCACCAGATGCACCTGGCGCGCCAGGCCGGGTCGTCAACACCCCGCTGAAGAAACAGTCGATGCCAATCCACGGTATCGCGGGGTCCTGCTGCTATTGAATGAAAAGCAGCGTCTGCTATTTTTCTTTTTTTGCTGTTTGTTTTTTTCTGGTGCGGCTCAAACCTGACCGCTCAGCTTGCGGGCGGCCTCCAGCACCTTCTGAACGTGGCGTTCGTCATAGCGCTCTGCCGGCATGGTCAGCGTCAAGGCTGCCGCCAGGCTGCCATCGGCCTTGAACACCGGCGCAGAAATGCCGGCCACGCCGGCCAGCCGGTCGCCCATGGCCGAGCAGTAACCCTGCTCCCGGATGCGGGCGTAGAGGTTTTTGTCTTTCACGGTGAGGCCGGTGGCGCGCCGGGGGCCAAAGGCCATCAGCACGCGGCCGCCGGTGCCCCGGTTCAGTGGCAGCACGTCGCCAGCCTTGATGTGGTCGCGGATCGGGTGGGGTGAATCCACCCGGTACAGGCACAGCCGGGCATCGCCCTGCACCACATGGTAGGCGGCGCTCTCACGGGTGGCCGCCACCAGCGCCCGCATCACGGGCAGCACCACGCGGTCCAGCGAAAAGGAGGCGGCGTAAACCGCATTGAGCCGGGCCACCTCGCTGCCCAGCCCGTAGCGGCCGTCCTCCAGTTTTTGAATCAGCCGGGCATGCTCCAGCGAGGCCAGCAAACGCAGCGCCGTGCTTTTGTAGAGCTGGGTGCGGCTGGCCAGTTCGGCCAGGCTCAGGGCGGTATCGCCCTGCTGAAAAGCGCACAGCAGGGTCAGGGCGCGGTCTACCGCCGCGGCGCCACCCGGCGCGGCGTGGCTGTCGGCCAGGGATTCGGTCTGGGCTTTGCGGGGCATCAGCAACTCCTGTCAGTAAGGCCTGATCATGAAACAGACCATTCCGCCCGGCGCTTGACAAGCGGCGGAGCATCCGTGATCATTTCAATAGAGAGAACTACGTTCTATCTTACAGAATTATTTCAGGAATGCAACCATGTCAAATTCCCACGTACTGATCAGTGAAGTCGGCCCGCGCGACGGCCTGCAATCCGTCAAGGCCACCATGCCGACGGCCGACAAGCTGCGCTGGATCGACGCGCTCTATGCCGCCGGCGTGCGCGAAATTGAAGTCGCCTCCTTCGTGCCGGCCCGGCTGCTGCCGCAAATGGCCGACGCCGCCGAGGTGGTGCGCCATGCGATCACGCTGCCCGGCCTCACGGTGATGGCCCTGGTGCCCAACCGCCGCGGCGCGGAGGCGGCGTTGATGGCCGGCGTGCACAAGCTGACGATGCCAGTGTCGGCCAGTGCCGCGCATTCGCTGGCCAATGTGCGCAAGACGCGCGAAGAGATGGTCGAGGAAGTGCGCGCCATCTCCGACCTGCGCAAGGACCTCGCGCCCCACGTCAAGCTCGAAGCCGGCATTTCCACCGCCTTCGGCTGCACGCTGCAGGGCGAGGTGCCTGAAGACGACGTGATCCGGCTGGCCGCGCAGTGTATTGCGGCCGGCGCCGACGAGTCGGGCCTGTCGGACACCGTCGGGTATGCCAACCCGGCGCAGGTACGCCGCCTGTTCCGGCGCCTGCGCGCCGAAATCGGAAGCCACGCCGGCGCGGCCCATATGCACAACACCCGCGGCCTGGGCCTGGCCAACTGCCTGGCGGCGTACGAGGAAGGCGTTCGCACCTTCGATGCCTCGCTCGGCGGCCTGGGCGGCTGCCCCTATGCGCCGGGCGCATCGGGCAACGTCGTCACCGAAGACCTGGTCTTCATGTTCGAGGCCATGGGCGTGCCGACCGGCATTGATCTCGAAAAGCTCATGGCCGCGCGCGCGCCACTGATGGCCGGACTGCCGGGCGAGCCGGTGTATGGCATGACGCCCGAAGCCGGCCTGCCCCGGGGTTTTGTCCAGGGCGCCCGCATGGCGGCGCCTGCCACCCCGGATATTGAGAAAGATACAAGCAAGGACACGCCGTTGCCCTACGCCGGCATCCGCGTCGTCGAATTCACCCACATGGTGATGGGTCCGACCTGCGGCATGCTGCTGGGTGACCTGGGCGCCGAGGTCATCAAGGTGGAACCGGTTGAGGGCGACAGCACACGCCGCCTGCTGGGTTCGGGCGCCGGATTTTTCCCGACCTTCAACCGCAACAAGAAAAGCATTGCGCTCGACCTGAAGACGCCCGAAGGCGTCGAGGCCGCGCGGCGCCTGATCGCCACGGCAGACATCGTCAGCGAGAACTTCAAACCCGGCACCATGAAGAAGCTGGGCCTGGACTACGAGACGCTGAAACAGCGCCACCCGCGCCTGATCTATGTCAGCCACAAGGGCTTTTTGCCCGGGCCTTACGAGCATCGCACCGCCCTCGATGAAGTGGTGCAGATGATGGGCGGGCTGGCCTACATGACGGGCCGCAGCGGCGACCCCCTGCGCGCCGGCACCAGCGTCAACGACATCATGGGCGGCATGTTTGGCGCCGTCGGGGCCATGGCCGCCCTGCGCCAGCGCGACCGCACCGGACGGGGCACGGAGGTGCAGTCGGCCCTGTTTGAAAACAATGTGTTTCTGGTGGGCCAGCACATGATGCAGTTCGCCGCCACCGGCCAGGCCGCCGCGCCCATGCCCAGCCGCATTTCGGCCTGGGCGGTGTACGACGTGTTCACCGTGAAAGACGGCGAACAGATCTTTCTGGCCGCCGTCAGCGACAAGCAATGGGCGATTTTCTGCAAGGCCTTCGGGCTGGACGATCTGCTGGCCGACCCGCGCCTCACCACCAACAACGACCGCGTGCGCGCCCGCGACTGGATGATGCCCATCCTGCGCTCGCACCTGGCTGGGCGCAGCGCGGCCGAGCTGCGCGCGGTGTTTGAAGCCAACGAGCTGCCTTTTGCGCCCATCGTGCGGCCTGAAGAACTTTTTGAAGATCCGCACCTGAACGCGACCGGTGGACTGGCGCCCGTCCGCATGAACGACGGCGGCCAGTCCAGAGTGCCGCTGATGCCCTTCACGCTGGGCGGCCAACGGCCCGGCATCCGGCTGCAGCCGCCACTGCTGGGCGAGCACAGCCGCGAATTGCTGCAGGAGCTGGGTTATGGCGATGACGCCATCCAGGCTTTCCAGCGTTCCGCCGAAAGCATCGCTCCAGGCAACCGTTAAACCCCAGACCCCCCACCCCCAAAGAAACCACACCCGGAGACAGCCCTTGAAATTCAAACGACGCATCCTGATGACGGCGACCCTGTTGGGCCTGGCCAGCCTGAACGGCGCGGCCACCGCCCAAACCACCGCTTCGACAAGCTCAGGACAGGCCTGGCCCGACAAACCCATCCGCTTTGTGGTGCCCTACACGCCCGGCGGCGGCACCGACACGGTCACGCGCCACATCGCCAATGCCATCACGCAGGACGCCAAATGGACGTTTCTGATCGACAACAAGGCCGGAGGCGGTGGCAACATCGGCCTGGACATGGTCGCCAAAGCCAAGGCCGATGGCTACACCGTCGGCATGGGGCAAACGGCCAACCTGGCCATCAACCCGGCGCTGCTGCCCGGCATGCCATTTGACCCCGCCAGGGATTTCGCGCCGGTGGCCCTGGTGGCCGAGCTGCCCATGGTGATGGTGGTCCGCGCCGATTCACCGTGGAAATCGCTGGCCGATGCGGTCAAGGCGGCCAAGGCCAAACCTGGCGAGGTCAAGCAGGCGCTGGCCTCGACCGGCACCGTGGGCCACCTGGCCGGTGAAATGATGGCCCGCCGTGCCGGCATCAAGGTGCTCAACGTGCCCTACAAGGGCGCGGCCCCGGCCATCACCGACATCCTGGGTGGCCAGACCGACTACATGTTTGCCACGCCGCAGGCGGTGGTCGGCATGATCAAGGGCGGCAAGATGCGCGCGCTGGCGGTGACGTCCAGCAAACGCCTGGCCATCCTGCCCGAGGTGCCCACTGTCGCGGAGTCGGGCTACAAGGATTTTGAGGCGGTGGACTGGAAAGTCATCGTCGCACCGGCCGGCACGCCACCTGAGGTGGTCAGGCGCCTCAATGCCGCCGTGGCCAAAGCCCTGACCCAGCCCGCGATGATTGCGCAGCTGGCCGCCGAAGGCAGCACGCCCATGAGCGGCAGCCCCGAGCAGGCGGCCGCTTACCTCAAGGCCGAACAGGCCGAGTGGGGCAAGCTGATCCGCGACGCCGGCATCAAGCTGGAATAGGTTGTTTGAGGGAACACGCGGAGACAGCGGGTCATGGCGATTGGCCTGGGCCTTGCTTCGTCGGTGTATTCATCGTTAAAGCAAAAGAAAAAGCTAAAAGCCAAAAGCAAAAATCCCCGCCACAACCTGGGCTGTGGCGGGGATGTGCCGTCGGGTCAGGTGCGCGAAGACCGCACTGTGCATGGCCCGATAGCGTTGCCCGATCCGGGCGGGCATCGGGCGAGCGCTTAGCGCGCTGGCGTCACCGGAACGATGACCACCGTATCGCCGGTTTTGCCGCGCTGGCCGTCAGCCCCGGTATCTCCCGTTGCACCGGTACTGCCGGTCGATCCGGTGGCGCCCGTGTAGCCAGTGGACCCCGTCGAGCCGGTGGAACCCGTAGCGCCGGTGTATCCGGTTGATCCGGTCGAGCCTGTCGCACCTGGGGGGCCGGCGGGTCCGGGGACGGGAACTGGCACGGGCACGGTCACCACAGCCGGGGTCACGACAGCGGCTGGCCTGTCGCAAGCGGTCAAGGCCAGTGCCGCCAGTGCGGCTGAAAAAACGATTGAATAGTTCATCAAAATTCCTTGGGTTGTTTGCGGCGGGCCGCTCGCCTGTTCCGGCGAGCGGCCGTCCCGCGTTGCATTTCAAAAATACGCTATTCGCATGCGGTTCCGTTCGATGGCGCACGTCACCCCGCTTGCATGTGTGTGCGGAACGGCCTACGCAAGGCCTGCTTCCGCAGCAGATTCCCTGATCTCAGCGTTGCTGGAACAGCACCAGCTGGGTCTCGTTGCGCAGGTCGCCTTTGGTCGCCGTGATGGTGGATTCATAGCGTGCGCCCGGCACCGATACCTGCGGCTTGAAGCTGAAGGCAAAGTTGCCGCCGGCATCCGATCGCAGGGTCTGGGTCAATATCGGCTGGTTGATGCCGATGAAGCCGGCCAGCGAGGCGATCACGTGGACCTGCACATCCACCTTCGTGTCCGGGGCGGTGCGCCCGCGGACCTCGACGGTGCCGCCGCTGACCTGCGCATTGTTGGCGTGGCTGGTGATCTGCAAGGGCAGCATGGCGGCGGGCGGCGGGGTTTGCGGGTTGGCCACATTGAACACCCAGGTCTGGCGCACGGCATTGCCCGCCATGTCGGCAGCGGTGACTTCCACCGATTGGGCACCGGGCCGCAAGTCGCCGCGCCAGGTCAGGAACTGCGGCGTGATGCTGGCATTGCGGGTCACGTCCTGGCCGCCGATCAGGATCTTCACGCTCTTCGGATCCACGCCGACACCGCCGCTGTCATCAAACGTGGCGGACACCGACACCGGGTTGCCCAGGACAGTCTCATTGTTTTGCGGTGCAAGGTTTCGCACGGTGGGCGGGCGGGCGTCCACCAGCAGCGCCTGATTCAGCCGCGAGCGAATGGTCTGGCCATTGCCTTCCAGGGTGGCGACGATGTTGAGCGAGGGCGGGAAGTTGTCGTTGCGGCGGATGGTGTAGGCGCCTTCATAGCGGCCCGGACGCACTTCCTGCATGGGCACGTTCTGCACCACGCCGTCGATGCTCAGCATGGCGCGCGCGCCGGGTGTGCCGACAGCGGCAAAGCGCAGTTCGGCGCCGGGCTCGATGCGGGCCACCGGTACGACGGTGAAGCGTTCGATCGCCAGGGCTGGGGCGGCGGGAGGAGGAGGCGGCTGGCTGGCCACCGGTGGCGGGCCACCGGCCAGGGCCTGGGTCACCACCTTGGAGACATTGCGCACGCGCAACGTGGCGGTCGCTGTCGGCTGCGGGCCGAGGCGGTCGCGCCGGTTCAGCGTGTAGGAACCTTCATAAACACCGCGCTCGACTTCGCTCAGCACGATGTTTTTGTTGATGCCGCTCAGCCGGACGCTGGCATGCCCGCGCGGCGTGCCTTCCAGCGTGAAGCTGAGGTCGCTGCCGGGTGCAAGCTGGTCGGTGACGTCGACCTGGAAGCTGCTGATCTCCGGTGCAGAGCGCGCCCTGGGTTGCGCACCCGCAGGCTGCGGCGCCGTGGCGATGAAGCCGACGGCCAGCAAGGGAACGAGGAATGAAAGAAAGCGGTGAACTCGCATGGCTAACCTTTACGGATGAAGTTACTCCTTTGTAACTGGCAGCCGGTCCTTCGGACGTAGGCGCATGACCGGACCGGGCGTGAGCGTAGTGCCCGGCCATTTGCCCGGTTTTCACCCATCGTCTTTGGCGCGGTTTGCCGTCAAACAAACAGCGCCCCACACCATCAACACCCGCAGTTCGAGGGGCTGGACGACGGCCATGAACCGTGCTGCGCCTCGCCGCCGGTCCCTGACATCGTCACGCGGGCATCAAGCCGGCGCAAGGCCGGAACAGGCCGCTTCCTGATGGCGCCATGCATGGAGGGCGCCCGCTGCGCGGCTTATGCGACTCGATTGACCAGCGGGCGTGCGTACAGGGGGTGGCGCATGCTGCGCACCTCGTGCTCGAGGGTGGCCAGCACCGCCCCGGTGTCCAGGTCGGTGATGTCCTGAAAGCGGTACTGGCTCTGGTTGCTTTCTTCGGTGATCAGGCCGCGTTCGAGCAGACGCCGGTGCACGCCCGAAAAATCGGCGACGGCGATCTGCACATGGTGGCCGTCGAAGGGCGGCAGCGTGCGGGCGGTCTCGCGGAACACCAGGCTCTCGCCGAGGCCTATGGGAATGCGCACGAAGGCGCCGCTGGCGTCGTGGCCGCTGTGGGCCGGCGCCGCCAGGACCTCGCGGTAGAAGCGGGCGATGCCCGGGGCGGTGCCGGGGGCGCTGTCAATTTCGACATACGGCATGCCCAGCGCCATGCGGCCAAAACGCGCGGGGTCGGGTGCATGCACGCGAAGGCGGTTGCCCCAGGGGCAGGTGACATCCACCAAGTCGCCGTTGCGCACAAAGGAAAACTTCGAGCCCTGCAGCCGCGGCGCAACACTCGCCAGCCGTGCCAGCAAGGTGTCCAGGTCGGGCAGGACGAGGCCGGTCACGCCGCGAAGCACCTGGGCTGGTCCGACCGGCAAGTGGAACTGGCAGGTGCCGACATTGATCCAGGCGTTGTCGACACCGGTCTGCAGGTAGGGGTCGCGCGTGAGGCCCAGGCCCATGATGTAGAAGATGATGGCCTGCTGCTGGTCCGGCACGCGGATGTTGACGTGACCGAACTCGACGATGTTGCCGACGTCCTCGGTGCTGCGGTTGAAAACGGAGGGGTTCATGTTTGATGCAGGGAGTGGAATTTCAATGTAGGTGATGATTGCCTGGATTGCACCCGAATTTTTGCCGCAGCATTTTTGAACTGGCCGGTGACACCTGCATTGTCCGGGCTTCAGGCACTTTTCATGAACAGTTCGGCGCACACGCCGCGCAGCCAGCGGCAGGCCGCGTCGTGGTGGTAGCGGGCGTGCCAGTACTGCTTGACGGTGAAGCCCGGAATCTCGAACGGGCAGGGCAGCACGCGCAGTCCGGCGGCCTGGGCCAGCGTTTCGCCGATGTGGCGGGGCAGGGTGGCGATCAGGTCGCTGGTCGAGAGGATGGCCGACAGGCCCAGAAAGCCGGGCAGTTCCAGCCGTATCTGGCGCGTGATGCGCTGTGACGCCACGGTGTTGTCCAGCAGCTGGTAACCCGTGCCGGAGCTGATGCCAATGTGCGCTTCAGCCTGGTACACGGCGAGGTTCCAGTTCGTCCGGGTTTCGTCGATGACACGCGGATGCTGCGCATTGGCCAGGCAAATCCAGTCCTGCGCGTACAGGGTCTGCTGGTAAAAACCGGCGTCCAGCCAGGGCAGAAACCCCAGGGCCAGATCGGCCTCGCCCGCCTGCAGGGCGTGCGCCAGGTTGGCATCAATGCGGCTCGCCTGCAGCGCCACACCGGGCGCGAGGGCCCGCACATGCGCCAGCAGCCGCGGCAGCAGGGTGATGTGGCTGGCGTCCGTCATGCAGATGGAAAAGCGCCGCTGCACCGTGGCCGGCTCAAACGCGGCGCCCGATTCGGCCAGCCGCTGCAGGCCGGCCAGCACCTCGCGTACCGTGGTCATCAGCGCATCGGTGCGCGGCGTTGGCAGCATGCCTTCGGCGGTGCGCACAAACAGCGGGTCGTTCAGCTGCCTGCGCAACCGGGCCAGCCAGATGCTGACCGTGGGCTGGCTTTGCCCCAGCGCTTCGGCGGCGCGCGTGACGCTGTGGGTGGCATACAGCTGGTCCAGCAGCCGCAGCAACCGGATGTCCAGCAGTTCGAGATCTTTGCTCATGCCTTTATTGTGCTATGCAATGAAGCCTATTGGTGCTACTGCATGGACAACATGAAGGGGTTTGTCCAGAATTCACGCCTGATCAGGAAGGAGTTCGCAGTGAAGATTTGTGTTCTGGGCGCCGGCGCGCTGGGGTGTGCCATCGGCGGGGTGCTGACCGAAGCCGGCCATGAGGTGTGGCTGATCAACCGCCATGCGGAACAGGTCGACGCCATGAACAGCCGCGGACTGATCCTGCGCGACGGCGGTGTCGACCGCGCCGTGCCGGTACACGCCGCCACTACCGCCCAGGGCGTGAACATGGCGTCGGGCGCCGTGGACCTGGTGATCGTGCTGGTCAAGTCCTTCCATACGCGCCAGGCCATGGAGGCCGCGACCTCCCTGCTGGGGCCAGACACCGCCGTGCTGTCGTTGCAAAACGGCCTCGGGCATGAAGACATTCTGGCGGAGATCGTCGGCCGCGAACGCGTGCTCGCCGGCAAGACCTATGTGGGCGGCACGCAGCTGGCCGTCGGCCATGTCATCGTCGGCACCCGCGGCAAGGACACGCACATTGGCGAGCTGGACGGCCGTATCACCGGGCGCGTGCAGCGCATTGCCGACGCCTTCAACGGTGCCGGGCTGAACACCACCGTCAGCGACAACATCATGGGCACGATCTGGGACAAGCTGCTGATCAACGTGGCGACCGGCGCGCTCACGGCCATCACCCGCCTGACGTATGGCCAGCTGTACCGGCAACCCGAACTCGAAGCCTGCGGCGTGGCCGCCGTGGCCGAGGCCATGGCCGTGGCGCAGGCCAGCGGCATCCGCCTCGGCATCACCGAGCCGCGCCAGGCCTGGCTCAAGGCTGGCGCCGGCATGCCGGATGAATTCAAGACCTCGATGCTGCAGAGCCTGGAAAAGGGCTCGGTCACCGAGATCGATTTTGTCAACGGGGCGGTCGTGCGCTGGGGGGCCGCCTGCGGTGTGCCCACGCCGGTCAACCAGACCCTGGTGGCTTGCATCACGGGCATTGAACTGGGCCTGCCCCCGTTCATCGCCCATTCACTGACCAACGCGTAACAAGGGAAACAACGAGTCATGGCTTATTCCAACCAGGCGTATGTCGAGCATGTCGCGGTGCGCGTCAGGGACATCCAGTGGCACATCAACTTCTTCCGCGACGTGCTGGGCATGGATGTGCGCGAGGTCGACGGCCCCGCCGACGCACCAAACCAGTACTGGACGATAGGCGGCATGCAGCTGATGAGCACGCCCTGCTTCGAGGCACCGCCCTCCAACGACGCGGGCTGGCTGGCCCATCTCGGCATCATGGTGGCCGACCTCGAAGGCGCGCTGGATGCGGCTCAACGCTGGGGCGTGAAAGAGCTGCCGCAAGGCCGCAACTGGCTGCAGCTGCCCGATGGCCTGGCCATTGAACTGATCCAGGCCAGCGGCAACAGCGTGGCGCAGGCGCTGGCGATCAATCCGAGGGCTTGAATTGAGTTCGGACATGCAAAGCTGAAGGATCGAGTATGAAATACGGATGGTGCGGCCCCATCGAGCGCGCAGCCGACATGCAGCAGGCCGGGCTGGACTACATCGAAGTCCAGCTGGTGCCGCTAAAGCTTGAAGACGACGCGGCGTTTGCAAACGCCAGGGCGGCGGTGCGCAACCTGCCCCTGCCTGCACTGGCCATGAGCTATCTTTTTCCGCACGACTTCCGCCTGGTGGCCGGGCCGGGCGAAGCGGTGGACGAACGCCGCATTCGCGCCTACTTTGACCGCGTGGTGGCGCTGCTGTCGATGGCCCACTCCCAGGTGGTGGTGCTGGGCAGCGGCTGGACGCGCAACGTGCCCGAGGGCGGTTCCCGCGAGCGCACGCAAGAGCAGTTTCTGGCGGCGCTTGCCTGGTGCGCCGATGCGCTCAAGGGCAGTGGCACCACACTGGTGATCGAGCCGCTGAACCGCAAGGAATCCAACTTCATCAACAGCGTGACCGAAGGCGTGAATCTGGCCAGGCTGCTGAATCGTCCCGAGGTGCGTGGCCTGGCCGATTTCTATCACATGGATGAAGAAAACGAGGCGCTGGGCACCCTGAGCGACAACGCGGGGTGGGTGCAGCACATCCACCTGGCCGATACCGGGCGGCTGAACCCGGGTACGGGCCAGTACCCCTACCAGGAATTCATGAAGCAAATCCGGGCCAGCGGCTACAGCGGCCTGATGTCATGCGAATGTGGCATGCAGGGTGAGCCGCTGGCCGCCATGCGCCACAGCGTCTCCTTCCTCAAACAATTCCGAAATTGAACCCTGCTACCTACTACCTACTACTTACTGCTATGCCGGCCCCCAAAATCAACTTCACCACCCCCGAGAAATACTGGGACGACGCCAAGGTCGGCGACGAATGCACCAGCCCGACCTACCTGGTGACCGCCGAGCGCATCGACGCCTACGCCGAACTCACCGGCGACTTCACGCCCGTGCATGTGGACGAGGCCTACGCCAACGCCTCGCACTTTGGCTGCCGCGTGGCGCACGGGCTGATGGGCCTGTCGGTCGCCGACGGCCTGAAGACGCAGTGCGAGTACCGCTTTTTGCCCGGCATGTCGCTGGGCTGGACCTGGGACTTTGTGCTGCCGATCAGGATCAACGACGTGCTGCAGGTGCGGTTTCGGGTCGAGAGCATGCGTCCCTCCAAAAGCAGACCCGGCTGGGGCATCGTGGTGCTGCCGGCCGAGCTGATCAACCAGCACGGCCAGGTCGTGCAAAAGGGCGAGCACCGGCTGATGGTGCCGCGCCGGCCCGGCGCAGCGGCCTCCTGAATCCCTTCCATCGTCATCCACACCAACCACGCCATCCACTCCATCAACAAATAGCTTATGGCTGCGCCCCTTCCCTGTGGGCCGAGAGGACTTTCAATGACTGAACCATCACGCACCCAACCCGCGCAGGCCTTGCCGCTGGCAGGCATACGCGTCATCGACTACAGCCACTTTCTGGCCGGCCCGCACATGTCGCGCTGCCTGAGCGCGATGGGCGCCGAGGTCATCAAGGTCGAGCGGCCGGTGGCGGGCGATGCCGGGCGTGCCAGCCCGACCCTCGTGCAGGGCCAGAGCGGCTACTTCATGCAGCAAAACATGGGCAAGCAGGGCCTGTGCATCAACCTGCGCGACCCGCGCGGCCTGGAGATGATGCACAAGCTCACTGACAGCGCCGACGTGTTCGTCGAGAACTACCGCCCCGGTGCGCTGAACAAACTGGGCCTGGGGTATGAAGAGCTCTCCGGGCGCAATCCCAAACTCATTTATTGCTCGGTCTCGGCCTATGGGCACACGGGGCCAGACTCCCACCGGCCCGGTTTCGGCCTGATCGCCGAAGCCAAGAGCGGCGCTATGTCGCTGATTGGCGTGCCGGGCGAGCCACCGCCGCTGTTTCGCATGCCCATCGCCGACATGTACGCCGGCATGCACGGCGTGTCGGCGATTTGCGCCGCGCTGGTTGGCCGCGTCAGCAGTGGCCGCGGGCAGCACATCGACATTGCCCTGTACGACTGCATGATCTCCATGCACGACTTTGCCGCGCAGAGCTATCTGATGAGCGGCGGCAAGGAGCTGCCGGTGCAGACCGGCCACGACCTGCCGCAGAGCACGGTGTATGGCGCGTTTTCTGCCAACGACGGTTATCTGGTGATTGCCGCGCAGATGACGGACACCTGGAAGAGCCTGGCCCGGCTGATAGGCGGCGAGGACTATGCGGCGGACACCCGCCTGCACGACCAGGCCGGGCGCAATGCCCACCGTGAGTCCATCCTGGCCAAGGTGACGGCCTGGACGAAGGCCCGTTCGGTTCAGGCCTGTTGCGCAGCGCTCGACGCTGGCGGCGTGCCGGCCGCGCCCGTGCAAACCATTGACCAGGTGCTCAGCGACCCGCAAACCCTTGCGCGCGGCATGGTAGTGGAGCAAGATCACCCGGTGCTGGGCAGGATCAGGCTGCCCAATCTGCCGTTTCGCTTTTCGGAATGCGACACCTCGCCCAGCGGGCCCGCGCCGCTGCTGGGCCAGCACAACCGCGAGATCGCGGCGAGCGTGGGATTCAGTCCGGTTGAAATCGACGCCATGGAGCGCGACGGCGTTTTGTATTCGGAGACACAAGCATGACTACTGCCGCAGCGCCGGGCCGCCCCAAGCAAGGCACGGCCTCCTCGGGGGGTAGCGCAGTACACGAAGTGACAAGCGTGGGGGCCACATCTCTTTACGCTGTTATCGGCAACCCCATCCAGCAAAGCAAATCGCCGCTGATTCATGGCATGTTTGCGCAGGCGACCGGGCAGGACATCGAGTACACGGCCATCGAAGGTCCGCTCGGCCAGTTTGCCGCTGCCGTGGACGCGTTTCGTGCTGCGGGCGGGCGGGGCATGAACATCACCGCACCCTTCAAGCTCGACGCCTTTGCTTACGCCACCGAACGCTCCGGGCGGGCGCAACTCGCGGGTGCCGTCAATGCCATGAAATTCGACGGCGATCGCGTGCTGGCCGAGAACTTCGACGGTGTCGGCCTGGTGCGCGACGTGACCTCTAACCTGGGCTGCCCGCTCAAGGGCAAGCGCGTGCTGCTGCTGGGTGCCGGTGGCGCGGCCCGTGGGGCACTGCTGCCCTTGCTGGAGCAGGCGCCGGCCGAGCTGGTGATTGCCAACCGCAGTGTGGACAAGGCCCTGGAGCTGGTAAAAATGGGCGCGGCCCAGGGCACGGTGCGGGGCTGCGCCTACACCGACCTGGTCGGGCAGACCTTTGATGTGGTGTTCAACGCCACCTCGGCCAGCCTGCGCGCCGAGTTGCCGCCCGTGCCTGCCAGCGTATTTGCGAACTGTGGCCTGGCCTATGAACTGGCCTATGGCAAAGGGCTGACCCCCTTCCTGCGCCTGGCGCAGAACGCCGGTGTCAGGCAGTTGGCCGACGGCGTCGGCATGCTGGCCGAGCAGGCTGCCGAGGCCTTTGAATGGTGGCGCGGAGTGCGCCCCGACACGCGCGCCGTGATCGACAGGCTGACGGTTCCGCTGGTGTGAGCAACAGTGGGTGGCGCGCTGTGCAGCCCTTGCGGATGATCGCTTTCATGGCTTCCACGCACGGCGCCATCCCTCTATACTTCAGGAATGAACGAGTTAGTACATTCCACTCGGAGGGCGAAGGCCGCTGCCATGCCCGCCATCAAACCGGCAGCCAAACCGCCCACCAAACCGGCCGCCAGGCCAGCGGGCAAGGCCTTGCCGGTTCCCCGCACCAACGACCCGGCCCGCACCATGGCCGGCATTCTCGAGGTCGCCACCGCAGAGTTCGCCAACAAGGGGTTGAGCGGTGCGCGCATCGACGAAATTGCAGCCGCCACGCGCACCAGCAAGCGCATGATTTACTACTACTTCGGCAGCAAGGAGGGCCTGTACATCGCAGTACTGGAAGAGTCCTACCGCCGCATGCGCAGCATCGAGGCCGGGCTGCACCTCGAAGACCTGCCCCCCGAACAGGCCCTGCGGCGTCTGGTGGAGTTCACCTTCGACCATCATCAGGGCAATCCGGACTACATCCGTCTGGTGATGACCGAAAACATGGAGCGCGGCGCCTACCTCGCGCAAAGCAAGAGCATCCAGGAGCTCAACGTCCCGGCGATCGAGGCGATTCGCCGTCTCTACGACCGGGGTGTGGCGCAGGGCGTGTTCCGGCCGGGGCTCGATCCCATCGACATCCATGCATCGATCTCGGCGCTGACTTTCTTCAATGTGTCCAACCAGCACACCTTCGACCTGATCTTCAAGCGCGAGGCGGGCACCCCCCGGTCGATCGCTGCACGCCGCAACAGCATCGTCGAGATGGTGGTGCGTTTCGTTCGCAAATAAGCAACCTGGAAGAAACCGCAAAGCAGCCGGGATCCGGCAAAAACGGTCCTCGCGGGGCCGATTTCCGCTCTCCACGCCCAGGCCCGTCCGGGGCACTAGGGTAAATACCAATTCTAGTAAAACTAACTAGTTCGTACATTACGTGCAGAACTTATTCAGGAGACTGGCCATGGTTAAAAAGTTGATTGACGGTTATTGCCAGGCGATTGGCTACCTCATCGCTGCGGCACTCGCGGTGATGGTGGTGCTGGTGTTTGGCAACGTGTTCATGCGCTACGCCTTCAACTCGGGCTTCAGCGTGTCCGAAGAGTTGTCGCGCTGGCTGTTTGTCTGGTTGACCTTCCTGGGCGCCGTCGTGGCCGTGCGGGACAACGGTCACCTGGGCACCGACATGCTGGTGGGGCGTCTGGGTCCAACGGGCAAGCGGATCTGCATGGGCCTGTCGCTGCTGCTGATGCTGTTTTGCCTCTGGCTGCTCTTCAAGGGGTCCTATGACCAGACGGTCATCAACTGGGAAACCACCAGTGCGGTGATGGAAGTCTCCGTGAGCTATTTCTACGCAACGGGCATGGTGTTCTCGGTGTTGAGCGCACCGATCTTGCTGGGGGATCTGTGGCGTCTTCTGACCGGCCAGATCGACGACGAACACCTGTTGCTGATGCAGGAGTCGGAAGACGTTCCGCACGCCGGCAATGCTGAAACACACTAAAAAAGCAGAGGTCTGACATGACGATCATCATTTTTCTGGGTTCCATGCTCGGCGCCATGGCGCTGGGTGTTCCCATTGCTTTTTCCCTGCTGCTCTGCGGTGCCGCGCTGATGTGGCACCTCAACATGTTCGATGCGCAGATCCTGGCGCAGAACGTGATCAACGGCGCAGACAGCTTCCCGCTGCTGGCCGTTCCCTTTTTCATGCTGGCGGGCGAAATCATGAACGCGGGTGGCCTGTCGCGCCGCATTGTGAACTTTGCCATGGCGCTGGTCGGCCACGTCAAGGGCGGGCTCGGCTACGTGACCATCGTCGCCGCCGTGATCCTGGCGTCGCTGTCCGGCTCCGCCGTGGCCGATGCGGCCGCGTTGACGGCGCTGCTGCTGCCCATGATGGTCGCCGCGGGGCATGACAAGGCGCGCTCGGCGGGCCTGATTGCCTCCGCGGGCATCATTGCGCCCATCATTCCGCCCAGCATTGGTTTCGTGATCTTCGGCGTTGCTGCCAACGTGTCGATCTCCAAGCTGTTCATGGCCGGCATCTTCCCGGGTGTCTGGCTGGCTGTTTCGCTGTGGTTCACCTGGTGGTGGCTGGTGCGCAGGGAGGTGGTGGTACCGCCCCCGCGCAAAACGGCAGTAGAAGTGCTGGAGTCGCTCAGGCTGGCGACATGGGCGCTGGTGCTGCCCTTCATCATTGTGTTCGGCCTGAAGTTTGGTGTGTTCACGCCGACTGAAGCCGCGGTGGTGGCTGCGGTCTACTCCCTGTTTGTCTCGACCGTCATTTACCGCGAACTCAATTTCAGGAAGCTCGTGCCCCTGTTTGTGTCAGCGGCCAAGACCTGTTCCGTGGTGATGTTCCTGGTCGCCGCCGCCATGGTGTCTGCCTGGCTGATCACCGTGGCCAACCTGCCGGCAGAAGTGGTGAAATTGCTGCAGCCCCTGCTCGACAGCCCCCGACTGCTGATGCTGGCCATCATGGTGCTGACCATGGTGGTCGGCACGGCGCTGGACATGACGCCCACTATTTTGCTACTGACCCCGGTGCTGATGCCGGTGGTCAAGGCTGCCGGCATAGACCCGGTTTATTTCGGCGTGATGTTCATCATCAACAACGCGATCGGACTGATCACGCCGCCGGTGGGCACGGTACTCAACGCCGTGGCAGGTGTCGGCAAGATCAGCATGGACGAAGTCACCAAGGGTGTGATTCCCTTCATGATCGCGCAGTTCGCCATCATGTTCCTGATGGTCGCGTTCCCGCAGCTCGTCATGATTCCTGCCCGCTGGTTCTATTGATTCACTGAAGATTCACTGAAGCCTGGCCGCCGGGCGTGTGTGGGTACGCCACGTCCAGCCGCCATCACCCAACAAGCGTACAGCCGCCTTTGTTTTTTTATTTCAGGAGACAAGTCATGAAACGTTCAGTCCTCAAAGCCATCGCCGTCGCAGTTGCCGTGGCCGCCTTTGGTGTTGCTTCCGCCCAGGAGCGCACCATCAAGTTCACCACGCAGAACCCGGAAGGCCATCCGATTGTGGCGGGCATGCACAAATTTGCCGACATCGTCGCCGCCAAATCCGGTGGCAAGATCAAGGTCAACCTGTTTCCCGGCGGCGTACTGGGTGGCGACGGTCCTGTGATTTCGGCCATGCAGGGTGGCACGATTGAAATGGCTTCGATGAATTCGAGCTACCTGGCCGGTCAGGTCAAGGAGTTTGCGATATTCGACTTTCCGTTCATGTTCAGCAACAGCAAGGAAGCTGACGCCGTGGTGGATGGACCATTCGGCAAGCAGATGCACGCCAAGCTCGAACCCAAGGGCGTGATCGGCCTGACTTACTGGGAACTCGGCTTTCGCAACATCACCAACAACAAGCGTCCCATCGTGAAGGTGGAAGACATTGCCGGCCTGAAGCTGCGCGTGATCCCCACGCCCATCAATGTGGACTGGGTCAAGACACTGGGCGCCAACCCGACGCCCATGACCTTTGGCGAGGTGTATGCAGCACTGGAGCAAGGTGCCATCGACGGCCAGGAAAACCCGCTCACCGTGATTTCCGCGAACAAGCTCTTTGAAGTGCAAAAGTACGTCACCCTGACCAACCATCAGTACAACCCGCAGTCCGTGCTGATCAGCAAGAAATTCTGGGACACGCTGTCGCCTGCCGAGAAGAAGATCATCTCGGATGCAGCGGTCGAATCGACCGTCTACCAGCGCCAGCAAGCCCGCGTGCAGGCCACGACGGCGCTGGAAACCGTGAAGAAGGGCGGCATGCAAGTGACAGAATTGTCCGCGGCTGAAGTCGACAAGCTGCGCGAAAAAATGCGTCCCGTGATTGCAAAGTTCGCGGTCTCGGTGGGGCAGGAAACCGTCAAGGGCCTGCAGGAAGAGTTGGCCAAGGCACGCAAGTAATTTCCCTTTGCAGTGAAAGTCGTAACCCTGCCGTCATCCCGGGCCTGCCCTGGATGGCGGCGGTGTCACTCCTCCCCACTCCCATGAACAAAACCCGCATTGCCGTCGCCGGTGCCGGCTACATCGGCCAAGCCCACATGGGCGTGGCGCAACACAGCCCCACCTGCGTACTCTCCGCCATCGTCGACCCCTCGCCAGCGGCCGTGGAGCTGGCTGCCGGGGCCGGCGTGCCCCTGTACCCATCCATTGAGGCGTTGCTGGCCCGGGACCGGCCCGACGGGTTGATCCTGGCGACGCCGAACCAGCTGCATGTGCCCCAGGCGCTGCAGTGTATTGCTGCCGGCCTGCCCATCCTGCTGGAAAAGCCGATTGCCACCACCGTGGCGGAGGGCGAGCAGCTGGTCAAGGTCGTGGATGAGACGGGTGCCAAGGTGCTGATCGGCCACCACCGCGCGCACAGCCCCATCATGGCCAAGGCCCGTGAGGTGATCGATTCAGGCAAGCTCGGCAAGCTGGTGGCGGTGATGGGCAGCGCCACCTTTTTCAAGCCCGAGCACTACTATGCCGACGCACCCTGGCGCCGCGAGATCGGCGGCGGCCCCATCCTGCTGAACATGATCCACGAGGTGCACAACCTGCGCATGCTGTGTGGCGACATCGTGGCGGTGCAGGCCTTTGCCTCCACTGCCACCCGCGGTTTCCCGGTGGAAGACACCGTGGCCATCAACCTGCGCTTTGCCAGCGGCGCGCTGGGCACCTTTTTGCTGTCCGACACCGCCGCCTGCCCGCGCAGCTGGGAGCAGACCAGCCAGGAAAACAAGGCCTATCCGACCTACGGCGACGAGGACTGTTACGTCATCACTGGCACCAACGGTGCCTTGTCCGTGCCCACCATGCGCCTCAAAACCTACCCCCGACCGGAAGACCGCTCGTGGTGGAAAGAGTTTGAAGTCGGCGTGGTCGGCATGGTGCGCGACGACCCGCTGAAGCACCAGATCGAACACTTCGGCGCCGTGGCGCGCGGCGAGGCGCAGCCGCTGGTCAGTGCGCGCGACGGCCTGCTCAACCTGCGCGTGACCGAGGCCATCGCCCTGGCCGCCCAAACCGGCCGTGTGGTCGAGTTGGCGGCACACTGACACGCTCTGACACAATTTTCACTTTTTCAAGGACTCACCATGAACATTCTTGTGCTCAACGGCATCAACCTCAACATGTTTGGCAAGCGCGACCCCAAGCAGTACGGCACCACGACGCTGGCGGAGATCGACGCGTCGCTCATCGCGCTGGGCCAGGAACTGGGCGCGACGGTGACCAACTTCCAGACCAATTTTGAAGGCGCCATGGCCGAGCGCATTCACCAGGCGCACGCTGACAACGTTGACGCCGTGCTGATCAATGCCGGTGCCTGGACGCATTACAGCTACGGCATCCGTGATGCGCTGGCGATTCTGAAGTGCCCGATCTTTGAGGTCCACATGTCGAACATCCATGCCCGCGAGGCCTTTCGCCACCACTCGGTGATCGCTGAAATCGCCAAGGGCCAGATCGCCGGCTTTGGCGTGGACAGCTACCTGCTGGCGCTGCGCGCCGCCGTGTCGGCGGTGCGGGCGGCGGGTCAGGCCTGAGTTTTCACCTGAACGTCCGAGAGGAACCCGTCCATGCGTCGCGGAATTGCCACTGTCTCGCTGTCCGGCATGCTGCGCGAGAAGCTGCAGGCCGCGGCTGCGGCGCACTTCGATGGCGTCGAGATCTTCGAGAACGACCTGCTGCAGTTCCCCGGGTCGCCGCGCGAGGTGCGCAGCATCGCCGAAGACCTCGGGCTGGCCATCGACATGTTCCAGCCCTTCCGCGACTTTGACGGAACGACACCGGCGCAGCTGGCCCGCAATCTGGAGCGCGCCGAACGCAAGTTCGACGTGATGCAGGAGCTCGGGACCCAGCTGATCCTGGTCTGCTCCAATGTGCAGCCCGATGCCTTGAGCGATGTGGACCGGCTCGCCGAACAGTTCCAGCAGCTGGCTGAACATGCCGGCCGGCGCGGCATGCGCGTTGCCTACGAGGCCCTGGCCTGGGGCAGCCAGGTCAAGCTCTGGTCCCAGGCCTGGGCCGTGGTCAATCGGGTCAACCATCCGCACCTGGGCCTGGCGCTCGACAGTTTTCACACGCTGTCGCTGCGCGACGACCCGACCGGCATTGCGCAACTGCCGGGCGAGAAAATCTTTTTCGTCCAGCTGGCCGATGCCCCCTGGGTCAACACCGACGTGCTGACGCACAGCCGGCATTACCGCTGCTTCCCCGGCCAGGGCGAATTCGAGATGGCGAAGTTCACCGCCGCCGTGCTCGATGCCGGCTACACCGGCCCGCTGTCGCTGGAAATTTTCAACGATGAGTTTCGCGCCGCACCGGCCCGGGCCAATGCTGTCGATGCCATGCGTTCGCTGCTGTGGCTTGAGGAGCAGGTGCAGCTTGCCCGCGCCGCGGATGCCCCGCCTTACAAGGTGCCCCTGTTTGCGCCGCCGCCCCCGCCGGTGCTCACCGGCTGGTCGTTCGTCGAGTTCGCCGTCGACCCGGCCGCCGGCGCGCGCCTGGCCGCGTGGCTGCAGGCGAGCGGCTTTCACCGCATTGGCCATCACCGCTCCAAAAATGTGGACCTGTATGGCCAGGGCGAAGTCCGCATCATCGTCAACCTGGAAGAAGACTCGTTCGCCCGCAGCCATTTCGAGTTGCACGGCACCTCGGCCTGCGCCGTGGCGCTGGCCACGCCGGATGTGGCCGGAGCGCTGGCGCGCGCCGAAGCATTGCAGTGCCCCCGCGTGGTCGGCCGTGTCGGCCAGAACGAGTTGACCATTCCGGCCGTGCGCGCGCCGGATGGCAGCCTGGTGTATTTTTGCGAGGCGCCGCAGGGCGGCCGCTATCCGTTCGAAGCCGACTTCGCGATGGACGAGTCCGCGCTGCACGGTGGGCCGCTCGGTGAGTCCGCGCGCATCGACCACGTGGTGCAGGCCGTGCCGGCCGGCCAGGTCGAGCCCTGGGTGCTGTTTCACCGCGCCGTGCTGGGCCTGGTGCCGGAGCGCAACGTCGTGTTGCACGACCCCTACGGCGTGATCAGGAGCCGTGAGATCGAATCGGCTGACCGCGCGGTGCGTGTGTCGATCACCGTCTCGGAGCGCGACAACACCTCGGTGTCACGCGCCGTATCGAACTTCCGGGGCGCTGGCGTGCAGCAGATTGCGCTGGCCGTGACCGACCTGATTGCCACGGCACGCGCGCTCAAGGCATCGGGTGCGCCGCTGCTGCCCATACCGGTCAATTACTACGATGACCTCATCGCCAAGTACGACATCGACGCGGCCGAGCTGGCCGCGATGCGCGAGCTGGGCATCCTGTACGACCGCGAAGCCGACGGTGGCGAGTTCCTGCACCTGTACCTTACGCCGTTTGACGAGCGCTTCCATTTCGAGCTGATCGAGCGGCGTGGCGGTTATGCCGGTTACGGTGCGCCCAATGCCCCGGCGCGCCTGGCGGCCATGGCGCTGTGGCGCCAGGCACGCGCTGAACCCGAGGGTCGGCCCTGACCATCCGCAACACCGGCCATCGAACGTTGCCAACCTATTCCCAGCCTCATCCGACAACGACGCGCCCAGGGCGCACACATCATCAGGACATGCACATGATCAACGGCAACACCGAACTCATTGCCCACATCGGCTACCCGACGCACGCGTTCAAGGCACCGATGATCTACAACCCCTACTTTGACCATATCGGCGTCAACGCCCGCGTGATGCCCATGGGTTGCCAGAGCGCCGACTACCCGGCCTTCCTGCGCGCGGTGTTCACCCTCACCAACATCCGCGGCGCCCTGATCACCATGCCGCACAAGGTCACCACCGTGGACCTGCTCGACCGCGCCACGCCTACCGTGGCGGTGGCGGGCTCCTGCAACGCCGTGCGGCGCGGCGCCGATGGCAAGCTGGAGGGCGACATGTTCGACGGCGAAGGCTTTGTGCGGGGTGTGCGGCGCAAGGGCCTGACGCTGGACGGCGCCCGCGTTCTGGTGGTCGGCAGCGGCGGTGTGGGCTCGGCGATTGCCGCATCGCTGGCGGCGGCCGGCATTGGCGCCATCAGCCTGTATGACGTGAACACGGCCTCCTGCGAAGGCCTGGGCGCGCGGCTGAAAAAGCACTACCCCAGGCTGCAGGTCAGCACCGCGTCCAATGATCCGGCCGGCCACGACCTGGTGGTCAATGCCACGCCCATGGGCATGAACGAGGGCGACCCGATGCCCATGGACATTGCGCGCATCGCGCCCACCACTTTTGTCGGCGAAGTCGTGATGAAGACAGAGATGACCGCTTTCCTGAATGCCGCGGAGGCACGCGGCTGCCCCATCCAGGTGGGCTCGGACATGCTGTTCGAGCAGATCCCGGCCTACCTTGAATTTTTTGGCTTCCCGACCACCACGCCCGAGGTGCTGCGCTCCTTGGCGAAACTCAGTTACTGATCATCATGCGGCGTCCGGGCGCACGGCGGGCAGTCGCACATGGCCGGCGCTGACGGATTCACAGTGATGACGGCCCCGGGCAACCTCGCTGCCAACAGGGCAAGGGCACGCCTACACCCATGCTGCAAATACTCTCAGTCACCGGGCCGATTTACCTGATCATGGCCGCCGGCTATATGGCCGTGCGCTGGGGCTTTTTCACCCGGGAAGAGGCGCGTGTGCTGGGGCGGTTTGTCGTCAATTTCTGCGTGCCGGCGCTGGTGTTTCGCGCCCTGTCGCAGCGCACCCTGAGCGAGGTCCTGAACGGCCCCTACCTGGCCGCGTACGCGCTGGGCTCGCTGGCGGTGCTGCTCGGCGCGGTGGCCTATGCGCACCGCCTGCGCGGCAAGCCCATGTCGCTGGCTGCCCTGCAGGGCCTGGGCATGTCGGGCTCGAACAGCGCCTTCGTCGGTTACCCCATCATCCTGCAGCTGCTCGGGCCACCGGCTGGCGTGGCGCTGGCGCTCACGATGATGGTGGAAAACCTGCTCATCATGCCGCTGGCCTTCGTGCTGGCCGACAGCGGCGGCACGCTGCGCTGGCACCGCGCCCTGGCGCAGGCGATGCGCGGGCTGCTGAAGAACCCGATGTTCATCGGCATCCTGGCCGGCTTCACGTTTGCCCTGTTCGACCTGCACCTGCCCGAGGTGCTGGACCGCACGGCGCAGATCACGGCTACGGCCGCCAGCCCGCTGGCCTTGTTCGTCATCGGCGCATCGCTGGTCGGCCTGCGGCTGGAAGGCCTGCGGCGCGACCTGGCGGTGGTCGTGCTGGGCAAGCTGGTGCTGCACCCGGTGGCCGTCTTCCTCGCGCTGTTGATCCTGCCGCCCCTCGATCCGCCGCTGCGCGTGGCTGCGGTGGTGTTCGCCGGCATGCCGATGCTCAGCCTGTACCCGGCGCTGGCGCAAAAATACCAGCAGGAAGGTTTTTGCGCCGCAGCGCTGCTGGTGGCCACCGTGCTGTCGTTCCTAACCATCAGTGTCTGGATCTGGGCGATCTACCCCCTGCTGGAACTGGTCGATTAGCGATGCCCTCGGCGACCGGCCGGCGTATGTCTCCGCATAGCGTTCCGGCCGGTGCTCTAAGCCATGGCGATGACGGGTGCGGCGACGGGTGCGGCAGTCCGAGGATGCCCTCAGCGTGCCAAAACCTACCCGTGCAGCACCTGGTCCAGCATGGCCAGGCTGCTGATCTGCACGATCCGGGCGGCGAACGCCGGCGGCACCGTCGCGGGCTGGCACAGTGAATACACCTGCATGCCTGCCGCCAGTCCCGCCTCGATGCCCGGCAGGCTGTCTTCCACCACCGCGCAGTGCGGCGGCTCGACGCTGAAGGCTCGCGCCGCGTGCAGAAACAGCTCGGGTGAAGGCTTCCAGAAACCCACGTCGTAAGCGGAAAAAATCCGGTTCTCGAAGTAAGGCAGCAGGCCGGTCAGGCCCAGCGTGAGTTCCGCTTTTTCGCGCGGCCCATTGGTGGCCACGCAAAACGGCTGCTGCAGGCGCGACACCAGCGCCAGTGCCCCCAGTATCGGGTTCAGGCCTTCGTTGAAACGCACCGCCATGGCCTGGCGCACATGGGCGGTGAAGTCAGCCTCGAAGCTGGCGGGCCGCTGCGCCAGGCGCCGGCCGATCGCCTCGATGCACAGCGCCATGCGCTTGCCGCGGAACTCGGCATGGACCTCCTCGCGCGACAGGTCCACGCCCAGCTTGACCGCTTCCTCATACAGCACATCCAGCCCCGGCGTTTCACTGTCTACCAGCGTGCCATCGCAGTCGAAAATAATGGCCTTGATGCCCGTCGCCATGCGCAGTCTTTCAATGTGTTCGGATGGTTCCAGTGTAAACAAACGCCCTGGGCGAACCCGGTCACTTCGGGCTGTATGCCGGGTTGGCGCTACCCGCGCACCTGCGCCATCTGGCTGCGCGTCGCAGCGGAAAACGCTCCGTACCTGTCAGGTAACTTGCCGCTCCAGAAATGCTTTAATCGACTTCGAAAAATGGCCGATTCAGAACATTTTTATACATAATATGGGATGGACAAACTCAAGCAACTGGAATCGTTTGTGGCGGTGGTGGCGCGCGGCAGTCTGACGGCGGCGGCCAAGGCGGAGGGTGTGGCGCCGGCCATCATGGGCCGGCGGCTCGACGCGCTGGAGGAGCGGCTGGGGGTGAAGCTGCTGGTGCGCACCACGCGGCGCATCACGCTGACCCACGAGGGCAGCGCTTTCCTCGAGGATTGCCAGCGCCTGCTGGCCGACCTGGCCAACGCGGAGGCCAGCGTGTCGGCGGGTGGGGTCAAGGCCAGCGGCCATCTGCGCATCACGGCGCCTGCCGGTTTTGGCCGGCGCCATGTGGCGCCGCTGGTGACGAAGTTTCGCGAGCAGCATCTGGATGTCACGATTTCGCTGAACCTGAGCGACCGCGTCGTGGACCTGGCGGGCGAGGGTTTTGACTGTGCGGTGCGCGTGGGCGACCTGCCCGACTCCTCGCTGGTCAGCGTGCGCATGGCCGACAACCGGCGCCTGTGCGTCGCGACGCCGCGTTACCTGCAGCGCCACGGCACGCCGCAGCATCCCGGTGAGCTGGCCCGCTTTGACTGCCTCACCCTGTCCAGCGACGCGTCCCAGACCCGTGGCTGGGCCTTTCAGATCGATGGAGAGCTGGTTCACCTCAAACCCGGCGGGCCGCTGGACTGCTCGGACGGGCAGGTGCTGCACGACTGGTGCCTGGCCGACTACGGCATTGCCTGGCGCAGCACCTGGGAGGTCGAATCAGAAATCGCCAGCGGCCACCTGGTGGCCGTGCTGGAAGCGTTTGCGGCGCCGCCCAACGGCATTTATGCCGTCTTCCCGCAGCGCAAGCACTTGCCGCTGCGCGTGCGCCTGTGGATAGACTTCCTGAAGCACCATTACAGCCAGCCGGATTTCTGGCGTTCGGCGGCGGCCTCGCCCGCTTGATCCGCTGGGGCGCTGTGTGTTCGCCGCTCTAAAGCAGGCCGATCAGCAGCCAGACGGCCGTGCCCCACATCATCAACGCCACCAGGCCATCGAGCGCGCGCCAGAGCCGCGATGAGTTGAGTCGCTGGCCCAGCCACCCCATCGCCAGGCCGAGCGCGGTGAACCACAGCAGCGAGCCCGCCGCGGCACCTAGGCCAAACAGTGCGTTTTCGGGTTGCGCGTAGGCCAGCGAGGCCGAGCCAATCAACACGGCGGTGTCCAGCCAGGCGTGCGGGTTGAGCCACGACAGGGCGAGCGCCAGCGTGATGGCCCGGCCGCGTGACACGCCTGCGCCGACGGGCGGGTTCACCGGCCGGCCCGGGGCGGCCATGACTGCCGCCGCTGCAGCGGGCCTGAGAAAGCGCTGCATGGCCTGGCCCCCGTAGGCGATCAGCACCGCCGCGCCCGCGCCCACCATCGCGCCCTGTAGCTTGTCCGACAGGCCGCCCAGATGCGCCAACCCCAGCACGCCGGCCGCAATCAGTACCACGTCGGTCGCCACGCAGACCGCAATGGTCAGCCACAGGTGCTGGCGCAAGAGGCCCATGCGCATCACATGCGCGTTTTGCGGGCCGATGGCCATGATCAGCGACAGGCTGAGCGCCAGTCCGGCGGCGAAAGCCGGGGCCGGGAAAACCGGGAAGAGAAGGGGCGGGAAGGTGGGCATGGTGATTTTTGTTCTGTTCTGTTCTGTTCGGTCTGTTTTGTTGTTTTGGGGAAGCAGTCACCAAGTGTTCTTCAAACTCGTCATGAGTTAAATCAATTTAAGTTAAATTGGTGTTGATCAATAAATACTTGATAAATACAACCCGGAACCACCCCGCCCATGCTCGATGCCCGCCAACTCGATGCCCTCGCCGCCGTGATCGAGCACGGCAGTTTTGGCGCAGCCGCGAAAGCCCTGAGCCTGACGCTGGCAGCGGTGTCGCTGCGCATCAAGTCGCTCGAAGACACCTTGGGCCAGCGCCTGCTGGTGCGCGGCAAGCGGCTGCACCCTACCCCGGCCGGGCAGGCCCTGCTAGCGCATGTCAAACAGCTCAGGCTGCAGGAGGCGGACCTGCTGGCCCACCTGCAGGGAGGGCGCCGTGCGGGCGCACGGGCGGTGCCGCTGCAAAGCCTGAGCGTGGCCGTCAATGCCGACTCGCTGACCGGCTGGTTTCTGGCCGGCGTCGCCCCGGCGCTTGAACAACACGGGCTGCTGCTCGACATCGTGGTGGACGACCAGGACCACACGCATGATGCGCTGAAAAATGGCGACGTGACCGGCTGCGTGACGACGCTGGCGCAGTCGATGCGGGGCTGTGTGGCCGAGCCGCTGGGCATCATGCGCTACCACTGCGTGGCGGCCCCCGCGCTGGTGCACAAGTGGCGCGCTGGCAAGGCAACGGTGGCGGCGCAGCGCCTGCTGGCCAGCCCGGCCATTATTTTCAACCGCAAGGACGCCTTGCAGGATGCTTTTCTGGCGCAGCATTTCAATTTGCGCGATGCCCTGTATCCGCGTCACTTTGTTCCGGCGGTGGATGCCTTTGAACTGGCGCTGGAGCTGGGCCTGGGCTGGGGCATGGTGCCCGAGCAGCATCTGGCCGCCCGCGCGCATCGCCCGCCGCTGGCCGATGTGCTGCCCGGCAAAACGGTCGACGTGGCGCTCTATTGGCAGCACTGGGCCCGCGAGCCCGTGCTGGCCCAGCGCCTGACGCGCGCGGTGAAAGAGGCCGCCCGCGTCTTGCCGAACTAGGGCCTGGCGCGACGGACTGGGCATCCCAAATCCTGATTCGAAACGGATCGTCGCCTGCCGGCCCGCATTGGCGGAAAATATCTGGCAACGCCGCTGAAGCAGCAGCGCATCCGGCAACAGCACCAACAGCACCAGGAGGATGGGACATGGCAAAACAGTTGCGCATCGCCGGTCTGGTCCAGGGCATTGGCTACCGTGCGGCCTTCGCGGCGCAAGCCCATGCGCTCAGGCTCTCCGGCTGGGTGCGCAACCGGCTTGATGGCTCCGTGGAGGCCACCGTGGCCGGTGAAGCCCAGGCACTCCAGAGCATCATCGACTGGGCCGCGCACGGGCCGGCCGGCGCCCAGGTGCGCAGCGTGTCGGTGGTCGAGGTGGAGGACGCACAGGGGAAGGTGACGGACGGGACATTTCAGATCCGGCCGACGGCTTAGTGCTTGAGTTGCAATAGATTGTTCCGGTTGAGTCGGGAGGCTGGCGGCTTGCATCCCAGGGCCGAGCGGGGTCTGCGGGCTGCAGGCGCGCAGCGTTTCCGGAGGGCTGGGCCGGAAGAAAGGCGCGCCCCGCCCTGGCGGGTTTTTCAGCGCGGCGGGGTGGCGCCTGCCACGCAGTGAAAAGCGTGCGTGCCGCACCCCTAAAATCTCCCCATGCTTCAAATCAAACAAGACTTGCTGGACGCCCTGGGCCAGGCCCTCAAAACCATGGCGCCTGACAGTGGCGTGGCGGCCGCCTTCGAGTCGCCCAAGGTGGCGGCCCATGGCGACTTTGCCTCCACCGCGGCCATGCAGCTGGCCAAACCGCTCAAGCTCAACCCGCGCCAGGTGGCGGAAAACCTGCGTGCCGCCTTGTTGCAGTCCACGGCGTTTGAACGCTGGGTGGACGCGATTGAGATCGCCGGCCCGGGTTTTCTCAATATCCGGCTCAAGCCCGAGGCCAAGCAGCAGGTGGTGCGGGAAGTGTTGCAGGGTGCAGACCAGTACGGCATGCGGCTGGCCGACAGCCCGCATCGCATGATTGTGGAGTTTGTCTCGGCCAACCCGACCGGGCCGCTGCATGTGGGCCATGGCCGCCAGGCGGCGCTGGGCGATGCGATCTGCAACCTGTTTGACACGCAGGGCTGGGAGGTGTGGCGCGAGTTTTATTACAACGACGCCGGCGTGCAGATCCAGACCCTGGCCACCAGCACGCAGGCGCGCGCCAAAGGCCTCAAGCCGGGCGATGCCGGCTGGCCCGACCCGGCCTACAACGGCGACTACATTGCCGACATCGCCCATGACTTTCTGGTCAAAAAGACCGTCAAATCGGACGACCGGGAATTCACCGCCAGCGGTGATGTCGAAGACCTGGACGCGATCCGGCAGTTTGCCGTGGCCTATTTGCGTCATGAGCAGGACCTGGACCTGCGGGCCTTCTCGGTCCGGTTTGACAACTACTACCTCGAGTCCAGCCTGTACAGCTCGGGCCGTGTCGACAGCGCGGTGCAAAAGCTCAAGGATGCCGGCAAAACCTACGAGCAGGACGGCGCGCTGTGGCTCAAGTCGACCGATTACGGCGACGACAAAGACCGCGTGATGAAAAAGGGCGACGGCAGCTACACCTACTTTGTGCCCGACGTGGCCTACCACCTGGCCAAATGGGAGCGCGGTTTCAGCAAGGCCATCAACATCCAGGGCATGGACCACCATGGCACGATCGCCCGCGTGCGCGCCGGGCTGCAGGCCGCCAATGCCGGCATTCCGCAGGGCTACCCTGACTACGTGCTGCACACCATGGTGCGCGTCGTGCGCCACGGCGAAGAGGTCAAGATCTCCAAGCGCGCCGGCAGCTATGTCACGCTGCGCGACCTGATCGAATGGACCAGCGCCGATGCCGTGCGTTTCTTTTTGCTCAGCCGCAAACCCGACACCGAGTACGTGTTTGACATTGACCTGGCGCTGGCCAAAAACAATGAAAACCCGGTGTATTACGTGCAATACGCCCATGCGCGCATCTGCTCTATTCTTGGCACCTGGGCCGCGCAGGGCGGCGATCAGAGCCAGCTCAAAACCGTGGACCTGTCGGCGCTGGACAGCCCGCAGGCCCAGGCCCTGATGCTGCTGCTGGCCAAATACCCCGACATGCTCAGCAATGCCGCCGCCGGCTTTGCGCCGCACGACGTGGCCTTTTACCTGCGCGAACTGGCTGCCTGCTACCACAGCTATTACGATGCCGAACGGATTCTGGTGGATGACGAAGCCGTCAAGCTGGCGCGGCTGGCGCTGGTCGCCGCGACGGCCCAGGTATTGCACAATGGCCTCAAGGTGCTGGGCGTCAGTGCGCCCCACAAAATGTAGGCAACCATGAAGCACACACAGCGCGATTCAGAGCGGTATTCAAAGCCGGACGCAGGGGCGGGCAAGACAATTGGGCACGGTATGAGCAAACAACGAGGCGGAACCCTGCTGGGTTTGATTATTGGCGCGCTGATCGGCCTGGGCGCTGCGCTGGCCGTGGCGGTCTACATCACCAAGGTGCCAGTGCCCTTCATGAACAAGAGCCAGTCGCGCAATCCCGACAGCGATGCCGCGGAAGCCAAGAAGAACCGGGACTGGAACCCGAATGCCCCGCTGGCAGGAAAAACGCCGGCGAAGCCGCTTCCTTCTGCTTCCGGCGAAGTCGGCAACGTGCCGGCCCCCGCGACGGCGACGGCGCCGAGGGCGGTTCCCTCGTCCCCGGCGAAGCCCGCCACTTCCGCGGATCCGCTGGGCGATCTCGCCAAGGCCAGGGCGGACGCCGCGCCCGCCGTCTCGGGCGTTGACCCGTTCAGTTATTTCGTCCAGGCCGGCGCATTCCGTACGCCGGAAGATGCAGAGCAGCAGCGCGCCAAGCTCATGCTGCTGGGCGTGCAGGCCAAGGTAAGTGAGCGCGAGCAGTCGGGCCGAACGGTGTACCGCGTGCGCGTCGGCCCCTTTGACAAGAAAGACGACGCTGACAAGGTCAAGGAACGGCTGGACAGCAACTCGATAGAAACGGCCCTCGTCAGGGTGCAGCGCTAGCGCCGGGGTGAACTTTTAGGAGCCGGGGTGTACCAACCCCTGTGCGAAATGGCCGGCCGGCTTGTTTTTTCACTGAACAAACGGCCGCTTTTTGCAAAACACCCCCAGACAGATCCGCAGATCAGATCAGATCGACAGACAGACAAACCAGGAACCAGGAGAAAAATTGATGCAACGACGTGAGTTCTCGCTTTCAGCCGCTACCGTGGCAGCCGCCGCCACCTGGGGAGGCGTTGCGCTGCCCACGACTGCGCAGGCCCAGGCCCGCGCCTTCAAGGAGGGATCGGATTATTTGGCGCTGGGCAAGCCCGCCCCCACCGACGTGCCTGCCGGCCAGGTCGAAGTGGTCGAATTCTTCTGGTACAGCTGCCCGCATTGCAATGCGTTCGAACCAGCGCTGGAGGCCTGGATCCAGAAAGCCCCCAAAGACGTCACCGTCCGGCGCGTGCCGGTGGCTTTCCGTCCCGATTTTGAGCCGCAGCAGCGTCTTTACTATGTGCTCGAAGGCATGGGCAAGCTCAATGATCTGCACAAAAAGGTGTTCAACGCGATCCATGTGGAGCGCCAGGCGCTGAACACCGGGGATCAGGTCGCGGCCTGGGCAGAAAAGCAGGGCCTGAACAAGGCCAAGTTTGTCGAGATGTACAACTCGTTTTCCGTCAGTACCAAGGTGCGCAAGGCCACCCAGTTGCAGGACACCTATGCGGTGGACGGCGTGCCTGCCCTGGGCGTTGGCGGGCGTTTTTACACGTCTGGCCAGCTCGCCCAGAACATGGACAGGGCCCTGCAGGTCACTGATTACCTGATAGCGCAATCGCGCAAGCCCAGGTAAGCCTAGATAAGCCCGAGAGGGCGCCAGCCAGGTCAAAGACCAGCGCCTGGCGCTGGCCCGCCGAAAACCCGCCCATCCACGGCGGGTTTTTTTATGGGCCCAATTTGCCCTGGCTGCCATTCCCGGAGCTGGCATGGCTACAATCACCCCAATCCCCTAGCAGCAAGATTCGTGCCTTTATGAAACACCCCTTTTTTCCCTTGGTCGTGCTGGCCGCACTGGCGGTCGGGGCCGTGTTTCCCGTCGCGGCCGAGCGCGCCGACCGCGACAAGCCGATGAATGCGGAGGCCGATGCCCTGCGCTATGACGACCTGAAACAGACCAGCGTGTTCACCGGCAACGTGGTGATCACCAAGGGCACCACCATTGTCCGGGGCGAACGGGTGGATGTCAGCCAGGATCCCCAGGGCTACCAGCAGGCCCTCGCCGTGGCGGCACCGGGCAAGCTGGCCTTTTACCGGAAAAAGCGCGACGGCGTGGACGAGTACATCGAAGGGGAAGGCGAGCGGATCGAATACGACAGCCGCGCCGATACCGTCAAATTCATCAAGCAGGCCGTGGTGCGCCGCTACAACGGCGCGACCCTGGTCGACGAAACGACCGGCTCCCTGATTGTGTATGACAACAACACCGATGTGTTCACGGTTGATGGGGGCGCGCAAAACCGCACGGCCGCCAACCCCACCGGGCGGATCCGCGCCATGCTGTCGCCGCGCGGCGCCGCATCGGCACCGCTGCCGTCGGCCGGGCCGGCGCCCCGTCTGCGTCCCGGCACCACGCTGGGGCAGTGACGAAAACCCGAAAAATGGACAGAGCGGACAACCAACCCCCCATGCCTGTGGCGACTGACACACCGTCGGTCAATACCCCGGCCGTCAATACCCCACCGCCCAGTCGCCTGGTGGCCCAGGGGCTGCAGAAATCCTACGGCAGCCGCAAGGTGGTGCAGGATGTCTCGCTGTCCGTGCAAAAAGGCGAGGTGGTGGGTTTGCTGGGCCCCAATGGCGCCGGAAAAACCACGTCGTTCTACATGATCGTGGGCCTGGTGCGGGCCGATGCGGGTGAAATTTCCATCGACGGCCAGTCGGTCGAGCACATGCCGATTCACCTGCGCGCCCGCCTCGGGCTGAGCTACCTGCCGCAGGAGGCATCGATCTTTCGCAAGCTCACCGTCGAAGAAAATGTGCGCGCCGTGCTGGAGCTGCAGCGGGACGCCAGCGGCAAGCCGCTGGGCCGTGCAGACCTGGAGGCGCGGCTCAATGCGCTGCTGCAGGACCTGCGGGTCGATCATCTGCGCGACTCGCCGGCGCCGGCGCTGTCAGGGGGCGAGCGCCGCCGCGTCGAGATTGCGCGCGCCCTGGCGACGCAGCCGCGGTTCATCCTGCTCGACGAGCCGTTTGCCGGCATCGACCCGATCGCCGTGATCGAAATCCAGCGCATCATCGGTTTCCTGAAGTCGCGCGGCATTGGCGTGCTGATCACCGACCACAATGTCCGCGAAACGCTGGGCATTTGCGACCATGCCTACATCATCAGTGACGGCCATGTGCTGGCAACCGGCACGCCTTCCGAGATTGTGAACAACGCCGATGTACGCCGCGTTTACCTCGGTGAACATTTCAGAATGTAAATGGCTCCCCCCCGTCGTTGGCTCACTTTGTGTAGCCCCTTCCCCCCTCAAGGGGGCTGCGCCTGCGGCCCGGCAGAGCCGGTTCCGCGGCCCATGCTTGAAAAATCCATCCCGGCCAGCTTTTGTGGATGCCTGGAGGGGCTATGAAACAAGGCCTGTCCCTCCGCGTTTCGCAGCATCTGGCGCTCACGCCCCAACTGCAGCAGTCGATCCGCCTGCTGCAGCTGTCTACCCTTGAGCTGAGCCAGGAAGTCGAGCAGATGCTCGATGAAAATCCGTTTCTGGAAGTGTCGGAAGAAGCCGCGCCGCGCGAGGAATTTGGCTTGGAGCAGACCGACACGCCGGTCAGCCAGGACAGCCGGGAGTTCGAATTTGCCGCAGATTCGATCGCTGGCAATGGCGAAGAATCGCGGGCTGCCGGCCAAAATGATGCTGAAACTGGCCCCGAGATCAACGCCGAACTCAGCTCCGAGGCCAAGCTGGAAGAAAGCTGGGAGGGCGACGGCACGGTGGAGTCGGCGCCGGACGACAGCGAATGGGGTGGTGACGCGCCGGCCCGCAAGAACAATGCGGACGACGGCGAGGCGGAGGCTTCCGATCTGGCGCGCAGCCATGAGTCGCTGCAGGACCATTTGCACCGCCAGTCGCTCGGCCTGCGCCTCTCGGAGGAAGACCAGGCGGCGCTGCATTTCCTGATCGAGTCGCTCAATGACGACGGTTACCTCGAAGACAGTCTCGCGTCACTGGCCGCCGGCCTGGCGGGCGATGACCTTGAGCAGGCGGAAGAGCTGGAGCAGCACTTCGCCATGGCCCTGAAGCTGCTGCAGCACATGGAGCCCGCCGGCGTTGGTGCCCGCAACCTGGCCGAGTGTCTCGGCCTGCAACTGCTCGACTGCAGGGACTGCGACGAGACCCGCGCAGCGATCGCCATGTGCAAGCAGCCCATGGAGCTGCTGGCCAAGCGGGATGTCAAGCGCCTGTCCTACCTCTGCGGGTTTCCGGAGAGCGTGATCCGGGGCGCCATCGCCGTGATCGGCCGGCTCGACCCCAAGCCCGGACGGCGGTTTGTCAACGTCGAGCGCAACCTCATCGTGCCCGACGTGATCGTCACCAAATCGGGCCGCGGCTTCAAGGTGTCGCTCAACAGCGAGGTCATGCCCCGCCTGCGCGTGCACGACATCTATGCCAATGCGCTGAAGCAGCACAAGGGCCAGAACGGACAGGCCCTGCAGCAGCGCCTGCAGGAGGCGCGCTGGTTCATCAAGAACATCCAGCAGCGCTTTGACACCATCCTGCGCGTGAGCAGTGCGATTGTGGAGCGGCAAAAGAATTTCTTCACCCACGGCGAGCTGGCCATGCGCCCGCTGGTGCTGCGCGAAATTGCCGACGAACTGGGCCTGCACGAGTCCACCATCTCGCGCGTCACCACGGCCAAGTACATGAGCACGCCGTTCGGCACCTTCGAGCTCAAGTACTTTTTCGGCTCCGCGCTGGGCACCGAGACCGGCGGCAACGCCTCCAGCACGGCGGTGCGCGCGCTCATCAAGCAATTCGTCTCGTCCGAGAGCCTGAAAAAGCCGCTCAGCGACAACCAGATTTCCGAAATGCTCAAGGAGCAGGGCATTGAATGCGCGCGCCGCACCGTGGCCAAGTACCGCGAGGCTTTGCGCATCGCGCCTGCCAACCTGCGAAAGTCGCTATGAACCAACTTCAATTATTTTTACCCTGTGCCGCTGGCGTGGAGGCCTTGCTGGCCACCGAGGTCAAACGCATCACCGGCATCGAGGGCAAGGCCTGGCGCGCCGGCGTGCAGCTGCAGGGCTCCTGGCGCGACGCGCTGCAGCTCAACCTGCACAGCCGCCTGGCCCAGCGTGTGCTGATCGAGCTGCAGCACAACCAGTACCGCAGCGAGCAGGACCTCTACAACGCGGCCGCCAGCGTGGCGTGGGAGATCTGGTTCACGCCCAAGCAGACCTTCAAGGTCGAGATCACCGCACAGCACAGCCCGCTGACCAGCCTGAACTTTGCAGCGCTCAAGATCAAGGATGCCATTGCCGACCGCTTCCGTGCCAAGTTCGACGTGCGCCCCGATGTGGACACGCGCTGGCCCGACGTGCGCGTGTATGTGCACCTGACGACGGACACGGTGACCATCTACATCGACACCTCGGGCGAGCCGCTCTTCAAGCGCGGCTGGCGCGAAGACAAGGGAGACGCCCCCCTGAAAGAAACACTGGCCGCCGCCATGATTGCCGCCAGTGGCTGGGACCAGCAGTGCAAGGAGGGCGTGCCACTGTACGACCCGTGCTGCGGCTCCGGCACCATCGTGATTGAAGCTGCGCAAATCGCCTGCAACATCGCGCCCGGCATCAACCGCCGCTTCGCCTTTCAGAAATATTTGCCCTTCCAGCCCCACGTGTGGGAGGGGCTGCTCGACCAGGCCGAGGCCGCCATCACGGAGCCGACGGCCCCGGTGTTTGGCAGCGATGTGTCGTTCCGCATGGTGGATTTTGCCGAGCGCAATGCCGAGCGCGCGGGCGTGGCCAACGCCGTGCAACTGCGCGGCGGCGATGCGCTGCAGCGCATGCCGCCCGCGCCGTCGGGCGTGATGCTGGTGAACCCACCGTATGGCGAGCGCATTGACGTGGCCGGTGTGGCCGGGATCACCGGCCTGCAGGGGCGCGACCAGCGGCGCCAGCAGGGCCCTGGCGTCAGCGGCTCCTGGGACGGCACCCAGGCCATCGACGAGTTTGGCCAGCCGCTGCCGCGCGATGCGTCCGAAGCCGGCCCGGCTGGCAGTTCGCGTGACCGCTCGGCCAACCCCGGGCGCGAGCAGGCACAGACAGAAACCGGTGAAGAGGCCTCCGACTTTTTTCCCCGGCTGGCCGCGCACTGGAAGAAGAACTACGCCGGCTGGACGGCCCATGTGCTCACGCCCGACCTGAAGTTGCCAAGCAAGATGCGCCTGAAGGAATCGCGCCGCGTGCCGATGTGGAACGGCCCGATCGAATGCCGGCTCTTTCGCTTTGACATGGTGGCCGGCTCGGCGCGCGGCAAACCCGCGTCCGCACCCGGTTCTACTCCCTCTCCCGCCGGGAGAGGGCAGGGGTGAGGGCGGTGCATCACCGGCTTGCCTGCAGGCACGCCATGGCCTTCAGCGCATGAGCACTCAATCCATAGTCCTGGACACCAACATCGTGCTCGATGTGTTTGTCTTCAACGATGCGGCGGCGCTTCCGGTCAGGCAGGCGCTGGAGGCCGGCGAACTCGACTGGCTGGCTACCCAGCCCATGCGCGATGAGCTGGCGCGCGTGCTGGCCTACCCGCAAATCGTGCCGCGCCTGGCGTTTTACCAATTGAGCGCCGACGACGTGCTGGCCGTCTTCGACCGGCATGCGCGCCTGCAGGAAGTCGCCGGCAAGGCCGGCGTGACCTGCAGCGACCCGGACGACCAGAAATTCATCGACCTTGCGGTCGCCAGCCAGGCCCTGTTGCTGAGCAAGGACCGGGCTGTCATTTCCATGGCGAAAAGGCTTTTGGCCCATGGTGTGCGGGCGCAAGCCGCTATTTAATTCATGGTGGGTCGGCCGGGCTGCAAGAGACCTGAAAACTCAGGCCAGGCACAACGCGGCAGATACACTTTCGTCACCAGCGCCCACCCCGTTCAGGATTTTTCATGAAGACCCCCTCCGCACCCCCTGCCTCCACAACGCCTGCTGCCGCATCGCCCGCCACGCCCTGGCTGGAAACCGAGGCGTTTGACGAACTCGACACCATCCTGGACGACCTGCGCACCCGCTATGACGAAACGCCGCAGTGGGAGTTTTGTGAAGGCTTCATGGCCGCGGTGATTTGTTCGCGCCGCCCGATTGCCGCCGATGAATACCTGCCGGTGTTGCTGGCCACCCCGGCCGAGGGCGAAGCGCCCGACGCCGAAGGTGGCTCATTTGCCAGCGAGGCGCAACGCGAGCGCTTTCTCACGCTCTGGAACCAGCGCTGGAACGAAGTGGCCACGGCGCTTGATTCGGAAGTGGACTCGCTGGAAGACGATAACTGCTACCACCCTGAAGTGATGGACGTTCGGGGCGCCGTGGCCGACATGCCGCCCGAGGAGCGAGCCGCCTTCAAGGGCGAAGACCTGCCCGCGTTTGCCCAGGTGTGGGCGCTGGGTTTCATGTTTGCCGTGGAAAGCTGGCCCGAGGAATGGGCCGCGCCGCGCGACAAGGACGCCGCCAAATGGCTGGACGGCGCCCTGCAGGCCGTGGTGGCCATGACCGAAGACGACGAGGCCGCGCCCGAAGTGTCACCCCTGAGCGAAGACGGCGCGCCCAGCACCAGCATTGCCCGGATCAATGCCTTTGGCGAGGCGATCTGGGCGGTGTATGACCTGCGTGAACTGTGGAAGACCTTGGGCCCAAAGGTGGAGACGGTGCGCAAGGAAGTCACGCCCGGCCGCAATGATCTTTGCTACTGCGGCAGCGGCAAGAAATACAAGAAGTGCCACGGGGCGGGGTGAAGGGAAGGGGTCGCCTGAAGATCAGGTCCGAGTACTTCTGATTGGATTGACCAGGCCCGCTCGAGCGGAAGCTGGCAAATACATATTTGCCAGCCTATCTCACGCTGACGACAACCTTGCCTTTTGCCCGTCCTGTTTCGACGTAAGCCATAGCCTCTTTGGTCGATTCAAATGGGAAGATCTGGTCCACAACCGGGCGCACGGCCCCCGTTTCGATAAGAGAACTGATCTGTCGCAACTGATCCCCGCTGGCTCTCATGAAGAGAAAGGAATAGTTGACCTGATGACGTTTGGCCAGTTTTCTGATCCGGAAGCTTAGAAGGCGCATCACGAATTCAAGTATCCGGCTCAATCCAATAGACCTCGCAAAGTCAGGATCAGGTGGCCCGGAGATCGAGATGAGCCTTCCACCCGGTTTGAGCACTGGCAGTGACTTCTTCAGCGTCTCTCCGTCCAGACTGTTCAGCACCAGATCGTAATCCCGCAGGACCTCTTCGAAGCGATCCTTCCTGTAGTCGATCACGATATCTGCACCCAGGCGTTTCACCAGGTCGACATTCGCCGCACTCGTAGTCGTGGCCACGATGGCACCAACATGCTTCGCGAGCTGAATGGCAAATGTTCCAACGCCACCCGAGCCTGCATGGATCAGGACTTTTTGCCCTTTCTTCAACTGCCCCATCTCGATGAGCGCTTGCCAGGCGGTCAAACCGACCAGGGGGATGGAAGCCGCCTCCTCCATCGTGAGGTTCCTGGGCTTGATCGCCAGGTCGTCTTCTCTTACCGTGATGAACTCCGCGAATGTCCCGATCCGGTTCTTGTCAGGTCGTGCATACACCTCGTCGCCGGGCTTGAATCGCCCCACGCGAGATCCCACCCGAACTACGATGCCCGCCAACTCGTTGCCGAGAATGAGCGGCAATCGATAGGGCAAGAGCAGCTTGAATTCGCCGTCCCTGATCTTGGAGTCCAACGGGTTCACACCCGCGGCGTGGATCTGGATCAGGGCGTCATCCTCGTGCATTTTCGGATAGGGGACTTCGCTGAATTGCACGTGATCGGCGCTTCCATAGCGATCGACGATGAATGCCTTCATGTTGCGCTCCTGGGGTTCTGGTTAGACGTTGGTTGAAATAATCATGCTCGTTGCTACAGATCGGCGCTCCCGGCCGTCGACATACAAAGACGCCAGAATGAGCGCGACTTCGATGAGGACGGCGGACAAGATGCCGGGCCCGGCATGACCATTGCCCAGCTCGACGACCCCAAGCGCAGCGAGTGCCAGGCAGCTGACCACGAAACCTGCGACCAAAGCCGAACGGGCAGACGACGGCTCCGCGTTTCGTGCCCAGAAGAACATGACACCGATACCGGCAAACAGCGCTGCACTGCGCCGCCCCACCAAGCCGACGGGATAGGAGAAGTCGACTCCCCACGTTGACAGCAAAAGCTTGGGTGACAACGCCCAGATGAGCGCGAGAGAAAAACAAACGAACGCGCACAGAGTCGCGAGGCTTCGGAAGTTGAGTTTCATGGTGTGAATGAGAGGGGCCAGGGTGCGGTCACGCGTTGACGTCGACGACTGTGCGGCCTTGAACTTTGCCTTCGAACATCCGTCCCACGACGGCGGGAACCTCTGCGAGGCCAACCAACTGTGTCGTACGGGCGAGCTTGTCCAGATCAAGATCACGTGCCAGTCGCGACCACGCCTGGATGCGGACCTCCTGCGGGGCATTGACAGAATCGATGCCGGCAAGCGCTACGTTGCGCAGAATGAAGGGTAGGACCGAAGCGGGAAGGTCAACGCCCTGGGCCAAGCCGCAGGCGGCCACCACGCCACGATACCGGGTCTGCGCCAATACGTTCGCCAGCGTGTGACTGCCGACGGAGTCCACCGCGCCAGCCCATCGTTCACTTGAGATCGGTGCGCCCGGCTCCGAAAGTGTCCGGCGGTCGATGATCTCCGCTGCGCCGAGGCTGCGCAGATAGTCGCCCTCGTCTAGACGTCCAGTCGACGCGACAACGCGATAACCGAGACCCGACAGGATCGCAATCGCAATGGAGCCTACCCCGCCGTTGGCGCCGGTCACGAGGATGTCGCCACGCTGCGGGGCGAGGCCGCCATGTTCGAGCGCCAGCACGGACAGCATGGCCGTGTACCCGGCCGTGCCGATGGCCATGGCATCCTTGGTGGACAATGTCCCCGGAATCTTCACCAACCAGTCGCCTTTTACGCGCGCCTTCTGTGCGAATCCACCGTGATGGGTCTGGCTCAGCCCCCAGCCGTTTGCGACAACGCGGTCGCCGACCCCGATGCCAGGATACGAGGATGCCTCAACGGTTCCGGCGAAATCGATGCCCGCGATCAGAGGGGATTGGCGAATGATGTCACCGCGCCCGGTGATGGCCAGTGCGTCCTTGTAGTTCACGGTTGAATAGTCGACCGCGATGGTGACGTCTCCGGGCATGAGATCGTGCTCTGTCACATCGACCACGCTGGTCGAGATCATTTTTCCCGTCTTCGTCGCGAGAAGTGCTTTGAATGTCATGGTGTTCTCCAGGATTGCTTACTTTTCCAGGACCGGGTCGTGAGGCCGCGATGCCGCCGGGGCATCGAGCCGCAGATCCTTTCGAATACCGGCGTCCACCAATCCTGCTGGCGCAAATCTGCGAAGCAATCGCAGACGGTTCGCGAGCCCACCGGCCGTGTACCGGAGTTTGGGCCGGGCGGCGGTGGCCGCTTGCAGCACGACGTCGGCTACGACGGTCGGCTCGTCCGCAGTTGCCATCACGTGCTTGAGCACCTTGTCCAGGAGCGCGCGTACTTCGCGATACTCATCGAGCTTCGAATCGGGAGCCAGAAAGTTCGCGTCGAACTGCGTCTTCGTGTAGGCGGGCTCGATGACCGAGACCCGGATGCCTCTTGTGCGCAACTCGTGGTCGAGCGACTCCGAATAGCCTTCAACCGCATGCTTGGTTGCGGCGTAGAGCGCCCCGTAAGGCATCGGCAGGAAACCGAGCACCGAGCCGATGTTGATGATGCGGCCATTCCCCTGGCGCCGCATGTGTGGCACGACAGCACGGGTCATGCGGATGAGCCCGAAGAAGTTGGTGTCAAAGATCGCCTTGGCCTGCTCGATCGAACTCTCCTCCGCTCCGGCGGGTGCAACGCCGAAGCCGGCGTTGTTCACGAGCAGGTCGATGCGGCCGTGCAAGCGCAGCACCTCCTTGACGGCCGCCTCGACCGACTCATCGCTGGTCACGTCGAGCGGCAGCATCTCGAACGATCGCCGGCCCGCTGGACCTGCACGTCTGCTGGTGCCGTAGACCTTGTAGCCGACCGCCGCGAGCCGCTGCGCCGTGGCTTCGCCGATGCCTGATGAGGCGCCTGTGACGAGCGCGACAGAATTTCCGATCTTCATGGGGGAACCCCTTTCAGTGGGTGGTGATAACGAATTCAAATTGGACCGGTGAAACGCTGAAACGGTGAAACGCTGCTGGTTCGCTGGCGTTGCGCTGTGGTTTGGTGTTCACTTACCTGTGCCGATGTATACGGGGGGCTGAGCCACCAGGCCCGCGTGCACGTTGTGTGTGGTGGGGTCGGCCAGCAGTTCGGGCTGCCCGGCTTCCAGCGCCGCGATGGTCTGCCGCACGACGTCGTCGGGGGCGATCTTGTCTCCCTGCACGCCGCGGGCCATGTCGGTGTCGATAAAAGCGGCGTGCACGGCCAGCAATTCGGTGTGCTGTGCCCTCAGTTCCTGCCGCAGTGCATTGCTCAGGGCCCATCCGGCGGCCTTGGAGGCGCTGTAGCCGCCAGTGCCCGGCATGGTCAGCCAGCTCAGCACCGACAGCACGTTGACGATGGCGCCACCGCCGTTGCGGGCCAACGCCGGCGCAAACGCCTGCGCCAGCCGCAAAGGGCCGACGGCATTGGTCTCGAATTGACGCTGCAGTGCGTCGACCGCGTTCGGCGCGAGCAGCGGCCCGAACTCGACGATGCCGGCATTGTTGACCAGCAGCGTCAGGTCAGGGAGCTCGCCCGCGAGCCTGTAGATCTGTTCAGGCCGCGTCACGTCGAGCCGCACCGGCACGACGCCGGGCAGCGTGACGGTGGAGGGGTCGCGTGCGGCGGCGTAGACCTTGGCGGCGCCGGCGGCGAGCAGGCCGCGTGCGAATGCAGCGCCGAGGCCGCGATTGGCGCCGGTGACGAGCGCGATAGAACCTTGGATCTTCATGAGGGTGCCCCTTTCAGTGGCTGGTGACGATGATGTCGATCGCTGCCGCGACGACGTGGTTGGCGGAGTGGATAAAGAGAGCACGCACGACGGTGCTTGTGCCCATAATTAATAAAATTTATGATGCTCATCATATTTTTGGTCGAGCTTCCGACTGGCATGGGTGTTCATAAGGTCAGTTGCCGGCAGGGATGAGGTGATTCAGCGCCGCCTCGCGCAGCGCATCGGAAAGCCGGGAGTCGTCGACGGCGCGCGCCAGCAACAGTGCGCCGACCATGGTGGCCACCGTGACGAGTGCGTGTTCATGGGCACCCGGTTGTCCCCAGTCGGGCGACTGGCGGGCGATGAGATCGATCATTTCCTTGATGCGGCGGGTGGCGGCATGCCGCACCTCTGGCGCCTGGCGCGGCATTTCCGAGCCGAGAGCGGCCACTGGGCAACCCCTCTCGATGCTTTCAAGGTGTTCCTTTGAGAGATATGCGCGTAGCAGCGACTGCAGCGCATTCTGCGGCGGTGCGGCGGCGGCGATGCTCGCCGACGCGGCGACGGCCTCGGCGCCAGCGCGGTCCGCCGCCTCGGCCAGCATCGCCTCGCGCGAAGCAAAGTGGGCGTAGAAGCCGCCATGGGTCAGGCCTGCGGCCTTCATGATGTCGGCGACGCCGGTGCCACCGTAGCCGCTGCGCCGGATGGCACGCGCGGCGGCCTCGACGATGCGTTCGTGAGTAGCTTCTTTACGATTGGATGAGGTTCGGCTCATGGCGATATCGTTTTAAATGATGATCATCATACGCCATTTTTGAATTCAGTGCACGCTAATAAACCAGGTGTTCCGAGCGTTCATGACTGGCTGCTGCAAACCTGGCTAAATCGGGTAACTTGTCGAAGCCTTCATTGATTTGAGCGCCATCTACTTAACGAGCCGGCCGGGCTCGCCCCGGCTTGGTCGTGAAGGGCACCTGCTCTTCCTTCAAAAAAGGCCGGCCCGTTGGTTTTTTTTCTTAGAAGTTTCAGGCGAGTCCGCCAGCTACCAAATCACGCGCCGCCAGCCCCCATCCCGGCCTTCTCCTAATGGGTGAAGGAGCAAATCAGGCTAACCGGGGTAGACAGGCTCGCAGCGCACCTCGGTCTTGACCGAGTTGGCAATGAAGCAGGCCTCGTGCGCCTCGTGGTGCAGCCTGTCGAGTTCTTCGCGCGTGGGCAGGCGCGCGCCCGAAAACGCCACATCGGGCTTCAGCGTGACGATGGTCATGGCCATTTTCCCGTCGGCATTTTTGTCCATGACGCCGGTGGCCGCGTCGAAGTAGCGGTCGACGCAAAACTTTCGTTTGGCGGCGATCGACAAAAACCAGAGCATGTGGCAGCTCGACAGCGACGCCACAAAGGCTTCCTCGGGGTCCAGCGCTGACGCATCCGACATTGGCAGCGGCACCACATGCGGCGACGAGGAGCCCGGCACCTGCAGGCCGCCGTCAAAACGCAGCAAATGGCGGCGGCTGTAGTGGTTGCCGAAAAAGTCGCCGCCGTTGCGCAGCCATAACACTTCCGCGCTGTAGTGAGCCATGGTCAAACCTGATCCGGCTCAGGCAAAGCAAAGAATTCCAGCAGGGCCTGTGCGGTGGCCTGCGGTTGCTCTTCGGGAATGAAATGCCCCGCCGGCATGGAGTGCCCCGCCACAACGCCGCTGCATTGCTCCTGCCACAGCGCCATCGGGTTGAAGAGCCGGTGCACCACGCCACGCTCACCGCTGAGCACCAGCATGTCGCAGCCCACCTTGAGGCCATGCGCGCGGCTTTCACGGTCGTGCTCCAGGTCGATGCGGGCACTGGCGCGGTAGTCTTCGCAGGCCGTGTGCAGTGCTTCGGCATTGCAAAAGCAGCGTTCGTACTCGGCCAGCGCCTGCGGCTCTATGTAGCCGAGTCCGGAACTGCCCCAACCGCCCAGTTTGGCGTGCAGATAGGCTTTGGCCGTCTCCAGGTGGTTGGCGCCCATCATGATTTCGGGCAGCGGGGCTGGTTGGAGCATGTGAAACCAGTGGTAGTAGGCCTGGGCAAACGCCATGTAGGGCTCGGACATGCCGCGGCCCTCGTACATGTCCAGCGTGGGGGCAACATCGATGACGCAGAGTTTTTTCACGCGGGCCGCATGGTCCAGCGCCAGCCGGTGCGCCACCCGCGCGCCGCGGTCGTGGCCGCACAGAAAAAAACTGTCCACACCGAGGGCGCTCATCACGGCCACCATGTCGTGGGCCATGTTGCGCTTGCTGTAGTTGCTGTGGTCTGGCAGGCCCGGTGTTTTGGACGAGTCGCCGTAGCCGCGCAGGTCGGGCATCACCAGGAAGTAGTGCGGGGCCAGCCGCTGCGCGACCCGGTGCCACATCACATGCGACTGCGGGAAGCCGTGGATCAGCAGCAGCGCCGGGCGCGGCGCATCGCCGAGCGCCACCCTGGAGAAGCGCGCCTGGATGGAGGCCCCGTTGACCTCGAAGCTGCGCGACTCAAAGCCGTCAAACCAGGTCATGTTCAACTCCCCTGTGATGTCAGGTATTTTTGCAGATTTGCCGCCGCCTGCGCCCTGACTTTTTGACGCAAAAACGGTGTCCAGCCCAGCAGCAGGCCGGGCAGGCCCAGGGCCTGGCGCGACCACGCCCAGAAATCAAAGCGGTCGCGGTGACGGGTGATCAGGCCCTGCTCATTGAATTCAAACACCCCGTCGATGATGTTGTGCACCATGCGCCCCGTTGCGCTGAAACGGTAGTCGGCCTCCCAGTGGGCCCGGCCGCTGCGCGCATCGGCGTCAATCCCACTGTACGCCAGCTTCCAGACATCGGCCCCCTTGGCCCGGGTCACGTCGCAGAGCATGCGCCACATGCCGGTCACCTGCGGGTGGCCGCGCAGGGAAAACACCTCGTCGTCAAACTGCACATCCGGCGCATAACAGGCGGCCATGGCGTTCGCATCGAGGCGGGCAAAGGCTGCGTAGAAGCTTTCAAGTTGGCTCTGGTTCGGGTGCATGCGACTCCTTGGATGGCTGACGGGTCTCGGGTCGCTTTCCTGGCCGCACCGGGCCTGCACTGGAGCGCGACCGCCTCCGCCTCTGCGCTGCGCCAGTCAGGGGCTGGGTTGCAATAATTCCACCAGACGCTGCAGCGCATGTCGCACCGTGGCTGCCCGCACGGTGGCCCGGTCACCGTCAAAACACCGGACTTCTGAAACCACCTGGTCCGGCAGCGCAAAACCAAACCATACCGTACCCACGGGCTTGGCCGCACTACCGCCCGTCGGACCGGCCACGCCGGTGACGGCAACCGACACCTGCGCCGGCGAACGGCTCAGCGCCCCCGTGGCCATGGCGCGGGCCACTTCCTCGCTGACGGCACCGTGTTTCTGGATCATTGCCGCGTCCACCCCGAGCAACTCGGTCTTGGCGGCGTTGGAATAGGTCACAAAGCCGCGTTCAAACCAGTTGCTGGAGCCGGACAGATCCGTGCAGGCCGCGGAAATCATGCCGCCGGTGCAGCTTTCGGCGGTGGCCATCATCCATTGTTTCTTCTGAAGAAAATCGGCCACCAGCCCAACAAGCGCTGGTACGGGAATCTCTTTTGGGGATGGTGATTTACTGCTCACCAGATTCTCCAGAGGGCGATCACCAGCAGGGTGCAGAACGCGGCGACGATGTCGTCGAACAGGATGCCAAAGCCGCCACGGGCGCCGAAGCCCTTGAAGTGCCGGTCGGCCCAGGCCACGGGGCCCGGCTTGACCGCATCAAAAAACCGAAACAGGCCAAATGCCACCAGCTGGCCCCAGAAACCCACGGGCATCACCAGCCACAGCACCAGCCAGAAAGCCACCACTTCGTCCCAGACGATGCTGCCGGGGTCCAGCACCCGCATGTTTTTAGCGGTAACCGTACAGGCCCACCAGCCCACCAGCGCAGCGGCGGCAATCAGCCAGCCCATCTCTGCCGGCGCCAGCCAGCGCTGCAGCACGAGGAATGACAGCCAGGCCCACAGGGTGCCGGCCGTGCCGGGCGCCACCGGGCTGAGGCCGGAGCCAAACCCCAGCGCGATGAAATGGGCGGGATGCGCCAGCAAAAACTTTGCCGTGGGCCGTTGCGGGCCGGCGGATTCGGGTGGCAAGGGGGTGTCGGTCATGGAAGGTGTTGGTCAGCGGCTGTGCCTGGGGGCGCTCATGGGGATTCTGTCACATCGGTTTCACACATACCCGGCACAGTCCAGCCACTGATTGGAGGATGAGCATGTCGGTTTTAAAACAAATGAATGCGTTGACCATTGCGGCAGCATGTGCACTCTGCCTGGCCTCGGGGAACAGCCGTGCCGAGCCGGCGCCCGTGGTCGCGGTCGAGGCCATCCTGGCAGGCCACGCGGCTCTTCCGGCCACGGGCGCAGTGCCGGCGCCGCGCGATGCCGGTGCTTTTTTTGCCACGGCCGGCAAATTCGCCAATGCCCGGCGCCAGCGCAACGAACAATTGGGCAGTGAAGCCGCCAACACCTTTGTGGGGGATGCCAAATACCCGCGCGCCTCGGGCGGCACGCTGCCAATGAAGGGGCAGTCGGTGCAGGGATTTTCCGGCATTGTGTCGGTCGGGAAAGGCGAATTTCTGGTGCTGACCGACAACGGTTTCGGCAACAAAATCAATTCGCAGGACGCGCTGCTGATGGTGCACCAGATGTCGGTGAACTGGAGCAAGGGTCAAGTGGTGCGCCGCGGCACCATCTTTTTGAGCGACCCCCACAAGCGCGTGCCTTTTCACATCCAGAACGAAAACACGCAGCGCCGCTATCTCACCGGCATCGATTTCGATCCCGAGTCGATCCAGGTGGTGGGCCATGAATGGTGGATTGGCGACGAGTTCGGCCCCTACATCCTGCGCACCGACTTTCAGGGCCGCGTGCTGGGTGTGATCGAGGCGGTCGTCAATGGCAAGCTGCTGGCTTCCCCTGATCACTACATGCAGGGCCGCCTACCCAACCTGCCCGGCGAGGCACTGTTTGAAGTGCGCCGCTCCAATGGTTTTGAAGCCATGGCCAGGTCGCCCGATGGCAGCAAGCTCTACCCCATGTTTGAAGGGCCGCTGTTCGATGCCGCGGCCAAAAGCGTGGAGAAGCTGGGCGACAAAACCTATGTGCGCATCAATGAAGTCGATGTGGCCTCGCGCCGCTACACCGGCAAGCAGTGGAAATACCTGCTGGAAGAAGTGGGCAACGTGGTTGCTGATTTCCAGATGCTGGACGCCACGACTGGCCTGGTGATTGAGCGCGACGATGCCACCGAAGGCCAGTCGCCGGCTTGCCCCAACGAAGTGCGCGCCGACTGCTTTACCCGCCCGGCGCGGTTCAAGCGCGTTTACAAGATTGACCTGTCGGCTGCCGATGCCGACGGCTTGGTGCGCAAGGTCGCCTACATTGACCTGACCCGCATCGCCAACCCGAAGCGACTGGCCAAGGTGGGCCCGAATGAGGCCAACTTTGTGCTGCCGCACCTGGGGCCCGAAGGGCTGGCGATTGTCGATGCCACGCACATCGTGCTGGTCAATGACAACAACTTCCCGTACTCGTCAGGCCGTGTGATCGGCAAGCCCGATGACAACGAGCTGACCCTGCTGGACATTCGTGCGCTGGTCGAGGTGAAGTAGCTGCGAGGCGAGGCGGTGCAGGCCGTTCCGCTTCAGGGCTTCAGGGGCTCAGGCAAAGCTTTCCAGCCGCTGCCGCAGCGCCACGGGGATGGGCGCGCGGATGCGCTCGTCACGCCGTATGCAGACAGGGGAAAAGCGCGCGCTGAAAACCCGCCGACCGTCAGCCTGGCTGGCTTCCAGTTGAATGTCATAGCTGTGTGTGCGGATGGTGGTCACTGTGCAGCGGGTCTGGAACTCGTCGTCTGGCCGCAGGGCGCCATGAAACGAGAACTCAAGCCCCTTGCACGGCGTATCAACTTCCAGCGCCTTAATCCACGCACCGTACGACCCTTGCGCCAGCTCCACGTAAAACAGGTTGATGGTGCTCAGCACGTACTCTGAAAACTTGCCGGTGTAGACAAGGCCCGCGGGGTCGCAGTCAGACCAGCGCACCTGCCGCCGCACGATGAAGGGCTGGCGCGACAGCACCGACTCAAAGCTGTTGATGACCGGCGTTGTCACGCGGGTTGCCCTGTTGCAGCCCTGGCTTTTCGCGCATGCTGGATCTGGGTGAACAGTTCGGGATAGCTGGTCGCCAACCGTTCGTCGCTGACCCGGCCGGTCCGCGTCATGAAGGCGTAAATGAACTCCAGCGGCGTGTACTGCTGCATCCATTGCGCGATGTTTTCATACCAGAGGTAGGATTTTTGCGAGGCGGAAATCAGCTTGTTCTTTTCGGGGCCGCGAACATCCATAAAACGCTGCAGACGTTGTGCCGCCGTGACGCCCGGGTTATCGCCGCCTTCGGTCAGCGCGTCGGCCAGCGCCATCGCGTCGTCCATGGCGATGCGCGTTCCGGAGCCAATCGAGAAGTGGGCGCTGGTCTCGGCATCGCCCAGCAACACAGTGTTGCCGTGAACCGAGCGGCGGTTGCGAATGACCGGAAACTGGCGCCAGGCCGAGTTGTTGGAAATCAGGGGGTGGCCATCCAGCTCCTTGGCAAAGACGGCCTCAAAAAGCCTTTGCCGGGCTTGCGCATTCAGCTGCTCCATGCCGAGGCGCTCCCAGGTTGCGTGGTCGCATTCGGCCACGAAGGTGCTGCTGGTGGCCGAATACGGGTAGTAATGGGCCACAAAGGCGCCACCCTGGTACTCCCTGAACACCAGCGCTGCCGTGGGAAAGGCCTTGCCCACGCCAAACCAGGCAAAGTGGTTGCTCAGAAAAGATCGGGTGGTTCCAAAGCCGGCTTCGTTGGCCGTGCGAACAACGGAATTGATGCCGTCCGAGCCGACCACCACGTCCGCCTCTTCGAGGTGTTGCAACTGGTCCGGATGGTCCAGCCGCACGCCGTAACGGATGTTGACCCCTGCATTGGTGGCCGCCTGTTGCAGCACAGACAGCAGCTCAATCCGGGCAATCGCGCCACCGCCGGCGTTGGGCCGTTTGATGGCAATCGGCGTCTCGCGCTGCGTGATGACCTGGTGCGTGGTGAAGGTCATCCTGGACACCAGCGTACGGTGGGTGGCTTCATCAGCCGCCTTGAGCCGGCTCAGGCCCGAGTCGGCGAGCACCACACCAAAACCAAAGGTGGCATCGGGCGCGTTTTGCTCGACGATGTTGATGGTCCAGTCCGGGTGGCGTTTCTTGATGAGGATGGAGAGGTACAGGCCGGCCGGGCCGGCGCCAACGACAGCGATTTTCATGATGCAGGCCCTTCGGTGATGAGCAGGTTGTCGTTGTCAAACTGTGCGACATGGCCAATCAGCCCACCCGTCAGCGCACCATGCCAGACGGCGGGTTTGAAGCCCAGTGTCTTGCGCACCAGGTGAATTTCACCTTCGGTATCCAGCCGGTAATAGCCCAGTGCCGGGCCGCGCACGGTAATGCCGCTTGTCGCCTTGGCGTGGTCCACCAGCGGCAGGAATTCCGGCACGTCGAGTACAAAAACGGAAACCATCAGAGTGCCTCCATTTCTGCGGCCAGCTGAAGGCCTTTGCTGCGCCACACATCGTCGATGCAGGTCAAGGCCTGGCTGTCTTCCAGCGCCATGCCGGCCTCCAGTGTGCGGCGTGCATCGTCAATATCGATGGGTGAGAAGGGCCTGACTTGCCAGGTGATTTCGAGTGCATAGCCGTTGGGGTCGTTGAAATAGATGGACTCGATGACCTCGTGGCGGATCTGGTAGTTCAGCTTGATGCCGGCGGCTTCGATTTTGGCGCGGCACGCCAGCAAATCCTCCCGGGTTTCAACGCGCCAGGCGGTGTGCGTGGCGCGGTAGCGGTAGTCGTCGCGCGCATTGGTGAACTCGGGTTTTTCAGCACCGATGTAGTAGAAGAAAGCAATGGTGCTGCCCTTGCCGCTGTCAAAGAAAAAGTGCAGAAAATCCGCATGGTCTTCAGGCCCCCAGCCGCGCGCCGAGATGGCATGGACCAGCGGAAGGCCCAGCAGGTCGCGGTAGAAGTGCACGGTTTCGCGCAGCTTCCAGGTCGGGCGTGCGGTGTGGTGAACGCCGGCAAGTGGCAGTCCGGGTGTGGTCGTCATGATTTCTCCTTTGGCAAGGTGTTGGCTACTGCGCTGGCCCGCTCGGCGGCCAGCTTGTCGGTAATCATTTGTCGCAGGGTGGGCTTGCTCAGCTTTCCGGAGCCGGTGAGCGGAAATTCCGTGAGCACCTCAATGCGTTCGGGCCATTTGAAGCGGGCCACGCCGGCCTGGCGCAAAAAGTCACCCAGGCTGGCGACTGTGGGGGCGACCGTGCCTTCGCGAAGAATCAGAAAAGCGCAGACACGTTCGCGGTACACAGGGTCGGGCATTCCCACCACCGACACCGCGGCGACAGCCGGATGTCCTGCGAGGATCAGCTCCAGCTCGCCGCTGTTGATTTTTTCGCCGGCACGATCGACCACGTCTTTGGTGCGACCGCAGAACTTGAAGTAGCGCACGCCATCGATGTCGTGAAACGACATCAAATCGCCCGAGCGATAAAAACCGCCGCTGGTGAAGGTTTCGCGGTTGCGCTCCGGGGCATCGAAGTAACCGTGAATGGTGTATGGGCCGGCAAAGGCGCATTCACCTTCGACGCCGGGCTCCAGGATTTCTTCTTCGGTGCCGGTTTTGAAAATTTTGACCTGATCCAGCGACGACACCGGGCGTCCGACCATGGTGTCTATGACTTCCTGCGGATCGCCCTCGCGCGTGAACATGATCACACCTTCGGTCATGCCAAAGATGTGCCACACCGGCACGCCCAGAATCTCGCGGACCCGGGCCGAGTTGTTGGTGGTGACGGCGCCGCGCAGGCTGCCAAACGACATCTGGCCGGCCTCGATAGCGGGCCGCAACTTCTCCAGAATTGGCCCGCCCATGATGGCCCAGGTGGGCTGGCAGTTGTTGAAGAGTTCGACCAGGCTATCGACCTGCAGGTCGATAGCCACCGTGACGCGCCCGCCGTTCAGCAAAAAGGGGCCGAGGCAGCAGCCCAGATTCAGGTTGTGCATCATCGGTAGCGGCATGAACAGGCAGTCGTCTGCGCTGTAGTGGTTGACGGCCGCCACGGCCCGCATGTTGTAGAGGTATTCGTTGTGAAAGCGGGGAATGATTTTTGGCACGCCGGTGGTGCCGCCGGACAGCTGGAACACCGCCACCTGGAACGGGTCTTGCGGCACCTCGGCTAGCAGGCGCCGGGCCTCCTCCAGTGTCACCGAGTCGACCAGACTGCACAGTGTGATGGCAGGGGCGCGGGTGTTGCCGCGAGCCTGCACGATCCACTGCAGGGTGGGAATGCGGCGCTGCATGTCCTGCGCGAAGGCGAGGTCGTCAAACTTGGGGTCGTCGCCCGCCACGAAATGCAGGCGTGCGCCGCTGTGCTGGCCCAGATAGGAAATCTCGTGTTCGCGGTGCGCGGCCAGCGTGCACAGCGGAATCAGCGCGGCCTTCAGGCAGGCGATCAGTCCAAACACCAGTTCCTTGCTGTTGCCCAGCTGAAAAATCACCCGGTCGGTGGGCTGCAAGCCCAGCCCCAGCAAGGCTGCGGCCAGGCGGTCGGTGATCTCGTCCAATTGTTGATAGGTGATGTCGCCCGCCGGTCCGCACAGGGCCACCCGGTCGGCGTGCTGCCTGAAGGCTGCGCGCAAGGCATGCCCCAGCGTTTCGTCGGTCAGCGCGCCGGCGCGCACATAACGTGTCAAGGCTTCCGGCGGAGGATAGACAACACCGGGTATCGGCTTCTTGACGCCCATCCCGGGCGTGAGGTTTTCGGATTTCATTCCGGCTTGATCCCGGCGGCCTTGATAATGCCGCCAAACAGCGTGATTTCGCTTCTGACGAATTGCTGGGCACTCTCCACCGTGCCGGGCCGCGGGTAAGTGCCCAGGTGGCGGAATCTCTCCACCACGTCGGGTAGATGGATGGCGTCGTTCACTTCCTTGTTGAGGCGTGTCACGATGTCTTTGGGTGTGCCCTTGGGCGCCACCATCAAAAACCAGCCGTACACGTTAAAACCTGGCACGGTATCGTTGGCCAGGGGAATGCCTTCCAGTCCGGGCAGCACCGTTTCGGAAGCGACGGCCAGGGCGCGAAGGCGGCCGGACTTGATGAGCTGGATCAGCGGCGCTACGCCGTCCGAGAACATGGGCACGTCCCCGCCGACCGTGGCCTGAATACCCTGCCCGGAAGAAGCGAATGGCACGACCTGAAATTTGGCGCCCGTGCGGGTCGCCAGCAATTCGTTGGTCAGGTTCGGGATGGAGCCGCGGACGGAACTGCCCAGCGCGATCTTTTCAGGATTCGCCCTGGCAACTGCAATGGCCTCAGCGAGGTTTTTGGCCGGGAAGGCCGGATTGCTCACGAACAGCATGGGCGTCATGCCCACGGTACCGATGATCTCAAAATCACGAACGACATCGTAAGTCGCTTCCTTGTAGGTGAAAGGGGTGACAGCGGCCACCGCGCCATGCATGAGGGTCAGGGTGTAGCCATCTGCAGGGGCCTGCTTCAGCTGATTCATGCTGATAAGACCACCGGCGCCGGTACGATTTTCAACAATCACCGGCTGGCTCAGGGAGCGGCTCAGCTTGTCACCCATGATCCGGGCAATCAGGTCGGGCGCGCTGCCTGGTGTGGATGGCACCAGGATCCTGATGGGCTTGCCGGGCCAGGTTTGCGCGCTGGCGCCAGACACCGCGAGGCCGGCGATGAGCGCTGCGGCGGTGGCGATAAAGGTTCTCTTGGTCGTCATGTTGTCTCCTGCTGTGAAAATGGATAAGCCGTGATGAATGAATTTCAGAACGACTTGTTGCGCAGCCAGTCTTGAATCATCTGGCCGGCGAGAACCTGGCCCGACGCTTCGCCTTCTGTCAGGGCCATGCCGTGATGGTTGCCTCTGACTTTGTGCCTTTGCTTGTCGGCGCTGCCTATGGACGCATAAATCGCATCCATGTCCGACGGAAACGCCGCCTGGTCGCCGGTGTATTCGAGCATCAGCGTTGGCTGGGTCAGCTCGGGGCCGCATTTTTCGAAGCTGGCGTTTGATGAAATACCGGACCAGGTGGACAGCCACGATTCGGCCGTGACCAGGCGCGCAAAACCGACGCTTCCGAGGTTGGAGACGAAGGGGTCTGCCCCCCACAAGGTGCCGACTTGCCGGTCTGACGGGTCAAGGCCCAGGTCCCAGCAACGCAGGTCGGCATCCGTGCGCCAGACCTGGTAAATCGGCGTGTGCGCCACCTGCATGCGCAAGCGGATTGACGGCGCCGCGCCTTCGCCCAGCGCTTTTAGCTCTTGGCGGGCCAGTGCCTTGTTTTTCAGTGCCGCTTTTGCCCGCTCGTCCAGCCGCTGCACGCGGGCGCGCTGGGCGGCGCGGTAACGCTGGATGAATTCTGGCGCGTAGCTGGAGGAGGCGGGCGGCTCTCTGAACCCGTTGGCCAGACTGAACGGGTCCAGTGACGGGTCGGTTGAAAACGCGTCGTTTTCGTCGATCACCGAGGGATCGATGCCGTTCATCAGCAGCATGCCCTGGCCGGGATGCGGCGAGACGAACACCAGGCCATCTGGCGCAGGCATGTTGGCCTGCGCCAGCTTGACAGGCCTTCCCGCGGGCGTCGCGCTCAGGCGGTCCAGCGGGGCGCGCAGGGCTTGCTGCGCATAAAAGGCGTACAGGCCGGCACCGCCGGACAGACCCAGCAACACAATGCGCTGGAAGCCCAGTTTTCTTAAATGCGCTGTGGCGGTGGCCACATCGAGCAGCGCCACCTCATGCTCCAGCCGCAGGTCGTTGCCGATGGAGCGCGGCGCCTGCACCCAGCAGGCGCATTGCGCATCCAGCACATCCGGGACGAGGTAGGGTGTGCCGGAAAATTCGCGCGGATGCATCATGCAAACGACGGTGGTTTCCTGGCCGGTCTGTGAATACAGGAACCCCAAGGTGCGTTGCCCGTCCGCCGTGCGCAGGGCCTGCGGTTTGACGGCGTAGGCGCGCTCCATCCGGGCGGGATTCCAGCCTGTTCCTCTCAACCCCGCGGTTACGTTGGCTTTCTTGCCTTCGGTCATGTCGTGTCTCCTTGATCCATGTCAATAATTAACTGACAATTAATTTAAATACTACGTTAAAATTAACGGTCAGTCAATTTTTTAAAACGCCATGATGGAAAAACGCCAGCGGATAAAAGCGAGCGAGCCTGCATCCCTTCCGGGAATACAGGCTGAAGGCTCATCTATGAAGGCACGCCGCCCGGGACGGCCTTCCGGCAGTTCGGCGCGCAGTGCCGGCACCGTGAAGCCCCTGATTTCGCGCGAAGATGTACTGGAAAAAGCCGCGCAGCTGGCGATGACGGAGCCACTCAACGAACTGTCCATCGCCGGACTGGCCAAGGAGTTCGGTGTAACGACGGCACTCATTCACTATTACGCCGGCAGCCGGGACGAACTGATTTCCGGCGTCATTAACCGCTACTTCAAGGCCCGCGTGGAACGTTTCACGCCGCTGACAAGCGATTGGCGGGCTGATGTCGAGGCGCATGCGCGCGCGATTTTTGATTTATCGCGTGAATATGGCGGCGTGCTTCAGTACCTGATGTCGCACAACAGGTTCCGGCTTTTTCAGCAGGTGGCCCCGGGGGAAACCGACTATGGCCTCGCTTACCTCAACCGCCTGGGTGAAATCTTTCAGGCGGGCGGATTTACCCCGGCGCAAAGTGCAATGGGTTATCACCTGCTGGCGCAGTTTGTGATGACTTCAGCCTATGCCGATGTCAACCGTCAGCTGCCCGCCGAACATGGCAGCTACATATTGGGCCGTATCCAGTCCACACCTGCCGGACAGTTTCCCGGTGCGCATTACCTTGCCGTACCGTTTTCACAGCTGGACTCCCAATCCGCCTTTGATGCTGGGCTCAAGATATTGCTCGATGGTATCGAGGGTTGGCGTACGCCTGACATGGCAACAAAAAAGCCACGGCGGCCGGCTCAAGCTGCTGCCGTATCAGGCAAAGTGATCAAATGAAGCGAAGCTGCTGGGCATCAGCTGCCCTTGGGCATCGACCAGCCGCAAGCCGGCATCGCTGTCGATGCTGCCAATGCGTGTGACCGGCGTTTGCGCCAGCTGCGAAGCCGCCTGCACTGCGTCACGTGCAGACACGGGGGCTGTGAAGGCCAACTCGTAATCGTCTCCGCCCGAGAGTATGAATTCCAGCTGCTTGTCCGCGGAAATGTGGGCGCTTTCCCCTGCCGAACGGGAGCCGGTTGCTATCAGACTGGTAGCGAGTTCGGTCTGGATGGTGGCGCCGACCCGGGAGGCCGTCAGGATGTGGCGCAGGTCGCCCAGCAGCCCGTCGCTCACGTCGATCGCGGCGCTCGCCACGCCGCGCAAGGCCTGCCCCAGAGCCACCCGGGGCGTGGGCTGCTCCAGGCGGGTGCGGGCCTGCGCCAGTGCCCGGGCGGGCAGCGGCAGGGCGCCGCGCAGGGCCTCGAGAGCCAGCCGCGCATCGCCCAGCGTGCCGCTCACATACAGGTCATCGCCCGCCCGCGCGCCCGAGCGCAGCAGCGCCTGGCTTTGGCCGCCCACCACAGGCACCTCGCCAAACACCGTGATGCAGATGTTGAGTGGTCCCTGCGTCGTGTCGCCACCGACCAGCTCGCAGCCGTGCGCATCGGCCAGGCGCAGCAGGCCGCGCGAGAAGGGCTCCAGCCAGGCGTCGTCGGCGCGCGGCAGGGCCAGCGCCAGCGTGAAGGCCAGCGGCGTCGCGCCGCAGGCGGCCAGATCGCTCAGGTTGACCGCCAGCGCCTTGTGGCCCAGCGTGAAAGGATCGACATCGGGGAAAAAATGCCGGCCTTCGACTAGCATGTCGCAGGAGATGGCCAGCTGCGTGCCCGGCGCCGGCTGCAGCAGCGCGCAGTCGTCGCCCACGCCGAGCGCGGCACGGCGTGCAGGACGTGTGAAATAGCGCGCAATCAGATCAAACTCACCCATGGCGCCAAGCATACAGGCAGTGCGCCTGCCTGGCCTGGCTTGGCCTGCCTGGTCAGGGCTGCTGGGTATGCGTCACGCCGCCGCGAAAGCGCTGCGCCGCCTGCCGGATGACTTCGGCCAGCAGGTGCTCCTCGCCCTGCTTCTCGCGCAGCCAGCGGGCGTCGTTGTCGCCCCGCTCCACGCTGGTCTGCAACAGGTGCAGCGAGGCGCCGGCGCCCACCGCTCCCGCGTGGCGCTCAATCTGGCCCATGGTCATCAGGATGTGCTCGCGCAGCGGCATGTGGCTGCCGGTGGCCGGGTCGACATAAACGGCGTCCAGGCCGAAGCGGCAGGCCTGGAAGCGGTTGTAGGTGTAGACGAGGTAGTCGTCTTCCGTCGGCATGAAGGGCTGCTCGTTCATGAACCACGAGGCCAGCGACTGCACGAAGCCCGCCAGCGCCGTGGCGCGCTCGACCGTGAGCGGTGTGTCGAACACCCGGATCTCGATGGTGCCGAATTCCGGCTTGGGCCGGATGTCCCAGTAAAAGTCCTTCATGCTCTTGACCACGCCGGTGCGCGTCATCTTGTCGAAGTACACGGTGAAGTCGTCCCAGGTCAGCGCGAACGGCGCGCGGCCCGACAGCGGAAAGGCAAACACCGAGTTGAGCCGCGCCGAGTCAAACGCCGTGTCCTGGCCCTGCACATAGGGCGAGGAGGCCGACAGCGCGATGAAATGCGGGATGTAGCGTGACATGCGGTGCAGCGTGAGCAGCGCGCTGTCTGCATTGGGGCAGCCCACATGCACATGCTGGCCGAAAATCGTGAACTGCTTGGAGAGGTAGCCATACAGCTCGGACAGTTCGCGAAAGCGCGGCTTGTCGTAAATGCGGCGTTCATGCCACTGCTGGAAGGGGTGCGTGCCACCGCCGACCACGGCAATGTTGAGTTTGTCGGCGCTTTTCACCAGGGCATCGCGGATTTGCGAGAGCTGGCCCAGGACTTCCGACGACGAATTGCAGACCCCGGTGGAGATTTCAATCATGCTCGAGGTCATCTCGGGCACCACGCTGCCGGGCAGCGGTATCTTGTGCATCAGGCGCAGCATGTCCTCGGCATAGGGTGCCAGGTCATAGTCGTGCGTGTTCACGAGCTGCAGTTCCAGCTCCACGCCCAACGACAAGGCAGCAGATTTGTGGAAGGGTTCAAGACTCATGCGGTGCTCCTGCAGGGGCGCTGCGCCTGAGCGGCGGCCAGCGGGTGGAACTTTCACCCGCGCGGTAGATGGCCACGGTGGCCAGGATCGCGCCCAGCATCTCCATCAGCAAAATGGCCGGCAGGGCCACCCCGGCAATCTGCCGACCCAGCGGGCCGGACGCGGCGACAAACTGTGACACCAGCAGCAGCGCCACCGATGACATCGGGGACATCGCGCAGCCGACCCACAGGGCCTGCTTCCAGCTGGCGCCACTGCCGACGTTGCCCAGCGCCACGCCGGCAATCTTGGCCAGCATGCGCGCCACGACCAGCGCCAGCACCAGGCCCGTCACCGGGCCGCTCCAGTCGGCCTGGGCGGCCACCACCGACACCAGCACGAACATCAGCATGGTGAGCATGGATGAGGCCGTGCCCATTTGCCGCGGCCAGGACCAGGGGCGCGGATTGAGCTGCTTGAGCAGCATGCCGCCCAGCAATGCCGCCAGCGGCGCGGAACCGCCAAAGTTGGCGGCCAGCGCGGCACCGGCCGCAATCAGCGCGAGCAGCAGGATGGCCGTGTTCTCGCTGGTGGGGCTCATCACGCGCAGCGCGGTGCGCAGCGTGAGCGCCAGCACGGCGCCGACCACCACCGACAGCCCGAGCACGACGAGTACCGGGTAGAGCGAGTTCGTCAGCTCGGCTTCGCCCCGCGGCATCATCCCCGCGCGGGCGCTGCACAGCGTCAGGGCATACAGGGTGCTGAGGGTGGACAGCACCTGCGCCCGCTCGGTGACCGGGCCCGCCGCCCGTGTGTCGATGGCCACGCGAGACAGCACGGCGGGCGATGCGGCGATGGCCAGCAGGGCCAGGGATTCGGCGACGACTTCGCGCATGCCCACATAGTCCAGCGCCCAGCGCACCAGGAAGAAGGTCAGCGTGGATTCGGCCAGGCTTTGCACCAGCACCATGGGGTTGTGGCGAAACCAGCGCAGCGGAATGCGGCCGCCCGCTTCAAACAGCACGACCGCGACGCCCAGCTCCAGCAGGAACAGCCCGGTGCCCTGCAAGGGCCAGGCCGCGCCCGTGAATCCGGCCAGGCCGGCAATAGTGCCGAGGGCCGAATAGCCGATGACCTTGGGCAGACCGGTGTAGCGGTTCACCAGATGGCCGGAAGCAGCAGCCAGGGCCAGCAGGATGGACCACTGCACCGTAGGCAATCCTGCCGATGGCTTGATCCACTCGGCCCAGATGGCCAGGATTTCATTCATGCAGGAGGGTCTCCACTCTGGTCGGTATTCTGCAGCCACGCCTGCCCCGGAAAGAGGCAAAGGCGGGTGCGCTTGGGTTGGCCAGCAGTTATAGCTTGAAGCCCCGGCCGTCACTCGGGAAGCGACGATGCGTTGCAATAATTTACAGGGGGCGTGCCATCCGTCCTGTAGGACAAGAGCTGAAATCGCCGGATGGTCGGCGCATGGTCGGCGCATGGGCGATGCCGGCAGGATGGACGCCTCGCGGCAACGGCGCTACGCCGGCACGAAGAAGCTGCGCGGATGGGTGCGCCAGCGGGCCAGGATGGCGGCGCGAATGCGGGCGCGGTCTACCCCGCTGACGTTGTGGGCCTGCAAGGCCAGGCGGAACGCGAGGTAAAAACTCACGCCCAGGTTCAGCGCGCCAATCAGCGGAATCGCGGCCATGCACCACCAGATCGCCGGGGAGCGGAAGGCCTCAAGACCGAGCGAGGCGCCAGCCGCCGCGAGCTGCCCTGTCGACAGCGTGACGTGGCGGGCCTCGAGTTCGATGCCGAAGAAGCCGGTGAACGCCGGGATCAGGCCCAGCATGAAACCCAGTGCGATGTTGGAGGCAAAGCCGGAGATGTTTTCGCGCATGAAGGCGGACCAGCGCGCGGCGCGTTCGCTACCCAGGGCGCTGGTAAAGCGCGGGTTGTAGCGCATGGCCGAATCGAGGCGGTGCAGTACGAACCAGTTCTCGGCCCAGCCGGCGATCATGCTGGCGGAAAACAGCAGCACGCCGGTGAAGGCCGCCCAGAGCAGCGTCGGGCCCAGCAGTGTCAGCGTGGCCAGGATATGGCGGGCCTCGTGGTCGCCGATCATCGGGCGGCCCAGCAGCAGCAGGATCAGTGCGTTGATCAGCAGCACGGCCGGCACGACCATGAACACGTTGCCGAACACGGCCGCCACCTGCGAGCGCACCAGATGCGTCACCTCATCGACAAAATCCTCCACGGCATTCGTGGCCTCGGCTGACCCGATGTCCTTGAGCTTGGCGGCCATGGCGGGCGCCGTCATCGCCGGTTGCTTGGTGGCCAGCGTGAAATGCAGCAGCTGGATCATGATGAAGGTGCCGGCGTAGGCCACGCTGGCCCAGAAGCCGCTCCAGAAGGCCGACAGGCCAATGCCCACCACCATGAACTTGAGCAGCGTGGTGAAGGCCGTGACCGCGCCGCCGCCCATGGCCTTGCCCAGCATTTCGCGGTATTCGTCGCGGTTGCGGGTGATGTAGCGCTCGCCGGTCTCGGCGCTGCGCTCGGCCATCTTGGCGGACAGCAGGGTGGAGTTGGCGCTGATCAGCGCGCTGATGCTCTTGCTTTCCTGCCCGATGATCACCCGGCGGACCAGCAGCTTGAGCGCGGCCATGGCCGGTTTGGGCGAGAGCAGGGCGTCCAGCAGTTCCCGCACGCGCATCATGCGCTCGCGCAGCTGGCGCAGGCGAAACACCATGCCGACCGAAATGCCGTTTTCCTCGATATGCGCGTAGACGCTGTTGACCGCCTGGCGGCAGGCGTCAAGCCGCCCGCGGTACTGCGTGACGGCGGCCTGGAGTTGCGCCTCGTCGCGTTCGGGATTGAAAAAGATGCTGCGCAGCTCTTCGATGTCGGAGGGCAGGGCGTGAAACGCCCGCGCGTGGGGCGCGGCCCGGTCCATGCGCAGTCGCAACTCGGGCGCGAAACCGGTGGCGCGAATCTGGGCCGTGCAATAGGTCAGGGCGTCCACCAGGCTGTACTGCCAGTGCAGGGTGTCCAGCTGGGGTTGGGGCGAGAGCAGGCGGGCCAGCTGGTCGATCTGCGGCTCCTCCAGGGCGCCCATCCACTGGGCGTCGAAACGCCGCGGCGCCACCAGCGGGAACAACTCCGACGCATCGATGGTTTCGGGCGTGCCCGGCAGCATCTTGCGGCGCAGGCGCTCGCCGAGTTCGCTGACAAAAGCCGTGCGGGGGGCAAAGCCAAAGTCCGCCAGCAAGGTGGTGATGTCGACCGTCTGTATCAGCTGTTGCCACCAGGCCTGCAGGCGCCGCTGGACGTCCGGCTGGGCCTCGACGGCCTCCAGAAAGGCCTGTACCCGTGCCACGGCGGCCTGGACGGAGGTCTGGTCGCCGCGAATCCATGCGAACAGCCGGATCAGCCACACATGGCGGCCGGTCAGGTCGGCATCGGGGCTCAGCGCCCGGAGCAGGAGGGGCAGGTCTTTCATCGACCGGGTCAATGCAGGACGCGGCCGGCCGGATTACCTCCCTGGTGCGCCTCCAGCACAAACATCGGAATGGCCACCTCGAAGCGCGTGCCGTCTTCCGCCACGCAGAAATAGCTGCCGTGCATGGTGCCGCTCGGCGTGCGCAGGCGCGAGCCGCTGGAGTACTGGAAGGACTCGCCCGGCTTGAGCAGCGGCTGGTGACCCACCACGCCCAGTCCCTTGACTTCTTCGGTGTGGCCGTTCGCATCACTGATGATCCAGTGGCGGGAAATCAGTTGGGCGGCCACGTCCCCGGTGTTGGTGATTGTGACGGTATAGGAAAAACCGTAAATCAGGTCTTCGGGCGCAGACTGGTCAGGCTGGTACTGGGGTAGGACTTCGCAGGAAAAATGGTATTTGGACATGGATAGAAAAACTGTGGTTGTCCACTGGGGTTGTCCATGTTAACCGCGTCATCCCGAGCCGGTGTAACGACCGTGCGGCAATCGGGCCGGCTTGCTGCGACAATCCCTGCATGAGTAAAACCACGCCGCCCACCTACCGGATTGCTCCCTCCATTTTGTCCGCCGACTTCGCCCGCCTGGGGGCAGAACTCGATGCCGTCATTGCAGCGGGGGCCGACTGGATCCACTTTGACGTGATGGACAACCATTACGTGCCCAACCTGACTTTCGGACCCATGATTTGCCAGGCCCTGAAACCCCATGCCAAAAAAGCCGATGGCTCGGCGGTACCGATTGATGTGCACCTGATGGTGCAACCGGTCGATGCCCTCGCTGCCGCGTTTGCCGATGCAGGCGCCGACCTGATCAGCTTTCACCCTGACGCGTCCGGCCATGTGCACCGCAGCGTGCAGGCCATCAAGGCCAAGGGGTGCAAGGCCGGGCTGGTGTTCAACCCGGCCGCGTCCCTGGAGGTGCTGGACTGGGTCATCGATGACATCGATCTGATCCTGATCATGAGCGTGAACCCCGGGTTTGGCGGGCAGAGCTTCATCGACTCGGCGCTGCGCAAGATCGAGCAGGCACGAAAACGCATTGATGCCTCGGGCAAGGACATTCGCCTGGAAGTCGATGGCGGCATCAAGACCGACAACATCGCGCGTGTGGCCGCCGCCGGGGCCGATACCTTTGTGGCCGGCAGCGCCATTTTTGGCAAACCCGACTACAAGGCGGTGATTGACGGGATGCGGACCGCGTTGGCAGGTTAAGGCCGTGTGCCGGGCCGCCAGGACGAAGCCTCTGGTTTTAAGAATGGAGGAGCCGGACCATGCATGACGTAGCGAGGCCGGGAGCGGGCGAGCTGCTCCACCCGGACACCGGTGCCGTGAGTGCGCCGGTGCAGCCGCGCCGAGCCCGCGTGCTGGTGATTGAAGATACGGCGGATATCCGCTATTTCCTCGAGGCCTTGCTGCGCGAACCGTATGAGGTCCTGCTGGCCGCCGATGGCGAGGCCGGCCTGCAAATGGCCCAGGGCGACCGGCGCCCCGAGATCATCCTGCTGGACGTCATGATGCCCGACATGGACGGCTATGAGGTCATGAGCCGGCTGGCAAACGACGCGCGCACGGCCGATATCCCGGTCATTTTCCTGACCGCCCTGGGCAGCGTGGCGGATGAACAGAAAGGGCTGGATCTGGGGGCCACGGACTACATCGCCAAGCCGATCAGCCCGCCGATTCTGCTGGCCCGCGTCAGGCTTCATCTGGAGCGCAGCGCCAATGCCAAACGCCTGAAGGATTTGTCCGAGCAGCTGTCGCGCTACCTGGCGCCACAGGTTTACCAGTCGCTGTTCGACGGTTCGCGCCAGGCCGAAATTCAGACGCAGCGCAAGCGGCTGACCGTGTTTTTTTCCGACATCAAGAACTTCACCGCCTCGACGGCGCAATGGCAGCCCGAAGAGGTCACGCTGCTGCTGAACAGCTATTTCGCGGAGATGTCGCAGATCGCGGCGGAATATGGCGCGACGCTGGACAAGTTCATCGGCGATGCCATCGTCATCTTTTTTGGCGATCCCCACAGCCTGGGGCCGCGCCAGGACGCCTTGCAGTGCGTGCGGATGGCGATGGCGATGCAAAAGCGCATGCTGGATTTGCAGCGGCGCTGGCGCGGCATGGGCATCAGCAAGACGTTCGAGATACGCATCGGCATCAATTCCGGCTTTTGCGATGTGGGCAATTTCGGCAGCGCGCTGCGCATGGAGTACACCATCATCGGGCGCGAGGTGAATCTCGCCGCCCGGCTTGAACAGGCCGCCGGGCCCGGCGAGATCCTGATCTCCAGTGAAACCCATGCCCTGGTGCAGGGCGAAATCTTCGCGGATGCGCGGGAGCCGCTGCTGGCCAAGGGCTTCTCCGAGCCCATCGCCATCTATGCCGTCCGCAACACGGCCATCGCTGCGGCAGGCGAAGCCGGCATCATCCAGTGTGACCAGCCGGGACTGCGCATGGACATCGACCTGGCCCGGTTGACGGATGCGGAGCGGGCGCAAGCCGCGACCCAGCTTCGCCGGGCACTGGAGAGCCTGGAGCCACCGGTGGGTGCCAACGCCATGCCAGCGGCTGAAGCGGCCGCTGCGCCAGCGTCCGGGGTGGCGGAGGTGGAGGTGAAGGTGGAGGCGGATTCAGCCGATGTTTTGTTGCCCGAACAGCTGGCGGGTCTGGACCTGGCATTGGGACTGTCCCGTGCGATGGGGCTCCGCCCGCTGTACGTCTCGATGCTCCGCCGCTTCCAGCAAAGCCATCAGGAAACGACCGCGCGCATCCGGCAGGCCCTGCAAGACGGTGAGCTGAAGACCGCAGAAATGCTGAGCCACTCCCTGCGGGGGATAGCGGGGCAGATTGGTGCAACGCGTGTGCCGCAGGACGCCGAAGCGCTGGAGCAGGCGCTCTGTGACGGCCGGCCGCGTGAAGCCCTTGACGGCCTGCTGGCAGAACTCGAGGCCTCCCTGGGCGAACTGATTGCCGCACTGCATGCCGGGCTGCCACCCGAGGCTGCTGCGCCCTGATCATTTCCACGCGGGGGCGGCGTAACATGCAGAGCGTGGTACGTCAGAACCTGCGGGTGTATTTTGGGCAACCGCTTGCGATCGGGCGGGCCCTCCAGCACCGGAATTTGACAGTACCCAGGCGTATGTCACGCCGCATGTCACGACAGGAGCCATACCTTGCACCACACCGATGTTTACGGGGTTACGTCGAAAGGCGAGCAGGAGCTGCGCGGTTCAGCCACCACCATTTCACCGCCCGAGGTGGAACTGCTGGTGCGCCTTGATGGCGTCTTGACGCTGATGCAGATCCGGCAGGGCATGAGTGCGGCGGCGCTCGAGACATTTGATGCAACGCTCAGGATGCTGATCTTCAAGGACCTTGCGGCCATGGTTCGCCCCGATTCCTTTGCCGCGTCGCTGCAGTTCCAGTTCAGCGCCACGGCGTTGACCCAGGCCAACGCTGAAGCCGATGCCTGCGCCGCGTCGCTCAAGAACTCCAGCTACTACGTCCGGATTGCGCACAAGCGCGCCTTGCCTCCCCCGCGTACGCCGGGGCAGCGCTTGTCGGCCATTGTGGTTGATGACGACCCGCAGCTGGCCAGTTTCCTGAGCCAGTATCTGACGTTTGAAGGGTTTGATGTGCGGGTCGCCGGGTCCCGTGCCGAGGTCGTGGCCGAGTTTCGTAAACCCCCGAGGCCCGATCTCGTGCTTCTCGATGTGATGCTTCCCGATGCCGATGGCTTTGACATTCTGCTCAGAATTCGTGCGCACCCGGCACTCAAGGATGTGCCCATCATCATGCTGACAGCCAAGGCCACCCGGGAGTCTGTTCTGAAAGGTCTGGCGGGGGGCGCCAATGGCTATGTCACCAAGCCGGTCGAGATCGACGCCCTGCTGGAAGCTGTGCGTACGGTCGTAGGACCGCAGTGATGCAGGGCCGGGCCATGGGGAGCGGGAAGCGGGAAGCGGGCCATGGCGCCAGCACCGGCGGCCCGGTAGTTGTGCCAACGCGTGTATAAACAGCCGAGGCCTCGTTTGCCGCGGGAGGGCGTCTGTTCCGAAGCACAGTCACCGGCCCCGACGGGCCGACCCGGGCGCCGCGCGGTCGTGGACCCCCGGGCGGATTGCGCCGCATGACCAGGTCGAAACCCCAGAAGCCATCAAGAGCCACCATGAAGCTACCCTTTCGTGCCACTGTCAATCTGGCCCTGTGCATGGGGCTGGTCCTGATCGTCCTGAGTACGGCCGCGTCGTACCTCACGATCAATGCGCTGATCAGCGATGCACAGCAGGAGACGCAAAACCGCGACACGGTCCTGTTGCTGGAGGAGGTCGTGTCCCAGTTCAAAACCGCGGAGTCCCTGCAGCGGCGCTACCTGCTCACCCATACGGAACATGACCTGGCGGCCTACCGGCAGGCCAGCGTCCGCATACAACAGGCGCTGCTGCACGTGTCCAGCGTGCAAACGCCAGTCGGCGTGCGGCAGGAGTTGCTGGCGCTGAAAGACCTGATCGGCCGGCGGGTTGAACTGTTGGAGCAGGCCGTCGCGGCCCGGCAGCAGAGGGGGCTGGAGGCTGCCACGGCCCTGGTCGGCAGTGACCTGAACCGTCAGCTTCACCAGGAGATTGACGGCCTGACCCGTCGCATCAAGAGCCATGAAACGCTGGCGCTGGAGTACTCCAAAGAAGAGACCCGGCAGAGCGCCCAGACCGTCAAGCTCCTGATTCTGTCAGGCGGCGTGCTCTCGCTCGGCGTACTGGCATGGGCCATCCTGATGATCATCCGGTTTCAGGCCCAGCGCCGCCTGGTGGAGGCGCGGCTGTCCGACAGCGAGGCCATGAGCCGGGCCGTCACCGAGAGCATGGCGGAAGGCGTGGTGACGGCCACTCCGCAGGGCGTCATTGTCGGCGCCAACAGCGCCGCAAGGGCCCTCTTCGGCTACACGCTTGACGACCTGGTCGGCCGCCAGGTGGTCTCGCTGTTGCCGCAGCGCTACCAGGCCAATTTCACCGCGTTCTATGAGGCCCTGGCCAGCCGCCCCCGCGATTTCAGGGAGTCCGGCACCGAGGTCCGCGGGGTGCGCCGCGACGGCACCGAATTTCCGGTCCATGTGTCTTTCGGAGACGTCCATGTGGGCGGACAGCGGCTGTTCACGGCCATCATCCGCGACATCACCGAAAGCAAGCGGATCAGCCAGGCTTTGCGCGACAGCGAAGCGCAACTGCGCCAGCTCACCGATACCGTTCCCGCGCTGATTGCCTATGTGGACAAAGACCAGCGCTTCCAGTTCCACAACAAGGCCTACGAAGAGGCGTTTGGCCTGGCGCACGAGCAAATTCACCACAAAACCCTGCTGGAAGTGATGGGGCCGGAGCTTTATGCGCAGGCAAAAGACCACATCGCGGAAGCGCTCGCGGGCTATTCGGTGCGGTATGAGCGGGCGCAGGTGGACGCAGGCGGCAGGCGCCGTGAATATGTGATGGATTATTTTCCGCGCTATGGCGAGGGCAAGGAGTGGGACAAGGCCATCGGATTTTTCGCGCTGGGCAACGATGTCACCGAGCTCAAGCGGATTGACCGCATGAAGAGCGAGTTTGTGTCCACCGTCAGCCATGAATTGCGTACCCCCCTCACGTCCATACGCGGCTCGCTCGGGCTGGTCTGGGGCGGCGTCACCGGTGAGTTGCCAGAGAAGGCGAAAGCGCTGGTGGGCATTGCCAAGAACAACTGTGAACGGCTCATCCGCCTGATCAACGACATCCTGGACAGCGAAAAAATCGAGTCGGGAAAAATGCGTTTTGAGATGCAGCCGGTGGCGCTGGATCCCCTGCTGGAGCAGGTGCTTGCCGCGAACGAGGGGTTCGCCGCGCAGCACCATGTGAAGCTGGTGCTGCGTCCCGCCCGCCGTCCGGTGCGCGTTTACGTGGACAGTGACCGCCTGATTCAGGTGCTGACGAACCTGCTCTCGAACGCCATCAAATTTTCTCCGGCGGAAGGTACGGTGCAGGTTCTGCTGCGCAGTGGAGCGGGGCGCGTGCGCGTCGAGATCAGCGACAAGGGCGCCGGCATACCTGAAGAATTTCGCAAACACATCTTTCAGAAGTTTTCCCAGGCGGACGCGTCTGACACGCGGCAGCGCGGCGGCACCGGCCTGGGCCTCAACATTTCCAAAGCCATTCTGGAGCGCATGGAGGGCAGCATCGGCTTCACGACCGAGCTGAACGTGGGGACGACTTTCTTTTTCGAATTGCCGGAGTGGAAGGAAGCGCCGCCGGTCACGGCCCCGATGAGCCTCTATGCGGTGGCCCGGCCGCGGATTCTGGTGTGTGAGGACGATCCGGATGTTGCGCAGCTGATTGGCATGATGCTGGACAAGGGCGGTTTTGATGCGGATGTGGCCCACACGGCGGCGCAGGCACGCGACTACCTCAAGATGGAGTCCTATGCGGCCATGACCGTCGACATCAAACTGCCCCATGAAAATGGGCTGGAACTGATTGCCGAACTGCGCCGGGACAAGCGCACTGCCGGCCTGCCGGTCGTGGTGCTGTCGGTGACGCCGCAGGAGGATCAATTGCGCGCCGGGCAGCGGGCGCTGGCGATTTTCGACTGGCTGGAAAAGCCGCTCGATGAGCAGCACATGCTCGACGCCCTGCGCCGGGCCGTCAGGAGCGGGCGTGCCCGCCAATGGAAAGACTCGCTTTGATGGCTGACAATTTTCCTCCTCTGAACCGGGGTGCCTTTGACGCGGCCATTGTCGATCTCGATGGCACCATGGTGGATACCGTGGGAGACTTCGTGGCCGCGCTCAACCTGATGCTGGCGGATCTTTCCGGACAGGGCTTCAAGGCGCGGCAGCTGGATGCCGCCACGGTGGGCCGGATGGTGGGGAAGGGCTCGGAACATCTGGTCCGGTCGGTATTGAATCATCTGCAGGCCCAGGACGGTCAGGTGCCACAGGCTGTTCATTCAGCCGTGAATTACGACCGGGCCTATGCCGGTTACCAGCGGCACTATGACCGCATCAGTGGCCTGCATTCGGTGGTCTATCCGGGCGTTCCGGAGGGGCTGCATGCATTGCGACGGGCTGGGCTTCGGCTGGCCTGCGTGACCAACAAACCGGCTGCCTTTGCGCGACCGCTGCTCAGGCTCAAGGGGCTGGAGGATTTTTTCACCGAGGTGTTTGGCGGCGATTCGTTCGAGCGCAAAAAACCTGACCCGCTGCCGCTGCTGAAAACCTGCGAGGCCCTGGGAACCCGCCCGGACCGCACCTTGATGATTGGCGACTCCAGCAATGATGCTCAGGCTGCCCGGGCGGCCGGTTGCCCCGTGGTGCTGGTCACCTACGGCTACAACCACGGCGAGCCGGTGCGCGCTGTGGATGCTGACGGGTTTATCGACTCGCTGGCGCAACTGCAGTGGCAGCAGCAGGACCAATAGCCATTGGTCGCCATCATGGCATGGGTGCTGCATCGGTCTGAACGGGGGCCGTCAACAGCGCACCCGGCCCCTGTCGGGCGGATCATCCGCCTTGCGATTGCCGCATTCTATTCAGTCCCTCATCGAGGCCTTGGCTCAAGCCATTGCCGGAGGCCCTTGCGGTGCCCACCCATTGGTTTCGGAAAGTGGTCAAGGGGCGTGATAAAGGTTAAAAAACTGTAATCAACGCATTACCTTGTGTTGCGACTGGCGGTTGTTTTTAACATTTTTGCTGTTGCTACCAGACGCCATCTGGTAGTTGATTCCCGCTCCGTGCCATGTTTTTAACTGCTTTATGGTCGAGCTTGCTGGAGCTCGTTTCCTGTAAGTCTTTTCCTACATTCATGGTTGTGCTTCGGTCTTTGAGGCGTAATGCAATTTGTAGGAATGGGCCTACAAAAATCCCTCCGAAATTCGTGAACTTTTTGGTGCATGGGGGAAATTTGCGATGGTAAGACGAGCGCGAAAGCTTCAGGCAGATCGTAGGAATCTTCCTACGAGTGGCCATGCCATGCATGACCAGATCACCTTAACGTGCGTAGGCGAATTCTTACAAATAGTGTGCGCCAGCACACACAACTGCTGAGTTTGCGCGAGCCGTTGCACAGTACTCCCGCCCGCTGTAACAAGCGTGAATCTGCCGACCTGTCCATTTGCTCCGTTTTGCCCATTTGTCAGGCCGGCCCCCTGGCGCAGGAAGCGCCCCCCTGTTCCGAAAATTGAAGGATTTCCATGCAAAGACGTGAATTTTCAAAGGCTGCCGTTGCGGCAGCCGCTCTCGGTGGCCTGGGCGTGGCCTCGGCCGGGCGCCCCATCAAGACGGTCCCGGGCGGGACCACCACGCCTCCCCCGACAACCACGATTTCGGGCGTGCCCATGGGCACCAATCTTTCCGGCATGGAGTGGGCCAAGCCGGGTTTGCGCTACGGCATGAGCACGGCACCCAACCTGAACTTCACCGTGCCGCGCGCGCAGGACGTCGCTTACCTGGCGGCCAATGGCTATGCCAAGAACCGCCTGCCCATCCAGTGGGAGCTGTTGCAGCCCATGCTGCCGGATACCTATGCCAATGCGGCGGCCATCGCTGCCATCGGAAGCCCGGGCGCATTTCATCCGGCTTACGAGTCCTACATCACCGGCGTGCTCGACGCGCATGCGGCTGCGGGCACCAAATGCATCATCGATAACCACAACTACTGTCGCTACCAGGACTTCAAATACCAGGCGGACGGCTCCGTGATTGGCCTGACAGTCCCGTCGGATCCGCTGATCAGGCCCTACACGACCGACAGCACGCAGGTACGCAAGCGGATTTTTGCGCTGGCCGCAGGTGCCACGCTCACGCGAACCCACTTCACGGATTTCTGGACACGTGTTGCGGCCAAGTGGGGCAGCCACCCCGGTTTTGGCGGCTATGGGCTGATGAACGAACCGCACGACATGCCCCAGCCCGGCGGCATCGTGGCGTGGAACGAAGACGCCGTCAAAACCGCCGAAGACCTGACGATCTGGCCGGCCTTCGCGCAGGCGGCCATCAATGCGATTCGCGCCATCGACGCCGCCAATCCGATCTACGTGGCCGGCAATCTGTGGGATTCGGCCATGTTCGTGGGCACCAAAAATCCGGGTTTCCCGCTGATGGGCAGCAACCTCTTCTACGAAGTCCACATGTACCTGGATGCGTACAGCAATGGGGCTGCCTTTGACTATGACACCGAAGTGGCCAAGAACTACAGCGCAGGCTTTGGCGTGGGCTCCATCACGGAGTCGACCGGCGCCGACCGGATCAAGATCGCCACGGACTGGGCCGCGGCCAACGGTGTCAAGCTGGCCTTGACCGAAACCGGCATGCCGATCGATGACCTGCGGTGGCAGGCCATGTTCTCCCGGGCCGTGAGCTACGCGCGTGCCGCCGGTTGTGAAATCTACAGCTGGATGGGGGGCAACCACTGGCCCATCCGCAATTACGCGATTAACCATGTGCCGGGCTGGCACCAGAACAGGACGCTGGAGCCGTCGGTCTCGGGCCCGCTGAAGGCATCCGCGGGGGTCGCCAAAGCCGTGCTGTTCGACGACGGCCCGGGTTATGCGCTGGCGGGCACGCCCCTGACGATCACCGTCTACGCCCGCGGGAATCTGGCGGCGCCGGTGAGCATCGGGGTCTCGTCGAACAACGGCGGCACGCTGAGCAAAACGGTGCTGACCATTCCCGCCGGCGCGAACGGCCAGGACACCTTCACCTACGTGCCCGACTCCAACCGCATTGCGACGCTGACCTATACCAGCGATGGCCAGCTGTCAGGCCAGGTTCCGCCGCCGCGCAAGATCTATTCGCTCAATGACCCGGTGGCCTATGCGGCGACCAGCCTGCCGGGCGCCGCGATGGCGATCCTGGCGAAATACAACGCCGCCAAATGGGACCTGACCGACGGGTACACCGACTACCTGCAGGGCGCTCCCGCCGCCGCCGGCGAGCCGGTGCGCGCCATCTCCGACTCCGGCTTTGGCTCGAGCGCCGGCAACGCCCTGGAAATGATCAACTGGATCAACAAGGCCAATGGCGGCATGGGCACGATGTCGGTGCCGGTGATGCGCGTGACCAACGGCAAAAAGAACTCGGACCATGCGGTCTACAACACCTGGGGTTTCTGGTGCAAGAAGTCGCTCAAGATGCCCGGCATCCAGCCCAACCCCAGAAACCGGGTGCCGTACAACCTGGAGGATGCGCACTTTGCCATCGCCGCGGTGAGCGTGCCCGGCCAGTACAACACCGGTGTGCTGTTTCAGGCATCACAGGCCGAGGCGCGCTTCACGTCAGAGCTCAATTTCACCAACAGCTGCCCCGGCGCGAAATGGGTGGATGCCAGCGGGCAGACCGTGCAACTGGCCAGCTCCACCAGGCTGCCCGTCAATGTGCCCTCCGTGGTGTCCTTCACCTGCGCGCCCGGCTCGCAAAAGCTGCGGGTGAACTCTGCCCTGGTGGCGGGCGCGAGTGCAAGTTTCTCGGCAAGCGCCTTCAACCAGATGCTGATCGGTTGGGGTTACCTCAGTTACTACCCGCGTGACGGCTTCCGGGGAAACATCTATGCCGTCATCAGCGGCAAAGGCGCGCCCACGGCGGAAGAGCTGGTCGTGCTGGAGAAATACCTGGCAGCCACCGCGGGTGTTGCGATCTAGGCGTTGACGGGGCCGATATGGCTTGACTCCGTCAGGAGGGCGCACGCCGGCCGTTGACGAGATGTGCCGACCGGGAGCCGGTCAGCACATTGAGCGCTTTCAGCCTTTTCAGCCCTTACTCAGCAGGGCCTCTTTCAGCTTCCAGTCTGCGGGCTGCGGGCCTAGCCAGATGCGCATCAGTGCGTTAAAAAATTCAATTTCCCTGAACGGCTCGCCCTGCTGCTTGCCCTTGACGGTCAGGACGGTACCCGTGCCGGGAATCCAGTCGATGGTGAAGTTTTCCCCCGCCAGCAGCTTTTTCTGGTCGGCAAAGACCTGGCCCATCCTGACCAGACCCGGGATCAGCTTGGACATCTCGCCCTTGGGCGTGTTGTCTTCAATGCCCTTGGTGAATGCTTTGCCCAGCTCGTTGGAATCAATCTCGCGCAGCAGTGTGATGTTCAGGCGCTTGGGGCCCGATGTCGCGTACACCTCTTCCGGCGTGGCGGCCTTCTTGCCCAGGTACAGGCCCGCCACATACACCTTGAACACCGCCTTGTAGCGGATGCCTGCGCCATTGAGCTGGAGTTTCGTGCCCTGAAGGTCCAGCGCGTCCTCCAGCTTGACCCCCGAAATTTCCACCGGCGCGGCCAGCACGCCAAGTGACAGCACCAGCCCGGCCAGGCCGGTGATGCACTGCTTATACAAAGACGAAGACGAAGGCAAAGACAAAGTCATGAAAATCTCCAGCGGGATTAAATAGAACGATCGTTCTTTTTTGTGGGGTTATTTTCAAGCCCGCGACGCGCTGGCGGCCATAGGGTTTGCCAGATGGGGGCGGCTTCATGCTGCTGATTAGGGTGATCTGCCCATTTACACAAATGGCCCGGATTGCCTGAATTGCCGGACTTGCCCTGCCGCCCGGGCTCTTTGCTACACTTTGGGCTACATGTTCATTCATCGCATCATTCAAACAGGTTGTGCAGGCCGGGGAGCCTGGCCCTGGCGTACCTGTCATCTCGCGCACGCCTGAGGCGCAGACGTGTCAGCCGTACAGCCTGACCGTGCCTTTGCTGCAGGCTCCGCACCCTCCTGAATTGATGCGCTCGTGCGCCACGCAACGAGCATCCCGGCCCCGGACTTCGGGGCGTTTTGAATGACAGGCACAGGCGCTCAACGCGCCCGCCCTGATGAAGGACCCACAGTGATTACTGAACTCGAATTTAAAAGCCTGGCCAGCCAGGGCTACAACCGCATTCCGCTGATGCTGGAGGCGTTTGCCGATCTCGAAACCCCGCTGTCGCTCTACCTCAAGCTTGCCAATGCCAAAGACGGCGGCAAGTTCAGCTTTTTGCTGGAGTCGGTGGTGGGCGGCGAGCGTTTTGGCCGCTACAGCTTTATCGGCCTGCCCGCGCGCACGCTGATACGCGCCTCGGGCTTCGGGGCCGACATGCTCACCGAGGTGGTGAAGGACGGCCAGGTCATTGAAACCTCGCGGGACAATCCGCTGGACTTCATCAGTGACTACCAAAAGCGGTTCAAGGTCGCGCTCAGGCCCGGCCTGCCGCGCTTTTGCGGCGGGCTGGCCGGTTACTTTGGCTATGACACGGTGCGCTACATCGAGAAAAAACTCGAAGCCTCCTGCCCACCGGACACCCTGGGCTGCCCCGACATCATGCTGCTGCAGTGCGAAGAGCTGGCGGTGATCGACAACCTCTCGGGCAAGCTCTACCTGATCGTGTATGCGGACCCGGCCCAGCCCGAGGCCTTTGCCAATGCCAAGAAGCGCCTGCGCGAACTCAGGGAGCAGCTCAAATACTCCGTCAGCGCGCCGGTCGTCAAGCCCTCGCAGGGCTATCCGGCCGAGCGTGACTTTGCCAAGGCCGACTACATTGCTGCGGTGGAGCGCGCCAAGCGGCTGATCGAGGCCGGGGATTTCATGCAGGTGCAGGTCGGCCAGCGCATCAAGAAGCGCTACACCGAGTCGCCGCTGAGCCTGTACCGGGCGCTGCGCGCGCTCAACCCCTCGCCCTACATGTACTACTACCACTTTGGCGACTTCCATGTGGTGGGGGCGTCGCCCGAGATTCTGGTGCGGCAGGAGCAGATCGAAAACACCCAAAAGATCACCATCCGCCCGCTGGCCGGCACCCGCCCGCGCGCCTCCTCGCCCGAGGCCGACAAGGCGGTCGAGCAGGAGCTGGTCAATGACCCGAAGGAGCGCGCCGAGCACGTGATGCTGATCGACCTGGCGCGCAACGACATCGGCCGCATCGCCAAAACCGGCACCGTCAAGGTGACCGAAGCCTTTGCGGTCGAGCGCTACAGCCACGTGATGCACATCGTGAGCAACGTCGAAGGCGTGCTGCTCGATGGCATGACCAGCATGGATGTGCTCAAGGCGACCTTCCCGGCCGGCACGCTGACCGGCGCGCCCAAGGTGCATGCGATGGAGCTGATCGACCAGCTGGAGCCCACCAAGCGCGGCCTGTATGGCGGCGCCTGCGGCTACCTCAGCTATGCGGGCGACATGGACGTGGCCATTGCGATCCGCACCGGCATCATCAAGGACCAGACCCTGTACGTGCAGGCGGCGGCCGGCGTGGTGGCCGACTCGGTGCCCGAGCTGGAATGGAAAGAAACCGAAGCCAAGGCGCGCGCCTTGCTGCGTGCCAGCGAACTGGTCGAGGAGGGCCTGGAATGAGCAGGATAACTGTCCAGCACTGCGACACCATGGCCGACGTGCGCCGGCACATCGATGCGCTCGATGACCGCATCGTGGCCCTGCTGGCCGAGCGCAGCGGCTATGTGGCCCAGGCCGCGCGCATCAAGCAGCGCGCGGACCAGGTCTACGACCAGGCGCGCATTGATTTCATCATCGACCGCGTGCGTGCGCAGGCCAGGCAGGCCGGCGCCCCCGAGGCCGTCATGGAGGCAACCTACCGCGCCATGATTGCCGCGTTTATCGAATTTGAGCAGGGCGAATTCGCGCGCCTGAAAGAAGGGGCAGGATCATGAAACTCCTGATGATCGACAACTACGACAGCTTCACCTACAACATCGTCCAGTATTTTGGCGAGCTGGGCGCCGAGGTTGAAGTCTTTCGCAACGACGAGATCACGCTGGAGGGCATCACCGCGCGCGCGCCTGATCTCCTGGTGGTGTCGCCGGGGCCTTGCTCGCCAGCCGAGGCCGGCATTTCGGTGGCGGCGATCCAGCACTTTGCCGGCAAGCTGCCCATCCTGGGCGTCTGCCTGGGCCACCAGAGCATTGGTGCGGCGTTTGGCGGCAAGATCATCCGGGCCCGGCAGCTCATGCATGGCAAGACCAGCGTGATCACCACCACGCAGCAGGGTGTGTTTGCCGACCTGCCGGCGCAGTTTGTCGTGAACCGCTACCACTCGCTGGCCATCGAAAAGTCGTCCTGCCCGGAGGCGCTGGCCGTCACCGCGTGGACGGATGACGGCGAGATCATGGGTGTGCGCCACAAGGAACTGCCCATCCAGGGCGTGCAGTTCCACCCCGAATCCATCCTGACCGAGCACGGCCACGTGATGCTGAAGAACTTCCTGGTGCAGCGGGCATGACATCGTCAGCTATATCTTTGATAGCTGTTCGTCCCCGTTGTAGCTTGGCGAAAGGCCGAAATGACTATTGATCTGCGCAGCGACACCGTCACCCAGCCCAGCGCCGCGATGCGCGCAGCCATGCAGGCCGCGCCGCTGGGCGACGACGTGTTTGGCGACGACCCCAGCGTCAACGCGCTGCAGGAAAAAATTGCCGCCATGCTGGGCTTTGAGGCCGCGCTGTTTGTGCCCACCGGCACGCAGAGCAACCTCTGCGCGATCTTGAGCCACTGCCAGCGCGGCGACGAGTACATCGTCGGCCAGATGGCGCACTGCTACCGCTGGGAGGGCGGCGGTGCCGCGGTGTTTGGCAGCGTGCAGCCACAGCCGCTGAACCACCAGCCCGACGGCACGCTGGCGCTGGCCGACATTGAAGCCGCCATCAAGCCCGACGACCCGCATTTTGCGATCACCCGACTGCTGGCGCTGGAAAACACACTGGGCGGCAAGCTGTTGCCGTTTGGCTATGTGCAGCAGGCCACGCAGTTGGCGCAGGCCAAGGGCCTGAGCCGCCATCTGGACGGGGCACGCCTGTTCAATGCCGCCGTGGCGCAGGCCGCACTGTCCGTTCGGGCCGAGCCAGTCGAAGCCGCTGCCGGCACCTCGACAGGCTCAGTGCGAACGGAAGTTACCCGCGACAGTGCCGTCGCCGAAGCTAGGCGCATCGCCCAGTGTTTCGACAGCGTCTCGGTCTGTTTCAGCAAGGGGCTGGGCGCGCCCGTGGGCTCCGCGCTGTGCGGTTCGCGCGAGTTCATTGCGCGGGCGCGCCGCGTCCGCAAGATGGCGGGCGGTGCGATGCGCCAGGCCGGCATGCTGGCGGCCGCCGCCAGCTACGCGCTGGACCATCACATTGAACGCCTGGCGCAGGACCATGCGCTGGCCCGGCAATTGGCCGACGGTCTGGCGGGTATTGCGGGCTTGCAGGTGGAGGCTCCCCAGACCAATATCCTCTTCGTCGACCTGAGCGGCGCGGCCCGCGACAAATCCGCCGCGCTGCTCCAGCACCTGGCCGATCAGGGTATTCAGGCCACCGGCCTCTACCGCCTGCGCTTTGTCACCCACCTGGACGTGGATGCGGCGGGCGTCGACCGTGCGGTCGCGGTGATTCGCCAGTTTTTCAAGGCCTGACGCCAAAGGAGCCATCCATGGGTATAGACCATCTCCTGTTTTTCATCGCCGCCGGCATTTTGCTGAACCTGACGCCTGGCCCGGATGTGCTGTACATCGTGACCAACGCGCTGCGCAGCGGCGCCCGTGCCGGCGTGGTGGCGGCGTTTGGCATCACGGCGGGCTGCTTTGTGCACATCTTTGCCGCGGCGGTGGGCGTGAGCGCCCTGATGGCGGCTTCGGCCACGGCCTTCGCGGTGCTCAAGTGGGGTGGTGCGGCCTACCTGGTGTACGTCGGCCTGCGCCTGCTGCTGGCACGAGTCCCGGCTGCCGGTCAGTCTGGCGCTATTGATTTTGAAGCTGATCAGCCCAATGGTTCAGGGGCTATGGCCCTTAAATCCATTTTTTTTCAGGGCTTCTGGACGAATGCGCTCAACCCCAAGGTGGCGCTGTTCTTCCTGGCTTTTGTGCCGCAGTTCATCCCCCCGGGCGTAGAGAACAAGCCGCTGGCGTTCCTGCTGCTGGGCCTGCTGTTCAATTTCAATGGCCTGTGGGTCAACGTCGGCTGGGCGCTGGCGGCGGCCTGGCTGGCCCGGCGGGTGGGGGCCGCGAGTACGCCAAGTGACGAGCGTGGGGGCCTTATTCCCGGCATGCACTGGCTGGAGCGCGCTGCCGGCCTGATGTTCATCGGATTTGGCGTCAAACTGGCCTTTTCCGATAATCCGGTCAACTGACACCGCAAACACCCCAACCCCACCCCGGAATCAAGCAACACGGAAGCGAGACACGCCATGCCGCACACCCACAAAATCACCCCGCAGGAAGCCCTGCAACGCACCATAGAGCACCGCGAGATCTTTCACGACGAGATGCTGCACATCATGCGGCTGATCATGAGCGGCGAGATGTCGCCGGTCATGATGGCGGCGCTGATCACCGGCCTGCGCGTCAAGAAGGAAACCATCGGCGAGATCACGGCGGCCGCGCAGGTGATGCGCGAGTTTTCCACCAAGGTCCATGTGGCCGACAAGACCCACCTGGTGGATATCGTCGGCACGGGCGGCGACGGCTCGCACACTTTCAACATCTCGACCTGCTCGATGTTTGTGGCGGCGGCGGCCGGCGCCAAGGTCAGCAAGCACGGCGGGCGCAGCGTCAGCAGCAAGTCGGGCAGCGCCGACGTGATGGAGTCCCTGGGCATCAACATCAACCTGACGCCCGAGGCGATTGCGAAATGCATTGAAGAAGTCGGCGTCGGCTTCATGTTCGCGCCGAATCACCACCCGGCGATGAAAAACGTCGCGCCCATCCGCAAGGAGCTGGGCGTGCGCACCATTTTCAACATCCTCGGGCCGCTCACCAACCCGGCCAGCGCCCCGAACATCCTGATGGGCGTGTTCCACCCCGACCTGGTGGGCATCCAGATTCGTGCGCTGCAGCGCCTGGGCGCCGAGCATGCGCTGGTGGTATATGGCAAGGACGGCATGGACGAGGTCAGCCTGGGCGCCGCCACCATCGTGGGGGAGCTGAAAAACGGCGAGATCACCGAATACGAAATCCATCCCGAGGACTTCAGCATGACCATGGCCAGCAACCGTGCGCTGCGCGTTGAAACGCCGGAGCAGTCCAAAGCCATGCTGCTGGGCGTGCTGGACAACCTGCCGGGCGCGGCGCGCGACATTGTGGTCCTCAATGCCGGCGCGGCGCTGTATGCGGCCAATGTGGCCTCCTCGATGCAGGAGGGCATCGCCAAGGCGCGTGCCGCCCTCGATTCCGGTGCGGCCAAGGCCCGCCTCGCGCAGCTTGTTTCCATCACCCAAACCCTGGCAGCCTGAACACCATGTCCGACATTCTCGACAAGATCATTGCCGTCAAGCGCGAAGAAATCGCGGAGGCCATCAAACGCAAGCCGCTGGCCGTGGTGCGTGAAGACGCCGAATCACGTGTGCTCACGCGCGACTTTGTCGGCGCGCTGCGCGCCAAAATCTCGGCGGGCAAGCCGGCGGTGATTGCCGAAGTCAAAAAGGCCAGCCCGTCCAGGGGCGTGCTGCGGGCCGACTTCATTCCGGCCGACATTGCGCAAAGTTATGCGGAGCATGGCGCAGCCTGCCTGTCCGTGCTCACCGACCGGCAGTTTTTCCAGGGCAGTGTGGACTACCTGAAACAGGCCCGGGCCTCGTGCGCCTTGCCGGTGCTGCGCAAGGATTTCATGGTCGACGCCTACCAGGTGTACGAGGCGCGTGTGATGGGGGCTGATTGCATTTTGCTGATTGCCGCCTGCCTGGACGACGCGCAGATGAAGGCGCTGGAGGCGCTGGCCTTCTCGCTCGACATGGCGGTGCTGGTCGAAGTGCACGACGAAGCCGAGCTGGAGCGGGCACTGAAGCTGCGGACGCCGCTGGTCGGCATTAACAACCGCAACCTCAAGACCTTTGAGGTTTCGCTGGACACGACCCTGAGCCTGCTCGGCAAGGTGCCGGCAGACCGCCTGCTGGTCACGGAATCCGGCATTTCCACCCCGGCCGACGTTAAGCGCCTGCGTGAGGCCAAGGTCAACGCCTTTCTGGTCGGGGAGGCCTTCATGCGGGCAGACGACCCGGGTGTCGCCTTGGCGCAGCTTTTCGGCGAGGAATAGTTCCGGCCATGAACGACCTGTTCCTGGACGGTGCGTCAGCCGCGGGTGCGGCGGACCGCCTGACCAGCGCAGACCCGTCAGCCTGGCCGGTAGCGCCCGGCTGGGAGGCGGTCACGGCGGCGTTTTTTTCCAGTCCGACCGGCCGCAAACTGCTGGATTTTCTGCGCGGCCGGCTGGCTGACGGCGCCGTGATCTTTCCCCCCCGGCCGCTGCGCGCGCTGGAACTCACGTCGCCCGAGCAGGTGCGCGTGGTCATCCTCGGCCAGGACCCCTATCACGGCCGCGGCCAGGCGGAAGGCTTGGCCTTTTCGGTGGCGCCGGGCGTGCCCCTGCCGCCCTCTTTACGCAATATCTTCAAGGAACTGCAGCGCGACCTGGGCACGCCACCGCCGGCGTTTCCGGTGCCCGGGGGCAGCCTGGTGCGTTGGGCGACTGACGGCGTGCTGCTGCTCAACACCTGCCTGACGGTCGAGGAGGGCTTGCCGGCCAGCCATGCCGGGCGCGGCTGGGAGGTCCTGACGGATGCGGTGATCCGGCAGGTTTCGCAGGGCGACCATCCGGTGGTGTTCATGCTGTGGGGCGCGCATGCCCAAAGCAAGCGCGCGCTGATCGACGTCGGCCGCCACAAGGTGCTGGTGGCCAACCACCCGTCACCATTGTCGGCGCTGCGGCCGCCCCTGCCTTTTATCGGCTGCGGGCATTTTTCGCAGGCGCGCGTGTGGCGGGACAAGAATCAACAGTCCTGAAGACCGCCCCCGGTCGGCGACGGCCACTCGCGGATGGGGTTTTATAAGTTAGTGCACACTGTCTGATGAGGCTTGTGACCTTCGTCAACCTGTAGCGCAGTGGTTGTTTGAAGGGGCGTGTGCGCTGTTGGCCGGCGGCCTGCAGGCGCTCGCGAAGGCGGGGCGCTCGATGTTTTTAAAGGTTTTTGCGCTCGTCCGGCATTCCCGATGACATAAAACCGTGGCATAATCCGAGGTTCGCTTAATGGATGGGTGCCCGAGTGGCTAAAGGGGGCAGACTGTAAATCTGTTGGCTAACGCCTACGCTGGTTCGAATCCAGCCTCATCCACCAGATTTTTGTTGATTTTGGGTAAGCGGCCGACGCGGGGCGGTGCTGTAAAGCGGGCTTTGTGTTGTGGAATTTGTTGCAAGTTGCTTGAGTTGTTGAGTGCGAGTCGATTTGGCAGAGCTGCGCGGGAGTAGTTCAATGGTAGAACCCTAGCCTTCCAAGCTAATGACGCGGGTTCGATTCCCGTCTCCCGCTCCATAAGGCTTTTTATGGTTCTGCTGGTCGGTTTTGCGGCAAGTTGTGGCAAGTTGCAGTGATAGATGGATTGAATTCAGCCCTTTTGGCTCAGTGGTAGAGCACTCCCTTGGTAAGGGAGAGGTCGCGGGTCCGATTCCCGCAAAGGGCACCACATTTTTGAGCTGGCGCAGCGCGCTGTGTGCTGTTGCCGGCCTGGTAATAACTGGTTTTGTAACTTTTCGGAGTTGAAAATGGCAAAAGGCAAATTTGAGCGGACCAAGCCGCACGTCAACGTCGGCACGATTGGCCACGTGGACCATGGCAAGACGACCCTGACGGCGGCGATCACGACCGTGCTGGCATCCAAGTTCGGCG